>ERZ791903.30-NODE-30-length-228202-cov-11.504675_pt1 | contig 228202 bp, 171 predicted proteins | sample MGYA00510148_ERZ791903 | MGnify/ENA primary metagenome ERZ791903 (study PRJEB30046, sample SAMN00792080) | human gut metagenome | study: EMG produced TPA metagenomics assembly of the A metagenome-wide association study of gut microbiota in type 2... | reverse complement strand
TTATATAATTTCATCGTGCAATATATATAAAATGAACATGAATATGAAATTACACCTTTTATAGAGAGGTCAAAAAGAGATTTGTTAGGGGAAAAACAAAAAGAGGCAATATTCATAAAATATCGCCTCTGTCTATTTAATAACAAATGGGAGGAAGCTTTTTATTGTCCTATCCCATCTTATCTTGCAGTTCCCTAATTATGTCGTTCACGATATATAAGTCGCCCATTAAATAGAGCCCCGTTTCGGGGTCGTGCAACCGTTCACAGGTGTCGGACTCGTAGAAGATACCGAGAGCACGTTCAGAAGAAACGTTGAGGCGTTCGCCCAGCAACACGATGATACGTCCTATTTTGTTCCAGAGGAGAAGGTCACTTATCATAACTTACCTCCTTTCTGTGAAATGCTCAGGGGCAGACATTCTTTGAAGTGCAAGCATTCATCGATGAGGTGCTGATTAAGCAGGCACATCTGGTTATTGGGCTGATGTTGCGCCAACTGTTCAAGAGCTATTTCAGCGGGCATAGTTCCCGCTATATAACTTTCCACTGTATCTACTACGCGATCGTTTGCTACACCTCCTTCCACGAAATCATATTCCTGCCAGGGTCTCAGTCCCTTGCGGCTGTGTACGATGAAGTCGAGCCAGTCACGATTATAGGTCTCGAAATGAAGGCAGCGATAGGCTTGACGGATACGCTCCATATCTATCTCATAGATGTTGAGGCAGGGAGTACCTCGCAACAGACGCAAATTGACGATTTGTGCCCAGCGTTCGGCCTGGCTACGGAGGGTAGTAACGTAGAAGCCTTGTCCAAAGTCAAGATCAGGACGCCCATAGGATGCCAGTGGATTTCTTACGGTGTCGGCTGCACCATGGTAGACGAGGGTACTCATAATTTGTCTCCTTTCATTGTCTTTCCTGCTGTTTCCCAGTTGTACAAGGTTTCGAGGGTGGTATCGGTTATGTACTCACGGCTTTGAGTGTGCAGTAGATCATAATAGGGGAGAATATACTCCTCTATCATGCCAATACGTGCCATGCGGCGGTACATCTCGGTGGCGGATATACCTTTGCGACGGGCAGCGGCTTCGATGCACGAGGCGGCGAAGATTATTCGCAGTTGTTCGTCGGTCATTCGTTGCATACTTGTCATACTTCTAGTCTCCTTTCTTAGATTGCAAAGATAATGCTTACTAACCAGACTTACCTCAATTCAGTTGAACAAAAAGTAATTTCCTTCGGCAAATCCTTTAGATAAGCAAGCAAGATTTAAAAAAATACGTTTGCTTCAGATTACTCATATAAAAAGAGTGAGGCTGTCTCCCAACGGGGACAGCCTCACACAACAACATTTTATTTTTCACGATGGTGAAAAAAAGGACTATTCTTCACAGAGTAGTTGTTTTATTAATAAGAAGTGTGCCCTTCGGGGCACACTTTATTTAAATTGCTAAGAAAAGATCAGACCATTAGTTAACCGGATCAACTGCAATCTTAACATATCCAGTTACTGTACCCCACTTGTAAGTTACGGTTACAGGAACCCACATGTAATAAGTTTCCAACAAAGTAGACATGTTAGTCTTATAGTTCAATACCCAGTCACTATCTGTAGTAGAAGCAGAAGTTGTAGTACCCTTAACTGTCAACTTGGTATAATCAGGTAACATAACTTTGTTTGTCATAGCCTGAGCCAAAGTTGTAATCGAGTTGTCCGGTGCATAGTCACCTGCGGTATTCTTCTTCAAGTTAGTATAGATCTTACTGTTATCCAACAAACCACCAGTATTAACAAACATTGCAGGTGAGAAGTATTGAACAGCATAGAATTCTTCCAAATTGGTAGTCTTAGCACCATCAATAACAACTGCTTTATTTCTCCAGTCTGTCAAAGCAATGACATCAGTTAACTTCAGATCATCACCCATATCCTGAGCATCCTTGAAACTCTTAACAGCAGCTTCAGCTAATGTTAATGGTCTTGAGAAGTTTACATCGAACTTCTTAACAAGAATATCTTTAGACAAACCTTCAGCAATCAAATTGAGGTTAGTAATCTTCAATGCACCTGTGCTCAACAGAGCTTTTACTGTAGCATTTTCAATCAATTCGATAGTCTGACCTGTAGTTGACGGAGAACTGATCTTAGCAACATCTACACCACCTACCTTAACAATCAGACGATCGTCAGTAGTCTTGTCAAAGGTTACAACACCAGCACTTGAACCATCAGCTTTCAGCACCTTAGTATCAGCAGTGAATCTGTACTTAGTCTGTACACAATCATAATCACCTGCAGTCGGTTTATTCGGGTTGAATGTCAAGTCAAGAACTTTATTTGTAGTCTTAAACAATGAGTTCAACTCTGACATGAAGATACATTCAGTAGAAGTATAACCTGTTTCAGGAGCATTTACATTCAATTCAGCAGTATTCTCATCAGACCAGTACATTGTGGTACGCGGTGCAGTGATAGTCGGCAACTGAATAACAACCTTAGCAGTTACATAAACATCCTTATATGCAACAGTTTCACTATTAGTGGTCATATGCAATTCGATTTCATATTCGCCAGGAAGCAATGTATTGTCTAATGCATAATATACATAATTATTTGAAGTCGTTGCAGAGCCATTAATCCACAAAGTATTAACACCAATATTAAGTGCTTGATAAGGATTGCCATCCTTCGTAAACTTCGGAGCAGATGCATAGCTATACGTATTCACGAATTGATCTTTACTCATTCCCAATTTATTGAATACTGCGTCAAAATCAAAGGCAAGTTTATTATCCACTACTGCATTTGTTGGTTTATATTCTTTAGCCCAATCATATGTGTAGAAGCTTTCATTTGCTATACCTACTAACGGTTGACATCCCAAAGTCTTAGTACCTAAGTCATATGTCGGATAGTTCAATGTACCCTGAACCATATTAATAACTTTCATCTTCAACAGCTTAGTCATAACCAAAGTTGAACCTACATACATTTGAACTTTAACAATCGGTTCGCGATTGATAGCTGCAGTTATTGCTTGATCAAATGAGACTACGCCATCTTCCAATTTCAAATATCTGGTAGTTTGGTCAACTTCAGCTTGTTTGAAGCTTTCTAAAGAAAATTTAAAAGTAGGAGCATCAAAGTTCAAATCTTTGTCCAGCAAATATTGGCTCTTCTTAGATGTGAAGCCAGTAGATGTCATGAATTCACGAGCGATACCCTTTACATATTCATTCAAATTAGTAGTTCCAGCAAAAGGAACATCCAAAAGAACAGGTATAGCTGCTAAATAAGATTGTACATTAGCTTCTGCTTTAGTATACATCTGAGACAATTCTTTCAGATTAGGAGTGTCTAATGCTTTTTGACCTGCAGCAGCTCTATCTGCTTCCGGAGTTACGATATATGATTTAGTGACATTCAAAGCAATAGAAGTCTCTTCCTGAGGAACAACCATTCTGGCAACAGCTACATAAGGAGCATCAACAGAGCTACCATTGATATTTGCTTCATCTTCATTCTTGTTAGAAACACGAAGAGATGCAGTATTTACCGCCAAAATATCATCACTGTAAGGAGATTCTTCAACTACACCTGCAGGGTTATTGAAGTCATGTTCAGTAGTACCAGCAGGAACATTAGCATATACACTTGGTTGCTTCCATTCTGATTTAACTGCTGTAGAATACAAAGCAAAGTCTTTTGCATTAGCTTTTACGGTCAAAGCTCCTGCTTTTCCTGGAATGATTTCACCTACATTCAGTGTAGTAGCGGCGGCGGCTCTTGTCATAGCCTCGTACCATGCACTCTTCATGGTAAATCCAGTAACGGTATAATTATCAGGACTTACAGAACCCGGATTAACCTGATAATTGAAATCCGCCCAACCATCAACCAAAGTTGTTGCAAATTTCGTGTTGGCTAAGTTGTATTCATAAACAGGATTTGTTCCTATAGAGTTGTAATCTGTACCGATAACGGGCAAGAACACAATATCGCCCAATTCATCGCTGATATTAGAAGGGATATAAGTTAATGAAGATACAAACAATGCTGAGTATTTATTCAAAGTAAGGTCCCCATATTCTTTACCGTCAGCACCTTTCAGTCCTTTAATGACGTATTGACTTTCCGTTTCAGCTACAGTGATTGTGTTTTTAGTAACCCAAGAAGAGTTTGTATTTTCTCTTGATGTTTTTCCATCAGCAATAGTCACTTTTATCCAGTAACCATCTTCACTGCCAACTGTACCCGGTTCATAGTAAATGGTAGGTGCATTTGTTCCAGAGGTAGCATCACCTTTAGACGGTTTACCAGTATCCTTACCGTCAATCCACCAATTGCCATTCTCACCAATTTCCACAACAGAACCTGCAGTTCCTTTCTCTCCATTGGTCAGTTCAAAAGAAGTATTATTACTTAATGTTACAGTGACGCCCTTATCCGTCTTAGTAACGCCAGTAATAACAGAGCCGCCGTTAACTAAAGCATTGATTTTCTCAATGGCCGTTTTGTTGGCATCAATCTGTCCCTGCAAGTCCTTGATGTCGTCATCGTAGTCCTTACAAGACGTGAACGTTCCTGTAGAACCTATCATCAAAGCTCCAAACAGGATTGCACTTAGAAATTTTTTGTTCATAATAAAAAAACTTTAAATTTATAAATTTAAAAAAATAAAGAATAATAAAAATTCATTTGTAAAACCTCACCTATTTAAAACCGTTACTTTATAGGTAACAGAGTCTAAATCAAATAATTGATTTAACCTTTTCTAAGAAATGTAACTTCTCATAATTTTTAGCCATTAGCTATTGATATATTCTGTAAATTTTGAATACTGCGATAATGTTGACATTGGCAAAAAAAGAGAAAACAAAGAGGTTTTCAAGCTAAAATACTTAGATAGAATATGCAATTAATTAATATTGAGCAATATGACGCAAAAAAACATTAGAAGAGTAGGGACACAAAAATATGCCCGAAGAATATTATTCCCCGGGGTGAACGTAAAACCGATTATTATTCTAATAAATCTCTAAACAATACTTGCGTATTCTTTCACATAAGAGATAACTTGCGAATTAGCATTATCTATTTTCTCATTTTGGAACGGCTTTAAGTAAGTTTCCGTCACTTTGATAGACGAGTGCCCCATCGCTTCTGATATAATACCTGGATGTATTTCGCAATAATATGCCATTGTTGCCCATGTATGCCTAATAGTATAGGAACTTAGATGGGCAGCAGTTTTCATATATTTTTTTAATCGGGATAATCGATAATTAAACATCCTTAAGGATGATTGATACTCATGATAAGCAGCTTCTGTACCTTCTGGGCTTGATAAAAAGGGAAAAAGATAAGGAGATTCCGGCTTTGTTTTAGCTACTATACGTATAAGTTTCATAGCATCTGGTGTCAACATTACAGTCAATAAACGTCCAGTCTTTCGCCTACGGTATCTTAGAGTATTACCTTGAATATCCGCTTTACGCAAATATGCCAAATCTACAAACGGAATACCGCGTAGTAAGAACATGAGTGCGAATATGTTCTTCGTAGTTTGCAACTCTATAGGTAAAGAACCACACGTGGCTGCTTTTTCTGTCTCACAAAGCAGATTCCCTATATCAGAAACCTCTAAAGCCCTTCTTTGATCCGCACACACACTTGTATGCACATGCTTGAAAAGTCGCGGAACATATAAAGCATATCCATTGTCTACTGCTCGGTTATAAATAGCTCTTAATACTTTCATATAAGTAGAAACCGTATTCCAACTACATTTGCGTTGACGAAGATATATCTCAAAGCTTTTTAATAAGTTAGGATCCAATTTGTAAAATGGTATATCCTTATTATTATTAAATGTAGAAAAAGAATTGCGGGCACTTCGATAAACGTGAGCAGTGCCCCATTGACCATTAGCACGAAGCTCCTGAATGGTGGTGGATAGCATTTCCAATAATAACTTTTGTTTCATAATCGAATGTTTTTTGAATACTATTACTCTTTTTTTAATGAATATCACAAAAAAAACAGCTTTATTTGCACAATTATATAAAATCAATTATATTTGCACGGTATTTTATGCCGTTACCTATAAAGTAACGGACGAGGAAAAGCCTCTTCGTAAAAGAAATATTATCGTACTAAAAAATGTAAACGTATAGAATTGTTCTATTGAAACTGAGTGTTTAATAATATATTATTAATGTAAATTAAAAGCAATTATGAGAAAAAGATTTGTTAAAGTGGTGCTTTTTGGAGCATTGACATTCGCTGCCACGACGTCTTTCATCAGCTGTAAGGATTACGATGATGACATCAAACGTATTGACAACGAAATCGGTCAAATCAACCAGAGCCTTACTGACTTGAAAACTGCTATTGGAAACAATGGGGTAAAAAGTGTAACTTACGATGCTGCAACCGGAAAGTTGACTATCGTTGACAGCAACGATAAGAGCGTTTCTTGCACAATCGCCCAGAACCTTCCAAACTACACTATCGAGATAAAGGATGGCAAAGTTATTTTGAAGAAAGATGGTACTGAGGTTTCATCTGCTACTCTCCCTACTTCTGAAGTTGCAGAAAGCTTTAATCCTACGAAGCTGACGATCAACGCTGCAGGAGAAATCTTGTATGATGGAGTTAAAACAGGTGTTACTATTCCGAAAGCAACAAGTAGCATTGCTGCAATTAAGAAAGATGGTGTAATCATTGGTTATACTGTAACAGAGAATGGTGAAAGTTCTAATTTCTATATTCAGGATGCACTGCCTTTGACAAGCTTGGTTTTTGTTCCTGAAGCATACCTGAGCGGTGTAGAAGCTATGAGAGCTACTAACCTGACTTATGACAAATGGACTGTTAAGAGCCAAGCTGTAACAGAAAAGGGTGAAATTTGGAATGCTCCTGCAACTCCTGCTTCTAAGAGTAATATTACTCCGGATATGGTTGCTTACTATCATGTAAACCCGGTTGGTGTTACTATGAAACAAATCTCTAAATTAGTATTGTCTGCAGATGATAAAGAATTCGTTGGCACACGTGCTACTGGATTTAACATTGCTAACATTGATTTGGAAAAATGTTCTATTACTGATGGTATCTTGAAAGTTGTATTCAATGGTAACAGTGAAGCTATCCAGAAGATTGATGCTTCTAAGATTACTGTGATGAATCTGCAAGCTACTGTAGAAGTAAACGGTGGCACTAAAGTGGTTAATTCTGACTATGCTGCTATTTACAAATCAGTTTTGAAAGATTTTGTTTTGGCTAATGCTAAAGATGCTGGTGCACATAAAGCTCACTTGTATGGTGCTGATGCAAAAAATACGGCAGCTGGTTTGGTAGGTAAGGCAGAAGATGCAATTACTAAAGATCCTATTTGTGAAGTTGCTTACAATGACAAAAAGGGTATCGATTTGTCTAAATATGTTGAGACACACTATACTGAATGGACTGACTCAGATCCTATGACGCAGATTGGTACAGTTGGAACTGATAAGACTATCGCTAATGATAAGTTGGCTGATTATGGTTTGAAATTGGTTTATAAATTATCTGACTACTATCAAGGTGATAACAAGACTCTCCAGAGTAGCTTCTTTGCTAATCTGAACGGTACTGTTTTGACTGCTAAGGTTGGTGATATTACTGAAGATCCTATCGCTGCTGTTGGTCGTATGCCTTTGGTACGTGTAGAACTTCAAAATGCTTCTAATGGTGAAGTTGTTAATGTAGGTTGGATCAAAGTTAAGATTACAAGAGGTGATGTTGCAGGTACTGACTATCCGAAGGCATGTGGTGACCTCAAACTGCAATGTGTTCCTGAAACTTACGATCTGAAGTTTGACGAAATGAATGTTCACATCTATCAGAAGTTAGGTTTGACTAAGGAAGACTTCCACGCAATTTATGAATTGAAGTCAAGCTCTACTAATTCTGATGGCCAGAAAGTTGCTGACCTGAAAGTTGGTGAATATGGTACAGTTGTTGAATTGAACGATGCTGATCCTAATGTTGAAACAGTTTGCTTGGCTTGGACTGTAACTTCTGCAGATCAGGTAAATGCCGTAAATAACAATAGTGGTAAACTGATTGCAACTGCTACTTATGTTCCTAAGAATGATAAGTCACGTGCTGATGTAACTATTACATTTACTGCTACTGTTAAGACTCCGTCTGCAAGCTTCAATACTGGCAGCAAGAACTCTGAATACTGGTACAATAACATGAACAATATCAGAATGAATACAGTAGTTCCTGGTGTTACTCCGAACGATTGCTCATTCTCTGTAAATGTTGATAATGTATTCGAAGGAAACAAACCTTCATTCAAATTGAATAATGAGGTAAGTGATGACTTTAAGTTGGATAAGATTTCTTATCAATACATCTTCTCTGATAAAAACAATAATGTTAAAGTTCAGGGTAATGATGGTGCAACTTATACATTGACTGTAGCTGCTAACGGTAAAGAACTGTATGCTAATGCAACTTCTTTAGTTGCTAAGATCATTGGTAACAATGTTGAATATCAACAAACAGCTGCTGCTAAGGCTATCCTGAATATCTCTGCTCATGATGTTGCTCCGTTCACTGCTATACTTGATATGGTATTGACTAATGAGTGCAGCATGCGTTTACCGATGACTGATGGCCAGTTCAATGCTGAATTCTTGCGTCCGATCAATGTATTTGCTAACACAGGTAAGTACTTCGTAGATGCTACAGATGAAGGTTATACAGTGAAGATGCTTGATCTTGTTTACTTGACCGACTGGAGAGATTACAAGTTTGCTAAGGGAACAAGTGCAAGTGGCGTTGAATATGATGGTACTGGTTATTATGATTATTATAAAGTTGAGTCTATTGCAGCTGATATTGCTAACATTACAACTAACATGAATGGTAACAACATCGAAACGAAGAAGTTGTCTGAAGTGACTAATCAGATTGTGATTACTCCTGCTAATTCTACTGTTGTTGGTGACTATGGTACACTTACTTACAAGAATAATGGAAATAATGTACAAGCATTTAAGATTAAGATTCCCGTAATCGTAACTTATAAGTGGGGTACTGTGAAGACTGCAGTTTACATGGATGTTAAATCAACTGAAGGTAACTAAGTCTTTGCTTTCCTAAGCAATTAATATAAGGTATGTCCTTCGGGGCATACCTTTTTAATAAAACAACTACTCTGTGAAGAATAGTCCTTTTTTTCACCATCGTGAAAAGTAAAATGTTGTTGTGTGAGGCTGTCCCCGGTGGGAGACAGCCTCACTCTTTTTCTGTCATATTGTCCCATACCTTGTCACTCTTTCCTTTTTCTGCCATTTTTTCCACTTCCCTCCTTGTTTGATCTTCTTGTTTTTGATATAGATCAAGAAATATGTTATAAAACATACTTTACTGCCAAATATTGCTGTTTGTTCTAAACAAAGGTATTATTTTTGTGTTATAAAACATGTATTTAATAGGATAACAAGATTTTTTAAGGAGGATAACAAAATGAAAACGTTAAAGAAAATTTTTAAGCACATCAGCGAAGCTGATAAGCATGTTTGGGGGTATTCAACAATTTACTAAACCCCTCTTTTAGATTGTGTGTATTTGATTTTTAGGTATTAGTTTAATTTTTAAGGTTATGAAAAAAAAGATTTTTAAAACATGGAGAAACATTCTCGCCGAAGTAGGTCGGAATGAGATGTTGATGATGGGTTATACCCTGAAGAAATAAGAAAGCATTTTAACTAAACTTGATGAAGCGAGGAGTACGTCCAGAAAACGTATTCCTCGCTTCTTTTATATCCCCTTGAAAGCTTTTTTATATAAAAATCAGCTTTTGTTTAAACTTTATTCCCTTACTTTGTTGTTAGTACAAAGACTAATAGAATAATATCTATGGAAAGAATTCAAAGAATTTGTAGTTTAATACTGCTGGCAGCATTTTGGGGTTGTATGCCCGTGCTGCATGCGCAGTCGTTTGATAAGTTGTGGAAACAAGTGGAGCAGGCACAAAAAAAGAGCTTGCCGCAAACTGTGATAAAACTGACGGATGAGATATTCCGGAAAGGGGAACAGGAAAAGAATACCCCGCAGATGTTAAAAGCCTATATGTGCCGGAATACATTTCAGAATGTACTGACACCTGATAGCTTCTATGTCAACCTGAAAGGGCTGGAACAATGGGCGGAGCGTGAACAAAATCCGGTCAGTCGTGCCGTACTGAATTCACTGGTGGCAAGTATCTATGCCAATTATGCAGATAATAACCGATGGGAGTTGCGGCAACGCACTTCGCTCGATCTGGAAGGTGAAGCCTTGCCGGCAGATATTCGTGAATGGAGCGGCAACCTCTTCATGAAGCAGGTGATGAAGTATACAGGAGAGGCATTGAAGGACTCTGCTGATTTGTTGAATACATCTTCGCGTACTTATATTCCTTTTGTAATTTTAGGGAATGCAAGTGAGTACTATCACCATGAAATGTATCATTTGTTGGCATCACGTGCCATTGATGCTTTGCAGAAAGTTTCATGGTTCGAGACGGACTCATTGGTAAAGAAAGACATCATGGGCATTTATGGCCAGATGATAAATACCTATCGGAAAATGCCCGGCATGGAAGATGCTGCCGTACTGACTATGCTGGATTATATGGAATGGCGTAACAGGGAAGGAGATGTTTTGCTTCGTCCGCGAGCTGTGAAAGAAGGTAAAAGTGAAGTTCAGAACCAATACTTACGTGCCTTGGACCGCATTATTAAAGATTATGCCAAGCGTGATGTGTGTGCAGAGGCTTATTTAGCCAAAGCACGTTATTATCGCAATATACGTGAATATGAAAAGGCTTTGCAAACTTGTGATGAAGCCATCAACCTTTACCCCGACTATAAACGGATATCTGCATTGCGTGAGCTGAAAGAAAGTCTTTTGCAGCCGCAACTGAACTTTAGTGCAGACAAGGTTACCTATCCCGGTGATGCTCTGAAATTGAGGGTTACTCATTGTAATTTGGATGGATTTACGGTGAATGTCTTCCGTACTACTCTGTCGAAGGCTACAACGGATATGCCGGTGATTAATCCTGCTTTCTATAAGAAGTATGCCCATAAAGTAAAAACGGAACACTTTTCTTTGTTGCGTCCGGCTAATTACCTTCCGGCAGATAGTACATATCATATGTTGTTGCCGAACGAACCGGGTATTTATGTAGTGCAGGTAGTACCTGATGATAAGAAAGGGCGAACTGCCGAGAATTACCTTTATCTCACTCGTTTCAAAGTATTGACTATGCCTCTCTCAACTAAAGATTATGAGGTTGTGACCTTGGATGCTGAAACCGGAAAACCTGTAGCGGATGTTCAGATTACTTTCTATTCAAGTTATGGAACCAGAGAAAACAAGGTATTGGAGCAGAAAACTACGGATGCATCGGGTAAAGTGATACTACCGTGGAATAAGCAGTTCCGTTCGTTGGTTGCCACGAAAGGCACTGATACGGCAATGCCATTGCAGCGTATCTATAATAACTCTAATGGAACCTGGAATCATACAGACAGAGAATCCGAAGCAGTGAAGATATTGACGGATCGCTCTTTGTATCGTCCGGGACAAACAATTTATATAAAAGGTATCGCTTATTCCCAAAGTGGTGATACGGCTATGGTGCTTTCCAATAAGACTTATACTGTGGAGCTTACCGATGTGAATGATACTAATATTGGAAAGAAAGAAGTCCGTACCAATGAGTTTGGTTCGTTTACCACTGAGTTTGTGCTTCCTACTGCTTGTCTGAACGGGTCTTATTCTATCAGAACAGGAAAAGCAAACGGTTGGACATCTGTACAAGTGGAAGAATATAAGCGTCCTACATTCGACATCGTCTTCGATTCTCAGAAAGAGTCTTACCAGATAGGAGATAGCGTACAGGTGAAAGGTACGGTAAGTTCTTTCAGTGGTGTGCCCTTGCAGGGGTTGGAATTGAATTATACTGTTACCCGCAGCCAGTTCTCGTGGTGGAGAGCTTATGGAAATACTATTTCTCTGGTTTCAGGTAGCGTAATGATAGGTGATGACGGAATGTTCTCCATTCCTGTCCGGTTGCAAGGTGTGGAAGGTGTTACTTCCGGTTACTATACTTATCGGATAGAAGCCTCTGTAACCAATCAGGCCGGTGAAACACAGACTTCTGTAACTACCTTGTCTGCCGGAGACCGTTCATTGATTCTGTCTGTTGATACACAAGATCGTATCTGTAAGGATGACAGTATCCAGCTGACTTTTGTAGCCCGGAACCTGAATATGGAGCCTGTATCGGTGAAAGGGGATTACCGTTTGGTGCAAACTGTGAATGGAAAGCCTGAAGCTCGTTTCAGCGGGCAGTTTACTTCCAATGTGGAAGTAGTATTGCCGGAATGGAAGAATCTGCCTTCCGGCGCTTATGAACTGCAACTGACAGCAAAGGACGATCAGAGTAGGGATGTTGACTACAAACAAAATATCGTGCTTTTCTCCTATAATGATAATCGTCCTCCTGTGACATCGCCCGTCTGGTTCTATTCACGTAATACGCAGTTTGATGCCGGACACCCTGCACAGTTCAGTTTGGGAACTTCCTTTAAAGATACCTACGTGATGCTGGATATATTCAGTGGTAAGCAGCGCCTGAGCAGTACAACACTTCAATTATCCGATTCCATTGTTCGTTTTGATGTGCCTTATAAAGAAGAATACGGGGACGGAATAGAATATCTGTTTGCTTTTGTCAAGGATGGAGAACTCTATTTCGAAAAAGTGGATTTGCAGAAGCGTAGACCGGATAAAGAACTGACAATGAAATGGGATGTGTTCCGTGACAAGTTACGTCCCGGGCAAGAAGAAGAGTGGCGCCTGACCATTAAAACACCACAGGGTATACCTGCCGATGCTGAAATGCTCGCCACTATGTACGATGCCTCTTTGGATAAGATATACCCCAATCGTCAGAGTTTTTATGTGAATTATTCTCGGTTTGTGCCTCAGATTTATTGGTCGTATGGGTATACAGGCTCTGTTTATTACTCTTGTTATTTCCCAATGCGAGACTGGAAGGTGCCTCCATTTGTCTATGATACTTTCTATTCGGAAGAAGGTGTACAGGAAGCATTGATAGTAGGTTATGGTGCTATGAAAAACTCCACCATGACCGGAAGTGTGCAGGTACGGGGATTGGCGAGTCCACGGATGAAAGAGAGGGTTGCTGAAGATTCTTCTGCCGATGTTGCAGATATGGTATTTGAAGAAGAAATGGTGTCAACTGAAGAAACCGGCGCTGCCGTAGAACTTGGTGATGCTCCCGAACTGCGTACGAACTTTGCAGAGACAGCTTTCTTCTATCCGCAACTTCGCACAAATGAGCAAGGGGAAATTTCCTTCTCCTTCACCATGCCGCAAAGCCTGACACGTTGGAACTTCCGCGGGTATTCTCACACGAAAGGAATGATGATCGGGAAATTGGATGCTTCAACAGTCACGGTGAAAGAATTTATGTTGTCTCCTAATATGCCGCGTTTCGTACGGGTAGGGGATAAGACCAGTATTGCCGCAACGATTACCAATCTGACAGGAAAAGCTCTGAAAGGAACCACGAAGTTTGTACTCTTTGATCCGATGACGGATAAAGTGATTTCTACACAACGCCAATCTTTCACAGTAGAAGCCGGAAAAACAGTTCCTGTAAGCTTCCGTTTCACAGTAACGGATAAACAGGATATGCTGGGCGTACGCATGATTGCTGATGGCGGTACATTCAGCGATGGCGAGCAACACTTGTTGCCTGTATTGAGTGATAAGGAATATATCACTGAAACTCTTGCTATGCCGATACGAGGTGAAGAAACCCGTACTTTCTCTCTGGACAGCCTGTTCAATAATAACAGCCGTACGGCTACCGACCGTCGTCTGACAGTAGAGTTTACCGGAAATCCGGCCTGGTATGCCGTACAAGCATTGCCGGTATTGAGCCAACCTCGTACAGATAATGCTACTGCCTGGGCTGCCGCATATTATGCCAATTCCCTTGCTTCATACATTGCCAATAGCCAGCCACGCATTAAAGCTGTATTCGATAGTTGGCGCATGCAAGGTGGTAAGAAAGAAACTTTCCTCAGTCAGTTGCAGAAGAATCAGGATGTGAAGAATATCCTTCTTGAAGAAAGTCCCTGGTTACTGGAGGCCACTACAGAAGCTGACCAGCAGGCCCGTATTGCTACACTGTTTGATCTCAATAACCTGGCAAATAATAATATAACCACTCTTACCAGATTGAAAGAACTGCAAGATGCCGATGGCGCATGGAGCTGGTATAAAGGGATGCCGGGTAGCCGTAATATGACGGGATATATCACCGAACTTCTTGTTCGTTTGCCTTTACTTACCGGACAAAAGAATTCCGGTGATGCCCTTTCTATGCAGCAGACAGCTTTTAAATATCTGCATCAACAAGCATTGGAGGAATACAAAAGTATTCGTAAAGCGGAGAAAGACGGAGCTAAAATAACTACCCTCTCACATCCGGCAATGACCTATCTCTATCTGATAGCTATTTCCGGTGAGAAAGTACCTGCTGCCAATGGGGCTGCTTACAGTTATTTCCTTTCCAAAGTCGGCAAGAACCTGAACACTGCTGAAATGGGAATGAAAGCGCAGTCGGCTATCATTCTACTAAAAGCCGGCCGTACGGTTGAGGCTAATGAGTTTATTGCTTCCATTAAGGAACATCTGGTGCAAACCAATGAACAGGGAGCTTATTTTGCTTTCAATGAAAAGCCCTTCCGTTGGGGAATGCAGCCTATTCCTGTTCATGTGGAAGTAATGGAAGCTTTACGTCTGGCAGGCGGCAATGACGCCTTGGTAGAAGAAATGAAGCTCTGGTTGCTGAAACAAAAGCAGACTACAAGTTGGAACTCACCGGTTGCAACAGCGGATGCCGTTTATGCATTGCTTTGCCAAGGGAGTGATTTGTTGGCTACCCGTGGTGATGTACGCATTGTTCTTGGTAATAAAGTATTGGAAACATATAGTCCTGCTAAGACCACCGTTCCCGGACTGGGATATATTAAAGAAAGCTTTGCACAAGGCAGTCCCGAATTGCGTGCCAAATCTATCACTGTAGAAAAACGGGATGCAGGTATTGCCTGGGGTGCAGTGTATGCTCAATACCTCTCACCGATTTCTGACGTGAAACAGCAGGGTGGTGAATTGGCAGTGGAAAAGAAACTTTATGTAGAACGCACTTTGGCTACCGGAAAGAAGGAACTGCAACCAGTCACTGCTACTACACAGTTGGCTGTGGGTGATAAAGTGGTTTCCCGTCTGACGATACGCCTTGACCGTGCAATGGATTTCGTTCAGTTGAAAGACAAGCGTGGTGCTTGCTTCGAACCGGTGAATTCACTTTCCGGTTATCGCTGGAACGGCGGAATAGGATATTATGTAGAAATAGAGGATGCTTCTACTAATTTCTTCTTCGACAGCCTGAGCAAAGGTGTGTATGTGTTGGAATACAGTTACCGTGTGGCTCGTAGCGGGCAATATGAGGCTGGATTAGCTACCATACAGTGTGCTTATGCACCCGAGTATGCTGCCCATTCGGCATCCATGAAAGTAGAGGTAGAGTAGTAATTTTAAAACACCCTTTTAGGAACTCTCATTTAAAAAAACTACTTTTGTGCATCCTAAAATGAAAACGAATGAAACGAACCTTGATATGTATGTATGCGTTTGCCGCCGTAGCACTTACTGCTGCGGCGCAACCGCGTTTTTCATCTAATAAAGAAACCCACAACTTCGGACAGATTGAGTGGAAACATCCCGTCAGTGCACAGTATGTCATCACCAATACCGGTGACCAACCTTTGGTGCTTACTGAGGTAGATCCTTCCTGTGCCTGTTCCGTAGCTCAGTGGACCCAAACGCCTATTGCCCCCGGTGATAAAGGTATCATTACCGTGGAGTTTGATGCAAAGGCATTGGGCCGCTTTGATAAATCAGTGGCTATTTACTCTAATGCACAGCCTAATCTGGCTTATTTGCACTTCACAGGCGAAGTAGTGCGCGAGATTAAAGACTTTACGAAAACTTATCCTTATCTGATTGGTCAGATTCGTATAGATAAGAATGAAATTGATTTCCCTGATACCCATCGTGGCGCAAAGCCTGTTATACGGATTGGAGTTGTGAATCAGTCGGATCGTTCGTATGAACCGGTATTGATGCACCTGCCTTCCTATCTGGATATGAAAGTGGAACCCAATGTACTTCAGAAAGGTGAGAGGGGACTGATTACATTAACCCTCAATACAGAAAAACTGACTGATTTGGGCTTAACGCAAGCATCAGTTTACCTGTCCCGTTTCATAGGAGATAAAGTGAGTGATGAAAACGAAATACCGCTTTCAGCTATCCTTTTACCCGACTTTTCCGGTATGACAGATACGGATAGAGCAAATGCTCCGGTAGTCCGTCTTTCGGAAACTGATATAGACCTGAGCGCTTTATTGGCAAAGAAGAATAAAGTGAAACATGATATACAGCTTACCAATACCGGACGCTCTCCGTTGCAGATTAGTAAACTGCAGGTATTCAATCCTGCCTTGGGAGTAAGTCTTAAGAAAAGTGTTTTGCAGCCGGGAGAAACTACCCGTTTGCGTGTGACGGTAGATAAGAAGAATATTGCAAAGAAGAAACGTCATTTGCGTATTCTGATGATAACAAATGATCCGATGCAACCTAAGGTTGAGATCAATATTAAGGCAAAGTGATAAGATTTATGATTTATAATACGCTATTCTACCGCCCTATAAATCATAAGTCCTATCGTAAATCGTAAATCATAAATTATAAATCTTATCATGGAACATCCTGAAAACAATGAAGCCTATAAAGGCCTGGTTGTCAATGCAGGCATTGAACAACCTTCATCTGTTAATCCCTATCGTCGTCCTAAACCCAGAAAGCGTCAGCTTTCCGTGGCGGAGTTTGTAGAAGGCATTGTAAAAGGTGATGTAACCATTTTAAGCCAGGCAGTGACTTTGGTGGAAAGCGTGAAAGTTGAACATCAGGCAGTGGCACAAGAAGTCATTGAGAAATGCCTGCCTTATTCCGGAAATTCTATCCGTGTAGGTATCAGTGGTGTACCGGGAGCGGGTAAAAGTACTTCCATTGATGTTTTCGGTCTGCATGTATTGGAAAAATATGCAGGTAAGCTGGCGGTGCTTGCCATCGACCCCAGTAGTGAGCGTAGTAAAGGTAGTATTCTGGGTGATAAGACACGTATGGAGCAACTTTCCGTTCATCCTGCATCTTTTATTCGTCCCAGTCCATCGGCAGGGTCTTTGGGGGGAGTAGCCCGTAAAACGCGTGAGACGATTATTCTTTGTGAAGCTGCCGGTTTCGATAAGATATTTGTAGAGACAGTAGGTGTAGGACAGAGTGAAACAGCTGTACATTCTATGGTAGATTTCTTTCTGCTTATTCAGTTGGCCGGTACGGGCGATGAATTGCAAGGCATCAAACGCGGCATCATGGAGATGGCCGACGGTATTGTTATCAACAAAGCCGACGGTGATAATCTGGAACGTGCTAAACTGGCTGCAAATCAGTTTCGTAATGCTCTGCATTTGTTCCCTGCTCCTGAATCAGGATGGACGCCACAGGTAATGACCTATTCCGGTTTCTATAACTTGGGAGTGAAAGAAATCTGGGATATGATTTACGATTACGTTGCTTTTGTGAAGGACAACGGTTACTTTGATTACCGCCGTAATGAACAAAGTAAATACTGGATGTACGAGAGTATCAATGAACGCCTGCGCGATAGTTTCTATCATAATCCGGTTATAGAAGCTATGCTGGGGGATAAAGAACAGCAAGTGTTGCAAGGTAAACTCACTTCATTTGTTGCTGCAAAAAGCTTGCTGGATACGTATTTCGGGGAAATGAGAAAGAGTGATTAGTGGTGAGTGATTAGTGATTAGCCCATACGGTATAATAGCGTAGCCTGCTAATCACTAATCATTAACCGTTAATCACAAATTTTCCCTTCCTTTTCAAAGTCTGCCTTCGACTTACTCTTCGTCACAATATATACGCCGAGGAACACTAAGGCAATAGCTATTCCCTTTTCCCAGCCGAATACTCCCAAGCCCATGATAATGGCAGCGATAGAAGCTACGATGGGCTGCATATAATTGTACATACTTACCACTGTGGGGCGCAGTAATCTTTGTGCAGTCATAATGAAGATATAAGCAAGGAAACTACCGCCTATTACCACATAACCTACTTGTACGTATGCTGCAGTGGAGATCTCTGCCCACTGAATACCCGCCACATCTTGATAGGAGAATGGAATATAACACATGGATGCATATATAAACATCCACTTATTCAGCGTGATGGGAGAATATTTCTGCGATAACCCCTTGAATACAGTCAGATAAATAGAGAAACTGATTTGCGCTACCAGACAAAGTAAATCTCCGATAATGCTACCGTTACCACTGCCTGCAGTCTGACTACTTAAAATAAGTGTCAGTGCTCCCATAGCTCCCACAAAGATACCCAGTACCTTCAGATTCGTGATAGGCTCTTTCAGGTAGATAGCGGCAATAATCATGGTCACGATGGGAAGTGTGGTTGTCACAATGGAGGCATCAATGGGTGAAGTCATTGAAAGACCGAAAATATATACCCCTTGATTGAATACCAGTGCAAAGAGTGAAGCAAAGAATATCTTCAGCATATCGCGGTGGTCCACATGCTCATACTTACAAAATGCGGACAACAACCAGAAACAAGCTGCCGCACCCACCATGCGGAATGTGGTCACCGATAAAGCTGAAAACTCCATAAGTGCGGATTTGCCGATAGGAGCCATAAGCCCCCATAAAATGTTGGCAGTCAGGGCGAATATATGCCCTTGTACATTCTTATTCATACTCTTTTTGTTTTTGAGGCTGCAAAAGAACAACTATTTTGGGAAACTAAAAAATAATCCTGTATATTTGCTTTGATTAAAAGCAAAAACTATGGAAGAACAAGCCAATTATATCCAACGTATCGAGATACACAGGTTGTGGGATCGCTTTAACATAGCCTGGGATTTGCGTCCCGATGTGAATATCCTTTCCGGTATCAATGGAGTAGGGAAGACTACGATTCTTAACCGTTCCGTCCACTATCTGGAAGAGCTTTCGGGTGAGATAAAGAATGGTGAGATAGAAGGAGTACGTATTACGTTCGATCGTCCGGATGCCACGTATATCCCTTATGACGTAATCCGCAGCTATGACCGTCCTTTGATAATGGGTGACTTTACCGCCCGCATGGCTGATCCGAACGTCAAATCCGAACTCGACTGGCAACTCTATCTTTTGCAACGCCGTTATCTTGACTATCAGGTTAACATTGGCAACAAGATGATCGAGCTTCTTTCAGGCGATGAGGAACAGCGTTCGCAAGCTGCTTCCCTCTCTTTGCCCAAGCGAAAGTTTCAGGACCTGATGGACCAGTTGTTCAGTTATACCCGCAAAAGCATAGATCGCCGCAGCAATGAAATCATCTTCTATCAGGACGGTGAACGCCTGTTGCCTTATAAACTTTCTTCCGGTGAAAAACAGATGCTGATTATCCTGCTTACTGTGCTGGTGCGCGATAATGCCCATTGTGTCCTCTTTATGGACGAGCCCGAGGCCTCCCTTCACATCGAGTGGCAGCAGAAACTTATCAGCATGATACGTGAACTGAATCCCAATGTGCAACTGATACTCACTACCCATTCTCCCGCCGTCATCATGGAAGGTTGGCTGGATGCAGTGACGGAAGTGAGCGATATTTCGGTTGAGATATAAATAAAGGTGATAATATACCTATGGCTACTTCTTTAAAACATAATCTCACCTCCGCCTATTTCAATGCCGCCAACAAACTCTATCCCAAGAAGGCGCGTCGTCGTATTGTGGCATATGTGGAAAGTTACGATGATGTAGCTTTCTGGCGCACATTGTTGGCAGAGTTCGAGACGGATGATTACTACTTCCAGGTGATGCTGCCTTCGGCCACCTCTCTTGCCAAAGGTAAGAAGATGGTGCTGATGAACACGCTGAACACTACTGAATTGGGCAAGAGCCTGATAGCCTGTGTGGACAGTGACTACGACTTTCTGCTGCAAGGCAAAACGAACGTTTCACATAAGATAAACAGTAGCCCCTACATATTCCAGACGTACGCCTATGCCATCGAGAATTTCCATTGCTATGCTGAAAGCTTGCATGAAGTTTGTGTACAGGCTACGTTGAACGACCGTATGCTGATAGACTTTCCTGCTTTCCTGAAACGCTATTCGCAGATTATTTATCCGCTCTTTCTGTGGAACGTCTGGTTCTATTGCCAACGGGATACATATACTTTCCCGATGTACGATTTCAATGCCTGCACCCGTTTACAGGAAGTTAATGTGCATCATCCCGAACGGACGTTAGATCCTGTGCAGCGGGCCGTTGATAAGAAACTTTCTGAGATGCGCAGGCGCTTTCCGCGAAATATAAAGGCGGTGGAGGCTTTAGGCGTGGAGTTGGAGAGACTGGGATTGAATCCTGATACAACTTACCTGTATATACAGGGGCATCACCTCATGGACGGTGTTGTGATGAAACTTCTTATCCCCGTATGTACCGTATTGCGTCGTGAGCGCGAACAGGAAATTAAACGTCTGGCTGCTCACAACGAGCAATTCCATAACGAACTGACCAGCTATGAGAATAGCCAGACCAACGTCGGCTTGATGTTGAAAAAGAACAGCGGATATAAGAACCTTTATTTGTATCAGTGGTTAAAAGAAGATATAGGAGACTTCCTGAGCAAGTGACGAGAGACGAGCTGCAAAAGTGACAAGTAGCAGATGTATTTATTAATAATAACCCCCTTACTATCATGAGTATTGTACAACAAATTAACGAAGGACTTCAGAGTTTAGGTTTCAGCCAGTCATTGGCCGACCAGTTAGATCAATTTATAGCATTTCTGGGAGTTCTCCTGGTGGCTTATCTGGCAGATTCCATTTGCCGGAAGATCTTACTGAAGGTCGTTTCGCGTTTGGTAAAACAAACAAAAGCTACTTGGGATGACATTGTTTTCGATCGGAAGGTAATGGTGCACCTCAGTCGTATGGTGGCACCTATTCTTATTTATATCTTGCTTCCCCTGGCTTTTTCCGATGCGGGTTCGGCTACGTTGGCGCTTATTATGCGTTTCTGCCTCATCTTTATTATTATAATGTTTCTTAGTTTTCTTAGTGCTTTGCTTACTGCGGTCTATACCGTATATAGCGAGAAGGAACAGTTTCGCGACCGCCCTTTGAAGGGACTCTTGCAGACAGTGCAGGTCATTCTTTATTTTGTCGGGGGTATCATCGTTGTCAGCATACTGATTGACCGTTCACCCGGTGTATTGCTCACCGGTCTGGGAGCTTCGGCTGCCGTGCTGATGTTAGTATTCAAAGACAGTATCATGGGCTTTGTTTCAGGTGTGCAACTTTCTGCCAACAATATGCTGAAAGTGGGAGACTGGATCACTATGCCTAAGTATGGAGCGGATGGTGACGTCATAGAAGTGTCATTGAACACGGTGAAGGTGCGCAATTTCGACAAGACCATCACTACCATTCCTCCTTACCTGCTTGTAAGCGACTCTTTCCAAAACTGGCGTGGTATGCAGGAGAGTGGCGGACGCCGCATCAAGCGTTCTATCAATATCGATATGAACAGTGTACGGTTCTGTACTCCCGAAATGTTGGCAAAGTATCGCAAGATACAGCTCTTGGCAAACTACGTTGAACAGACGGAACAAGTGATAAAGGAGTATAATGAAGAGCATCATATCGACAACTCCATCCTTGTGAACGGTCGTCGCCAGACGAATCTCGGTGTCTTCCGTGCTTACCTGAATTGCTACCTGAAGAGCCATCCGGGTGTAAATCATGATATGACCTGTATGGTGCGTCAGCTTCAACCTACCGATCACGGTATACCGTTGGAATTGTATTTCTTTTCTGCAACCACATCCTGGATACCTTATGAAGACTTGCAATCTGATGTTTTCGACCATCTGTTGGCTATTATTTCAGAGTTTGATCTGCACGTATTCCAGTCACCATCCGGTGAAGATTTCCGTGAAAGGCTTAGTTGAGACGAAAGGCTCTTGAATTCTCGGCTTTCTCACTATGTTGAGAATGTATTCTCATTGCGATGAGAAAGAATACTCAATACGATGAGAATATATTCTCAGTGCGGTGAGAATATATTCTTGCTATAGTGAGAAGAAATCGATCTTGTAGTTCCCTGATATTAGTAAACGCCGGACAAGTTCAGAAGAACTGTCCGGCGTTGCTTTTGTAGAAGCTTAGCTTCGGCGTGTGAATTTCAATGAGTGATTAATATACTGTGTTTTGTGGGTCGAAGTTCGTCCAGCCTTCCAGCCAATTATCATTCGTGTCGCGGAAAGCACCGATATAGTTTCCGTCAGTTCCCATGATAGCCGTAGCGGGGCAGTAATTCTGACCGGTATTCATCGGGTCAGTCAATCCCAGTTCAGCCTCAGTCATTACTTTGTTCGAAGCCTCACTCTTGAAGAAAGTGTGTGAATAAGAAACCTGGCTTTCATCATACGTTCCGGTTTCTCTGTTGTAGAGATAATCTTCGTATTTCTTATTATTGTCCGAGCCAACTACACCCATACCGGCAAAGATGATATTCTTCAGATGGAAATCGCCGTTTTTAGAATATTGAACCGTGTTTCCTTTTTCGCCATCCACAATCAGACCGATAGGATAACCTACTGCCAATGTGTTTTCGCAGTTCAGCTTACTGCTGCGACGTATCTGCATGGCGGACTGGAACAGACCCAGCTTGGATTTATTATCCGGGTACATGTCACCGGCAGTGATGTATTCGGAAGTGTTCTGGAAATCAGTGTTCTTGGCAGTCATCGGACCGATGAACGTTACATTCTTGAATGTTGCGGTTGTGAATGGAGCGATATCTGCACCTGTTCCGTTGTTATCGCTTTCGAAGCCATTGGATTGCGAAGTGTCGGCAATGCGCGGGTCACGGATAGACAGGCAGTATTGTACAGTTCCGCTGAAGCCGTTGTCCGTATCGAATTCATCGTCCCAACCTTTATAAGCTACCAGATATTTGCAGCTCACTGCGCCACCGAACCATTCGAAAGAGTCATCGTTAGAGTACGATACCTGTAAGTGGTCGATGGTGGTACCACTACCCACGGAGCCGAATGTAATACCGTTGATCTCTTTGTCTGTTTCAAAGGGATAACCTGCAAACTCCACGCGGATATACTGGAAGATACCGGAATTGTCGGCATCGTTGCTGCCTCCGTGTATGGTGCGTGGTCCGCCTTCTATTTGCTGTGTACCCTGGTTATTTTTAGCTTTACCGCAAATGATTAAACCACCCCAGTCACCCGGCCTGCGCTGTCCGGGAGCCTCCTCGGAAGTCATGACAATAGGGGCTTCCTTGGTTCCTTTCATTTCTACATATCCCCCCGGTTCTATAATAAGGGCCGCCATTGTTTGTTTGTCACCCTTGATAATAGTGCCTGCGGGAATTTTCAGTTTAGCGCCATCGGCTACATATACCCAACCTTTCAGCAGGTAGGTTCCTTTTTCCAGAGTTACGTCACCGGTGAATACGAAGTGTTGATCGCCATTGCCCAGTTCTGTTCCATTCTTGAACAAGATGCCTTTGCTGTAGGCTGTTGTACCATCGTAGGTCACTTCGGGATCTGTACTTCCGTTTCCGTTTCCTCCGTTGTCTCCATTGGTGTCGTCGGAGCAGGAAGACATCACATTTCCAATTACAATGGCTGTGCACATCATAATGATCCAGCCAAACTTCTTAATTTCCATTTTCATACTTTTCTTAATTTGGGAATAAAACTTCTTTATTATTCAGGTTTTGTTAGTACTTAATAAACTGAAAGGGTAGGTTGTCAGAGACTATAGGCTATGGTCAGATTGTAGCTTCTGCCCGGTTTATAACTGCGGGTCACCTCTTCAATGGTGCGGACTTGTCCGTTTACGACGACGTCTTCAAACTGCTTGAAGTAGTAGCGTTCAGCCAGCAAGTCGCGTACGGTAGCCTTTATTTCCAGTTTGCCAAACTTTTTGCTTACCGAAAGGTCGATACTGTTGCGCGGCATTTCGTAAGAGTTTGGTATGTTGCGTGCATCACCTTCGGAAGAACTGCCGTAACGGTTGCCTACACCGATGATACGTTTTCCGATACGGTTGTAGAGTACGGCGGCATTCCATCCCTTATCCGTATTGTTATAGAAGAGGCCCGTGTTGATGAGGTAAGGTGATTGCCCCTGCATGGGACGGTCTATATTATTGCCTCCTTCTTTAAACTGTACTTTACTCTTAATCCACGCGCCATTGAATGAAAAACTGAAATTACGCATACCGATGAAGTCGAGATTCTTGCGGATATCTACTTCGATACCGTAGTTGTTGGCACCTTTGGCGTTGACGTAAGAGTAGATCGGATCGGTTCCTCCCGACATGGTGTAGGTCCATTCAATGGGATTTTCAAAATGTTTGTAGAACAAGGCAATGGAAACTTGTTCACCGTTGCTGGGATACCATTCGTAGCGCAAGTCTACGTTCTGTATGTAAGCTGCCTGCAGGGATGAATTACCCATGACACTGCTTCCCAGGTCGAAATCATAGTAAACGGAAGTGGACAGTTCGCGGAATTCAGGACGGTTTACCGATTTACCGTAAGCCAGGCGGAACTGATGCTTTTCACTCAGTTTGTAAGTGGCATTGACGGAAGGGAACAGGTCTTTATAGTCATAGAAAGTGCTTTGCAGGCTTTCTTCATACGAACGGGTGTTCATAATCAGTTCCTGACGTGCATATTCATAGCGTGCTCCGGCGTAGAAGCTGAAGGAACCTATCGGAACGTTGATGCCGATATAGCCGGACAATTGAGTGTTTTTGCCCTCATAGTTATTCATGTAGTTCACTTCTTCCTGCATGTAGAGCTTGTCAATTCCATAGTTGGAATCTATCAATACATTGTTTGCCACATCATTGTCAAACTGGAATCCCTTAGGCAGGCTGTTATTCGGTTGCCAGCCGTACTGGAACTGGCGGGTGTTGTAGGTACGTGTACGGTACTCGCCATAAACGCCGGCTTTCAAAGTGGGGGCGATGTCACCGAACTGGAAGTCCTGGCGATAATTTATATTTGCTGAGCCGATGTGCTCGTCCAGTTTGGTGAATTCACGGCTGATACGGTAAATACCCATGGTTTCATTGGTGCGGTCGGTACGTTCAATGAGACGGCGGTCCGGCAGGTTACGGTTGGCGTAAGCATAACCCACACTCCAGTCGAAACGACTGTCATCAAAGCTGTGCCTGCCTGTGAATTGGGTGTTGTAAGTGGTACGGCTGGAGTAGTAATACTCCATGTTGTTGATGTTGTCCGGTTGTGCGTTGAAACCTGTACGTTCCGAGTAGCGGTCTTTGGATATCTGGTTGAAGATATTCTTGAACTCATAGCGGTGGTTGCTGTTGCGCGGCTGGAAGGTGAGGTTCAGCAGGGCACCGAGGCGGATATCATTGCTGTACTGGTTGTCCGTTGCTTTCCGCAGATAGACGTATTTGTCATTGTTGGTATCATAAGGACCATAGAGAGAATTTTCCATATCGAGATAGGTCTTATAGGAATTGCTGTAATTCACAGCAGCCAGCATACCGATGGCACGTCCGCTTTCGGTTTCCCACTTGCGGTTGTATGCCATATTCAATTTTAAGTCCCCTACGGGTTTGATGGTTTTCAGTGTCCAGTCATTGTTGAAACCATTGTTCAATACATCTATGCGGGCTGTGTTTCCGGTTTCATATCCGGGATACATGTTCAGTGTGCCTTTCATGCCGGCATCCAGACTACGGAAACCGTTTCCGAAGCCGAGCCAGTCCATGCTGCTACCCTTGGCTTTACGAAAGTCTTTGAAGTGCGTCTGGTCATTGATAGCTCCTCCTACTGATATGTTGAAGCTGTTTTCGCCGGGCATATCTTTGGTATTTATCAGGATGAATCCGCCTGTGAAGTCTGCGGGATATTCCGGGGCGGGGCTTTTTACGATTACCATATTATCCAGTTGTGAACTGGGGATGATGTCGAATGAAAAGGCGCGTGAATCGGCTTCCGAACTGGGAACGGCACTACCGTTCATCCATACATTATTGTACCGCTGCGACAGGCCGCGCACCATTACAAACTTTTCGTCGATGATGCTGATGCCGGGTACACGACGGATGACTTCCGAGGCATTGCTGTCCTGGGTTTTAGCTATTTGTTGGGCGGAAACCCCACTCTGTACCACAAGGCTGCGGCGTTGTTCCTGTATGAGTGCTACCTCGTTATTCCGTTTGGCTTGTGCGGTGACGGAGACTTCGCCTAATGCTTGTGCATCACTTTCCATTTCGAAGTTCAGCACAGTTTCGGCCTTGACTTTTACACTGTTGAGCAGGATGTCTTTGTATCCTATATATCTCACGGCTATGGTGTATGTACCATCTTTTACATTCAGCGTATAGTTACCGTCGATGTCGGCTACTACCCCCTGCGCTGTCCCGGTTATCTGTATGGTAGCTCCGGTCAGCGGCTCTTTCGTCTGCTTGTCGAGGACGGTTCCTTTGATGTTTCCAGCCAGGGCGGTCGTGGTGGAAAGTACCAGTAATAAAATGAAGAAAAATACTTTTCCTAAATCCAGTTTCATGCTCATCTTTTATCGTTTCTTGTTTCCGGTGCAAAGATGCGGCAACGGAATTACAACCGTAATACACATGTCATACAATTGATTCTCAATTAGGTTACAATTAAGTGACAAGGCAAAACAACTGGCAGAAGACCTTTTCATTTTCCTGTGATTCACTCTGCTGACGGCTCTAAACTTTCTTTTTTTTTGTTGGTGTGAATAGAGCGGAATTTAATAAGTAAGCATTATCTTTGCATCTTTAGAATATTAAAAACACAAATCGTATGAGCGACAACCAATCGCATGAGGTAAAACGTTTTCAGCTTCTTTCCTCTATAGGGCAAATAGGTTGGTGGGAAGCAGACTTTGCCACCGGGGAATATCTTTGTTCCGAGTATGTTTGCAAGTTATTGGGGCTGGAAGGCAATACTATGACCTTTCAGCAGTTTGGTGCACTGATTCGTGAGGATTATCGAGGGCGTATTACTCGTGAGTTCCTTTCGATAGAAGAAATCGAGGTGTATGAACAGACTTTTCCTATTTACTCTTCAGAAGGGGTTATCTGGGTTCGCTCCCGTCTGGGCGAGAAGTGGCTGACGGAAGATGGACATCCGGTAGCATTCGGTATTCTGCAGTTGGTTAATGAACCGACCGATGCACGGTCGGGCGATATTTTGAAGCAATTCAATGAATTACTGTTCCGGCAGCACTCATTGTCGCATTCCTTGCGCAATTTCCTGAAAGATAAAAGTCTGAGTGAAGCTATCTTAAGCGTATTGAAAGATGTCCTCGATCTCTTCCACGGGGGGCGCGTCTATATTATGGAGTATGATAAACATTACCGTGTTCTGAGCTGTACATACGAAGTGGTAGCCGACGGAGTGAGTTCGGAGATGAATCTGTTGCGGCAGCTTCCTACCGACGACATGAAGTGGTGGCTCAAACAAATGCTGGAAGATAAACCCATCCTGCTGAATACTTTGAATGATTTGCCTCAAGAGGCCCGTCGGGAATACGAAGTGCTTGCCGTGCAGAATATCAAATCACTAATGGTGATTCCTTTACGGAATACTGAACGAATGTGGGGATATATCGGCATCGACCTGGTAGACAGGCATTATAAGTGGACGAATGAAGATTACCAATGGTTCTCATCTCTGGCCAATATTATCAATATCTGTATCAGTCTGCGTCTTACCAAAGATGAAGCAGAACGGGAACGTGCCTTTCTGCGCAATCTCTATACGTACATGCCCATGGGCTACGTGCGCCTCTCCATTTTTTGCGATGAGGATGGAGAACCTTATGATTATCTTATCACGGATGCCAACCAGTTTAGCTCAGATCTGTGCGGTATGCCTTTAGAGGCCTATAAAGGGCGTTTTGCTTCGGAGATTTATTCCTCGGACAAGATGTGCGCGAAGCTTCAGATGCTTGCGGATATACACAGGCAAGGTACTTTCCGCGAACTGGACGAGTATTTTGAACGGACTGACAAGACTTGCCATTGTGTGATCTATGCACCCGAACCGGATGAATTGGTCTGTCTCTATATGGACGTAACCGAGATGCGTCGCACTTATATGGCACTGGATCATAGCGAAAAGCTATTGCGCAATATCTTCTCCAACATTCCGGTCGGCGTGGAAATCTACGATAAGGATGGAATATTGATTGACCTCAATAACAAAGACTTGGAAATATTCGGCGTTAAAGATAAGTCTGAAACCCTTGGCGTCAACTTCTTTGAAAACCCCAATGTGCCACTGGATATTCGTGAAAGGGTGAAGCTGGAAGATGAGCTTGATTTCTCACAAGATTATGAATTCTCTAATGTGAGCAATTATTATGAATCTGAAAAGAAAGGCGGAATAGAACTCTATACCAAAGTAAGTAAGATATATGACAACCGGGGTGAATGTACCGGATTTGTGCTTATCAATATTGATAATACGGAGCGTATTTCTTCCATCAACCGTATCCGCGACTTCGAGAATTTCTTCCTGTTGATTTCCGATTATGCCAAAGTGGGCTATGCTAAGCTGAATCTGCTGACCCGTAAAGGATATGCCATTAAACAGTGGTTTAAAAATATGGGTGAGGATGAGGATACCCCATTGGGGGAAGTCGTAGGTGTTTACGGTAAGATGCACCCTGAAGATCGCAGACGTATACTTGCTTTCTTCGAGAAAGCTCGGCAGGGTGAGGCGAAAAGTTTCAAAAGTGAGGTGCGTGTGCTCAGACCCGGTACACTGAACCGATGGAACTGGGTGCGTGTGAATGTGCTACTCAACCGGTATGATCCGGCAAATAGTATGGTTGAACTGATCGGTGTCAACTATGATATTACTGAACTGAAAGAAACCGAGTGCGAACTGATAGGTGCCAAAGAGAAGGCCGAAGAGGCTGACCGTTTGAAGAGTGCTTTTCTGGCAAATATGAGCCATGAGATACGTACACCATTGAATGCTATTGTAGGTTTTTCAAGTCTGCTTGTGGAGACGGAAGACCCGGATGAAAAGCAGGAATACTCGAAGATGGTAGAGGAAAATAATGATCTCTTGCTGCAACTGATTTCCGATATTCTGGATTTGTCGAAGATAGAGGCGGGAACCTTTGACTTCAAACTCAGGGAATTGGATCTTAATACTTTGTGTGGGGACGTGGCACGTTCCATGAGGTTGCGCGTGAAACCGGGAGTAGAACTTCTGTTCGAACCTACTTTGCCATCGTGTATAATAGTGAGTGATCCAAACCGGTTGCACCAGGTGATTTCCAACTTTGTAAGCAATGCCAGTAAGTTTACCACAATGGGTAGCATTCGCATCGGATATGATAAGCCGGATGCAGGTCGTCTGCGGATATATGTGTCGGATACGGGTATTGGCATTGCACCAGAAGCCTGCAAGAAGGTATTTGATCGCTTCATAAAGCTGAATTCGTTCGTTCAGGGCACCGGATTAGGACTTTCTATCAGCAAGAGTATTATTGAACAATTGGGCGGTACCATAGGTGTGGATAGCGAACTGGGTAAGGGATCGACATTCTGGTTTACATTGCCGGTGGTATAAGGCGGGCATCATGGAATAAAAAAAGTGTATACCGGAGATTTTATTCTTTTGGTACACACTTTTTGTGAAATAAGAATTTATAGTTCGTTATAGCCCGAACGAGAACTTGTCGATGGATTGATAAACCACGCTTGCAAGGCTCAATACAATAATACCGAGCGTACAGATGACAAGACTGGCACGCGTATAATTATCGCTACGGAAAGTGGCGATAGGCTCATCGCTCTTGTTGATATACATAGATTTCACAATCTTCAGATAGTAATAGAGCGAAATAATAGTATTCACCAATGCAATAAATACCAGTAAATGGAAGCCACCCTGAAAGGCTGCTGCGAAGATAAAGAACTTCGAGAAAAAGCCTGCAAACGGAGGAATACCTGCCAGTGAGAACAGAGCGAGCGTCATAAGGAACGCCAGCTTGGGATTGGTACTGTACAGTCCGTTATATTCTTCGAGTGTGAAGCGGTGGGCACGCAAAGCAATAATCGTGATTACTGCAAATACGGAGAGGTTGGCAAACATATAAATGAGTATGTAGTACACCAATGATGCCATACCTTGTTGTGTACCGGCAATGACACCCAACATAATGTAACCTGCCTGCGAGATACTGGAGAATGCCATCAGTCGTTTCAGGTTTTCCTGGCGCAGTGCAAAGAGGTTGGCAAGGGTGATAGAGGCTATGATAACCCAGTAGAGTACTTCCTGCCACTGATCTATCATCGGAGCAAACGTCTTGATCAGAATTGTCAGCAGCACGAAAGCAGCCGATCCTTTGGAGATTACACTCAGGTAAGCAGTTACCACGCTCGGAGCACCTTCATATACGTCGGCTGTCCAGAGGTGGAAGGGGACGAGCGAGAGCTTGAATCCCATACCGGAGAAGAAGAATACGAATGCCATTATCTGCAAGGCGCTACCGTTTAGATGAGCCGGAACATCATCAAAGTAAAGTGTACCCACCGTACCGTAAATAAGCGAAATACCATATAGCAACAATCCGCTTGAAAAAAGTGCGGTAAGAATGTATTTGGCACCGGCTTCGGCAGAGTGGTGGCGATACTTATCAAAAGCAACCAGCGCAGCCATTGGGATACTTGCTGTTTCCAACCCGATGAAGAACATCAGGAAGTGTCCTGCAGAAATCATGAAATACATACCCAACAGTGTGCAGAGTGTCAACATATAGAATTCACCTTGTTTGATTACCGTATCCGGAAGTTTCAGCCATTCGTGTGCCATCAGGAAGACGATAAGCGTGCCAACACTGAGTATAGACTTCACAATACTTTGTATCGGCGCATTATGGTACATACCACCGAAAGCATCGGCAGCCGGACCGGGTATGATAGTAATCAGCGTGTGTATCGTGAGTAACACGACGGGCAACATGGTGTTGAGTCGTGGGTTGCCATCCTTTTTATGTGCATCAGGGCTCATAAAGAGGTCGGCTACGAAGAGGATAACGATGACCGCTATCAGCGAAAGCTCTTCTTTGAGAATGAGGAATTGGGAATAATCCATATTTTTAGTGATTAACTATTAGTTATTAGCATGACTTTATTGGAATATGCTTACCAGAGGAAGCACACTGTCTCCAATCATATTACTGATCCATAACGGAGCAAGACCGAGACCTGCAACGCAAACGATGAGTATGATAACGGCGGTGCGTTCATCCCAGGTAGCGTCGGTTAATGCCAGGTGATGCTTGTTAGTACAAGTGCCATAGAGAATCTTACCAACGAGTCTAAGAATATAGACTGCAGTGATTACGATACTGGTGCAGGCAATAATCGTCCACGTACGGTGGAAGACATCCACATGCTGGAATGCACCGTTGAAGATAGTCATTTCGGCAACGAAACCGCTGAGTCCCGGAAGTCCGAGATTAGCAAGTCCGGCAATCACATAGCAAACAGCCAGGAAAGGCATAATCTTCATCAAACCGGAGAGTTCGCGTACGTCACGGGTATGAGTACGACCGTATATCATACCGATGAGGGCAAAGAACAGGGCAGTCATCAATCCGTGGCTGAGCATTTGCAGGACAGCACCGGTACAAGCAGTCTGGTTCATCATCAGGATGGCGAAGAGTACGAGACCGCAGTGAGATACGGAAGAGTATGCGTTGATATACTTCAAGTCAGTCTGTACACAAGCAGAAAAAGCACCGTAAACTACGGATATACCAGTCAGGATCAGGAAGATCCATCCAAGTTCCTGGGCAGCTTCAGGCATCAGATACATGGCGATACGGAAGCAGCCATAACCTCCGAGTTTCATTAATACACCTGCATGGAGCATACTTACAGCCGTAGGCGCAGAGGCGTGACCGTCGGGGCTCCATGTATGGAACGGGAATAATGCACCGAGTACACCGAAACCGAGGAAGGTGAGCGGGAACCAGATGCGTTGTTGTTCAATTGGAATATTGTGCAGTTGTGCAATCTCCAGCAAGTTCATACTGGTGGCACCGGAACCGAAGTAGATACCCAGAATACCAATCAGCAAAAATGCAGAACCACCCATCAACATCAATGTCAACTTCATGGCAGAATATTCCTTTCGTCCACTGCCCCATACACCGATAAGCAGGTACATAGGAATGAGCGCTACCTCATAGAACATGAACATGGTGAACAAGTCCGTAGAAATGAAGAAGCCGAACACACCCAAGGAAAGCAGGGTGAACCAGAGGAAATACTCTTTTGTCAGCGGTTGCAAACGCCAGGAGGCGAAAGTACCGGTGAAGACAATGATGGCAGAAAGCAGCAACATGGCTACTGAAATGCCGTCTACTCCCACAGAGTAATGTATATTGAGTGCCGGATACCAAGGTACATCTGCACGGAACAGCATTTCGGCAGTGTCTCCGGCGGCACGGGCTTGCAGGTAAGCAATGGTCAGGCCTACGGCAGCCAGCACCAATGCTGATGCACCTACGACCATCACCGTGCGTATCTGCTTGATGTTACGACTTAGCCAGAGACCAAGCAACATCAACAGAGGGATGAGAACAAAAATACTTAATATGTTCATCTTTATATTACGTTTTACTATTTACGAATTACGATTAACATTTCTCTATTATAGCAGTAACAGCAATATCAGCGCCAGCGTACCCAACAGGAATACGTAAGTGTATTGCTGAATCTGTCCGCTTTGCAAACCGCGTATCTCATCGCTGGTGGCATTGGCACTCCAGGCAAGGAAGTTGAAGAAGCCATCTACTACATGGCGATCGAACCAGGCAATGGGACGGGAGATGCAACCGAAAATAATCTTGTGAGTTATGAACTGATATACTTCATCGATATAGAATCGATGATAAGCAGCTGTCCATAATCCGCGGAAGCGGTGGGCAAGAGCGTTGGCAACAGGTTGTTTGGCTCGTGCATACATAGCTGTAGCAATCGCAATGGAGATAACGGCTATAACGATGCTGGTGCCTGCTACTCTCCAATCGAGATGTATCTCGTAAGCTGTACCGTTGGAGCTGATGAACTTACCGAAGGGGATGAAACCTGCCACAATGGTAACAACAGCAAGGAACATCAATGGGATAGTCATAGCCAGCGGGCTTTCGTGGGGGGAGGTATGGGAGTGATGAGTGGTGAGTGATGAGTGATTAGCAGGCTGCGCAGTCTTGTCATTTCCTGCCACTTGCTTATCACTAATCACTAATCCCTTATCACTACTTCCCCCCCAGAAAATACCGTAATAGAGGCGGAACATATAGAATGCCGTCATAGCAGCAATTGCTGTCATAATCCAACCCATAGCAGGACTGAACTGGAAGCATGCAGTCAGTATTTCGTCTTTAGAGAAGAATCCGGAGAACGGAGGGATACCTGCAATGGCAAAACATGCAATCAGGAACGTGATATGGGTTACAGGCATATATTTATGTAACCCACCCATAGCGGACATTTCATTGCTGTGTACTGCATGGATAATGCTACCTGCACCGAGGAAGAGCAATGCCTTGAACATGGCGTGTGTAAACAGATGGAACATTCCTGCCATGTAACCCAGGCCACCGTGATGTGGATCGGTAGAAGTACAAACTCCCAGTGCCACCATCATAAAGCCAATTTGTGAAATAGTAGAGAATGCTAATACACGCTTGATATCACTCTGCACACAAGCTACCGAAGCGGCGTAGAATGCAGTGAAAGCTCCGACGTAAGCTACCAGGTGCAGCACATCCGGTGCATAACCGATGAACAACGGGAACATTCGTGCTACAAGATAAACTCCGGCTACTACCATCGTTGCTGCATGGATCAATGCACTGACAGGTGTCGGGCCTTCCATAGCATCTGGTAACCAGATATGCAATGGGAACATTGCACTCTTACCGGCACCACCGATAAACATAAGTCCCAGTGCCAGAGGTATCATTGTCGCACCACCTTTCAGTAATGCCATTTCACTGGGCTGGAAAGTATAGGTTCCGGCATAGTAACCGTAAACGAGGATACCGATCAGGAAACCCAGGTCGGCAAAACGGGTGACAATAAACGCCTTTTTGCTTGCAGCAACAGCAGATGGTTTCGTATAGTAGAAACCGATAAGCAGATAAGACGAAACACCCACCAACTCCCAGAACAGATACATCTGGAAGATATTGGTAGCCACTACCAAGCCCAGCATGGACATAGTGAAGAGGCTGAGGAATGCATAATAGCGTTGGAATCCACGTTCACCTTTCATGTAGCCGAAGGAGTAGACATGTACCATCAGCGATACGGTAGAGATAACGATGAGCATCATTACTGAAATAGGATCGAGCAGGATACCCAAGTCGATACTCAGCGTTGGGGTGAAAGGCAGCCACGTCACATTATAAGGTATAACTGTGTCGAAAGTGCCGTCCGCCAGACGTGGAGCGGAGAAATATTGCCAGGCAGTGACATAGCTCAGTAGGGCTACCACAGCCAATACCGTGGTACCGATGATGCCTGCCGTCCGGTGCGTCATCCATTTGCCGCCAATCCCCAATACCAGGAAGGAGAGGAGAGGAAGCAGGAGAATGAAGATTGTATATTCCATATTCTTTTCTTTTTATTCTATTATTGATACTGTACTAATTCTACCACTTCAACTCGTCCAGTTTATTAACCTGGATGCTTCGTATATTACGGTAGATATTGATCATAATCGCGATAGCTACTGCCGTTTCGGCTGCCGAGATGGCAATGGAGAACAGGGCAAAGAAATACCCTTCCAGTCCGTCGGGGAAAAGGAAACGGTTGAATACTGCGAAGTTGATATCCGTAGCATTCAGTATCAACTCGATGCTGATAAGTATCGCCAGCGTGTTGCGGCGGGTGAAGAACCCGTAAATACCGGCGAAAAACATGATAGCCGAAACTATCAGATAATATTCCATGTGTATCATAATCACTTGTTTTTATCGTTTACGTGCAATCACCAAGCCACCTACGATACATGCCAGCAACAGGATGCTGACTGCTTCGAAAGGAAGCAGATAACCATATTTATCACTACTCAACATAGAATGTCCGATAGTCTTGATATTGATTTCCAATGGTACAAGATCGGTGGTTACTATAAACTTATGTTTCAGTGTGATAAACAATACGATGATGGCTCCGACTACGGTTGCTCCCAGACCGGCCACCAGTTTGCTACGTTTCAATTTGTCAATGGTACGGTCTCCTTCACCACTGGTTAGCAGGATGGAGAAGACGTAGAGCACCACAATACCGCCGGCATAAACCATGATTTGTACTGATCCCAGGAAGGTGTAACCTAGCAGGAAGTAGATGCCTGCTGTGCCGAAAAGCGTAAACAGCAGATACGTTGCCGAGCGTACCATGCGGCGTGTGGTCACTGTGAGAATAGAACACACGGTGATGAACACTGCCAGAAAGTAGAATACTACGGTTTCAAGGGTTATTTCCATTTGATTTAATGTTTTAGTGTTTAGTGATAAGTGATTAGTATATACCGCATGGCACTAATCACTTATCACTAATCGTTAATCATTTTTTTATTACGTGACTGCCCGGATGGTTAAGCGTCTTCACCAGCTTTGTGCGGTCGAATACTGCATGTTCAAAGTCTGTAGCAAACGTAATTGCATCGTGCGGACAAGCTGTAACGCAAAGTTGGCAGAACATGCATGAACCGAGATCGTATTCATACTTCGCCAAAATCTTCTTTTTCTTGCCGTCCTCAGTCTCTATCATTTCACTGGTTACTTTGATAGTGTCATTGGGGCATGCTATCTGACATAGGCCACATGCTATACAGTGATGTTCGTTCCGCTCATTGTGGGGCATGGTCAGCGTTCCGCGAAAACGGTCGAACATTTCCAGTGTCGCACGGTTTTCCGGATATTGTTCCGTTACTTTCCGGCGGCAAAAAACAGTCATGGTAGTTTTCATACCTGTCAGCAAAGAACCGACGCCATGCATCAATCCGCCTAAATAACTGTATGTTTCGTTCTTATCTTTCATTATCTCTTTATATTTAATTTACCCGAAGGGAAACTTTGCTCCGGCGCTACGCCGGCTAGAAGTGCAGTTTAAATACAACAATCAGTACCATGATGATCAGGTTCAGCATTGAAATCGGTACCAGGTACTTCCATTCCAGTGCCAATATCTGGTCGATACGCAGGCGGGGGAATGTCCACTTAATCCACATCAGCAGGAATACTACAAAGAAAGCTTTACCAAAGAACCAGATGAAGCCCGGAATATAATCCATTATAGCATTGAAGCCGTCCAGTCCTATAATATGGAATGGCATCCAGCCACCCAGGAAGATGGTAGCAGCTACACTGGCTACGATAAACAGGTTCAGATATTCGGCCAGGTAGAAGAAACCAAAGTGCATACCACTATATTCGGTGTGGTATCCTGCCGTCAATTCACTTTCTGCTTCCGGTAAGTCGAACGGACCGCGGTTACATTCTGCGTTTCCGGCTATCAGATAGATAACGAATGCAATTACTGCAGGTATGTGTCCTTTGAAGATGAACCATCCATCTGCTTGTCCTTCTACGATTTCAGAGAACTGCATTGTTCCCATCAGTACTACCATGGTCAGTATACTTAGTCCCACAGACAATTCATATGAGATAATCTGTGCGCCGCTTCGCATGGCACCGATGAGTGAGAACTTATTGTTCGAACCCCATCCTGCCAATAGAATGCCTATTACACCTATACTGGACGCAGCCAGCAGGAAGAATACACCTACATTGAAGTCCAGTACTTCCATACCTTTATTAATAGGCAGGCATGCAAAGGTCAGGAACGAAGCTATGATCACCATGAACGGTGCCAGATTATAGAGAAAGCGGTCGGCATCCTTGGGGGTGAATATTTCTTTGGTCAGCATCTTCAATACGTCACAAATGACTTGGATGCTACCCCATTTACCTACACGGTTCGGACCGAGGCGGCATTGGAAGAAAGCGCATATCTTGCGCTCCATATAAATAAGAATGATGGCGAGCACGGCATACATCAGAATGATGCACACGCCTATCACTACACATTCGAGGAATATTGCCAGACCTTCCGGCATGACGGAAGTCAGCGTCTGGTGTATCCAGTTGGTTACTATACTAAAGTCAAACACGTTATTTAGTTATTAGTTGTTAGTGATCAGTGATTAGTATCTTGCGATGTGACAGCGTAATTCGCTCATCATTAATCACTAATCGTTCATCATTAATTACCTGTCAATATCTGGCACTACGTAATCCAGTGTTCCTCCGATAGCTATCAGGTCGGCAATCTTCGATCCGCGGCAGATAGTGTCTACGGTACTTACCAATGGTAATCCCGTTGAACGGAAATGCAAGCGGTACGGAGTTTTGTCACCATGACTCTCCAGGAAGACGCCAAACTCACCTCGGCTTCCCTCTACAGCAGCATAATACTGCCCTTCGGGTACGCGGATAATAGGTTTCATCTTTTCCTGATACGGACCTTCGGGAATATTGTCGATGAGTTGCTCAAGGATATTCATACTTTCCATGATTTCATCCATACGAACCATGTAACGTGCCCAGGAGTCTCCTTCGGTATAGACGATTTCTTTGAAATCTACTTTGTCGTATACTCCATAAGGTTGGCGCTTGCGCACATCACAAGCCCAGCCGCTGGCACGTCCTGTGCCGCCTGTGGCTCCGAAGGCGATAGCATCTTCACGGCTCAGCACTCCTACACCTTTCAGACGTTGTTGTGCGATAATGTTGCCGGTGAATACCTGGTGATATTCATGGATGATTCCACGCAGATAGGGGATGAACTCTTTCACTCGTTTCTGGAAGTTAGGATGCAAGTCAGCCTGTACGCCACCGATGGTGTTGTAGTTCATGATGAGGCGTCCGCCACAGGTTTCCTCAAAGATGTCGAGTATTTTCTCACGATCACGGAAACCGTAGAAGAAAGCGGTAAGGGCACCGAGGTCCATTGCCAGACAGGAATAGAATAGCAAGTGAGAGTCGATACGTTGCAATTCATCCATAATGGTACGGATATACTTCACGCGGTCGCTCACTTCTATGCCCATTGCCTGCTCAATACACATACACAGGGCATGGCGATTCTGATGTGCACCCAGGTAATCCAGACGGTCGGTCAGTGCCAGTGTCTGCGGATAAGTAAGGCTTTCGCACATTTTCTCAATACCCCGGTGGATATAACCGCAGTTAGCATCTATCTTATCGATGGTTTCGCCTTCCAGTGATACGCGGAAACGCATTACACCATGCGTAGCCGGGTGTTGGGGGCCGATGTTCACAACGTATTCCTCGTCACCGAAGAGTATCATCTCTTTATTTCTCACGGTACCATCCGGGTTCAGTTTCAACTCGATAGTGGTATCGATTGTTTCTTCATTGTCCATACACAATGGGTTGTCTTTTTCCGGATCATTATCCTTACGCATCGGATAGCCTATCCAGTCATTACGCAGGTAGAGACGACGCATATCAGGGTGCCCAATGAAGACAATGCCATAGAAGTCATATACTTCACGTTCATTAAAGTCCGCTGCTTTCCAAATGTCGCTTACACTGGGCAATTCAGGATTTTCGCGGTCCAAAGTAGCCGTACGTACTGCTGCTTGCTTACCGGTAGCGGTGGATTCCAGCAGGTAGACAACACCCAGTCCGCGTGGAGCATCCTGTGCGTCTCCGTCGGCGGGTTCTCCCCAGTCCATACCGCTGAGGCACTTTAAGAAGTCCATCTGCTCTTCTCGGTACAGACGCAGCATTTCAGCATGTAAGTCCGCAGGTTTTATAAATCGTATATTATCCATATTTTGATTATTTTTCTGTCTCCTCTTTCGGTTTAGGTTCTTTCCTATTGACTCCACCGAAGAATTTTTCTATTTTTACTTTGCGCTGCAATTGCATCATACCATAGTAGAATGCTTCCGGCCGGGGAGGACATCCCGGAATGTACACATCCACCGGTAGAATTTTATCTACTCCATTTACCACATGGTATGACTTTTTAAATGGTCCGCCACTGACAGCACATCCACCTACGGCAACCACATATTTCGGGTCCGGCATCTGGTCGTACAAGCGTTTAAGTACAGGTGCCATCTTATTGGTAATGGTTCCGCATACCATAATCATATCTGCCTGTCGCGGACTGGCACGGGCTACTTCAAATCCGAAACGTGCCATGTCATAGCGCGCGGCACCCAGTGCCATGAACTCGATACCACAACAGCTTGTTGCAAACGTAAGTGGCCACAGCGAATTACTGCGTCCCCAATTGATGAAATCGTCCAATACTCCGAGGGCGACGTTTGCACCTCCGGCATTAAGTTCGCGAACGAGTTTCTCCAATGTTTCATTATCCGTAAATTCTTCATACGGGATAGATTTTATTTTGGGCTTTTTTATTCTTTCCATTCCAGTGCTCCTTTCCGCCATGCGTAGGCAAGTCCTAATACGAGGATAAGTAAGAAAAATAAGATACTGAGTAATCCTGCTATTCCCAGGTCACGGGCAATAACAGCCCATGGGAACAGAAATACTGTTTCCACATCAAACATCAGGAACAGGATGGCAAACAGATAGTAACCTACCCGGAATTGCATCCATGATTTACCACGCGTAGGGATACCGCACTCGTACGCTTCCATTTTCTGTGGATTGTACGAACGGGGTGATATCGCTTTAGACAATGCGATAACAATACCCACGAAAGCAATTGCCGTCAGCAAGACGACTACTAACAAAGTAAAGTTCATAAATCTAATTAACTTTTAGATGTATATAATAGGATAGTTGGTCGAAGTGAGCAATGCCTCTGAATTGCCTTCGACGGACTTTGGTAAGCTCTTAAGCTTGCCAGACTTTTTATCAAATGATTATCTTTCTCAGCCCGAACACATAGTAAGAAAGCGGGTCGGGAACAGGGTCGAAAGAAGCATGTAGCAACGAGCCACTGATTGAAGAATCAGGCAGTCCGTACATCCGGAAATAATTCAGCAATAGCAAGACGCTCTTGTTACCGGGTACTTGCGTGCTGTCCACATTGTCCATATATAAAGCCATAGACGAGAAGTGGTCATATAATATACTGCGGATATCTTGTTTGTGGGCAGTAGGAGCCTGAGACAGGATACAGCGTTCTTCATCATTACGTATGAAAGTGCATGATATACCTGCCGCCTGTGCAGCGCCGTCGTATAATAATACGCCGAGTAAGACTATCATAAAGTATTTTATGCACTGTTTCATACAACTACTTTTTTCATTCGGCTGCAAATGTATAACAAATATTGGCTATTTTGTTATATAGAGATGGCAAAGTACTTTATTTTTAGCACTTTTTTGCCTTATATCAACTTCTTCTCCAGAATTCCGGGGTAAAAAGCAGCAATACCGTGAATAATTCCAGACGCCCCAGAAGCATAAGGAAAGATGATAACCACTTTGCTACATCGGGCAATGCATTCCATGAGAAGGCAGGACCTGTCTCACCCAATCCGGGACCCATATTACCGATACTGGAAACTACGCAACCCACAGATTCTACAAAACCGATACCCAGTCCCATCATGATCAGTACACTGATGATAATAATAACTGCATATATAAAGCAGAATGCCAGTACGGTAGATTGTACGGAAGGTGAAATAACCTGTTTGTTAATCCTGACCGGTAACACTGCATTCGGATGGAGAATATGTTTGAATTCATTACGCGCTACTTTGCCGAGAATAACCATGCGGATACATTTGAGACCACCTGTCGTGCTTCCTGCGCAGGCGCCCATCAGCATGACAATGGTTAGTAATCCCCATGTTACGGCAGGCCATAGCATATAGTCATCTGTAGCAAATCCGGTAGAGGTATGCAGTGAGATAACCTGGAACAGTGATTTGCGGAAGGCATCTTCCATTCCTATTGGTTTGGAATAGTAAAGTATGACTGTAATTAAGCCGGTGAATAATATAACTGACCAGAAATACCATTTCAACTCGGCATCGTGGATAACTTTCTTGAATTTCCGGTTGACGAAGAGCAGCAACAATGTAAAGTTGATGCCGGATATAAACATGAAGATGGATATTACATATTCAATATAGGGAGATTGATAGTAGGCTACACTGGCTTGTTTGGTTGAGAAACCACCTGTGCCGGTAGTGGCAAATGCATGACAAACGCTGTCGAACCAATCCATTCCGCCCATCATCAGTAAAACAACGAGAATACCAGTAATACCTGCATAGATACTCCAAATCCATTTGGCGGTAATGCCTATACGCGGATGTACTTTATCGTGTGTCGGCCCGCTGGCTTCGGCTGCAAATACCTGCAAACCACTGACTCCGAATATCGGAAGGATGGCAATGGTAAACATGATAATCCCCAAACCGCCTATCCACTGGGTCATACTGCGCCAGAAGAGGAGTCCGTGGGGCAATGACTCTATGTCATCCAATATGGTAGCGCCCGTACTGCTGAAGCCAGACATTGTTTCAAAGAAAGCATTGGTGATGCTCGGTATATATCCGCTGATATAAAATGGCAGCATGCCGAAAAGTGAAAATGCTATCCACGCAAAGCTGACGAGTACATATCCGTCTCTGCGTGTTAGTTGGCGATCTCCTCCCTTGCCCATGGCTGCCAGAAGTAATCCTGCTCCTGCTGTGATACCTGCCGATACCCAGAAATCTATCAATGCTTCGTCCTGATAATAGAACGAAACGCCGGAACAGGCAAGCAGCATCACTGTTTCAAGCAACAGGAGAATACCGATAATCCGTATTACTATCTTAAAGTTAATCACGTCGCTTAATTAAAGAATTTCTCAATCTTTTTAATCATCATATTCAGGCAGAACACCACTACGTGGTCGCCCGGTATTATCTGGGTATTACCGGTTACTACCACACCTTCACCCTGGCGGATTAATCCACCGATAGTAGCTCCCTTGGGTAAACCGAGGTCTTTAACTTGATGTTTGGTGATTTTAGAATCGGCCTTCACGGTGAATTCTGCAACGTCGGCATTGGCAAAAGTAAGACATTTTACATTGCTGACATCAGCATCCAGCATCATTTGGTAGATGTGGCTGGCGGTGATCATCTTCTTGTTGATCACTGTACCGATATCGAGGCTTTCTGCCATACCTATATAATCTATATTTTCTACTTCTGCCACTGTTTTGCTGACGCCCATACGTTTGGCTGCAAGGCAGGAGAGAATATTCGTTTCCGAGTTGTCCGTCAGTGCTACGAAAGCTTCCGTATTCTTCAGACCTTCTTCAATCAGTAAGTCCATATCACGACCATCACCATTGATAATCATGACCTTATCATCGAGGATTTCCGTCAGACGGTTACAACGGTTCAAATCGTTGTCTATGATCTTTACCTGCATATAGTCGGGCACATATTGTGCGGTTCGCACGGCAATACGGCTTCCACCCATAATCATTACGTTACGTACATCGGCATAGTCTTCCTTGCCGGCTATCTTGCGTATATAGGGTACATATTTGCGGGTGGTGGTGAAATAAACAATATCATGTAGTTTAATTACATCGTCACCACGCGGAATAAGTGTCTCGTTACCGCGTTTGATGGCTACTACGTGATAGGGTTTATCTGTTCCGGCAAGTTGGTGGAGAGGAATATCCAGTATTTCTGCTTTTTCACGCATCTTGGTACCGATAAGTATCAAGGACCCGCCACAAAACTCCCACCATTGGCGTACCCAACTCATACGTATGGAGGATACGATTTCTTTTGCTGCAAGCATTTCCGGGTAAATCAGTGAATCTACACCCAGTTTCTTGAAAAATTCTTTATTTTTGGGCAGAAGGTATTCGTAATTATCAATGCGGGCAACAGTCTTTTTCGCACCGAGGTTGGTAGCCAACATACATGCGGTCATGTTACGGCTCTCATCGGGAGTGACGGCTATAAAGAGGTCTGCCTCTTTAGCCCCCACTTCTTTCAACCCTTGAATGGAAGTAGGTGAAGCTGTGACCGTCATTAAGTCAAAGTTAGAACTGAGAGTGCTCAACCTTTCCTCATTGTCGTCCATCAATATGATGTCCTGCTTTTCGCGGGACAACAATTTTGCCAAGTGTGTGCCTACTGCGCCGGCACCGGCAATAATAATTTTCATCGCTCTTTTATTATGCTTTCTAATATCCCTTTTTCATCCATACCACACAAGTGATACAACTCTTGTACTGTTCCATGTTCTATAAACGTATCCGGTACACCTATGCGTTGTACGTGTGGGGTATATCCGTTGTCGGCCATAAATTCCAGAACGGCACTACCCATGCCGCCTTTCCGTATGCCATCTTCAATGGTGATGATGCGGGAAAATGAGTGTCCTATTTCATGCAGCATTTCCTCGTCCAGTGGTTTAAGGAAGCGCAGGTCATAATGTGCTATTGATATATCTTTTTCTTTTTCTGCCCGTTCGATGGCTTTTGCGGCAATATTACCTATCGGACCAAGGGTGAGTATGGCGAGATCCTTACCATCCTTTAGTTTGCATCCTTTGCCGACGGGGATTTCTTCCAATGGGCATTTCCAATCTGTCAGTACACCGCGTCCGCGAGGGTAGCGGATGACGAACGGTCCTTTATCCGGCAACTGTGCCGTGTACATGAGGCGGCGCAGTTCATGCTCGTTCATGGGTGATGATATAGTTAGATTGGGAATGGGACGGAAATAAGCTAAGTCGAACACACCGTGGTGCGTTGGTCCATCTTCGCCTACCAGTCCGGCACGATCCAGGCAAAGTACAACGGGTAATTTGAGTATGGCTATGTCATGAATGACGTTGTCATAGGCACGTTGCATAAATGAGGAATAGATGTTACAGAACGGCTGCATTCCTTCTTTTGCCATACCTCCTGAGAAAGTGGCAGCATGTCCTTCGGCAATTCCTACGTCGAAGGCACGATCGGGCATTGCCTTCATCAGCATGTTCATAGAGCATCCTGTAGGCATGGCGGGAGTAACACCGACAATACGTGGGTTCTGTTCGGCAAGTTCCACAAGGGTTTCACCGAACACATCCTGATAGAGCGGGGGCAGATTGTGAGTGTCTGCCGTAAAGCGTTCACCGGTTTCAGGATCAAATTTACCCGGTGCGTGCCAGATACCCGGTGCCTTTTCTGCCGGTTCAAATCCTTTTCCTTTGACTGTATGTAAATGTAGGATTTTCGGTCCTTTCATGTCTTTGATATCCCGCAGGATACGGGCGATATTCTTCACATCATGCCCGTTGATGGGACCGAAATAACGGATATTCATTCCCTCGAAGATGTTCTGTTGTTGGGCAGCCATCGATTTCAGACTATTACTGAAACGAATGAGTGCTTTACGGCGGTCTTCATTGAGAATGCCCACTTTGAATAACATCTTGGATATTTTGAAACGCAGTTGATTATAGCGGTTCGAAGTTGTCAGGTTGAACAAGTATTGCTTCATACCACCTACGCTGCGGTCGATGGCCATGTCATTATCATTGAGGATAATGAGAAGATTGTTGGAACTTGCAGAGGCGTTATTCAACCCTTCAAAAGCCAGTCCTCCACTCATGCTGCCGTCGCCTATTACAGCAACCACATGGCGATCTTTTTCTCCTTTTTCTTCTGCTGCTACGGCCATGCCGAGTGCTGCTGAAATGGAATTAGACGCATGTCCGCAGGTGAAAGTATCATAATCGCTTTCATCGGGAGAAGGGAAAGGACGAATGCCTTTGAATTTCCTGTTTGTGGAGAATGTTTTCCGGCGTCCGGTCAGTATCTTATGACCATACGCCTGATGGCCCACGTCCCACACAATACGGTCGTAGGGGGTATTAAACACATAATGCAGGGCGACGGTCAATTCTACCGTCCCCAGACTGGCTGCAAAGTGTCCCGGGTTACACGAAACTTCTTTTATAATGTCCTGCCGCAATTCTTTGCAGACTTCCGGGAGTTGCTCAACACTCAGTTTGCGCAGGTCTTCCGGGTCAGAAATAGAATTTAGCAAGTTATATGTTGCTGTCTCTGTCTTCATCTCTGTTCTGAGGATTACAAACTGCAAAATTAGTAAAAGAAAACGGAAGGTCATTTCCTTTTCGGGGAAAAAATACGAATCCTTGCTTCTTTAACCTTCGTGTATCTGTATTTATCTTATATTTTAATAACGGAAAAGTTACGAGTTACGGGTTACAAGCTACAAGTGGTTGCGCTATTTTCCGAAAGGCGCTTATAGCTTGTAGTTAATTCATAACCCGAAAAAAAAGAACTAATTTATCATTTAAAGCAGTTTGTTTGTTACAATTTCTTAAGACCTGAAAGGTTTTTTGCAAATGCTTGATTATCAAATATGTTATAATGATGGTATCTCGGTATGGGACTGAGGCCCCCTAAGTACGGAACTGAGATACCCTAAGTATACGACTGATCTCACAAATATCTTGTTTTGTAAGCATTTGTTGCTTATATGTGGAGGTGGCATACTGAATCATCATTTAACTCATAACCCGTCCGGGATGAATTGATTTATCAACGCGTCTTATCTATTCTTTGATTAGCGGATGGGTTATCTTTGCTTTTTGTTTGTCCCTTTAAAACAAATTGATTACTTTTGTTGCTGCAATGCATCGCTTGGTTTTCGTATAGAAAACAGTCAGCCTCAGTTTTGGCATTTTACGAAATGCAGAAGTGTGCATCTATGAACAAGAAATGCATTGGAACTTAATTAGCACAAATCAAATGGAGAAAGAAAAAGATTCCTTATTTAGCGTAGCGGACATAGTGAAGCGCGCCAAACGTGTACTGAACTTTAAGACTGATGCTGATCTGGCCGCTTACCTGGGCGTTTCGCGTTCCACACTTAGCAACTGGATTGCGCGTAACAGTACTGACTTTCCGTTGTTGTTGAGCAAAATGAAAGACGTAGACTACAACTGGTTATTGCTGGGAAAAGGAAGTCCTGTACATCAGGCAAAATTATGCAATAGTGAGTACGCAAGGGGAGAAGTAGAGATAATCCACAATCCCAAAACACCCGACCCGGTGGGCGATCGTAGCGTAGCGCTTTATGACATCACTGCTGCTGCCAATCTAAAAACACTGCTTGCCAACAAACGTCAATATGTAGTAGGTAAGATACAGATTCCCAGCATTCCCTTGTGTGATGGTGCCCTCTATATCAGTGGAGACAGTATGTACCCCATCTTGAAGTCAGGAGATATCGTAGGCTTTAAGGAAATCAGTAGCTTTAGCAATGTCATTTATGGTGAGATGTACCTGATTTCGTTCAATATCGATGGAGACGAATATTTGGCGGTGAAGTATGTGAACCGTTCGGAAATAGACGGTTGTATCAGGCTGGTGAGCTATAATCCGCATCATGAACCGATGGATGTGCCGTTTGCGGCTATCCAGGCAATGGCAATTGTGAAGTTCTCGATCCGGAAGAATATGATGATGTAGAATACTAATTTTCATAATCTATGGATTTCTTTACTCCCGTTGAGTTGCCTTCCGGTTTACCACCTCTTGTACAGGCAGATAGCCTCCTGTTGATGGGGTCTTGTTTTGCTACCAACATGGGGAGCTTACTCGCGGATGCTAAATTTCATCCGGATATAAATCCTTTTGGTGTTCTCTATAATCCCTTGTCCATTTCGGCTGCCTTGCGTGAGGTGGTGGCAGGTAAGGTATATAAGGAAGAAGATTTGTTTTTCTTCCGCGAATGTTGGCATAGTCCTATGCATCATGGAGATTTTTCTTCACCTTCAATGGAGGAAACTTTGCAGCGCATCAATGCCCGCTTGTTGGCGGCACACGAATGCATTCATCAACTGGATTGTCTGATGTTGACTTTTGGTACATCCTGGGTGTACGAACAGAAGACTACGGGGCATGTTGTTGCAAACTGCCACAAGCAACCGGAATCTGTCTTTATTCGTCGCCGACTCAGTGTGCAGGAGATTGTATCCGACTATACCTCCCTTTTCTCCGGTCTGATTGCCCGGAACCCGAAGCTGAAAGTGATTCTTACCGTCAGCCCTATACGGCACATACGCGATGGAATGCATGCCAATCAATTGAGCAAAGCCACGCTTTTGCTTGCCATCGACCAATTGCAGGCTTCTTTTCCCGAATATGTCTCTTATTTTCCGGCTTACGAACTCTTGCTTGATGAGCTTCGCGACTATCGTTTTTATGCTGACGATATGGTGCATCCGTCCCCCCAGGCGGTACGTTATGTATGGGAGAAGTTCGTGCAGACTTGCTTCTCGGAAGATGCGTTAGAGATTATGCAGGAAAGTGAAAATATCAATAAAGCGCTATCTCATAAGCCCTTCCATCCGGAGTCAGAGGAGTATAAGTGTTTTTTAGGACAAATTGTGTTAAAAATAGATCGACTTAACCAAAAATACCCGTACTTAGATTTCCAAAACGAGAAAGAAATATGTCATATACGATTGAAACAATAGCCGAACGCATTGGTGCACGACGTGTGGGGGACACGCCGGCAACTATAGACTGGTTACTTACCGATAGCCGTTCCTTGAGTTTCCCCGAAGAAACTTTGTTCTTTGCCTTAACTACCAAACGCAATGACGGTGCCCGCTATATATCTGATTTATATTCACGTGGCGTTCGCAATTTTGTGGTAAGCAAAGAAACTTATAAGGCAATTGAAAATGGACAATTGATTATAGATGATTCTATACAACATGATGATGCGCAGTCAAGTCTCATACCCCAACTCAACTTTTTAGTAGTTGCTAATCCGCTGAAAGCTTTGCAGAAATTGGCGGAGCAACATCGTGAGCAATTCCAGATTCCTGTGATTGGCATCACAGGCAGTAATGGAAAGACTATTGTGAAAGAGTGGCTTCATCAGTTGCTTAGTCCCGAACGGGTAATTGTCCGTTCGCCTCGCAGTTATAATTCTCAGATCGGAGTGCCTCTGTCTGTCTGGCAAATGAACGAACAGTCTGAGCTTGCTATTTTCGAAGCTGGTATCTCGGAGATGGGGGAAATGCGTGCCTTACAGAATATTATCAAGCCAACCATTGGCATACTGACTAATATTGGTGGTGCTCATCAGGAAAACTTCTTTTCTCTGCAAGAGAAATGTATGGAGAAACTAACCCTGTTTAAGAACTGCGATGTGGTGATTTATAATGGTGATGATGAGTTTATCAGTAATTGTGTGGCAAAATCCATGCTCAGTGCCCGTGAAATAGCATGGAGCCGAAGGGATATGGAGCGTCCCCTGTTTATAAGTAAGGTGGAGAAGAAAGAAGATTGTACCGTCATCTCTTACCGTTACCTGGAAATGGACAATACTTTTATGCTACCTTTCATTGATGATGCTTCTATTGAGAATTCGTTGAACTGCCTGGCGGCTTGTCTTTACCTGATGCTTCCCGCCGAAAAAATTACGGAACGCATGACGACACTGGAACCGGTGGCTATGCGTCTGGAAGTAAAGGAGGGCAAAAACGGTTGCTTATTGATTAATGATAGTTATAACAGTGATCTCGCTTCATTGGATATTGCGCTCGATTTCCTCTACCGTCGCTCGCAAAGCAATGGGTTGAAGCGTACACTCATTCTTTCTGATATACTGGAAACGGGGCAGAATGCACCGACGCTTTACCGGAAGGTATCGCAATTGATCAACAGTCGTGGCATTGAGCGCATCATCGGTGTTGGAAATGAGATTGCTTCGTGTGCTGCACGTTTTGATATTGAAAAGGCTTTCTATCCTAATACGGAAGCATTGTTGCGTGCTATTTCCCGTGGTGAGCTACGGTTGGAAAATGAAATTATATTGATAAAAGGTGCCCGTCAGTTTGGCTTTGATGCTTTGACGGAAGAACTGGAGAAGAAGGTACACGAAACGATTCTTGAAGTGAATCTCGGAGCCATGATAGCCAACCTGAATTATTATCGTAGTAAACTGAAGCCGGAAACCAAGATGGTCTGCATGGTGAAAGCGTCTGCATATGGTGCAGGTTCGTATGAGATTGCCAAGACGCTACAGGAACATCATGTCGATTATCTGGCTGTGGCTGTGGCCGACGAAGGTTCCGAGCTGCGCAAAGCAGGCATTACGGCGAGCATCATCATTATGAATCCGGAGATGACGGCATTCAAGACCATGTTCGACTATAAGCTGGAGCCGGAAGTGTACAGTTTCCATTTGCTGGATGCACTGATTAAGGAGGCGGAAAAAGAAGGTATCACCAATTTCCCTATTCATATAAAACTGGATACGGGTATGCACCGTCTGGGTTTTGCGCCTGAGGATATGCCACGGCTTATAGAACGGTTGAAGAGCCAGAATGCAGTCATTGCACGGTCTGTGTTCTCTCACCTTGTGGGTAGTGACGCATCTCAGTTTGACGCGTTTACGCGTGGACAGATAGAAATGTTTGAAGCTGCTTCTATGCAGTTGCAAGCAGCATTTCCGCATAAGATACTCCGTCACATCTGTAACTCGGCAGGTATTGAGCGTTTCCCCGGAGCACAGTTCGATATGGTACGTCTGGGCATCGGTTTGTATGGTATCAGTCCGATCGATAATACTATTATAAATAATGTAAGTACACTGAAAACTACCATCCTGCAAATACGGGGGGTGCCCGAAGAAGATACGGTTGGATATAGTCGCAAGGGACATCTGACACGTGATTCGCGTATTGCTGCACTGCCTATCGGATATGCCGACGGACTAAACCGTCACTTAGGCAATGGTCATGCATATTGTTTGGTGAATGGGCAACGTGCACCTTATGTCGGTAATATCTGCATGGATGTCTGCATGATAGACGTTACGGATATTGAATGTAAAGAAGGGGATACCGTAGAGATATTTGGCGATCATCTGCCCATTACGGTGCTTTCCGATGTACTTGAAACCATTCCTTATGAAGTATTGACAAGCGTTTCTACACGGGTGAAGAGGGTCTATTATCAGGACTGATATTCGGGTTTACCTTTATTCTTTTCGTTTTAATCCGTGTAAAAGCGTGTAATCTGTAGTGAAACTATTATATTTGCAACAAATTTAAAAACTATGAATATGACAAACTTACTTTTATTAGGCTTTCTGCCCAGCGGTTCCGAATGGGTCATTATTGCTTTGCTTATCTTGTTGTTGTTCGGTGGTAAGAAGATACCTGAATTGATGAAGGGATTAGGTAAAGGCGTGAAGAGCTTCAAGGATGGTGTGAACGAGGCGAAAGAAGAAATAAATAAAGCAAAGGATGATATAGAAGAGCCGGCTTCTAAAAAATAATAAGCTACGGGTTACAAGCTACGAGCTACAAGTATCTGTGCTATCATGCCGAAGGTACTTATAGCTTGTAGCTTGTAACTATTTCACTAGTATGGCAGATAAAGAACTAACCTTTTGGGATCATTTGGACGAACTGCGTCGGGTACTGTTTCGAGTTCTCGGTGTGTGGTTTGTATTTGCAGTCGGTTATTTTATTGCAATGCCGTGGTTGTTTGATAATGTGGTGTTGGCACCCTGCCACAATGATTTCATTTTTTACGACGTGCTGCGATATGTAGGAAAAACATTCAATCTTAACGATGAATTCTTTACGCAGCAGTTTCATGTCAAACTGATCAATATAAATCTGGCGGCTCCGTTCTTTGTTCATATGTCCACCGCATTCTGGATGTCGGTAGTTACGGCTACGCCTTATATCTTTTTCGAAATCTGGAGGTTTATCAGTCCTGCCCTTTATCCTAACGAGCGTCGTGGGGTGAAGAAAGCTTTATGTATTGGTACAGTGATGTTTTTCCTCGGTGTACTGCTGGGCTATTTTATGGTCTACCCATTGACGTTGCGCTTTCTCTCTACCTACGAACTGAGTGCATCCATCGAGAATCAGATTTCTTTAAATTCTTACATAGATAACTTCATGATGCTGGTGCTCTGTATGGGACTGGCTTTTGAATTGCCGTTGGTGACCTGGTTACTTTCACTTTTGGGATTGGTACACAAATCTTTCCTGCGCAAGTACCGTCGTCATGCACTGGTGATTATTGTGATAGTCGCAGCTATTATTACGCCAACCGGCGATCCTTTCACTCTGACAGTGGTTTCTATTCCGCTTTATCTGCTCTATGAGTTGAGTATCCTGATGATTAAGGATAAGAAAACTGACACGGACGAGGCGGATGAAGATAAGGAGGAGTAATGCAGGAAGAGGCACGGGAATACTATTACTTTTTACTTACGGTCTGCCGGGATGAAAATATTCCGTTAACAACGGCTTACCGTCAGCTCCGTGAATTTCTGGAACGTCTTTGCCGTACACAGATGCCGGACGGTAGCTTGCAAATGACTGACTTGTCTGCACGTATCAGCTTTGTTGCCTCGAAAGCCGGACTGTCTGTTGTGGAACAAAATCGTTTACATACTTTTCGCCTGACCTCCAATGCTGTTCTGAACCGTTTGGCTGAACCCTCACGAGAGAATCTGTTGAGAGACATCAAGACATTGACTTTCTTTGTGAAGAAGCTTACGGGAGAGGAGGTACCGGCGGAACTTTACCGCTTGCTTCCCCGTGCGGATGCTACTTACATCGTTTCTCCGCCTGCTAAAGAACGGGTACGCCGGATGCGTGTTTGTTTTCAATATGCCGATGATACGTATTTATATGTATTGCCTGTAGATACCGTTGCTGATGAACCGTTACGGGTGCGATACAATGTACCGCAGGTGAATGAGGAATTTGCAGAAACCTGTCAATTGTTATGGCGCCATGCACAGGTCAATCTATTGGATGTAGCTGTAGATGAGGCAGGTGTATTGACACCTTCCTTTATTATTTTAGAACCGGATTATCTGTTGGATATCAGTTCTCTGGCAGAGTGTTTTAAAGATTACGGGCATCATCCGGCCAATTATCTGCTGGCACGTTTGCAATCTCCCGATAATACACGTCCTCTGTTGCTCGGTAATATTGCCAATCTTTTCCTGGACGAATGGATCTATGCGAAAGAGGAGCCGGACTATTTATCCTGCATGAAAAAGGCTTTCCGCACTTATTCCATAGAGTTGGCTGCATGTGCCGATTTGCTGGACAAGGAGAAAGAAAAGGAATTCTTTGCCGATTGTAAACGGCACTTCGAACATATCCGTCAAACGGTGACTGAAACTTTCCGGACTCCCGGTTATGAACTGGATAAAACAGATGCGGTACTGGAACCTACCTATATATGTGAAGCACTGGGGTTGCAAGGACGTCTGGACTATATGCAGCGCGATATGTCTTCCTTTATAGAAATGAAGTCGGGTAAAGCCGATGAGTACTCTATCCGGGGTAAGGTGGAACCGAAAGAGAATAATAAGGTGCAGATGTTATTGTATCAGGCAGTGCTGGAATATTCTATGGGAATGGACCACCGTAGAGTAAAGGCATACTTGCTGTATACACGTTACCCGTTGTTATATCCTGCTCGTCCATCGTGGGCGATGGTACGGCGTGTGATGGATGTCCGCAACCGGATTGTGGCGAATGAATATGGCATGCAATTACGTAACAGTCCTTATTATACGGCGGAATGTCTGAAAGCTATCAATCCGGAGACACTGAATGAGCGTCATCTGAATAACACGTTATGGAAACGCTATCTCTATCCGTCCATCGATGTAGTGGCACAACGTATCCGGATGCTTACTGCATTGGAGCAACGTTACTTCTATACACTCTACAATTTTATAACCAAGGAATTGTACACTTCGAAATCAGGTGATATCGATTATGAAGGGCGTGCAGGAGCTGCTGCTTTGTGGCTTTCCACACTTGAAGAAAAACGTGAGGCGGGAGAGATACTATATGATCTGACGATCACGGAGAATCATGCGGCAGATATACATAAGGCATATCTTGTACTGGCACGTCCGGTTAATGATTCACCTCTGCAAGTTTTGCCGAATTTCCGTGAGGGTGACACCATTGTCCTCTATCAACGCAATCAAGATACGGACAATGTAACCAATAAGATGGTATTCAAAGGAAATATAGAGCGAATCACCGACCGGGATATCCGTATCCGTCTTCGTGCTTCGCAACAAAATACTTCTGTGCTTCCTCTGGATAGTCGCTATGCCATAGAGCACGATTATATGGATACTTCTTTCCGCAGCATGTATCTGGGACTTTCCGCTTTCCTTTCCGCTAACAAGGATCGCCGGGATCTATTGCTGTCTCAGCGTGAACCGGAATTTGATACTTCTTTTGATGCCCGTATTGCAGCTGCTTCCAATGATTTTTCCCGCATTACCTTGAAGGCACAGGCAGCCAGGGATTATTTTCTTTTGATAGGTCCTCCGGGCACCGGAAAGACTTCCCGTGCTTTGCGTGGTATGGTAGAAGCATTCTATCGTGACGGGAAACAGATACTGTTGCTTTCATATACAAATCGTGCAGTGGATGAGATCTGCAAAACCCTTTCTGTAATAACGCCTGAGATTGATTTTATTCGTATCGGAAGTGAGCTCTCTTGCGATCCTCCTTTCCGTTCCCGATTAATAGAGAATGTGCTGGAGCCTTGTTCTACACGTCGTGAAGTACACGCACGCATAGAACGTTGCCGTGTTTTCGTTGGTACTGTTGCTACCTTCTCATCTAAAACGGATATGTTTCGTCTGAAGACTTTTGATGTGGCTATTGTGGATGAGGCTACCCAGATATTGGAGCCGCAACTGTTAGGACTTCTTTGTGCACGAAATGTGGCTGGCAACAACGCCATCGGTAAGTTCATTCTTATCGGCGATCATAAACAACTGCCTGCCGTTGTTCTTCAATCCGAATCGCAATCTGAAGTGTGTGAAGAATGTCTGCAGAGTATCGGTTTGTATAATCTAAAAGATTCTCTGTTCGAACGTCTCTATCGTACAATCTCTGTTAATCATCCGTCGCCAACCACTCAGCATTTTTACGATATGCTTTGCCGGCAGGGACGTATGAATGTGGAAGTAGCCCGGTTCCCTAATCGTGCTTTTTATGGCGGATTACTGGAAGCGGTCGGTTTGCCGCATCAGCAAGGTGAACTTGAACTTGCTCCGGGACTGGAGAATGATGAATTTGCTGATGTATTGGTGAGTCGGGTAGCTTTTCTTCCCTCGGTGCCGGAGACTCCTTCACAATCAGCGAAGATTAACCATTCCGAAGCACAGCTTACAGCTCGGTTGGCTGCTGCCGTTTACAGACAGTATGAAGCAAGCAATTCTGGTTTTAATTCTGCTTTGACTTTAGGTGTTATCACTCCTTATCGTAGTCAGATAGCTCTTATAAAGAGCGAGATAGCAGCTTTGGGTATTCCTGTTTTGAATGATATTCTGGTGGACACTGTAGAACGTTTCCAAGGGAGTGAGAGGGATGTGATTATTTATTCTTTCTGTGTGAACCGTACTTATCAACTGAAATTTCTTGCCAACCTTACGGAAGAAAAAGGGGTATGGATTGATCGGAAACTAAACGTTGCGCTCACCCGTGCCCGCAAGCAGCTATTTATGACAGGGGTGCCTCACTTGTTACGACAAAATCCTATCTATGCCGATCTGCTTGATACGGTTTTATAAAGCTTTACCAATTCCATTTAGTAAATCTTAAATGTTCCTCAAATCTTTATATCTTTTATTAATATCTCCGAATGGAATAAACGGCTATCTTTGCCGAACGTTTTTTTCATAGAGATTTAGATTTAAGGTTAGAAGAATTGTGGAAGTCGTGAGACTTCCCTTTTTTTCATCTTAAAATTTTGCGCTCCTGTATCTCTCATGAACCGTCTGGAGGTGTAATTTGCTAAAGTGGGCACTGAGGTTTGTGTGGTTTTAGCAGGAGAGTGCAGAAGAGAGTCACTTCGTGAGAAGGGGCTTTTTTTGTGCCCATACTTTTTATATTATACTAAAAAAGGTGCCCATCGCTGAGCACCTTTGTCATTTTTTATTATATATAGAATAATAATATTATTCCAATACGATAGGTTTGTATTTCGGAACCAAAGCCTTCATGACAACCCAACCGAGCAGGTAAGCTACCGCACATACGCAGAAGATGATGAAGTATCCTGCCGGTTTGCCTTCAAAGCCCATGAAAGTCATGTTGGTTTCTCCGGCATAAACGAAGAGCTCACCTGCTATGAACTGCAGCAGCATGGAACCTACGCCCCCTGCCATACCACCAATGCCAGTGATACTTGCAATAGCAGCACGGGGGAACATATCACTTACCGTAGAGAAGATATTGGCAGACCAGGATTGATGAGCTGCGCCACCGATACCGATCATGATAACCGGCAACCACGGAGATATAGTACCCAAAGGTTGTGCTAGCAACACTACCAGCGGGAAGAATGCGAAAATCAACATCGCACGCATACGGGCGGCATAAGGATTTAAGCCGGTTTTCTTCATGATGATGGTAGGCAATTTACCACCATAGATTGAGAGCATCGTAATGGCATACAGCGTAAAGATCAATGCCATACCCAATCCTTCAGAGGTTTTGATACCGAATTGTGTATTCAGATAAGAAGGAGTCCAGAACAAGAAGAACCACCACACACCGTCGGTCATGAACTTACCGAAAGCGAATGCCCAAGTTTGCTTGTAGCTGAAGCACTGCCAGAATTTCATTTTCTTTTCGTCTTTCTCTGCTACTATCGGAGCAGCACCTTCTTCATAACTATCCTGTTCGATGTAGTCCAGTTCAGCTTTGTTTACGTGTTTGCTTTCAGAAGGTTTGGAATACATGAATACCCAAAAGCCCATCCAGATAAAACCAAGAGCACCGATTACTATGAAAGCCATCTCCCAGCCCCAAGCCTTAGCCAGCAAAGGAATAGACAGCGGGGCAACCAAAGCACCGATAGAAGCACCGGCATTGAAGATTGAAGTAGCATACGCGCGGTCTTTCTTAGGGAAGTACTCGGCGGTTACTTTGATGGCTGCGGGGAAGTTACCGGCCTCACCAAGTGCCAGTACGCAACGGGCGGCGAGGAAGCAGTACATACTGACGGTAGCGATGGTTACTACAACATCACCGGTCGCTCCCATTAATTCGGCTGCACTGTGCAGACCTACAAAATGTTCTGTAACGATACCACATAAGGCATGGAGGCAGGCACCTGCCGACCATACGCCGATAGCCCAGAGAAAACCCTTCTTAGTTCCCATCCAGTCTACGAAACGGCCTGCAAATAACATGCAGACTGCATAAACAATAGAAAAGACAGATGTGATAATGCCGTAGTGTGATTCGTCCCAATGGAATTCGGGTTTGATAAATTCATCCCACGTCAATGACAGCACCTGGCGGTCAAGGTAGTTTACTGTTGTCGCAAAAAATAACATGGCACAGATGGTCCACCTGTAGTTGGTCATCTTTCCCACTGCATTTTGATTTAAACTCATGATACGTTGATTTAAAATTATTAATTCTTATTTCTGGGGCCAAAAATACACATTATTTGATGTATATCAATACTTTTTTCGTCTAATTTCCTGCAATTTTTGTTCGAAATGCAAATAAATGGCAAAAAACTCGTTATCGCGCACGAAATCGCTCGTTCTCGTACACGAAAAAATAAGATTGTAGAGGACGAAAATAAATAATGCACCATTTCGGTCGAAAAGTACACAACGGTTTAGGTGAGAACCGCTATCTTTGTCACATTACTCAATATAATCTATATACCTAAAAACAAGAATAGAATGATGAATAATCTACTTTGTAAAACTTTTGTGATGGGAGCGCTGCTTTGCTCTACCCAGTTGTCCGCCCAGAAAGTCAGTGATAAGCAACCCTGGTCGGTGCGTATGGTAGAGTCAGAGATGATTCGTTGCCCGGAATCCTGGCAGTTGGATTTCCAGCCGAAATTGAAATGGGACTATTGCCACGGGCTGGAATTGCAAGCTATGCTGGATGTGTATGATACCTATGGAGATAGGAAAATGTTCGACTATGCATTGGCTTACGCGGACACTATGATACACAATGATGGAAGCATCGAGACTTATAAATTACATGAATATAATATTGACCGTCTGAACTCCGGTAAATTCCTGTTCCGTATTTATGAACAGACGAAAGATGAGAAATATAAGAAAGCTATAGACTTGCTGCGCAGCCAGCTCGATACCCATCCGCGCAATGAGGACGGTGGCTTCTGGCATAAGAAGATTTATCCTAACCAGATGTGGCTGGATGGTATTTATATGGGAGCGCCTTTCTATGCAGAATATGCTTACCGTAATAATCGTGTGCAGGATTATCAGGATATTGTCAATCAGTTTATTACAGTAGCCCGCCATACTTATGACCCCAAAAATGGCCTTTACCGTCATGCCTGTGACGTCAGTCGTAAGGAACGTTGGGCAGATCCTGTTACCGGACAGTCTCAACATAGCTGGGGACGTGCTATGGGCTGGTATGCAATGGCATTTGTAGATGCATTGGACTATATTCCAAAGCATGAGGCTGGACGTGATTCTATGCTCGTTATCTTGAATAATATTGCTGCACAAGTGAAGCGTATACAAGATCCGAAGACGGGACTGTGGTATCAGGTACTGGATAAAAGCGGTGAGAAAGGAAACTATGTAGAGTCTTCTTGTTCCACTATGTTTGTTTACGCTTTGTTTAAGGCGGTTCGTAAAGGATATATTGATAAGTCATATCTGGAAGTAGCTCTCAAAGGCTATCAGGGCATCCTCGATAACTTCATCGAAGTAGATAAAGATGGTGTGGTAACTATTACGAAAGCTTGTGCAGTTGCCGGATTAGGCGGTAAGAATTACCGTATGGGCGATTACACCTATTATATAAATGAGACAATCCGTAGCAATGATCCCAAGGCGGTAGGCCCGTTTATCATGGCAAGTTTGGAATGGGAGCGTTTGCAGTCGCCATTGTCGGCACAGACTCAATGGAAGGATACGATTGTTGTATCTCGCGATGGTTCGGGAGACTATCGTACTTTGACAGAAGCTATGGAAGGTATCCGGGCTTTTATGGATTATAAAGTGACGGTACTGGTAAAGAATGGTACTTATAAAGAAAAAGTGGTTATCCCTTCCTGGTTGCAGAATGTAGAATTCATTGGTGAAAGTGTGGAAAATACGATTATCACGTATGATGACCACGCCAATATTAATAAAATGGGTACTTTTCGCACCTATACAGTGAAAGTAGAGGGGAATAGCATAACTTTCAAGAATCTGACTATAGAAAATAATGCCGCCAGACTGGGACAAGCCGTGGCACTTCATACGGAAGGTGATAAACTGGTATTCATAAACTGCCGTATTTTGGGTAATCAGGATACTATTTATACAGGTGTTGCCGGTACACGGCTCTATTTTGTAGATTGTTATATTGATGGTACTACCGATTTTATATTTGGTCCTTCTACTGCATTGTTTGAGAATTGCGAGATACGGAGTAAAACCAATTCATACGTAACGGCAGCTTCTACCCCCAAAGATATTGCGGTGGGATACGTTTTCAAGAACTGCCGGCTGACTGCCGACCCTGGTGTGGATAAGGTATATCTGGGACGTCCCTGGCGTCCGTATGCCGCTACTGTATTTATCAATTGCGAAATGGGTAAACATATCCGTCCCGAAGGTTGGCATAACTGGGGAAATGCAGAAAATGAGAAGACAGCACGTTATGCTGAATATGGAAGTACTGGAGAGGGCTCTCCGACAGCCGATCGTGTGAAGTGGGCGAAACAATTGACGAAAAAGGAAGCTACACTATATGATGATCTGAGTTATATCTATAAAATGTGTAGTGATTGGAAATCTGCAAAATAACAACTTAACTTCCTGCCTGCAAGAACTTAATTTCTTGTCGACAGGAAGTTAACTTTTTGTTCGCAAGAAGTTAACTCCTTGCAGACAGGATTTAGCGCTTCAGAAAATCTGCTCTCATGGGGCTGAAACAGTCTATCAGGATACCAGCCTCCAGGCATACACAACCATGTACCGCATCCGGTTCGATGTAAACACCGTCTCCGGTTTCTACAATTTGTTTTTCACCATTTACGGTAAATTCAAATTTACCGCTTGCCACATAAGTGGTTTGTGTATGATAGTGAGTATGTGGTGTACCGACAGCTCCTTGCTCGAATTTCACTTTTACAAGCATCACTTGTCCGTCGTAGCCCATGATTTGGCGTACCACTCCTTCACCTGCAGGTTCCCATACTATTTCTTTTTCAAGAATGAAAGTGTTACTTCTTGTCTTTTCCATTTTGCCAGTCAGATTGATTATTTTGTCGGCAAATATACGATTAATATTAATTTTTCTACCGATTGCGACTTTTTTTACCCCTAAAACCCTCTGTTTTTAGGTAATATTGCAGCCGGAAACTAAGAATACTATTTATATATAATGAACTATGAAACATAAGTTGACATTATTGCTGGGGTTGTTTTTTCTGCTTTCTGCTTTCAAGGCTGACAAACCAGTGATTACGATTTTTATGATCGGAGACTCCACTATGGCTAATAAGTCATTGACGGGTCAAAATCCGGAACGGGGGTGGGGGCAAATGTTGCCCGGTTATCTCTCCGAGGAAATACGTGTGGATAATCATGCCGTGAACGGGCGGAGTTCCAAGAGCTTTATTGATGAAGGGCGCTGGGAGAAAGTAATCTCACAAGTGAAGAAAGGTGATTATGTATTTATCCAATTCGGTCACAATGATGAGAAATCCGACCCAAAGCGGTATACAGCTCCGGGAAGTACTTTTGATGAAAACCTGAAACGTTTTGTAAACGAAACACGTGCTAAGGGAGGTATCCCTGTTTTGTTTAACTCCATCGTACGCCGAAACTTCGGCACAGCGGATGGGAATGCAGTTGCTCAGGCTATCAGTCAGGATGATATACAGAAAGGCGTGAATCCGGATGCAAAGCGGGAAGCTTCGGAACAGCCGGCTGTTGCTGAAGGTGACAAGTTGATTGATACGCACGGAGCCTATCTGGACTCTCCGCGGAATGTGGCGAAAGAGCTGGGTGTTGCATTTGTGGATATGAATAAGATTACGCACGACCTGGTAGAAGGCATGGGACCGGTAGACTCTAAAAAGCTGTTCATGTGGGTACCTGCCAATCAGGTTGCTGCTATACCTAAAGGACGCGAAGATAATACCCATCTGAATGTATATGGTGGCCGCATTGTAGCCGGCCTGGCTATGGATGCCATTGCTAAGGAAGTACCGGAATTAGCTAAGTATGTACGACATTATGATTTCGTAGTGGCACAGGATGGTAGCGGAGACTTTTTCACTGTACAGGAAGCCATTGATGCTGTTCCCGATTTCCGCAAGAATATCCGTACTACGATATTGGTGCGTAAAGGTGTGTATAAAGAGAAAATTGTAGTACCCGAAAGCAAAATTAATATTTCCCTGATAGGTCAGGAAAGTGCCATACTTTCGTATGATGATTATGCACAGAAGAAGAATTGCTTTGGTGAAGAAAAAGGAACTTCCGGTTCATCTTCCTGCTATATTTATGCTCCGGACTTTTATGCTGAGAATATTACGTTTGAGAATTCCTCGGGTCCGGTGGGACAGGCTGTAGCCTGTTTTGTAAGTGCCGATCGTGTTTATTTCAAAAACTGTCGTTTCCTTGGTTTCCAGGATACACTCTATACCTATGGAAAAGACTGCCGCCAGTACTATGAAGATTGCTACATAGAAGGTACGGTCGATTTTATCTTTGGCTGGTCTACGGCTGTATTCAATCGTTGTCACATTCATAGTAAAGGTGGGGGCTATGTGACAGCACCTTCTACGGATCAAGGGCAGAAATATGGTTATGTATTTTATGATTGCCGACTGACGGCTGATAAGGGTGTACAGGATGTCTATCTGTCGCGTCCCTGGCGTTCGTATGCGCAGGCTGTATTCATCCGTTGCAATTTAGGCAAGCATATCGCTCCTGCCGGTTGGAATAACTGGGGTAAAAAGGAAGCGGAAAAGACCGCATTCTATGCAGAGTATGAAAGCACGGGTGAAGGTGCCAATCCAAAAGCACGTGTACCTTTCTCACATCAACTGAAGAGCCTCAAAGGCTATGAGATAGACTCCATACTTGCCGGAGAGGATGACTGGAATCCGGTAAAAAATGGGAATGAATTATTAAGCATAAAGCGCTGACCCGTATCTGTCAAAACCGTATCATCTCCGTACCATCTCCGTGTTCATAACTACGGACTTGACACGGTCTTGACACGGAGTTGATACGGACTTGGTAGGAAGATGGTCTTTGTGACTGGTAAAATAATGTGATAATACTAAAAACATAATGATGAAAAAGAGTTTGTTTATATGGCTGTTCGCCTTGATCTTTCCGCTGTCATTTGTATGTGCGGAAAACTACCCGTACCGGAGTGATGTACTTTGGGTGACCGTGCCCAATCATGCTGACTGGATTTATAAGACCGGAGAGAAAGCTGCGGTTGAGGTGCAGTTCTATAAATACGGAATTCCGCAGGATGGTGTAACTGTTTCTTATGAAATAGGTGGTGACATGATGCCGGCGGATACTTCCGGTTCCGTTATTTTGAAGCAAGGAAAGGCGGTGATACCTGTGGGAACAATGAAAGAACCCGGTTTCCGTGATTGTCGTCTGACAGCGACCGTGGATGGAACAAGCTATAAACATCATGTGAAGGTAGGCTTTTCACCGGAAAAGATTCAACCTTACACACAGATGCCGAAAGATTTTAAAGAATTCTGGAAAAACAATAAAGCGGAAGCTGCCAAATATCCGTTGACTTATACTAAAAAACTTGCAGAGGAGTATTGTACGGATAAGGTTGATTGTTATCTCATTAAATTAATGCTGAATAACCATGGACAGTGCATTTATGGTTATCTTTTCTATCCTAAGAATGCAGTGAAAGGTTCTTGTCCGGTTGTACTTTGCCCTCCGGGAGCTGGAATTAAAACTATAAAGGAGCCTCTGCGCCATAAATATTATGCAGAAGAAGGATGTATCCGTTTCGAAATCGAGATACATGGCCTGAATCCGGAGATGAGTGCGGAAAAATTTAAGGAAATCAGCAATGCTTTTAATGGCAGAGAGAACGGTTATTTAAATAACGGATTGGAGAACCGCGATAATTATTACATGAAACGTGTCTATTTGGGTTGTGTACGCAGTATCGATCTCCTGACTTCTCTGCCCGAATGGGATGGTAAAAATGTAATTGTCCAAGGTGGCAGCCAAGGAGGAGCTTTGGCACTGATTACTACCGGACTGGATAGCCGTGTAACGGCTTGCGTAGTCAATCATCCGGCATTGAGTGATATGGCAGGCTATAAAGCAGGACGTGCAGGTGGCTATCCTCATTTTTTTAGAGTAGAGGGTATGGATACTCCGGATAAGCTGAAAACGATGGCATATTATGATGTGGTGAACTTCGCCCGTATGATTAAAGTTCCTACTTATATCACTTGGGGATATAATGATGATACCTGTCCGCCTACTACCAGTTATGCTGTTTATAATGTGCTGGATTGCCCCAAGGAAGCACTGATAACTCCGATTAATGAGCATTGGACTTCTGATGCTACGGAATATGGACAGCTGAAGTGGATATTGAGACATTTGAAGTAAATAAGAACGTTTTATATTCTGTTTCCTTTCTGATATACTTCCTTTGAAAATATATCAGAAAGGATTTTTTATAAGCTTTTCTTTTTTGATAGAAAATGAGATGAATGAGTGTAGCGAAATAGTAGTTTAATAAAGTGGTTGATGTGAATAAACAGAGAGTGATGAATAGATTCGTAGAAAAAACGGTTTCAAGGGGAGAAAAAGGTGTAGAAAAGATGTGGAATAATTGTTTAAAACCCCTTCCAAAAGAACTTTGGGCTGTGTGGACTATTTTTTTAACCGATTTGAGCATATTTTTCACCTGCAAAATCAATATAATCCTCTCCTTTGCACGGCAAGGTGAAAGACAAAATCTTATTGAGAAACTTTGAATCTTTATTTATTAACCCCAAATGTATTGATATGAAAAACAAACTGCATTTTGATTTTAGAAAGTTGTGTTTTGTATTGGCATTGATAGTAACACAATGTCTGTATGCACAAAACAAGACGATTACAGGAACGGTGACTGACTCGAAGCAAGAGCCGTTGATCGGTGTGAATGTGACTGTAAAAGGTAATTCCGCTGTAGGAACAATAACTGATATGGATGGTAAGTATACATTGTCGGTTTCTTCGGGAAAAAACACTCTCATCTTCTCTTATATAGGATATGTAACACAGGAAATCGCAGTCGGCTCACAAAATACAATTGATGTGGTACTGCTGGATGATGCACAGGCTTTGGAAGAGGTGGTGGTAGTAGGTTATGGTACTATGAAAAAGTCCGATTTGACAGGTTCTGTATCTTCCATCAGTAGTGATCGTTTTAAAGTTGGTACTGACCTGAGCCCTCAACAATTGATGCAAGGTGCTTTTTCAGGAGTAAATATCAGCCAGAATAGTGGTAAGCCCGGTGGATCTAATACAATTCGTGTTCGTGGTGGTACATCTATTACCGCTTCCAATGATCCGTTATATGTAATTGATGGTGTTCCTATCAATTCTTCTGCTGGTGTAAGTTCCAGTCACATTGCTTCCAATGGTAGTAATACAGACTTCTTTGACCAGGAATCAGTAAATCCATTATCTTCTATTAATCCTAATGATATTGAATCCATCAATATCTTGAAGGATGCTTCTGCTACGGCTATTTATGGTTCCCGTGGTGCTAATGGCGTTATTATGATCACTACGAAGAAAGGGAAAAAAGGTGTTAAGCAATTGGATTACAGTTATAGCTTGGGTATTTCTAATGTAGCTAATAAGCTGGATGTACTGACTGGTGATGAATACCGTAAGGCAGTAACTGATTTAGGATTATCTTTGGATGATAAAGGTGATAATGCAGATTGGCAAGATCGTATTTTCCGTACGGCAATCTCTCAAAATCATTACCTTTCTTTCATGAGTGGAAGTGAGGATACAAACTATCGCGCATCTTTGGGTTATAGCGACCAGGAAGGTATTATGCTGGGCTCTGGTATGACAAGTGCCAATGCCCGTGTGAATATCAATCATACAGCACTGGATGGTAAGCTGAAGTTAAATATGAATTTGAACTATGGTGAAACACATGCTGACCAGGCACCGGTATCCAATACTGTTGGTAGTGAGATGGGAAGTAGCATGTTGTACGAAGCATATGTTTTTAATCCTACTTATCCGGTTTATGATGAGGAAGGTGATTTCTATGATGTGCCTCCTTATCGTGTGAATCCGGTATCTTTTGCATCTGAAATTCTGGATGAGCGTAAAAACAGAAAATTCCTGGGTAATCTGACTGCTGATTGGAATTTCTATAAACCTTTTACGTTCCAGGTGAATTTGGGTTATACTTATAATTCTATCGAACGTAACTCTTATATATCCAAGAGTAATCTGCTGGGTAATGGCAATGATGGTTATGTTAGTGTACAGAAATTGCAGGATTATTCTAAACTGTTGGAAACAATCTTGAAATACAATCAAAAATTTGGTAAACATTCTATTGATGCCATGCTGGGTTATTCTTACCAGTATTTTTATGATGAAGGAAATCATACCCGTGCTTATGGTTTCTTATCCGACACCTTCAAGTGGTATAGCCTTGCTGCTGCAAAAACAGTGGAAAGCGTAAGCAGTTTTGCCGAAAGCAATACCCTTATATCTATGTATGGACGTCTGAATTATAATTATGGGGATAAATACTTATTTACCGCTACAGTACGTCGTGATGGTTCCAGCCGTTTCGGTGCCGATCACAAATGGGGTATTTTCCCTTCTGCAGCCGCTTCTTGGAGAATCTCTCAGGAGGAATTCTATCATAGCGATATTCTTACAGATCTGAAACTACGTGTCAGCTATGGTATCACGGGTAATCAGGAGATTGGTAATTATAATTCTCTGAATACGTTGGGAGCCAGTACTAATGGATATTTGGTAGGGGGTGAGAAGGTAACTATTGTATTACCTCAACAATACTCTAATCCTGATATAAAATGGGAACAGACTGCACAGACAGATATAGGTTTGGACTTTGGTTTCTTCAATGGAAGAATTCATGGTAGTATTGACTATTACTATAAAAAGACGACTGATTTATTGCTTTCCGTGGCGGTTCCTTCCCCTTCCTTGATTACTTCGCAGATTGCGAATGTAGGTTCTGTAAAGAATCAGGGTCTTGAAATAGACTTAGGATTTGGTGTACTGCGTACCAAAGACTTTTCATGGGATGTGAATTTGAATTTCAGCCGGAATAAGAATGAACTGATAAGTCTGTCGAATGATAAGTGGACTGGTGAAAACATGAAAGTTGCTCCTTGTCAGGGCCAAGGTCTTTCAGGTTCTTATGCCCAGTTGGTAATACCTGGACAACCTTTGGGAACTTTCTATGGAAAGAAATTCATTGGTATCGTAGATGGTAAAGAACAGTTTGCCAATAATGGCGAGTCTGAAATCATAGGTTGCGCACAACCCGATTTTACGTATGGCATTTCTACTACTTTGCGTTATAAAAATTGGAGTTTAAGCATGAACCTGCGTGGTAGTGTAGGAAATGATGTCTATAACTGTACGGCAAACAACCTTTCTTATCTGAATAACCTACCGGGTAGAAATGTATTGAAAGAGGCAGTGACTGCCGGTGTGAATCGTGAAGAAGCCAAAGTATTCTCTTCCAGATTTATAGAGGATGGTTCGTTCTTACGTATGGATAATCTTTCTTTAGGTTATGATTTTAGTTTCAAACCGTTGCGTATTACTCGTGCCCGTGTATTTGTTTCCGGTCAGAATTTATTCACCATTACCGGATATTCCGGTTTGGACCCGGAAGTAAATTCGGAGGTTTCCAGAACAGGAGTAGCTCCGATGGGCATAGACTATTTGAGTTATCCGAAAGCACGTACTTTCACAATGGGTATCAACGTTTCGTTTTAAACCTTAATTTATTATCAGAAGATGAAAACAAAAAGAATATTTAAGAGCATAATTGCATGTTTTGTTGGGATTAGCATGTTGTCCGGTTGTCTTAATCTGGATGAAGAATTATACGGTAGACTCTCTCCCGAAACATATTATCAGACAGAAGAAGAAGCTCTCTCTTCCGTAGTAGGTGTATACCAATATCTGGCATATATGTCTAGGGCAGGTGGTGATGGCTGGCGAATTGGAGAGTTTGGCACGGATGAATTTTTCTGTCCGGGTCGTGCCAGTGGTGGATGGTATGATGAAGGTAATATGCAGATCATGGCACATAAGATAACAGCGGATAATGCACGCCTTGAAACTTGCTGGGGAACATACCTATTTCCCGGTATTGGTGCAGCCAATGCTGTGATAGCCAGTATGGAATCCTCTCCCATGAAAAATGAATTGAAAGCCTTGATTGCGGAAACACGTGCTCTCCGTGCCTATGGATATTATTATGCAATGGATTATTTCGGAAATGTACCCCTTTTTACAGGAGCTAAAGTTGATGCAAATGATTTACCGAAGACAGCTTCCAGAAAAGAGGTCTATGAATTTGTAGTAAAAGAGTTTGCAGAGGCTGCTGCAGATTTGCCTTCTATTAAAGAAGTGAATCGCGCATCTTATTATCCTCGTTTAACAAAAGAAGCTGTGTATACGGCATTGGCTTCTGTTTATCTGAATGCTGAGGTTTATGCCGGTGAAGCTCATTGGGCTGATGTGGTGACTATGTGTAATCATGTCATTGGAACCAATGCCTATGTTTTGGAAGATAAAGTGGGGGATTGCTTTCTTGCTACCAATGAATCAAATTCAAAAGAGGTTATTTCTTCGTTTGCGGTAGATCCGTCCAAAGGTGTTGATGGCAATGAATTCATTCTTTATGCTCAACATGCTCTTGATCAAAAGAAGTATAATTTAGCTTTTGCACCGGCTAACGGTTATTGTTTTACAGATGATGCCTTGAAGAGATATGAAGAAGGAGATGAACGTCTGGAACTTTTGGAGTATGGTCCTCAGTATTATCAGGATGGGGTTACTCCGTTATGTGATGATAAAGGCACTCAATTGGTGCTGACAACTATCAAAGATATGGTTTCTGCTCAGGATAATGAAGGCTACCGTGTGTTGAAGTATTCGCCAATAGGTGTGGCCTGGTCTGGTAGTAAGGCTGATAACGATTATATTTTGGAACGTTATTCCAATGTATTGTTGATGAAAGCTGAAGCTTTGTTCAGGCAAGGGATACAATTGGATGAGGCACTCGAATTAGTAAATCAAGTGCGCAGGCGTAGCAATCTTTCCGATTGGGATGGGCTGACTTTGAAAAAGATAGAGGAAGAGCGTGCCCGTGAATTTATCTGGGAGAACCAGCGTCGACGTGATATGATTCGTTTTGGTTCTTATTTCACAGATACCTGGTTCTATAAGACTGGTGTTACGGAAGAGTGGAGAGGTATTTATCCTATACCTGCTATTCAATTGAATAATAATCCTAATTTGAAACAAAATCCGAATTATTAATAAATATGTTTTTGGTATGATAAAAAGTATCATTCTTTGCGTGTTAGGGTTGGCCACTTCGGTGGTCGCCCTTTCTCAGCATTTATCCGGTTACGAACTGGAAAGGGAAATGCCGGTTTTTCTGGATCAGTTAAAGCAAGAGTTGACTTATCCCATGGCTTGGGGAAATAGTCCTGTCAAGAATTTTAAGAAATGGCGTAAACAAGCGCGCAATGCTGTGTTGGATGCCATGTTGGCCCCACCTCCTTATACTACTGATTATAAGATGGAAGTAGTGGCGGAAGAACAACGGGATGGATATAAAGCTAAGAAATTACGCTTTAATCTGACCGGTTATTCACGGGTGAATGCTTATATGCTGGTTCCTGATGGTGAAGGCCCTTTTCCGGCAGTTGTGCTTCTACACGATCATGGAGGACATTATACGATTGGTAAAGAGAAGATGATACGTCCTTTTGGTGTGTCTCCGGAAGTATTGGCGGATGCCGATGCCTGGGCGAAACAATGCTATGGTGGGCAATATGTAGGCGATTACTTGGCAGCCCATGGTTATGTGGTTATTTCTGTCGACGCTATCTTTTGGGGTGAACGCGGACGTAAAGAGGGAATTGATGGTGATAAACATATGGCTGTGGCTGGCAACTTTATGATGTTAGGGCGTAGTTGGAGTGCTTTTATGAACTATGAAGACATGTATACTACTGACTTTCTGTCAACCTTGCCCGAAGTAGACTCTAAACGTATTGGTTGCATGGGTTTTTCTATGGGTGCCTATCGTGCTTGGATGCTTTCGGCTTTGACTGATAAAATAAAGGCTGGAGCTGCCGTTTGCTGGATGGTTACCACGGATTGTCAGTTCTCATGGGAATATGGAAATGAAAGGGGAGGATTTGCCAATATGCTTCCAGGCATCAGGCGCTATCTGGATTATCCGCATATTGCTTCTATAGCTTGCCCTAAGCCTATGTTCTTTCTAAATGGAGAGCATGATAAATTGTTTCATCCGGTAGGAGTAAACGCCGCTTTCGCTGAGATGCGGAAAGTGTGGGAAAGTCGCTCGGCAGGAGATAAACTGGTAACAGAACTGTGGGATATGCCACATGATTGTGGTAAGAAAGTACAGGAAGCTGTCTTGGGTTTCCTTGATAAGTGGTTACAGGAAGATTGATTGTTTTATAGAGATTGACTATTTCATAAGATACCCCTATGTTCTGTATTAAGGATGTGCGAATGCTTTTAATACAGAACATGGGGAAATTTTATTTCCGGCTTTCTTTATATTCTGTCGGCGTCATGCCATATTGTTGCTTAAAGCATTTACTGAAATAGTGGGAATCATTTAGTCCCACCATATAAGCTATCTGAGCCATATTATATTCATCAGTTTCTATTAGTTGGGCGGCACGTTTCATGCGTATTTCCCTTAGAAATTCTACAGGAGACAGGCCTGTCAGTGTTTTCAGTTTCTTAAAGAATACAGAACGGCTCATATTTACTTCGTTGGCAATATCTTCAACCATGAGGTCACCATTATCCAGATGTTTCTCTATTGTCTCCATAACTTTATCTATGAATTTCCGGTCGTTGGCGGATAAGGAGGGTGGTCTCTCTTCTTTTTCATAGTTCGGTTGTTGGCTGGTAGATGTGGGCAGCAGGCTTGCACAGAATAATGCTTGCAGCTTCTTGCGCTGGTCAACCAGGTTGAAAATTCGCGCTTTCAGATAGGCAGCACTGAAGGGTTTGGTTATATAGTCGTCTGCTCCTGATTTCATACCTTCTATTCTACTTTCGATAGTAGATTTGGCTGTCAACATTACAATAGGAATATGGCTGGTATTCATCTCTTCCCGCAGTTCGCGTACCATTTCAATTCCATCCTTTTCGGGCATCATCACGTCACTGATAATAATATCCGGCAGATATTTCTTACTCTTCTCTAATCCTATTTTTCCATTTTCTGCTTCTATCACATTGAAATGTTGAATAAAGATAGTCTTTATGAAGAAGCGTAGTTCCTGATTATCCTCTACAATCAGAATCGTTTCTTTTTCATGGTTCAGGTTTGTTTCTTCACTTTCTGCAAGAGAGGATAACGAGGTATTCATATATCCCGGAACAATATCAGTTATAACATAATCGGATAGGATGAATTCAACAGTTTCGTCAAAATGCTCTTTTCCTTTGGGAAGTTTGATAGTGAAGCAACTTCCTTCGCCAGGTTTGCTTTGGATGCTGATTGTACCATGATGCATATCGATCAATTCTTTAACGAGTGAAAGTCCGATACCGGTGCTGGCCTGGTTGAATAGATTTTTATCTACAAGATTCTCAAAGCGGATAAATAAAGATTTTTGTTTGTTTTCGGCAATGCCGATACCTTGATCTTCCACTGCAATCGTTACATCAGTTTCTCCCTCCTGTATACTTACTTTAATCTGCTTACCCTGGGGAGTATATTTGAATGCATTTGATAACAGATTAAATAATATTTTCTCTAATTTATCCGGGTCAGCCCATATTTTGATCTGCGAAGTTTGTGCAGTCATTCCGAAATCCATCTGATGTTCGTCCGCCAGCTTGTTGAAACTTTCCATTATCTGCCGGGTAAACGGGATAAGATCGATTTGCTGCACCTTCATTTTCATCTTCTTATTCTGGATTTTGCGGAAGTCCAGTATCTGGTTGACAAGGCGTAGCATTCGGTTTGTATTACGTTCTACTAAAACCAATTGTTCTCGTTCTTCATCCTCTAACTTGCCATGCTGCAAGACTTGCTCTATGGGGCCGGCAATCAGAGTCAACGGGGTACGTAATTCATGAGAGATGTTCGTAAAGAAACGTAATTTGATATCTGATATCTCTTGTTCTACAGTAACTTTATGTTTAAGTCTGAAGATGGTAAAGAGAATATAGGCAGCTATAAAAATGATTAATAGGATAAAGAGTATATAAAGCAGATACGCCCATGGGGTTTCCCAGAAAGAGGGAAGTACAGTGATGGCTAATGTACGTGTGTTTTCTACCCATACGCCGTCGCTATTTGTGGAACGGACTTTCAGAGTATAATGTCCTTTAGGAAGATTGGTGTAAGTGGCAGTTCGTTGATTGCCTATTTCATTCCAGTTTTTTTCAAACCCTTCCAACTGATAAGAATATGAAATGTTATTAGGATATTTCATATCCAGTGCTGCAAACTGAATACTAAAAGCATTTTTATCGTGAGGTAATGTTAGGAGTCGGGTATCATCGATATGGGTGGACAATATGCTGCCTTCTCCGGGTGTTACCGTTTTTTCCGCTTGTTGGAGGCGGGTAAAGATGATAGGGGGAATATAAGTACTTGTATGGATTGAATCCGGGAAGAAACAGAGGATCCCCTTGACTGTGTTAAACATCAGATGATCAGAGTGCGCCCGTAATGCAGCTCCTTCATTAAAGGAAATTCGTCTTGGAAAAACTCTGGAAGGGTAGTTTATGATCTTTTCTGTTGTAGGAATGAATTTACAGAGTTCTTCTTCTGTGGCACACCATAAATTGCCGTCTTTGTCTTCTTCGATAGATAACAGAACATCCGACGGGAGTCCGTTTTTCATCGTGTAGGCTTTGAATGTAGCTTGTTCTTTATTGAGTGAGAGTAATTTATTGAGACCACCTCCAAATGTTGCAACGTACATTTCACCTTTTTGAGTGAAGAAGATATTATGTACATCGTTATTGCTGAGGCTTTGTGGATTACCTGGTATACGGCTATAACGATGGAAAGTGATTTTCTCCGGTTCATTGAAATTACCTTCACACATCAGTAACCCTGTAGCACTGCCTATCCAAATATTTCCTTTAACATCAGAGGTGATGAAACGGGTACGATAACATTGAGTGATAGGGTAATTCTTTAAGCGGTTTCGGTAATTAATGAATTGGACAGGCTTTTCATTCGCTTCTTTTTTCAAATAGTTTATTCCGCCTTCAAATGTTGCAATCCAGATTCGTTGCTGTTTATCTTCATATAAACTGTAGATTTCATTGCCGCTTAGGCTATATACATTGTTGGTGTCAGTCGTATATTGGGTAAGGTGATAGGTCAATGGTTTACTTTGAGGTTTGGCTGCAATCAAACCATTACCCTTGGTGCCAATCCAGATTGTTCCTTCATGATCTTGCATAATGGCATAAGCAATGCCTAATTCATCTGTGCTATGAGGAGAAATCGTTCCTTGTGCAGTGAGATTGCCTATGTAACGTTGTTTTTGATCATAGACTCGTACTATTTTATCTTTATTTCCAGTCCATATGTATCCGTCACGATCTTGATAAATGGCGCGAATATTACTACCTGGAAATTCCGGATCATCAGGAGCTGCTGTCAAAAGATGAAAGTGATTGGTATTGAAAGAAACTTTTTCCAGTCCATTACCATATGATCCTAACCATAGATTACCTTGTTTATCGGTAAAAATAGCTGTGACTTTATTGTCGGTGCTCCACCCGGATTGCAAGGATGGGTTATAGAAGGGTTTTATACGATTGTTTTTACGATCATACCAAGCAAATCCACCACCGGAAGGGTGTATCCATAAAGCACCATTTATATCTTCATAGATATACATTTCAGGTCGGGAGTCAACAACATCTTTTCCGTATTTATCTTTCAGAATGAAGAAATCAAATTGTTCATTCTCTGGATTAAAGTGGGTGACTCCTTTTATTTTCAAACGCATCCACACTTCACCATTGGAATCGACATACACTTCTTTTACCTGGTTATCTTTCAGTGAAGGGTGGGTGGCAGTGTTGTAATGGCGGGAGGTTTTGCTTCTTTGCTCGTGAATAAAGAAGCCATCGGTGGCTGTGCCGATAAATAGTTTATCATGCTTTAATTGCCGGATAATTTTAAGGGAGGAGTGAGTGGTGAGTTCTTGTCTTGAGAACTGACCATTATTGGAATGATATTCGTAGATGCATCCTCGCTTGGAAGTGAAGTAAAGTGCATATTCATTTTCTAATGCATCATAAAAAGGCTGCTTGTCTTTTATTGAGGGGGTGACAAAATAGGGGGATAACTTTTCTTCACCATTTTTTTGACTCAGTCGATACAAGCCATTCTCTGTTAATATCCACTGGTTTTGTTGTTTATCCTGGAAGATGAGATTAATTCGTTCTGAATATGAAATTTGGTGGGATTTGAAAAAGTTAGTGGCTTTCATCTCCTGAGTATCCGGATGAATGGTTATACGAATTAGTTCATTCTGTATGGTAACCACCCAGACATCTCCGCATGGAAGTACATATATATCTTGTGATAAATAGTTCTCGTAAGGGATTGCCTGGAATTGTTCCGTTCTTGGATTAAATCTGTATACCTGATGGTCATAACTTCGCACCCAGATATATCCGTATTTATCTTCTTTTATATTGTCCAGACGGTTATTACTTAATCCGATACTATCGCCCGGGTGTGCTTTATAGTTCTTGAATGTATATCCATCGAACTTATAGAGTCCATCCCATGTGGCAAACCACATAACTCCTTTATGATCTTGCATGATTCCCTGTATGGTTTTTTGTGCAAGTCCATCCTCTGAAGTATATTGTGTGAAAGTATGTGGTAGCTGTCCCATGCACAGGCTATTGCAGGCTATGCAAAATATAAATAGTATCCAGATGTGCTTCATGATTAGATAATAAATGAGAGTTTATTTCAGCCATTTATCGAAAAATTCCAATGTCTCTTTCTGCATTTCCTTGTTAAAGAAGTGCTTCTCTTCCCATATTTTAGTAATCAGGCGGTCGGATGCTTTCTGGCTTTGCCAAACTGTTTGCATGATGTTATATGCATCTTTCACACCTTCTACTGGGAATAGCTTGTCCTGGCTTCCGTTAAAAAATAAAGTTGGTTTCGGGCACGCAATGCTTGCCGTATGCGGGTAGTCCAGATAGCGACGCAGGTTGGGTATCAACATAGAATAGGCTGATCCCCCTTTGTTCTGATTGTTGGTTAGTGTCATCAGATACTCGGTAGTGTTCATCCAGCAGATGGATGCGGAGGCTTTTATGCAATCGGTGATTGCAGCGAGCATCCATGAACGATAGGCTCCCATCGAAAAACCTGCGCAACCTACTTTATTCTTATTCACACATGGGAGTGAAGCCAGAAATTCTGCACTTCGTACATCATCTATTTGGATGAATGCTCCCCATGAACTCCCCATTTGCAGAAAGTTGGAAGCTAATGCCTGTTGTCCGTCATAGTTCACTCCTTCTTTCCGTCCGCGATCTCCCCAGAATAAGGCATCAATGGAGAGTACTACATAACCGTGTTCGGCAAAATAGTCTCCTGTATATTGTCCGTCGTAGCAACGGGATGCCCAGTCATCTGCATCTGCCATGACTTCGGTACTTACTCCGAATGGACGAACCATTTTTTCTTTACCAATGGAAAAGTGTGCACCATGGTCGTGCAGCATAACGACTGCCGGGAAAGGGCCTTCACCGTCAGGTATTAGCAGATAGGCGGGGATGCGGCACCATTCTGATACATTAAATAGTATTTTTTGAGCTTTATATCCATTGCGTTGTTTAGTAGCGATTACTTCCATGGCATAATCAGCGGGAGCAGGGGGCAAATTCTGCATACAGTCTAATAAGGTTTCCCGTGCCTGGGTACGCCATGTCTCAAATTTGCGGACAGGGGAATTTCCCCATGCCATCGGAAAGGTAAGTTGCTGTTTCAGTTGCTCATAGAAGACAGGCATATTTTTTACAACACCATAGGTAGTGGTGTCGGTTTGTGCAATCATGCCAAGATGTCCGAAGAGAACTATTAGGAAAATGGTTGTAATGCGTTTCATGGTCAGTGGTTGTTAAAATCTAAACAAAGATACATGATTTTTCTATGAAATACGTATCTTTACCGCATAGAATAAGCCTGTTATGATGAAAAAAATCTTATATCTGATAGTTGGGTTGGTGTGTGTATTATCAGTAAAAGCACAACCGGATTGTTTCTTTACCCATTATTCGTCTGAAGACGGACTTTCTCAAAATACAGTAATGAGTATCCTGCAAGATCGTAAAGGGAATATGTGGTTTGCTACTTGGGATGGTATTAATAAGTTCAATGGTTATTCATTTAAAACATATAAGGCACGGCTCGATAATCGTATCGTGTTGAGCCATAATCGTGTAGACCATATGGTGGAGGATAAGTATGGCTTCCTTTGGCTACAGACTTATGATAATCATGCTTATCGTTTTGATCCGCGTACGGAAGCATTTGAGCGTGTTCCGGCTGAAGGCGAAAGGGGCAGTGCAGTCAATGTCACGAAGATAGAAGCTCTTCCAGGTGGCGCGGTTTGGTTGCTAACCGAAACGGAAGGCGCCATTCGCATAGCTACGAACCCAGAAGATTATAGTTTGACTTCACAATGGTATTCCGCTCAATCAGGACAATTCTCTGCCACTCGTGTTTTTGGGGTATATGAAGACCTTTCGGGTAATGAATGGATATTGTCTGATAATGGATTGGGAATGTTGGCAGCAGGACAGACTACTCCGGCATCTTATTTTGTAGATGCTGCTGAACGGGAAAAGAAAGGAGGGCAAGCTTTTTATTCCTGTCTGGAATATGATTCAGAAATCTATTTTGGTTCGGATAACGGACGTGTGTGGTGCTATCAGAAGGAAAATGGACAATTTCAGTTGCAGAATTTGCCTGCATCTTCCCGTATTGTTTCTATCAATAGCGTGGAGGGTAATGAACTGATATTTACTACTGCGAAAGATGGTTTTTTCTCATATCAACCTAAGACGAAAGCGATAGAACATTTTCCGGCTTCCCACTTTCCAAATGCATCTATTCACTCGGTTTATGTAGATAAGGCGTCCGAGGTCTGGTTTGAACAGCATATTCCGGGTACAGTGGTGCACTTCAATCCGCGTACACGGATCCTGAAACATGAGAAAGTACCGGTGGAGCCTACCAGCACTGACCGCTCGCGTCCGGCTTTTCATATTCATGAGGATATTAATGGTGTACTGTGGGTACATCCTTATGGGGGCGGATTTTCATATTTTGATCGGAAAAGCAATAGCTTACATCCATTCTATAATAGTCTGTCAGGAAGTGATTGGCGTTTCTCTAATAAAATTCATGCAGCTTTTTCTGACCGACAGGGTGATTTATGGATGTGTACGCATTCTAAAGGACTGGAAAAAGTGACCTTCCGGCCATCTCAGTTCCGTGTGATGACTCCCATGCCACATGATTATGAGTCTTTGAGTAATGAGGTTCGTGCCCTTTGTGAAGATATGGATCAGAATTTATGGGTAGGTTTGAAAGATGGAAAATTACGGGTATATGATAAGAAACGCGTAGATAAAGGTTATTTGACTGAAAATGGTACAGTGTCGCACAGTGGTACTCCATTGCGTGGTAATGTCTATTTCATTTTGCAGGATAGCAAACAAAATCTTTGGATTGCAACGAAAGGGGATGGTCTGGTGAAAGCCGAGAAGCAAAAAGATGGATTGCACTATAAGTTGACTCGTTATCAGCATCAGGAAGAGGATATTTATAGTTTGAGTGACGACAATGTTTACTGTGTATATGAAGATAGTCACGGACGTATCTGGATAGCTACTTTTGCCGGTGGAATAAACTATATGACACGTGATCAGGGTGGAAAGGAAATCTTTGTGAACCACCGTAATAATCTGAAAGGATATCCCATTGACTATTGTTACAAAGCCCGTTTTATTACAGGAGACCATAAAGGACATATCTGGATAGGGACTACCATTGGTGCACTGATGATAGATGCCGGCTTCAAAAATCCCGAAGATGTGAAGTTTCATCATTTCCTGCGTGTTCCGGATAATGAGCATTGTCTGAGCAATAATGATGTACACTGGATTGTGTCGACCCGTAATCAGGAACTCTTCATTGCAACTTTTGGTGGCGGACTGAATAAACTGGTGTCATTGGACGGCAATGGTAATGCCACTTTCAAATCGTATACAGTGCAAGATGGACTCCCTTCGGATGTGCTGCTTTCCATACAGGAAGATAAGAACGGTTATTTGTGGTTGAGTTCTGAGAATGGCATAAGCAAATTTATTCCTTCTGAAGAGACGTTTGAAAACTATGCGGATAAAGAGATTTTCTTCCGTGCACGTTTCAGTGAGGCGGCTTCGGAATATACGGCTTCGGGAAATATACTTTTCGGAGCTAATACAGGTATCTTTTACTTTAATCCGGATTCTATTTGTAAAAGTAACTATGTACCGCCGATTGTTTTTTCCAAATTATTAATAGCTAATGAGGATGTACAGCCGGGACAAGGTTCGGTTCTGAAACAAGGTTTGGATGATACGAGAGAACTGGTATTATCCCATCGGGAGAATATCTTCACGATTCAGTTCGCTGCACTCGATTATTCCGCACCTTCTGAAATTCAGTATGCTTATATTTTGGAAGGTTTTGAAAAAGCTTGGAACTTTGTTGGCAAGCAACGTGCTGCAACCTATACCAACTTGCCGAAGGGACACTATATCTTTAAGGTTCGTTCGACCAATGGAGACGGAGTGTGGACGGAAAATACGCGCATACTGAATATTGAGATTCTTCCTTCTTTCTGGGAAACTCCGTTTGCCTACTTTCTGTATGTGCTTTTCGTTATACTGATTATTGTGACAGCTGTTTATATCCTGTTCACCATTTATCGTCTGAAACATGAAGTATCTGTGGAGCAGCAAATGACAGATATGAAGCTGCGCTTTTTTACAGATATTTCTCACGAACTGCGTACTCCGTTGACTCTGATTTCAGGGCCTGTGGAATACGTTCTAGCGAATACGAAACTTCCAGCTGATGCACGTGAGCAATTGCAGGTGGTAGAACGGAATACGAACCGTATGTTGAGGCTTATCAATCAGATTCTGGACTTCCGGAAGATACAGAACCGGAAGATGAAGATGCAGGTGCAACGCATAAACGTGGTTGCTTTTACCCGTAAGATCATGGAAAACTTTGAGTCGGTTGCCGAAGAACACCAGATAGACTTCCTGTTTGAAACAGAGAAGGAGGAATTATATCTGTGGGTGGACGTTGATAAGTTTGAGAAAATAGTATTCAATCTGCTTTCCAATGCCTTTAAGTACACTCCAAATGGGAAGATGATTACAGTTTTGGTGCGTGAAGATGAAAAGACGGTTTCCGTAGGTGTGGAAGATCAGGGAATAGGCATTGCGGATAATAAGAAGAAATCATTGTTTGTCCGTTTTGAGAATCTGGTAGACCGTAACTTGTTCAATCAGTCCAGTACAGGCATTGGTTTGTCGTTGGTGAAAGAACTGGTGGAGATGCACAAGGCAGTTATTACAGTTGATAGTAAATTAGGCGAGGGGAGTTGTTTTAAAGTAGATTTCCTGAAAGGAAAAGAGCACTATGATAAAACAGTGGAATTCTTACAGGATGATACTACTGTGGGTATGGGAGTTGTAGAACAAGTGACGGACATACTTAGTGAAGTTCCCAATCAGTCGGAAGAGGAAAGCCTTCCGGATGAGACCGAAGAAGATACAAATGCTAAAGGGACGATGCTGCTTGTGGAAGATAATTCAGAACTCCGTCTGTTCTTGCGCAGTATCTTTGCTTCCGAATACAGGATTGTGGAGGCTGTAGATGGTATGCAAGGTTGGAGTAAAGCTTTGAAATTCTTACCGGATATTATTATCAGTGATGTGATGATGCCCGAAAAGGATGGTATAGCTATGACTCGTGAATTGCGTGCGGACATGACGACCAGCCATATTCCTATTGTATTGTTGACAGCCAAAACTTCTATTGAGAGCAAACTGGAAGGCTTGGAGTATGGAGCTGATGACTATATTACCAAACCGTTCAGTGCCACTTATCTGAAAGCACGTGTAAAGAATCTGCTTACTCAACGTCAGAAACTGCAGGGCATTTATCGCGATAACTTAATGACTGGAGCTCCTGCCACTACTTCCGAAGAAGAAACAGTGGAAGAAAAAGGTCCTGAAATGTCTCCTAACGACCGTAAGTTTATGGATAAACTGGTAGACCTGATGGAAAAGAATATGGATAATGGTGAATTGGTGGTAGATGATCTGGTGCAAGAGTTGGCTGTCAGCCGTTCTGTATTCTTCAAAAAGCTGAAGACGCTGACCGGATTGGCTCCTATTGAGTTTATCAAAGAAATGCGTATTAAACGCGCTGTCCAGTTCATTGAAACCGGAGAGTATTCCATGACTCAGATTTCTTATATGGTGGGCATCAATGATCCGCGTTATTTCAGTAAGTGCTTTAAACAGAAGATGGGAATGACACCTACTGAGTATAGAGATAAGGGGCTGAAAAAATAACGCCCCTTTCTTGCTAGTTTTGCCAATGCGTTGTGTAATTTTTATTGGCATCTGTGATAATCAATACCCAATCATTTCCGTTTATATGATTGCCTTCGGGTTGGAAGGTTGCTGTATTGGAACTGAATTCACCAATATAAGACAGGTTGCCGTTGCGGGGTGAATACCACCAAGCCTTTTTAGTTTTTCCACTGATTTTATTGAGATTGACTTGCATGTTACGTCCGGTATAGTTATAGATTAACATATAATCATTTCCCCGGGTAGCAATAAGGCGTTCATACTTAGTACCATTCTCACCGGCAATGCAACTTTGATCGGGTACTCGTTCATAGAAGGGGAAAGCAAGTATTAAGGTCTTCAGGTACTTCATCTGGTTGAATCCGGGATCTTTTAGTGCATCATACCATAGCTTTGTTGCACCATAGGCCGGGTTCACTCCTGGTTTTAAGAATTGCATGATGGAACTGTGCCCGTATGTATGTCCGAATGCTCCGGCGAATACAGACCAATAAGCATATCTGCGTACATCATTGTCTTTCCAGAAACCTTCTTTTGGATCATGGAGGCCTTGTGGAATAGCTTCATAGGAAGGTTCGCCATCAATAACCGGACGTAATGGGCGTTGGGAAAGACTACGCTCCACATATCGCCAGTTATCCTCTTCCGTACCTTGTGGCAACAGGCTGTTTTTATCCTCTTTGCTTTGTCCGTATCGACGGTGTCCGCTTTGGAACATGTTGAAATCCAACCATGGGGTATCATTGAACCATTCTGTAGAAAGAGTCCGGCCGAAAGGATGGAAAGTCATTAGATGATTCTTGTCGATAGATTTGATAGTGTTAGCAAGCATGTTCCATACTTCTGTTTTGATGTTTCCGTAGATATCTCCGCCAATCATCCAGATGATGTTAGGACGATCTTTGTAACGATTGGCAAGGAAACTACCGTAAGTCTGGGCTTCTTCTACATTCATTTTTCCACTTTTTACCAATCCACCCCAAATGCAGACCATGCCAATATATATTCCTCTACGGGAGGCGGCATCAATGATGAAATCCATATGGTCCCAATAACCATATATTCCCGGATGATCTATGTTTGAGAAATCAAATCTATCCGGCATAGAGGATTGCCCATAAAAGTTCATTGCAGGTACACCATTGATTGTTTGTACTTGTACTACATTGAAACCGGCTTGTTTACATTGTTCCAGGTAGTATTCCGCTTCATCCCGGTTCAGTCTTTCGGGAAGTAACCAACCGGTATCTCCGAGCCAGAAGAAGGGAGTTCCGTTGGTATGTTGAAGATAGCGGAAGTTCTCTGATACTTGCAGTTTCCCATTCTCCCAAGGGAGATTACGGGATTGAGGGAATGCTTGTAAATAGATACAGGCAAAGATGGTATATAATAATAGTTTTTTCATGTCTTCCATTTTAAGGATATGAAGTAGCCGCTACCAAATAGTCATTTGGAGCGGCCCCTCTTTTTATTATTTATCTATAAGGATAGAAGAGATTATTACCAGCGTGGATCACCAGCAACACCTTTTAATGTAAGATTTATCAAACTGAAGTTACTGCCGGCTGCATTGCTGAAAGTTGCATTAACATCTGTCTTGGTTGATGTTAACTCCAATGCAGATGCCGGTTCTGTTGCACCATCAGCCATATACCATTTAATGTCAGTAGTACCATAGCAATTATCAAGAGTCATACTACCTTTTGCTGCTCTGAAAGCGCTAAATGCACCGATAGACCCAGTTGAGCTACCATCTTCCTTAATTGATACTGCATTGCCGCCAGGGCCGAATAGACAATCTTTTAGTTTTGGATCTGAACCGAATGACATATTGTTGAAATCAAACATGTAGTTGTTCCCATCTTTCATGTTGTATACAAAAGTACATTTCTCTGCAAAGAATGAATTAACTGATTTACTGTTTGGTTTCGTTGAAACAAATAACTTTTCACAGTGTGAGAAAGTACTGTTTGTGATATTGATATTTTTAATATCTGCATCACCATTATCTGCATTTGTAATACCATATCCACCAATAGAATCAACAATGCAATTATCCATGATGAAATTATCAATAGATGCTTTTGTTTGTATGCGGCATAGACCACGTTTGTATTTGATTGTTGAATTTAAGAGTTTCAATGTACCTAAACTTGCACCTGATTTATTGAAGTTAAATAAATAACATCCACCAAAATTGCCAGAAGTCTTAGGTTTGTCATCATGTTCAGTAAAGAACACGTTATTGACGATAAATCCACCTACAGATGCACCATCTTTTACTCCGAGATTTCCTGATACTCTGAAACTTGCATTTCCTCTTAATGTCTGTCCCGTAACAACACTAATTGTTCCGGTAGTTGCAGGAAGTAGAACTGTAGCTAATTCATAGGCTACGCCACCTTGTAATACAATGGTAATGTTTTGGTCAGGATATTGAGCAACTGCATCATCTATGAAACTTTGAGTAAATAGGCTGTAGCTATCCTCTTCACTGTAAGAGCGGAGGTCTATAACTGCTCCTTCATAATTTTCAGGCGCTTTAGTTGTAAACTTCTTCTTACCTAGATAAGTGTCACCATAGTAAGCGCGGACAATATAATTATTCTCAGGTTCTAATTCGTCAATAATGATTTGTCCTAAGGCTAATTCATCTGAAGATAGTGGTATTTCTTTTATAACCTCTTCAGTTTCTTCTGTTGCTCCCTCGGGAGTATATACATGGAATATCTTCAGATTATTGTATATTGCCGGACTACCCCATGATACCAGTGCCATATTATCAATGGTCTGCACCTCCTTTAAATCTGTAACGATATCTGTGGTGGTGATAGTAGGTACTATATAAAATTTAGATTCCAATCCGGAACTTTTGCTAAATGAACGTATTTTAATTACATAATCCGTATCGTATGACAAGCCTTCGAAACGATAAAATGTAGTGTCTGTTTCAGCTGTTAATTCCAGCCCATCTTCTCCTGATAACTCAAGTTGAAAAGAATCAGCGCCTTCATAGCGATCCCAATTGAGTTCGATCCATTGACCCCCTACGATTGTTTCATTTACAATAGGGCGGAATAAAGCATCTGCTTTTGGTAGGCTTTCATCGTCATCGCATCCTGTCATCATTGCACCAACTCCTAGGGTTAGTGCTAATAATAATGTTTTGATATTGAATATATTTTTCATAATCATTTGGCTTTTAGAGATTAGTTACTGCTTTTTACGTGTCCATAACCATCGTTATTAAGTACTGTACTGTTCTGAACAGTCTCAATACCAATAGGCAACAGATAAGGAACTGCACTTTGCCCGGTAGGATCTGTATAACCTCTCCAGCAATATTTGATATAGTTGGCAGGTTCATATTCACCTGTTTTTACTTCTTCTCCTGTTACAGGATCTTTAGCTGTTAATGCGGTAATAAGTTGGCTAGTGAAGTTCATAGTTGCATATTTTCCTTCATTTTCAGCTTTATTCAGATCTTCATCTTTTACAGTTTCTTTAGGCTCATCTTCCGGAGCCAATTTATATTTGTCATTCAGGAATACAAGCATACCGGCTTTCTTTGTATAATAAAGCTTTCTTGCATAGTTCAAATAAGGTTGTACTCCTGGTTCATCTTTGAACTCATCAATGGAAGAACGTCCCATCTGAGTTAAAGTTTCAATTGTTTCTACGATCTTCTTGCCATAGATGTTCCAACGCGCCAAGTCATATTTGCGTAAAGCTTCACCACCAAATTCCCATGCACGTTCATCAACAATAGCATTGAAGAACTCTTCTTTATTGCTTAAAGCATTTACATAGTTTGTAACCTTTTCGCTTTGATCTGCAGAAGAAAAAGCACGAGTACGTACTTTAAGCAGTTGCTCTTTTGCTAAAGCTGTTGGTCCATTCAACTCATTTTCTGCTTCAGCCAACATAAGCAACACATCGGAATAACGCATCAGAGGCCAATTAATACCGGTTCCCTTAGATGAATCTTTACCGGGGGTACTAGTCATCCACATGCGACTCCATTTTCCAACGGTAAGCCCTGTAAATGATTCTGGTGATTGAGTGTTATCACTTGTATATTTAGCAAAACAGCAAGTAACGTCACGACGTATATCATTGTCATCGAATGAACAATAGTAACTTGGGGTTAAGTTTACTTGAATTGTTGTTGAACCTTTAGAACTAGCACTTACTGTTTGACCGATACACCAAGCTACATCGCCGCCATTACCGGCAACAAAGGCTACTTCATAAAGAACTTCTTCGTTAGGAGTTGTTACAAACTGACATTGACGTTCAAATATGTTTTTATAATCTGATACTAACGTACGTCCTTTCAGACTGATAAGTTTTTGACAGTAATCTTTGGCTAGTTCATAGTAATCTCTGGAGGTACTAGCTCTTTTTTCTGTACCATTAATAGTATAGGTAACAGTTAAATCTTCACTTGTTACATCCAAATAATCTTCTGCGCGTTTCATTGTGCCTTCTTTGGTCATTCCATATCCTGCACGGAACATTGCCAGACGTGCAATCAAACCAAGTGCAAAATCACGATTCATGCGTTCGATACCATCGGGTGCGACATCAGAGAACATCATATTTTCTTCTTGATCAACTAATGCCTGAATTTCTTTAGAGAAGATTATATTTTTATCTGTTTTGGGGAGATCTAATTCCATACCTGCCTTTGCAGCTTCACTAAAATAAGGAACATCTCCCCAAATACAACATAACATCCAATAACGATAAGCACGTAAGCAATAGGCTTCTGCCAACATACTTTTCATATTAGGAGTATTAGCTATTGAACTTTGTCTGATACCTTCAATGACTTGGTTAGCTCTATCTATTGCTAAATAGTTATTATCCCACGCCTTTTTTATATCACCAAACCCTTCTAGTAATCCACCTTGCAATGACCATACATCACGACGACTACCATCTGGTTTTTCGCCTGGCGCAATAGCTTCTACATCGGTGTTTTGTGCCCATACTGCTGACATACGAGATGTGAAAGGGTCTTCACAGAATAATTGGTATGCTCCCAAAAGCACTTTTTTTGCATCATTTTCATTAGAGAAAACGTAGTTTGTATCGAACTGAGAGGGAGAGTCTACTGTAAGGAAATCCTCACAAGAAGTTAATGATGCCGCTCCCATGAATGTTGCTATTATATATTTATTTATTTTCATGATGATTATCTTTTAAGTTAGATTAGAAAGTCAAGTTTACACCCAATGTCCAAGAGAAACTCTTCGGATAACAAGAGTAATCGACGCCTGGGGTAAGACCGGAAGCTGAACTACCACGGATAGTGGAACTAACTTCGGGGTCATAACCGGAATAGCTTGTAAGGCAGAATACATTATTAAGTGTGCAATAAACGCGGAGCATTTCACACATGAACTTGTTAGTATATTTTTTAGGAATAGTATATCCTACCGTTACATTTTGTAGGCGTAAGAATGAACCATCTTCGATAGCCCAAGAATGAGGAGTGATAACAGCATTACCAAATGACCATGGTGTCCAGTATTTTTTTGCGTTAGCACCCTCATTCATTTGCTGTAAGGTAGCTAAATCAGTTACTAAATTACCTGCATTATCAATATATGTATATCGGTTGCTACTATTCATAAACCCTAATAAGTTAGGATTGCTAACTCTGTATTGTTGAGAAGCAGACATTTTTTCTGCATTATAGATATCATTTCCATAAACAAAGCTAAACATAAGTGATGCATCAAAGCCATAGAATGTTCCGTTTAAACCGAAACCGCCAGTGAATTTAGGTGATGCTTTACCAATTACTGTACGGTCGTAATCATCAATTACTCCATCTGGTTTGCCATTAGGACCGGAGATATCTTTAAATTTGATAGTTCCGGGACGTATACCTGCTTTTCCACCAAGAAGTCCAGTAGTAGGTACGCCATCTTTTAAAATGTATTTCTTAGAATTTTCGTCATAACTGCTAAAATCATTTGTTGTATAGTAACCATCTGTAACCCAACCCACCATCAAACCTACAGGTTGTCCTACCTTTACTAAATAGTCATTATAGCCTTTGTTGTCGGTGCTTGCCCAACCAGAAGAAAAGGCCATTTCAGACAAACCATTAGCCAGTTTTTCTACTTTAGATTTGTTGAATCCAATGTTAAAGTTAGCAGATAAACTATAGTTTTTCTTTTCTAGAATGAAAGCATTCAAACTTATTTCGAGACCCTTGTTTGATGTTTCAGCTGTATTTTCCATGGTGGTTGTATAACCAGGAGCTACGATACTACGCTCAATCAAAAGATCTTTAGCTGTGTTCCAATAAGCTTCTACTGTACCGGATATTTTTTCATTAAATAAACCAAAGTCTAAACCTATATTACGTGTAATGGTAGTTTCCCACTTTAAATCGGGGTTAGCCAGCTGTTTGTTAGTAGCTGAATAATAGTTATTGAGAGCATCTCCGATACCATAAGTTTTACTTGCATTAATTGCGTAAGTCATCATATATAACGTATTTGCAATGCGGTTATTACCTACTGTACCATAACTGAGGCGTAACTTTAAATTAGATAACCAATCTTTGGTATTTTCCATAAATGGTTCTTGGTTAATACGCCATGCAATAGCACCTGCTGGGAAATATCCCCACTGCTTACCAGGAGCAAATTTGGAAGAACCATCGGCACGCATGGTGAAGGTAACCAAATAGCGATCTCCATAGTTGTAGTTCAAACGTCCGAAGAAAGAAGCCAAATTATCATCTGCACTTATCTTACTGGTTGTTTTCTTTGTACCGTCTGCCAAACCAAAGTTTGCAAAAACTTGTTCTGCGTTCAAATCTTTACTGAAATAGTCTGCATACATATAATTCTGATTCCCCATACTACTGTTGATCTCTTGTCCTAACAAAATGTTGAAACGATGATCTTTGTTAATTGCGAAATCATAAGTCAATGTGGCAGCTTCACGAAGTTTCTTTTTATTTTCTTTTGTCCAATCGGCCAGTGGGAGTCCTCCTACATATGAGGCATTGCTGGTTGTATGTCCCCACCAGTTTTGAGTTTCATTGAAACCCCATTCGTAACCTGCTTCTGCTTTAAAACTTAATCCTTTTAGTATATTCCAAGTTATACTACCATTGAATTTATAGCTTTTTTGATATTTTCTTTTCCAATATTGTTGAGCACGTTCAGTCAAAGACATGTGGCTGGCTTGCCATTCTTCGTATTCTTCCTCTGTCATTTGGCTTGGATCCACCTCTTTGAATCCATTTAAACCTTCTGTTGGAGCTTTAGTAATAGCTTCAGATGTACGTACTTTGTAATTACCACCGGCAGTACCAGAACCATTTGTTGTAGCGTCAGAAAGACGAGCATTGAAATCAAATTTTAAAGCTTTTGATATTTCGTGGCTTAATTTGAAGTTTCCAGTAACACGACTAAAATCATTATTTACCATCAAACCGCCATCTTTCTGGTAGGTAACACTTAGGCTATATTTCGTTTTCTCACTACCACCTTGAATGCTGATGTTGTGTGAGTTGGAAAGTACATTTGAACCGAACATGTCATCTTGCCAGTCAGTGCCTTCAATGCTTTTATATAGGTATAAGTCATCATATACACCGAAATTATTTGCAAAGTTTTTCAGGTCGGTAGTACCTCCTAATGCTGCTAATTCATAATTAGCCATTACATATTCATAAGTATCCAATACTTTCTTACGATTAGCTAATTTCTTAGATTGCATATAGCCGGTATAAGAAATTTGTGTTTTGCCGCCTTTAGCGCTTTTGGTAGTAATAATTACAACACCATTTGCACCTTGCGAACCATAAATAGCGGTAGAAGAGGCATCCTTCAAAACATCGATAGTTTGGATATCAGCAGGGGCAACATCATTAATGTTGGATACCGGGAAGCCATCCACGATGTAAAGAGGTGAGTTGTCACCTGTAACAGAACCACCACCACGTACACGAATAAGCATTTCTGCTTCAGGAGAACCATCTGTTGTAGTAATTTGTACACCGGCTAAACGCCCTGTTAAAGCTTCAGCAGCACTGGATACAGGAACCTTTGCTAAAGTTTCCCCACTAACAGAAGATACTGAACCGGTTAAGTCTTTTTTCTTAGTAGTACCATAACCGATAACCACAACCTCATCTAAAGCTTGTGAGTCATCTTCTAGTATTACATTAATTGATTTTTGACCTTTTAGGGCTATTTCCTGTGTTTTCATACCTACATAGGAAAAAATTAAGGTCGCATTTGCAGGAACGTTGATAGAAAAATTTCCATCGATGTCGGTTATTACACCATTACTGGTATTTCCTTTTTGTACAACGGAAGCACCGATAACCGTCTCTCCTGTTTGGTCTGTCACTGTACCTTTTACAGTTACATTTTGCGCAGATACGCTAAGCGATATCACGGCTACTAAAAAGAATAGTAGCGCGGTGCGCATGTTTTTCATCTTGTTAGACATTCTTTGCATGTTATTAATTAAAAATGATTTTTTTCATTAGTGTGTTCGTGCACACTGTTAATTCTTTGCTGCAAATGTATATGGATGTAAAAAGATAAATGTGTAATATCTGTTTTTAGGGTGGTAATTTTTGTTTTTCACTATATATATTATTTCTGTGGCTTATCGAAATGATGTTATATAACAGAAAAGAGGGGAATTTATTGTTCCCCTCTTGACACTTTAACATATGAACGGCTCACTTAAGTCGCTATCTCTATGTTTTTGATAACTATTTATTTTATTGTTCTTTTGATGTCAGAATGTACTCTTTGCCTGCACTTGTTTCAATGTCATAGACATAAGTCTGTGCATATTCCGGTATGCAAATTGGAGCATTAGCGGCAATTAATGGCTTGCGGATGCTCTGTGATTGCAAAAGTGGGTTGTCGGACACTTCTTGCGTAGTTGGGCTCAATTTTTCCCCATTCAAATACAAGGGAGTCTGAGTGCGGATACGGAGTGTACCACCAATATTGGAGGTTATAACGGCGGTTTGTAACTTACCGTTTTCCCACTTCATTTCATTCACAGTAAATCCACCACGGCAACGGATACCTTTCAGTGTTCCTTCTTTCCATACGTCAGGCAGAGCAGGAAGAAGATGGATAGCACCGTCATGGCTTTGAACCAGCATTTCGGCAATACCGGCAGCACAGCCAAAGTTACCGTCAATCTGGAAAGGCGGGTGGGCATCGAACAAGTTTGGATAGGTGCCACCATTTTGCCCCTTTTCGTCAGTGGTGGGGTGAAGTTGGTCTGTAATCAGTTTATAAGCATGGTTACCATCCAGCAGACGAGCCCATAAGCAAACTTTCCATCCCATCGACCAGCCCGTAGAATGGTCACCACGTCCAATCAAAGACTTCTTGGCTGCTTCAAACAGAACAGGGGAATGATAGGCGCTGATCTGGCGTCCCGGATACAGTCCCCAGAGATGGGAAATATGGCGATGACGATCTTTAGGATTATCCCAGTCGTACATCCACTCCTGTAACTGCCCCCAACGGCCTACCTGCATCGGTGCTAAATTGTCGACAACAGTCTGCAGACTGTCGGTGAAAGTGGTTGTTTCGTTCATTAGCTTGGCTGCGGCAATGGTGTTGTAGAAAAGATCGTAAACCATCTGGTTGTCCATAGTGGTACCGGCAACAACGACAAATGTGCGTTGTCCATTTACTGCAGGACTATTTTCCGGAGAGTAGGAGGGGGCAACTACCAACCAGTTGTTTTCCGGTTCGCGTACCAAAAAGTCGAGGTAGAACTCACAGGCCCCGCGCATCAAAGGATATGCTTCCGAGAGATAGTTCTTATCACCGGAGAATAGATACCGGTCCCAAAGATGCTGGCAGAACCAGGCATTGCAGGTAGGCCATACACCATAACTTGGTCCGTCGACAGCACCTGTGCTGCGCCAGATGTCTGTGTTGTGATGTAATGTCCAGCCGCGACAACCGTACATGGCTGCGCTTTCACGTCCTTGTATGGCTACTTCTTTCACTAATTGCAGGAAAGGTTCGTGCATTTCGGGCAGAGAAGTGCTTTCGGCTGGCCAATAGTTCATTTCAACGTTGATGTCAGTGGTATATTTGCCATCCCAGGGAGCACGTAGTTGGTAGTTCCAGATACCCTGCAGGTTGGCAGCCTGTCCACCCGGTTGAGAACTGCATATTAAGAGGTAACGTCCGAATTGGAAGTACAAGGCAGCCATCTGCGGATCGAAACTACTGCTGAACTCTTTTACACGTACATCTGTCGGTTTATTGATCTGAGCATTACTTCCCAAGTTCAGAGATACACGGTTGAAGTATTTCTGATATGCATTGATATGTGAAGCCTTACTCTTTGTGTAGTTCTTATTAACCTGTTTCAGATACTGTTGTGCGCTATTGAGGGCATCACCCGAAACGTCTTTATAATTCACGAAGTTGGTTCCGACGGAAACATACAGTACAACACTGTTCGCGTCTTTTACCTGTAGAGTGCTGTCTGATAGTATTTCCAACTTTCCACCGTTGTTTTCTATACAGGTAAGTGCGGTAAATTCTACTTTTCCTTCAATGCCTTCATGATCGTTGGCTTTTCCATTCAATTGCAATTCCTTACGGGGGGAGATGCAACGTACCACACCACTTTTATAAGGAGTGGTGTATTTGGCTGTGAATGAGATGCTTCTCTTTTGTGAAGCCGTCAGCCGGATCACTAATACCTGATCGGGGAAGGAGGTGTAGGCTTCTCGCGTATAAGTCACACCATTGGCTGTGAAGCGGGTGGTAGCAATTGCCTTTTCTATATCCAGATCGCGGTAATAGTCATTGTACTCATTGATACCGTCGAAGTCCAGATGCAGTGAACCTACTGTCTGATAAGGCATTCCATTGGCTGATTGCGAGCAAATGGTAGGGCCGCAAAGCTCCTGTGCTTCTTTGTTCTTACCTTCGAAGATGAGCTGGCGGATACGAGGCAGGGCATCTTTAGCTTTGGGGTTGGTATTGTTGTGGGGAGAACCGCCCCACACGGTTTCTTCGTTCAACTGGAACTGTTCGTGTACCGGATCGCCGAAAACCATGGCGCCTATACGTCCGTTACCTAATGGCAGAGCTTCCACCCATTGCGTGGCAGGTTTGTCGTACCATAGTTTGAGGGTTTGATCTTCTTGTTGTGCCTGTAGATTAGTTCCGGCATAAACAACTGTGAAACATGCTAATAACCATTTCTTTATCATTGTTTTTCATTTTTAGTATTTCGATTGCAATGTTAGGCAGTTTAAGGCATTCTGAGGGGGAATAATTGGCTAAAAAGGAGTAAAAATGACGCAATACGGCACAATAATGAGCTAAATGATAATTTATCGGGCTGAATTTTAAGCCTGAAAGGCTTGCATTATATAGCGTAGGGCATCGCCCTACGTAATGTGCATCCCCATTTCTAAGCCCTGAAAGGGCGATATAAAGGTTGATGCTTAATTGCGCCCTTTCAGGGCTTAAATAGAGATATACATAATCACGTAGGGCGTTGCCCTACGCTATGTAATCTCAGGCTTTCAGCCTTATAAAATCCGCGTTCGTCCGCCTTGTCCGCGTATCAATTTAGCTCATAACCATATAGAAACGAATATAGCTCCCCTCTTATCTAAAAACTATTTCCAAAACCTCTTCAGCTTTATCTATAATATAATTTGGGTGGAAAGTTTCCAGTTCGGCACGCGGGCGGAATCCCCAGGTTACACCGCAGGAAGTCACTTCCGCATGAATGGCAGTCTGCATATCCACACCGGAATCTCCTACGTAGAGAACATCTTCTTTGGAAATCTGTGCTATCTTCAGGATATCATATACCACGGTAGGGTCAGGTTTCACATTGACACCTTCACGTTGGCCGAATACAGCGGTAAAGCGGATATTGGGGAAATAGTGGGCAATAAGTTTTTCGGTAGCCGCTTGGTACTTGTTTGAAGCAACGGCCACTTGCAAACCTTTGGCTTGCAGTTCGTCCAAAAGTTCCGTAATGCCGGGGTAAGGACGACTCTTGTCGGCATTATGCTGGTCGTAATAAGGGACAAATTCTTTCCGTACACGCAAAACATTCTCTTCCGTTTTCTCCCCTTCGGGCAAAGCGCGTTCAAACAGCTTATTGATGCCGTTGCCAACCATAAAGTTGTATTCTTCTTCTTTGTGGGTGGGGTATCCTAATGCTGCTAATGCATGGTTTGTACTTTGTGCCAAATCGGCGATGGTGTTTAGTAGGGTTCCGTCTAAATCGAATATTACTAATTTCTTCATACTTCTTTTTCGTTAATGAACACAAAGATACGACATTTCGTTCAAACAATCTGTTGATACAGATCAAAAGACGGTAACCCTACAGGGGAACTTAGGTTACCTTACAGTATAACTTTGTTAACCCCACACGGTAACTCCATTTACATACCGAGGTAAAGGTCGTTACATCCCGGGGTAAAGAGCGTTACATCCCGGGGTAAAGAGCGTTACATCCTGCGGTAAAAGCCGTTACATTATGTGGTAAATGGAATGTAAATGCAACGCTATGATAATTAGCTGCATAAGTGTTACGGTATAGACTGCGGTGAATGTAAAACAGAGTGGAAATGAAAATTCCTCCTTACTGAAAACAAAGTTTCAATAAGGAGGAATAGATTGATTAGCTAAAGAGCCGATTATTATTTCTTTGTGATACGGAACCAGTCTACATCCGACCATCCGCCATCATTGGTCGTAATTGCCGGACGTGTACAGAAAGTACCTACTTTAACACCGATCCATTTGCCTTCTCTTGCTTGGAACGGTTTGCCAAGTGACTGGTATTTCTTACCGTCGAGGCTGTAACTGAAGTCGCACATTACCAACAGGTCGTGTCCACCTTCGCTCTTGGAAATCTTTTTGCCGTCGCTGGTGAATTTTACTTTCAGGTAAATTGTGTTATCAGTCAGGTCTACTGTACCGTTTACTTCTTCCGGTGTGCCCTTGTCAGCCTTCAGGCAGGATACTTGTGAGAGTACCAGACCTTTATCCGTATTCTCAAGGATCAATCCGGCGTAATCCATACCCATTACTACCAGTCCGGTACGTTCACCTTTATATTTCTCTACCGGTTTGAAGGTCAGCTTCATAGTAGCGGTGAAGTTAGGTGCAGGAGCTTTTTGTAATAGCAGATTGGCTACATCAAACAGGTTCTTGTATTCCTTTACAACGGGGTAAGAATAAAGACGGATCATACTCTGATCACCGGCATAATATGCCCATTTCTCATTGATATTAGCATGCCATTGCCACTGTGGTGACAAAGTGTATCCATCAAATTCGTCACTTTCCTGTGGAGTACAGATAGGATATGTCTTGCCTACATTCGGTTTCTTGTAAGTCATTACAGGTTCACCACAACCGTCACCGTCTTTATCAATGCCGATTACGGGCCAGTCATTTACCCACTTCATCGGTTGCAGATGTACCAAGCGGCCATAAGCACCTACATCCTGGAAGTGCAGGAACCAGTCTTCTCCGGTCGGAGTATCTACCCATGCACCCTGGTGAGGACCGTTGACAGGGCTATCACCTTGTGCCAGCACTGTTTTCCATTCGTACGGGCCGTATACGTTTTTGGAACGCAGAACTACCTGCCAGCCTGTGGGTACGCCGCCTGCCGGATGGAAGATATAATAATATCCGTTACGTTTGTAGAACTTCGGACCTTCACAAGTCTGGTGTGCTTCATGACCGTCGAATACAATGCGCGACGGGGTAATGGCTTTAGTTGCCTCGGCATTCAGTTCGCAAATGGTGATCACACTCTTCAATTCGGCGCGGCTGCCTGCATAAGCGTGTACCATGTATACTTTACCGTCCTCGTCCCAGAATGGGCAAGTGTCGATGATACCTTTTCCCGGCTTCACCAGTACAGGCTCGGTCCACGGACCTTTCGGGTCTTTGGCTTTCACCATGAAAGCACCCTGATCGGGATCTCCCCAGAAGATGTAAAACTCCCCGTTGTGATGACGGATGGCGGGCGCCCATACGCGGTTACCGTGTTCGGGACGTTCGGGAGTTTCAATAGGTGGCAGTGCATAGGGTACGGCAGCACCAATGATACTCCAGTTCACCAAATCTTTGGAGTGAAGTATCTGAAGTCCGGGCAGACAGTTGAAACTGGAAGATGTCATGTAGAAATCATCTCCTACACGGCAGGCATCCGGGTCGGAATAGTCTGCATAGAGTACCGGGTTCTTGTACTTACCGTTTCCTTGGTCGGCTACCCATACTTCGGAAACATAGTTCTTTTGCTGTGCCGCCAGTGGCAAGGCGAGCAACAGACAGAGACTCATTAGGGTCTTTCTTGCTTTCATGTTTTTAGTGATTAGTTATTAGTGATTGGTTATTTATCACTTTTTCACTTTCACCACTGCCGGATGTTCCAGCTCGTCCTTCCACTCGCGGATGTAGGCAAACCAAGCTTCGGGTGTTTTATATCCGAAGGTTTCCTTCATGGAAGTAAAAGTGATGTTGTGTGTGAAATAGCTGTTACCTTTGGCGCTGATGGTGTACAGATAATTAGCTTTATCTTTCACTTCATCCTTTACATATTTCTGGGGGATGTATGTGGCCAGGCCTACGGTTTCTTTGGCATACTTTACGGTGTCATTCACCGGCCAGTCAGTTCCCCAGCAACCTATCAGACCTTTGTGGTCGGAGTAAGATATGGAGCCTTTGATATCTACCACACCTGTGCAGAAGACTTCGTCCTTCAACGGTTCTTCAAAGAATGTTTCTACGAATACATCGCGGTGTCCGCCGTAAAGGGTATAGCGGTTCGTCATATTCAGTTCCGAACCCTGATACTGCCAGTCGGCTACTTCAATTTCGGAGATCGTGCGCACCGGGCCATAGGCGATGATACGCTCAGTGAGTGTGGCGACGGGGGTGATATGGGTAGCTTTTTTGCCGTCCCAACCTTTCAGTGCACCTACACCACAACTGCCTCCTACCATAAGGACATCATCACCAAAGCCGCGTGCCAGTTGTTCGTCGGTTGGGTAGAATTGTGATTCTTTGATTTCAAAACCTTTGTTGAATTTACCATAGATGTCAACAGTCTGTTTATGGTCGAAATACAGGCGGTATGCCACCAGTTCGGATTCGAAAGCCGGACCGTGGTGGTGCATTTGGTTGTAAATGTTGCTGGTGCCTGGGATGGTTACCGACTGTACAGGCACATGCTTTCCTCTTTTGTCGCTGACCAGCATTTCTGCATATACGCGGGCCGGATAAGTCTTGTCGCTTTGGGCGGAAGATAAGGTAACGGTCAGCGTCTTTTTACCTTTGGCAGGCAGGTCAACGAGGAATGCCAGTTCGTCCGGGCGGCGGTCGCCGTTCAGGTCATCCAGTTGCGAGGGGATTTCTTCATTACCGTTCATGACAACAGCCGAGCGTACACGAAACTGGGGATTGATTTCACTCAGTTTGATCACTACCGGTTCGTCTGCTTTTGCCTTGTTCCAAGTGTTGCTTACTTCCACTGTAAAACTCTTTTCTGTCTCTTGTGCCTCTGCTGCTACCGAGAGAGTACACAATAATAGCAATGCTGTAAAGATTTTCTTCTTCATGGTTTTTAAGTATATAACTAATTTGCTACAAAATTAGTGGAAACCTCGCGTAAATCCTTTTTTATTTTGATATAAATACTACTGGCTTTGGGGGAATGATTGGTTTCGGATAATTCCTCTACACACCGGAGATGCAAGGAAATGCAGACGACGCGGATAAGGCAGACGAACGCAGACTTTTATCAATATTATAGCGTAGCCTTTTAAATCCGCGTTCATCCGCTTTATCCGCGTCGTCCGCTTACCTATGTTTATAAATCTATATTCAGAGCTTTAGCCGCAGAGTTATTGTATGTCTTTCCGTTTACTTTCAGGCCTTTGGCTTTCTGTACCTGCAAGGGTGTACCTTTAGTCTCTATCTTTACATTTTCGATAGATACATTTTCAGCCTGACTGATGACGATACCTTGTTTGGCATCTGTAACTACAACGTTTTTTACATGTACATTGCGGATAGGCATTTCGGGCAGTCCATTGAAGAACATAGCACGTCCGGCACCTTTACAGGTAACATTCGTAATATGAATATCACGGAAAGCAGGAGTCTCCTCTGTAACAGCCGGAATCGATGATTTCATTCTTCCTTCCAGATCCTCTTCTGATTCTTCTCCCGCACCTTTACCTCCATAGAAAAGGTCGAACAACAGTGCTTCGTGAGGAATGTCAATCATATTAATGTTGTGGATGTAAATACCTTCCACTACGCCACCGCGTCCGCGAGTACTCTTAAAACGTAACCCTACGTCTGTGCCGAGGAATGTGCAGTCAGTTACATAGACATTCTTTACGCCACCGGACATTTCACTTCCTACGACGAAACCACCGTGACCATGCAATACGGTATTGTTCTTAACAATCACATTCTGGCAAGGCTCGCCACGTTTGCGACCGTCTTCGTCTTTTCCCGACTTGATGCAGATCGCATCGTCACCGGCATCAAAGATATTGTTGATAATCAATGCATTCTTGCATGATTCCAAGTCCAGAGCATCTCCGTTCTGGGAATACCAGGGATTGAATACCTTCACATTATGGATGGTGATATGTTCGCAGGATAGCGGATGCAGACACCAGCTGGGGGAGTTTTTGAAAGTAACACCTTCCAATAATACCTTTTTGCTCTTAACGATATTCAGTAATACCGGACGCAACCATGGACGAATCTCATTCCATTCTTCATCTGTTTCAATGCCTTCGGGATTATTGAAGTCCTTGGTAGCCATAGCGCCCTTCAGTGCACCTGCAGTAGGGTACCAGATACTACCTGCTTCATCGACTACTCCACCAGAACTAACCAGGCTATTCCATTGACTGGAAGTTAGTTTACCCTTCTTTACCGGGCGCCAGCTATCACCTGAACCATCGAATACACCATTTCCTGTAATGGCTATGTTTTCTGCATTCCAGGCAGAAATAGGAGATTGACAACGACGTGTATTTAATCCTTCGAAAGAAGTCTCAATGATAGGATAAGCATCAAAATCATCAGTAAACAGTATCAGAGCATTCATCTCCGTATACAGATTGACATTGCTCAACAGTTCGATAGGACCAGTCAGCCATAAACCTTCGGGGATGACTACCTTACCACCGCCTTTAGCATTTACCGCTTTGATGGCATCGTTGATGGCCTTGGTATTCAACACGATACCATCTCCTTTTGCTCCAAAGTCTATAATATTGACTGTATAATCCGGAAAAGCAGGTTGTTCTACTTTCGGCATATCGAAAGGTAAATTCTCATAGATACTTTCATCTATATAGTTTCCGTTTTGGGCGTTTACCGTATTCTGTACAGGTAATAACGGAAAGGATAGCGCTGTTAGCACCAATAGTTTTTTGATAAATGTGTTCATCCGTGATACTATATTTTAGTTATAAGTTATTCTTTATAAGTTATTCGTTGCGGGTTAACAGGTCTCTTCAATTTCCAACTCTTCATTTTTATTATCCTCCCGCAAACTGCTCTCCCGAGTAGTTTGCGAAAGAAATAATAAGTTAACCTAATTCTAACCTTAAATAAATATTATGAAAAAACCTCTTAATTACCGTTTGCAAATGTATCGGGCTTTAGCTGAAACCATGTGCACAATTTGTTGGTTTAGGTGGATTTTTTGTGGTTTTGGCCTTTTCTTTGCACACTTTCGGAGTTTTTTTATGTAGAAAGTTCATATCTTTAAATAAGATAGGCGGCATTTCAGCAAAGCAAAAATAAGCGAGCTTATTTTGCTATGCGTTCAATTTGCACTATCTTTGCGACCTCAAAAAACAGTAAACGAGGTGATAAGATACAAGTCGACGGGGAAAGGTACATAGAGGTAATACCTTGCTGGCTTGCCTGCTGAAACCTTGTAAACTTTAATATTATAGGTATGAGTTACAATTTGTTGAAAGGAAAAAGAGGCATTATTTTCGGTGCTCTGAATGAGCAGTCCATTGCCTGGAAAGTAGCTGAAAAAGCTGTAGAAGAAGGTGCAACAATCACCTTGTCAAACACTCCGGTAGCAGTTCGCATGGGCGAAGTTTCTGCACTGGCAGATAAATTGCAGTGTGAAGTTATCCCTGCTGACGCAACCAGCGTAGAAGATTTGGAAAATGTATTCAAACGCTCCATGGAAGTATTGGGCGGTCCAATTGATTTTGTACTTCACTCTATCGGTATGTCTCCGAATGTTCGTAAGAAGCGCACATATGATGACCTGGATTATGATATGCTGGGTAAGACTCTTGATATTTCTGCCGTATCTTTCCATAAGATGATACAAGCAGCTAAGAAACTGAATGCAATAGCCGATTATGGTTCAATCCTTGCATTGAGCTATGTGGCTGCGCAACGTACTTTCTACGGATACAACGATATGGCTGATGCAAAAGCATTGTTAGAGTCTATTGCACGTAGTTTCGGTTATATCTATGGTCGCGAACATAATGTACGTGTCAATACCATTTCACAGTCTCCTACGATGACAACTGCCGGTTCCGGCGTGAAAGGTATGGATAAGCTGTTCGACTTTGCCAACCGTATGTCTCCACTGGGTAATGCATCGGCAGACGAATGTGCTGACTATTGTATTGTAATGTTCTCCGATTTGACTCGTAAGGTAACTATGCAAAACCTGTTCCATGATGGTGGTTTCTCCAGCGTCGGAATGAGTTTGCGTGCTATGGCTACTTATGAAAAAGGACTGGATGAATATATGGATGAGAATGGAAACATTATATACGGTTAATATATAATGATTAACGGTTAGTGATGAGTGATTAGTGACTATGCAACATGATGTTGTAGGGAAATTAATCACTCATCACTTCTTTTTTATCACTTATCACTAATAATTAATCATTTATCAACGTGGAAACTGCTCTTTATCTTTTGCCCGTTACTTTGGGTGATACACCGATTGAAACAGTATTGCCTTCCTATAATAAGGAGATTATTTTAGGTATTCGTCACTTCATCGTGGAGGATGTGCGCTCTGCACGTCGTTTTCTGAAGAAAGTGGATCGGGAAATAGATATTGACGCATTGACTTTTTATCCGTTGAATAAACATACTTCGCCCGAAGATATTTCCGGTTACCTGAAACCATTGGTAGCAGGGCAGCCTATGGGAGTGATTTCTGAGGCCGGTTGTCCGGCTGTGGCTGATCCGGGAGCTGATGTGGTGGCGATTGCACAGCGAAAGAATTTAAAGGTGGTTCCTTTGGTGGGTCCTTCTTCCATAATCATGTCTGTTATGGGTTCAGGCTTTAATGGACAAAGTTTTGCTTTCCATGGTTACCTTCCTATTGAACCGGGCGAACGTGCTAAAAAACTAAAGACTCTGGAACAACGAGTCTATGCTGAACAGCAAACCCAACTTTTCATTGAAACTCCTTATCGCAATAATAAAATGGTGGAAGACATCCTGAGTAACTGCCGTCCGCAAACCAAACTCTGTATTGCTGCAAATATTACGTGTGAGGGAGAGTATATCAAAACCAAAACCGTGAAAGAGTGGCAAGGTAAAGTACCTGATCTTTCTAAAATTCCTTGTATTTTTCTCTTGTATAAATAACATCTTTCAGGTGTTCGTATTCGTTCTCGAAGCAACAACTGAAAAAGTTCTTGTCTAAATTGTGTTCTATTTGCTGGAAGGTCCAGAGCTTTCCATCTCTGGTTTGTTTGTCCCGCAAAAGATTCTCGTCTTCTATTTCAATAAGGAAAAGATAGATCAGACGATTGGTCACTTTATTCTCGAAATGATACATGATGTTGAACTGCAAATCCTGTATGGGAGCTTGCGGAAATGATTGTTTGACAAGCCGTATAATGGCTTGTTCCAAAGTTTCTCCATATAAAAGATAACATTCCAACGGTACATCTGTTTTTCCGGCATCCAGCATACAACGTTGAGGTCTCGGACGGAGATACAACATGCCGTTGTGGGAAACGGCAATACGAATCACCGGGTTGATATATTCATTCTTCCGGTTAATAGCATCTACTGCTAGACTTCTGCCTATTACATCTCCTTTGGTATTCACTATAGGAACAAAAGCTGTGTGTTCCATTATGATATTGAAATACAGAATACCAAGCTGGTTGCACAGTATGCTTAGCAGGAATACAGCCGGCGGACAATAACGGAACAAGACATTCCGGGCTGTTTCGCTCAGGGGACCAGGTAGTAAAATTGCTATGAAAATAGCTAAGAAGTGAAGGAAAGCAATGATTATTGTTACCCTTGTAGAGACGATAGCAGATTCCGCTCCTTGTGCAAAAAGTTGTTTGCAACATTTCTTTGATTGGGAAACCTGGTGGGCGAGAAATCTTTTCCTATTCAGGAAGATAATAACGATTGGTATCAGGGTACTGATTTCCAATGTCAGTGGCAGCATCTCATGAGAGCTGCAATCGCCGAAAAGTAGGATTGTAAAAGTTAATAGCAGGAGCATTCCTGTAGTACAGTAAAGCAGGAAATTTGGAATCTTAATCCCTTTACCCCATATTGTATATAGGCTATAGAGGACTCCAACACCTGCACCGATGTAGATGGAAAAGTCCTGAGTCGTAAATTCACATAATACAATGGATACGATAACAGGGACAAATCCCAAAGACATATTAAATTTAGATGATAGAACTCCTTTTTTAGACATTGCTAACTTTATTTTGCCGTTACTTCATAGATAACAAATAAGTAGAGCTATTAGTTTTTATTCTGTTCCTTTTTTATAGAATCGGATTTGTTTCTCGGCATGATAAGAAGAACGCACCAGCGGTGCACTCTCTACCTGGTCGAAACCTTTAGCGAGCCCTTTCTCTTTATACAAAACGAATTGTGCCGGAGTAACGTATTCTGCCACAGGATAATGCTTATGTGAAGGTTGCAGGTATTGACCGATAGTCAGTATCTGACAGCCTGCCTGGCGCAAGTCATCCATCAACTCTTCCACTTCTTCCGGTGTCTCTCCCAGCCCTACCATAATACCCGATTTGGCAGTTGTTCCGCTTGCAGCTATCTGGTGTATAACTTTCAGACTTGTTTCATAACGGGCTGCACTACGAACCAGGGGACTGATGCGTTTTACAGTCTCCATGTTGTGGGAGATGATTTCCGGATGGGCTTCAATAACTTGAGCTACCAATTCTTTTCTTCCTTGGAAATCGGGGATCAGTACTTCTACTGTCGTCTCTGGGTTGAGGCGTTTGATTTCCTGAATGGTACGTGCCCAATGTGCAGCTCCGAGATCAGGCAGATCGTCCCGGTCTACGGAAGTAATTACTGCATGGGATAATTTCATTAATGCTACGGATTCAGCCACATGAGTGGGCTCATTCGGGTCCAATGGCAAAGGTTTGCCTGTTTGTGTGTTACAAAATTTACAGCAACGGGTACAGATATCACCTCCTATCATGAAGGTGGCGGTTCCTTTTCCCCAGCATTCTCCCATATTAGGGCAACGTCCGCTGCTGCAAATGGTGTGCAGGCAGTGGGAGTCAACGATACGTTTGGTTTCTGTATAACGTTCGTTGGCTCCAATGCTTATCTTGAGCCATTCGGGCTTACGTACTCTGTCTTTCATTTCAGCTCTCTTTCAAAGAAATTCGTCAGCTTTGTATACAGATGATAACGAGTGTTTCCACCATAGATACCATGGTTGCGGTTGGTATACACCTGCATGTCGAACTGCTTGTTCAGTTGTACCAGATGCTCTGCGTATTCTGCACAGTTCTGGAAGTGAACATTGTCATCAGCCATACCATGTACCAGCAAGAGGTTTCCGTTCAACTGATTGGCACGCGTGAAAGCGGATGAACTTTTATAACCTTCGGCATTCTCTTTGGGAGTACGCATGAAACGTTCTCCGTATATCGTATCGTAATAATTCCAATCGGTAACGGCTGCCACGGCAACTCCGGCTTTGAATACGGGAGTACCTTCACTCATACTCATGATGGTCATGTAGCCGCCATAGCTCCATCCCCAGATACCGATACGACTCTTGTCTACATAGGACTGGCTACCCATATACTGGGCTGTTGCCACCTGATCTTTTGCTTCCTTCACACCTAAGTTCAGGTAGGTGCATTTCTCAAAGTCTGCACCACGTCCGCCTGTACCGCGTCCGTCTACACAGACTACGATGAAACCACGGCTTGCCATATAGGTTTCCCAACTGATACTCCATGTGTCGAGCACTTGTTGTGAACCGGGACCGCTGTATTGATATAGCAATACGGGATATTTCTTGGATGCAGAGAAATCCGTAGGTTTCATCATCCAGCCGTTCAAAGTTGCTCCGTCCTGAGTCTGGAAAGTAAAGAATTCCTTTTGAGGTACGTTGTATTGTGCCAGGGTCTTTTTCAGATTATCATTGGTAACAAGTGTGCTCAGCACCTTACCGGCATTGTCGTTCAGGGTAATGACGGTAGGAGTGCTCAGGTTAGAGTAACGATTCATATAGTACTTCATGTTCGTACTGAACTGGGCAGTATTGATACCGGGTTGTGCAGACAATTTGGTCTTTTTCCCTTTACGGTCTATCTTGTATACAGCTTTCCGCAGGGGGCTTTCTTCATTACTGGTGTAGTAGAAACTGTCATCAACGGCATCCCAGCCTAAGAAATCTTTCACTTCATAGTTTCCGGTAGTAACTTGCTTAAGCAGGTTGCCCCCCATACTATACCAATATAGATGATTGAAGCCACTCTTTTCGCTCACAAAACTGAAATTTTCCGGATAGAAGATGATATTGTCAAATACGGCTTCTTTAATATAAGCATCGCTTTCGTCGCGCAGCACTTGCTTGCAAACTGTAGAACGTGGGTCACCAAAGTACATGTCAAGGCGGTTCTGGTGGCGGTTCAGCGTTATGATAGCCAATTTATTAGGGTCATGTGTAAAGCGGATGCGCGGAATATATCCATCGGCATCCATCGGCACCTGCATTTTACGTGTCACTTTCGATTTGATGTCAAATGTATGTACGGACACTTTAGAGTTAGCTTCTCCGGTCTTTGGATATTTATAGGTGTAATCTCCCGGATACTTTTCGAAAGCTGTGATATGAGGATTGCTTCCTGCAAAGACGGGAAAACTGTAAGAGGGCACCTCTGTCTCATCAAATCGGATATAAGCAATCATCTTGCTGTCGGCACTGAATTCCAGTGCACGGTTGAAGGAGAATTCTTCTTCATATACCCAATCGGGGATACCATTCAGTACGGCATTACGTTTACCATCCTCTGTTACCTGACTTTCGCTGTTGCCAAACAGGAACTTGACCAGATAAATATTATTATCTCTCACGAAGGCAACCATAGTTCCATCCGGTGAGAATACCGGCACCTGCTGCGGACCACCGTCTGAGAGCTTTTCTACAATGTTATTGATTTCTCCATTGATATTTCGTTTCAGACTGTATATATAATGTACAGCTGTATAAGAATGGCGGTAGATTGGTGTCGTTTCTGTTGCGATAAGTAATTTGGTGCCATCCGGTGAGAAACTATAACTATCGAACGTTTTGAATGTACATTCACGGGCAGTGGCAGCATCAAACAGTACTTCCACCGGTTTGCCTGTTTTGAAAGAGTATTTGATAATCTGTGTTCCTTCCGGATTCATCTGTGAGTAATGTTCTCCGTCTCCGGGAATGGGAATGACTCCGTAAATGTTTTCTGCGCGGAATTTCCCCGATACAATGTCTTTTAAATCAAGTGCCTGGCCGCCTTGTGCGAAACTTGCCAATGTGCAGAGGCAAAGAAGAATTGCAATACTTATCTGTTTCATAATTCTGATTGATTTCTTTAGGGGAGCAAATATAGGGATAAAAACCGAAAAGATATAGATAAATAATGTTTCCTGATGTGTAAGGCCGAAAAAAGCCCGCCCAGCTTTGTGGGGGCAAAGCTGAAACGGGCTACCGTCACTCATAGATAATGATTGGGTCTTCTACTGGTTAGAGGATTTTTACTTTCTTCTGATATTCGGCAATAGCGGCATCCAGTCGTTCGTGGGCTGTCGTGTCTCCCGGAACGTTGTGAGATGGATGGATATACAGATGCACACCGCGATCTGCCAGAATCTCGGCAACTGTGGTGATAGTCATCCATACCATGGTAACGAAACTGAGGGTTGACAACGGACCTACTTTATCGAAATGATTCTTCAAGGGCACGGAAGCGTCTACTAAGGGCACGCAAGAGTCTACTACAATGTCAGCAAGCTGGAACAGGTTCTTACCGCTGGAATGGCGGCTTGCTTTGTCACCTGTTTCTCCTGCCGAACCGTAAACAATAACTTTCATGCCACGCTTCTTGGCTTCCAATGCGATGTCGATATTTACTGCATTGATACCTGTATGAGAAAATATCCAAATGCAATCTTTAGCATCGAAATCATAGTTCTTCATAATTTCCTGTCCATATCCTTCAGCTCTCTCCAGGAACAGAAACTGGTGGATACCCATCTGTCCGATGATTTGTGTAAAGAATGTCAGCGGGAGTTCGCACAGCGGGTGGAAACCTACGAAACTACCGATACGCGGATACATTTCCTCAACAGGGATAGTGGCATGGCCGCATCCGAACGTGTGTACCCAACGACCGGCTTCGATAGAATCTGCCATAACGGTGGCTGCCTTTTTGATATTCTCCAATTGCGTGGCTTCCAGTTTTTCCATGATGCCATGCGCGTTTTTTAACCATTCAAGTGCTAACATAATTTTCTGTTTTTTAGGGGGTAAATAATTTCTTTTATTTGAGTGAACGTTTAAACAATAGAAGCATAACCAACAGTGAAACTATCATCATATACGGGTATACAACAATACTGTATCCCTGTGAGATAATCCCGGTGAGGCTGTTCAACAGTGTCTGCCCGATAAGAGCAATAACAAGGGCTACACTGAATGCCGTTCCCGATAAGGAGGCATAACGACTGCCGATAATGCTGAGTATGACCGGGAAAGTGGATGCCAGTCCTGCACCGATAAGTACCATACCTACGGCAGCACGTGCAAAACCGGGTGCGAATGTCAGTAGTGCAAAGCCTATCACAGCAGTAATCAAACTGGTGCGGAGAACCGTCTCTTGCTTTATCTTCTTGAAAAGGACTACCAACAACAGGCGGGCAACGGTCAATCCGGCTACCATACAAGTCAGCGCTATAAGTGCCCGGTTTTCAGGGATGCTGGTGGTTTGTCCCAAATAAAGAGTAGTCCAGTTATTACAAACCCCTTCGATGCCACTTTGGAAAAAGAGGATGAGGCTAAGCAATAATAAACTACTTTCCTTTAATAGTCCCAATCCTTCCTTAATAGGAAATCCTTGCGGTTGTTTCGGGGCAGGGAAGCGTATCCCAAGGCAGAACAAAATACCAATCAACATGACCATACCTGTACCTTGCAGGATGATTTCAAAAGAATAGTATTCAGACAGGAAGCTTAATAATACAGGAATACCCAATGCGCCGATGCCATAGAACGCCCCGAGCAGACTGAGACGTGAGCCTTTTTCTGCTTCGTCGGAGATGTCTGCTACCAAAGCATTGGTTTCACCATTCAGAATACCACCTCCCAATCCGATGCTGATAATAGAGACCTGTAATAGCGGAATACTTGTGAAGAAAGCTATTCCTTCCAGTCCGAGGAGCACAACCAGACAGCTGAGTAGCAGTAGCGCTTTATGGCCGAAGCGGTCTACAATAGGACCGAAAAGCAGGGAACCTCCCAGTAAGCCGAGAGGCAGGAACGTCACCAGTGCAGTTGTCTGGAGGTTATCCAGAGCCAGTTTAGTGGTGAGGGATGGCAGTACCGCCCCCAGGGTGATCATCGAAATGCCAAAGAAGCACATGCCGATGCACGCAGCCGTAAATACCAGATTCTTGTTGTAACTACTCATATCAATAAAGATGATAAGGTGATAAAATAATAAGGTGATAAGGCGATGAGATTACTCATACAAGTGCTTTTTGATAGCGAGAAAAGCAGCTCCTATCAGTCCGGCATTACCGGACAACTGAGAGGCAACAAATTCCACCTGTTTGATGCTGAGTGGTTGTCCCCATTTACAGGCTTCTTTGTAGATATCGTCTATGAAGATGGAGGCAGGACCGAACACACCGCCTCCCCAGATTATTTTTTGCGGGTTTAGTAAGCTGACCAGGTTAGCCGAAGCCATTCCCCACATTTCTATTGCTTTGTGCAAGACAGAAACAGCAATCGGGTCACTTTCATTGTATGCACTGAATACATCGTAAGCCGAAATCCTGCAGATCGGTTTCTGGCGCAAACGCCCTTTATAAGCTTTGTTTGCACGGACTGCATCCCGTACTCTGGCTCCAATTCCATTTCCTGAGGCGTAATATTCAAAACAACCGCAGGCATCATATGCTTCTTTATAAGGTGGTTGCAATGCCATCCAGCCAGTGGCACCGATGATATCGTTTGCCCCGTGCAACACGTGCCCGTCAATGATGATTCCTGCACCTATACCTGTACCTACGGCAATGAACACTGCGCTGTGGCATTCTTTGGCTGCTCCTTGCCACATTTCTCCATACATATAGCAGGTACGGTCACTGTCGATGTAAATTTCAATACCCGGCGCGGTCACGGTACGCAGTACTTCCTGTAGCGGATAGTTTTCCCAACCGGGGATATTCGGAGCCCACACGCGGCCCGTTTGCGAATAAACGATGCCAGGTACACATACGCCGACACCATCAATTTGAATACGGCTTCTGCGGGCAATGGTCAGGAGTTTGGCAAGAATTTCTGCAGCAAGCTTGCCCACTTCATGTCCTGTTCTTCCTTTCAGCAGGCGCTTCCGGTTGAACAACATACTTCCGTCGGGGAGGAAAATAGCACTGGCTATTTTGGTGCCGCCTATATCGAGAGCGATAGTAGCCATGGTAATTATAGTATTAATAGGTTGATTGATCGAGGTTTTAGGCAAAGCTATGAATTTATTTCGTTTTCCATGCCTGTAAACGGAGGAAAATGTGTGTAAAATACGTCACCAATCATTAAATTGTGTTTAATAGAGGGACTCTCCTACGTATGTTGTGTAAGGCAGAATGTTGATAATCTGTGGGTGTAACATTTTTTAGTACAGGTGAAAAAGAATCGTTTTATGTTCGTTAACAAATAGATGCTGTGTGTGCTATGAGATTATGATAGGGTGGTGTCTAAGCTATAAAATTTATTCCTGGCTTGTTTCCTCTATACCTTCTCCTTACTTTCTCCTTATCTACTCCCTACCTACTCCTTACTTACTCCTTCTTTAATAGGAAGGAGAAGGTAAGGGATAAGTCGGACTTAAGCACTGTTTAAATCTGAGGAAGGTGTATTGGTGTGGATACTTCTGAATTATTCCTCTATTTGTAAACACAAAATAGCCTACTATTCGAAGAAAAGCCTTATTTTTGTCATTAAATAACAGGGATATGGACACCGCACCTATATTATATAATGAATTTCCACTCTTTCTGAAGCGTTATTTTCCGTATAAAGTACAGAAGATATCACTCAATGCCGGTTTTACTTGTCCCAATAGAGACGGTTCAAAGGGGTATGGTGGTTGTACCTACTGCAATAACCAGACTTTTAATCCTGAATATTGCCGTACGGAAAAGTCCGTTACCCAGCAGCTGGAAGAAGGGAAGATTTTTTTTGCGCATAAGTATCCTGAGATGAAATACCTTGCTTACTTCCAGGCATATACTAATACTTACGGTGAGTTGGAAGCCTTGAAGCGAAAATATGAAGAAGCGCTCACTGTTCCCGATGTAGTCGGGCTGGTCATCGGTACCCGGCCGGATTGTATGCCGGATGCCCTGCTTCATTATCTGGAAGAGGTCAATAAGCATACCTTTCTGCTGGTAGAGTATGGCATTGAGAGCACGAATGACGCTACATTGCTCCGTATTAATCGCGGACATACTTATCAGGATACGGTAGATGCGGTAGAACGCACTGCCGGCTGTGGTATTCTTACAGGTGGGCACGTTATACTGGGACTTCCCGGAGAAAGGCACGAAGATTTGGTGGCACAAGCTTCCACTCTGTCACGCATCCCCCTTACCACCTTGAAAATGCATCAGTTACAACTGATACGCGGCACTCGGATGGCACATGAATATGAACAACATCCCGAGGATTTCCATCTGTTTGACGTAGAAGAATATATTGACTTGGTAGTGGATTACATAGAGCATTTACGCCCTGATTTAGTCTTAGAACGCTTTGTCTCACAGTCTCCTAAAGAATTGTTAATAGCGCCCGATTGGGGACTGAAAAATTATGAATTTAACCACCGCATACAAAAAAAAATGCGCCAGCTTGGAGCTTATCAGGGAAAGAAATATGAAATGTGAGAAAAAAGCCTTATTTTTGCGGCTGTTTGAATGTAGAATCAATCTAAATAAAGAAGTATTATGAACCAGAAGACTATGATAAAAGGAAAAATACACTATGTGGGAGTAAATGACCGTAACAAACACCTGTTTGAAGGTTTGTGGCCATTACCTTATGGAGTGTCTTATAACTCTTACCTGATAGACGACGAAACAGTGGCTCTGATTGATACGGTGGATGCTTGTTATTTTGAGGTATATCTCCGTAAAATAAAAAGTATCATAGGTGAACGCCCTATCCAATACCTTATCATCAACCATATGGAGCCCGATCATTCCGGTTCTATCCGCCTCATTAAGCAGCATTATCCCGATATTGTTATTGTAGGTAACAAGCAAACTTTCGGTATGATAGAAGGCTACTATGGAGTGACAGGCGAACAATACATTGTGAAAGATGAAGATTTCCTGGCATTAGGACATCATAAACTACGTTTTTATCTGACTCCTATGGTGCACTGGCCCGAAACCATGATGACCTTTGACGAAACGGAAGGTGTACTATTCTCCGGCGACGGTTTCGGCTGTTTCGGTACATTGGATGGCGGTTTCCTCGATACCCGTATCAATACCGACCGCTATTGGGACGAAATGGTGCGTTACTACTCTAATATTGTAGGCAAATACGGTTCTCCGGTACAGAAAGCTTTGCAGAAGCTGGGCGGTTTGCACATTACGACTATTTGTTCTACCCATGGTCCTGTCTGGACAGATAATATAAGTAAAGTAATAGGCATTTATGATAAACTGAGCCGTTATGCTGCCGACGAAGGTGTGGTAATTGCCTATGGTTCCATGTATGGTCATACGGAACAAATGGCGGAAGCAATTGCAGCTGAACTTTCAGCACAAGGCATTAAGAATATTGTAATGCATAATGTAAGCAAGAGTAATCCTTCTTATATTATTGCAGACATTTTTAAATATCGTGGCTTGATTATTGGTAGCCCTACTTACAGTAACCAGATTTATCCGGATATAGAATCTTTGCTCTCTAAGATATTGATTCGTGAGGTAAAAGGTCGCTATTTGGGCTATTTCGGTTCGTTCACTTGGGCAGGTGCTGCGGTAAAACGTATGGCTGAATTTGCTGAAAAAAGCAAATTCGAAATTATAGCCGATCCTGTAGAGATGAAACAGGCAATGAAGGACATAACTTACGAACAATGCGAACATCTGGCACGTTCTATGGCAGACCGCCTGAAGAAGGACAGGGAATAATTGACTGAAAATACCCCTAATTTATTAACCTGATAAAAAACAATTGCAATGAGATTAATCATTCAACCGGATTATCAATCCGTATCTAAGTGGGCTGCTCACTATGTAGCTGCTAAAATTAAGGCCGCTAATCCGACGCCTGAAAAACCGTTTGTCCTGGGTTGCCCTACCGGTTCATCACCGCTTGGCATGTACAAGGAATTAATCGACCTGAACAAGAAAGGAATTGTTTCCTTCCGGAATGTAGTTACTTTTAATATGGATGAATATGTCGGCTTGCCGAAAGAACATCCCGAAAGCTACTATTCTTTCATGTGGAATAATTTCTTCAACCATATTGATATTAATCCGGAGAATACCAATATCCTGAATGGTAATGCTGCCGATCTGGATGCTGAGTGTGCCCGTTACGAAGAGAAGATCAAATCTTACGGTGGCATTGACCTGTTCATGGGCGGTATCGGTCCCGACGGGCATATTGCCTTTAATGAACCGGGTTCTTCTTTGTCTTCCCGCACACGCCAGAAGACGCTGACGACAGATACTATCATCGCCAATTCCCGGTTCTTCGACAACGATGTGAATAAAGTGCCTAAAACAGCCTTGACGGTGGGGGTAGGTACGGTACTTTCTGCCAAGGAAGTGATGATTATTGTAAACGGACATAACAAAGCCCTTGCACTCTATCATGCTGTAGAAGGTGCCATCACACAAATGTGGACCATCAGTGCATTGCAAATGCATGAAAAAGGTATCATTGTTGCTGACGATGCTGCTACTTTTGAGTTGAAAGTAGGTACCTATCGCTACTTTAAGGATATTGAAGCAGACCACTTGGATCCGGCTTCTTTGCTGAAGTAAATCTTCCTATAAAAGTGAATTGCGCAATTCGTTTTCCGCTGATAAGTGTGAAGCGGGTTGCGCATTTCTTTTTTGAATTGTCCACCTCTTATTAGAAAAAACTCTTTTTTAATAAGATAATGTGCTGAAAATTAATTGTCTTTCAGAAGTTAATTTTGTCCACTCTCTTTTGCTTGTTATTATCTTTATCGTTCCTATCTTTATAGCTTCGAAATGAATGAATCGTTTGAATATGAATGATGCGGATTGCCCTTTTGATGACTTGCTGTGCCAATCTCTCTCATTATTCCATCAGTTCCGGTTGTATGACGACCGTATGGAAGAGGATAATGCTTTTAAATTCTTGAGAGAAGCGGAAAAAGTGGTCGCTGATAATAAAGATGGAGTCTGTGTGGCTAAATTGGGATGTGTAATAGAATGCCTTGCACACAGATTTTATATAAATGATAATACAGACGATATCTTGGAAGAGGTGGATACTTTCCTGATTAAGTTCTGGAAGGGGATAAAGCAGCCTTCTTCCGAGGCGTTCATAGCTTCTTTATGGGTTGGAGAATATTTTCTGTTGCGTTTGAAAAATCCGGAATCCCGTTTCCGTAGCCGTAGTAAAAAGATGGTTTCTAAAATTCTGGCGTTTTTGGCAGATATGCTTCGCAAACCGGAAAAGCAAAAGACGCTTGCCCTTTCTTCTGTCGTTGTTCTCGAAGAAACCGTGGACTGGATTAAAGAAATATGTGATATGCATATTTGTGAAAAGCAGATTGTTGTTTTGCTGGAGAGGCTCTATCATCTTCAGGAAATAGGAATGTTACAGCAAGAGGAAGATGAAACAAAAAATACTTTGAGGCGGCAAATGTGGGATTTTTATTATTGAATGTTATCTTTGTAGCTTCTAACATTATTATAAACGTTATCTATACTATGAAGAAGCCGGTAATTTTGTTTTTTATACTTTTCTGTTTATTATGTATCATTCCGGTGGTCCGGGCTGCAGATACAATCTTTATCCGTGAGACACAAGTTCCGGTTTTGATAGAAAGAGTGGATAATGTCTTGTTCTATTTGCGTCTGGATGCTAAGGAAAGCACAATGCTGGATAGAGTTGTTCTGGATTTTGGAGAAGATACTGAACTTTCTGGTATTCAGGCGGTAAAGCTTTACTATAGTGGTACTGAAGCCCTGCAGGACAGAGATAAAGATCGCTTTGCTCCTGTGGAATACATATCAAGTCATATTGCCGGAAATACTTTGGCTGCAAATTCTTCCTATTCTATTAAAAAGGCTGAAGTGATTAGACCTCAAAAACGCCTTATTCTGGATGCTAACCAAAAGTTGTTTCCGGGGATTAACTTCTTCTGGGTCAGCTTGCAGATGAAACCGGAAACTTCGTTGGATGTTAAGGTCAGAGCGGCCATTGCTTCGGTTATCTTGGATGGCAAGGAGGCGATTCTGAATGTTATTTCTCCGAAAAGTATTGAGCATCGGATGGGGGTAGGTGTACGTCATGCAGGCGATGATCATTCAACAGCATATCGTATTCCGGGATTGGTGACTACTAATAGCGGATCTTTATTAGGTGTTTATGATGTACGTTATAACAGTAGTGTCGATCTTCAGGAACATGTAGACGTCGGTTTAAGTCGTAGTACAGATGGAGGAAAGACGTGGGAAAAGATGCGCCTGCCTTTGGCTTTTGGTGAAACGGGTGGGCTGCCTTCGGCACAGAATGGGGTGGGCGATCCGTCTATATTGGTAGATACGAAGACTAACAATGTATGGATAGTTGCTGCCTGGACACATGGCATGGGGAATCAACGTGCTTGGTGGAGTTCACATCCGGGGCTGGATCTGAATCATACGGCACAACTTGTTCTGGTAAAAAGTACGGATGACGGTAAAAGCTGGTCAAGCCCTATTAACATTACTGAACAAGTGAAAGATCCTGCTTGGTATTTCTTGTTGCAAGGACCCGGACGTGGGATCACAATGGAAGATGGCACATTAGTGTTTCCCATTCAGTTTATAGATTCTACCCGTGTGCCGAATGCGGGTATCATGTATAGCAAGGATCAGGGTGAAACTTGGAAAATACATAATCAAGCACGTACCAATACCACAGAAGCGCAGGTTGTTGAGGTGGAACCGGGAGTCTTGATGCTGAATATGCGCGATAACCGGGGTGGAAGTCGTGCTGTAGCGATTACGGAAGATCTGGGCGAGACATGGATTGAACATGAGTCTTCGCGCAAAGCGTTGCAGGAGCCTGTTTGCATGGCAAGTCTGATTCATGTAAAAGCCGGTGACAATGTTCTGAACCGGGATTTACTCATATTCTCTAACCCCAATACAACGAAGGGACGCCATCATATTACTATTAAGATTAGTTTGGATGGAGGGGTAACCTGGCTGCCAGAGCATCAACTACTGTTGGATGAGGATAACAACTGGGGATATACTTGTCTTACAATGGTCGATAAAGAAACAGTCGGCATTCTTTATGAAAGTAGCGTGGCCCACATAACATTTCAGGCTATAAAATTGAAAGATATTGTTGGAGACTGATCCTCATAAATTGCTAAAATTACTATCTTTGGCACTGTTATAAAACAAGAAGACTTGAAACATGCGAAAGAAACTATATCTGATATCTGCATTATTATGTCTATTAGGACTTCTCTGGAACTGTACATCTTCTGTTGATAAAGCAGATGTTCTTCTGTCGCATGCCAGAGAGTGTATGGAGATACATCCGGACAGTGCACTATATCTTTTGCAACAAATAACTCATCCGGATAAATTAAATGGCCGCCAACAAGCAGACTATGCCTTCTTGCTGACACAAGCGCGTGATAAGAACTATCTGGATAGTTTGCAATCTGATTCTCTGATAAAAATCGCAATAGATTATTATGAAAGCCATAATGATAAGGTAAAAGCCGGAAAGGCATCTTTTTATTATGGAATTATGCTTTCGTATCAGGATAAAAGTACGGAAGCAATGAATGCTTATCTGAATGCACAGATTTTATTGGAGGGAACTCAGGAGCATAAACTGCAAGGATTACTGGAAGAAAATATCGGAATGTTGAATTACAACCAAAGAATGTATGATGCTTCTATTCTGAACTTCAAGAAGACGGTTGATTACTATAAATTGGCAGGGGATACTTTAGGTGTTGTGTATGGATACCGGAATCTGGCGCGTGGATATATGATGAAAGCCAGTAATGACACTGCCAGATGGTATGTGGATGAAGGATTAAAGCTTTTGCCGGATACTACTCATCGGGTACGTTCCTCTCTTTTTCAGATACTTGGAATCATGGCTGAAAAAGAGAAAGATTACGAAGCGGCTATTGGCTTTTTCTGGAAAGCTCTTTCGAGTGATTCCAATACTCTTAGTCAATATCACTATTATATATCCTTAGGTAAGGTTTATCTGTCTATGGGAAATTTAGATGAGGCCGAACGATGCTTCAAGAAAGTGGTGAAGAGTAGTAAGAGGTATACACAGGCTGGAGCATATAATTATTTGTCTGGGTTAGAAAAGACAAGGAAGAACTATAAGGATGCTCTTTTTTACAAAGAACAATCCGATTCTTTGTTAGAGATTGTACATAATGAAGACTTGCGGAAACAGATATTAACCCTGCAAAAAAAATATGATAATGAGAAGTTAAGAATGGAGAATGAACAGATTAAGTTGGAAAAAGAGAGTCAGTTCTACTTAACTTTGTTAATTACTATTCTAATGGTGATTGCTATCGTAATAATCAGGACTAAATATAGAAGACGCTTTCAGCGGAACATCGATACAATCAGGAAAAATCAAGAGGAAATAGAAGAATATGCATTCCGCATAGGTGAGTATAAACAGAAGAGTGAAGAAGAGCAGTTAGCAAAAAAGAAGAAGATTGCCGATCTGAACGGAAAAATAATATTATTAACTGCAGAAAATAAAGAGTTACGTGAAAATATACGTATAAAGGCTTCTTGTGTGTTAGAACAGCTGAATAAAAGAGAGCTAATCGTTCAGAGAATGACTTTGGAGGAGAAGCGGAATCTCTTTGATTTCATGGACTTGATCTTCGCAAATTTTATCTCCCGTTTAAACTCAAACTATACTCTGACAAAAACAGATCTTATCTTGGCAACATTACTGAAAGTAGGATTTACGACTAATCAGTTGATGTTTGTTTTCGATTGTGAGCGGAACTCTGTTTACCGAATGAAGTTAAGACTAAAGGAACATTTGTGTATAGACAAAGAAAAGTCTCTGGAAGAGTTTATTTTATTCTTTTAATGGGGGGATTTTTGTCCATACTTTCTTGAGTGATTTCGTTTTATTGCTTTGATTAACAGAGATGTATCTTTCTGTTTTTTGTCCATATTCAATTTTAGGTTATGTGGTTTTAGAGCTTTATCTTTGAGCCAAAATTAAACAATAAAAGCAATGAAATTCAAGTCTATTTTATGTCTGGTAGGATTTTTCTTCCTATTTGCAGTTAATGCTCATTCATCCATGATTGGTGATTTGGAAGTAGTAGGTGAGATAACTTTATCTGGTAATGATATTCCGTTTGAAACAAATTCTGATGATGGGAATAGGCATCGTTCAATAACTCCTGATATTCCTATTATTGCAACGTTATGTGGGAATAATTTGGTAGAAATTAATTTCTTTGCCGCTGTAGGCGAAGTTGAAATAACCATTTCTCAAGATGGTGTTCCGGTGTATACTTCTTCTGAGAATATCACTACTTCTATTTTGAAGAATATTCAGTTGTCATCTGACGTGACTGGAGCATTCCTGATAGAGATAAAAGGAGATAACGGGGCTTATGCTTATGGATGGTTCAATTTATAAGTCCCGGCATCACAGACACTGTTACTATATTTTCATTATAACTACTGGTTAGGGTGTTGGATACTCAACTATCTGAATACTCTGCAGGCGGAAGTTTCTCTGTTGATAGAGGGATTTTCCGCCTTTGTTATTTAATCTATTTCGGCTTATCCAGATACTCTCTTTTAAACATATCTACGAACAAGAAGAACAATGAGAGTAATAACGGTCCGAATATAACTCCCATAAATCCGAATAGAGACAATCCGATAACTACTCCGAATATAGTGATTAGCGGGTGTATATCTGCCATTCTTTTTTGCAGGATAAAGCGTATCAGGTTATCGAGCTGAGAGATAATCAGAGTTCCAAATATAGCCAGGCCTATGCCATTGAAGAGATCGCCGGATAATGCCATATAGACGGCAATCGGAAACCAGACCAAAGCTGTACCTACCATGGGGATAACTGTTGCAAGGCAGGTGAGAAATCCCGTTAATAGAATATCCGGAACATCAAAGAACCAGTAGCCTATCATAGCTACTCCACCTTGTATGATTGCCAGTAAGGGAATGCCGACTGCATTGGAGTGTACAATCATTTTTATTTCTCTTACTACATGATCTGTATTTGCTTTATTAAAAGGAAGTATATCACTGATGTATTCCTCCATCTTTTGTCCGCCTATCAACATGAAGTATAGAACAAATACCAATACGAAGAGATTGACAGCGAAGCTGCTGATACTACCCATTACGAATTGTCCTATGGCAGGCAGTGCAGAGATAATAAAGGAAGTGGTATCTTTACCCAGAACATCATAGCCCGTCCTGTCTTTTATGATATTTGCCATATCTTCAATAGGGGCAATAATGCTTTGAGGATCCAGATTGATATATTGCAACTTGCTGACTAATAGCCATACAGCCAATGCCAAAGGAACTAAGAAGAAGAGAATGGCTTCAGTGGTAATGAGGGTGGCAGCAATGCTTCGTTTCATGTTCCGCTTGTCGGTCAGATGTATCATCTGCTTTCTGACCAGTATGTAGATAGTCAGCGCACCTAACAGGCCACCCAGAAAGGGAGTAATCTGTAAAAACAGGATTATACCCAGTCCGATGATAATAGTAATTAGTGAATATTTCCAGTATTGTTCTTTTGTACTCATATCCTTTTTGACTGTTTTCTTAAGAAACAAACAAAATGGGTATTTGGTTGGTTACCCTTCATTCAACCAGCCTTTTCCTTGTCGCACAATCTCTGCCTCTCCATTGGTACAGTCCACAATGGTAGAAGATTCTGTGCCACCAATTCCACCGTCGATAACCAGATCAACAAGATCACCGAACTTTTCATCAATTAATTCCGGGTCGGTACAGTACTCCATGTCTTCATGTTCTTCGTGAGGTAGGGTAGTAGTCATAATAGGGGCATCCAGAATACGGGCTATCTCCTGGATAATGGCATTATCAGGCATACGGATACCAACCTCCTTCCGGTTGCGGAATATTTTAGGCAAACGGGTAGTGCCGTTCAGGATGAAAGTGAAAGCACCGGGCAGGTTCCTTTTCATCAACTTGAATGTATTGTTATCTACTTTGGCATATTCACTGATGCTACTCAGGTCATAGCAAATAATAGAAAGGTTGTTTTTGCGCGGGTCAATTTCTTTGATACGGCAAATACGTTCGATAGCACGCTCTTTCAGCCCATGACAACCAATGGCATACATGGTGTCGGTGGGATAGATGATAAGTCCACCGTCATTCAGAATATCCACTATCTGTTGCAGATCTTGTGGATTGTTGTTCTTTTCGTACAGTTTCAGAAGCATAGGGCTGGTTATTAGTCTATATATAATAACACAAAAGTAGGGAATAAGTTTCTTATTATCAAATAAGTGTGGCTTATTTCTTGGATGATTTTTTTCGAAGTTCTTCTGCCAGCCTCCACTGTAATGCAGCTTCTACTTCTTTTCCTGCCTGCATCAGGGCATCGCCAAAGAGTTCGTGTGCTCCGGCATGGTCGGGTTTCAAGGTGGTAGCCTTGTCCAGATCGGCAATGGCGCCTTCTGTTTCCTGTTGTTTCAGGCGTAGTTTGCCCCGGTTATAGACAGCTTTAAACTCTGCCGGACGTAGTTTTACTGCTCGTGTGAGACACTCTTCCGCTTCAAGATATCTACCGTCGTTGAAGAGGGTGATTCCTTTGCGTATCCACGCATCCGCATATTCGGGATAGAGTTCCAGTGCCTTGTCATAGTTGGCAATGGCGGCACGGGAGTCATGGGCAAGAGTGATAGACTCATTGCCCATAAGGTAATACTCTCGTGCATAGTCTTGCAGTCGTTTTTGCTGTTCGGCCATCTGGGCTTTTAGTTGATCGTTGTTGTCACGTAGCTTGTTGATAACGCCTAATTTGCGACGGATGAGGCGTTGTATAACAGGCTTTTCTATGTCGTATCGGGAGTGTATAGCCTTGAAGAAATGATTGAGAAAGACTTCGAAATCTCCTTTGTCAAAAGCTTTGGTTGCAGCGGCATATTCCACGTCGGCCTGTGCTTGTTTCAGGGCGCGGTCTATGGCTTGCCGGTTGTTAAATCGTTCGGCAAAGTTTACTATTTCCGGGCGGACAAAGATATCAGCGCGGTTGACAGGTTTCTTTAGCTGGATGCCTTCCAATGAAGTACAACGACTGAGGGCAACATAGGCTTGCCCGCCGGCGAACACGCCACCGGTGAAATCGATAACCACACGGCTGAAAGTCAGTCCCTGACTTTTATGGACAGTGATTGCCCATGCCAGCCGTACGGGGAACTGGGAGAAAGTACCCAGGACTTCTTCTTCAATCTCTTTTTTCTTTTCGTTGTATTTATAGCGGATATTTTTCCAGTGTTCCGGTTTGACGTCACATTCTTTTCCATCATCGGTGATGACGTAGAGAGTTTCTTCTATTTCATCGAAGCCGCTGACTATGCCAATAGTACCATTCACCCAGCGGCGATCGAAGTCGTTTTTGATAAAGATAACCTGTGCTCCCGGTTTCAGTACCAGTTCACGTGATGTGGGCAGGCTGCTTTCAGGAAAATCTCCCGTGACTTCACCCCGGAAGGTTACAGAGTCACCGGGTAGTTCTGCCAGTTTCCGGTCGTTTATGTAGTCTACATTATCGCGGCGTGTGGCGAGGGTGATGTACATATCTTCCTCATTTTCCTCAATGTCAGTGCCATAGCGTGTATTGAGTAATTGCAAGTCGGCTGCACCAGCGGTGTTACTGCGGATATGGTCCAGAACACTGACAAATACTTTATCCGTCTGACGATACACTTTTTGGAGTTCGATGGAAACAAGGTCTATCTGGCTGAAAACTCTTGCAGAGAAAAAGTAGGGAGTAGGATAGAAGCGGTTTAATATTTCCCGCTCATCCCCTTTTACGACAGGCTCGAGCTGGAAAACATCACCTACTAACAGAAGCTGTTTTCCACCGAAGGGCTCACGCAGGTTGCGGGAATAGACTCGCAGGAGGCGGTCTACGGCATCGATAATATCTGCCCGTACCATGGAAATCTCGTCGATAATGATAAGTTCCAGTTCTTCCAGTAGCTTTCGCTGCGGCTTGGTATACCTGAAGAATTCGTGGATGCGCCCGCGTTGCAAGCTCAGGTTCGGGTCATCAGGTAGCAGAGGATGAAACGGTAATTTGAAGAAACTGTGCAAAGTGCTGCCACCGGCATTGATGGCGGCAATACCGGTAGGTGCCAATACTACATGTTTCTTTTTTATATTCCCGCAGATATATCGCAGAAAGGTAGACTTACCCGTACCTGCCTTTCCGGTTAAAAATACGGACTGGCGAGTATATTGTATAAGACTCAGGGCATCCTGAAACTCTTTATTGTTGGTATCGATTGACTGCGTCAAAATTAACAATTAAAGGGGACTATATGATTGAAAAATGTTTGAGCGCATTGGCTATTCCGTTTTCGTCCACTGAGGTGGTGATGTAGTTGGCATGTTCCTTCACTTCATCCACTGCATTACCCATAGCCACACCAATGGCAGCATGGCGTAACATGCTTACATCATTGCCGCCATCTCCGAATGCCATCGTCTCTTCCAGGCGAATGTCGAAATGACGGATAATTTCGTCGATTCCTTTTTGCTTGGTATTTCCTTTTGCGGTGATGTCGGCAAAAGCAGGGAACCAGCGTCCGGCTTCACAACCGGGAAGTTGTGGGAGAATAACTTTCTCTTGTTCCAAGGTGATGAATGGCGTCATCTGGAAGATTTCCCGGCAAATAGCCTCTTCAGGAGTCTTAACAGGGAGTACATCTACTTTCAGGTAATCATTGAATATCTTTTTCACCATCTCATCCGGTTGGCAAACACAGATATCATGCTCGCCTACAAAGATACAGGGGAAATTCTGTTCGGAAGAGATACGCGCCATTGTCTGTGCGTCAGTGGCAGGAATTGCACTCTTGTAAATCACTTCTTTGCCTACGAAACAATATCCGCCGTTCATGGTTATATAACCATCTATGAGTCCACGGTCCTGCAAAGCAGAAAGGTTGTTGATGATAACAGCGGGACGTCCCGTAGCGATAAATATCCGAATGCCTTTGGCTTTGGCAGCGGCGATGGCTTCGATGGTGGTTTCGGGGATAGCATGTGTATCAAAACTCACTAAAGTGCCGTCGATGTCAAAAAACAGGGCTTTAATCATATAATTTTTTATTTTACTTGGATGCAAAAGTACTCAAAAGTGAGGATATTTTGTACTTTTGCCACACATAAATTAATGTACGATTAGGTGATTTACGATGTATGATTGAAATTGGAATTGCATTATAGCCAGTATATCAGTGCTTATGATTTCAAAAGTACTATCAATCGTACATCGTAAATCGTCTAATCATACATTAGCATACCCCTAATAAACAAAAGAGAAGATGAAAAAGCATTCCTTCAAAGATTGGTTGATCGCTGTACGCCCTTGGTCATTTCCGGCGTCAGCAATGCCGGTGATTGTGACGCTGGCGTATTTGTATTGGGCATACGGGATAATAGAGTGGGCGAACGGATTGCTGGCGTTGGTCGGTATTGTCATTTTCCATGCTTCGGGAAATGCATGGAGTGATTATTTCGACTTTGAACGAGGAGTGGACCGCGTAGATACCTTCGGTGTGAAGACCCTGACGAGCGGCCAATTCATGCCATTGGAAATACGCAATCTGGCTATAGGATTAATGGTACCGGCAGTGGTTATCGGTCTTTGGCTGGTTACACGTACCGGACTTTCCTTGTTATGGATAGGAGTTTGTGGTGCCATGTGTTCGTTGCTCTATCCGTGTCTGAAGTACCGGGCTTTCGGTGATTTTGTTATTTTCGTGGCTTATGCCATTCTGCCTACTTTGGGAATAACTTATATAACGATGGGGAGGTTCCTGCCTGATGTATGGTTGATCATTGTTCCGGTAGGATTGATAACAGTAGCTATCCTGCATGCCAATAATACGCGCGATATCGGTACGGATGTACGGGCAAAGATCAGTACTCTTGCTATGAAGTTGGGAGTGAAGACTGATATTTACCTGTATATGTTTGAAGTGCTGTTCCCATTCTTGTGGATTGTAATTTGTGTACTACTGGGCTACTTCCCATGGTGGTCTCTACTGACTATAATAGGAGTTCTGCCGGCTATAGCCAATGCACGTACCATGTTACGGTTGCCGCAAGCAGGGATTAGTGCAATCTCTAATCTGGATGAAAAGACGGCGAAACTGCAACTTTTGTTCAGCTTACTGTTTGCGGTTACATTTTTAATATAGTATGAAACGAATCATTATTCCTTTACTGATAGCTGCTTTCCTGTGGTTTTTTATGTTCTCTCCTTGGACAAGCGGTATATTCAACTTCTGGACAGCAATGAGCTTTTCGGCAGTTATACTGATGAATATGTCTTTTGCACTTCGTCCGCAGTGGTGGGTAGAAGATGTGAAGTTCGATTGGAAGAATATTGCCGGCGGTGTGGCCTTGGCAGTTGTACTATGGGGAGTATTCTGGGTAGGGGATAAAGTTTCTGCCTGGCTTTTTGACTTTGCCCGTCCACAGGTGGAACTTATTTATGGTATGAAGACCGGGGAAAATCCTTGGCTACTCTCTATACTGTTACTCATATTGATAGGCCCTGCAGAAGAAATCTTTTGGCGTGGCTATGTACAGAATGCACTATCGAAGCGTTGGAACCCGAATACAGGTTTCATTGTGACAACGCTGGTTTATGCCTTGGTGCACATCTGGTCGTTCAACTTTATGCTGGTGATGGCAGCATTGGTAGTTGGAGCTATCTGGGGACTGGCTTACAGACTGTATCCGCAGAAGTTAGGGGCACTGATCGTGTCGCATGCGGTGTGGGATGTGGCGGTATTTGTAGTGTTCCCGATTTAATATGACCCTTTTGCGGATGAAGAGTGAAATTTTGATTTATAGGAAAAATAGAATATAAAACAAACAGCGATGAAATACAATTTTGATGAAATCATTGAACGCCGTAGTACCAACTCCGTGAAGTGGGATGGCGTAAAAAATATCTGGGGACGTGATGATTTACTCCCTATGTGGGTAGCTGATATGGATTTCCGTACTCCGCCCTTTGTAATGGATGCTTTGAAAAAGCGTTTGGAACATGAGGTGTTGGGGTATACTTTTGCTTGTGAAGAATGGTATACTTCCATTTGTGCATGGTTGCGCGATCGTCATGGATGGAATATATCCCGTGAGATGTTGACATTTGTCCCGGGAATTGTCCGTGGACAGGCTTTTGCCTTGCAGTGTTTTACTAATCCGGGCGATAAAGTGATGGTGATGACTCCTGTCTATCATCCTTTCTTCCTGGTGACCGAACGCATGGGCCGTGAAGTGGTATATTCGCCTCTGGAACTATGTGACGGACAGTATCATATTGATTTTGAACGTTTCCGCAAAGACATACAAGGCTGTAAAGTGCTCATTCTGTGTAATCCTCATAATCCTGGTGGACGTGTCTGGACGGCGGATGAACTGAGAGAAATAGCTGCCATTTGTTATGACAATGGTACTTTTGTAATCTCTGATGAGATACATGCTGACTTGACTCTGCCACCTTATAAACATCATCCGTTTGCTACGGTTTCTGAAGAAGCTGCTGCAAATTCTCTTGTTTTTATGGCTCCCAGTAAAGCATTCAATATGCCGGGATTGGGCAGTTCGTATGCAATAACCGTTGATAAAGGTATTCGTGAGCGTTTCCAGACTTTTATGGAAGCTGGTGAGTTTTCCGAAGGACATTTGCTTGCTTATATCGGTGCTGCAGCGGCTTATATGCATGGTGCAGAATGGCTGGAACAGATGCTCGATTATATAAAAGGAAATATAGACTTTACTGAGAACTATCTGAAAGAATATATTCCGGGCATCAGTATGATACGTCCGCAGGCTTCTTACCTTGTTTTTCTGGATTGTCGCGCTTTAGGGTTGACACAAGATGCACTGACCCGTCTTTTTGCAGAGAAAGCACACTTGGCTTTGAATGATGGAACTATGTTCGGTGCACCGGGAGAAGGTTTTATGCGATTGAATATCGGTTGTCCGCGTTCGGTGCTGGAGCAGGCTTTGAAGCAACTACGTGATGCGGTTGTACAGTGATTTAGAAAGAAAATTATACCTTTGGTGCCTGTAAAGGGCTATACTATATGAAGAAACTCTTATATCTTTTCATCATAAGCAGTATTCTGCTGTGTGCTTGCAGGCATACGGACAATACTACTTTGCTCCGTCAGGCGGATGCAGTGATTTATGGAAATTCGGATAGTGCAATGAAGCTCCTGTCATCAATCAAGAATCCGGAGCGGTTGCCGTTTGAGGAAAAGATGTTGTATGGTTGGTTGCGTACGTTTGCACATAATGTGCGAGGGGCTTCCATGGCAGAAGATTCCCTGATTTTGCCGGCATTCAACTATTTTGTAGCCGGCTCGGATACGGTGAAGATGTTGAACTCATACGTCTTGAAATCCCAATACTTATATTGGCAGAAAAAACATGAAGAGGCTATGACTGTACTCGATAGTGGTATTGCAGCAGCTACAGCTTGTAGAGATACTTACCTGATAGTCCATATGCTTTCTCTGAAAGCAAACAAACATGTATACGTTGAGAAGAATTATAAAAAGGCAATAGAAGCCCATCTCAGGGCGATTGCTGTTCGTGAAGATGAAGGGTTGTGTTTTTCTTTAGGTATTGCTATGGGATTACAGGGAAATGATTCTGCTTCTTACTATATGGATCGGAGTATCGAATTGGTTGGGCAAAAGAAGGATACGGTACGTCTGGTACATTATCTGCGAAACTATGCACAGATGTTGTCTTATATCAGCAACGATTATGAAAAGGCTGTAGCAGTTTCAAAACGTTTGCGGAGCTTGGCACCGGACGGAGGGCAGATTGCCATGACTGATCTGGTGTTGACGGAATGTTTTCTAAAGATGGGAAAACTGGATTCCGCCCAATATTACCTCGATCAGGGCAGAGCATTGCTTGCCAGCCGGGAGAAGCTTCTGAGCACAGAAAATATGATGAATTATTATCAGGGATTGATAGATTATACCCGGCATCGTACGTTTGACTTTCTGAAAGTGATGCGATATAATGATTCTGTTCACAATGCCCTCTATGCCTTGCAAAGTACTATTCAGCGGAAGGACGAAAGTAAAGAGTCGCTTTCGAATGCTAACTTGATGCTGACGGTGGAACGGCAAGAAGCCCAACTGACATTATTGGGCTGTCTGCTGTTGTTGGTTGTAGTAGGTGGCGGGGCTTTTTTCTATATCCGGGGGCGTCGTCATCGCTTGATTGAGGCGGAAGAACGTATTGAAACACTGAACCGTCTGCTGGCAGATGCTACAAAAGGAGATGGTGAACAGGGAATTGCTGGAAATACTGATAAAGAAGTGGAAGATGGACAGTTCTTCCGAAAGATACTTTTGCAACAGTTGGGCATTATACGCTTGGTTGCTACACAACCTACATCCCAAAATCAGGAGTTGCTTCGTCGTATATCCGGTATCACAAACCGCGAGTTGCCAGTAGAAAGTCTTTTAGTGTGGGAGGATCTGTATCCCGTAATCGACCGTATATATGATGGGTTCTATACCCAAATGAACCAGCGTTTCGGTTCTGTGCTTATTGACAAGGAGCAGCAGCTTTGCTGTCTGCTTTGCGCAGAATTCTCGACGAAAGAGATTAGTGTTGTGACACAACAAAGTATTCCGACCATTTATCAGCGGAAGACAAATATCCGAAAGAAACTTGGGATGGGAGAGAAGGAGGATATCGTCGGGTTCATTTTAGAGAAATAAGGCTTGTCCGCGTCGTCCGCGTACCCATTTAATTCATAACCGAAAAAATGAATACTTTCTTCAATGCATATAGATAGTATATAGACCCTAAAAAGGTAAATATAGAGAACGATGATTGTAATGTATTGATAATTAGTGGGATTTGTGCTGGCGATATAGAACTTTTATATCCCGATATAGACCGTTTGAGACACGTTTCACCCTTAAATTTGCATCAGGTAAAAACGAAAAGTGAAACATTAAAATCAATCAAACGATGAAAGCAAATTCAATGAAATCTATCGGGAAAAGACTTACGTCCTTATTCCTTATGTTATGTGTAGCAGTTTCTGTTTCTGCTCAAAGTTATCAACTCTCCGGTTGCGTACAAGATGAAAACAATCAGCCGATGGAAGTAGCAAACATCCTTTTAAAGCAAGCTAAAGACAGTACATACATTACAGGTATGCTGACGGACGCACAAGGTTGTTTTACTTTTACTCAACCTAAAGGGGAATATCTGTTGCATATCACTCTAATCGGTTGTGAAGACATCTACCTGCCTGTCTCTTTACAGGAAAATAAGAATGTAGGTATGCTCACTCTGAAATCCTCTTCTACCTTTTTAAATGAAGTGACTGTTACAGCCGCTCGTCCGGTAATCAAACGTCTGGTGGACAGAGTGGTTTTTGATACCCACAATTCCATTGCCTCTGCCGGTGGAAATGCACTCGACCTTTTGCGCGAAGTACCTGGTTTGCGTGTGGGGCAGAATAGTATTGATATTATAGGTAAAGAAGGCGTGAAAATATATATCAATGACCGTGAAACGAAACTCTCCGGTGACGAACTGATAGACTATCTCCGGTCTTATGACGCTTCACAGATACAGAAAGTAGAAGTGATCACCACTCCACCGTCCAAGTATGATGCAGCAGGCAATGCAGGTATCATCAACATACGCTTGAAATCACGTCCTAAAGATTACTTGGGAGGTACGGTATCCGCTTCTTATAATACCGGTGAGAAGGAAAACTACGGTTATGGTGGAGTAAACCTGAATATCAGTAAAGGCCGCGTTTCTTCCTTCATCAATGCAGGTACTACACAAGGTAACTATGAAACACGTGAAGCAAACCGCCGCTATTTCGCCAAGAATACCTGGGACGGACGTACGGATTATAAGACGTATATGCAGAGCTATTATGGTCAGGCAGGTGTGGACGTTGCTTTGGAGCGTAACTGGACCGTAGGTTTGCAAGCTGTTTATAACTATGGTAATCCTAAAGATGCCAAAGCTGTTTCCGTTACGGAAGTTTATAATGTAGCTACTACCCAGCTGGACTCTCTTCTGTTGTCAGATAGCAAAGAAGGAGGTAAGTCCGACCGTCTCAACCTGAACTTCCATACCGATAAGACTTGGGGGGACAAAGGAAAGAAGATGACTTGGGATGTGGACTACCTGCGTGATAACCGGGATAGTAATATGGGCTTCCTGTCCGAAACGCAGACTCCTGACGGTGTAGCAATACCCGGAACCAATTTTGATTATAGCTATCTGCAAGACCGTAAGGTAGACGTATTCTCTTCTGCACTCGACTTTACACTTCCGTTTGAAAAGTATAAGATAACTGCAGGTGCTAAGGTCTCTTTCACAAATACACGCAATCGTATCGATTATGATACTTCGGATCCGACACTGGTGCAGGATGATTACTTCCACTATAAGGAACAGATTTATGCCCTTTATGCCGATTACAATCGTGCGTTCTCCAAACAGTTTTCTATGCAGTTGGGCGTACGTATGGAGCACACCCGTACTACCGGTATTTCCGAGTCGGCGAATAAGACAGACAAGCATGATTATACCCGTCTGTTCCCTACGCTCTACTTCTTGTACTCACCTAATGAACTGAATGCATTGAATCTTAGTTTATCCAACCGTATTTCACGCCCCTCGCAGAATATGGTGAATCCGTTCCCGTTTTACCAGAATAAGTACACTTATGCTTGTGGAAAGGAAGATTTGAAGCCGAGTTATACGTATAATGCCGAATTGGGATATACATTTAAGAACAATCTTAATTTTTCCGCTTTCTATTCTTATTCGGACGATGTATTCTTCCAGGTGGTAGGTTTGGACCCGGAAACAAATGTCAGTTCTTTCCTGTGGGATAACTTTATGGAGACGCACTCCTTTGGATTGAATAATTCATATACATTCCGTACAGGGTGGATGCAGGCTTATGTACAGCACGGAGTAAACTATAGTCGTACGACTTCCAGTGCCGCTTCCACATCTGCCGAAGAGAAGGGATGGGCCTATAATGCCAGTCTGCGTAATACGTTCTTCCTCAATGCGAAGAAGACATTCATTGGAACACTTTCCGGTTGGTTCACTTCACGCCAATATAGTGGGGTTTATCTGATAAAGCCTAATTACGGAATCAGTGCAGGTTTGCTTTATCGTATGCTGGATAATAAACTCAGTCTTAGCCTGAATGTTAATAATATCCTGATTAGCCATTCGAAACTTGAGACGGTATCCAACGGTGTCCGGATGACGACGGATAATCAGTTTGCCTTTACCGGTTTCCGCATCGGTGTCTCCTACACATTTGGTGGAGATATCCGCAGCAAAGGGCAACGTAATAGTAACTCAGATATTCAGAATAGATTATAAGTATTGCTTTCATCGTTTTTACCTACTTGAAAGCACTCCTGTAACGGGAGACGGACGGCTTGTCGATATGAAACGGAGGTTTCAATCGGGAAGCCGTCTTTTTGTATGAATGCAGTTTGATAAGTGATTTTCGCCGTTTTATAGCATCAGTCCCCCTTTTCTATCAGTTTTTCCCCCTCTTTTTACTATGGATTCCTCACTTTTGCATCACATGAACCAATCTAAAAAGAGAGTATATATGAAAAACAAAATGAAAAACAGAATGAGAGGGGCGTACATTATATGTTTCTTATGTCTGGCTTTATTCCTGCTTCCAATCATACCGGCAGGAGCGAGTATCCTGCCTGATGACGAACAAACGGAAACAACAAAGGAATTGATAGCCTTTCCCGGCGCCGAAGGCTTCGGGCGGAATACAACAGGTGGTCGTGGAGGCAAAGTCTATCATGTAACGACTTTGGAAGATGGTCTGCAGGAAGGGACATTGCGCTACGCCCTTTCACAGGAGGGAACACGTACGGTTGTCTTTGATGTAGCCGGAACGATATTCCTGGATAAACGCCTTGATATCGCTAATGGAGATTTAACTATTGCCGGGCAGAGTGCGCCGGGACAAGGTATCTGTATAGCCCGTTATCCGGTAACGATCAATGCTGATAATGTAATAGTCCGCTATCTACGCTTTCGTGTAGGCAACGAAGGAGGTGGAGAGCCTGACGGACTTGGAAGTACGGATTGCAGGAATTTAATCATTGACCATTGCTCTATCAGTTGGTCGGTAGATGAATGTTGTTCCATATATGGTGGTGAGAATCTGACTGTTCAATGGTGCCTGGTCTCCGAAAGTCTTCGCACGGCGGGTCATGCCAAAGGTAAACATGGATATGGAGCCATTTGGGGAGGGGCAAAAGCTTCTTTTCATCATAATCTGCTGGCACACCACGAGAGCCGTGCACCCCGTCTGGGGCCCCGTCCTTTTACTCAGGAACGCGAACACATGGATATGAGGAATAACGTGTTCTACAACTGGGCCGGAAACGGTTGCTATGGTGGAGAAGGCATGTATATCAATATTGTGAACAATTATTATAAACCGGGACCGGCTACACCGAAAAACAGCCCTGTCCGCTACCGTATTGCCGCCATAGGAGTACGCACAAAGAAGTATTGCACGAATGCAGACGGCACTCCCAATGCTTGGAAACCGATGGAACACGTATGGGGGAAACTCTATGTAGACGGCAATATCATTGAAGGAAATGAGGAAGTAACCCAAGATAACTGGACCAAAGGAATTTACGGGCAAATCAATAATGCTTCTTGTGACAATACATTCACAAAGAAGGTGAAAAAGGAAATGCGTCTGTCCGGACCTCTGGATGCAGGCATTATCACTACTCATAGTGCAAAACAAGCTTATGAACTCGTATTGGACCAAGCCGGATGCTCCAGGCAACGGGATGCCATTGATATACGTGTTATAGAAGAAACCAGAAACGGTACGGCTACCTATATCGGTAGTGTGACGAAAGGAGCGGAAAGTGTTCCCGGACTAATAGACCTGCCGGCAGATGTGAAACCGGAAGGAGCCGCCAGTTCCTGGCCTGCATTGAGTGATGGCGGCATTACAGCCGATGAACTGCGGGACACTGATGGCGACGGCATACCCGATGTCTGGGAAGCGGCCCATGGCCTGAATCCGGAAGATGTTTCCGACGGCATTGCTACTACATTGAGTAAAGAAGGTTATACCAATCTGGAAGTTTATCTGAACGGTCTGGTAAAGTAAAATTCAAACCAATTATTAAATATATTAAGTATGAAGAAGATAATTCTTACAGCATTATTTATGGGCATTTTATTAGGAGGTCATGCCCGGAATACTGCATCACCATTTCAGGCTGTAGTGGCCCAGGATGGCAGTGGTGACTACACAAGCATTCAGGCTGCTATTGATGCAGTACCCGACAACCGGCAAGAGCCGTGGTTGATTTTCGTAAAGAACGGTTCGTATCGGGAACACGTGGTAATACCCGAAACCAAAACGTATGTCCACCTAATCGGTCAGGACAAGGATAAAACCATCATTCATCATCTCCTGAATGTAGGTGGAAAGCCTGAAGAAGGTACAGAACCGGCAAAGACGGCTTTTTGGAAACATTCGGTTCATAATCCCTCTTCCGAAGTCTATAAGTTTGAGGGGAGCGTTGTTAAGGTGAAAGCCGATCATTTCTATACTGAGAATATCTCTTATGTGAACGATTGGGGGGTAGAGAGCCAGAATGGTCCACAGGCATTGGCTATGAGTAGCCAGGCAGATTGTGCAGCGTTCAATAACTGCATTTTCCGTTCTTTTCAGGACACCTGGATGACTTCTACCAATGATTCTCACCGCCACTATGTGAAAGACTGCTGGATTGAAGGTGCAGTCGATTACTTTTATGGCGGGGGAGATGCTTTACTTGAAAACTGTACTTTGTATAATGTACGTAGCGGTTCTGTAATTGTCGCTCCCTGTCATAAAGATGCAAAGTTCGGATATATTTTCCGTGATTGCATTGTGGATGGCAATGCCTCTGCTGCCGACGGTAAACAGAAGTTGGGACGTCCTTGGCACAACTCGCCGCGTGCTGTCTATATACATACCACTATGCGTATTCCCCTTGCTCCCGAGGGTTGGACCAATATGGGAGCTATTCCCGGACTATTTGCAGAGTATGATAGTCGTGATACCGAAGGTAATGTACTCGACTTGAGCCTACGCAAAACAGAATATGACGGACGCGGACCGAATAACCCGCCGAAAGGCTCTTGTCGTGCTACCGTTACCAAAGAGGAGGCAGATAGCTATGTATACGAACGTATCATTCCGGGTAATGACGGATGGGATCCTCGTACAATGATGGAAAAACTACCGGCTCCGCAGAATCTGAAAAAACAAGGAACGAAGATTACTTGGAAAGCTGTATCCGATGCTGCCGGTTATATCATTTTTGATAATGATCAGGTGGTAGGTTTTGCCCAAAAGCCGGTTTTCGAAACAGGATCCGTGATGAAAGGAAATTTAAAAGTACGTGCAGTCAATCGTTATGGTTCATTAGGACTTGAGAGTGCTCTTTAAGTTAATGAATCGCAATGGCACTATAACACATTGACATTTTTTGCATGTGGGATCCCGGGCTTGTGAAAGTCCGGGATTTTTTGTGTAACCCCCTTGTATTTATTGGTATAACAGATATTTTCCTCTTTTTCCGATAGTTTTTACTCCTCTCTCCACCTGCAAATTGTCACCTTTGCAACAGGAAAAAATATGTGAAACTAAATCCTTTATTAATGTGAAACAAAAATCTGTAGAAATGAAAAACAAGTGTTTTGTATGGCTAATGGCTATACTGTTAATGGTTCCTATCGGACTGTCTGCACAAGAGATTACTGTTAAAGGTAATGTGACAGACTCCACGGGAGAAGGTGTTATCGGTGCATCCGTTGTAGAAAAGGGTAATGCCGGTAACGGAACAATTACCGATATAAACGGTGATTTTACTCTGAAGGTCAGCGGCAAAGGTAAGAAACTGGTTGTCTCATATATAGGTATGCAGACCCAGGAGATAGATGCTGTTGCAGGGAAGACGCTAAGTATTAAGCTTCAGGACGACTCTAAAATGTTGGATGAAGTAGTCGTTGTAGGTTACGGTACGATGAAGAAGAAAGACCTGACCGGTTCTGTTTCTTCTATGAACGACAAGGTACTGAAAGATATCCCTGTAACTTCTGCCTTGCAGGCTATGAGTGGACATCTGGCAGGTGTGAACGTAACGGTAACGGACGGTTCTCCCGATGCTGAAATCAAAGTACGTGTACGTGGTGGTGGTTCTATTACCCAGGATAATTCTCCGCTTTATATCGTAGATGGTTTTATCGTGAAGAATATTAATGATATTCCTCCCGGGGACATCCAGGATATTAGTGTATTGAAAGATGCTTCTTCTACGGCAATCTATGGTGCCAAGGGTGCTAATGGTGTGGTTCTGGTGACTACTAAGAGTGGTAAAGCCGGTAAGACAGTGGTAGATGTGAACTCTTATGTTGGTATAAAGAAGACTTATAATCTGACGGATGTCCTTTCTCCTTATGAATATGTATATTATCAGAAGGAAATCGATTCGAGCCCAAATGTATCCAGTGCAGGCTTCTATAGCATGTATGGTATGTGGGATGATATAGACCTTTACAAATACCGTGAAGGTATCGACTGGCAGGATCAGCTTTACGGCAATACCGGTTTACAGAAGAATTTCAATGTATCGCTTTCGGGTGGTACGGAAACCATGCGCTACAATATCAGTTATACGCGTGATGATGAAGACTACATCATGTTGAACTCTAACTATGTACGTGATAACTTCAACATTAAGCTGAATAAATCTTTTGGTAAAGTCATTGATCTGGACGTTACAGCCCGTACCACGAATACGATAATTGATGGTCCCGACGTATCCGGTGGCCGTAAGCTCCGTGATGGTGTCAAGTATGCTCCGGTAAAGAGTATAACTACTTTGTCTATGGAGAACCTGGTGGGTACCAGCGAGGAACTTGACTGGGCGGAATCGGCCAGTATGTTGAATGACCCGATTTACAACATTACCAATGAGTTTAAGAAGCAGTACTCATTTGTTAATTCCTATAATGTCGGTTTGACATTTCATATTATCAAAGGTTTGGATTATCGTGTTCAGGGTAGCTACTCTTACGAGAAAGCACATACGGATAATATCTGGTTGAAGAAGACCGGTGAATCTAATGCTAATGGTGGACAGCCCGTAGCCAAACGTGAATATACTGATGGTTACCGTTTCACGATACAGAATCATTTGACGTATGACTTTACGGTTGCCAAAGATCACCGTTTCAATATTATGTTGGGACAGGAAGTTTTCTCCGGTAAATCTGACAAGATGACTCTGCAATCCAAATTCTTTCCGAAAGACTTTACAGCAGAACAAGTATTGGCTATGTGGAATTATGGTGAACCGTTGCCTACTTATAATGATATAGGTGAGCCGTCACGTACCTCTTCTTTCTTCGGTCGCCTGAACTATACGTTGAAAGACCGTTACTATCTGACTTTCACAGCTCGTGAAGATGGTACAAACGTATTTGCTCCAGGTAAACAATGGGGTTTCTTCCCTGCCGGTGCTTTGGCATGGCGTCTGTCTGAGGAGCCTTTTATGGAAGCTACTAAAAGTTGGCTTTCCAATGCTAAGCTTCGTTTAAGTTATGGACAGGTAGGTAATGCACGTGTAGGTTCTTACTGGCGTCAACAATACAGTTTCGAAAGCTCTGCAAACAGACTTTACTATATCGGTGAGAAAGTGCAAAGTGGTTTGAAACCAACCAATACACTCCGTAATGAGAACCTGACTTGGGAAACCAAGACTTCTGCCAACATCGGTTTGGACCTGGGTTTCTTTAATGATAAAGTGAATGTGGTAATTGATGCTTATAAGGATGTAACTAAGGATTTGATTCTGGCTGTGGATATCCCTACTCATTCCGGTTACGGTACTCAATACCGCAATTTGGGACAGACTACTAACAAAGGTGTGGAGTTGACAGCTAACTGGTATGCCGTTGAAACTAAGGATTTCAACTTGTCATTGGGTTTCAATATCTCTTTCAACCGCAATACTGTTGACAAGCTGGATGGTTCCGACTCTATGATTGCTACTTCCGGTTGGGGAGTAAGTATCGGTTCGGATGATTATCGTGCCATTGTAGGTAAATCCATTGGCCAGATATATGGTTACAAACAGGATGGTTTCTATTCTTTCGATGACTTTACTTTTAACGAAGAAACGAAACGCTGGATCATTAAACCGGGTGTAGCAGACTGTAGTGATATTATAGCAACCAGCGGTAACTGGTTTGGTCCCGGACACATGAAACTGAAGAAATTGACGGATGATGGTTCTGATAAAGTAACTACGAATGACCGTACCGTCATTGGTAATGCCATGCCGAAACATACCGGTGGTTTCAATATCAATGCGGACTATAAAGGCATCGATTTTGGTGTACAGTTCAATTGGAGTTATGGTAATGATATCCTGAATGCCAATAAAATAGATAATACTACGTATGCAGGTTCCAAGAAGTATCAGAATCTGAGTAGCGATATGGCTTTGGATAAGCGTTTTACCACTATCGATCCTGAAACCGGTTACAATATCATGTATGGTGAATATGCGAATCCGGCACGTTTGCAGGAAATCAATCAGAATGCTACGATCTGGCATCCGTTGATGAACTCCACGGTCATGACGGACTATGCTATCGAAGACGGTTCATTCCTTCGCCTGAGTAATCTTACAATCGGTTATACTTTACCGAAGGCTTGGACTAAGAAGTTCCTGGTTGAGAAATTGCGTGTATACTTCACTGGTTACAACCTACATTGCTGGACAAAGTATTCAGGACAAGATCCTGAGGTAGATACTCGTCGTAGCACTCCATTGACTCCGGGTGTTGACTACTCTGCTTACCCGAAAGCTCATTCATTCTTATTTGGTATTAACCTGACACTCTAAAAAACTAATGATCATGAAGAAATTATATATATTAACTTTGGCAGCTGCCATGCTGATCACTACTTCATGTGATGATTTCCTGGCAACTGACACCCCCTCCAAACAAAGTAACACAAATGTGTTCAATACCGAGGCTATGGCCGAGGCTGCCCTGATGGGAGTTTATGCTACCATGTCCGATACGTATGTTTACGGACAGAAAATTTCTGTGAACTGGCAGAATATCAGTGATACGGAAAATTGTAATCTTTATCTGACTAATTATAAGGAAGTAAACAGTGATTATGGTCAGAACCACTATTATGGTAATTCCGGTAACTCTACCACTCGTTGGAACAATATCTTCCGTTTTGCAGAACTTGCTTCCGCTGCCGTAGAAGGAATGCGTGAAGGTGAATTGCTGAAGACAAACCCGACTGTCGGTAAGCCGTTACTGGGTGAAGCTTTGACTCTGAGAGCATTGGCTTATTTTGAATTGGTACGTATCTATGGAGATATTCCTTATAAGAAAACAACTTCCAATTCTGACCTTTCCAATGTATATATCGGTAAAATCGACCGTGATACTGTATATGCCGACCTGGTGAAGAACTTGCAGGAAGCCATCGAATATCTGCCTTGGTTAGGTAGTGGTAAAGCTTCTACTGCGGAACGTATCAGCAAAGGTTTTGCTAAAGGCCTGTTAGCACGCGTCGCCTTGTTCGCAGGTGGCTGGTCACTGCGTGATGGTAATCAATTTCCGGATATGCAATTGGAGAAACATCCTACCATCCCCGAAATGAACGGATATTATGTAGGTCGCGTGAAGAACTACAAAGAGTATTATGAAATAGCAGCCAAACAATGTGCTGAAATCCTGGGTGATCCTGAGAATCCGCATCAATTGGATCCTGACTTTGAGAATATCTGGAAAACAGTAAATCATCTGGATCAGAATCCTTATAATGAAAACCTTTATGAAGTTGGTTTAGGTGTAGGTAATACCGGTGACGTGGGTACTCTGATGGGTTGGGAAGTTCAACAAGGTTCTATGTACGGACAGCAAGGTATGGGTAGTAGCTATGTTACTTCTACAATTTATTACTTCTATTCTTTCGGTAAGACAGATAAGCGTCGTGACGTTACATTGACTTTCGGTCGCTGGCGTAAAGAGAATTATGAGGATTTCAGTCTGAATGCTACGAATGTGCACTATGCTAAATGGCGTATGTACTGGACCAGCGAAACCTATCGTGCGCTCCACTTGGCTGCTGCCGGCCGTGTGGCTACCGGTATCAACTGGATTGTAATGCGTTATTCTGATATTTATCTGATGTTTGCTGAGGCTATGAATGAGCTTTACGGACCGGATCATCAGAATACAACGGCAGGTTTGACTGCCCGTCAGGCTCTGGAAAAAGTACGTGAACGTGCATTTGGTTCCGGCTCTTCCGAAATTGCGAAGTATGATTCTGATTTCTTCAATGCTATTGTGAATGAACGTGCCTGGGAATTTGGTGGTGAAGGTGTACGTAAAATGGACCTGATTCGTTGGGGACTGTTGGATAACAAGATTGAAGCTATGAAAGAAAGTCTTTGCCTGATGCTTGATAACCAACATCCGGTGACCATCTTTGATAAGACTTATCAGCCTTCGGATTTCCCGACTGTATTGTACTATAAGATGAGGACAGATGATAAACTGTATGTAGATTATTCATCACCTAATTATTATCAGGAACTGGGTACGGCTCCTGCAGGCTATGAAAAGATTGACTGGTTCCCGAAAGCTTATGCAAAACCTGAAACCGGTTCAGGTACTACTTATCGTGACGAACTTGCCAAGATTCTGGTAATGGCTACCGGTATCAACGCATCTTACGACTATAGTGCATTACTGGGAAAACTGAAGAATGGTGGTGAGATTGGTGATATGTTGAAACAATATCCTATTGGTAACGGAACTTGTAACTATCGTCATCCTTATGCTATCTATGATACGGATATTTATCAGTCCAAGGGCTTTTTGGTAAATTCCTATGGTTATTAATAAATGGACAACAGAATTAAAAAATGAAGATTATGAAACTTAAAAGCATATTCGCATCCCTTGTCATGGTAGCCGCACTCTTTTCTTCGTGCGACCGTGACGTAAACGATTGGGAAGTGGCTACCGGTGAGAACCGTTTGTTTAAGCCTTTGATTTTCGAGGCAAGTACGTTGAAGCCTACTTCCATTCAGATTAAACACACCAGAGTGGTTGATGCAGCTAACTATATATTTGAATTCAGTAAAGATGCCGACTTTACAAATGTAGATAGAACAGTTGTTATTTTGGCAGATACCCTGACTCCATTTGCTGATTCAAACACGGCCATGAAGGTGGAATATCGTACTTGGTTTGAGGGATTTGACGGTACTACTAATTACTGGGTACGTATGCATGCTGAGAATGCAGATGCATCATTAAAATCAAAATTAAGTTCATTTACGTTTACCACTCCGGCCGAACAGATATTCAGAGGGTGCAGACCAACTGTTAATAGTCTGACTATGCTTTGGGAGCAGACAGAGCGAGTAACTAATCTTGTGCTGATGGATGCAGATAGTACGGTAATTGATAATCATGTACTGACTGCAACTGAAATACAGAATGCAACTGCTACTTTTGAAAATCTTGACATGGGAGTTCCTTATATTGTACAGATATTCTATAATGAAGTGCTGCGTGGAACGATGGATGTGAAAACTTCCGGTTTTATAGGTAGCGTTGTTCTTAATATTCCTGGTCATATTGCGGTGGAAAATATTAATGAGTTCCTTGTAGAGTATGCAGGAAAGGGTTACAAGAAGGCTACGATTAATTTTGCAGCTGGTTTGGAATGGAATTTGGAAGGTACAATTACGATTCCGACCGGAATAGAGTATGTTAGTTTTGTTGGTTCAGAGAACTCTAATGGCAAGCTGTCTCAATTGAACAAAGTTTATTTTGCCATCGAAAGTGAAGTGAAAGATGTTAGCTTTGAATACCTCAGCATGAACTCCGATGGTGGATTTATGTTCCAGGTAGGTGCGCAGAAGTTCCACGATATTACTTTTGAAGGCTGTGAAGTGAAACAAGTTAATTCTGCTGTCCGTCTCCATAGTGGTGCAGAAGGCAATAGTGTCAACTTCAATAACTGTTGGGTATCGAACACTGGTGGTTGGAGCTTCCTCAATGTAGGCTCAGGCTGTACAATTCCTGCTATCAATGTTACGAATAGTACATTAACTGAATTCAACACCCGTATTGCCGATATACGTGTGAAGACTGATATCAAATTCAAGAATGTGACTTTGGTAAATATTGCAGAGAAGATGACTCACCTTTGGTTACTTGACAACAACTCCAAACCGACTGTGACTATTGAAAACTGTATTTTTGCCGGTCCTAATGGTGGTCAGAAACTACACTCTACGAATGGTAATTATAGCAATGTTACTATTTCTTATGGTGGTTCTTACAAGACAAATGATTTAATAGAAGATTCTCGCCCGCTGGATGATATTACGGTTGTGAACCTGGATATCTATGGCTTGTTTGTGGATCCTGCCAATGGTGATTTCCACATCAAACAAGGTGCTGGATTTGCAGGAACCGGAGTCGCGGGAGACCCGAGATGGTTTTAATAAGTAGGTATTAGATTCAGGATAAGATTCTCTCAAAAAGGAAAGTCCGGGCTTTAAAAAGTCCGGACTTTCTGTATAAATGCTTATCACTAACCACTAATCATTTTTTTCCCTTCCTTGTATTCTGAAGGTGTCATCCCCACCTGCTTCTTGAAGCATTTGCTGAAATACTTCGGATCGTTGAATCCCGTCATATACGCTACTTGTGAGAAGTTGTACTCTCCGCTATCTATTAACTGTACGGCACGTTTGATTCGGATTTCCCGTATGAAGTCCACTGGTGATAGGCCGATGATAGATTTTAGTTTTTGATAGAAGACGGTACGTCCCATATTCAGTTTCTGTGCAAACTCTTCGATGGTCAGGTCGGAGTTATCCATTTCTTTTTCCATAACTTCCATTACCTGCTGCATGAATTGTTTGTCGAATGGAGTGATTTGTGGCTGTGACGGGGATATATCAATAGACGGTGCAGTGGGGTTTTCCTGCTTTTCAGACCATTGTTTCCAGAGAATATCCTGTAACTGCTTACGTTGATGTAGCAACGATTTGATACGTGCTTTCAGGTAAGTAGCACTGAAAGGCTTGGTGATATAATCGTCGATCCCCTGCTCCAATCCGGAGATGCGGTCATCCAATGATGATTTGGCGGATAAGAGGATGATGGGGATATGACAAATCTCCCGATTCTCTTTAATGTTCTTCACCATATCCAGACCATCCATTACAGGCATCATGATGTCGCTGATGATAAGATCAGGAATATGCTCTTGTGCACGTTCTAAACCTTCTTGACCGTTAGTTGCCTCAATGACTTTGTAGTTTTCCGAAAGAATAGTATGCAAGAAGCTCCGAAGCTCTGTATTGTCTTCTACGATCAGAATGGAAATCGGATCAGCTTCGTCGGTATCCGTAGGTATATCCTGAGAAACTTCATCCATTTTATTGTCGGTTTCTGTGGAAGCTCCGTCATTCAGAATGAATTCAGTGTTTTCATGAGTTTCATATATTTTCTGCCCCATTGGCAGGGTGACAATAAATTCACTACCTACTTCGGGCTGGCTCTTCACTTCAATGCTACCACAATGCAACTCTATTAATTCTTTTACGAGTGACAAGCCGATGCCGGAGGACGGTTGTAATATATTGTATTTCACTAAAGTCTCAAAGCGTTGGAAAAGCGTCTGCTGCTTCTTTGGATCAATACCGATTCCTTCGTCAGCTACGGATACAATCAGCTTGTCTCCCTCTGCATTGGCATGAACAGTAATAGACTTGTTGACAGGCGTATATTTGAAAGCGTTGGATAACAGGTTGAAAATTATCTTCTCGAATTTATCCTGATCAATCCAGGCGGATATTATCTTCTGGTTTGTTTGTAATTGATAGTTTATATTCTTTTCTTCAGCGATAAGACGGAAATTATCCATTACTTTTTCCAGCAAGACAACCACATTGGTCTTTTCCAACAGTACTTTCATCTTCTTATTTTCTATTTTGCGGAAATCCAGAATCTGGTTCACCAAGTGGAGCATACGTTCCGTATTTTTGTGTACCAATGTCAGGTGTTTACGTGCATTGGCAGATAGAGTCGTTTCATGTTCCAACACTTCGGTTACCGGACTGGCTATCAGTGTTAGCGGGGTGCGTAACTCGTGCGAAATGTCTGTGAAGAAACGTAGTTTGATGTTTGCCAGTTGTTGTTCCAGGTTGATTCGGTGGTGCAGACGATATATATAGAGAATGATATAAACGATCGTTGCAGTCGATACTATGAATAAAATGGCATAAAGTATCCATGCCCAATAGGTCTCCCAGAATGTAGGAAGCACTATAATGGGAAGAACACGTGTACCGTTTTCCATCCATACCCCATCGCTGTTAGTAGATCGTATCTGCAGTTCATAATCTCCGGGAGGGAGGTTGATATAACTGGCAGACCGGCTGTTGTCTACTTCGTTCCAATTTTCTTCCAGACCTTTCAGACGATAAGCGTAACTGATGGATTGTGGATCAATGTAATCCAGTGCAGCAAACTGGAAAGTTACATTTCGTTCGGAAGGTTTCAGTTTTAATTCTTTCAGATCATCAATATCCAGATCTTGAGAAGTTCCTTGTATCTTGAGCCCGGTGAATACGATAGGAGGAACATAGCTACTTTTTTGAAGTTGCTCAGGGAATATTCTCAGAATGCCGATATCTGTTCCAAGTAATAGCTGGTGATGTTGGCTCTGCACAGGAGCGGCTTCGGTGAAGTATAGATCCTGTTGCAGATATTTCTTGTCGTAATGTTCAAAGGTCTCTTTGTCCGGATGAAAACATGCCAGTGCATTTTCTGCTATTATCCAGAGATTCCCTTTATTATCTTCTATCATAGATTCCACAAGGTCTGAGGGGAGGCCGTTTTGGGTAGTGTATGTTTTGAATTCTATTTGGTCACTTAGCAGATTTTCGGACAATATTTTATTGAGACCTCCGGTAAACGATAGGACGTAGGTATCTTTCCGGCTGTCGGTATAAATGTAGATGACATCGTTGCTGCAAAGGCTGGATACTTTATCAGGGATACGTATATTCCGGTAGAATTCAATTTGTTCCGGTTGTGTAAATTCGCTGGAGAAGGTGAGTAAACCCTCCGTTGTCCCCACCAATAATACCCGGTTAGCTTCAGTGATGTACCGTACTTTGGCAAAGCGATCTTTCGAATATCCCGTTAATTTATTGCCGCTATGCAGAAAGCGTATGTCTCCTTCCTGCGTTTCTTCAATCAGATTCAATCCGCCACCATAACATCCTATCCAAATACGGTTTTTGCTATCCTGAAAGATGGTATAAATACTGTTGTAACTTAAACTGTACGGATCATCCTTTTGACGGGTGAACTGACGCATTTTGAAACGGTCATCCCCTGTTCTTTCCAGACGGAAAAGTCCGTCCTGTTTGCTACCCATCCAAATGATACCTTCTTTATCTTCCATGAAACAATAAATATTCTTGGAAAACGACACAGGATTAGAACTGATAGTTCCTTCCGGAGTCAGATAGCCCTTCAGGCTGCCGTCCGTCCGATATATCCTGACAGAACCTTTTTTGGTAGATGTCCAGAGATTCTTTTCCTTATCTATAAGAAAAGCACGGGTCTCGAAGCCGGTGTCAATGGATTGGAGGTGGCAGGCGTGCGGGAAGAAAGATATTTTGGTAACATCCCAGGTATTGCAGAACCATAGGTTGCCCTGACGGTCCAGGAAGTAGTTTAGAATGTTGGGACTATACTTCGAATTTGGATTGTCGTAATCAGTATAATAGGGTTTCAACTGGCGGTTTCTCCGGTCGTAGTAACAGAAACCACCCTGATGGGGGACCATCCACAAGGTTCCCTGTGAATCTTCGAAAATGAAATCACGGTTTACACGTTCGGCATTTGGCAGATCCTCCTTGGGAGTGATGTAGTGTTGCTTATCTTCTGTAACCAGGTTGTACCTTACTACTCCCGGGGTATCGGCAAACATCCATAATTCTCCGTGATGATCTTTGAATACGGATAATACTTTGGGAGAAAGTTTGGTTGAAGTACGAGGATCGATAAGCCTGTATCTGCCTTCTCCGGCAAAAAAGATATATAAACCTTCATCTGTACAAAGCCCAATACTATCTTTGCCGAGATTCTGCATGGAATTAATGGTATTAGAAGAGAGGAAAGGTGCTTCATTAAACTGTAATTGCTGTGTCTGGGGATTGTATATCACCAATTGATTATCATTGGATACCAGATATATCTTACCATTATTTTCTTTAATGCTCTTGAATGGTATATCCGATTCAATCTTCTTTTTGCCGATGATGGATATTCCTTTATCAGTCAGGATCCACTCATCTCCTTCACTGTCCTGATGTACAGTGATAATGTGACTCCCTTTCAGATTTTTTTGTTCCGGACTGTAAAGAGTGATACCTTCTCCTTCTTTACAACTCAGTTCGTCGATTCGGAATGCTTCCTGTTCGCACAGAATCCAGCTGATACCTTTTGGTAGAGCATAAATGGTACGTACGGCATATGTTTGTTCGCTCTGGTTTTCGTAAGGGCGCAGAACATCTATAAACTTCTCGCTACGTGTGTCGAACAGATAAACGCGGAGATCATAAGTCTGACACCAGATGTCACAAGTCTGGGTCTGAGTGATGGAAGACAGGCGGTTGCTGGTCAGGTTGGAGCCGTCTCCCGGGAATGCTTTATAATTTTTGAAGGTATACCCGTCGAATTTATTCAGACCATTCCAGGTTGAGAACCAGATAAGCCCTTTTGAATCTTGTACGATATTCGTTACCGTTCGCTGTGCTAATCCATTGTAAGCAGAGAAATGTTGTATCTGGCACACAGGTTGGGCAGCAGCTTTACAGGTAATGAAGATTATAAATAGCAGTAAATAAATAGTTTGTGATAGGATGTACTTTCTCATTGCATGACTGATTGAGTTTTCTTATGCAAATATACAACAAAAACTACTCTCTTCCTTAATATTCTTTAATTCCCCGGAAAATCTTCTCAGACTGCTTGTTTATATGCTCAATATTTCGATATATTTGTGATATCAAAATGATATCAATTAAATCTGTAAAGTATGGAAGCAAAAGAATTGAATTTTAATGGATTTAAGATGAACGGTTTCTTAGGATTATTCATTCATCTTATCGTGTTGCCGGCACTTATTATCTTCGGCCTTACCACATGTGTTCCGACAGCGATTGTTGCTGGTATCCTTTGCATTGTCTGGTGCATTATGTTTGCCGGTTATATGCAATTGGAACCGAATGAGGCCCGGGCCATGGTGTTCTTTGGTAAATACAAAGGGACATTTAAAGAAACAGGCTTTTTCTGGGTAAATCCGTTCCTGGATAAGAAGAAACTCTCTCTTCGTGCACGAAATCTGGATGTAGAACCTATCAAGGTGAACGACAAAATAGGTAATCCTATTCTGATTGGCTTGGTGCTGGTATGGAAACTTAAAGATACTTATAAGGCCATGTTTGAAATTGATTCACAGACCATGGCATCCTCTGCACATACAGTAACAGGCAATGCGAATCAAATTAGTATAGGTAATGCAGTTGCCAGCCGTATGAATGCCTTTGAAAACTTTGTAAAGATACAAAGTGACGCTGCTTTACGTCAGGTGGCCGGGCAATATGCTTACGATGATAACGAAGCGGATACTGAAGAGTTGACACTTCGTTCCGGCGGTGAAGAAATCAATGAACAATTGGAACAGAAACTGAATGAACGCCTTGCTATGGCAGGTATGGAAGTGGTGGAAGCACGTATCAACTATTTGGCTTATGCACCTGAAATTGCCGCAGTGATGCTTCGCCGTCAGCAGGCTTCAGCTATTATCACTGCCCGCGAGAAAATAGTGGAAGGTGCTGTTTCTATGGTAAAAATGGCTTTGCATAAACTTTCCGAAGAAGAGATTGTTGAATTGGACGAGGAAAAAAAGGCGGCTATGGTCAGTAACCTATTAGTAGTGCTTTGTGCGGATGAGGCTGCACAGCCAATTGTAAACGCAGGTACATTAAATCATTAAATTCAAATAGTATGAATTTCTCTTTTTTATATAAGTGGGCATTACTGCTTGGCTTATTGCTGGGACATGTAGTAGCGGTTTTTGCTCAGGATGCAAATATAAATCGTGCAGAGCATGTATATGAATTGTTTGTAGCAAATCAGGCTGATAGTATCCATGCTCTCCTGAACAAGAATTTACAGGAAAAATTATCTCCGGAAGTTTTTAGGGATATGTTCAAGCAGTCGGAAAAGCAGTTCGGGAAACTTCAGTCCAAAGGCGAATGGCGGAAAGAAAGTGCTGAGGGGATTACGCTCTATCATCGTGATTTGAAGTTTGAGCGTTACGACCTTCGTTTCCTGCTGTCTTTTGATGCAGATGGTGGGATGAATACGATTCGTCTAATGCCTGTGCCTGCTGCCTCTACAGCAAAGCCGGTGGTTTATAATAAAGAGAAGATGCTGGAACGGGATATAACGGTTGGAGCGGATGGCTTTAAGCTACCCGGAACACTGACATTGCCTGTAGGGAAGAAAAAGGTGCCTGTGGTAATTCTCGTACATGGTTCCGGGCCGCAAGATCGTGATGAGACTGTAGGGCCGAATAAACCTTTTCGTGATTTAGCTTGGGGATTGGCGGAACGTGGCATTGCAACGATCCGTTATGATAAACGTACGAAAATCTATGGTGCCGCTTGTGTGCCGGAAGGTCGTGAAATTGATTATGACACAGAAAGTGTGGATGATGCTATAGCCATTGTTGCTTGGGCAAAGACGTTGCCGGAGGTTGATGCTGACAGTGTTTATGTGTTAGGCCATAGTTTGGGTGCCACACTTGCCCCTCGTATTGCAGAACGGGCCGACGGATTGACTGGAATTATTCTTGTTGCTGCTTTAGCCCGTCCGTTTGAAGATGCAATTGTTGAGCAGATGACCTATATTTCTTCTTTGACAGATTCTTCTGCCCGTGCCAAAGAACAGATTGCTGAAATAAAAAAGCAGGCAGATAATATAAAGAAGTTGGGTACACCGGATTTTGATGACAAACTTCCTTTGCTATTGAATGTTCCTCGTCCCTATTGGGAATTTGCTAATGCTTATAAACCTGTAGAAGTGGCATCTAAATTGACTTTACCTATGCTGATCTTACAAGGTGAGCGTGATTATCAGGTTACTATGCAGGATTTCGGCTTATGGCGTTTTGGACTTTTGCGTAATAAGAATGCTTTCTTTAAATCTTACCCTAAACTCAATCATATGTTGCAGGAAGGTAGTGGTAAGGCTACCCCATTTGAATATAACCAGGCGTCACCTGTAGTGGGATATGTTATGGACGATATTGTATCATTCATCCATAACGGAAGTCTGTTATGATACAAAGTCAATAGTAAATTGTTTAATCGTAAAATAGAATCGTGGCTAAAAAAGAAACTTCAACCAAAAGCTTTGTCTTGCGTGTAGATGCAGCGACTATGGATGCTATTGAAAAATGGGCAGCCGATGAGTTTCGCAGCACTAACGGACAGCTTCAGTGGATTATTGCTGAGGCTTTGCGGAAGAGTGGGCGGATGAAGAAAACTAAAAATATTCCTTCGCCTGAAGAACTGGAATCGTAATTTATAATTCATAATTCATATTTCTATGTTAAATCTTGGTTCTTATTCAACTAAAGAGTTTCCTAATATCCGTGTATATCCTACCGTAATAGACCGTATACTGGAAGGTGTTGCTGTTTTATTAGCTGTTGCTGCTTGGGGGTGTGCTATATGGGTGTATACACATGCAGAAGATAAGATTGTAGCAAACTTTTCTTTGTTAGCTGCCGGATTAGGTACTTTCTGTCTTCTTTTGGTAGGTTTCTCTGCATATTTCCCTATCCGCTGGATACGTTTTCCGGTACGTATTACGGAACGTAATGTGGCAGTGCAGTATCTTATGGCAGTTCGCATTGCCCGGATATTAAATGTTTGTTTAACTTTGCTGTTTCTTACTCTTGTCTTTAGTAAAGTTGAGGTGGAATATGGTATTCCACAAGGACTGTGTAATATAATAACAGGAGCTGTCGGTGGTTTGCTGATATTGGTGCTTATTGTGTATTATATCCTGGCGTTTAAGTATAAATAGGGATGTTTACAGGTCTATATACCTAATTATGACTACTGCCTTCTTTCATTATACCTTGTTTTAGGGATTGCAGCATCTTCGCAAATGCCCTACTTTTGCATCATCAGATTTAATGAATTAGTTAGTCATAATTACGTAACCACTTTTATTAAGGAAAAAAGGTTCCCGTCTTCCCCGATGTGATATCGTGAAAGAACGGGGATTTTTTCATTTAATACCCTGTTGACAAGAAGTTAAGAGTTTGTCAGCAGGAAGTTAACTCCTTGTTGACAAACTCTTAACTTCTTGTAATCCTGAGAAAGTAGTCATAATATTCTTGTTTTCGGTCTATTCTCAGTATGTTTTCATCTTTGTGCTATTGATCAACACAAACAGATAAAAATGAAGTTGGATTTAATAAGGAGGAAGATTATATAATGCAAGACTATTGCAGCTAAATATGCAAGAGAAAGTTATTAAATAATGGTATCTGGTATTGAGGAAAGTAGAAAGAATCATTAATTTGTAGTAGTGTTGGGAACTTTAGGAACCAATACAATAAAGATTAGAGGGTATGTCAGGAGTATTTCCTGGTGTACCCTTTTCTTTATAAGTTATCCTTAATATCTTGCAATTCTACCAATTTATTCACAATGGCGTAAATGGTCAGACCTGCCGGAGAGTGTATTTGCAGTTTACGGGCGATATTCCGGCGGTGAGTGATAACTGTATGGATAGAAAGATAAAGTTGGTCGGCAATGGCTTTGTTGGTCATGCCTTTCACAACACAGGTAATAATTTCTTTTTCTCGTTGGCTGAGTGTTTCCTGTTCACTCTCTTTTTCTTCTTCTTCGTCAGTGCACAGCAGTTGGTTTATTTTAGTGGCAATGGTGTCCGGATCATCGCATATCGAGAGATGGTCATCGTATTCTTTTAATGAATTGCTGTCGATTACGGAACATACAAGGGCCAGATATTTAGTTTCTACCTTGCCATTTTCTGTCTTGAATGCAGGAAGATCAAACCAGCCGCCAAAAGTAGGGTTGACAATCAGTATATCAGGTGTATGCAAGTGTATGTAACTTTGCAAAGACTCTGGGGAAGAAACCTCTATAGGTACTACATTCAGATTAGGCAGGCGCTTCAATACTGTCGTAAGTCCGCTTCGGATAATGACAGAAGTTTCAGCGACTGCTATCTTTACAGAAACATTATTGTTCATTTTTCAATCTCCTTTCCAGTTGGGCTACAGCAGGAACAAACATATAGTCTTCTACCTGACAGTGTGAAGCAAGGTCATGTTCGCAGTTGAAGATGTCAAAAAGAACAGCATTGAGCTTGTTGTTGTTCTCTTTTTCCGGATAATATTTAATGATGATATTTTTCAGTTCGGTCAGTTTGGATTCAATCTGATTGTGCTTGCTGGCAAAGGTTGCTATATCATAGTTCTCTGCAAGTTTGCCTTCGAGCAGTTTTTCGACATAGGTGAACACAGCCTCATTTTCATATTCCATGTGGCGACGTACCTCTTTGGCATATTCATCGAAGAATTTCAGAATGAGATAGGCAATATTATCCGATCCCGAGCAATCGATAGATTCGATGAGCTTACGACGGATAACAGGTAATTTAAAATCGAGAAAGTAAGTGTGCGCCCGTTTCAGGTAATCCATAAGGGCTGAGATGGAAAATACATTTTCATCTCCACTATAGGTATATTGCTCTTCGCTGATGAAATTGGCTACTGCGAGAAAGGTGCGGTAGTCTACGCCTTGTGCCTCACAAACGTCCTTTACACTCTTATCTCCAAATCCCAGGGAGAGGCCGAAGCGGCTCATAACCATTAATAAGGAGTAGTTATCACAGATAAGGTCGCTCATTTTGTCTGTGGCGCGATACTTATGCGGTTCATTCATTGCAGATTATCCTTTCTTTCTTTGTTAATTCGTGCGCAAAGTAACGGATTTTCCCCGGGAATTGCAATCGCTATATGTAGGTATTTTGTGTTTAGTCTTATTTAACGAGGAAAATTAGTTTATAAACTAAATATTTTAGTTCTTTGCGAAAAACAAATGAAGAGTTATGAAAGGATTGACTGCAAAAGAAGAGGAAATCATGGGATTTTTCTGGGAGAAAGGTCCGTTGTTTGTGAAGGAGATGCTGGCTTTCTATGAAGAGCCGAAGCCGCATTTTAATACGCTGTCCACAATTGTGAGGGGATTGGAAGATAAGGGTTTCCTGGCACATAAGACTTACGGTAACACGTACCAGTATTATGCTGTGGTGAATAGGGAAGACTTCAGCAAGGGAACGCTGAAGAAAGTGATTAGTAAGTACTTCAATAATTCATATCTCAACGCAGTATCATCGTTGGTAAAGGAGGAAGATATCTCACTGGAAGATTTGAAGCAGCTGATTGCGGAAGTGGAGAGAGGGAAGATATAGTAACTTTAAATATCGAAGATTATGAAAAACATTGCTATAATTTGTTTAGTGTTGGTAGCTGTTTGCACAGGCTTACAGGCGAAGAAGGTGGTGAAAGCTCCTTATTTCATGGCAACGAGTACCAACCAAATAGAATTCCAGAAAGTGATATTAGGGAAAGATACGACATGGATAGAGGCTAAAATATATTCCAGACCGGGTGAAGGAATAAGAATAGACTCAACTGCTGTCGTACAGGTAGGGGAGAAAATGTATGCTTATCTGGGGGGCGATGGATTTTCGAAAGAGTTTTGGACAAATCTTCCGGCTTCGGGTGAACTGGCTGTGACTTTGAAGTTTGAACCGATTCCTATGGATGCGGAAAGTCTCGACTTTTATGAAATGCCTGCAAAGAAGAGTGAAGGATGGAATATTTATGGGGTGCGTCTGGATGGTAAGAAGCCGGAAATCGGAATATCAGAGAAACTGTTGAATCAGCAATTGGATTATTCTCAGCCTTTGCCTGACCCTGATTTGAAAAATGGAAAGACGGTGATCCGCGGACATATATTAGGTTACAATCCGGCATATGGAACTACTCTGAATTTCAATTGCAGTGACTGGTTCTTTTTTGATGTATTTGGTCAATCCATTCCGATAGCTGAGGATGGAAGCTTTTATTATGAAACAAACTTGATGATACCGGGTGATGCTACATTGCGTGTGGGGAGGAAGAGGTTTGAGATATTTTTGGTACCGGGTGGTGAGCTTGAAATAACATTTAATTTACCGGAAATTTACTGGTCGGAAAGCCGTTTGTTCGGGAAGAAAGATGGAAGACCACTGGTTTGGTTTGAGGGTACGTATGCCGGTCTGAATACTGAACTAACAAAGTATGCCGGACTGACGAGTATTTACAGCGCGGATAGTTTTTATGAGAATATTTGCGGTGTCACTCCTGCCCAATATAAAAAGTATGTGACGAAGATTTACGAAAAAAATCGTGATGAAATACTAAAGAATAAGTTGCTGAGTGATGCTGCACGCACATACATGATAAACAATCTGGAAATGTCGTATTTCTTTGCTATCAAGGGGTATAAGGGTACAATCAGTTATGCCCCGATGATCAGTGGAAAAAAAGGAGTGAAGCGTGCGGATATGACGGTAGGTGAGAACTATTATGATGATATCCTGAAATTGGATTTTATTCATTCTCCTTATATACGATATGGCGGTTATCCTGATTTTGTTCGTGCTGCAACCGAGGATTTCAAAGGTAAGTTTGAACCGCAACCTATCTGGGAGGATATCTTACGGGCGAGACCTTTAGGATCTACTCTTGCCCGCCTGAAGCCATTGTCGGAGAAACAGATGCTGACGTTGGATAGTATATCCGAACCGGAAATCAAGAAAGCTTTGACCATCAGAAATCAGAAAGTGGCGGATTTACTTGCAGAGAGTGCAAAGAAAACTGGTTATACGATCTGCCAACTTGATACGGCAGTTACAGCGGACAGTTTGTTAGCAGTTATCACTCGTCCTTATCGTGGTAAAGTGGTTCTGATAGATATGTGGAATACTTGGTGTGGTCCTTGTATGCGAGCTATGAATAGTTTGAAACCAGTTAAAGAAGAACTGAAAGATGTAGTATATGTCTATGTAGCGGATGAAAGTTCACCCGAAGGAAAGTGGAAAATCACAATACCTGATATTCACGGAATTCATTACCGGATTACGAATGAACAAAGTGCTGCATTAGGCAAATTATATGAGTATCCGGGAATACCTACATACTTTGTGATAGATCGGGAAGGGAAGCTTTCATATAAAGTTACAGGTTTCCCCGGTGCGGAAAAGATGAGAGAAGAATTGATTAAATTATAAATTGTACATCCATATGGGAATTTTCTTTGTCTATATACTGAAGTCGTCGGTTTGTCTGGTGGTATTTTATTTATTCTACCGATTATTGCTGAGTCGCGAAACGTTTCATCGTTTCAACCGGGTGGCGCTATTGAGCATTCTGTTGTTATCGTGCCTCTTGCCATTGGTAGAGGTAACCGTAGAGGAACAGACAGAAGTTCATCAGACCATGATGACTTTAGAACAGTGGTTGATGCTGGCGGATATGATGAACACGGCTAGTGCTACGGATTTACAGGCAGAGGAAGTGACGGTGACTTGGATACAGGTTGCATTGTTGGTGTACCTGGCAGGAATTTTACTCTTTGCCCTACGCAATGGGTATTCGTTGTTGAAATTAGGCGGGTTGCTAAAATCTGGTAGGAAAGAGAATTTAAGTAAATATATCGATGGGGGAGAGAAAGTGACTCTGATAGTACATGACCGTGATATAGCTCCGTTCAGTTGGATGAAATATATTGTTATTTCGGAAAAAGATCTGGATGAGAATGGTCGGGAGATACTTATTCATGAATTGGCTCATATTCAGAATCGGCATTCATGGGACTTGTTGGTGGCGGATATTTGTATCTTCTTCCAGTGGTTCAATCCGGCTTCATGGTTATTGAAACAGGAGCTACAGAATATCCATGAGTATGAGGCTGATGAAACGGTTATTGAGAAAGGCGTTGACGCGAAACAATATCAACTATTATTAATCAAAAAAGCTGTCGGCACAAGGCTCTACTCTATGGCCAACAGCTTTAATCACAGTAAACTTAAAAAACGTATCACTATGATGTTAAAAGAAAAATCGAATCCGTGGGCAAAATTGAAGTATTTATATATACTTCCGGTAGCAGCTATTGCAGTAACAGCTTTTGCCCGTCCTGAAATCTCAGAAACTGCAGAAGAGATTTCTGCCGTCAAAGTTAATGATTTGACAGCAATTGTGGAAGCAAAAGCCGTAAAAAGTACGGAAGAGGTAGTACAAGTAGCTACAGCTCTGAAAGATACAGCTAAACCAGTAGAGGTGAAGTATATTCCCGTGGAAGTGACTGAAAAGTTACAAGGTACTCCTTTCTACGAGGTGGTGGAGCAAATGCCAGAATACCCGGGTGGCATAGCTGCTTCGATGGAGTACATTCAGAAGAATATGCGTTATCCTGAAGCTGCAGAAAAGAATGGTACACAGGGGCGTGTTACGGTGCAATTCATTATCGATAAGGAAGGAAATGTGACAAATCCGAAAGTGCTTCGTTCTGTGGATAAAGACTTGGATGCTGAAGCTATTCGATTAGTGGGAGCGATGCCGAAGTGGAAGCCAGGTATGCAGAAAGGAAAGGCGGTAGCAGTGAAATATACATTGCCGGTGGTATTCAAACTGGAAGGTGGTGAGATAACAAGTTCTCAGTTGGTAACAGTTGCCGGAACCATTCGTGGAGAAGCTGTACCTTTGTTCATTGTGGATGGGAAAGAAGTTCCTTCATCTATAATGGGAGCGTTGAGACCGGAAAGTATAGAGAGTATGACTGTTTTAAAGGATAAATCGGCCGCAGAATTGTATGGAGAAAAGGGAAAGAATGGTGTGATTCTGATTACTTTGAGAGATAAAGAATATCCTATCGTTATAGGAAGCAAAAATACGAACTCAACTTCTACTACTTTACGAGTGAAAGGGACAAGTAAATCATCTACTCTTCCCGGAATACAGAATGTATATGTAAATCGTAAGAAGGCGGATTTGGGAGATGCGATTATCTATGTGGATGGCGTGGAAATTGAATCAAAGGAAGTCGATTTGGGTAGTGTAGTACCAGCTGACAGAATTGAGAGTATAAGTGTAGAGAAAGATTCAAATAGTGGTAAGGGCAAGATTTATATCACTACCAAAGACAAAAAAGGTGCTGAGAAAACTTCATCCAAAGGTGATATGAAGGTTGAAGGCTTTGTACAGGATAAAGACGGTGAGCCTATTGTGGGGGCATCTGTATTGATAGAAGGAACGCATACAGGGAGTATAACCGATGTGGATGGTCGCTTTGTCTTATCGGTTTCAAAGGGTGATAAATTGATTGTTTCTTATATCAATATGGCGACTGCCAAAGTAAAGGCTGAACCGAAAGTGATAGTTACTTTGAAAGATGAATAAAGTATATATGGTGTAACACTATGATCCGGTGGATAATGAAGTATATACCTTTATTACTGATTGCGACATTGAAATAAAATTAAATACTACTATTATGACACGAAATTCTCTCTTTTTGTTTCTCTTTATGATGTTTGTTTGGGCGGGGCTTTGCTCTGCCCAAACTACTGGTGACAAGTTTGTTCTCATTGACGGATGCTTTTTCAATGGTATGCCACCGGGAGTTCGGAATGATGAAGGAGCTCAAATGATTATGTTGACAGATGAAAAGGGACATACAGCATTGGAGATACGTCTGAATAAGGGGAAAAAATTACCGGATTATGCAATGAAATACCGGGTTTCGGTAGATAAAGTACCCGGAGGGGAGGAATTATTGATGATCTCACGTTCCGGAACACAAAAACCGATGGCGGTTGCCGGAAGTAATACGATTACTCTTGATAAATGGGTAGGTAAGCCATTTCCGGATTTTGAAGTAAAGGATACGGCAGGACGAGTATGGACAAAAGTAGATATTCTAGGAAAGCCTTTCGTGCTGAACTATTGGCATACGGGTTGCCGACCTTGTATCAAAGAAATGCCGGACTTGAATGAATGGATGAAGATCTGTCCGAATGTGACTTATTTCTCCACGACTTGGAATACACCGGAACAAATAAAGAAGATTGTGGAGAACCGTCCTTTCCTTTTTACGCATATTGCCGATGAATTATTTTTCTTCAATCTGTTTAAAGTACAGGTTACACCGACTACAGTGTTGGTAGATAAGAAAGGTATTATCCGCTATTGGGAAGAAGGTACAAGCGAGAGTAAGCGAGCATATCTGCTTGATAGGTTAAAGGAATTATCTGCTGAATAAATACTTTGTTTCTTATTTTTTTGTTTAAATCATTACTTTTAATTATTTTTGTTTGAGACGGTTTAGATTCTATCACTTAAAAGATAATGCTATGAGACAAAGAAAACAAATTCACCAGGGATATAGCTTCTTTTGGGGAGTATTTCTATTATTAGTAATGTCTGCCGCTATATCTATTCATGCTGAAGCCTCTTTCATGAAAGAGCTTGTAATTTTCAAAGATACTTTGAAGAATGACACACTTGTGACACAGTCTCCGAAGAAAGATGGTACATTGGTTATCAGAGACCGCATTCCTATTCCATCCAATGAGCCTTTATACATTGTAAATGGGTTAGAGCTTCCTTATGAAATCTTTGCGGCATTGAATCCTATGCACATTGAAAGCATTGATATTTTGAAAGATGCTTCGGCTACTGCTATTTATGGTACGCGTGGAATAAATGGAGTCATAGTTCTGAAACTGAAAACTCCACAGCAAGTGAAGGAAGAAAAAACGATTAAGCAGATTGATGAGTTGCTGAAACCGAGAGGTGTTGACAGGCGAAATGCACGTTATTATATTGATGGCAAAGAAGTTCCGGCCAGCACTGCGTACCAAACGAACATCGAACAAATGGAAGTGAAAACCGGTGCAGACGGAACTTTGGAAATCTATATTAAACCAATGATTTTCATAAGGGGAGAATATGAATAAGAAATTATCCGCCTTTTTATTTACCCATCTCCTTTGCTAATAATTCTTTGAGGGGCTGATAGGTGCTGCTATATCCCCTCAGAAGAGTTTTTCCTTCGGGTGAGATAACCATCAGGATAGGAACTCCGTTGAAGTAATAATCATCGGCAATAAAGCTATTTTCCTTTTGATTTGTATATACAGTGGGCCAGGGTGGATAAAACAGTGAAGCAGCTTCTGAGTCCTGAGAGAGACTTTCTGGTTGCTTATCGCCAGTGAATCCTAAGATTTCAAAACCTTTATCGTGGTATTCTTCGTAGAGTTTCAATAAGCGCGGATGTACCCAGGTAGTTCCAGGACATCCATATCCCCAATGATAAATAAGTAAATATTTACCACGGTAGTCCGACAAAGAAATACGGGCACTATCAGAAGTGATTACGGTAAACTCGCTTGGAGTGTTTCCCGGTTCTATATTTTTCATGACCTTGAGCAACTGTTCCAGTTTTCTTCCGATAGTCGATGATTTAATTTCGGGAGTAAAATGAGTGAATCTTTCTGCAGCTTCCGAATAGGAGACTCTGTTTATGGCTTGCAGATATTCCCAAGCGGCATATTCACTGTCATCTGCCGTATTGCGGAATTCTTTCAGAGCTTCACTTAGTTCGCTGGAACGGCATTGACTGTATGCTTGGTTATAATACATCATAGAGTCGGGATTGGCCTGTGGGGTGCCTCGCAGGTTTGCAAAATAGTATAGTTTGCGGTATATTTTGTTTTGTTCCACTGTTATACTATCTTCCAAGGTCAGGATGCGTTGTAAACGCGGATCATCATACATTCCGCCCTCTTTGTGCATGGCAGGAAAGAACTCTACGTTCCCCTTTACTTTCAGGTAATCGCCCGGACGGGCATAAAATACAAAGCCGCGATTGCAATATCTTAAGGGTTCATTTTGGGAAGGATGGTAGGTTATGATGTAAAGCTTTGTCTCATCTGTATGTTTGCAGAAAGAAAATTTTCCTTCTTTTGTTGCTATGAAAGTATCACGGTCGCCTTCTTTCCAGTCCGGCAGCAGATGGTGGGTAAGAATAAGTGTGTCCCCGATTTGTATTCCCTGCGTTGTACCATCTATTCGGAAGTTAGGTGCTGTAGTGCAAGAACTGACTGTGAGAATGAATATAAATATTGCCAGTGGAATAAGTGGTTTCATAGTACTGTACTTTTTAGTTGCGTTCAAAAGTAATTAATCCTATTGAGATATTCAACCGGAACTAAATAATTCTGATCTTTTTGAATACTTCTTTAGTAGAAAATCTTATTTTTGTATCAACTTCCCAAATATCTGATGACTTATGTTGAAACAAATATCCTTATTAATCTTATGTGCGGTAGCAATCGTTTTTTTCGCTACTCCTGTGCAAGCTTGTACTTCTGCTGTTGTATCGGGTAAAGTGACCCCTGACGGTCGTCCCCTGCTTTGGAAAAACCGTGATACGGACTTTATGCGAAACCATATTGATTATGTGAAAGGCGAGAAGTATAACTTTATTGCTGTAGTGAATAGCGCCAATGCATATCTGAAAGAGGCATGGATGGGAACTAATTCCTCAGGATTTGCTTTGATGAATACACAATCGTATAATCTGGTGGATGTAAAAGGCGATGAAGAACGGGGAGCAGCCAATGGACGTGTCATTTATCGTGCGCTTGAAGTTTGTGCTACGGTAGCGGACTTCTGTCATTTTCTGGATACCATTTCCAAGCCCAGCGATATCGAAGCTAATTTCGGTGTAATCGATGCACAAGGCGGTGCAGCTATATTTGAGGTAGATTATTATAAATATGTGATGTATGATGCCAATAACCCGAAAGATGCTCCTTATGGCTACATTGCCCGTACCAATTTCTCTTTTGCAGGTAAGGTGAACGAGGGAGCCGGCTATGTGCGCTATATGGAAGCAGACCAGGTACTGATGAAAGCTTCGGCTACAGGTAGCATTACCCCACAGTTTATTTTCAATGATTTATCCCGTTCGTTCCGTAACCGTATGCTGGATATTGATTTGCGTAGCGGGGCGTATAATCGTCCTCAGGCATCGGGTTGGTTTGTAGATCAGGATTTCATTCCGCGTAGCAGTACATCGTGTTCGGTGGTGGTACAGGGTGTAAAACCGGGTGAAAAGGCCGAACTGACTACCATGTGGACACTGTTAGGTTATCCTCCTACCGGTATAGCTGTCCCGCTGTGGGTGAAAGATGCCGGTAAACTTCTTCCCGGAATGGTACGTTTTAATAAAGAATCTGAGGCAGCTCTGCTCAGTGATTGGTCACTTCGTTTGGCAGACAGAGTTTTTAGCTATAAGCAGGGAATGGGTACCGGACGTTATCTGAATTGGGAAAGATTGTATAGTCCTGAGAAAGGTGACGGTTATATGACAGCGATTACTGCGGTAGAAGATGAAGTTTTCCGTACGACGAAGCCATTGCTGGAAGAGTGGTATAAAAAAGGAAGCCTCGATACCCAAGCAATACCGAAGCTGTACGATGAACTGGAATCATCTATCAGAATGATTTATCAGAGTTTACTGGAATCAGAATAGAACTTACATTACCGAATGGAGGTACGCCAGTATCTCCGTTTCTTGTTCCGGATGGAACCAACGGATTTCTTCATCTCTTTTGAACCATGTCATCTGCTTGCGCGAATAGATCCGGGAGTTCTGTTGGATTTTCTCTATGGCAAAAGGTAAGGTCCACTCTCCGTCGAGGTATTTGAACATCTCTTTATAGCCTACTGTATTCAATGAATTGAGTGCCCGATAAGGATATACTTTTCTGGCTTCTTCTTCCAGGCCATCCTCTATCATAATCTCCACCCGTCGGTTAATGCGGTCGTAAAGTTCTTCCCGGTCGCGTGTCAATCCTATTTTGATGATGCGGAAAGGGCGTTCTTTCTTTTGCTGGGTGCGGAATGAAGTGTAGGGCTTCCCTGTCATATAGCATATCTCCAGTGCATGGATTACGCGTTTAGGATTCTTCAGGTCTACTATTTTGTAGTATTCAGGATCGAGTAACTTTAGCTCTGCGCACAATCTTTCCAGACCTTCCGTTTCATACTTATGTAGCATCACCTGGCGTGTTTCAGCATCTACGGTCGGAATATCGTCAATGCCTTTGCAAACGGCATCCACATACATCATAGAGCCACCGGTAAGCAATACGGTGTCTTGTTCGGTAAATAAGGTTTCCAGAAGCTTCAGTACCTCTGCTTCGTATTGGGCGGCACTGTAATAATCGGTGAGTTGCAAGGTTCCTACAAGGTAATGTTTCACGCGTTGCAGTTGCTCGGGGGTAGGGGCTGCCGTCCCTATTTTCAAGTCGGCATAGAGTTGCCGGGAGTCTGCGGAAACGATGCAAGTTTGGTAATGCTCTGCCAGCCGCAGGCTGAGTTCGGTCTTTCCTACTCCGGTCGGTCCAATAAGCACTATCAGGGTTTTCATAAGGAAATGGTATTTAGAGAATCATTTTCCATCTGCAGATAACGCGGATAACGCAGATCTCTTCTAGGCTTAAGTCTTTCAAATCTGTGTTATCCGCGTTATCTGCGGATGAAAAATTTAAAATAATATTAGAACTTTTCTTCCTCGAACGGTGCTGCGCCACCTTCGCCTCCGCCCATGTCGAAACCTTCCTGGTCGAATTCTTCCAGATCAAAGTCCTGATCTCCATAGAAGTTTTCATCCAGATCAAGCGATCCGCTGTTGGCTGCCATTTCTTCGAAGTCAATTGTCTGTTTCGGAGCATCACCTTCCTTCTTGGTACACTTGGCACCTTTCATTTCTTTTCCGGTAATGATTTCGGAGAGTTCGATGAAGAAACAGCGTTCTGTCATGTAGTCGAACACATAGAGTAACTTCTGCTTTTCATCTTCTATCAGTTCGCTGATAGTGGTGTCTTTCATTACCCAACTGTCCATTTCCGGATTGTCATCCATCTCTTCCAGTGTAATTTCCTTTTCTTTTTCCCAATCATCATCACAGATGAAGAAAGAAGTCATCTGGTCGTTAGTATAACCTACTGACTTCACTATAGCCTCATGGAAGTCGTAGAATGTAGCTTCCGGGTCAATTTGTATTTCTCTTACGAAGTCGTCTACTTCATCGGAGATAAGTGTAAATCTGTATATCATATTCTAATTACTTTATCGTTTTATCACCTAATAATACCACGTTCGGAGTCACGGATGAAGCTGACAATGTATTCGATTTCCGGGCTCGTCGGAATTTCTTCTTCTATTTTCTTTAATGCGTCTGAAGTGTTCAATCCACTCTGATAAATGATACGGTATGCGTTGTGTATATTCTCAATGGTTTCATTGGAGAATCCGCGACGACGCAACCCGATAATATTGATACCGCTGTAAGCAATCGGTTCCCGGCCTGCAATGATGTATGGCGGAATATCCTTACTGAAACGGCAACCTCCTTGTATCATTCCGTATCCACCTACACGGCAGAACTGATGCATCAATACATTGGCACTGATAATGGAGAAATCGTCTATTACAATCTCACCTGCCATTTTGGTAGAGTTACCAATGATACAGTAATTACCGACAAGGGCGTCATGAGCTACGTGCACACCTTCCATCAACAGGTTGTTGTTACCGATAATGGTTCTGCCTTTGGCAGCTGTACCGCGATTGATGGTAACATTTTCACGAATGGTATTGTTGTTACCAATTTCAGCGGTACTCTCTTCTCCCTGAAATTTCAGGTCCTGAGGGATGGCACCGATAACGGCTCCCGGAAAAATAGTATTTCCATTGCCGATACGTGAACCGTACAGAATGTTGGCATTTGCCATAATTTTGTTGTTATCGCCGATTACCACATTCTTGTCGATGAATACAAAAGGAGCAATCTCTACGTTTTCCCCGATTTTTGCCTCGGGATGAATATACGCTAAGGGACTTATCATATTTAGTTGAGAGTTGAGAGTTGAGAGTTGAAAATTAATAGAGGAGAATAACTCTCAACTCTCAATTCTCAACTCTCAACTCAGAGGTTATTTGTTTTTAACTATTTGTGCCATAAACTCTGCCTCGCAAACCACTTTCTCGCCTACGAACGCATAACCTTTCATCGTGGAAATGCCACGGCGGATAGGAGCAAGCAGTTCTACGCGGAAGATAAGGGTGTCACCCGGCACTACCTTCTGACGGAACTTCACACCATCTATCTTCATGAAGTAGGTAGAATAACGTTCAGGTTCGTCTACGGAGTTCAATACAAGCAGACCACCTACCTGTGCCATAGCTTCAACCTGTAATACACCCGGCATTACCGGTTCTTGCGGGAAGTGTCCCTGGAAGAAGGGTTCGTTGGCAGTGATATTCTTCACACCTACAATATAGTTGGCACCTATTTCGATAACCTTGTCCACTAATTGGAATGGGTAACGGTGCGGCAACAGTTCGCGGATACGGTTTACATCCATGACGGGTTCGCGGTTGCAGTCGTAAGTCGGAGCCTGTATGTCGTGCAGGCGGATTTCCTTACGCATCTGGCGGGCGAATTTGTTGTTGATGGTATGTCCCGGGCGGGTAGCGATGATACGTCCCTTGATAGGCTTACCTATCAAAGCCAAGTCACCGATTACGTCGAGCAATTTGTGACGGGCACATTCATTGGCCCATACCAGCGGTTTGTGGTTGATGTAACCCACTTGTTTGGCATCCATGTGAGGAACTCCCATTACGTCGGCCAACTTGTCGAAGTCTTCCTGGGACATTTCGCGTTCGTAGATCACAATGGCATTGTCCAGATCGCCGCCTTTGATGAGGCCGGCCTGCAACAGTGGTTCAATCTCGCGTACGAATACGAATGTGCGGCTGGCAGCTACTTCGTCTTTGAATTTCGACATATCCTCCAGTGTTGCAAACTGGTTGGGAATGATGGTCGAATCGTAAGATACCAGTACATTCAGACTGAAGTTCTCATCGGGCAACACGATGATGGAAGAACCGGTCTTTTCATCGCGGAACTCAATCTTCGACTTGATAATATAGAAATCTTTAACGGCGTTTTGTTCTTCTGTACCTACGCGCTCTATCTCTTTTGCATAGTATTGGGCGCTACCGTCCAGAATAGGAAACTCAGGACCGTTGACTTGTATCAGGCAGTTGTCGATGCCTAAGGCATAAAGGGCTGCCATACCGTGCTCTACCGTGCTAACCTTCACACCATTCTTGGAAAGAACGGTACCACGCGTGGTCTCAGTCACATTATCCGCAACCGCATCAATGATAGGTTGTCCCTCTACGTCGATGCGTTGGATTTTATATCCGTGGTTGTCCGGAGCCGGATTGAAAGTAACGGTCAGGTCAAGTCCCGTGTGAAGACCTTTACCACTGAGGGAAAAACTGTCTTTCAGAGTCTTTTGTTTCAACATTTGTTACTTATTTATTTGTTGTTTTAATTCATTCAGTTCTTTACGGAGCTGGCGGAGTTCTGTTAGCATGTCCGGCAGGTTCCGTTGGGCAACGGAGGCTTTGAAGTATTGTTTCAGTTCCATGGGAGGAGTACCGATTAACTGGCTGCCATCCTTAATATTACTGGGAACACCGGACTGTGCTCCGAGGTTCACTTTATTTCCGATATGGATATGTCCTGCAATGCCTACCTGACCGCCGAACATGCACCATTCGCCTATCTTGGTAGATCCTGCAATACCCACTTGCGCCGCCATAACGGTGTTTGCACCGATTTCGTCATTGTGGGCTACCTGTATCAGGTTGTCCAGTTTCACACCTTTGTGTACGATGGTTGCCCCCATTGTAGCACGGTCCACGCAAGTGTTTGCGCCTATCTCTACATTGTCTTCCAGTATTACGATACCGATTTGAGGTATTTTTTCGTAACCTTCGGGAGTTGGGGCGAAACCAAAACCATCCGCACCGATCACACAGCCGGAATGCAGGATGCAATGATTACCTATCCGGCAGTCATGATAAATGGTTGTATTGGCATATAGGATACAATTGCTGCCCACTTTGGCACCACTACCGACAGTAGCGTGTGGATGTATCATTGTATTGTCTCCCACTTCTGCGTATTCACCAATGCAAGCGAAGGGGGCAATGTAAACATCCTTGCCGATTTTAGCAGTCTCGGCAACGAAAGCCAACGGATCGATACCCACACGTTTAGGCTTACTTTGTTCGTAAAGATTGAGCAATTTCGCCAAACTTTCGTAGGCATTATCCACTTTAATTAAAGTAGCCTTTATTTCTTTTTCAGGAACGAAGTCTTTGTTTACCAGTACAATACTGGCTTGGGTTTCGTAGATATAAGATGTATATTTGGGGTTTGACAGAAACGATATAGCACCGGGGATGCCTTCTTCTATCTTGGCAAAAGTATGTACAGTTGCATTCTCATCTCCAACGATTTCTCCTTGGATAAATGTTGCAATTTGTTTAGCAGAGAACTCCATTGTCTTATTCTTGTTAGATGGTTTCAAATCACAAATAACGGACTTTTTTTTTATATTTCCTTGTCCTTGGGTGAATATTTTATACTTACCTATGCAAACGTTGGTAGCAAAGATAGTATTTTTTTACCTTTTTAGACAGTAGGGAAATATTGAGCATGTCCGATGCTTCAGCAATATTCTTGATACTTCCGTCTTTATAAAGGATATCAATACTATCGTCTGCCGGGTCGTACATATTCTTCTCAATGCTGGGGGTAGAGACGAAATAGCTCGCTTCGGAGAGGGGTATGTCCAGTTGCTGACTGATTTGCAAAGTTAACTCTTTTTTCCTTTCTTCACATATCGGTTCGGTAGAAATTTCCACTTTAAAGATATTACGGTTGATCATACCGAGGCTCAACGTGGACAGAACCTTGTCGTTGTGGGTGCTCCAGACCTTTAATGCGGTCCATATGTCATTGTCATCCAGTTGGATAAAGTTCTCCAGGCACTCCGGATTGTTATAGAAAGTTTCCTTGTAGATGTCATTGTAAAGGAAAAAACGCAATGCCGGTGAAGCAAATAATTCCACACCTTTACTTGCTAATTCTTTGGCACGGAGCAGGGCGCTGATGAGCATTTTCTCGTATGCTACGGACGTTTTGTGCAGATATACCTGCCAGTACATCAAGCGGCGGGCCGTGAGGAAATTCTCAATGGAATAGATGCCTTTGGATTCTACCACGAGATGATCTTCTTTCACATCGAGCATCTTGATGATGCGTGCCGAGCCGATGTTACCTTCCGTTACGCCGGTGTAAAAACTGTCGCGGCGAAGGTAGTCCATGCGGTCCATGTCAAGTTGTCCGCTGACCAGTTGGTGCAGGAACTTCTTGGGGTATTCGTCCTTGAATATTTGGATGGCAAGGGTGAGCTGCCCGTTCATTTCTTTGTTGATGCGTTCCATCAGCATGAGGGAGATATCCTCGTGAGATACACCCTGTACGATAGTATCTTCCAGTACATGAGAAAAAGGACCGTGTCCGATATCATGCATCAGAATGGCCGCCTGCACAGCTTCGGCTTCACTGTCAAAAATGAAGTTTCCTTTGCTGGCGAGCTGCTGGACAGCTTCGCTCGTCAAATGGAAAGCCCCCATCGAATGTTGAAAGCGAGTGTGCTGCGCACCGGGATAAACCACAGACGACAAACCTAGTTGCTTAATGCGGGTTAAACGTTGCAAAAGGGGATGCTGCACGATGTCGTACAGCAACCCTTTCGGGATATTGATGAACCCGAACACCGGGTCGTTAATGATCTTTCGTTCGTAGGGCATGTGTTATAATTTACTCGTTTTTATATAAAGTTTTTGTCTGATTCTAATGTTTATGTTAAGAAGTTCATAACCAATCTTGTCATAATCTCCTTTTCTTCTGTTTTTGATTCGGCTATCATGATGGTTATTGCGACAAGTGTGCTGTCATTGATGCGTTTCTCTCCGTCTTCATGATATAGAATTCTATTCTTTTGCAGAAAATAGAGGAATATGGTAGCTGCAATACGCTTGTTGCCATCGTTGAATGAATGATTCTTGGTTATATGAAATAGAGTAGATTGGCGGCTTTTTCCTCAACGGACGGATAAACATCTTCTCCGCCAAAGGTTTGGTAGATAGCGCCGATACTGCTATAGAAAGATTTATCTTTTTCATTGCCGAAGAGATCACTGTCTGTATTGAACTTCATGCTGTTTATTACATTACGGCATTCTTCGTAGGTCAGAACATACGTTGCTTTATTCCCGTCGGGTTTTCTGATGCACTGATGGTCATAATCGTCCAGTAGGTCAAGGGCTATAGTGTACTGCTCTACTACGGCAAGCATTTGTTGGGCGTCAAGTTGGTTGGTGGTGCGTTTTAATATTTTGATGGCCTCTCCCAGCTGCTTTAAGCGATTGTCGTTGACGGCGATACCACGAATCAAGTAGTCTTTCAGAACAGAGTTTGCCCATATACGGAATTGTGTACCTCTTTGGCTCTTTACTCTGTAACCTACGGAAATGACGACATCCAAGTTGTAAATGGTAGTAGGTTTATATTTGGAGAGAGTATTATGCAAAATTTGCATATTACTATTTTTGTCAAGTTCTCCTTCCTTAAATACATTCGCAATGTGGCGGGCGATTACAGACTGGTCTTTCTGGAAAAGCTCAACCATTTGTGCCTGTGTAAGCCACACTGTGTCCTGCTCCAGCTTCACATCAATGGAAGTCTTTCCATCCTGGGTTTGATATATGACAATCTTGCTTTGGTTCATGATTGCTGCTGGTTTTCTGATAACCTTTTCATTAAGTTTCTTAGCTATTCAGTGGCTATCAAAGGATAGCCTTCAACTGTTCCGCCATCTGCCGTTGCACTTCCTTTGCGGCATTGCGTGCAGCTTCTGCAAATTTTGCAGTCTTATCCACATAGATGATGCCACGGCTGGAGTTTACAATCAGTCCGCAAGTGGAGTTCATGCCATACTTACAAACTTCTTCCAGTGAGCCACCCTGTGCACCTACACCCGGCACAAGCAAGAAGTGGTTGGGAACAATCTTGCGGATATCTTCGAAAGCGCGGCCTTGTGTGGCACCTACCACGTACATCATCTGTCCGTCATTGGCCCATTCCTGAGACTTGCGCAGTACTTTTTCGAAAAGGCGTTCTCCGTTGGGATCTTCCGTCAATTGGAAGTCGTGGGAACCTTTGTTGCTTGTCAGTGCCAGGAGGATTACCCACTTGCCTTCGTAAGTCAGGAACGGAGTAACACTGTCCTCACCCATGTAAGGGGCTACGGTTACAGAGTCGATGTCCAGTTCTTCGAAGAATGTGCGGGCATACATGGCAGAGGTATTTCCAATGTCACCACGTTTTGCATCGGCAATGATGAATTGGTCGGGATAGTTTTCCTTGATATATTTCACAGTCTTTTCAAAAGCAATCCAGCCTTTCACACCCATGCTCTCATAGAAAGCGAGGTTCGGTTTGTAGGCAATGCAAAGGTCAGCCGTTGCGTCGATGATGGCTTTATTGAAGGCGAAGATCGGATCTTCTTCTTTCAACAAGTGTTCCGGAATTTTCTTGATGTCTGTATCCAGACCTACGCAGAGGAATGATTTCTTACGCTTGATATTTTCAAAAAGTTGTTGTTTATCCATTACTGAATCTATTTAATCTGTTTATAATTCGTTTGGTTATTTCTTGAATAAGTAGCCTTCTATGCGTAACCTGAGAGCGTCTTTCCTTTTCTTATTGTAATCCAGAGAGAAACTTGTAAGCATGAAAAGGCATTTGTCGGAATTACATTTAAATCGGGTAGGGGGCATTTGATTATATTTGTGATTATCAAGTGCCTCCATTGTTTTCAGGTCAATGAAGATCGTATCGTTCTTATTGTTAGTCTGAGTGGTAAGAGGAACAGGCAGTATTCCTGTTTCCAGATAGTCGTATGGTATGTGGAAGTATCTGTCCTGTATATCTCCATCCGGTATGGCTATGAACTGATGGTACCCGTCCGGTATCTGGATGCTGACTTGCCGGGAACTCTTGCCGCTGTATGATACAAAGGAATCGGAATCGTCTGTTGTATCGGTAGTACCGTAATTTTTAGAAGAATAGAAAGAGGCATCCTTGTCCACAAGGTCGGCAATACTTTTCCGTCCGAACCAGTTGCGCAGATATCTGACCTTGTCGTTTACTTGCACTGCCGTTTCTGCCGGGAGCGATTCCATCCAGTCATCGTATTGATCACGGGTGAGTGGCAGTTTCAAATTGGTGCGTTTCAGCTCTTTCTCTACGCTGCTGCGCATGATATTCCGGGTGATACTTGCATAATTGACTGGTAGTGCCGAAGTTAGCAGAAAGAGGATGGAGAACGAAATCGGTATCCAACTGATGCGCCGGGCTTTAGTGAAGACGAGTCCGATACAAACAATGTAGCACCAGATGTTGAGAGTTATAAGGTAAAGGCGATTGATGGTAACGCCGTAATCGTTGAAGCGGCGTATAATGCCGATTGTCATCAGTACCAGCATCGGCAATACCAAAGCGGGTAACCAACGCGCAATCCATTCGTTTATAGGTTTCTTCTCCTGAATACGTACGGGATATAGTCCGAATTCAATGGCGATACATCCTGCCATCAGTGCTACCACGAGCCAGGAAACCCAGCCTGTGGGCAGTTCCCAACTGATAAAAATGCGGGCTGCATAAACATAAAGCACGAGGAGATATCCTGCCATGAGCGGGAGGAAGAGAAAATGTATCGTGCCGTTCAGGAACTCCGACGGTTGCGGCTCCCGGTTGTGTTTTTGTTCATCTTTGGGCAACATGCCAAGGAAGAGCAACATCGGAAGCAACACGCTACATATAATAAGGATATACAGATAGCAATTCCAACTTACATCCACATTGAAGAGTTGGCGGAGCGAGAACACCAGCAGACTGATTCCACCGCTCATGATAAGCCCCACCACATTGGCCGTGACAAAAGCGCCGACCGTGTATGAAGCGAAGTTCCAGCTTGGAATGTCATTCTTTTCTTTGATGAATGAAAGGAAGAAAGCCGAAAGCCACAGTGCCAGGATGGCGGCTCCGTGGGCTATGCCTATTTCGGTAAGCGACTGTTCCGGTGAAAGACTGTAGAGGTACACCGCATCGGCAATCAGCAATACGTGCATTATTATATGTACGATCACTCCTTTTATCTTGCTCTTTATCTCTTCGCTCCACAGGTGGAGAGTGAGTGAGAGCAACGTACCGATAGAAAAATAGTAACCCAGAACCATCACCAGCTTCCTGTCATCATCCAGGTCGGTAGCTACCAGATAGACTAAATAAGCGGTAAGTGCAAGGACGAAACATACTGTAGAAGGAAAGCGCCTCAGGCAATTTTGAAACGCTTCCGTCAGGGTATGAAATACTTTATGTAGTAGCTGTCCTTTCATTCGCTCTGCTTCTTAACCTGTTGGCTTACAGTTCGCTTTCTTTCAGACGTTCTGCATTTTCCGCTACAATCAGGTGGTCGATACAATCCTGAATGTCACCGTCCATAAAGGCGGAGAGGTTATAGATGGTATAGTTGATACGATGGTCGGTGATGCGTCCTTGCGGATAGTTGTAGGTACGGATTTTAGCGGAGCGGTCTCCGGTAGATACCATTGTCTTTCGCTTGGAGGCAATATCGTCCAGATATTTCTGATGTTCCTTGTCGTAAATGAAGGTACGCAGACGTGAGAGGGCACGCTCTTTATTCTTCGGTTGGTCGCGTGTTTCGGTACACTCAATCAGGATTTCTTCAGAAGCGCCGGTGTTCGGATTTCTCCATACATAGCGCAGACGTACACCGGACTCAACTTTATTTACATTCTGTCCGCCGGCACCGCCACTTCGGAAAGTATCCCATTTGATTTCGCCTTCATTAATTACTACATCGAACTCTTCGGCTTCGGGCAGCACGGCTACGGATGCGGCGGAGGTATGCACACGTCCCTGAGTTTCAGTAGCCGGAACACGCTGTACGCGGTGTACCCCCGATTCGTATTTCAATGTTCCGTATACATTGTCGCCCGTAACGCTGCAAATGATTTCCTTGAATCCGCCTGCCGCGCCTTCGTTGACGCTGGATATTTCCATCCTCCAACCTTTCGTTTCGCAATATTTGGTATACATGCGGAAGAGGTCTCCGGCAAAGATAGCGGCTTCGTCACCACCTGTACCCCCGCGGATTTCGAGGATGGCGTTCTTGCTGTCTTGCGGGTCGGCAGGTACGAGGAGGAGTTTGATATGTTCTTCCAGTTCCGGCTGGCGTGCCTGACAGGCATCCAATTCTTCGCGTGCCATTTCCCGCATCTCCGGGTCTGTTTCATTGGAGATGATCTCTTTGGCTTCCTCGATGCCGTTCAGCACTTGGATATATTCTTTGCGGGCCTCCATCAGGTCGCCCAGTTCTTTGTACTCTTTGGTGAGTTTAACGTAACGCTTCTGGTCGGCAATCACTGCCGGGTCTGTAATCAGCGTCGATACTTCTTCGAAGCGGGCAACAAGCCCTTCGAGTTTCTCTAATATGGTATTGTTGTCTGCCATTTATTTTATTTGCAAAGTTTTTGTACCCATCCATATCTCCGGGTGGCGACGCCATAAGTTATGACACACCAACCCAACAATGCAAGTATACGCATGAACAGCCTGAAAGAAAATGGTTTCGCTGATAACTGTTCCCACGTATCATACCCCATATCTACGGTGATGAAAAGGCAGAAGAGGCAGCATAAGATATAAATCAGTTTCTTCATTGAATTTAGTATTTGAATTCTCCGAACTCACTCTTGATAATCAGTTCTTTCTGGTTGCTTTCTTCAATACGTCCAACAATCTGTGCATCAATACCGAAACTCTTGCTGATGGCAATTACTTCCTCGGCATGTTCGGGCGATAGATATACTTCAAGACGGTGTCCCATATTGAATACCTTGTACATCTCTGCCCAGTCTGTATTGCTCTGCTCTTTAATCGTTTTGAACAAAGGAGGAACAGGGAACAGATTATCCTTAATCACGCGGCAATTATCACCTATAAAGTGCAGCACTTTCGTCTGTGCACCACCCGAGCAGTGTACCATACCATGAATTTCAGGGCGAAGTGCATCCAGCAACTTCTTCACTACCGGCGCATACGTGCGGGTAGGAGAGAGTACCAATTTTCCGGCATCCAGCGGGCTGTCTTCTACGGCATCCGTCAGTTTCAGACCACCGGAGTAAACCAGTTCTTCGGGCACTGCCTTGTCATAACTTTCGGGATATTTCTCTGCCAGATATTTGGAGAATACATCATGACGGGCACTGGTCAATCCGTTGCTGCCCATGCCACCGTTATATTCTTTTTCGTAAGTAGCCTGTCCGTAAGAAGCCAAGCCTACAATTACATCGCCCGGACGGATATTGGCATTATCAATCACATCGCTGCGCTTCATGCGGCAAGTTACGGTACTGTCTACGATGATGGTACGCACCAAATCGCCTACATCGGCAGTTTCACCTCCTGTAGCATATACGCCTACACCCATTTCGCGGAGCTCGGCGAGCAATTCGTCCGTACCGTTGATGATGGCGGAGATTACTTCTCCCGGAATGAGGAGTTTGTTGCGTCCGATGGTAGAAGAAACCAGGATATTATCTACTGCACCTACGCAGAGCAGGTCGTCGATATTCATAATCAGTGCATCCTGTGCAATGCCTTTCCAAACAGAAAGATCACCTGTTTCTTTCCAGTACATATAAGCCAATGAGGACTTTGTGCCTGCACCGTCGGCGTGCATAATGTTGCAATACTCCGGGTCACCGCCCAAAATGTCAGGGATAATTTTGCAGAAAGCCTGCGGGAAAATACCTTTGTCGATGTTCTTGATGGCATTGTGCACATCTTCTTTAGAAGCGCTGACACCGCGCATCATGTATCTTTGGTTACTCATGAGTTGATATGTTTTTTCAATTGAATGTGCAAAGATAGTGCAAAATCTCGATTTTATGAGTAAAAAGAGAATTCATTCTCTTTTTCGAATGTGAGAGATTTATTTAAACTGAATGCCCCGGCATTTGCATTTTGCTGAGGTGCAGCCTATCTTCACGTAGCAAAAGTAGCGATTATTTTGCTTATAGCCTTGCCTTTGCATAAGAAATTAATCAAACATTACTTCTTTACTTTCAATCGTTCCCAAATTGTTTTCTTCTGGGATATTCCTGTTAAGACAGTCCCCATCAAGCAACAAGCACAGCGCAGTTCTTGCTTGGAAAGTGTATTCAGATTATTCGTAATACTGGATAAAGGGTAGTTCTCTTTGAAAAAAGAAAATGCATCGGCTGAGTTTTCTAAGTCGGTTTTCATTTGACAGGAGCAGGTAAGAGGTTCATTCATCGTGTTATAAGTTTTTAAAGGGTTAGTTGTGTGTTCCTATTTCTCTGACTATAAAATAAGAGACGTGGGAACTATTAACATTATTATTCAACTCCAAGGCTCTGGTAAACCCGTCAAGAAAATAATAAGTAATAGCCCCACGCCAGAGTGTATATAACAGAGTTATATGCAATCCAGACGTGGAGACTTCCACTTATTATTCGCTCTTGTAGAAATTTACCAGATTTTAGAAGTTACGAATAATAAAATGATATCTCCAAATCGCAAAATATATCTCTTTCCTACGAAAGAAATACGCCACAAAGATACATTTTTTTATGTAAGAGTATATATAGAGTGGGGTAGAAATAAACTATAAAATCTTTATAGCTAACCTTACTGAACAGTGGACTCTAAGTGAAGTAATTGTTGCTATTACTTTGTTTATCTTTTGCCACCGCATTGGCAATACTTTGCCATCGTGTTGGCAAAGCCTTGCCATCGAAGTGGCAAAGTATTGCCAATGCGGTGGCAAAAGATGGCAAATTCTGAACGTGAAAACAGCTTTAATTTGTTTTTTTCTTCCCTTTTGCAACTAATATCCAAATCGGGCGTCTTATGTATAAAAGACTATCTTAAGATGGAACAAAATAATAAGGAAAAACAGTTCACTTCCCTCATCGAGGAATACAAGCGAGTGATCTATAAAATCTGCTACATGTATGCAACGGATGGAGATAATTTTAAAGATCTCTACCAAGATGTAGTAATAAACCTTTGGAAAGGCTTCGAGGGTTATGAAGGAAAGGGTAAACCTTCTTCGTGGATTTACCGCGTGGGATTAAATACCTGTATCTCCTTCTACCGCCAGCAGCAACGCCGGGGCGAACATACTTCCTTGGATTCCCTCTATGGCTTGGAAGCAGAAGATAGTGAAACGACCAAACGCTTGAAAGAGATGTATCGCCTCATTGCGGGACTGGACAAGTTTGAACGTGCCGTCATCTTGCTGTGGCTGGATGAAAATTCTTACGAAGAGATTGCGGAAATTGTCGGTGTGCCGCGCAATACCGTAGCTTCAAAATTGAAACGAATTAAGGATAAACTTACCAAACAAGCGAATAGCTAAAATAAAACAGATTATGGAACTGGAAGAATTAAAACAAAATTGGAATATAATGGAAGAAAGGCTCGGGCGTCTGGAAATGGAGCAGCGCCAGCAACTAAATAGTAAGGTGGTCAGCAAAGTAAAGCAGGTACAGGATCGTGTGTTGCGGCGATTTACGGTTGTAGTGATCTGTTTACCTTTTTTTTGCTGGTATATTGTTCATAATCAGATGTGTGATTTTAGCATGTCAACGTGGATACTGTTGTTTCTGTTTGTAGCTGTGATAATAGCCCGGCAATTCACGTGGATGTTGCTGCTAAGGAAGATTGATTGCCTGAAGATGACTGTACGTGAAGTGTGCCTGGCGGAGAGTCGCTTCCGGATGTCTTTCAAAGTGGGAATAGCTGGGAGTGTGTTGTGTGCCGTACCTTTGCTGGCAAGTATGATATGGGATATGTCTCAAATGGGTGATCGCTATATATTAATAGGTGCCTGGACTGGGCTTGTCGTAGGGTTGCTGATAGGAATCCGTTTGTTCCTCAAAGCATGGAGCGGGATAAAAGAATTGAAAGAGGCAATAACGGATTTACAGTAGTCATCTTAAAAAAAATGAAAGTCCCCCTTCCATCCCGGAGACTCGAATAGATCGGAGTTTCCAATGGGTGGAAGGGGGACTTGTTTTTATTGAACCGTTTGTTACGGTAGGACTATGTCTATTTTAGAACTGTACCTGCGGTGCTGTTTCAGCTCCTTCGGAAGCTTCAAAGTAAGCACGCTTTTCGAAACCGAACAGACTTGCAAGAATGTTCTTCGGGAAGCGGCGGATGGCGGTATTGAAGTTCTTTGCTGCATTGTTGAAGTTGGTGCGTGCCACGTTGATACGGTTTTCAGTACCTTCCAATTGAGCTTGCAGTTCCAGGAAATTCTGGTTTGCTTTCAAGTCGGGGTAATTCTCAGTAATGGCAAGCAACTTACCCAATGCAGAAGTTACCGCACCTTGAGCTTTCTGGTATTCAGCCAACTTTTCCGGAGTCAGATCGTTAGCATCTACTTTAATTTGAGTAGCCTGGCTGCGAGCCTCTACCACACCTTCCAGAGTCTCTTTTTCATGAGAAGCGTATCCTTTTACCGTACTAACCAGATTCGGAATCAAGTCGGCACGGCGTTGATATTGTGTTTCAACGTTTGACCATTGTCCGCTTACGTTTTCATCCATAGTTACCAGTCCGTTATAACCAGTGACACCCCAAATGACGAGGAGAGCTAAAACAACAAGAATGATAATAGTTGATTTCTTCATACTTTTCTTTTATTAAATGATTATTATTAATTAGCTACAAGTTGCGAGCTACAAGCTACGAGTTGCTGCGCTGTGATACCGAAAGGCACTTGTAGCTTGTAGCCCGTAGCTTGTCACTCTGAGAGTTTCAACTCTCAGAATCGGGAACCGGCACCTCCGCCACCTCCCATACCTCCACCGAAGCTGCCTCCGCTGAAGCCACCGCCTCCGCCGCCGAAGCCTCCGCCACCGCCAAATATGACCGGACCTCCTCCGCCACCTCCGCGATAGTTTTCATCATACGACTGTTTGCGGCGTACTACCTTGTGTCCGCAGTTGAGGCAAGTGTAGGTAACATCTTCCGTTTTTACTCCGTTGATCCGTGAAACCACTTTACTGCTGGTGCGTTGCAATTTGTGCTGTCCGCAGTTGGGGCATTTGCTTGCGGCACGTGCCGCCATCCAACCGATTCCTCCGGCAACAACAAAGAATCCGATAACTGCTGCCAGAATGCCGAAGAAGGAAATGTCTTCTTCATCATCTGTATCATTCACCATGCTGCCGTCCAGTCTGCCGCATACGGCACGCACACCGGCAACCATACCCGCATCCCAGTTACCATCTTTCAGATAGGGAATCATGTCGCGCGTCTGGATGCGTTTACAGATGGCATCGGGCAGATCTCCTTCCAGTCCGTAACCAATGTAGAACTGGATGCAGCGCTGGTCGGTCACCAGAAGAATGACCAGACCATTATTCTTTCCTTTCTTTCCCACACCCCATTCGTTGAGCAGGCGGTGTGCAAAGTCAAAGCAATCATCATTGCCGATAGACGGAACTACGGCAACTACTGTCTCAATGCCGGTCTGTTGTTCCAATGCATACAGCATACGGTCGATGCTGTCGCAGGCAGCCTGAGAGAGGATGCCGTCCGGATTGCAGACATAGCGCATTTTGTTCTGAAGATGTACTTTGGGGATATTGTCTGTAGTATAGACCTTCTGTGCCTGCACGGATAGCAGCAGGCATAGGAATAAACTTATGGAGATTAATCTTTTCATACTAATGTATTTGTGTGGCGAATATAGGAAAAATCACATCAATAGATGTATTTTCCTACAAAATTCTTCACACGTTCGGTGTATTCCTCCGGGTGATCCTTATAGGACATGGCGTGTGTGGCACCGGGGGCAAGCCACAATTCTTTAGGTTCCGATTTTGCCTCATAGAGCGGGAAGACCATCCAGGTGGGTACGTATGTATCTGCATCGCCATGAATGAAGAACATCGGCAGTTTGCACTTCCTGACCTGATTCAGCGAAGAAGCTTCCTTGAAGTTCCAGCCGTATTTCGCGTTACACAGCCAGCTGGTGGTGTACATCAACGGGAAAGGAGGCAGCCCGAACTGCCCTTTCAACTCATAGGAGAATTCGTCCCATACGCTGGTATAACCGCAATCTTCCACAAAACATTTCACGAAAGGTTGTTGAGGCTCACCGGATACCATCATAGTGGTGGCGGCACCCATAGAGATGCCATGTACTACCATCTGGGTATTTCCGCCGTAAATATCGTTGGCAATGTCCATCCAGCGCAATACGTCCAGCCGGTCTTTCCAACCCATTTGAATGGCAGGGCCTCCGCTTAATCCCTGATTTTGCAGGTCGGGCAGCAGAATGTTATACTTTAAATCTTTGTTGTAAAGGTAACCTATCATCAGCATACGGATGCAATCGTCCGTATAACCATGCACGATGACGGCTGTTTTGTGAGTAGGTTCGGGAGCGGCTGCGTAAATGGCATGCAGTTGCACTCCTTCAGGGTTGATAATAAAGGTATCCCGTAAAGCACCGGCTGTTTGCAAACTATCTATCCAAGGCTTGATTTGCGGGTACTCGCTGAGCATATACTCGTAGGAGCCGGGAATATCTTTCCCTTTGTTGTGCTCCGGTCTCAGCGAGTAGCCGAGCATGTAGAAACTCGCACCTGTGAGGGCAATAATGATAACTGCTAACAGTCCGAGCAGACTGTACTTGATACCTTTCTTCATATTTCCTTCCTTTCACTCTATTTGTTCCATATTTCCCATGCGGCAAATGCTTGCAATAACAGCATTTCCAGCCCGTTTTTAGTGACGGCGCCGTGAGCCTCTCCCTTTTTCATGAAAAGGGTTTCATTGGGATTATATAACAAATCGTAGAGCAAATGGTTGGGAGTTAATTGATCATAAGGAATATCCGGACAGAAATCCACCTTAGGATACATGCCTACGGGCGTACAGTTTACGATGACTGTATATTCCTGCATGATCTCCGGTGTCAGTTCGTCATAAGTGAGATAAGACGATTCCTTTTTCGTACGCGATACGAATACGCTTTCGATGCCCAGATTGGCCAGTCCGCGATAGACGGCTTTGGACGCACCGCCTGTACCCAGAATCAGCGCCTTCTTGTGATGGGGTTGCAGTAAAGGCTCAATGGACTGTGTAAAACCTATAATATCCGAGTTGTAGCCGACAAGCTTTACTTTTCCCTTCGGCTGGCGGATGATTTTGATGACGTTCACTGCGCCGATCTTTGCGGTATCTTTGTCCAGTTCGTCAAGAAAGGGGATGACCTGTTCCTTGTACGGGATGGTCACATTAAGTCCGCAGAGGTTGGGATTTTCCTCTATGACTTCCATAAAGTCATTGATGTTGGGTATCTCAAAGTTCACATATTCGGCATCGATATTCTCCGATTTGAACTTTTCATTGAAATATCCGATGGAAAACGAATGTCTCAGCGGATAGCCTATTAAACCGTATTTCTGCATAATTCTCTTAGTGTGCTATGTCAATAATCATTTCATTTAGTCGCAGTATAAAGAGTGCATATACCGAACGTCAGTCTGCGGAAATTAACCTGACTGAAACCTGCTTTGCGAATAACTTCCTGCATCACTTCGCCTTGCGGGAAAGCACGGATGCTTTGGGGCAGGTAGGTGTAAGCACTATTGTCTTTTGACAGGCATTTGCCGAGCAGAGGGATGACTACTTTGGAGTAGATGGTGAAAAGTTGTTTCATCGGAAAACGGTCCGGCGTGGAGAGTTCCAGAATGATGAGATGCCCTCCGGTTTTCAGCACGCGGCACATTTCCGCCAACCCTTTGTCCAACCCTTCGAAGTTGCGGATGCCGAACGCTACGGTTACGGCATCGAACGTGTCATCGGCAAATGAGAGAGAGGTGCAGTCCTCCCGGGCAAAGGATATTTTGTCCGAGAGGTGCGCCTGTTTTACTTTATTACGTCCCACGTCCATCATTCCCTCTGAGATGTCGGTGCCTATCAGTTCATCGGGCTGCAACTCGCGGCAGGCAAGAATGGCAAAGTCACCTGTACCGGTGGCTACGTCCATGATGCGCTTCGGTTGGAAAGGCTTTAACCAATGGATCGCTTTCCGGCGCCAACTACGGTCGATGCCTAATGAAAGGGTATGGTTCAGCTTATCGTAAGCAGGAGCTATGTTGTCGAACATTTCTTCTACCTGTTCACTCTTCTTTCCGTCCTTACCGTAGGGTTTGATATGTTCCTGGGGATAATCCATGTTGATAGTGTTTAGTAGTTGGTGATAAGTGATTAATAAACCTGTTAATCACTTGTCACTAAACCGTTTATCACTTATTTAAGTATTCCGTTACGTTCTTTTCGATACGTGAAGCAATGTTGCTGGTATCTTCCTTCACGAATTGTTCTCCGGTGATATGCTCGTACAGTTCAATGTAACGCTCACTGATGGATGCTACGATTTCGTCTGTCATTTCCGGAACTTGTTGTCCTTCTTTGCCCTGGAAACCATTGTCCATCAACCATTCGCGAACGAATTCTTTAGAAAGTTGTTTCTGTGCTTCGCCTTTTTCAAAACGTTCCTGATAACCTTCGGAGTAGAAGTAGCGGCTGGAGTCCGGTGTGTGGATTTCGTCCATCAGGTAAATAGTACCGTTGTGCTTACCGAATTCATACTTTGTATCTACCAGAATCAGACCACGTTCTGCTGCGATCTCAGTTCCTCTGTTGAAGAGTGCCATGGTATATTTCTCCAATACGGCATATTCTTCGGGAGTAGCCAGACCTTTAGCAAGAATTTCTTCTTTTGAAATGTCTGCGTCGTGTTCACCGATTTCAGCTTTCGTAGTCGGGGTGATGATGGGTTCGGGGAACTTCTGGTTTTCCTTCATTCCTTCGGGCAACTTCACACCACAGATTTCGCGTACACCGCTCTTGTAAGTACGCCATGCGCTACCACAAAGATAACCGCGTACAATCATTTCGATGGGGAAACCTTCGCACATTACACCTACCGTTACCATCGGGTCGGGTGTAGCTGTCTTCCAGTTGGGACAGATATCAGTAGTGGCATCCAGAAATTTGGCTGCAATCTGATTCAGCATTTGTCCTTTGAAAGGAATGCCTTTCGGCAAAACAACGTCGAATGCGGAGATACGGTCGGTTGCTACCATAACCAGCTTTTCACCATTGATGTTATAAACATCGCGTACTTTTCCGTGGTACACACTTTTCTGTCCCGGAAAATTGAAATCAGTTTTTGTTAATGCTTTCATCATTGTTATATTTATGATTTGGATATCTATTATTGAGGTTACTTTCCGCTTTCGCTTCTTTGCGACTATCCCGTTCGGCTTTGGTTTCCTTATCAAATTTCTCGTAGGCATCTACAATGCGGGTTACCAATTGGTGACGCACAATATCTTTCTTGTTCAGTTCCACAAAGCTGATGCCTTTCACACCTTTCAAGATGCGGAGTGCCTGTACCAGTCCCGAAGTCTGGGAAGAGGGCAGGTCGATCTGTGTCATATCTCCCGTTACGATCATCTTGGTGTTCATACCCATACGGGTGAGGAACATCTTGATCTGCTGGGTAGTGGTGTTCTGCGCTTCATCCAGAATTACGACTGCATCATTCAACGTCCGTCCGCGCATAAAGGCGAGGGGAGCAATCTGAATGATGTTCAGTTCCATGTATTCTTTCAGTTTGGCAGCCGGAATCATATCCTGCAAGGCATCATACAATGGTTGCAGGTACGGGTCTATCTTATCCTTCATGTCACCGGGCAGGAATCCAAGCTTCTCACCGGCTTCCACGGCGGGGCGACTGAGGATGATTTTCTTGATCTCTTTATTTTTGAGGGCACGTACGGCAAGGGCAATGGCAGTATACGTCTTTCCCGAACCGGCAGGACCTATGGCAAATACCATGTCGTTCTTGGCGAAACCTTCCACCAGTTTAAGCTGATTTTCACTGCGGGGGATGATCGGTTTGCCTGTCACGCTGAATACGATGACGTTACCCGACTTTTCTGCTTGCGGTGCATTTCCTTTGATGATATCGATGATCACCTCTTCTTTCAATGAGTTGTATTCGGCGCAGTATTTTTCCAGCTTGGTAATGTTTTCTTCGAATGCGCACATCTCTTCTTCATCTCCCAATACTTTGATGACATTGCCGCGTGCAACAATGCGCAGTTTGGGGTACAAAGCTTTTATCAACTGCATATTGGCGTTATTCACACCGTAAAAGATAACCGGGTCGATATCCTCAAGAACAATCAGTTTTTCTATCATTGAATTGTTTATAAGTTCATGTCGTTTTATAGGTAAAACAGTTGCAAATTTAGTGAAACGTTTGGATACTTAGCTGGTTCCGGCTGTTTTTTTTGTTGCAGGCTTCACGATGACGCCTTTTCCATTCTTGGTGCAGTGAATACACTCTTTGCGGAGTGTCCTTTCTTTGAAATCGAAAATGAGATTGGGGTTGAAATGCTGCCCGTTGACGCGGGTTTCAAAATGAAGGTGTTCGGTGCTGGCTCGTCCGGTACGTCCGGTCAGTGCAATGGGTTGTCCGGCCTTTACGACGTCACCGCTCTGAACAAGATTCTTAAAATTATGACTGTATATCGTTTCCAATCCCGAAGAATGGCGCACAACGATTACGTTACCGTAAGCACTGTAAGGCTTCGACATACGTACAATGCCATCGAAAGCACTGCGTATCGTGTCTTTGGCGCAAGTCTTGATATCAATCCCCGAGTGGCGGCCGCCACCGCGTCCGTAAGGAGAAATCACTTTTCCTCCGGGAAGCGGAAAGCAATAGGCGGTATCAGGTATTTGTTCCAGATGCAATTCTAACAATTTATCGTTATCGAAAAGCCCCGGTGTAGTAACCCGGATATGATTGATTTCCATTTGCGAGAAGTTTGGTTTCTCTTCAGGCGGAGTATAAGCCAGTGCGAATGATAGTAACAGAAAGAATATGTTCATGATTAAAGGTCCTTCTCGTTATTCAAAATAGATAATTTCTCCTCCATTCGAGGAAGCGTATTTTTTCAGTAACTCCTGTATCATTTCGACAGCTTCCTGCAAACCTTCCTGTCCGCTGTAACCATTGACGATGGCAAGGATATGCTGGGTACCTAAATCCATTTTAGTACGTTCATTGTCGCTGGTGGGAGTACCGATACCGCCTACGGCATCGCGATAGACGGGAAGTCCTTCGATGTTCAGCACGCCCCGTCCGATACCTTCGAATGGTTCTTCGGCGCGTCCAACTCCCAGTTTGAGGTCAGTGCCCTGTATCTTGTCCGCATCGAAACCACCGATGGAATAACCGGTGCGCAGAGACACCAGATTAATCAGGTCAACCAGTGTGTCTATCTGGTAAAGGGCAATTCCGCGCATCAGGCGGCGGCGCAAGGCTTCGGCAGAAGGACGGTAACGGCTGGGGTCTTTACCGCAACGTTTATAAGCTTCGCGGGTAGCTGCAATGGCGGGTTGCAGTTTGATGTCCTCCGGCTGGGTAGTGGAAGTCAGTTCCCGGGTGAAAGCGTTGATCTCTTCCCAAAGCCCTTCACAAAAGGCTGTATTGGTAACTTCTGCATAAACGGCTGCACCTTTGAAGATGGGGCAGGCATTCTTTATTTCTTCTGATACGGTGATCTGGTACATAAACTGAAACTGCTATTTAAACTTTTCATGTAAAACAAAAACAAAATAATCACTCCGCAACTGATGGCAGCATCCGCCAAATTGAATATCGGACTGAAGAATACAAAATTGTCTCCTCCAATAAATGGCATCCAGTTTGGCCAGTTAAACTCAAAAAGAGGAAAGTAGAACATATCGACCACTTTCCCATGCAGCCAACCGGTATATCCTTCCCCTATAGGTACGAAAGTAGAGAGCTCGGCGGGTGTACTCTTACTGAAAATAACGCCATAGAATATGCTGTCGATGATATTCCCGATAGCTCCTGCCAATATCAATGAAACGCATGCAATGTAACCGCGCTTATATTTAGCTTTAATAAGTATGGCGATATACCATACAATCGCGATGGAAAATATTGTACGGGCAATAGTCTGAATGGCTTTAGGCACTATCTGCATACCGAAAGCCATGCCGGGATTTTCTATAAAGCGAAGATAAAACCAATCCGTGATATGTATGCTTTCGCCATAGTACATATTTGTTTTTACTTCAATCTTTATGATTTGGTCAAGAATCAAAATTCCCAATACAATGAGAATCGATAGCTGCCCCTTGGACAAAATATTCTTCATATTAAAAAAGTTATGGTTTTGTGTCTACTATCATAATTCCCGATAGTATACGTCCAGATTTAATGCCAAGCCGTCTTGCCGAGAAAAATTCTTCATGCCTTATATAGGTACAAATACCAGATGTTTCTATTTGCTCGCCGGGTACGCCGAAGTCGAGCAACTGCATCCGGTTAGCAGCCCACAGGTCGATGTGATGCTTATGTGTTTCCGGCTTCCATTCTGATATATAATCCATTGCAAAACCGTTCATGCGGAAAGCTTCGTACACTTCTTCGCCTACTTCAAAAGAAGGCAAGGATATGCCGGGGCCGATACAAGCGATAACATCTTTTCCATCGGTTCCATAGAGTGCCCGCATCCTGTCGAGAGTATGTCCGGCTATGTAATTCACCGTTCCCCGCCAACCCGCATGGGCGGCGGCTACCACTTGGTTCTTGCGGTCATACAACAGGATAGGAATACAGTCTGCCGTAGAAATGCAAATGCAGCAACCCGGTTCCTTGGTGATTAGTGCATCCACCCCTTGCAGCATGGCCGTACGCTCGCCAGATGTGGCATTGAGATACTTTTCATCAATCACTTTCACCTTTGTACCATGTGTCTGGAACGGAATGACTAATTCTTTAGGGTGTTGAGGCATGGAGTTGCAGAGTAGTTCCTGATTGCGACGGACAGATTCCACATCATCCCCCGTGTAAGGTGTACAGTTGAAAGAGGCATAATCTCCTTTGCTGAAACCTTCCCGGCGGGTAGTTGCGAAACAAAAAATGTTGGAGTACGGTGTCAAAACCCCGTACCCCAACATTCGTTTATCTTCTGTCAGAGCAATCATTGCTTGTCATCCTCCCAGTCTTCCTCCTCATATTCAAAGTCTTCCAAGTCTTCCACATCCTCGTCGTCTTCCACATATTCATAGCTGAGGTCCTCATCCTCACCCATTTCTTGCAGTTCTTGCTGGAGTTTGCTTACATCCTTCGGACGGTGGACTATAGCTTCTATTTTGTTGCTATCCTTATTCAATTCTTCCCAAAGAATATCTTTCAGTACGGAAAGCCCCATACCGGTAATGGAAGAAATGAATACATGCGGAACGTTTGCAGGGAGTGTAGGCTCTATTTCGTCCATCAATTCCTGATCGAGCATATCGCTCTTGGTGATGGCAAGTACCCGTTGCTTGTCCAGCATTTCAGGATTGAAAGTGCTCAGTTCATTCAACAGGATTTCATATTCTTTCCGGATATCGTCGCTATCGGCAGGCACCATGAAGAGCAACAGAGAGTTACGCTCGATGTGTCGCAGAAAGCGCAATCCCAAACCTTTACCGGCACTGGCTCCTTCAATGATGCCGGGAATGTCCGCCATGACAAACGACTTGCTGTCACGGTAAGAAACAATACCCAGGTTGGGTTCCAATGTGGTGAAGGGATAGTTGGCTATCTTGGGCTTGGCGGCAGATACGGAAGCAAGCAAGGTCGATTTTCCGGCATTCGGGAAGCCTACCAGCCCTACATCTGCCAAGAGCTTCAGCTCCATGATTACTGTCATTTCCTGCATCGGCTCGCCCGGTTGTGCAAAGCGGGGTGCCTGACGAGTAGCTGTCTTGAAGTGCCAGTTACCCAGTCCGCCGCGTCCACCTTTCAGCAGAACTACTTCTTGCCCATGCTCGGTGACGTCACAGATATATTCACCTGTTTCGGCATTGTATACCACTGTGCCACAGGGAACTTCAATAATCTTGTCTTCTCCGTCCTTACCAAAACTGCGGTTCTTGGAACCGGATTCTCCATGTCCGGCCAGTGCATGGCGGTCGTAGCGCAAATGTAATAGCGTCCAGTAGTTACGGTTGCCGCGCAGGATGATGTGACCTCCTCGTCCTCCGTCACCTCCGTCGGGGCCGCCATTGGGTATGTATTTCTCACGCCTCATGTGCGTAGAGCCTCGTCCGCCCTTTCCGGAGCGGCAATATATCTTTACGTAGTCAACAAAGTTCGATTCAGCCATTTCTTTCCTTACAATTGATTTTAAAATACTTATTTTCTTTTTCGATGCAAAAGTAACGATTCTCTAGGACTACCTCAAACTTTTTTATTCCTTTTTGCTTGCTAACTCTAGTTTCGTCTAAACTCTGCCAGGCTGAAAGCTTTTGGTTATATGATAGGGGAGGTTGAATGTAAGTCCGATTTTGCGGACAGAACGTTTTTAGTGGAATTAGGTAAATGGTAATGTTTTGATATAAAATCTCTTTTCTTATAATGTTTTTATATTGCTGTATATTAGGTGGTTGCAAACTCTTAATTTCTTGTTTGCAAGAAGTTAAGAGTTTGTCGACAGGAAGTTAACTTCTTGTAGACAAACTCTTGATTCTTTGTGGAAGAATCAACTATCTCACTGCATGCGTGTTTCATTTTCCATACATCTCAGGCTATATAAAAGAACAACAAAGCGCGGTAATACCATGAAAATGATAATACCGCGCTTCTAAATTATGATTGTGTTACTTTACTTTGCAGCATCAATTGCAGCGCAAACATCAGCAAAGATTTCTTCCAGTGCACCTTGTCCTTTGATGTGCTGGTATTGTCCTTCTTGTTTGTACCAGTCAATCAGCGGAGAAGTCTGTGAATGGTAAACAAGAAGACGTTTCTTGATAGTCTCTTCGTTATCATCGGCACGACCGGAATCCTTACCGCGTTTGATGAGGCGGGTCATCAGTTCGTCTTCAGGTACATCCAGGTCGAGCATAACGCTTACTTCCTGATTTCTTTCAGCAAGCATTTTCTTCAGAGCTTCTGCCTGTGCAATCGTACGGGGGAAACCGTCGAAGATTACACCTTTGCTGTCTTCGAAGCTGTCGAATACACTTGCAAGGATATCAATCATCAGTTCGTCAGGGATCAACTGACCTTGATCGATATAACTTTTAGCTGTTTTGCCCAGTTCTGTGCCGTTCTTGATTTCTGCACGCAACACGTCACCGGTTGAGATGTGGTTAATACCGTACTTTTCTACGATTTTCTCACTTTGTGTTCCCTTTCCTGAACCGGGAGCACCGAAAATTACAATGTTCAACATTTGTGATTTACAATTTAACTGTTACTTATATTATACCTAATTCAAATTCCTTTTTAATCCACTACTGTATAAATATCCGCATAATTGCGCCCGAAACCGTCATAATCCAATCCGTAACCTACGATGAAGTCATTGGGGATTTCCATGGCTACGTATTCGATATTCAAATCTACTTTCAACTTATCGGGTTTCACCAGCAACGAAGCGATGTGAATTTCTTTCGGGTTACGTGTGCCCAGCGTGTCCAACAGACGTTGCATAGTCAGGCCAGTATCTACAATATCTTCCACAATCACTACCGTGCGGTCTGTCAGATCTTCGGTAATACCGATCACTTCTTTGATAACTCCGGTAGAGGACACCCCCTGGTAAGAAGCCAGTTTCACAAAAGAAATCTCGCAGGGAATAGTAATGTTTTTCATCAGGTCAGCAGTAAACATAAACGAACCGTTAAGGACGCTGAGAAATAGAGGGTTTTTACCAGCCAGATCGCGGTTGATTTCATTTGCAACGCGGGTTACTTCTTTCAGAATGTCCTGTTCCTTGATAGAAACAGTGAACTTTTTGTCTTTTATTTGTATGGTGTCCATAAGGGATAGATTTTTAAAATTGGCACAAAAATACGATTTTTATTCCACTCCATGCATCATCTTCTGTAATTTCTTTGAGAGCAGGAAGAGGATAAGAGAGGCTACGCCGGACATGATAACGAATACCATAAAGAAGTCGAACATGGTTTCGATGCGGAATCCAAGCAGGGTTTTCACTTTCCCGTCTTCGGGATAAAGACCGCCTAAAGTTCCTGCAAATTTATTGGCAGTAGAGGTGGAAAGATACCAGATTCCCATCATGAGAGAGGCAAAACGGACAGGAGTGAGTTTGTTTACCATGGATAAGCCGATAGGAGAGAGGGCTATTTCTCCCATAGTGTGGATGAAATAAAGTCCGGTTAGCCAGATAAGGCTGACTTTTACACCGGGTTGTACATCTTTCACACCGAAGCAAATGACTAAATACCCCAGTGAGAGCAGTAACAAACCAATAGCTTGTTTGGTGGGGGAAGCCGGCTCCATGCCTCGTTTGTTCAGCGCACCCCATACACTGGGCATAATGGCTGCCAGTATAACTACGAAGAACGGATTGAAAGATTGTATCCAGGAGGCAGGCATTTCCCAACCGAGGATTGTACGGTCGGTTTGCTCGGCAGCGAAAAGGGTGAGTGAAGCACCTGCTTGTTCGTAGGCTGCCCAGAAGAATATAACGAAGAAAGCGATAATGTAAATAACGAAGATACGGTCACGCTCTATTTTTGTCAGAGAGCCATCCAGCAGAATGCTGACGGGGAAGATGATACAGGCCGTGAATATCCCTATACTGACCCAATCGTTGCCGAAACACCAGTAGAAGAATAAGGCAAGGGCAATGGTCAGTGCTCCGAGAAGCAAATTGTTGCGCATCTTCTTATCTTTGTCTATGGCTGTTTGCTGAACTGTTTTATGTTCTTTCGGTTGCTCCCGTTTGGCGTCCGGAATAATGCCGAGCGGTTTTCCGTCAGGACCGATCAGATACTTGCTTTTTTGCGTTTCAAACAGAATTACCGTGAATACTGTAACGATTGCTGCAATCAGGAATCCCCATTTGAAATCATTAGGATCACCCGTCTCACCGAAGTAACCGCAAACCAGTGGGGCGAAGAAAGAACCCACATTTACACCCATATAAAATATAGTATAAGCAGAGTCCAGGCGTCTGTCTCCCGGTTCATAAAGTTGTCCGACCAATGACGAAACTGTAGGCTTAAAGCATCCGTTTCCTAAAATCAAGAAGGTGAGTCCCCCATACATCAACCAGTGGGAAAGCTCTTTAGTATCTAGCATCGACGCACTGAAGAACATCAGGAACTGGCCTACCGCCATCATCATGGCACCCCAGAAAACGGAACGCCGGATGCCCCAGTATTTATCAGCAATATATCCGCCGATGAGCGGAGTGAGATAAACCAGTCCGGTATAACTGCCATAAATAGAGGCGGCATGTTCCTTATCGAACAAGAGTGCCTGGGTTAGAAACAGGATGAAGATAGCACGCATACCGTAGTAGCTGAAACGTTCTGCCGTGCTGGTAGCAAAGACGAGGTAAAGACCTTTCGGGTGTTTGGATGTACTCATTATAGTATAGATATTTTCTTTATGGGAGGCAAAGTTATAGAATCTGATTAAAAAAACATTACTACATTAAAATAAATTGTCTCTCTTTTGCGCTATAAGTGAAAAAAAATCTATTTTTGCGTACGAAGAGGATGAGAAAAAGATTTAGCAGGAAAGAGGTGCAGTCGCCTCGTAAGCTCAGGAGCTTTCTTAGAAATGTAAATACTCTGGTATAAATACCACGATTTACATTAGTAAATACTCATCCTCTTCCTTTTTTGGCTATGTAAGATGAACGGAATTCTAATAGCGGTACTGATTGTCACCGGCTTGTTGATTTACAAAATTATCTCTTCGAGTCGTGAACAGGAAGGATACAAAAGGTGGAAAGCCGGAAACCGCAGCAATACAGAAGATGCTACTGATACGGAAACTACCCGTAAGGGATGGTTCAGCCGGTGGTTTGGCGCTTCTGCTTCGACCGTTATTCCGTGGTTTGATGCAGAGGCGGTGGCGAAGTGTGCCAATCTGTTGGGAGTGGAAGAAGCGGTTCTAAAGGAGATACTGAAAGATATTCCCGGACATTACCGGGAATTCTGGATTGGCAAAAGAAAGGGAGGCTACCGTATGATTTCAGCACCGGACAAAGAGCTGAAAACCATTCAGAATGCTATTAATCAGCGCGTTTTATCATTTGTGAATCTGCATCCCGCCGCTACCGGTTTCCGGTGCAAGATGTCCATTTCCGATAATGTCCGGCCACACTTGGGCAAGCCCTATGTGCTGAAAACTGATATCCATGATTTCTTTGGTTCTATACGCAGTCCGCGGGTACGGAAAATGTTCGAGAGTATGGGATATCCGCCGAAGATTGCAAGAGTGCTTGCGGCTTTATGCTGTGTACGCAGATGTTTGCCTCAGGGAGCATCTACCAGTCCGGCGCTGAGTAATATCATCTCTTATGAGATGGATAAAAAACTGGCGGCACTGGCTACTGAATACAATCTGGTTTATACCCGCTACGCGGATGATCTCACCTTTTCAGGAGATGTCTTTCCGGCACAACAGATATTGCCTTTGATTAAACAGATCATTCGGGAGGAAAAGTTTGAAATCAATCATAAGAAAACCCGTTTCCTGAGTGGGCATAAGAGAAAGATTATCACAGGCGTTTCCATCAGTTCCGGTGTGAAACTGACCATTCCTAAAGCAAAGAAAAGGGAGATACGCAAGAATGTCCATTTCATTCTGACGAAAGGGCTTGCGGAGCATCAACGCCGGATAGGTTCTCATGATCCTGCTTACCTGAAGCGTCTGATTGGAACTCTTTGCTACTGGCGGTCCATAGAACCGGATAATGCTTATGTTTCCGATTCTATTGCTGCTTTGAAAGGTTTGGAGAAAGGATCTTAATTGTTGCGTTTCTGCCGGATTGTTTCTATGTCATAATATCCTTCCTCATTCTTTACGATCTTGCATCGCCCATCTTTTACCCATTTGTTCCAATCGTTGAATAGTCCGACGATATATTGGAACAAATCTTCTGCTATATTGATTTCCGCGCCCGATTTCAGATTCAAAACTAATTGGTTATTCTCGACTGAAAGGAATTTTTTAGCTCTATCTATTGCTATCACATAAACCGTTTGATTGTATGCCCGGTCTTCCATCAATCCTGTGTGGTAATTGTAAGGGCCGATTGCATCATCGGACATCGGACGTTTAGTCTTAAGGAAGGTAGAGTCGGTAATGGATTCGCGTACCTTGCGGGCTTCTTCCCATGCTTTCTTGTGTTCTGAAGCAATCTCTTCGTTTCTAATGTCCTCTTGAACTTGTCTGTACAGCGTTTTAAACTCTGCTTCTTTACCTGAAATAGCAAAATAGCCATTTGGAATCCGAGCATTAACCCGAGGATTGCATACTACCTTATTGTTACATACAAAACCGATATGTTTACCTATAGACCGTTCGGTTGCATCTGCCCATACTTCAATCGACTGTTCGTTTACTCTTCCTACAATTTGGTATATCATTTCGCCTGTCCGTTCATTCAAGGAAGAGTCGAGGCTTATGGAGGCAAAATCTTTGGTCGTTACGATTGGCTCTGCCGAAAGGCTGTCTTGTTTACCGCTCGTGATGTAATACCACCCATTGGGGCGATTCGTATCAATGGCTTTTTCACGAAGGTTCATAGAACCGTTGCCGTTTCCTCCCAATGAGCTTAAAGCCATAAGTGCTATTAATAAACTGAATGCTTTCATAACTTTGTGATCTAGAATAGTTTATATTCACAAAGATATGCATAATTGTCTGGAAAAGCAAATGTGAGTTATACTAAATAATTTTACTATCTTCTTTTCAACTATTCCAATAATTCAAAAGTACAAGTGGCCCTACAATGATACACGCTAATAAGGCACATATTATTAATGGCATTACTAATAAAAAGCGGATGACATATCCAAGATTTGTGTTTATATCTATTTTAACTGGCTTCTTCATATTCCTTATTTATTAGTGTATGGTTCTTTAGTTGGTTAGTATTCATTTTATAGCTATTTCAAAACAAATTCACTCTTCAATCATCCTCTTCCTTAAAGAAATTATATTTCTTCATTAGTATAGAGAGTTCGGGGTCAAGATTCGCACGGAATTTCATTTGCGCGTTCATATCTACCGCAGCGGACAATAGTTGTATCGCCTGTTTTTCATTTCCTAAGCGTGCCTGAAGAACGGCTTGCATATACTTGATGTCCGCAGATTGTGGCAATTTCTCAAATATTCGCAATGCAGCTTTGTCATACCCCAGCGACATATAGGCAATGCCCGTATTCATATCCTCGTACGGACGCAGAATTTCCAATGCTTGTGCATACTTGCGCTTCTCCAGGTACTCTACTCCCTGTGCATACGTCATGTCAGGCTCATTGGTATAAACGGTATCCTGTTTCATACCCCTACGAGAGAGGGTGAAGCGGAAGTCTACTGCACGCACTGCCGGATAGAGCTTGTCGAGCATATAGGCATACTCTTCTTTATACTGGCTTTTAATCAACCATTCACGTCGGTCGGGCTCCGGTTCCCGGTCTATTATCTGCAAGATGGCACCTCTATTACCTTTAAAGTGCTTGTCATCCATTATCAGGTGCCTGAGCTTGTTCCATCCCTCAGGAATAGTACGTATCTTTATTAGTTCGGGCAGATTTGGGATTTCGTCTTTTACCTCCTGATGGTTGATGTTCCCCACTTCGTTCATTTCGACAGTAGTACTGACAGCCAGTGAATCGTAAAGCTGTTTAAAATCTTGTACCAGAACGTTACGAATTGATTCCGCACGCTTTTGTGCTATTTCTCCATTGATCTTCCAATTACCTTCAGGAGAGGACGTTGCCAGGAGTGTCAGACTGTCTATGATGTACACCGGGTCGGTCATTAGCGCCAGGGTAAGGTCATGTACCTGTTTTATTCCCTTTCGGTTTATATCAATGCTTTCATCCAGACGAAAGCTGCTTTTAGGAAAATAAAAATTCACATTTGTATTTGCTTCCGCATCACGGATGACGATTTTACGTACGAAGCGGGGAGTCTTGTCAATGAACTTCGTCATTGAACTCACCAGATAAGTGAGCGTATCCGATTTCGGTAGCGGATACTTGTTGCCGTTACTATTCAGCACATTGCCTACCACAAAGACCTTCATGCGTGCCGAGTTTTCGTCTGCAAGTACCTTCTGCGAATAGAGAAAGTGCACCTGTCCGGTAGCATAAATCACTGTATCGAGCTGCGCTTCAGGATTGAACGGAAAACGGACAATGTCACGGAACTTTTCGTCTTTCATCGCTTTACGTGCCTTATTACGTGCAATCTTCTGAGTTTTATAGAACGTTTTTATCAGGCGGGTCGAATCGAGCGAATTGATATGTGCCAGCCGTTCTTCATAGCTTGCTTGCCGGACGGCATGCCGCTGGGTGAGCATTAAGCTGTCACGCTCGGTCACCTGTCGGTTGAACATTTCAAAACGCTGCCGCAGAGGGGTCGGACGGCGTTTCTTCGCATCCTGTATCGCCCAGCGTTCCTCCAACTTGCGTTTATACCATTTCAAACGTTCAAGATAGCGTTCGAAAGAGTGATAATTGATGTAAGTCCGGTAAAAATTGATTGAATCCGGGATAATCTTTTCCAGGAAACGATCATAACGCCGGTAATCATACTCTTGCAATTTGCGGAACCCGTGTCCTGTGAATCGTAATTCTTTCAATGAATCGGACACATCTCCCCGCATCAGTACCGGACGAACATTCACCATCCAGTTTTCCTGCTGCATGCTCTTGGGCACCGTTACTACAAATTCAATGTTAATCAGTCCGTTTCGTTCCGCAGTGTTGCGAATGGAACTGGCAGACACCACTACTTCATCCAGTGCCATGGTGGTCAGATTCTCCTTGTTGATACTGTCCCATTCTGCGGATATACCTACAGAGATGCTGTCCCTTTTGTTACTGACGGGTACAAAGTTCAGGGACGGAGCTGTAGTGGCGGAATCGTTTTGGGCCATCTCCACAGGTTTTGTCTGTCGAACGGCAGGCAATGCCAGTGTCACTCTCGGTTGCTCTTTGTACAGCCTGCCGAATGGTGTACACGCAGTGATAATCATTATCAATAACAGAAAATAGAAACTTTTACTACTCTTCATACACCCATAGGTTGGCTAAAGGATTGACCTCAGAATAAATAAACAAGATTTAATGCCAGTTTAGGTGTCGGAAGGTAATAGGTTCCTGATTTCACCTTTTCACCGCAATGTTTGCAACGGTATTTCGTGTAAGGAGTTACAAGCAGCCCTAACCCTGCTTCAATTTCCATATTCCAGCGTTTGCTCAACAGCCAGGAACGTCCGTACGTCATTCCCACGCCATAGCCCCATCCCTGGTAACGGTATTCTCCATCCAGCAATTTGTCCCAGGCCACGTTAAAGCGTGCCCCCATGGCATACATGCTGATGAAGCTGCCGGCATAGGTTTGCCAGAACCAGTAGCGTGCACCGGGTTCTATTAGAAAATGCTTTATCTTCCTTGTGTCGCTGAAGTTCCACGGGTTATAAGAAAAACCCAGGTTCAGTGTCCAATGAGTACTCAAAAGCATGCTCCCTTCCGCATTGAAGGTGGTGGTAGCCAATTTTAATGTATTGGTCTGCGCTGAATAGAACTGTGCTTGCAGACGGGTAGTAAGACTGCCCGCAAGCAGCAGGAAAAAGGACAGTAAGCAATATAGTACGATTTGTCTCATTGATGTTTCAATATAAGGAGTTTATATTAATCGACTGTTAGCTGTTCGCGCCACATGTCATATTCTTTCCAGTAACAGTAAACGGCGGGCGGAGGGCTTACCTGTATGCACGTGTCTGAAACCAGTGTATCATAGCAATCGAAGAGATTTAACAGATACGAATCGGGAACACATACACAAGGTATGGATTCGGCAGAGACTTTACTCTTTGCCTCGACGGTCTCCAACTTCGGATATATCATACTCAGGTAATGGGCGGAATGGCCGAAGCACCACCACTTCTCTTCTATATAGAAAAGGTAGATATGATACAGATTTTCACATTCCTTATCGATTGCTAATTCTGGAATTTCCATATAACGTTTTATTATTGGTTAATAATCACTCACACATCTCACCATACCATTCGCTGTAGTTTTAGCTTGGGTATCACAGTAAGGCACACCTGGTGTAAACTTAAAAAACCAAGCATCTGTTGCACCCTTTTCAGTGGAAGTCCAGTATATTTTCGTCTTGTCGGGTTCTTCCATTGGGTTGTCCTTATATATCGCCCCGATGGCTTCACGAAACATCCACATCAGTTGTAGCTCGCGTTGAGTGGGAACACGCCATTTGCGCCCTGCACCCGGTGCGCCGGTAGTGCCATACCAACGGCACCCTGTATTTGCAGTGGTGGTAAAATCCGAATTCTGATTCTGCCCGCCATCATTTACTCCCTGCATTGTCATCCAATTTTTATTATTGTCTCCTATATCTTCGGTTGCCACGATAAAGCGAAACGGTATTCTATCATTGACGCTCAAATTTCCACCGTTTCCTTTGGAAACCTGATGCCGGATGGTAGTGCTGTCCCTCATCATCTTCACTCCGGGACTCCATTGGGCGGCTCCTGCCAATCCATCCGCATAAATAACGGCATACGATTTTCCACCGATAGTCTCTTTCTGAATATACTGCCCGAAAATTCCCGTAGGAAAGCCGAAGCAGAATAAAACGATCCATAGAATGGAATAAGTTTTGAAACTCATCATCTTTATTGCTTATTAGGTTGCATTTCGTTTACTAATTGTCGCTGCCCGCATGAGTGGCTTTGTCAGGGTCCTGGGAAGCTCTGACAGCATGCGTATTGCCAACAGCATCGGAGTACACTTTCCCTTCATTCGAAACCACAAAGGCTTTATCAGCATTCGGATCGGCGGTAGACGACCAGTAGCTTTCCGCCAACTGTTCTTGCGTACTCGAAGAAGAAATCCAAGTTCCTATCAGCTCGCTGACAGAAGGGAGATACCACAGAATATCCTCTGCAGGTATTCCCTGATCATATCCGTTCGTTCCCCGATAGCAGGTGTAAGCAGCTGCATAGTCTTCCCAAGGGGTGCCGGACGCTTGCAATAGTGCGGTATTCTTACGTCCGTCCGTCAACGAAGTGGCTCCCAATTTGGCGAATGCTACTCCTGCATACCATTTCAGGTTCTTCTCTCCCTGATTTGTAGAACCGGATGAGCTTCCCGCTGGATAGTATCCATCCGAAAAATGTAGCTCTATCTTGTTCGGGTATTGCCATTTAACGGCGTTCGCGTCAGTTACTGACGGTAAGGCAGTACCATTTGCATTGTATGCCGTAAGTTCTCCCGAGAAATAGCCCGGTATCAACCGGATGACATTGGTATCATCCGGACTGTTTCCTTTCAGGGTAATATTGTAAGTCAGGTCGTAATTGGCGGACACACTGTAATCGGTCGTGAAGTTCTTTCCCAAAAACAACTGATAGATAGAGAAATCTTTTACAATATTCAAATCATTGCCACCTGGAATCGTCTTATTCTCCAACCCGATAATCTGGAGGTAAGTGCCGCCCGACGGCGCATTATCGCGACGGGTTTTCTGTGTAGAGGTCGGCACCACTTGCTGGAGATTGATCGGGATATACAAAGGGGCCGTTTCAATCACAGGATTTGCAGCGGTTATTGTTGTGAGTGATTTAGTCCAGAAAAGACCGGTTTTGTCCATCGAACTCTCTGAAGGAAAAATAGCTTTTCTTCCAATTACATTATAGTAACTCTGCGTGGGTATATTCATCAAGGTCACATTCCATGTATGTTCCACATCTATAAAATGGGGATAGGTTGTTTTTATATTGAATTTCACTCTTGCCACCGTACGCTTTAAAGAGATATATAACTGTTTGCCACTACTGATTTCGGTAGCAGTCTGACCACACATAACGATTCCGGTTTTCTCTCCTCCGCCATTTGGCAAAGTTACCTTGTTTCTCGGGAACATGTCGTCATCGGTCACCAATGTCATACAGAGATTCTGTAGATCCGCATAGGTGGAATTGCCTACTATCATAGTCTCAAACTCACTCTCATTGACGTTGGCTAAAATCACAACCATGTTTTTTTGTCCCTCCAGTGTAGGCTTAATCTCCACCTCATCTGTCTTGATAGAACCATCCGGAGAAGTGAAAAATTTCTTTTCTACCAGTTTTCCATCCGATTTTGTTCCATCAAACTGAAAGCCCATATATGAATAAACGGCATTATCTTCAGTAATAGCTGCAGTCGGAGACGAGGCTACCCTTGTGGCGGCAGGTGTCGCCACGAGTTCTACATCCATATCCGGCGAGGACATCGAAAGGACGTGAGGTATTTCTTCCATACGTGTTTTCCCATCAGACGAAGTATTATAATCGTCTATGCCCAAGGTCAGCCTGACGGTAACCGGCTCTGTGGATAAAGGCATCCGGGAATCGGATAACAGATTGTCCTCCGTACAGCCTCCCAAGACTAAGCAAGCGACACATATCGAAACCATTGTTTTTTTTATCATGATAATATCATTCATTTGTATATTGTTATCATATCATTACTTATGAAGCATCACGGACACAGCGCACAGAACCCGTCGTTTTCTTATCGTACGGAGATAGTACCAACTTAGTATTTGCAATACCATTTTCATAATCAAAAGACATGCCCCATGCTTCGTTTTCACCTACTTCCGTACCGGTCCAGTATGGTTTATTTCGATTCTCATCACTTCCAAAGTTCAAATTTGCAAATGTACCCCCATTAGCTGATACCAGTACCAATACCGCCCGCAACTCTGTGGCTCTCGGAAGTCTCCAGTCATGAAAACCACCCCCGTTATATTTTCTGCAAAGTTCTTTCGCAACCAACTCTCCGTTTTCATTTTCCCACGGAACAGGCATAACGGAGACATCATTTTTGGTTATCTGAATTACCGGATAAGCTTTTTCTTCTGTATAGACGTTTATATCATCCGTAATCTTTAGACCGTCCGTGGGCAGTTTTGAGAGGTCTGGTGCTTTAACAGGCACATAAGCTCCGTTACCGCCATAGGCCACAGTAGTAAGGTAGTTTTTGAACAGATGCTCACCGGCGGTTAAATAGGCAGGTCGTGGAGGATATTTAGTAGGATTTAGATTGCCCGGCACAAGGGCTGTCGGCCAATAATTATTAGTATTTTGAAATTCTATCCGCATATAGCTTCCGGAGCCGGGAGGCGTTATGTCATCTCCAAAACCACCATTAATTACCTCTGAACTCCAGTTCTGAATACTTAGCCCCAGAGCGGAGTTATTATAGACCAGGTTATACGTATTTTTATATCCCTGTCTGAAACCAAATGACTTAGCATCGTCACTTTGGTTAAGATAGGCCTTATCCAGAAGAAACAATTCATTAATTCCATTGACATTCAATACGAGGACTATTTCGCCATCACCAACTTTGGCATCCATGAACGAGGGAACCAGAAACTCGTAAGTGAGAGTCTCCGTAGTAGATAATTCGACTGGAGGGTCTACTGTTACTCCTATCGGACCGACGGTAGCCCCATCCTTTGCCAACCCTGTTTCCGGGTCAATAGCTCCTTGGTTTTTGATCCAGCTCCCCCCAAGGTTATCCAAAGCGACACTGTTCAGACTGAACTTCTCTCCTTTATCCACGTATTTCGTGATGTTAAGAACGATCCATGTATAGGCATGCCGGAAGCGTAAAGGAATAGTTGCCACCGGCTTGTCGGATGGAGTAAACGGATAGATGGTGTCGATATTGTAGAGTAAATCCGTCTGTTGAAGGTTGGTTTTATCAGAAAAATCAAACGGGATGCCATCCGTATAGACATTCTTAGTACCGGTCGAGACACGAGGATAGTAGGCAACTACTTTTAATGCTTTACCTTCCAGCCCCACGGGAGTGACGCTTGACTGATTGGCATTGTCAATGAAAGACCAATTCCACGGTGTAGAGGAGCCGGGGCGTTCCATAGTCGCTGTCATGTCTGATGATCCTTGGAAAATCTCATTCCCATTCTCACTTTTAGTGATGGACATGCCAAAAGAATAGGAATTTGCGGTAAAATCTGTTGTGGGTACAATTATCCTCGATTGAGTGTCCTCTGTCTTTTCTATGGACGCGTTGAAGTTCAGAGGAACTTCCTTTGCCGGAGTATCCGGCTCCATCCCGTCGTAGGCATAGTTGTCACAGGCTCCTGCCAATACTAAAGAACAGGCTGCCAGGATGATTGTCCGGGGTAAGGTATGTTTCTTGTTTGTATCCATATTCATCTTTGTATATCGTTTCAATTACTTATTATCCAATTTCTGCCTTACGCAACGGATTTTCAGTTTTTCTGTTTTCAGATGATGCGATGCATATCCGGTAGCATCGGCAAAATCGATAGCCCATGCCGAACCGGACTTTTTCCTTTGCTCGTCTGTTGTACCTTCCAGATACTCACTCCCGCACCAATAAGCCCCGGACAACGGTATGAAGCCTCGCAATGCTTCCAATTTTGTCTGATTCACATAGATAAACGCCAGTTCCGATAGTCGCGGAAGTCTCCAGTCATCGAATCCGTTTTCTTCCAGATTGCGGCATAAATCAAAGGCTGTCAATGTAGTCCCAGTCTTCCACGGAATAATATCACTACCCGATTCATCCACTATATCATTACCGGAAACCATCAGATAAGGAAAGGTACCTTCATAGTTTAAGGCATCTGCCACTGTATCATACAACCTCCCGTTTTGTCCTCCCGAAATATTCGGAGCATAAAAATTATTTCCTTCCTTATAAAAATTATCATAGTCGAATGAAAGATATTGATTAGTACCCCAATAAGACTTCTTCTTAGGGATTTGTCGCGAGGAACCCACAGCATAAGTCCAGTCCACATTCTCTCCATTAAATCCCTGATAAGACAGGTAGTAGCCCAGAATGGAAGGCACGGAAGCCGTTTGCCCCACAGTCCATGGCTCAATAGCAACTTCGAAGCTTAAATTTTTCGGCTTGCTGTTGTACGCAAGTTCGGCAGTGGCATACCCCGCAGCTTCCACTCTCTTGATGGTAAACTGGTATACGTGGTTGCGCAGTATGTTCATTTTGTCCTTACTTCCCTCATCGTAAGTGAAGTCTATGCGGTAAAACGTTTCCATCGCCGAGCCGTCATACCTTCCTCCTACGATAATTGCAAGGCGATTGGCATGATTGTCGTCGAATGTGCTTCCCCATAGCAGGTCGGCTTCGGGCAGGTAGATTCGATCCGCACAATAAGTACCGTCCGTGATGTATGCACTGTTGTATGTCATGGTGACGGTTTCTCCGGGAACGACAGTGGGGCTGTCCATTACTATATTGTTTGAGGTGATATCATTGCTGGTAGTAGTCCAATGGAAGTTCCCCACTGCCGGTATGTAGGTGTATCGTTTTCCCGTTTTCCATACTTGTATTTCAGTCATGGTGAAAGGTACGTTATTTTTATTCCAGGTAACGGTACCGTCTGGGTTTGTAATTTTTCGACCGATGCCGAGGTCCACGCGTGCAACGGCACGAATCAGTTCGGTATTGCCCGTGTATCGAGTGTTTTCCTGTACCTGTACGGAGGCGCCTCCATTGACCACCCCGAACATGGGGAACGGGTGGGTACTATCGAATACAAGGGGGAGGAGGCTTTCTGCGCTCAGGCAAGCTTGCTGCACTTCGGCATAGGTTTTGCCATACAGGCCGTAAAGGAAACCGTAGTCGGGAAGGTTGGCAAGGATGACGAGTTTGTACTTATCGTTTGCACCCATGCTTTGCAACAAGGAGGCAGTGTATTTACCCCCGGTAGTTTCGGTGCCTTTTGCCACGTAGCGCAGGGTTCCGTAAGATTCACCTTCGGCATTGAACTGAAGAATATAAATGGAGGTAATCCGTGCATCGGCATCCGCACTACTTCCTGAAGTGTCGCTGATGCCTGAAGTAGCCACGGAAAACTCTACAAGGACCGGACTGTTGTTTGGTGGCACATCATAACGGTCGTCATTCTGGCAAGCTCCCGCCACAATGATTATCCAAAAGAGCTTAATCAGTCCGTTTAGTACCAATATATAATTATTTCTTTTCTTCATATCCTATTCTTTCTTTGAGAATCAAAAAAATCAATTGTATTCTTTCCAGACGACTGTTTCGCCCCAACTTGTAATTTCAATCTCTACGTTTACGGAGCCTTCGAAGTTCAATAAGAGATTCGTGGTTTTACCCACCACGGGGATAATGGGGTTTCCGTTGCCGTCGGCATGTACGCTTTTGAGCAAAGTTCCTTTGTGGTAGATTTCGATGGTAAGCCCGGTGGCATCTACAGTGGGGAAAAGCCGGAACATGGAAACTTCGAAGTCTTTGTTTGCTGCTAAATTTACAGGTGGGGAATAAGAAGCGGGAGTTCCTCCGTACGTTGCGTCGAAATTCATCCGGCTGCTTGTTTCGCGAACCACGAGTGAGTAGTCCCCGTCTTTCGTGCCGGTGAGCCGTTGCAATCCGCGCAGGGTTATATTCATTGACGCCGTCATGCGGGAGACAACTATAATTTGTCTTTCAGGCTGAGCGTGCGTTGTGTTATTTTCAATTTCAAGCTCTCCGTAGAGCAAATCGGCGGGAGAGGTAAAGATGTCCTGTTCCGCCCTTGTGGGTTCAGCGGGCTTCAGTGATATGAAGCCGTCAGAGCATGCGCCGCCCTTTTCGGGAGGACTGACGGACATAGTGCCGTCTTGCGTGTTGCACAAGGCTACGCAGTGGAACATGGGGATGTCCGGATAGTTCAGGGTCACGGGTTCCATGCCGCTTATCGCGAATACATCGAGTAGCCTGTCTTTGTCATCGAATACATAGAGACTTATATCTTTCATGGCTTGAGGCGAAATGTCGGCAGGCAGTTCCACTGTCAGCGGAATACCTGTGTAACAATCATCGGTATTCTCGGCTATGCATCCCGACAACAGCAATGTGAACATGAAGTAAAATATACCCGGGATGGACCGGAATCTGTAATCGCCTGTCATAATGGGTTTTCTTTCTTATTTTATTTCTTAGGAGGTTTAGAAACATCTGCTGCAGGCACTGCTGTAGCAGATGTTTCTGATAAGTTTGCATACCCCGCAGGGGCATCGGTCAGGATGTCAATCCCGGGATTATGTCCATTCTTTGCTAATCTCCGGTATCAGATCCCAAGTTGCCGGAGTAACGGTAACCTCTATGGCACTGCTTACGGTCGGTTTAGTCGGATCTTCGGTACCACCACCGCCGGTACCGCCATCGTTGGTAGGTTTAAAGTTACCGTTCAGTGCCAGAGACACGGTGTAAACCTTACCCGGCGCAAGTTCCGCCTGGTCTCCGCCTCCGAAATAAACGGTGAAATACAAGGTCTGATCTTCTTTTGAAATACCCTGACCTGAATCAGCTTGCGTTTTTCTCCATTTCACTTCAACCACGAGTGCTGTAGGATGCTTAGCGATATCTGAAACACCGGTATTTGCGAATGTGTACCAATGTCCTATGTTCGAGATATTATTTGTAGTAGTCGTAAATTTGTCTGAACCGGCCTCTATGGTATATTCATTATTAGGTTTATAACTATTCGGCTCTGTACCCGTCCATGGTGCAGACCACGTTACACCACCGGTGTATTGTTTATCGTCTTGTGCGATATAATCGGTACCGCTCGCGGTAGCAGGCAGGAAGTGCGTGGCTCTCTGTACATTCATTAGGTACACACGTGTGATAGTAAAGTTTGCATCATCAGTTGTGTCAAATGAGTTTGCCTGAACATATTTATTATCTTGACCTTTACCATTGAATGAAATTTCTTTGAGCTGTATTCTGGCCGACAAATAGTTCAACTGTATTGTTACATTGGCTTTCATTACCTCACCATCCTTAGCGAAAGCAGACAGAGTTCCTAATCCTGACATATAGAGATTGTCATCCTTCTGTGTTACTGCACCGGCAGGATCTGTCGGGGCTGCAAGCATATTTGCCAGCACAGCCTTGAGCGCAGTCTTGCTTGAAACAGCGACAAACATTCCTCCTGTAGTTGTCTGGTCTCCTGTATTGGTAACAACTGCCACTTCTGTGGCATCTGTCGTAGTTGACACTTCATTAGCTCCCTGTGCCGGAGTATCAATATACTTTTTCGCAATAACGTTTCCGGAACTGTTGAATACAAATATTGTAAGGTTATTCACCTTTTGATTACTTGCCAGCAATGTTTCATTAGTAGGCAAACCTGCTGCTCTGCTATCTGTCTGATTACCGTTTCCTGCCAATTTTATGACAACTTTGGCTTCCGGTGCATTGCTATCTATACCCGGAATTTCATCGTCATTCTGCGAACAGCTTGTTAATGCTGCTATTGCGCACATTAAAAAAAATAAACTTTTTACTTTCATACAACGTTTTTTAAATTAATAAAATTGATAATAATTGTTTGTTTGTTTTGATTTCGAGCAATTATTTTGAGTGAAGCTCTATTTAGAATAGAGAGCCGGAAAAATAAATTCTTATGTAAGTGTCTGGATATCATAATATGCTGTTTTTAAGATAGAAAGGAGTAGGCTTTGCGCTATCTATACTTGAATATATTTGCAGGATTATTGCTGCAATATTTTATAGGTAAGTGCATTATGATATCCGGTACTGAAACAATGCTGAAACAATACTGAAACAAACAAAATAAATACATTAAATATAGAATCTTATGGGTCGTAAAATTTTACTTAATAAACTGCTTTATACCGAGGAGCACCTTTCGTGTAGAAATTACTTAAATCAAGTGGAATCCGGTTTTAAATATATAGAGTTAGAGCAAGAGGTGTCTATCCATAAAGAATGTGCATGCTGGAACTATCTGCTACTGTTTCTTGATGGAGAATTTGTTATTAGCCAGGATCAATTTAATAAACGCAGGTTTAGTGCCGGAACAATGATTCTGTTACCTAAGATGTCTGCATTCAGTGGTTGGGGCAGTAGTGGTGCTAAACTGATTGCTTTATCATTTGATACTCCTCCGGGTAATTGTGACATGTTTGTTTTACAATCGCTATCAGGTATTTGCGAAACAATTGAATATAACTTTCAAGCTATTGAAATTCGTTATCCAATTACTCCTTGTCTGGAAGTGCTGACCTTTTGCCTAAAGAGTGGGATGAATTGCGGGCATTTGCACGAATTAATGGCAAAAGAACTGTTTTTTCTAATACGCGGGTTTTATACAAAAAAGGAGATTGCCAGCCTGTTTTATCCCATCATAGGGCAGGATTTTCTTTTTAAGCAGATGATTTTAGAGAACTATCAGAAGGCGGATAATGTTGAAGCGCTAATTAATATCTCTAATATGGGTAGGAGTAGTTTTTTTACCAAATTTAAAATTGTATTTGGAATGACGGCCAAATGCTGGATTGTGAAACAGAGGAATCGCAGAATACTGGATGAAGCAATGCGCCCTGATGTAACAGTTAAAGAATTGATGGTGAAATTTATGTTTGACTCACAAGTTAATTTTACGCACTATTGCAAGCAACACTTCGGCTGTACGCCTAAACAACTGATAGAGCACTATCGCATTGAAAATCAATAAAATTGTTTATTTAATACCCCTATGGACTAAATATAAAACTTATTGGACTTTTTTACATATAGACGTATGTAAAAATGACGTATCTTTGTAGCGTGAAACAAAAGTTGCATAGGATTATTATAGGTGTATCTCTATTCTAAATAGATATTTATATTTGACAAATATACTGAATTTACTTAATGCGGAAAAATAATTATCTCAATTTAACATTTAAAATAAGATTATTCATCATTTTGTTGACTTGTTTGAGATGGTCTGTATCAAGCTCCTTAAGGTATATATGTGTCATGTCTTCTGTTGTGTGTCCCAGCCCTGCACTGATAGTTGAAATCGGTACACCGTTGTCACGGGCCAGAGTTGCCCAGGTGTGGCGTGCTACGTATGTGGTTAAGGGAGTACGGATATTCAGATCACCGGCTATTTTTTTCAAAGCACGATTGATACGGGACAGGGCCGACCGATACTGCTTGTATGCGGAAATTTGTTTTTTACCTGCATTTTGAGGATTTATAATGGGGAACATATAGGATTCTTTATCATTGGTATCCCTGTTCATTCCGTACCGGTTGAACAGTTCTTGTATCTGAGGAGTAATCCCGATGTGAATCAATTGCTTCGACTTATGGCGCGAATAACTGATTATTTCATCACAGATATGTTTCTGTTGCAAGAAAGCAATATCTACAAAGGACATTCCCTGTGTATAGAAACTGAACAAAAAAAGATCCCGTGCAAATTGTAAAGTTGAGTTTTCCGGAAGATGAAGATGTAACAGGCGGGACATGTCTTCGCGACTCAAAGCACGTTTGATGGTGCGGCAAGGTTTGGCGTTTATGTCATTGAACGGATACTCTTCATGCGAAACCAAGCCCTCTTTTACTGCGAGGTTATAGCATGTGCGGAAATTGCGTATGTAAAAGTTTACAGTGTTTTCTCCTGCCCCTTCGTTTCTCAAAAAGTCTATGTAGCGGGCAACGAACTTTGGGTTTATCTGAGACATCCGTATGTCTTGGTTTCCAAGAAACTTGGATAGCGACTGCTTGGTGCTGTGATAAGCAGCTCCAATACCCTCTTTACTGATCTCTTTTTTCCATTCTATTTGAGTACTTATATACTTTAGCAGGTAAAAACATCTTATGGGACTCTGAGGCGTTTCTGATGTAATCTCATGTACGCTGTATTCCTCACCGGAACTGTCGAGTTCAAGAATACGTTTACTAAGCAGCCGATACATTCTGCGAATTTCACGGTTTATTTTCACATTCACTCTCCGGTGGGTATTTACCTTCCTTTTCCTGGAATCGAATTCCTCTTTCATTACATGAAACCCTGTGTACAGGAGCTTCTTGCGCCTATTATGAATAATCTGAAAGACGAGTGGATAGGTTCCGTCATTCAACCTCCGGCTTAAGTTCAACATTAATTTTATTGAAGCCATAAAAAATAAATTAATACATTAATTGTTTGATATACAACCGAACCCGGAGCAAAACTCCTAATTCGATATTGCAAACTATAACAATTATGAAAATAAAAAGTTATGGCAAAAACCGGTCAGTGATATTCTACAGTAATGATAACATTCAAATTATATACGGCAATTTTCGGATAGTTGCTTTTTCTTTCAATTCTTTGGTGGAATATATTGCCGTAACTCTTTCAAGAAATCCGGTAGTTGCTGTATTAATGACTCACAAAGATAGTATTTCTTTTTTTTGCTATTCGTATTAACTTGTTTTTTATTAGTTGTTTCCTGAAAGGCGACAAATGATCTATATACAGTTTCCCTTCCGTATGCTCAAACTCATGTTGAATGATTCGTGCCGTATATCCGTGGTAAACCTTGAATTGCTCATTAAATTCCTTATCCTGATACTTTATTGTTATGGACCAGGGGCGTGTCACTTCCTCATACAGAGCGGGAATACTCAGACAGCCTTCTCCCGTAGTCCATACCTCGTCACTGTATCCTGTTATTTCCGCATTTATGAATGTTTCTTCTATCCCGCAATCATCTTTTGCAAAGAAACGTTCTCTTTCTCTGGCAGACATATATGCATAGCTATCCCGGCTGTTCACTACAAATAGTTTGATAGGAAGATTGATCTGTGGAGCAGCCAGACCACAACCGTCTGCATTTCTCAGTGTCTGCCACATCGTCTCTATGACTTCCCGGATGCCCGGATAAGTTTTCTCTATACTCACACATTCTTCTCTCAGTACGGGATTCCCGTAAATTGTTATCGGTTTAATCATATTACTTTTTTTAGGCAAAAGTAACCCATAGACATCAACCCTTATGGTAAATTTTAGACATATCGTTCTGTACTATCCTATATTTATGTACTTTTGCACACATGCCGGTAAGGTTATTAGAACATATCATATCACATCCTTTCGCTTCTCTTGAGGGGATAAGGACAATGACTCCTGCAAAAGATATGCAAGAGTACGTCGATAGTTTCTTTATCTTCCCTTGCTGCGATTTATCTGATAGCTTGGCATATAATGACGGAACACCTATGTTAGCATTCCTGTCCGAGGCGGAAGATGAAGTAGAGTTGGAGTATAATGAGGCGACTTCCAGATTCAAATCCGGTTGGTTCAGTACAAGGTCTTTTGAAAAGATGGCTGTTCGTTTCTCCGGAAGGGGCACTTATCTGCTGATAGTACGGTTTAAACCTGCATCTTTTTACCGCTTGTTTGGGTTGGATGCCAAAAAACTCAATACCCGTCCTTTCTGGAATCTGCAATCCGTATTTCATGATTCGGATGCTTTACTGAAAGAAATGCAGCAATGTGGGGAAGTAGAAGAGAAGATAGAACTTTTAGAAACCTGTATCCGCAATGTCCTATCCGTAAATGAAAAATCTAATAAACTGCTGGATGAGGCCATTCGCTATATCAAGTTGCATAAAGGAACATTATCCATCGATGAATTAAAGTCGCATTTAGGCGTTAACTATAAATGGCTGGAACGAAACTTTTCCGAAGCAGTCGGCATGACGCCCAAGTGTTACTCTTCTTTGCAGCGGTTCATCCATGCTTATACTGCTTTTCGGGTACAGAAAGATTTGGTTCGCATTACCGCGGATAGTGGTTATAGCGACACGAATCATTTCATTAAGGACTTTAAGAAGTATACCGGACAAACTCCCATGCAGTATTTGCGTACATGCAATATGAAATCCTGCCTCACGGAATCGCGAAGTAGGATTTCTCTTGAAAAGTTTAGTTGAGATTGTATTGTTATTTTGTAGAGAGCGGCAGTGATTCATATTCCCTGTATTCTCTGTAATCTTGTCCGGGAACAGTTATCGGATCGTCATAAGTTTCGTATATGTGCAATTTGTCGGCGGTCAGTTGTTTTATTTCCCAATATAACCCGCTATCCATATAGATAATTTTAAAATTAGGTATCGTGAACGACCAGCGGAAATAACCCATGTTTTCGGAGACTTCCCCATCGTCATAGTTCCATACGAATTTACGGGAGCCGGTGGCATCACTTTTGAATACCCACAATTCGTATACATCACACTCTCTGCCGTCATACGATGTCATGTGGAAGGATCGTTCCCACCCCTTGTTCTTGGTTAGGTTGTCAATAATCTCTTGTTGCCCGTCGTCGTAGTAGCCCGATTTCTCGACACAGCCCGTCAGCAGGGAGAGAATGATAAACGACAAATAGATATATGACCTTTTTATCATGGATGTGAGATGTTAAGTATTGCAATGGTGGCGTTGCTGTCGCAATTGCTTGCTACTTCGAAGTTCCATTCCGTATCTGGCCGTTCTGCATGCCATGCAAAGCGGGGAGCAATCATCCGATATCCTACACCGCAAAACAGCACGTTCACCATTTGTCTGTTGCCGTTTTCCTCCATTTCACAAGAAACGAGAAATGTCCAACCTGCATTCTTGTAGGCTTGTGGAAAGAGTTCAATGGATGTTTCAATATCACCGCTTTCATAAACGGTGTATTCTTTTTCGCTATCGGTTACTTTTAAAGAAGCAGTCCTGGGATAGTAACTGCGGGTAGCTTCATTCTCATTTATTCTTTCCAGCACTATAGGGGAATTGCTTTTGGTACGGCTCACATAGATTTCGTTGCCGGTTATCATCACCACATAATCCACTCCGTGATTGGATGCAAGTTGCCCGGACAGTTTGCTTACCCGGTCGATGCTCTGCTGAAATACATCGAGATTGAACGAATTGACTACAGCCCATTCTTCCGCATCTGCATTGGTAATATAAGACAAGGCGGTAGTCCGCTTATTGGGATTGATATAATACTCATGCGTCGTCTTGTTAATGTCGACGAACCTGTTCAGCACTTCTGCGTCCTGTTCGTAACTTCTGCTTGCTTGTTCGGACGGAATATTAAAATCATCTTGGCAGCCTTGAATGGACAGAGCCACCAATGCCATTAACAGAATATGTACACGTTTCATAATAATGTATTTTAAGAGTGATTATTCTTTGCCGGACGTTTTGTATGGTATCATCTGTCTTTAATGTCTGACTCGCTGCAAATTAAGTGCATAAAAAAATGAAAAGCCTTGAATACTTTCAAGGCCTTCAAAATAAAGTGATAATCCTATGATTTTTTAACAAGGATCTATTCCTTTGATACTCTTTCGTATATGGCTGATTGTTTCAGGAGTGACCCGAAGAAAAGAAGCTATCTCCCTGAGTGTGGTGTAATTTAGAAAATCCGGGTAGCATTTTACTAAATTCACATATAGTTCAGCAGGTGTTTTACAGTAAATATCAAGCAAGCGCTTATAAGTCTGGACAAAGAGTTCTTCCGCTAAAATTTTTTCCAATTCCTGAGTAGATTTGTCGGTGGAAAAGAAGTTGGTTATTTCTTGGGCAGATGCATAATATATCAGAGAATCTGTTGTTGCCTGAATGCTTACCATTGCCTTCTCTTTCTTCATGCATTGTGGGTAATCACCGACAAATTCTCCTGCGAAAGCATAGCCTACAATATGTTCACATCCGTTTTCATCCGTACAGACATAACGGAACATACCTTTCTCTACATAGGCGGCATGTGTCGTGACAATGCCTTGTTCCGCAAAATATTCTTTTTTCTTCATCTCTTTGCATCTTCCATGATCCAAAAAGAATTCTTTGAATATAGAGAACTCCTCACGCTCCGCATAGTTATTAAAGCCTTTCATATATAGCGAATTAGTGTTTGTCTAATTGATAGCAAAAATACAAAAGAGAGAATAGAAGGTACATTATCGGACCAATAAAAAAGATTATTTAGGCAGAGGGTTTTTATTTTATGGTTTATTTGTTTTTCAGGCAATTGTTTGTCACTCGATGTTAATGCTAATATTCCTTGTTTATCTCTATTAAATAGTCTACTTTTGTTTAATAAACAGTGGTGTTTACATGTGCATGTTAGAACTATTGAGATATGCATGTTGATACTGTTTACATGTGCATGTCAGTAGTCCTAACATGTGCATGTAGGTATCTGCATTCTTTAAAGAAAGACGGACTGTTTAATAATAAAGCGTTAACTGTTAATATATTCGATATATGGCAATCCCTTACATTGTCTGCCGCAAGGTGGATGCAACGAAAAAAGAAAAACCCCAATTGTGGTATGCCGTCGGCAAGAAAATGCAGAAGAAAAGCGGCAGAACGGAGCGGGACGTAGCACATCGGGTAGCTCAGCGGACTGGTTTTCACCCGGGAGTGGTAGAAGCAGTTCTGGCTGCAACGGGTGAAATCATTGAAGAGGAGTTGAGCGACGGACGCTCTGTGACGTTACGCGGCATCGGGTCGTTTCAGACGGCAGTCACGAGCAAGGGGTTCGAACATCCGGAAGATGTGTTGCCACATTCCGTCAGACTCTCACGTGTGTACTTCAAAGCGGACCGTAGGCTGACGCTGGCCGTGAAACGTGCGGGATGCCATCGGATTCCGTTTAAGTATTACTTCCCGAAGGAGCTGCTGACGAAGAAGATGGAACTGGCCGATAAACAGGCGGAACGGGAAGAGGATGAGATGGATGCTTATTAGCGTGCATCATGTTACTTTATAAATCGTCGTTATGGATCATATTGTGTTACTGATATGTCTGTTTCCCATCGTCTTCATGTTGCATGATTTCGAAGAGATCATTATGCAACAGAGGTGGATGGAGCGGAATGCAGATGAATTGTCCCGTCGCTTCCCGGTGTTGAGAAAGCAAATCATGCAATTACGGGAGTTGAGCACGACCGGTTTTGCAATAGCGGTTGCCGAGGAATTTATTATTATCAGTGGTGTATCTGTCTATGCAGTTCTTTCCCGGCATTATTTTTTGTGGATGGCTTTGTTCCTTGCATTTGGCATACATTTGCTCGTGCATGTGGGGCAATTCGTACTGCTAAGGAAGTATATTCCGGCTATAGTAACCTCATTACTTTGTCTGCCTTATGCGGTTTATGTCTGTTATTTCTTTTATTCTACGGGCTTGTTTACTGCAATGGATTTTCTATTGGGCGGAATATTGGGTGTCCTTGTTATGGTGTTGAATCTGAAATTGGCTCATGCGTTGGGGCGCAGGCTAGATGCCCTCATTTAATAGATCAGGATGCTTTAATTCCTCCAATGGATTTGAGAATTATTCTCTGCCATCCTTCCTTGCGTATCTCCACAAAATAGCCTACCTTTGTTAGTAATTTGAAAATAAAGATATGAAGATATTTCCTACTCAAAGCATCAAAGAATTGGATGCTTACACAATAGAGAATGAACCGGTTGCTTCCATCGACCTGATGGAGCGTGCCTCGCAGGCATTGACAAAAGCGATTACGAAACGCTGGGAGGTTGAAACACCGGTTACGGTATTTGCCGGACCGGGCAATAATGGTGGAGATGCATTGGCAGTCTCCCGATTGCTGGCGGAAAAGGGTTATCAGGTATCGGTTTATCTGTTTAATACCAAAGGAGAACTTTCTCCCGATTGCGAGGCGAACAAGGAACGACTGGCGGATGTGAAGAATGTGGATTTTCATGAAGTGACATCACAATTCGTCCCGCCCGTGCTGACGGCTGACCATGTGGTTATCGACGGATTGTTCGGTAGTGGACTGAACAAGCCGCTGAGTGGTGGTTTTGCTGCCGTGGTGAAGTATATCAATGCTTCATCGGCACAGATTGTGGCTATTGATGTTCCTTCGGGATTGATGGGGGAGGAGAATACTTTCAATATCAAAGCTAATATTGTCCGTGCGGATGTGACGCTGAGTCTGCAATTGCCGAAGCTGGCTTTTCTCTTTGCAGAGAATCAGGAGTTCGTGGGTGAATGGGAATTGCTGGATATCGGTCTGAGTGAAGATGCGATAGAGGAGATGGAGACTGATTATAGTCTGCTGGAGGCTGAGGATATGCAGGATCTGTTGAAACCGAGAAATAAGTTTGCCCATAAAGGGGATTTCGGACGCGCCCTGCTTATAGCCGGTTCGCAAGGAATGGCGGGAGCGTCGGTGCTTGCCGCAAAAGCTTGCTTGCGCTCTGGAGTAGGGTTGCTGACGATGCATGTGCCTTATTGTAACAATATGATTGTGCAGACTTCCGTGCCGGAGGCTATGACGGAACTGGACCCCAGTGATACCTGTTTTGCCTGCCCTACGGATACGGATGATTATCAGGCAGTGGGCATCGGTCCGGGTCTGGGAAAGGCGGAAGAGACAGAGGGCGCGGTATTGGAACAGATAGACAGTTGTTTATCTCCTATGGTAGTGGATGCTGATGCTTTGAATGTACTGGCAGGGCATCGCAATTATATCGGACGCTTACCGAAAGGGAGTATTCTGACACCGCATCCGAAAGAACTGGAACGGTTGGTAGGAAAGTGTCAGGACTCTTATGAACGCTTAACGAAAGCACGTGAGTTGGCGCGAACATCAGGAACGTATATCATCTTGAAAGGTGCTTACTCTGTGGTTATTACTCCGCAAGGGAAGTGTTGTTTTAATACTACAGGTAATCCGGGTATGGCAACAGGTGGCAGTGGAGATGTGTTGACGGGTGTAGTGCTGGCTTTGTTGGCACAAGGGTATGCTTCGGAAGATGCAGCCTGCCTGGCGATGTATGTTCACGGGCTTGCCGGAGACATTGCTTGCAAGAAGTATGGGACGATAGGAATGACGGCTGGGGATATCGTGACGTGTCTGCCATTGGCGTGGAGGATGATGGAAGAATGAAAAGACAAGATATCAGGTTTTAAGTATGCAGTGTTATGGCGTAGTCTTAATACTGCAATACTTAAAACTTAATACCTGATTTATTATTTTCCTCTCGTCGTAATATGGAAGCATCCTTGCTTCAACTCATACTTTATATAGCATTTATCCGCTTTCCGCAAGTCGCGCAATACTTCGGAGAGTACGAGTTTCAATGTATCTGAACTGACATCCTGTAGCGGGCGTCCATCTTCATCTTCCACTTTCTTGAAGCGCTTCCAACTGACATCGAATGTGGTTCCGTAGAAATGCGCGGAGTTTGCCGAGGCATTACCATTGCGGCGACGCAGGCGTTTTACGTCATCTTCGGTGCGGAGTACCGAGGTTACGATTATTTTATTGGGATTTAGCCCTTTGGCGGTCAGTGAGTCAAGGAAATTGGTACCGATGGTATCCAGTAGTTGTGCTGCACCTTTAATGAGATATGGGATGGAGTGTGTCAGCGAGTCTACCACATATAAATCGTTCGTTTCGATGTGCTGAAGTTTTTCCTTCATGTGTTCGGCCTCTTTGCGGGAGGCAATTGGCGTAATGCCTATGGCTTGTGCGACATTCAGATGCGCTTCATTCAAGTCGCCGAAAGTTCGTCTGTAACTGATAACTCCTTTAATGTTTCGCGGCTCGTTCAGTTTGAGGGACATATCTTTCTTTTTGCATCCGGCAAGGGAAGTGCCGGCCATAAGTATTGCTAAAAATAAAACCGGAAGTTTGTTGTATCTTTGTTGCATATTGCTTGAAAATGTTTTTATGTGGGCACAAAAGTAGGAAAAAGAAAAGAGAGTTCTTCCTTATAGCCTTATTTTTGTACCTTTGCGCCCGAAAAATGAAAGCAAAAGAGTATGCAACGGTATTTTATTTATTTAGCTTACGACGGAACCGCCTACCACGGCTGGCAGATACAACCCAACGGAGACAGTGTACAAGAGTGTCTGATGCGTGCACTTGCCACACTGATGCGTCGTAAAGTAGAAGTTATTGGTGCCGGACGTACCGATGCCGGGGTGCATGCTGCTCTGATGGTTGCCCACTTTGATAGTGACGAACCGCTTGATACAGCTTTCTTTATCGACAAACTGAACCGTCTTTTGCCGCCTGATATTTCTGTCTACCGCCTCCGTGCAGTGAAGCCCGATGCGCATGCCCGCTTTGATGCAACGGCACGCATGTATAAATACTACGTGACTACGGCAAAGTCTCCCTTCAATCGTCAATACCGTTGTCGTCTTTTCCAGACGCCCGATTTCGAACGAATGAACGAAGCGGCCCGTAGTTTGTTTAATTATACAGACTTCACCAGTTTCAGCAAACTGCATACGGACGTAAAAACAAACAACTGCCGCATCATGCATGCCGCTTGGACTCAGATAGACGATGTAACCTGGGTATTCACCATTCAGGCGGACCGCTTCCTGCGCAATATGGTTCGTGCAGTTGTCGGCACTTTGCTCGAAGTAGGCCGTGGCAAGCTCACCGTTGATGGTTTCCGGCGTGTCATCGAGCAGAAAGACCGTTGCAAGGCTGGTACTTCCGTTCCGGGCAATGCTCTGTTTCTGGTAGATGTCACATATCCCGAGGAATTATTCATCGCAGATAATAACTGAATAACTAACAATTAATTAACTAAGAACCATGTGGTTATTACTCGCCTTTCTCTCAGCTGCCTTGCTGGGTTTTTATGATGCATTTAAGAAGAAATCATTGCGCGATAATGCTGTGCTTCCCGTTCTGTTTCTGAATACGGTATTCTCCAGCCTGATATTTCTTCCTTTCATACTGGTTTCCGCTTTTACTCCTGCTTTGAACGGAACAATGTTCGAAGTACCTGTTGCAGGTTGGGAAGTACATAAGTTTGTCATTGTCAAGTCGTTCATAGTTCTGTCTTCCTGGATATTCGGTTACTTTGGCATGAAGCATTTGCCGTTGACGATTGTCGGTCCGATTAATGCTACCCGTCCTGTAATGGTGCTGGTGGGTGCCATGCTGATATTCGGTGAACGTCTGAACCTGTATCAATGGATTGGAGTCATGCTTGCCATACTTTCTTTCTTTATGCTGAGCCGTTCCGGTAAGAAAGAAGGCATTGACTTTAAACATAACAAATGGATTTACTTCATCGTGCTGGCTGCCATCACCGGAGCTATCAGCGGACTTTATGACAAGTATCTGATGAAGCAATTCAATCCTATGGTGGTGCAGTCGTGGTATAATGTCTATCAGGTATTTATCATGTGTCCCATTATCCTTTTGCTGTGGTACCCCAAACGAAAAGAAAGTACCCCTTTCCGTTGGGACTGGACTATCATCCTGATATCCGTTTTCCTTAGTGCAGCTGACTTTGCCTACTTCTATGCCTTGAGCTATGAAGACTCCATGATTTCCATTGTCTCTATGGTACGTCGGGGCAGTGTGGTTGTCTCCTTCCTTTTCGGAGCTCTCTTCTTCCGTGAAAAGAATTTAAAAAGTAAGGCTGTCGATCTCATTTTGGTATTGATTGGAATGTTCTTCCTGTATTTGGGAAGTAAATGATGCTGATTACTATGAAGGGAGATTAAAGAAAAAGTAAGAAGTATCTTAGTATTAATAGTTTTGAAAGACAATAAAATGTTTTGTTTTTCAATATTAAATATGTACCTTTGTTCAAATCAATACGAGTAATGAGAATAATAGCCAAAAGCAAAATAGTTGAATATTATACCAAAAACCCTGATGCTGAAACAGCTCTTGAAGATTGGTATCAGAAGGTAAAGAAAGCAGAGTGGACCTGTTTTGCTGATATGAAGCAGACTTTTAATAGTGTTGATAATGTAGGTAATCAGCATTATATATTCAATATTAGAGGCAATAATTATAGGTTGGTTGTAGTGATTAAATTTACTATTAAGACTGTTTTAATTCGTTTTATTGGCACTCATACGGATTATGATAATATAGATGCTAAAAATGTTTAGGTATGGCAAAGATTCAGAGTGAAATAGCTTATAAAGCGGCAATGGAGAGGATAGAAGAACTTCTTCCATTAGTTGATGATGATACTCCTTTGACTGATAAAAATCTTATAGAGTTGGATTTACTGTCAGGACTTGTAGAAGAGTATGAGGATGAACATTATCCGATCAAAGTTCCCTCTTTGGTTGATGTGTTAAAATTGCGTATGTATGAAATGGGAATAAATCAGGCAAAGTTGTCTGAGTTACTTGGAGTGAGCACTTCGCGTGTTAGCGACTATATTACTGGAAGGAGTGAACCTACTTTGAAGGTAGCTCGTGAAATGAGCAGGAAGTTGAATATTGATGCTAATATAGTATTGGGAGTGTAATTATGGCAGAAGATTTATGTATCAGCAACGGCGGCAAGGCCGAAAAGTATCAGACTTTGCTTCCCCAGATAAAGAGCCTGATTGAAGGCGAAAATGACCTTATAGCCAATCTGGCTAATATTTCGGCTGCACTGAAAGAGACTTTCGGTTTCTTTTGGGTAGGATTCTATCTGGTGAAAGGGGAAGAACTGGTATTGGGACCTTTTCAGGGACCGATAGCCTGCACACGTATCCGGAAAGGACGGGGTGTTTGCGGTACGGCATGGGCTAAGGCAGAGACGTTGGTGGTGCCCGATGTAGATGCATTCCCCGGACATATAGCTTGCAGTTCGTTGTCGCGCTCGGAGATCGTTGTTCCGTTGATTCGTGAGAATGGCAAGGTGTGGGGTGTGCTCGATATAGACAGTGAAAACCTGAATACCTTTGACGAAACAGATGCACATTTTCTTGGAGAGATATGCTCCTTGCTCTGAAGATTGCGTTGAAGTAATAAAATACAAAATAGGAATAACAGAAAAATAATATGATGAAGAAATTGACAATGTTCTTGTGTTTGGCTTGTGCCTGGATGTGTTCTCTGCAAGCCCAGGAAGCTAAAACCTTTTTCAAAAATATGCCCGATAGCCTCAGTCCGCTGCTTACTGCTGTGAACCGTGCCGACTTTATCGACTTCCTTGAAAGTAAGATGAAAGCGGAAGTAACCAACCGTTTTGGCGGCAAATCGGAAATGACGGAGCTTGCTCCCGACTATATCCGCATCCAGATGACACCGCAAAGCTCTTGGCAGATGAAACTACTGGCTACGAGTGACAGCACGAAAGTAATCTGTACCGTGTCTACAGCTTGTGCCCCTGCCTGCGACAGTGACGTCCATTTCTATACCACCGGTTGGGAAGAATTGCCCGCTTCTTCTTTCCTCACGCCTCCTGTAATGAAAGATTTCCTGTCATTACCAGATACGTTGATGGATTATGAAGTGAGAGATGCCGGCGAACAGGCAGATATGCTGCTGATGAAAGCCGATCTTTCTGCAAAGGACAATACACTGACTTTTACTTTTACAACTACCGACTATATGGATAAAGAAGCGGCAGAGAAACTGAAACCGTATCTCCGCCGCCCTGTAGTGTATGTTTGGAAAGAAGGTGGCTATGGCCGCAAGTAACGGGCTACTTCACCTTTATTCTGTCGAACCCTTCTCCGTATACTCCGATTACCGCACTTTGTGATACAAATGCGTTTGGATCTATATCCTTTATCAATCGGAATATAATTGTTGATTCGCGCTTCTTGGCAAGTACGAACAACATCTTCTGTTCCTTGCCGCTATAAAATCCGGAAGCATTGATGACGGTGGCTCCTCGGTGCGGATATACATTGATGTGCCGGGCTATTTCATCATATTTCTCACTGATGATAAAGAACTGTACGGATTGCCGGGCACTGTTCACTACCTGATCCAGAACAAAACTGCAAATGTACAGGGTTACATAACCGTAAACCACCTTCTCCCAATCTTTCAACACAAAGTAACTGGAAGAAATGATAATCAGGTCACAGATCAGCATTACACGCCCCAGCGTGATATCCCGGTATTTATTGATGATGGCGGCAATGATATCCGTTCCGCCTGTGCTACCATTGGAAGAAAAAGCGATGCCTATGCCGCCTCCGCAGAGGGATGCACCGATGACACACGCCATGAAAGGCTGATCGTGCAGTAAGACCACACCGCTTGCCAGTCTCTGAATGATGGAAAGGAAGAATGTCAGGGTGAATACGGCGAATACAGTTTTGATACTGAACTTCCAGCCCAGGATGCGGATAGAGAGTAGTAGCAAGATGAGGTTGATACTGAAATAAGTGTACTGCACAGGGAAGCCGGTAGCGAAATAGACTATGGAGGCGATACCCGGCACTCCTCCGGTGGTGATGTCATTGGGCAATAGAAATACTGTCCAGCCTATACCATAAAGAATTAATCCGAGGGCGATCATTAAATAATCTCTTGTTTCCCGAATCAGGCTTTGCTTAGTAGGGACGTTTACGATTGTTTTCATCTGTTTTATGCGTAAGTTTGGTAATGAGTTTTAGAAACTTTCTCTATAAAATGTGCGTTGTCTGTTTACGCCTGCAAAGATAGATGTAATATTCGGAAATCTTGTCTAATCCGTCATGGTTCATGAAGGGATGTGCCCAATTTTTATTTGCTGATTAAATTCTTATAGACTACTGTTTGCAGTAATTCCTCCCGTCGCAGGGCTGAAACAGGAAGTTCTTTCCCGTTGATGAAGACTCTTCCTTTGGCGATGGAATCGATGTGCGAGAGGTTTACAAGGAAAGACTTGTGTATTCTGAAGAAGGCGCTTTGAGGCAGAATTTCTTCCAGTGAAGTCATGGTCTGATGGATGATGAGAGTTTTGGACTTGAAGTGCAGTTTCAGGTAGTTTTGCATACCTTCTACATACAGTATATCTTTCCAGGCTATCTGGGTAAATGCATCCCCCTGTCTGATATACATTTCCCGGGTGGTTTCTTCTATTCCATTATTTTGCAGTAAGAGTTGGGTTCTGAAAGTATGGGCGGCCTTGGTCACTGCCTGAAAGAAACGCTGAAAAGAAATTGGTTTCAGTAAGTAGTCAACAACATTGAGTTGATAGCCTTCCAGGGCATATTCGGAATAGGCGGTAGTTAGTATGGTCAACGGTGCTTCATCCAATGATTTCAGGAAATCGATGCCGGAAAGATAGGGCATATTGATATCCAGAAACATGAGGTTGATAGGCTGGTTTTCTAATATTCCTCTTGCTTCGAGTGCAGAAGAACAGGTAGCGTTGACTGTGAGAAAGTCCAGTTTGCTGATGTGGTTGGCAATGCCTTTGATGGCGATTTGTTCGTCGTCTACGATGAGGCATTTTAGGGGTTGTTGTTCAGGGGAGTCTTTCATCTTTTATATTTCAATGCTAAGTGAGGTTTGATAATAGGTATCTGTTTGGTTGACGGACAACTGGTACTTCTTGTGGAACAGGATGTCCAGTCGTTTGATTGCATTGGCCAGTCCCAGTCCGGTGCCTGTTCGTTGCAGATGCGGGGAACTGGTGTTGCCAACTTCAAGAAGGATATGATGGGTATTCTGTTTGAGCCGTATCTGTACTTGTCCTTTCTCCGTGGGGGTGTGCGATGCATGTTTAAAGGCATTTTCTATGAATGTCAGTAATAACAAAGGCGGGAATCCGATGCTGTCGTCTTCTACTTCCCATTCGGTGCTTACGGTCAGTTTGTCTTCCCAGCGAATGTTTTCTATCGCTATGTAGTTTTGTAGGAATTCTATTTCCTGTTCCAGGCTGATAAGCTCTTTCTGACCGTTATACAGCTGGTAACGCAGGATATCGGAATATTTCTCTAACAAAGAGGAAGCTAAAGGTACATTATCCTGCATCAGAATGTTGATGTGATTCAACACATTGAACATGAAGTGAGGGGTGATTTGCTGCCGTAATGTCTGGAAGAGGAATTGAGATTTCTCTTTTTCTAATTGCAGGTTTTCCGAATAGAAATACAGGCCGCAGAAGGCGAGATTAATAACCAATGTACCCGGTAGCAAGAGGATAGAGTTGAAAAGAAGGCTTTCTTCTCCCTCTATGAAGATGTTGGATGCAGGGAATATACCTGTTTGTTCAAGATGCTGGAAGAGAACGAAGTAGGAAGCTACCAGTGCACTTGTAGGGACGCAAAGTACTATAAACAATATCCAGAAAGGCTTCATCTGCTTGGTGCGTATCGCTTTTTTCAGCAGATGGTTACATAGATATTGGTTCACCAGCATATAACTGCCACTTATGCAGATGGTGAGAAGCGTTGCTTCGCATATACTGGTCGACATATTGAGGAATTGTATCCAGAAAGTGCCAGCGATGAGTAGCCAGAAGATAGTAGAGAGCTGCTGCGATTTGAAAGTCAGATGTTTCTTCATGTTGCAAAGATAAGGGATAAAGTGGTTGCTGCTTATCCGTTTTGTCATAAGCAGGCCGGGGGTTGGTCAAAAAGATTTTCTCGTTCGCATTGATATTGACAATCTTTGTGGCATACAAATCATTAAAAGAAGAAACAAAAATGAAATGGATATCTATTGCAACAGTCTTATTACTACTGGTTTCTGTGGAAAGCACTGCACAGATCACTATTAAAACAGAGTATTTCGGTACATCGGCTTATCGGGATGAGCACAATCAGAAAGTGGGTAACAGTAAAGGTTCCGCCATGGTCTATCACGGAAGTGCCAATCTGCCTTTGTCGATGAAAAAGAACGAAAGCAATCAGCCTACGATATGGGGGATCGGGCTTTCGGGCGATTATGCGTCTCTGAATAATAAGAATATTGCAGAGCCTCTTGTGTTGTCCGAGATCCTGAATTTGCAGATGTCGCTTTTCCATGTGCGGCCTTTGAGTGAGAAATGGTCGATGATGGCAAGCATCGGTGTCGGCGTGTATACGGATGATACACGGTTTTCGCGTTTACGTTTCCGGAATGTATTGGGAAGTGCGGGGTTGGTCTTTGTCAGGCGTATATTCCCTAATCTGGAACTGGGTGCGGGTTTGGCATTGAACAATGCTTTCGGTTATCCTATGGCGTTTCCTGCATTATACGTAAATTGGAATTATGGGCATAAGCTGACTTGTAGTTTCTCGGCTTTGGATGGAGCTAACCTTGCGGTTGGGTATAATGTGGACAAAACGTTCAGCATCAGTTTCATTACGGAAATGGGTGGGCAGATGGCTTTGACAGAGTTGAATGGTGATGATAAGATTTTTACGCACCAGTACATTGTGGTAGGTTTCCGTCCTGAATTCAAGGTTTCCAAGCACATTTCTTTGCCTGTTACGGTGGGGATAAATGCGGTACGTAATGCTTATTATGATGGCAGAAGCTTGTCAGCGTTCTTTAAGGCGATGGGGAGGGAATATGATCCTTGTTTCCAGATAGCGCCGTATTTCTCGGTAAGTATTGTATTGCAGTAAGTTGTATTTCCGAAAACATTGTTATCTTTGTCGTGTAATTAGAGAATAGGAGATTAAGTTATGAAACGACCTGATATTGTTCGCCGGATTGCAGAAGTAGTGCATCGCATTGCTCCTGATGCGAAGACCATTCTTTATGGGTCCGAAGCTCGGGGAGATGCACAGGTAGATTCGGATATAGACTTACTCTCAGACAGCATACACCACCTCATGTGCCTCCCCCAATTGCGGAACTTCCAGCTTCCCGAGCATTGCATCCAGTACCGTTTCCGGAACCATAAATTCCCGTTCACGATTTTGTTTCCTCCATACCGCATACGGCTTTTCGATATAAACAATCTTCACTTTAGCCCCGTAAGTGAGGAATAAATCAATCAGTTGCGAGCGCATTTGTTTTGAGGTATTGGTTGCATTCCACACAAACCCTTGCTCTTTACGCAGATAGCTGCGAGCTTCTTCTTTAGCTTCCTGTACCACCCTGCCATTGGCAGCCTTATCCGTAGGGCTAACTTTGTACTTTCGCCGGATAGCATCAAGGCTTATCACAGGAATATCCTGTGGCAATGTACGGATATAATGATCTTTCCCCATCCCCGGTAAACCGGATAATAAGATAACTTCACACCGGAAATTATCATGTGGAATGTAATCTATATACCCATCCTCAGCATGAAAGTACTGGAAGCGGGCATGGTCCGTTGCAAAGCCTCGTGCCTTTCCCCAGCAATCCTGTTCACGGCAAAGCATCTCGAATAATTCGACAACCTCCATCAGTGCAGACTTATCTTTGCAGATACGTCCCTGAATATCCGCTACTGCAAGCATTTTCAGTAAACGTGTATCCACTCTGAGAGATGCTTCGCACAGCTTCTTCACAGGATTCTCCCGTTCCATAATCCAAACCGGCAAACCATGATAACGCACCAGCGCAGCAATGTTCTCCCGGATATGAAACGGAGTAGGAATATCCCTGTAAAGGATCGTGCGTGCCGTATATTCCCCACGCCTGGCATGTCCCTTGGAAGTGATAATGCCACCTCCTTCATCTACCGAAGTAGAGCGCTTCTCCACATCATGCAGTAAAGCGGCTGCCCATAATATTTCCTGTTCCTGTGCAGGCAAAGCCCGATATTCCGGCTGTTGCTGCAATGCATCCAGTACCATACGGGTATGTACGGCCACACTACCTTCTTCGTGATGCAAATGGTGCTGCATCACGAAGTTCATATCTTGTACCCACCGGAACTGTTGTTCCAGTGAGTCCCAATTCTTATTATCTGTCAGTTTCCAATTCATTTTATTCCTCCTTTCCTGTTTCCCAGATGAGGCGGGCACGCTTCCAGTTGCGTGTCCAGTGCTCATCGGTCTTCACATGCCCCTTGCGTACGTACTTGAATACGTTGTGGGCAAATTCACTTACAGGATATTCACCTATATTACGGGTGACTACCCCTTCGCGGGTACAATCTGCGTCTGTTTGTGGATCGCGTGTTCCGAGCACACCCGGTTTTTGTGCCAGACTAACGACTTGTTGCTGCAATGCTTCCTGCGTCAATCCTTTTACCGTTTCCACTCGTAATTCGGGTACCGTGGGCAAGTCGAACAGAGCGGCATAGAATTTCACTTCCTCCCACGACAGCCACTGATTCAGACAGCGCACGGCAAACACGAAAAAGTGTGTTTCCAGTTTGCGATACTCTATCGAATGTATGGCATACAGGTTTTCACCGAATATCTCGATGTCTCCCAAGTCGTTTTTCATGAGTTCCCAACGCTCGCGCAGTTCCCTGGTCCACGGTGAGGTGGTGGGTGCTGCATGCGAGCGGGCAAATACACCGTGGCGGCTCAGACAATTATTTTCTCCGTCCAGCTTTTCGGTGTGTATCAGGGTTTCTATCTGTTGGATGTCTTCCCAATATGTATGGTTGATGCGGTCGTCACTGGTCGTTCCGGGAGAAAACGGATAATGATACGTGCGACCATATTTTTCTGATAACATAAGTTGCTCCTTTCTTTTTTAATCATTCATCTACTTTAAATCAGCGGCTCCTGGATCACCTTCACCGGATTGCCACGTTGCAGGCAGTTGTGATTACTCCAGTTGGCCTGTGCCTGAATCATGGCTTGCTCTATGCTCCATGATGCCAGTTTCAACAGCAGGCGTTCGGTGGCCAGCTTCTTGTTTTGCCATTGCGAGCGTTGGTCGGAAGCTACCACGCTCATTCCGGTAGGGATATGGACGGCACGGACGGCAGACTCCGTCTTGTTCACGTGTTGCCCGCCCGGTCCGGATGCCCGCAAGGTCTCATAACGGATTTCCGCTTCCGTAGCCTCCTGGCTTTCGGAGAGCGTGAAGGTCTGCACACCGACAAACCAGTTCTTCCGTTTATGATAAATGCGGTACGGACTTTTGGCAATCCACTGCACGGTACCTTCCCAGTCCTCAATCAGCGCGTGATAATCTCGGCCTTGCAGAGAGATGACGGCTGAGAGCAGGGTACGGTTGAGAGGTCCTGTTTCGCGTTCCACGACTTCTGTTTTCACTCCTTTGGCGACGGCTTGTTTCAGAATCTTTTCCAGTACCAGCGCCACTACGCGACAACATTCGGCAGGGCCGCGTCCGGAGGTTATTTGCATATATACTTTCTCCATAGCCTCTTACTCTTTATTCATTCTTACGATGCGCGGCATGAATTTGCCCTGCACTTCTACCAATGTCTCTTGGGGTTGCATCACCCGGTCGATGTTCTTGTAGGCTAATGGCATCTCTTCGATGCTACCCCCAATCAGTGTGACCCCAGCCTGCGAGAGAAATTTCTTCATGGCCGACTGGGTGAAACTCTCCTTTGCCTTCTGGCGCGACATGGCCCGTCCGGCACCGTGCGAAGCGGAACATAACGACTCTTCCACACCCCGACCTGCTACCAGATAACCGGGAGTTGCCATGCTTCCGGGGATAAGTCCCGGTTGCCCAGCCTGTGCAGGAGTAGCCCCTTTGCGATGCACGATGGCGGTGCGTCCGGGTGCAATCTCCTCTTTCCAAGCGAAGTTGTGATGATTGTTCACGTTCGCCATTGGCTTCAGTCCCAGAGCTTTCGAGAGGTTCAGGTGGATTTGTTCGTGACAGGCACGGGCATAGTCGCCTGCCAGGTTCATGCTCATCCAGTATTCCTGTCCTTCTTCCGAGTTCAAATCGAGCCAAGCAAAATGCTGTGCTTCACGTGGCAGTTTGCAGACTTCACGGGCTATCTGGCTGTAATGCATGGCAATAGCTGCTCCCAGTCCGCGCGAACCGGAATGTGACAGCAATGCCATATAATTGCCTTCGGGCAGTCCCAGCACATTTTCTCCTTGCAGAAGAAGCTCTCCGAACTCCACGAAATGATTTCCACCGCCGGAACTGCCCAACTGACGAATGGCCTTTCCGCGTAAGTCCCTCAGAAGAGGTGTTAACTGGAATTCTTCCCGTTCTGTCACTTCATGCTCCTGTGCAAAGGTCAGGCCACCCTCTATGCCGAAATGGGTATAGTTTTTCAGTGCCTCTTTTATCTGATGCGAGTATCTTTTCAGATAATCCGCTTTGGCATCGAACACCGTCAGGCTCATCCGGCAACCGATATCCACCCCTACGGCATAGGGAATGACGGCATTGTCCGTGGCGAGTACACCGCCGATGGGCAGACCGTATCCGGCATGTGCATCGGGCATCAGTGCGCCGGCTACGCTGACGGGGAGCCTCATGGCCAGGTTCATCTGCTGTTTGGCGAGGGTTTCTATGAACTTGCCGCCATAGGTTTTATAGGGCAACGGCTCGTCGAGCAAGTCGTATGCTGTGAACTTCTTTTCGATGAGGGTGGGGGACAGGCGTTCGGCCAGTTTGCCCCATGTCTCATTCTCTTTATAAGTATCGGGATTTTCCAGCACGTCGCTCAGTGTCTTGATAATCTGTTCTTTGCTTTGGTGCTTGCAATGTTTACCGACGATGGCTACTGCCAGACTGCGTGCTACATTGTCTCTATATCCCAGCTTACTTAAATCTTTTAATCGTATTCCCATATTTTCTTTTTTTCATGTGTATGCATACGGCATGGGCTGCCCGCCTCGCGACGGGGCAGTGCAATATGCGTTTTGTACCCAATGCATGAGGGATGATGATAGATACAACACTATCTGTCCACTGCATTGAAGTGAATAATAATAAAATTATAAATGTGATTGTAGGACTAATCAAGAAAATTGCAAAGCCCCATCATCCCGATGAGTCAACTTAGTCCTGGCTGAGATATTATAGTTCCAACATAAATTAGTCCCTTTCTTTTAGTTTTAAAGGGGTGAATACTGTGTTTAACGGTGGCAAAAGTAATGCATCTTTTTAAAGTATGCAAGGAAAAAGAACGTTTTTTTGCATGTGTAAACAGTTTGCGGCTTTTTACTATATCAATATTTGAAGTTTATGTGATATTGTTTAGACTGAATAGGTCAAAGAAATTAGTATTTGATATTGAGTGTTTGCATGTTCGATACTATTAAAAGGAGCACACCTAAAACAGTTTACTATCCCCACTGAGGTCTGCAACTACCCGGACATGCTAATAAACTGAATAGGTGCGCATTTTGTAAATTATTGAACATACGAATAATCATTCTGTTTAGACTTGTCCATCTTTGAAGTGATGCTAAACTAAATTCTATGAAATGTACCTATTATAAGGTAACTGCAAATATGAATGAAAAAGATTGATAATGCGAATCAGTAGTTGAATTAATGTTTTTATGATGGATTATGAATTAAATGATGTCTAAACTATTGTATGAATAATATTATGCAAGAAAAATATTAGTTTATCGTAATGTCGAGATTAGTTTCTTGCAACACAGGGAAAAGTCTCCCATGCGCCCCGTGTGAAGTCGGGTATTTCTACCGGGCGACTGCCATTCAATACCGATTGCTCACTGAGCTCGGTGATGCACGACCATTCGGCGGCATCGTAGACGTCCATATCCAAGGGGAGTCCATGGTGCAGGCAGTAGATGAGGCGGTAATCCATGATATAGTTCATCTCGTTCGGGGCACCTTTGAGGGCACCTTCTTTGCCGATGGTAGCTGTAAAAGGATGTTGATAGTGTTGCAAGAGTTCTTCGGTGGTTGCGCTGGCTGTCTCTCCGGCGGCTGTACCGATTGCTCCTCCGCTACGCACATCTTCCAAATTGATCGTGGCTACCGGATATTTTTGTGCAAACCCTCGCGTGCCGCAAATGGTGTGCGAACGGCTGTAAGGGCGTGGATGAACGGTGCAGTATTGCAGTTGGATGGTCTTTCCCTTGACGGTATGGATGAGGGTGGTGTTCATGTCTCCCAACAGGTAAGCCTGTTGTGCTTCGGGAGATTCTTTTCCGAAAGTGCGGCGGGCATATTCCGTCATTCCCGCTTGGTGGGTGGACATGGATACAAGGTAATTCAAACGGTCGCCCCGGTGGATATTCAGGATCTGGCATACGGGACCTAAGCCGTGAGTGGGATAGGGGTTTCCGGTGTGCTCCATGCAGTAAGCCTTGTTCCAGTGGTTATGGAAGCCGCCTTGGTTTTCATCGCTGAAGTACATGGAGCGCAGGTCGTGTATATAAGCACCTTCCACGTGCATGATTTCACCGAACAGGCCTTGTCTTGCCATGTTCAGCGTGGTCAGGGCAAAGGCATCATAGCAACAGTTTTCCAGCATGATGCAGTGGCGGCGGGTGCGCTCAGCGGTGTCTACCAGTTGCCAGCACTCGGCTACGGTCATGGCAGCGGGCACTTCGATGGCAACATGCTTACCTTGCTTCATGGCGTAGGTGGCCATAGGGGCATGTGTCAGCCAGTCCGTACATATAATGATGAGGTCGATATCAGGGTTGCAACACATTTGTTGCCAACCGTTTTCTCCGGCATAACCGGTTGCGGCGGGATGTCCGCCTTTTGTCAGTAGGGCTTGTCCTTTTGCCAGGTTTCCGGGGCGTATCTCACACAAAGCTTTGATCTCTACGTGCTCTATGAGCATATAACGCTCCAACGTGAGTAATCCGCGATTGCCTAAGCCTATGAATCCGATGCGTACAACGGGAATAGGAGGATGAGCCAGGCCCAGGACATGAGTAGGAGGTTCGTTTGTCTTATTTAATTTTTCCATTTGCCAAGATGTTTCTCTATCATCTCGTTAGTTCTATTTTTTTCTGGTGTTTTTATCAACAATAACAGAAGTTGTTAACCGGGTAGCTAACTGCAATTTTATATCATCATTCAATGGCTTTAGTATTTCCAAATAAGTATCGGTCAATTTTAGTGTATCCATAATCATTTATTTTTTCGATAACAAAGATAAAGGTTTGTCTTTGATATACAATCAACTCAATACAAAATAGTTATCTTAAACTTGTTGACGGAATTAACTCCTCTCTGCACAGAAAGGAATTAATTCTGTCAACAAATAAAAAGCTAATTCTTTATAATATAGCAATCTCTTTTTCGGAAAGACCAGTAGATTTAATAATTATATCTATGGGAGTATTGAGTTCTTTTAGGGAACGAGCTATACTATAACGCTCTTCTTCACGTCCTTCTGCACGTCCTTCTGCACGTTCCGTATAGATGTTGTCTCGGAGGATAACGATATTATCCAAATGTCGATAATAGGCTTTCAACTCATCTTTAGTCATCCTGTCTATCTTCAGGTGTTCACGAACCTCCTCTAAACCAGGAGCAGTAGCGCTGTCGGGAATATCACCTGTATTCAGATAATGAATCCATTCCTCTAACGGGCTTTTGGCAACCTGATTGAAATCATTTACTTTTAGAATATAATACTCGGGATAAAGTTGGCTGACAGTATCAACACTGAAAGTCTGTTTCTGAAAAGGAGTTAGTTCCAGAATATCCCCTTCATGGATACCGCGGAATTCTGTTTTGCCATGATATACGATATCTTTTCCATTACCCAGGGAGAAATATACGATATTAACGCTGTAGACTTTGCGTACTTTATCGTATCCTTCGCCGCGGTTGATGTATTCTGTCACAAGCTTGGAAGTGCCGAACAGCATACGTTGGAAGTAAGCATATTCATTGTTATTCTGGACTTCGATCAGGATAAGTTCGCCTTTCGAATTTTCAGCAAGCATATCCACACGATTATACTTATCAAACTCATCCTCTTGATTACTTTCGCTTTCCAGGAGTTTCTGAATCTTGATGTTTTCTTTCAAAAGGGTAGTCAGGAATCCTTCCAGTACCCCAAAATTGGCTTTGTTACGCAGCAGACGCTTCATTGCCCAATCGAAACGAATATAATTACCAGCCATAAGTTCGTCTCCTTTTTCTTGTTTTGTTTTCATTTCAACAAAGGTAACTGGAAAATGTTGAATATCAAACGGTGGATATGGATTTATTTTAAGTGCACGTTCGCATTCTCTTATTAAACAACAAAAGCTGTTTCAGAATTTTGAAACAGCTTTTGTATGGAAAAAACAGGGTGTAGCTTCTTATACTCCGCTGAATGCACTAAATCCGCCATCTATCGGAAGCAATGCACCCGTCACGAAACTTGCCGCATCGCTGCACAGGAATTGTACGGCGCCGTTCAGTTCGTTGATATCTCCAAAGCGTTTCATCGGAGTTTTGGCTAAAACTTTCTTGCTGCGGTCTGTCAGTGAACCGTCAGGATTGATAAGCACGGCACGATTCTGGTCGCCGATGAAGAAACCCGGAGCGATAGCATTCACACGGATGCCGTCTCCGTACTTCAGTGCGAGTTCGCTTGCCAGCCATTGAGTGAAGTTGGCAACGGCTGTCTTAGCTGCCGAGTAACCCGGAACGCGGGTGATAGCGCTGTAAGCAGCCATGGAAGATACGTTTACGATACAACCTTTACCTTGTTTAGCCATCACTTTGCTGAATACCATAGAAGGATAGACGGTTCCGTTCATATTCAGGTTAGTCACTTTCTCCCAGCAGGTAACGTCCATGTCGAAGAAGTTCTGGTCGGGAGCCAGCGTAGCACCCGGCATATTGCCACCGGCAATGTTGAGCAGGATGTCGATACGTCCCCATTTGGCAACGATGTCATCAGCCAATTTTTCAAGGCTGGCGATGTCCAATACATTACCTACGATGCCGATTACATCTTCACCGTAAGCTTTCAGTTCTTCTACACGTTTGTCCAGTTGTTCCTGACGGATGTCAACGGCTACTACTTTGGCGCCTTGCTCCATGAAACATTTGGCAATGCTGCCACCCAATACACCACCTGCACCGGTGATAACGGCTACTTTACCTGCAATACTGAATTGTTCGTTCATAATCTCCTTATTTAATTATTAATTTTTAATTGTTTATTTCGTCTTGCACCACTGCCATCATTCCTTCTACCTGTGCCAATGCCAGCATACGGCCATGGAATGAATATCCGGGGTTATATCCTTTGTCTTCGTCACCCAGCATCATTCGTCCGTGGTCTACACGCATAGGCAGTCCCGGGTTTTCTTTCTCAAAGATGCGGATGAGGTCAATCAAATGTCCGCGTCCGGTCAGATGCGAGCTTTCTATAAAGTTGCCTCCGGGCATGGCGGCCGTGCTGCGCAGGTGGACAAAGTGAGTACGTTTAGCGAATTTCTTTGCCAATTCACGGGTATCGTTATGCTCGCCTGCACTGAGGGAACCGGCGCAGAAGGTCAGTCCGTTATGCGGGTTATCCACTGCATTCAGGAACCAGGCGATGTCAGCTTCGTTGGTGACAATACGCGGTAAACCTAATACCTGGAACGGAGGATCATCGGGATGCACACACATATTCACACCATATTCTTCGCAGACGGGCATAATGGCGGAGAGGAAATAACGCATGTTTTCGCGTAGCATATCACGGTCGATACCTTTATAGAGTGCCAACAGCTTCTTGAAGATGTTCACCGGATTCTTATCTCCTTCTTTGATATTTCCGTTGACGAAACCTTGCGTCTTTACAATGATCGTGTCTATGAGATCATCCTTTTCTGCTTCGGTGATGGTCTTGTCCAGTTCTGCAACCTTTGCCAGTTCTTCGGCGGAGTAGTCCTTTTCGGCTCCTTCACGTCCGAGGATTCGAAGGTCGAAGTAAGCGAAGCGAACACGGTCGAAGTAGAGTGACGAAGTGCCGTCTGCCCAGGGATGTTGCAAATCCGTGCGTATCCAGTCGATAACAGGCATAAAGTTATAGCATACGGTTTTCACACCGCACTTACCTAGGTTTGCCAGACTGACTTTATAGTTTTCTATCAACTGTTCGCGGTCCGGTCCGGCATACTTGATCGCCTCGCAAACAGGCAGGCTTTCTACTACAGACCAGCGCAGGCCGTAAGACTCGATATAGGTTTTCAGATCGTTGATAGCCTCTTCGGTCCATATTTCACCATTGGGCACATCGTGCAAGGCAGTCACAATTCCTTCCACGCCGATTTGCCGCAGCATGTCGAGCGTGATCTTGTCTTTCTTGCCAAACCATCTCCAGGTTTTTTCCATAACATTTATATATTAATAGTTTAACTGATTATTGACTGCAAATATACGTGCAAAAATAATGCTGCGATAAATGGATATTTGCAGAATATATGCGGATTTTTGCATGTATGCGGTAGCATTTCTATTGTCTTTCCTTATCTTTGTGTGTGAATTAAATTTTGCTGAATATATGCGCCGACCGATTATAAATGAAAAGTTACCTATATCGGAGTCGAATCCGATCAAAGCGCGGCATTACGATTATGATCGTTTCACTTATCCATGGCATTTCCACAGCCAGTATGAAATCATTTACGTAAAGGAGAGTCATGGTCTGTGCTTTGTAGGCGACTGCATTGAGAAGTTCTCTGCGGGTGATGTGATTCTGTTCGGTACTAATCTGCCCCATTACATGCGGAGCAATGATATTTATGGTTCGGAGAACGCCACTTCACGCGTACAAGGGACTATCATTCAGTTTGAGCAGAACTTTATGCAGTATTCCTTTGATTATTATCCTCAGTTTCTGCAAATAAAAATGCTGTTGGAGGAATCGAAGAGAGGTATCATCTTTCCGAAACAGGATGCAACCCGGGTAGGGGAGTTGCTTTCCGGCTTTCTTTCATTAAGTGGTTTTCGCCAGATAAGCGGGTTGCTGGATTTGTTGCAGGAGCTGGCAGTCAGTCCGCAAAGAAGGACGTTGGCAAGTCTGCATTATTACGAAAAGTTTCCTACGCTGGGGAACAAGCGGATTGATAAAATCATTTCCTTTATAAACAATAACTACACCCGTAACCTCAAATTGAATGAAATAGCCGGAATGGCGAGTATGAACTCCAGCGCCTTCTGTCGTTATTTCAAGGAGAATACAGGGAAGACGCTTTTGCAGTATGTGCTGGAAATGCGTGTGGGATATGCTTGTAAGTTGTTAGCATTGGGAGAAATGGATATTTCGCAGATAGCTGTGGAGTGCGGCTTCGATTCAATCACTCATTTCAATCGCACGTTTAAGCAGTTGGTTAATCTGACGCCGACGCAGTATAGGAGTAATATTATGAAATAAGAGGGAATGTTTCTGAAATTATTCTGCTTGCAATGAAACATTCTTTATTGTGATTTGCTTCAAATTAAAAATAATGTTTACTGATTCCGGCAGATAATCGTTGCCTTTTGTCAATAGCAAATTTATGTATTATTAACGGGAATACTGCCAAGATGAGTGTCATGACTCGAATGCCTTGTGATTGTGAGTTTCTGATATCTTTTGCCTGTGGTTAGCGAAGCAAATACCACACTTTATTCTCCTCTATGCCACATCTTAGTCAGCTGAATGCCACATGTTTAAACTGTTGAAGTGTGGCATTGGAGACGACGGAGTGTGGTATTGCGGTTGTACAAGTGTGGGCTCACGCTTATATAAGTGTAAGCCCACGCTTATATAACTGTGAGCTATCGGAGCCTGCTGTGTTGAGGGAATAAAAAAACGGGGAAGCAGTTGCTTCTCCGTTCCTATATGCCGTGAAATGTAGTTTAATGCAAAGTTGAATAAAGATTATCTATAAAAGGATGATACAAAGATACGATATTGAGAAGGCGATGTCAAGTGTTTCGCTAATTATTTCCGGTTTGCATATTTGTTTTTTAGCTTCTTGCATTCTTCTCCTACCATTGCATATAACATCTACCCTTTGTTAGGACAGTTGGACTTAGATATGCTTCTATTGAAATCCCAAAACTTGGAACTTACAGATATACCTCTATTTTTCTGGTAAAAGGAACATCTATTTTTAGAATGTTGTATCTTTGCAAAAAACGGTGTATGAAAGATGTACTTAAAATATCAATCTTACTAATTCTTGCATTTAGCAACGGGGCTTTATTTGCACGGACGAATAGATATCTCAATTTAAATAGAGACACGTTAGATATAAAATTTGTAAAAGATACGTTGGTAACAAGTACAATCCAAGATACCTTTGCTACTATACCTGCTGTTAAAGATTCAATAACTGTAAAACAAGATGAAATTAATGACTCTGCATTGTATTATCGTCTAATCTTACACTACCGAGACAGTGTGAATCACAATCTTAAAAGAATATACAATAAAGATGCCTTTAAATTTAAGGATGATTATTTTCGAGAAAAAATGAGAGAACTGTGGATAGGAGATGTTTTAAGAGATATATTTTTAAAATAATTATGAAGTTCTATTTTTTATCCTTATGTATAATGCTTGCTGTCAGTTTTGCTGCTAAAGCACAATCAAAGCTTATTTTTAAAGATAAGTTTATGTATACGGATGTACAGGTGTTCAATGAGACAAAAAGGCACTCAATACCCTCTCTTATTGATACGGGTTGTTCGTTATGTATAATTGATTCTATTTTTGCTATTGATTCATGCGGAATAAAAGAAGATGAATTACAAGCAATTCCTGTTAACCAAACTAAAGATAAGATTTCAAGTGCTTTTATAGATTCTATTTTTTTTTGTGGAAAGACATATCATAGAGTGTATTGCTTAGTTGCAGATCTTACTGGGCATTTTCAAAAATATGCACCAAAATTTATCGTCGGGGCTAATATCCTTAGATCAGGAGCTTGGAAATTTGATATGGAAAAGAATATTGTTGAATCCTACGATTCTAATAATAAAGCGAAAGGGACTATTTATAAATGGAAAAACCATGAAGACTATCCTGATGTGGCAATAGATTATATCATTTTAGATAGTAAAGTCAATGGAAAAAAAACACGATTTGCTTTTGATACAGGATGTAGAAACAATAAACTTCAACGTGGTTTATATGTAGGAAAACCTGAGCAAATTCAAAAGGAAACAGCTAATATCGTAAATAAATTATCAATTAAGATGGCTGAATTATGTAGAAATGTAACATTCAAGATAGGAAAGGATGAGTATACGTTAGATTTTATAATAGGTGATGGCAATATTGGGCTCTTAAACATCGAATTCTTACAAGGCCATTCCTTTATACTTAATTATAAGAAACAGATACTTGAATTGTTGTAAAAGAGAGCTTGAATTATTAATTTCAATCTATTTAGCTCGGAGAGAAATTCATAAGTTATTGGAATTGGCAAATCGCTTGATGAGTGAACTCTATCTATTACTTGTGAAATTCATTAATATATTCCATAAACCTTATGATTATGAGTTTCAGATGTAGGTAATCATTTTCTTTTGCTAAAGTTTTCCATTTGTAGCACGCATTGATGTGTTCATAAGATTTTGGTTTAACTCTCGGTTTAACTCACTCGGTTAAACCACGCTAAATTCGGCATCCTCTAAAAGCAAAAATCAGATAGAAATCTTGCGATAACTATCTGATTTTCAGAAGAGCGGAAGA
>ERZ791903.29-NODE-29-length-234673-cov-11.834105_pt1 | contig 234673 bp, 194 predicted proteins | sample MGYA00510148_ERZ791903 | MGnify/ENA primary metagenome ERZ791903 (study PRJEB30046, sample SAMN00792080) | human gut metagenome | study: EMG produced TPA metagenomics assembly of the A metagenome-wide association study of gut microbiota in type 2... | reverse complement strand
ATTCATCTCACTACCTGCAGAGGTAGGAGAATTCTTGTTATATATTATGTTAAAAGTCTGTCATATTCTTTGTTTCTGAGTAATTCAATCTGCTCTTCTACTTTGATCTTATCTTTCTTTAATTCGTCCTTATACTATATACCTGTCGGCATATAATATTCCTCCATACCTTCACCACCTTTCAGAACATATCATTCTCAGATATCTTCATTATAGGTGATTTAAAGACACGTGTAAACCCTGTATTCTGATTTCACGGTACTGTAATTACTGGAAAAATCGCTTCAGACACGAAGCTTCTAAGACTGCCCCTGCAGGCATCAGAACTACTTTTATACTATCATTCCTACATATACAACAGGCAGGAATGAGTTTTTTCCACTCGTCCCTGCCTGTTATCATTCTCTTATTTTACTTACTTTTCTTTCGCTTTTTTATCTGCCAGAATCTCCTCTGCCATTTCCACCTCTGTTTTTTCATCCTTCGGAAGAACGATATTCAGGATGATTGCGAATAACGCTGCCGGAACAATACCGGAGCCGCCGAAGATCAGGTTGATGCTCTCCGGAAGCTGTGCAAGAACTGCGGAGTTGGAACCGAGCCCGTATCCAACGCCAAGCGCAACCGAAACGATCGTTACATTTCTCGGTGATATAGGCCATTTGGTAATAAGCTGGATTCCGCTGACTACGATGGAGGAAAACATCATGACAGCAGCTCCTCCCAGAACGCTCTGCGGCATGATAGAGATCAGTGCTGCAAGTTTCGGAAACAGTCCGCATGCGATCAGGAAGATTCCACCGATTCCAATGCTGTAACGGTTTACGACTTTGTTCATTGCGACCAGGCCTACATTCTGGCTGAAAGATGTGTTCGGAAGGACACCTAACAAAGCTGCGAAAGAAGATCCCAGTCCGTCACACATAACACCACCGGAAAGTTCTTTGTCCGTAGCCTCTCTTCCAAGACCACCCTCTGTGATACCGGAAATATCACCTACTGTTTCTACTGCTGTAACTACAAACATAATACAGATCGGAACGATTGCCTTCGCGTCAAATACCCATTTGACCGGCATAATCTTCGGAACTGCAAACCAGGATGCGTCTGCCACCTTGCTCCAGTTCACTACCCAGGCCTTTGTTGCCTCTACTGTGGCACCCGTTTCATCCACATAGGTAAATGTTGTCGGAAGGATCATTGCCATGATCGATACCAGGATATATCCGGCAATAATACCGATCAGAATAGAGGAAAAACTGGTAAATCCTTTTGTTCCATGTTTCAGTGCAATGATCACGACCAAAACAAAAGTACCTACAAACAGATTTTCCAGAGAGCCATAATCTGCTGCTGAACTTCCGCCTCCGAAAGATCCGATACCAACAGAGATCAGTGAAAGTCCAATAGACAGTACCACTGTACCGGTAACAACTGCAGGGAAAAATTTGCGGAGTGGTTTCAGAAATCCACCAAGTACTGTTTCAAACAGACCTCCTATAAAACATGCCGCCAGGACTGCTCCATATCCTGCAACCCCACTTCCCATTGTGATCGCAACACTTCTGCAGACACCGATGAAACCGGAACTCGTTCCCATGACGATTGGTAGTTTTCCGCCGATCGGTCCGATCGTGTATACCTGGATCAGTGTTACGATTCCTGCAACCAGCATGGCATTCTGAAGGAGTGCCACCTGAATACTGCTTCCTGATTCAATGCCGCACACTCCTGTAATGATCAGAAGTGGAGTCAGGTTGCCGACAAACATTGCAAGTACATGCTGCAGTCCAAGTGGAATCGCCAGTTTCAGCGGGGGCTTTCCATCAAGATCATATGGCGTTGCCACGTTTTTTTCTTTTGTTTCCATATTCTTTCCTCTCTTTCTCTTTTTACCGAGCCAAATAAAAAAGGAAACAGCAGGTATTTTCGCCTTCGAAGTCATCTGCTATTTCCTTTATACATGCAGCTTGTGCACAAAATTTTCTCTCGATGCGTTTATTATAACAATTTTTTTGTATCTGTCAATTTCTTTTTGCAGGTATTTTCTTTGTACTTGATTTTGTACATTTATCTTTCCGTACTTAATAATACTCATGATCGATCTGTATCACCGCAAAATATTTACTTCCCGGCAGGCCATGTACCTGTTCTTTCAGACGGTTCATGATCTCATTGTCGGTCAGGGAAGTTTTTCTCGGCACTTCCACATCGAAGATCAGGTTGGTTCTGGTAGGACCCTTGACCATACGGAAGTCGTGCATGCTGAAGGCTTCATCCAGAGACTGTACCATCGCCTCCACCTTCGCCTTCATTTCCAGAACTTCCTTATCGTCTGTCACGATCGGGTCCATGTGGATCGTTGCGGAACAGTTCAGCTTTTCCTGAAGTTCATGTTCGATATGGTCGATCTGCTCGTGGATGTCCTGGATATCCCCATCCACAGCAACCTCCGCGTGGAGCGAGATCATTCTTCGTCCCGGACCATAATCATGGACGATCAGATCGTGCACCCCATAGACCAGTGAATGTCCCAGAACAATCTCCCGGATCTCATCAATAAACTCCTTCTTCGGCGGCTGTCCAATAAGAAGGTCTATGGTTTCTTTCAGTGTAGAACCACCTGTATAAACGATAAAGATCCCGACCAGGATGCCAAACCATCCATCCAGGATCAGTCCTGTATATTTACTGATCACGGTTGCGATCAGAACCAGTGTCGTCGCAACAGTATCGCTCAAACTGTCCACTGATGTTGCTTTCATCGCTGCACTGTCAAGCTTTTTGCTCAGGGAACGATTGTAATAAAACATATAGACTTTCACAAGGATTGACGCAAGCAGGATTCCCAAGACCAATGCACTGCTCTCGATCGGTTCCGGATCACGCAGTTTCCCGAACGATGACCAGATCAGCTCAAATCCCATAACCAGGATCGCAACAGAGACCAGCAGCCCCGAAATATACTCCATCCTTCCATGTCCAAACGGATGCTCCGGGTCCGGTGCCTGACCGGAAAGCCGGAATCCGATCAATGTGATGATCGATGAACCCGCATCGGACAGGTTGTTAAATGCATCCGCCGTGATCGCGATCGATCCGCTGAGCGTTCCTGCGATCCATTTTCCAAGAAACAGCAGGATATTCAGTCCGATTCCCACTGCCCCGCTCAAAACTCCATATGCCTGACGGACCGCCGGTGAATCATAATTCCGCCTGTCCTTAATAAAAAGTGATGCCAAAAACGTGATCATTCCTATTCCTCCCAAAATTTTACACGTGAATCAACAGCATTCTCTCGATAATAGCACACTCCTATGCAAAAATCCAGAATAATTTGTAATCAATCTGGAAAATTTTTTCTGAAAATGATATAGTTTTATTAATGATGCTTTTTATCAAGGAGAAAAAATCGAATGAAAAATCTTAAAAATATAGCAATGCTCATAGATGCCGACAACACCCAGCTGTCCAAGCTGGAATCTGTCATACAGGAAATCTCTGCCAACGGCCGTATCGTCGTGAAGCGCGCGTACGGCAACTGGCGCAAAGGTTCCCTTAAGAACTGGGAGAATGAACTGAAACGCCTCGCGATCAAGGCAGAACAGCAATTTGACTACGTTGCGGGCAAAAACGCCACCGACATGGCTCTCGTAATCGACACTCTCGATCTTCTGCACAGCGGGATCTACGATGCATTTGTCATCGTTGCCAGTGACAGTGATTACACGCCTCTTGCGATCAAACTTCACGAATCCGGAGTCTATGTCATGGGCGTCGGAGAGAAGAAAACACCGGAGCCGTTCCGAAATGCCTGCGATGAATTTGTTTATCTCGAAAATCTGAGCAAAGATCCAGATACTCCGGAGCATCAGCCTGCCCCGGTTTCTTCCAGAAAGACGAGAAACAGCAGACGCAGCCAGGAAAGTGCAGAAGAACGCCGCAAAGCAAAAGAATTAAAGGAAATCCACAAACTGCTCCACATCGCCTGGGACAAGTACCAGGATGACGACCGTTATGTCAATGTCAGCTCTGCAGGCCAGTATATCAAGCGTGCAAAGCCGGATTTCGATGCCCGCACCTACGGTTTCCTCAAACTGCCGGATCTGATCGAAGCTTATCCAAATAAATATGCAATGAAACGTTACCCCGGCAAAGGAACGGTAACGATCATTGCATACAAATGTATTTGATTATTTAATTCTGTTTGTTCTGAGAACATAATATCTTCGGAAAATTGATAAGATCGTCCACACGATACAGATCCCACCCGCGATGGACAATGCATACTGAAGTGTCAGACTGCCATAGTGTGACACTTCTTCTGTATTTCCCTGCACTGCTGCACTCATCGTGTAGTACAGCGTACTTCCCGGAATCAGCGGCACAACTGACGGAATCAAAAACAGCGGGACCGGAGCTCTCTTTCTGGCTGCAAGAAAATCCGCATAGACTGCTGCCAGTGCAGAAGCCGCCAGACCGGAAATAAAGATCTGTCCGCCGCTGAAATACATTGCCAGAAGATATCCTCCCCAGCAGATAACACCTCCCAGAGATGCCGATACCCACAACGACTGTCTCAGCCGGAACAGCAAGGCAAATCCCAGCGAACCGACAAACGCCATAACCAACTGCAATATCACATCTTTCATACTCTCACCATCCAAATCGCTGCCATAAATCCACAGGCAAGGGCTCCCGCCCACAGAATACTCTCGATCAGTCGCATCAGTCCGGAGATCGTATCTCCCATCAGCATGTCTCTGATGGAGTTTGTCGCCGGAATTCCCGGAATCAGAAGCATGATATCTCCGATCATGATCTTGTCCATATTTAAAACTGGCAGAACTCTTACTGTCAGACAGATTACGGCTCCCACAATAAAGGATATAAACAGGTTAAACATGATCGTATTTGCAAAAAGGCCTGTTATTTTTTCCTGTATAAAACAGATAAGGACTCCTACCAGGGCGGCCACGATTCCATCCGCAAATGTTCCTCCAAAAAACACGGCAAAACTTCCCGCAGCCAGAATGCTGCCCACATAGAGTTCCCATCGTGTTTTTGGTTCTGCGATTTCCTGCAGTCTTCTGTGAAACTGCTCCAGCGGAATCGGATTGATACAGCAGTTCCTGCTGAGTGCATTCAGCTGTTCCAGCATTGTGAAGTCTGTACTTCCTGTATAGTTTATCCTCCTGGTATGTGTCAGAAGTTCCCCGTCTGTTTTTTCCATGGTTATCACTATGCTGGATGTGATAACAAAAACGTTCATCTTGGCTGCCCCATAGGCCCGTCCGATCCTCTGCAGCGTGTCCTCAACACGGTTGATCTCCGCCCCGGAAGCAAGAAGCATTTCTCCCATATCCAGAAGCAGATGCAGCAACCGGTTCTCATCATATTTCCCTGTTTTCATCTTCGTTTCCATCCCTGATCTTTATATATTCTGCAAAAAATATCCACTGCAACACGTTAATTATCTAACATATGCAGTGGATTTGCAAGTGATTTTTAAGACAGATGGACTATGGAATCCTCTTTATTTTATCCAATCAGATCCGCAATATCTTCCTCTACAGAACGGATTCCTCCGATTCCGAAATTATCAACCAGGATCTTTGCCACATTCGGGGAAAGGAATGCTGGAAGTGTCGGTCCCAGGTGGATATTTCTGACTCCAAGGGAAAGCAGAGCCAGGAGTACGATCACCGCTTTCTGCTCATACCAGGCGATATTGTACACGATCGGAAGGTCGTTGATATCTTCCAGTTCGAATATTTCCTTCAGTTTCAGTGCGATCACAGCCAGTGAATACGAATCATTACACTGTCCCGCATCAAGTACTCTCGGAATACCATTGATATCTCCAAGATTCAGTTTATTATATTTGTATTTTGCACAGCCGGCAGTCAGGATCACAGTATCTTTTGGCAGTGCCTTTGCAAAATCTGTGTAGTAATTTCTGGTCTTTGCCCGGCCATCACAGCCTGCCATTACAACAAACTTGCGGATAGCCCCTGTCTTAACCGCCTCTACGATCTGATCTGCCAGCGCAAGAACCTGTGCATGGGCAAAACCTCCGACGATCTCTCCGCTCTCAATCTCCTGTGGCGGCGCACATTTCTTTGCATGCTCGATCACAGCAGAAAAGTCTTTCTCTTCACCTTCTGCTCCCGGAATATGTTTACATCCCGGATATCTCACAGCTCCTGTCGTATAGATCCGGTCTTTGTAGCTGTCCTTTGGCGGAACAATACAGTTTGTAGTCATCACGATCGGACCATGAAAACTCTCAAACTCTTCTTTCTGTTTCCACCATGCATTTCCATAATTTCCTGCAAAATTCGGATATTTTTTGAATGCCGGATAGTAATGTGCCGGAAGCATCTCTGAATGTGTATAGACATCCACACCTGTCCCCTGCGTCTGTTCCAGCAGCATTTCCAGATCACGGAGATCGTGTCCTGAAATCAGGATTCCCGGATTGTTTCGAACCCCGATATTTACTTTTGTGATCTCCGGATTTCCATAAGTCTCTGTATTTGCCTTATCAAGAAGTGCCATCACCTGTACACCATATTTTCCGGTTTCCAGCGTCAGAGCTGTCAGTTCTTCCGCACTGAGAGTATCATTCAGTGTTGCGGCAAGTGCTCTCTGAAGAAAAGCATCCAGTTCTTCCTCATTATGAAGAAGTGCAAGTGCATGCTTCTCATAAGCGGCAAGCCCTTTTAATCCGTATGTGATCAGTTCTCTTAAGCTTCGGATGTCCTCATTTTCGGTGGAAAGAATTCCGACCTTGGATGCTTTTTCTTCGAATTCCTCTTCTTTTCCGTTCCAGACTGCTGCATCCGGAAGCTGATCTTTGTCTTCCACTTCTGAAAGCAATCTTTCCTTTGCCTTCAATGTTTCTGTAATACGTTCTGTAATGGATTCTCTGTCAAAATTTACATTTGTAATGGTTGTAAAAAGATTCATCACCACCAGATGATCAATCTCATCCGGAATCTCTTTTCCTTCTTTTCGAAGTTCTGTTGTAACTGCAGAAAGCCCCTTTGTGACATAGATCAGAAGATCCTGCATCGCTGCAACTTCCGGCTTCTTTCCACAGACTCCTGAATTTGTACATCCCGTGCATCCTGCTGTTTCCTGACACTGAAAACAAAACATTTTATGTTTCATGATAAAAACCTCCTTATGGTTTCTGTATATTCATTTTTTTCACAAACTCAATATAATATACATTCCCCCATAAATATGTGGTCATAACCACGGATATAAAATATCGCAGAAAAAAAGACGGATTTTTATCATCCGTCCTTTTCTGTCGTTTCTTTTATTGTCTTACATTACAATCCATTTTTCAGAATAACAGTTTCGCAAAATCTCGAATACAACGTCTCCATACATTCCAGTCATGCCCACCCTCATAAATAATTCTGATGCATGAAATATCTTTTTTACTTAAAAGTTCATCTTCCTCCAGAAACTTCTGGATAAAAATATCATTCTCTCCCATTGCACGAAAAAAGATCTTAAAATTATTTTTAAATGTTTCTTTACTGTCCAGAATTCTCAGATGTTTATCAGAGGCCTTTCCTCTCTGGACCATGTCCATAATTTTATCTCCCTGAATAAAATCACGAAGAAATCCACTGAATAATCCAATATAGGAAAAATATTCCGGATATTCAAATGCCGTGATACTCGTCTGAATAGACCCCATGGACAGACCTGCCATTGCCCGGCTGTCCTTGTTTTTAATTGTACGATATTTCTTTTCTATGTATGGAATCACATCTTTTATCAGATATTCAGGAAATATCGTATGATCTACTATTCGCTTTCCTTCTGCATTTTTCGTTTGAACCATTCCATTATTCATCACAATGATAAATGACCTTGCTTCTTTCGCCTGAACCAGATTATCCATAATAAAATGGACTTTTCCTTCTTCGATCCATCCGGTTTCATTTTCTCCATGTCCATGCTGTAAATACAAAACTGGATATCTCTTCTCCGGACACTCCTCATATTCCGCTGGTGTATAAACAAAACAGCGTTCCCATTCTCCGGTTATATCAGAATAAAAATATTCCTGTCTCACAGTTCCATGTGGTACATTTTTCAGATAATAGAACTCTTCTTCTGTTTCTATTGAAACATAATTATATGGCCTACTATATCCATAACATATCGGAAGGTAGGGGGTAAGTACATTCATTCCATCAATCTGCAATTGTACAAGAGTTATTCCATCCTTTCCCGGATATTTCAACTTCCATATTCCTTCTTCTTTAATAAACGGAAATTTTTGCTCGTAGATGATCAGACTGACATCTGAAGCATGATCTGCCTTAATCTGAATCCATACATTGCCTTCCGCATCTCTGATCTGTCCCTCTGGTTCACCAGCTGCCGGTATAACCGGACAAAATGAAAGAGCCTGTGACGTTATCGCCTGATTCATGACATTTTCCTCTCTTTGCAATTTATTTAATTATGATTTTCGAGTATTAACCTTGTTTTTGTGCCCGGCTCGATCTCTGACAGAAAGGAAAAGACCGGATCCATCTGATCTTCCCAATACGCCATTTCATGATTTCCCTGACCCATTCTGTCAATAAAAGGTATCTCCAGTTCCTTAAGCTTTTCACGGAAATCTTTTACTCCCTTTCCAACCAGATCATCCTGCTCTCCACAGGCAATAAAAAGTTCCGGAATCTCTTCTTTTGGAACCTCTGAGTAAAATTTACAGAGATTTGTATCATTCTCATAATACTTTTCTTCGCTGCCAAATACATTTTCAAATAATTCCCGGTCAAACATCTCTTCATGTCCACAAATCAGATCATAACAATCTGCACTTGGAGATAATGCTGCTATTTTTGAAAAATACGAACGAAATCTGAGTCCATTTAATAATGCCCCATATCCACCCATTGAAATTCCACCTATAAATGTGTCTTCTCTTCTTGTTGAAAGGGGCAGAAGTTTCCTTGTCATATCCACCGTTTCTTTTATAAATGCAGAGTAATTGGAAAGCCTTCTGGAATGATCTACATAAAAAGAATTATCTCCATCTACCACTACTACTGCGATTCCTTTTAACTCACATTCCCGTCTGAATCCCAGATAGGTCATAAGCGTTGTTGCATCATTACTGAAACCAGGAAGAAAATATAAGGTTTTATACGGAGGCTCAAAATTTTTTCCACTCATTCCGTCTGTAGGCAGATAAGCTTTAACCGTTGTAAATTTAGTAATTGTTGATGACAAATATTGTAATTCTATGTATGCCATAATAAAATCCCTTCTATTAATACAATCCTCATCTTTTCTTTTTCATCCATGCAGATGGAGTACATCCATAAAATCGTTTAAAAGTTTCGATAAAAGATTTTATATTTGGAAACCCATTATTCAGTGCTATAACCGTAAGCTGCATTTCCGGATGTATTTTCATCATTTCCACACAATTCATAAGACGAAGATACTGTAAATGATCATGAAAATTAATTCCTATATGCTTTTTAAATAACCGTGATAAATGTGCAGATGTGTAATGAAATTGTTCTGCAACAGCAGCAAGTGTCAGATTTTCTGTATAATGTTTGTCAAGATAATTCGTGATTTCCTTAATTTTATTAATGCTGTCTTCTCTGTTACGCCTGCTTCCTGTTGGTTTCTTCACACAGGACATACGAAGAACTCCGAGTAATCGAAACAACAGTTCCATTGCCCGGATTCTTGACAGATCATTTTCAACAGTTCCATCCAGATTTTCTCCAAAACCAGCATAACCATTCTGTTCTTTCTTCTGCTTCAGTGTTCCAAATTGCAGCAGAATATTTATCATCTGCTGCATATCTTCCGCTTTCTCAGGTATACTCAAATAAAAGTCTCCTCCAAGCCAGCGTTCCATAAAACTTTTGGAAATCTGAACAGTAATACCCTCAAAATGATCTGTCTCATCAATCCAGTGATCCGCATGAATTTCTCCACTGTTAACTATGAAAATATCTCCTTCCGTCTGATCATACTGTATTCCATCTACAATCCGACGGATTCTTCCACAGGTCACAAGATTAAATTCAATATTACGATGCCAGTGAGTAGGTGTAAAAATCTCTATTCCATCAAAGCAATGATTAAAAATACGAATAGGTATCCTGTTATAAATAAAATCTTCACTTTCGTATAATTCTGACATAAACACCTCCGGCAAAATATTGTTTTACCTCATTATAGCATACCCTCTGACAATCTCACACAACATCACGCTTTTATTTCAGCAGCCATTCCACCGCTTCTGGCAAATATTTATTCCAAAACGACCAGTCATGAATTCCCTCTGCCTCGTGATACGTCACTTTTACTCCTTCTTTTTCCAGATATTTTTTCATCATACGATTTTCTTCGATCAAAAAGTCTTCTGTCCCTACTGCCTGATAAACCTCCGGCATATTTTTTTGTAAGACTGCTTTTTTTACACAATACATCGGATCTTTTTCAGAATCTTTTAAACAATCCAGATCTCCAAACGTACGCACATAATAATCATAATCTGCAATGCTGTCTGAATATCCGGCCTTCTGACCAGAAATATTGTCGATGATAAACGCACCTGACAAGGTAAACAGCTTTCCAAATGTTTCATGATAAAGACTTCCCAGTCTCAATGCACCAAAACCACCCATGGAAAGTCCACCAATGTAGGTGTCCTCTCTCCGTTCAGAAAGAGGAAACATTCTTCTGGTAAAATCAACAATTTCTTTCCCTGTAAAATCACTGTAATGACCTGCAATGCTGTTCATATTTTCATAAAAACTGTTTTCCCCGGAAGGAAGAACAATCGCAAGATTATACTTTTCGGATATTGCTCTCAAATTGCTATAATCCATCCAGTCATCCTGACTTCCGCCAAATCCATGAAGCAGATAAAGAGTCTTAAATTTTTCTGGTTTTTTTACGTCAGTTCTTCCATAAGTTTCTACAGGCACAATAACATTTAAATTAACTGTGCGAAATAAAGTTTCAGATGCAAATGCAATTCTAAAAACCGCCATAGTTCATTTCCTCTCTCTGTTTTCTATATAAAATTAATTTTCTGTTGCCATAGCATCTCTTTTTTTATTAAGATCTGCACGAATCTGAGGGTAGATTTTGTCAAGCTTATAAAATCCATTTATTATAAATACGATAACAAACAAAATTACAGGAATCCAGACGTAACAGAATTCAATCGCGTTTACAGCTGATGCAGTCTGCACTTCTGCCGCTCCATTATAACCACCTGCATTCAGAATGGCTGTAGTTATCATCTGAACAATAGAGTTTGCAATTTTTACTGCAAATCCGATAAATGCCATCAAAAATCCCTGAACTCTGATACCACTCTTCCATTCTCCATAATCAATACTTTCTGCACACATAACATATATAATTCCGTTTACGAATGCAGTTCCCACAGACGCAATGACCGCACAGGCAATTACTGCAATATTATTAAATTTAAAGAAATAAATACCAATATTTCCTAATACACCAAATACAGATCCAACCCATACAATGTTTCTGTTTCCAATTTTTGCTGCAATAACAGGAATAATCAGTGTAATCGGAATTCCAATAATATTTGCAATAGAAAGCAAGCTGGAAGACATCCCGGCATTCTGTAAAACATTGGTGGAATAATAAACAGTTGTAGAAGATTTGACAACTACCTGGGCAATAATAAACAGCGTAGTAACAGTACATATGATCCAAGGGGTATTTTTCATGGATCTAATGGTATCAGCTGCTGATATTTTCTGCTGTGCGGCAGTTCCCATATTCATTCGTTCTCTTGTATTAAATCCATCTACCATAGTTAATGCTGCACCAAAAATACCAAAGATCAGTATCGTTATATTGTATCCACGGTATTCAGAACCATGCCCCAGCACAGAAACAAGTGTCAACGCAAATGCACCTGTAATCAGCTGTCCAATATTTGTTCCAAGAGTTCCAAACATATTTGTTGCAAGTCGATCCTGTGTATCATCTGTAATTGCAGAGATCAATACATTTTGTGGAATCAGTACAGTTGTATATGCTAATGTATAGATAACATATGTAATCAAAGCATAAATATATTTTACTGTGGCACTTGCATCCGGAACATGAAGCACAAAGAAACAGGCTGCTGCCATAGGTATCGCTCCAAAAATAAGATACGGTCGGCATTTTCCCCAGCGAGTATTGGTATGATCTACAATGATTCCCATTACCGCATCTGAAACAGCATCTGCAATTCCACCGATCAACATGATCGTTCCAACCTGAAGTACACTGATCTTAACAACATCTGTATAGAAATACATAATAAATGTAGTGATAAGTGTAGTGCACAGACATATTCCCATATTTCCCGATCCATAGCTGATTTTTTCCAGCAAAGACATCTTTTTGTTAATCTGATTCATATTTTTTCTCCTTATTTTTAATCATCCAGCCCTGTAAGCATACTCAAATCCACACATTCCGCAAGGATTTTTCCACCCATTGTATTTGGATGTAATCCATCTCCAATATGAACTTCTTCTTTGAGATAAGCCGGAACTGTATCATTTTTTAATATCTCATCAAAATCAAAATATCCATCATAAACACTTTGTGTTCTGATCCATTGATTCACATCTCTTCTTGTTTTTTCAAACGCCTGCATCCATTTCTCTGAATACTCTGTATTTCCACACGGCATAATAGTTGCACCATAAATTCTGCTTCCATGATCGTGTGCTTTTTTTGCAAGATAGCTAAACCCCTGCTCCAGATATTCAGCGGAAACAGATTCTTCTGCTTTTTCAAACTGAAGAGGATGCATAATATCATTAATGCCCATCAGACAAAAAATACTGTCAACTTTGTCCGTCCCAAATACATCCTTCTCGAATCTTCTCACTCCTGCTTCTCCAAAAAGCCCTCCTTCTGCCGGAGCATCCGGTATCCATGTAGCATCATGAAGCAGTCTGTTCCCTCCGATTCCTGCATTAAGCAATGTTACCTGTCCCGGATATTTTTTATACAGTCTTTTCTGAAGTGCATTCGTGAAAAATGCCATTGCTGTAATAGAATCCCCAAAAGCTGTTATTACTTTGACGTCATCTTCTGTCCAAACCTGAACAGCTGAAAAGCCAAAGAAAAACTGACCTTTTACCGGTGAAGGATCTTCTTTTACAAATTCATAGATTTCCTCCATAGATGTACTTGAAAAAGCGTTTCCTCTCGTATCATCTCCTTCAATATTACATCTGACTTCTGATCCGCCTTCTGCCCAGTATCCACATAAATTCTGAATTTTCTGCTGCTGGTCAATATAAATATTTACTGCGATCCGATCTCCGGCTTTCACTGTAACTTCAACTTCATCACTGTAAACTTCTGCTCCTGCCGGAAGTACGATCTCTTTTGATCCTCGGAGTGTTACTTCCCTTATTCTTTCCACTGTTCCTTCATTTTCAATCCCAATGGTTACCTTTTTTAAGTTCAATGTTTCTTTTGCGTATTTATTTGAAAATAAAATACGCACTTTATTTCCATTTAAATTATTTTCAAACAGAACTCTCTGGGTTTTGTCTGATAATGTTGCCAGTGTCATTCCGTAATTAATCGGAAGATATTTAAAACTGCTTGTCCATTTCATTTGTTGTACTCCTTAACTTACAGACATCGGATAGTTGCTGTTTACTCCGATTTCTGTTCAAACAAACTCTTTTTTGTCTGATACTTCCACATATCACCAGTTGGAACATAAAAAACTGATACTTTATTTTCAGTTAATTCCATAAGCCAGTCTTTTGCATATCGGGCACCAAGTTCTTCCCAGTTAAAATGACCTGGATTGATACATGCAAGATTTTTTCCCAGAGAAATTCCATCGCGGATATACGATAATACCGTCCACTCGATCACTTCCCCCGGAATAATACATTCAACCCCATCCTGCTCCATTTCACGAATGATCTCTGTCGCATAATCACTCCAGCTTCCGTCTTCGTTAAAATGCTGCGGAATAAACGCATCCGGATAAATATGTCCTGTAAATGCTATTTTTTTTAATTCTGCTTCTGGATTTCCTATAAAACGAAGTCCTTGCATTCCGATTTTTTCTATCAATTCCTGATTGATCTCTCTAAGCTTTTTTGCCTTTGGAAAACATACTGTATAACCAAACGGAATCTTCTGCTCTTCTGTAAGATATTCCATCCAGCCCAGGTATTTCAGCACTCCTGTAAAAATGCTGTCAGGTTTATGGGCATGCATATGATCATGATCCCGAACAAGCACAATCTTATTCTCTTTTAGTAATTTTAATTTTTCATCATAAATTCTGCATTTATAATCTGCCTTCCACTCAGGCCAGTCAGGGGTCAGATAGGATACCGGCTCATGAACATACAGAAGATTTGCTTTAAGTTCAACCGCCCTTCTGATCACATCAACTGTCGGAACCAATGCAGAAACAATTCCTGTGCATTCCTGTGAGCAATCACCAAACTTTACTTCATCACATCCATGGTAATCTTCTCCCAGATCAGGATGATATTCAGAAACCCGATCTAATATTTCCTGAATTGTCATTTGTTCTCCTTTTCCTTTTGTGATATTTTTCTTTTTTTATTATGATAGCAGTAAAAAAGAGCTTTTTCTTTTCCTTTTTTTTCTATATAATTGTCATTTTTTGATATTTTCATTTTCAGACAAACTAAGGGAGGGTATAACTCTTCCTGAGCTATACCCTCCCTGTTTTTATGCTGTCCATTTCCAGACAGTCGCTTTTATTAAAATAAGACTGCTTTTCAGTCAAAAAATTCAATTCCCATCAACGTCAGTCCATGGGCCGGTGCTGTCGGTCCGGATACGGATCTGTCGCAGGCATCCAGAATCTTCTTTACGCGCTCTGGCGGATACTGACCGTTTCCTACCTGAATCAGGGTTCCTGCAATAATACGCACCATATTGTAGAGGAATCCCTCTCCTCTGACGCGGATCGTCACGATATCTCCTTCTCTCCAGATGTCAATTCCTGTCAGTGTACGAACGGTTGACTTAACCTGTGCACCTGTTCCGCAGAAACTGGCAAAGTCATGTCGACCGATCAGATAGGACGTTGCTTCTCTCATCCTATCTACATCCAGTTTGTAATGATAAAAATAAGAATAAAGCCGCTCTGTCGGTACCGGGAATTTCCGATTCAAAATACGATATTCATAAGTTTTCTCGCTGTCACAGTAACGCGGATGAAAATCCGGCTCTACTTCCTCAGACAGCTGGATCCGAATGTCATCCGGAAGCCGCTGGTTCAGCGCATAGGAAATCTTTTCACCCGGAATTCTTGTATTGGTGTCAAATACCGCCACATTTCCAAGTGCATGCACACCGGCATCTGTACGGCTCGCACCCATAATCTCGATTTTCTCTCCGAGAAGTTCTGTCAGGGTATCGTTCAGCACGCCCTGAATCGTAACACCGTTCGGCTGGATCTGCCATCCACTGTAATTAGTTCCATCATATGCAACCACAAGTCCAATTCTTTTCATCCTGTCACCATCCCATCACACGAAATCCGATTGCAACTGCAAGGTATGCAAATAATACCAGATATGCAATGTGATCTCGTTTTGCATAGTGAAGCGGTTTCATCTGTGTACGGTCGTCACCACCATGATAACATCTTGCCTCCATCGCCATCGCCAGGTCATTGGCACGGCGAAACGCAGAAATAAACAGCGGTACAAGAAGCGGTACCATGTTTTTGACCTTCTGGATCAGATTTCCACTTTCGAAGTCTGCACCTCTGGCGATCTGCGCTTTCATGATCTTGTCCGTTTCTTCCAGAAGGATCGGGATAAAACGCAGCGCGATCGACATCATCATTGCGATCTCATGTACCGGAACGTGGATCTTGTTCAACGGACGCAGGCTTTTTTCCAGACCATCAGTGAGCTGATTTGGTGTTGTTGTCAGCGTCATAAGTGAAGATCCGATCACCAGATAGATCAGTCGGATTGCCATGCGGACTGCCATGGAGATTCCTTCTTTGGTGATGGTGAAGATTCCGATCTTCCAGAGCACTTCACCCGGTGTCAGAAGGATATTGAACACCATCGTGATCAGAAGGATCATGAAGATCGCTTTGAGTCCCTTAAAGATAAACTTCACCGGAACCTGAGAGATCGTGATCATCCCTGCCAGGAATAACGTTGCAACGGCATATCCTGCCACGCTGTGGAACAGGAATACGGAAATAATGAAGATCAGCGTTCCAAATAACTTGGTTCTCGGGTCCATTCTGTGGATCACAGATTTCGCCGGATAGTACTGACCGATCGTAATATCTCTAATCATTCTGAGCTCCTCCTTTCAGTAAAGGGGAGTTCATTTTCCGAAGAGCATTCAGGATATCCTGCTTCGCCTCTTCTACCGTTGTATCAGAAGGGTCGACATTGAGTCCTTTTTCCTTAAGGGCATGCATGATATAGGTGATCTGCGGGGCAGCCAGTCCCATCGGTTCCATCTCTTTGTAATGAGCGAAAACCTTCTTTGGTGTGTCATCAAAGGCGATCTGTCCATGATTGACCACGATCAGACGCTCCGCATATTTGGCTACATCTTCCATGCTATGAGAAACCAGCACAATGGTAATCCCACGAACTTTGTGAAGTTCTGCGATCTGATCAAGGATCTCATCTCTTCCCTTCGGATCAAGACCTGCGGTCGGCTCATCCAGAATCAGGATCTTCGGGTTCATTGCAAGTACACCTGCAATGGCCACTCGCTTCTTCTGACCACCAGAAAGTTCAAATGGTGATTTGTCAAAGTTTTCTTCTTTGAAGCCTACATGATGAAGTGCCTTGCGTGCTTCTTCCTCAGCCTGTTCTCTGGTCATTCCCTGGTTCATCGGTCCAAAACACACATCTGAAAGCACATCGCTCTCAAACAACTGATGTTCCGGATACTGAAAGACCAGTCCTACTTCGCTGCGAAGTTTCCTGCGGTCGTATTTCTCCGCCCAAACATCCTCTCCATTGTAGGAAACGGTTCCTGATGTCGGCTGGATCAGTGCATTAAAATGCTGGATCAGTGTAGACTTTCCGCTTCCGGTGTGTCCGATCACACCGATAAACTGTCCGTCCGGGATTTCCAGATTGATATCCTTAAGTGCGTGGATCTGATAGGAAGTTCCCGGGCTGTATGTGTATGTTACGTTTTTTAATTCTATTGACATAAGGCATTTACCAGCTCTTCCGTAGTAAGGATTCCATCCGGAATGTCTACTCCGGACTGTTTGAGTTCATGCGCCAGCAGAGTTACCTGCGGTACATCAAGACGGTATTTCTTGAGAGTTTCCACCTGGGAAAAAATTTCCCGCGGAGTTCCCTCCATAACTACATGACCGCCATCCATAACGATGACATGGTCTGCATCGATCACTTCTTCCATGTAATGCGTGATCAGAACTACCGTAACATTTTCCTGCTTATTCAGCTGATGAACAGCTGCGAGTACTTCCTTACGGCCGTTCGGGTCCAGCATGGCTGTCGGCTCATCCAGGACAATGCATTTCGGACGCATCGCCATGACTCCTGCGATAGCAACTCGCTGCTTCTGACCTCCGGAAAGTTTATTCGGAGAGTGATGTCTGTACGCTGTCATGCCGGTCTTCTCAAGACTTTCGTTGACACGCTTCCAGATATCCTCGGTCGGAACTCCCATGTTTTCGGGCCCGAATCCGACATCCTCCTCCACAACAGTTCCGATGATCTGGTTATCCGGATTCTGGAATACCATTCCTGCCTTCTGACGCACCTTCCATAATTCCGGCTCCTCAGAAGTATTGATCCCGTCGATCCAGATTGTTCCATCGGACGGCAGAAGGAGTGCATTGATGTGTTTGGCAAAGGTAGACTTACCGGAACCATTATGTCCCAGGATCGCTACAAACTGTCCTTCCTTGATATCAATATCCACACCATCCACAGCTCTCTGTGTTTCCTGAACGTTGCCGTCCTCATCATATTTCAAGTAATCGAATGCAAGTTTTACTGCTTTGATGATTCCCATCTCTTATAGTCCTTTCAGGCTTCTTCTGCAGGTGTCTGACCGGTCAGAGAATCGATCAGTTCCCATATTTCATCTCTTCCCTGCTTTGTTTCTGCGGAATACGGAATGATCTTCGTTCCCTTGGTAAGCTTAAGTTCTTCACGGATAACTTTGAGACATTTCTGAACCTGGCTTCTCTTGATCTTGTCAAGCTTGGTCGCTATGATGATCGGTTCATATCCATTGTGCAGGATCCATTCATACATCTGGCAGTCATTCGCAGATGGTTTGTGGCGGATATCGATAAGAAGGAACACTGCCTTGAGATCCTTGGAAGTATGCAGATAACGCTCGATCATCTTTCCCCATTTTTCTTTCTCGGCAGGTGTGACCTTGGCATATCCATATCCCGGAAGATCCACCAGAAACATCTCGTCATTGATCTTATAAAAGTTGATCGTCTGTGTCTTACCCGGCTGGGCACTGGTGCGTGCCAGTGCCTTGCGGTTCATAAGACCATTGATCAGAGAAGATTTTCCTACATTTGATTTTCCTGCAAAAGCTACCTCCGGCATCCCTGTATCAGGAAGTGTGCTGGTAACTCCGCAGACAATATCCAAAACTGCATTTTTAATAATCATAAATTCCTCTTTATTTCACCAGTGCTTCGTGAAGCACTTCCTTCATATTATCTACATAGGAAATTTTGAGGCCGTCCAGGATCTCTGCATCGATCTCCTGAATATCCTGCTTATTTTCCCTCGGAACAAGTACCTGTTTGATACGGGCGTATTTCGCTGCAAGAAGTTTCTCCTTGAGACCGCCGATCGGCAGAACCCTGCCGCGGAGAGTGATCTCTCCTGTCATGGCTACATCTGCGCGCACTTCCTTACCAATGATCGCAGAAAGCATCGCTGTCGCCATGGTGATACCCGCAGACGGACCATCCTTCGGGACAGCTCCCTCCGGGATATGTACGTGAATGTCATTTTCCTGGAAAAATTCCGGTTTAATGTCGTACTGGTCTGCAACAGAACGGATATAAGAAATACCAGCCATTGCGGATTCCTTCATGACATCTCCAAGCTGACCGGTCAGTACCAGTTCACCCTTGCCAGGCATGACATTTACCTCGATCTGAAGTGTATCGCCGCCAACCTGTGTCCAGGCAAGTCCCCTTGCGATTCCTACTTCGTCCTTCTTGTTTGCCATCAGATAACTGTATGTGGATTTGCCGAGGAATTTGTCAAGATTCTTCGTATTGACAACAACTTTGTCCGCACCGTTCTCCATGAGTTCACGGGCTGCCTTACGGCAGATCTGACCGATCTTGCGCTCAAGTCCTCGTACTCCTGCCTCTCTGGTGTAGAGAGTGATCATTTTGCGAAGTGCGGCCGGCTGTATGGTCAGCTTACCTTTCGGGATACCGTTTACTTCAAATTGCTTCGGGATCAGATGTTCCTTCGCGATATGTTCCTTCTCATTCTCGGTATAGCCTGAGATCTCGATCACTTCCATACGGTCCAGAAGCGGTCTCGGGATTCCCTGGATATCATTTGCAGTCGCAATAAAAAGTACCTCGGAGAGATCCTGCGGAACCTCTACATAATGGTCATTGAAGCGGCTGTTCTGCTCCGGATCCAGAACTTCAAGCAATGCAGAGGAAGTATCTCCCTTGTAATCGCTGCTTGTCTTGTCGATCTCGTCAAGGAGCATCAGAGGATTGCTGACGCCCGCCTGCTGCAAGGCAACAGTGATGCGTCCCGGCATTGCCCCTACATAAGTCTTACGATGTCCACGGATCTCAGCTTCGTCACGAACGCCGCCAAGACAGATACGGACATATTTCTTGTGAAGTGCCTCTGCCACAGAATGGGCAATGGAGGTCTTACCAGTTCCAGGAGGTCCCACAAGACAGAGGATCGGACTCTTGCCGCCGGAAGTCAGTTTACGCACAGAAAGAAATTCCATGATACGCTCCTTGACTTCTTTGAGACCGTAATGTCCCTCCTCCAGGATCTTCCATGCTTCGGCAAGATCCATGGAATCCTCGGATTTCTTATCCCACGGAAGATCCAGCAGTGTTTCGATATAGGTGCTGAGCACGCTGCTCTCAGCTGCACTGCTGTTCATGCTCTTGAAACGGTCGATCTCCTTGCTGATCTTATCCTTGACTTCTTTTGAAGCCTGGAGTTTCTCAAGTTTCTCGCGGTATTCCTGTGCTGTGTCAGCAGTGTTGTCCTCGCCAAGCTCTTCACGGATCAGTTTGAGCTGTTCTCTCAGAATATATTCTCTCTGGTTCTTGTCTACGCGGGCTTTGAGTTTGTGCTGGAGATCATGTCCGATCTGAAGCACTTCGATCTCATTGTTCAGGATCGCTGCAAGAACTTCATACTGTTCTTCCAGTGTCACTGCCTCCAGGATCTTCTGCTGATTCTGATAAGTGATCTGGATATTCACAGATACCTGTGAGATCAGTTCTTCCAGATTCTGGATGTTCATGATCTTGGCAGCAAGATCTTTGCTGATCCTGCCGCTCTCGATACAGTATCTCTGAAACAGTTCACGGATGCTTCTGTACATTGCCTCTCTCAGAGACTTCGCATAATGGGCTCCATCTGCCTCAAATCCTGCGGTCTCTGCCATGAGGAATGGTTTCTCCTGTTCCAGTCCGATGAGTTCTGCGCGTTCCACGCCCTCGACCAGAACACGGAGCAGATCATGTGGTAATTTAACTACCTGTTTGATATATGCAACTGTACCAACCTTGTACAGATCTGTGATTCCCGGTGTTTCCATTTCCGGATCTTTCTGTGTGACCAGAAAGATCTTCTCATCCTGAAGCATGGCAGCTTCAATTGCCTTCATAGAGCGTTCTCTGCTTACATCAAAATGAACGATCATATCCGGCAGGATCGTCGTTCCTCGAAGTGCGATCGCAGGAAGAATGCTAATTGGCTGTTTCATGTTTCTTCAGTCCCTTCTTTAGGCCGTTTCCGGCTTGCCTTTCTTTCTTGAACGGGAAGTTTTCTTAAGCTCCGGTGCCGGTGCTTCGCCATGGATGACTTCCGGCTCTGCTGTTCCTTCTACGGCATCCTTTGTGAGAATGCATTTCTGGATCGTCTTGTCAGAAGGTGTGCGGTACATAAGATCCATAAGAGATTTCTCCATGATAGATCTGAGTCCTCTGGCTCCTGTCTTACGTTCCAGAGATTTACGTGCAACTGCTTCCAGTGCTTCATCCTGGAATTCCAGTTCTACGCCGTCCAGCTCAAACAGCTTGTGATACTGTCTGGTCAGTGCGTTCTTTGGCTCCTTGAGGATACGGATCAGTGCTTCCTCATCCAGTCCGTCAAGAGTTACAACGATCGGAACTCGTCCGATGAATTCCGGGATAAGACCAAATTTGACAAAATCTTCCGGCATAACATCCTTGAGGATCTCACCGATGTTTCTCTCTTTCTTGACCTCTACTTCTGCACCAAAACCGATAGACTTCGTGTTCTGTCTTGCCTCGATCGCTTTCTCGATCCCGTCGAAAGCACCGCCGCAGATAAACAGGATATTTGTCGTATCGATCTGAAGGAATTCCTGATGTGGATGCTTACGTCCTCCCTGCGGCGGTACGTTTGCAACAGTTCCCTCAAGGATCTTCAGAAGTGCCTGCTGAACGCCCTCACCGGATACATCACGGGTGATGGATGCGTTTTCGGATTTTCTGGTGATCTTGTCGATCTCATCAATATAGATGATTCCGTACTGTGCACGTTCAATGTCATAGTCTGCTGCCTGGATCAGTTTCAGAAGGATATTCTCCACATCCTCACCGACATAACCGGCCTCTGTCAGTGTTGTAGCGTCTGCAATAGCAAACGGCACATTCAGAAGACGGGCAAGTGTCTGTGCAAGCAGAGTTTTACCGGAACCGGTCGGTCCAAGCATCAGGATGTTGCTCTTCTGTAATTCCACATCCAGGTTTCTGGATGCTGTGATTCTCTTGTAATGGTTATAGACAGCTACGGAAAGTGCTTTCTTTGCCTCATCCTGTCCAATAACGTAGTCATCCAGAATCTTATGAATCTCTTCTGGCTTTAACAGATTGATGTCTGTATCATAGATATCTTCCTGGTCGTAATCTCCCAGTTCCTCTTCCATAATCTCTGAGCAGATACCTATACACTCATCACAAATAAAAACTCCCTCCGGACCTGCGATCAGCTTGCGGACCTGGTCTTCAGATTTGTGACAAAAAGAGCATCTGACTTTTCCATCTCTTATTTTTTCTGCCATAGATAGTTCTCGTTTCCTTTCCGTTTGTTATGGCACAAAAGGAACCCCCTGAAAAGAGGTTCCTTTTGTCTGCTTTATTTATGCTCGACAACACCATCGATCAGTCCGTATGCCTTTGCTTCTTCAGCAGTCATATAATTGTCGCGGTCTGTGTCTTTTTCCACTACTTCATAAGGCTGTCCTGTGTTTTCTGCCAGGATCTCATTCAGTGTACGCTTGGTCTGTGCGATATGGTCTGCAACGATCTGGATCTCGGTTGCCTGACCCTGTGCACCGCCTGACGGCTGATGGATCATAATGGTAGAATGCGGCAGGGCAAATCTCTTACCCTTGGTTCCTCCTGCCAGAAGGAAAGCTCCCATGCTGGCTGCCATTCCAAGACAAATGGTAGATACATCACATTTGATGTACTTCATTGTGTCGTAGATCGCCATACCAGCGGTTACAGATCCTCCCGGACTGTTGATATATAATTGAATGTCTTTACCAGGATCCTCTGCTTCGAGGAACAGAAGCTGTGCCACGATAATGCTGGCACTTACATCATTTACTTCTTCTCCAAGAAAGATGATACGGTCTTTCAGAAGACGGGAGTAAATGTCGTAACTTCTTTCGCCTCTGCTTGTCTGCTCAATGACATAAGGTACTAAACTCATATAATATGCCTCCATTCGTCGCCTGACTGTGGATCATAATGTCTGCTTAGGCTTCTTTTGCCTCGTCAGCTACGAGAGTTACGGCTTTCTGTACAGCCATATCTTTCTTCATCTGCTCTAATTCGCGGTCGCCAAGCAGTTCTTTGATCTTGTCAGCTTCCATCTTGTATGCTTCAGCCATTTTGCTGATCTCTTCGTCAACTTCTTCCTGAGTCGGCTGAATGTTTTCAACTTCTGCGATCTTCTCAAGAACCAGTCTTGTCTGGATTCTCTTGAGAGCCTGTGGTTTCATTTCTTCCTGCATCTTCTCAGCTGTCATTCCTGTGAACTGGAAGTACTGCTCCATGGTAAGTCCCTGAGACTGCATTCTTCTTGCGAAGTCATCCAGCATCTGACGTGTCTGAGTAGCTACCATTGCATCCGGGATCTCCATCTCTGCGTTCTCGATTGCTTTGTCTACTGCTGCGTTTTCTTTTGCTGCACGAGCTTCTTTTTCTTTCTTTTCTGTCAGGTTCTTCTTGATGTCTTCTTTGTACTCTGCAAGAGTATCGAACTCAGAAGCGTCCTGTGCAAAATCATCATCCAGTTCCGGAAGTTCTTTTGCTTCTACTTTCTTAACGTCACACTGGAATACAGCTTCTTTGCCAGCCAGTTCTTTTGCCTGGTATTCTTCCGGGAATGTAACCTTAACTTCTACGTGGTCTCCGGCTTTAGATCCAACGAGCTGATCTTCGAATCCCGGGATGAAAGATCCGGAACCAAGTGTCAGCGGGTAGTCTGTTCCTTTGCCGCCTTCGAATGCTTCACCGTCAACAAATCCTTCGAAGTCGATTGTTGTGATGTCGCCATTCTCTGCTCCACGGTCTTCTACTGTAACTGTTCTGGAGTTTTTCTCCTGCTCTTTCTTCAGTTCAGCTTCAACGTCCTCGTCTGTTACTTCTGTCTCAGACTTCGGAACCTCTACTCCTTTGTACTCACCAAGAGTAACTTCCGGTTTAACAGCTACTTCTGCTGTGAAGATGAAAGCTTTTCCTGGCTCAGCCTGTGTTACAGCGATCTCCGGCTGGGATACGATTTCAAGCTCGCACTCCTCAACTGCTTTGCTGTAGTGCTCCGGGATCAGAGCGTTTGCAGCGTCCTCAAGGAAGATTCCCTTGCCATACATCTGCTCGATCATTTTTCTTGGTGCTTTTCCTTTACGAAATCCTGGAAGAGAGATTCTTCCTTTTGCTTTCTGGTATGCAGCCTGCATAGCTTTCTCTAAATCTTCAGCGGAAACCTCGATTGTAAGTTTCGCCATGTTCTTTTCCAGTTTTTCAACCTGTAAACTCATGTTTTTTGTTCCTCCTTAATTTTCAGATATAAGCTCTGAATATTCTATCTATTGCTTATCCCTGTCTGCGGATAATGCGTACAGGTAGCTGTATCCCGATATCAAGAGATACAATTACAGTCATTATCGTAGTATAGCACAACAGGTATAAAAACGCCAGTATTTTTTGTAGAAAACTCCTGTTTTTGCCTTATTTCCGGGAATATACCACGGATTCTGCGATCTCATCCGCCTTTTCTTCACCGAGAAGCTGTCCGATCAGGCTTAATGCGAAGTCCACAGCGGTTCCAAGTCCGCGGCTGGTCGTCACATTGCCATCAACTACAACACTCTCATAAGACGGCTCTGCGCCGGTAAGCCCCTCCATGCAGGACGGATATGCAGTTGCCTTTCTTCCTTCAAGGAATCCAAGAGATGCCAGAACAGTCGGTGCCGCACAGATTGCCGCTACTTTACCGCTCTTTCCGTAGAAATCTCTCAGAAGGTCACAGAGCGGCTGATACTCTCCCAGATACTTCGTTCCCGGCATTCCTCCCGGAAGGACGAGCATGTCTGCATCTGAAAAATCAGTTCCCGTAAATACTCTGTCGGTCTTCATCATGATCCCATGGGATGTTGTGATCTCATTGCTCTCTTTGATGGAAACAGTTTCTATGTCGATTCCTGCACGGCGCATCAGGTCTACTACGGTCAGGCCTTCGATATCTTCAAATCCGTCTGCAAGAAAAATATAAACTTTTTTGCTCATAAAAAACCTCCCTGTTTCGTATCTGTTTTATTTTTCCCATTTGTTTAGTATAGCATTTATCAGGAAAAAGGGATATACTAAATCTACGAAATCTAATGAATTTTTTCCCTGTAATTCAGAATGCAAAGGAGTATGCACATGGAAATAGAAAGAAAATTCCTCATAAAAAAAGAACAGCTTCCAAAAGATCTCGCAAACTGTTCTTTCCATAAAATCGAGCAGGGTTATCTCTGCACGGATCCTGTCGTCCGCATCCGCAGGCAGGATGATGAATATTATCTGACTTATAAATCAAAAGGACTCCTGTCCAGAGAGGAATACAATCTCCCTCTGACCCAGGAATCCTATGAGCATCTCAAGCCAAAAGCCGACGGCATCGTCATCTCCAAGACCCGTTATCTGATCCCGGAAAAGGATGGCCTGACGATCGAACTTGATGTCTTCCACGAAGACTATGATGGACTTCTTCTTGCCGAAGTTGAATTCGAATCCGAAGAACAGGCAAATACCTATATTCCTCCGGAATGGTTCGGAGAAGATGTCACTTATTCTTCTGCTTATCACAACAGCACTTTAAGCAAAGGCAGAAATTAAACCTCGTGTTTTTCTTCCTTACATTTCTTAAACGGTGAATGTGACATGTCGCTGTCCTCTGTCATCAGGAACTTCCTGATTGCAAAGAGGACGGCGATGGCAATGACTCCGATCAGTGTCTGTGTTGGTGCCATATGCTCAACAACCATCTGTCTGGCTGTTGCAAACATCAGCACTTCTACAACTGTCTGCGCGGAGTGGCGGCAGAGCATCTTTACAAACTCCACACCTACGACCAGCGACAGGGCGTTTGCCAGAAACTTTGTAAAAAAGTCAATATCCATGTCCATAAGCGAAGTCTCTGTGATCGCATAGATCAGCCGGATGCCAGCCAGCGCGATCACGATCAGAATGACGATAGAAAGCACGATTTCTGTATAGCGGGCAACATTGTAGATTCCCTCGTTGAAGTGCTTACGTATCTTGTGATTTACCTCCTTGTGCATAAACCCTCCCTAAACTGAAGCCCTGTTATTTACTGCTTCTTTAGCTTATCATGGGGAGATATGCGCTGTCATGTCCTTTTATCCGTACATTTATTTTTTCTTTCAGTTTGCCGAATCCAAACATAGTTCCCCTCCCAGTTTTAAATCAAAGAAAATTAATAAAAAATGTGATCGTAAGGCTGTTGATAAAATCTGCAAACAATTTTGATTTTTTTGCCTTTCACAATATTTTCTCCATTTAGAATACCTTGGTAGTCCACTTGCTCATATCCCAGACTTCATTTACCACATCCTGGTAAAACTCCGGTTCATGGCAGATCAGAAGGATACTTCCTCTGTACTCTTTGAGGGCACTCTTTAATGCCTCTTTGGCATCTACGTCCAGATGGTTGGTCGGCTCATCGAGAAGCAGTACATTGGTGTCGCGGTTTACAAGTTTGCAGAGACGGACTTTTGCCTGCTCGCCACCACTTAAGACACGGACCTGACTCTCGATATGCTTCGTTGTAAGACCACATTTTGCAAGAGCTGAACGGATTTCATACTGTGTGTAGGACGGAAATTCCTGCCATAATTCTTCGATGCAGGTCGTCTTGTTGTCACCCTTTACTTCCTGTTCAAAATATCCAAGCTGGAGGTTTTCTCCTCGCTCGCAGTTTCCCTTGAGGGACGGGATCAGTCCAAGGATGCTCTTGAGCAGGGTTGTTTTGCCGATTCCGTTTGTTCCGACCAGTGCGATCTTCTGTCCTCGTTCCATCGTGAAGTTCAATGGTTTGGAAAGCGGCTCATCATAACCGATCACGAGGTCATGTGTTTCAAAGAGCATCTTGCCCGGTGTGCGTCCATAACGGAAATGGAACTCCGGCTTCGGTTTCTCTGCTGCCAGCTCGATCACATCCATCTTGTCCAGTTTCTTCTGACGGGACATTGCCATGTTTCTGGTTGACACACGGGCTTTGTTTCTCGCAACGAAGTCCTTGAGTTCGCTGATCTCCTGCTGCTGGCGGCGGTAAGCTGCCTCAAGCTGTGCTTTCTTCACTGCGTAGACTTCCTGGAAATGATCGTAATCACCCACATAGCGGTTCAGCTCCTGATTTTCCATATGGTAGATGATATTGACTACATCATTCAGGAACGGGATATCATGAGAGATCAGGATAAAAGCATTCTCGTAATCAAGAAGATAACGTTTGAGCCATGCGATATGTTCTTCATCGAGATAGTTGGTCGGTTCGTCAAGAAGCAGGATGTCCGGTTTCTCCAGAAGGAGTTTGCCGAGAAGCACCTTCGTTCTCTGACCGCCGCTTAAGTCTGTTACATCGCGGTCAAGTCCCAGATCCAGAAGCCCCAGTGCTCTTGCAACTTCTTCTACCTTGGAATCAATGACATAAAAATCATGCAGAGTCAGCTCGTCCTGGATCGTTCCCAGTTCTTCCATCAGTGTGTTCATCTCTTCTTCGTCTGCGCTCCCCAGAAGATTGCAGATCTCATTCATCCGCTGTTCTTTCTGAAGCAGCGGGTCAAAAGCAGATTTCAGCACTTCCTGGATCGTCATGCCTTTTTCGAGGACGGCGTGCTGGTCAAGGTAGCCTGCGTGGACGTTTTTTGCCCATTCTACCTTGCCTTCATCCGGCATCAGTTTCCCTGTGACAATGCTCATGAAAGTAGACTTGCCTTCTCCGTTCGCTCCAACAAGTCCGATATGTTCTCCTTTAAGAAGTCTAAAAGAAACATCTGAAAAAATAGCTCTGTCGCCAAAGCCATGTGTCAGATGCTCAACGTTTAATATGCTCATAAATTTCTCCTTTTTGTAATGATGGTTTTATTATATCTGACATCTGAAAGGGATTTCAACCTGTTTTGCATATATGGACAAAAAAACGACCGTACACATAATGTGTACAGCCGTTTCTTTTAAGATTGATATTTGGAAATCAGTCTGTTTCGTTGAATACTGATTTGTCGAGAGCGCCGTTCTGGTGTGCGACGATCGTTGTGCAGACAGCGTCACCTGTGATGTTGACTGCTGTTCTTGTCATATCGAGGATACGGTCGATACCCATGATCAGACCGATTGCCTCTACCGGAAGTCCAACAGAGTTGAATACCATGGTCAGGGTTACAAGACCGACACTCGGTACACCTGCGGTACCTACGGAAGCAAGTGTCGCTGTTCCGATAACGGTCACGTAATCCATCGGGCTTAAATGGATGCCAAATGCCTGTGCCGCAAAAACTACTGCAACACCCTGCATGATGGAAGTACCATCCATGTTGATGGTCGCACCAAGCGGAATGGTGAAGGAAGAAATCTTCTTGGATACACCAACCTTCTTGGAAAGGGTATCAATAGACATCGGAATGGTCGCATTGGATGTAGCGGTTGAGAATGCGAATGCCATAACCGGGAAAAATTTCTTGATGAAACGTATCGGGTTCAGACCTGTAAAGATCTTGAGCAGGATCTGATATACACCGAAGCACTGGATTGCCAGGGCAAGCAGTACGCCGATCATATACTTCGCCAGCGGAATGAATGCGCTGAAGCCGATGTTTGCAAAAGTACGGCTGATCAGGCAGAAAACTCCGATCGGCGCAAGGCTCATGATCATCATGGTCATTTCCATCATAATGTCATTGAACTGGCTGAAAAAGTTTGCTACTGTCTCTGCACGCTCTCCCATCTTTGCAAGGATCACACCGACGATCAGGGCAAATACGATAACCTGAAGCATGGTTCCGCTTGCCAGAGAATTGATCGGGTTGTCCGGAATGATGTTGAGGATCGTATCCGTAAGGGAAGTTGCCTCCATGGTTTCCACAGACGCTGCTGAACTCTGGATTGCGCTCATATCAAGTCCGACACCTGGATTAATCAGGTTTCCGACGCCAAGTGCAACGCAAACTGCCAGTGCAGTGGTTGCAAGATAAAAAGCCAGGGTTCTCACACCTACGGTTCCGAGTTTCTTGGTATCCCCGATCGCCATGCTTCCGCAGATCAGAGAGCAGAATACCAGCGGTACAACAAGCATCTTCATCAGACGGATGAATCCCTGTCCGATGACATAAAGGATACCTTCAATAATTACATCTTTCTTAAAGCTGCTGTCCGGAACCAGATAGCAGAGAATGATACCAAGGATCGCACCTGCGATCAGGGCGATGAAAATCTTGGTTGTCAGACCGATTGCTTTTTTGTTCGGAGTTTTTGCTTTTGTGTTTTTTTCTTTCATCTTAGTCCTCCGTTCTTTCATCCATGTATTCTTTCAGAGATTCTTTCCAGTCTGGCATGTCATACACCTCAATGATACGAAGGATAAAATTGTCCAGAACTGCATATGGCGGTCTGACAGAAGAAAGATCTGACTGCTCTGTCGGAACAGATTTCAGTTCGATATTCTTGCCGGCAAGCCGTAAGATCTCCTGTGCGAATTCATAACGGTTGCAGACGCCGCTGCAGGTCACATGATAAGTTCCATATTCATTTGTGCTGATCAGATACAGGATCATTCTTGCAAGATCCTTCGCGCTGGTCGGAGAACCGAACTGGTCAGATGCAACGGAAAGAGATCTTCCGGTCTCTGCTGCCTCCAGAACACGGTTTACAAAGTTGCGTCCACCCTGTCCGTATACCCAGTTACTGCGGATGATAAAGTGCTTGTGAGTAAATTCTTTGACGTAATACTCGCCGGCTCTCTTAGATCTGCCGTAAACAGTCAGCGGATTGGTGTCATCAAATTCTGTGTAAGGTTTCTTGCTCTGTCCGTCAAATACATCATCTGTGGAAAGCTGAACGATCTTGGAACCACATTTGCGGGCAACAATGCTTAAGTTTCTTGCGCCAAGGGCATTGACACGGTATGCATGTTCCGGATTTTTTTCGCACTCATCGGTATCTGTAATACCGGTACAGTTAATGATCACATCCGGACGGTTGACGGTACCAAAGTTGATCACTTCATCCGTATCGGTGATGTCCAGTTCATCAAGGTCTGTGTTCAGAGCCTCGATCTCCATCGGGTCAAGTACATCATTCAATGCACGGCCGATCTGTCCACTTGCACCCGCAATCCATACTTTTAACATCTCTACTACCTCCTCAAAATAAAATACGGCACCGATTCAGATCAAATCAGCGCCGTTTCAATCTATGTCGTTAAATATTTTAACAATTTTGTATATTTATGTCAAGGAAAAGTGCATGTTGTCTGTTGTTTTTGCATACTTATGCGGTTTTTATATTGTATTTTTTCAGATAATGCTGAGATAATTTCCAAGAGCAGTTGCATCTGTTCGGAAGTTCTTATATGGTGAAAGAAACAGCCCCGTCGGGGCTCTAACTTAATCAAGGAGGATTTTTTATGGCAAAGATCGACCATGCCGCGATTCGTACAAGTTCCTACGAAGACGCCCAGAAATTTTTTGAAGATGTATTTGATATGCATATGTGGAGAGAAATCGGAGAAAAGCCATCTCGCAAATGCTGGTTCCGCGAGGGTATCCAGCTCTGCGAGATGGAAAATATCAATATCACTGCCGAAAACGGCTATGTTCATATTTCTATCGCCGTTGATTCTGTAGAAGAAACAATGGAAAAGATCAAAGCTTATCCTGTGACTCCGATCAACGATCACTGGTTCTCTCTTCCTGATGGAACGAAGATCGAACTGAAACTTCTGGAAAACTGGAAAGTGAACGACTGATATTATTTCAGCAGACCTTCCAGGTTTGCCGCAAAACGAACTGCCCAGAATGCCGGGGATGCGTCTGGTTCTGCGTCTTTGAGGATCTTTTCTACGCTTTCCGGCGGGGTTGCAAGCATACCGCCCTTGACTGGTTCCATGATGATGACCGGTTTGCCGTGCTTACGTGCAACCTCATAGCATGCTCTTGACTGGACTGCCGGGTTTTCCCAGTCTGCGTAGTTGATCTGGAGCTGGACGAATTCCATCTCAGGGTGTGCAGTCAGGATCGCTTCCAGTTCTTCCGGTGTGGAGTGGAAGGAGAAGCCTACATGTTTGATCAGACCCTGGACCTTTTTCTCCTGGACCCAGTTCCAGAGATCAAAGTTATCAAAATACTGTGTTCTCATCTCGCCGAGATTGTGCGGCAGATAAAAGTCAAAATATCCTGCTCCTGTCTGTTTCAGGGATGTTTCAAACTGTGCTGTCGCATCTTCTCTTGTCTTGCAGTTGATCCATGCTGTGTTCTTGGTGGCAAGCTGGAATTTTTCTCTCGGATAGCGCTCTACCAGTGCCTGATGGATCGCATCTTCACTTCCTGCGTAAGCCCATGCAGTATCAAAATACGTGAATCCTGCATCCAGAAAAAGATCTACCATCTTCTTGGTCTGTTCTACATCGATGGTGTCGTCATCCAGCTTCGGAAGACGCATCAGACCGAATCCAAGTTTCTTGATTTCTTCGCCTAAATATGCCATGTATTTTCTCCTCTCAACTTATAAAAAATTTTTTTATGCCATCAGCCATTCCTTTGACCATTTTTTGCTGGTAGGATGGTCGTTGCATCATTCTGTCTTCTGACGGATTCGACATATATCCAAGTTCAATCAGTGTTGTCGGGACTTTGCTCCAGTTATTTCCACTCATGCTGTCTGTTTCCCATATATATTCTTTCCTGCATCCGGTTGCCTTCACATAAGAATTCAGCACTGCTTTTGAAAGTGCATAGCTTTTCCTGTACATGTTTCTGGAAACGTAACGGTTCCTGGAGGTTACGCAAATTGTCATCGCGCCATTTACCGATGAATAATCCACTCCATTTGCATGAATTCTCAGATATGCATCTGCTTTTGCTCTGTTTGCAACTCCTGCTCTCTGTGCACAGCTTATTCTGGTTTTGTTGTCATTTCGGGTCATAATCACACGACATCCCTGTGCTATCAGTGCTGTACGAAGTTTTTTGGCTATATTTAATGTAAGCTGATATTCTCCAATTCCTGTAGCAACTCCTTCTGTGCCGGAACTGCATTTCGCTTTTCTTTCGCTTGAGCCCGGTCCCAATGGTTCATATCCACTCATCTGGACTCCGGAATGTCCCGGATCAAGAACAACTACAGGTACCCATACTCCATTGCTATTGATCTTTCTTCCCTGAATTGTGGTGTTTCTTCTCATTTTTCCGCTTCTTTTATCGAAATAGCGATAATGATTTTTTGTGTACACCCATCCTTTCAGCTGAACCCCCTGGTAATTAAAACAATAATAGTCATTTCCGATTTTTGACATGCCTTTCAGCATTCTGCCATTCTGGTAATAGTATCTCTTCCCGGAAACAGTTTTCCATCCGGTATACCTGCCGGCAGCCTGTACAGTCTGAGGCAAGATACCACCCTGCATCCCTGTTTCGCTCAAAATCCCACCAAGCAAAAGCAGGCACAGCAATATACTTATAGTTTTTTTTACTTTTTTCAAATCTTTCCTCCCTCCATAAAAAAACTGCTTTCTGTTCGTTTCATTAAATATTATATTTCGAACAGAAAGCAGATGCAATCTATATTTAATTATGCGATACTCTTTTCCATATGTTTGCGTTCAAACAGTCTGTCGATTACTTTGTTACATAGGATCGTATATACTGCTCCGAATACGTTGGCACCGATACGAAGTGCTACTGCTGCCGGCATGCCGAACAGTCCTGCTGCGATGGATAATGCTCCGAAAGTATTGAATGCAGTCTGCCAGGCATATCCTGCTGAATAGCCTACGCCAATTCCACCGATCATGCCGATATACGGATACATGGATTTCGGAAGGATCAGGTATAATACGATGAATAAAGCACATCCTACAATGTTGAACATTCCTCGTTTTCCTGCGCGTCCCATGCAGTCTTCGGTAAATGGAAGACATACAGACATGCAGGCAATTCCTGCCCACATTGCTCTCGGAAGTCCCAGAAGGTTCATGAAAAGCATTGCGCTGGAAACGATAAGTGTCAGTTTGAGATACCATCTTCCGCGCGCAGAATTCAGGTCGAATTCACGGAAAAGATCCAGGAATGTTCTTCTATATGGACGGTTCTTTTGATTCTTATAGAAGATAAACATGCAGAGCAGCATTCCAACGGCGAGTCCTTCTACTCTCTTTATGTATTCTGCTCCGGTCACATCGTACCCCAGCAGGAGAAGGTATCCCAGGACAAATGTAGAATGATTATACATGATCACGTTGTGGCATCCCAGGATCATCAGAAGCATGATACAAATGATATTCACGGCAAATGCCGGTACTGCGGAGACTGAATTCGCGATCCTTGGTCCGGCCATCAAAATCCCGTAAATCCCTGCAATGCAAAACAGCCCATGTGTCGTCCGTATCCCGAAATCTGCCTGTCTGAGCACCAGCACCGCCAGAAGAACGGTCACGCCAACCACGCTGTTGTTACTGCCGGTAAGCTTACTGTACAAAGACACAACCGCCACACAGAATGCCATCACGAGGTATACCTTGAAATTGTAGATCAGAATGTGTCGTCTTTTTTCCTTTGGATCTGTGGTGTTTTTGATCAACTGCTTCGAGCCCACAGAACTCAGCTGCAGTTCCTGATAAAAAGTCATAAGTTCTCGCTCCTTTTTTACAAAGTGTAGAGAACTATACCGCAAATCTGGCTGGAGGTCAAGTGGTATTTTTGGGAATTTGACGTTTTCCTATGGCATATTTTTCACTTTATCGAGCCACATGCAGACCTGTCTGGATCTGTAAACCCGACACTGACTTACTCAGCTTTAGACCATCTAAGCTACGGGCATTTTAGACTTGTACAGTACCTGCTTCCTATCAGACTATCTACTTTCGGAGCCTCCTTTGACTTGCCTGATACTTGCTCTCCATCGGACCATATAATTTCGGAGCTGGTTTTGACTTGCCTAGTACTTGCTCCCCATCAGACCATATAATTTCGGAGCTGGTTTTGACTTGTCTACTACTTACTCTCTACCAGACCATATAACTTACCGGGATTTTGTTGACTTTGTATGGACTTGCTATTGCTATAGTCATCCTCAATCACAATTTTTGTGGACTTCCACTGTACTTACTTATCTGCTGGTCATTTCTCGCCTCAGTTTCTGTTGGTCTGCCCTGTATTTACTCTTATGCAAGTCATTACAGCTATATTGATTCGTAGATCCTACCATTACTTTTCTACTGGTAATCTTTATCCTGAATTTCAGTTAACCTAAGCCATCAATTTTTTCCAAACTGTTTACAAGGTAATATAAGCCAACACTAAAGGCATACCTTTCTATCTTTCATACTATAGTAGATACTCTCTTTCAAGCTTCTCTACAATTTTCATGTCCAATCCATCCTGTAGCGTTTCAAATGTCAGGACTAACCTTTGCCCTGGAAAGATTCCATTTTTTTCGTATGTTTCAATCTTCTTGATCGCTTTTCTTGCATACTCAGGATCATCCATTCTTCCATCATGCTCCCAGTATATCTCTTCTCCTGTCTTTGGAGATAAAAATGTAAAGTCGGGATAGACTATTCCAAATCTTTTCAATATTACTGGATGCTCATATTTATACGGAATTCCTGTATGATAAAAATAATCTGCCAGGATTTTTTCTGACTTCGAACGCACACGTTCTCCCTTTGCTGTTGTTATGACTGGAATATTTTCAGCAAATGTCTTGCCTTTATATTCTTCCTTTTCCCATTCGCTTAAACGTTGTTCCCATGTTGGTTGTATCGGTTTGATCAACTTCTGTCTCTCGGGATGTTCTTTCGTGTATAATACGTCAATTTCATTGTCATCATAATCTTTCAATATTCTTCGAAGCTGTTCCAGACGTTTCTTTACCAGGCTGCGCAATTTGTTGTTATATGTATTTTGCGCCAGTTGAACAGGAAGTTCTTTGTTAGTCTTTGGAATATAGGTGTCATATTTCTTACCATTTCCACTTGGAATATGATGAAAGTAACGGACTTTATTTTTGTCCATCGAGATTCGTAAAGTACCTTCCAACACTTCTTCCTCTGAATCACCTATCCCGTTCAGAATGTCTTTTAAAAACCTTTCTTCCTCTAATAATTTTTGTCTTAAACCATTCATATATTACATCTCCTTTTCTTTTATTTGTGATTTAGGAACATTAGAGAATGGTATTGGGAATCATTTAATAGAAATATTCTTCGCAGTATGACTCATTTATTTACTCTTAGAATTTAAATCAACTATAGCAATCCACTAAATTATTGCACATAATCACACGAATGAAACCACCCTATGCAGTCCTTTGGACGAATTGTTAAAAATCCTTTTGAAATAGCTGAGGGTAATTCCGATGCAATCCGTATCTTTTCTTTCCTTAAAAATGCTTTGAGTTTTGACCACATCTTTTCAATCGGATTCAGATCCGGACTATACGGGGGTAAATACAGATAGGTTACTTTTGAGCTGTCCAGTAGCTGTTTCACCACTTTTGCATGATGGGAACGCATATTATCCATAACGATAATGTCTGCTTCTGAAAGCGTCGGCAGTAACTTTGTTTTCAGGTATTCTGCAAACCGCTCTGCAGTAGTTCCTCCCTGATAGACTGTATAGGCACAGTCTCCATTCAGACGTATGGAAGAAAGAACGGTTGTATTGCAGGGCGTGTTGAGTGGAGTTTTATCTACTGCTCTCCGGTTTTCCCATGCTCTGGCATAATGTCGCGTCATATTGATGTTTACTCCGCTTTCGTCCAGAAAGACCAGATGATTTATGTCTCTCTCCGACATATGTTTTTTCCAGTTTCTGCGTTTTTCCCTGACATCGGGGACGCTCCTGCTCTGAGGCATGAAGAGATTTTTTCTTGTAAGAATACCCGAGTTTAATAACTGCCTTGCGGACTGTTTCATTACAAACATGCAGACCAAGTGTATCAATGATTTCATCAATTGTGATATCTGGTTCCTGCCGAACCACCCGGTCAATGTTTTGGATATCTTCCGGTGTCAGGGCATGTTTACGCCCTCTCTGTGATGTCCTTGTTTTTACAGAACCTGTTTCACACATTTGTTTTTCCAGGCGGTAAACAGTACTGGTATTCACAGAAAAACACTCTGCGATTTCTTTTGCATTGTGCGTTTTATTCCAAGCTTCAATAAGTAGTTTGCGTGTTTCATCATGTAACATAATAATCACCTCTTGACTCTATCACAGACCTGTCGTCAAGAGTGTGTAGTATTTTTTGGGAGTGCTATAATCAAAATTCTTTGTTGACATCTGTTCCGTTTGCTAAATACTTGCTGATATTCCAACCACATGTTTTCAGGAAATTCCTTAACTGGCTCAACACTTGTAAATCTTTATACCATCTAATTTGTGTGTATGTGTTAACTTGCTCCCCTTAGGTCATTCAATTTCAGAGCCGGCTTTGACTTGTCTGATACTTGCTCTCCCTCAGGCCACCTAATTTCAGCGCCGGCTTTGACCTGTCTGATACTTGCTCTCCCTCAGGCCACCTAATTTCAGCGCCGGCTTTGACTTGTCTGATACTTGCTCTCCCTCGGGCCACCTAATTTCAGCGCCGGCTTTGACCTATCTGATACTTGTTTGCCCTCAGACCATCTAATTTCAGAACAGACTTTGACTTGCCTAATACTTGCTCTCCATCAGATCATCTGATTTCAGAGCAGGCTTTGACTTGTCTAGTACTTGCCCTCCCTCGGGCCATACAACTTGCCAGAATTTTGTTGACTTTGTATGGACTTGCTATTGCTATAGTCATTCTCAATCACAATTTTTGTGGACTTTCACTGTACTTTCTTACCTGTTAGTCATTTCTCGACTCAATTTCCGTTGGTCTGTTCTGTATTTACTCTTATCCGAGCCATTGTATCTCCTTTGATTCGTAGACCCGCCCTATATTCTACCCGGTTCAGGTCATTGCACATATGTTGATTCGTAGACCTGCTCTTCCCTTTTCCCTGTCTGGGTCATTCAAATTCCATAGGCTTATAAATCAGGTCTCGGTTGTCTTAAATTCACTGGTTAATAATAGGATTCTTTCAATCATCAGCGGTAATATTTCTCTGATGATCAACTGTTAGATTCTTCTGAAATTAGAAACAATAGATATGTCTTTTAGAAAAACCCCGGAACCAAAGATTCCGGGGTTGGATATGCATCTGTATTCGAAAAAGTTTCGCTCCAGATTATCGTTTAGAGAACTGCGGTGCTCTACGAGCTGCTTTGAGACCGTACTTCTTACGTTCTTTCATACGTGGGTCACGTGTAAGGAATCCAGCAGCTTTGAGAACTGGTCTGTATTCTGCGTCTGCCTCAAGAAGGGCTCTTGCAACACCATGTCTGATGGCACCAGCCTGTCCTGTGTATCCGCCACCTTTAACGTTAACGAGAACGTCAAATTTGCCTTCTGTTTCTGTTGCAGCCAGTGGCTGACGAACGATAACTTTCAGAGTCTCTAATCCGAAGTATTCGTCGATGTCTCTTTTATTGATTGTGATTTTGCCTGTACCAGGTGTAAGGTAAACTCTTGCGATTGATTTCTTTCTTCTTCCTGTTCCGTAGAATTTTGCGCTAGCCAATGTCTCCTACCTCCTATTAAAATGTTAAGGTTTCCGGTTTCTGAGCTTCATGTTTGTGCTCTGGTCCGGCATAAACGAAAAGTTTCTTGTACATGGTTCTTCCCAGAGGTCCTTTTGGAAGCATACCTTTAACTGCCAGCTCGATAACCTTCTCCGGTTTCTTAGCCATCATTTCTTTTAATGTGGTTTCTTTCATTCCACCAACATAGTCGGAGTGATGATAGTAGATCTTCTGGTCCATTTTCTTACCAGTTACTTTAACTTTGTCAGCGTTAACGATGATAACGTAATCACCTGTATCAACGTGTGGTGTGAACTGTGGTTTGTTCTTTCCTCTTAATACGCTAGCAACACCAGATGCCAGACGGCCCAGTGTACAGCCTTCAGCGTCAACTACATACCATTTTCTTTCGATTTTATCTGGATTAGCCATATAAGTCTGCATGGTTTTACCTCCTGTTATTTATCAACGATAGTTTGTTTAATCACGAATTGTCGTGATATCATATATAATTCCTGGTGATCAGTGCAAATAACATATACTGCGGAAATGTCCGAAACCGCTGATAAAAACACCTTCGCCGGGGCTTTGGCTCAGGAGTCATCGCACTACGTCACATTGGGTAATTTTACTATAACCCCTTCCATATGTCAACAGTTTTTTCCCAGTTTTTCGATATTTTTTTCCAATAAAAAAATGTTTCCTCTCATCGTGCTTGTAGTGCCCCTGATTTACGGATATAATAAGAAGAAAAGGAAAACGGAGGAACAGCTTTTGTCCAACATGACCAAACGGGCTCTGGAAGAATCGCTCAAGCGTCTTCTTCTCAAAAAGCCTCTGACAAAGATCACGATCAACGACCTCACCACTGACTGCGGGATCAGCAGAATGACTTTTTATTATCATTTCAAGGATATCTATGACCTGGTGGAATGGGTCTGCCTCGAAGAATCCACACGTGCACTCCAGGGTAAAAAGACATCGGGCGACTGGCAGGAAGGACTTCTGCAGATTTTTGAGGCAGTCTACGAAAACAAAGCTTTCATTATGAATGCCTACAGTTCCCTGCACCGTGAACAGATTGAAAACTTCCTCTTCCGCCTGACCCACGATCTGATCATGGGTGTTGTCGAGGAACAGTCCATCGGGACATCCATCACTCAGGCGCAGAAAAATTTTATCGCTGATTTCTATAAGTACAGTTTTGTCGGCATCATGCTCGACTGGATCTGCCAGGGAATGAAATCCGACTACGCTTCTATCTGCCAGAATATGTGCACCACCCTTCATGGAAATATCTCAAATTCCATCAAAAACTTTACAAAATCGACAAAGTGATAAGATTTTACTCATTTCGCCTCTTTTGTAAATTGAAAAACCTGCAAAATGGCAATACTATAGGAGACAGAAACAGAGAAATACACATCATCATAAACAAATGAAAGGTGGTTTTTTATATGTCTAAAAAAGGATTAAAACTTGGTATCGCACTTGCAGCAGGAGCCGGAGCAGCCGCAATGCTCGCAAAAAACTCTCAGGAAAATAAAGAGATCAAAGCTACAAAAGCAAAGAAAGCCGAAGCTGCCAGATCTGACTACCGCAATACAGAACGCGGCAAATACGAAAAGAACAGCAAAGGCATCTACTATACAAATGGTAACTACGAAGCATTTGCCCGCCCGGAGAAACCGGAAGGCGTAGATGACAAACACGCTTACATCGTCGGAAGCGGTCTTGCATCTCTTGCCGCAGCCTGCTTCCTTGTCCGTGACGCACAGATGCCTGGTTCTCATATCCACATCCTCGAAGCCATGGACATTGCCGGTGGTGCCTGCGATGGTATCTTTGATCCGACACGTGGCTACATCATGAGAGGCGGCCGTGAAATGGAAAACCACTTCGAATGCCTCTGGGATCTGTTCCGCAGCATTCCTTCCATTGAAACACCTGGTGTTTCTGTTCTGGACGAATATTACTGGCTGAACAAACATGACCCGAACTACTCTCTCTGCCGTGCAACTGTAAACCGCGGCGAAGACGCTCATACAGACGGCAAGTTCAACCTCAGCCAGAAGGGCTGCATGGAGATCATGAAACTCTTCATGACAAAGGACGAAGACCTCTACGATAAGACCATCGAGGATGTTTTCGACGATGAAGTATTTAATTCCACCTTCTGGCTGTACTGGAGAACCATGTTCGCATTCGAAAACTGGCACAGTGCCCTGGAGATGAAGCTTTACTTCCAGCGTTTCATCCACCACATTGCAGGACTTCCGGATTTCAGTGCCCTGAAATTCACCAAATACAACCAGTACGAATCCCTGATCCTTCCAATGCAGAAATATCTGGAGGAAGCAGGTGTTGACTTCCAGTTCAACACAGAAGTTACCAACGTGATCTTTGAATTCAAGGATGACAAGAAGATCGCATCTGCGATCGAATGCAAGGTAAATGGCGTAGAAAAAGGCATCGTCCTTACTGAAAACGACCTCGTATTCGTCACAAACGGAAGCTGTACAGAAGGTACGATCTATGGTGATCAGAACCATGCACCGAACGGCGACGCGGAAGTTCGTACAAGCGGCTGCTGGTCCCTCTGGAAAAATATCGCAGCGCAGGATCCATCTTTCGGACATCCAGAAAAATTCTGCTCCGATATCAGCAAGACCAACTGGGAATCTGCAACTGTCACAACTCTGGATGACAAGATCATTCCTTATATCACGGACATCTGCAAACGTGATCCACGTACCGGCAAGGTTGTTACAGGCGGTATCGTAAGCTGCCAGGATTCCAAGTGGCTTTTAAGCTGGACTATCAACCGTCAGGGACAGTTCAAGGATCAGGACAAAGATAAGGTCTGCGTATGGGTTTACGGTCTGTTTACAGACGTACCTGGCGACTATGTCAAGAAACCGATGAAAGACTGTACCGGTAAAGAGATCACCGAAGAATGGCTGTACCATCTTGGTGTTCCGGAAGACCAGATCGAAGACCTCGCAGAAAACAGTGCGGTATGTGTACCGACCATGATGCCATATATCACCGCATTCTTCATGCCGAGAACCAAAGGCGACCGCCCGGACGTTATCCCGGATGGCTGTGTAAACTTCGCATTCCTCGGCCAGTTCGCAGATACTCCGCGTGATACCGTATTCACCACAGAATACTCTGTCAGAACCGCTATGGAAGCTGTTTACGGACTCCTCGGCGTTGACCGTGGCGTACCGGAAGTATGGGGAAGCGTTTACGATATCCGTGAACTCTTAAGCAGCAGCGTGAAGCTGATGGACGGCAAATCCCCGCTGGAGATTGACATCCCGGGTGCAAACCTTATCCTGAAACCAGTACTTCATTTCATCAAGGGAACCGTGATCGAGAAAGTATTGAGAGATTATGATGTGCTGAAAGATGGTATGTGATTTTTATAATGAAATAAAAAATGTGCAATGTTTCTATAATATGTGCTACTGCATGCAAGAATCAACTGTGATATCTTAATGTTGCACACATATTCAGTGAAAGCCTGGAATGGGTCATACCGACCCGTTCCAGGCTTTTCTACGCCAAAAGAGCACCTGCTGTCCGGGACAGTCAAATGCTCTTTTTGGTGTTACTTTCGTCTATCTTTTATTTTAGAGATTATAGTGAAGAAATTTTCATCTTCCGCTCCGAAATTTTCACGCTCTTTTTTTCGGGATGTGCGGTTTTTGTTTATGTAAGATTTAAAGGCATCTTTTGTTCCAGCCCAGAAGGTCAGTAAAGAAACACCTTTTTCTCTGTCGTGCTTTGAGGGAAACAGCACATACAAAAGAAGTGCGATCAGCACACCTCCTCCTGTATCAAGGATGCGGGCGATTGTGTATGGGAGTACCCGCTCCGTACCAACTGTGTAGATCACGACAAAGTAAATAACACTTCCAGGCTGAATCGCTGAGTCTGCACCCAGTGCAAAACACGGATTTCTTTTGCTTAGGAGGTATTCATAAACTACGGCGGTGATCAATACTGCCAGAGCAGTACGCCACATCCTCGCCCGGATCCGGGGAGATTTGAAATTCCTGAGTGGCGTAAGCTGCCATTTGTCAGGCACCTGTGCTCTGTCTAGCATTTCCTGCGGTCCAAATCCAAATGCCATAACAATATCAGTCCCTTATTACAGTCTCTTATGGCAGGTACGTGCGATAACGTCAAGCTGCTGTTTCTTTGTCAGGGAAATGAACTTAACAGCGTATCCGGAAACACGGATGGTAAAGTTCTGATATTCTTCTTTTTCCGGATGTTCCATTGCGTCGATCAGTTTCTTCATAAGTAATTTATCTTTTTAATTATATATACGACTCTCGCATTTATCACCGAATGCTCTCCGGATACTCCACGCCCTCCGGAAGTGGCTGCCATTCGTTCAGGCCAAGGCTCTGCTTGAACTTCGCCTGCTCCAAGGTGAGTTTCGGAAGGTCATCCTTGAGGTAATCCATCAGTTCTGAGATTCCTTCTCTCGTTACGTTGTTGACCTCGAAGATCCGCTCGCAGCCCATATTCTCCATCCACTGGCGGACCATTGGAAGGTTCGCATAGGGGGAGTCTACTTTCGTGATAATGCCGATCAGCGGGCGAAGGAGAAAGTTCCTGCTTCCGTCGCTGAACAGGTTAAACGGCTCGTTTGCCGCCTGCACGATCGCGATCACGTCTGCCTCGAAGGAAAAACATGCCAAGCCGACGCTGAAATGCTTGGATTCTGCGTATTCTCCCGGGGAATCGATCGTATCTTCATTTGAATTTGTATACTGGGTCTTGTGATAGTGAAGTTCCTCACCCTTCAAAGCCTGGGTCAGGGAAGTCTTACCTGCCTCACTTCGCCCCATCAAAAAAACTTTCTTCATTATTTATCCTGTCCTGTTTCAGCTTTTGTGAATCTCACATACATTAAAGTTCAGCTCATCGCGGAAAAATCTGACGACTTCCTCGATCGCAGTCAGCACCTGTGATAAACCGCCGAGTATGATCAGCGCACCACTGAACCTGTCCATAAAACCAACCTCAACATCAGCAGCCTTGACTGCAACATCTGTCGCAACTACGATTGCCTCCCATGGTGTGATACGGATGATGCCAATGGACTCTCCTGTATGATCCTCGCCCTCATGTACACCAATATGAAGTGCCAGATTCTGATACACCGATGGATCTGAAGGTGTAAAAACATGGGCAAAATCGATGGATTTACCAGGAACCCGTACACGTGTCATGCGGAGTTTCTTTCCCTTCAGATGCTCATAATCATCATTAAACAGCTTCTCGAGAAGTTCTTCTCTCGTTATTCGTTCTTCCATGTCCTACGTCCTATCTCTTGGTGATCTTGCAGACTACGTATCCCAGAGTGTCACGGAAATAATCGACAACCTCTGTCATCGCGGACATAACGTCTGAAATCTCTCCTGTAATGATCATGGTTCCTGTAAAACGGTCTGCAAATCCAAGATAGACATTGCCGCTCTTGACTGCGATATCGGATGCGATGACTGCAGATTCTGACGGAGTCATGTTCATGATCCCGATCGCGGATGAACGGTAGTCCACCTGCGGGTTCAGTCCGAGTTTCTGATATATGATCGGAGCCGGGCCGCCCATTACATGTGCAAAGGTAATCTCCTTACCTGCTACAGTCTCCTGCACGATTCTGATCTGATCTCTATGTTCATCTGCCATTAATAGCTCCTCACTTTCACTATGTATATTAGTGCCAAATACTCTCTATCTAATATTACTAATTGTACTATTTTGTATACATAATGTCAAGGCGATTTTCCTTCAAGTCAGCAAAAAACAACTATTTTACAAAAAGGAATCCACACAAAACAACATTTTGTTTTTTCTATCGGATTTAAAATGCACAAAAAAACAACTGCTCCGGATCTGCTCCAAAACAGTTGCTTTTTTGAATATAAATATAGTTTTCAATCCATGCTCTGGATCTTTTCTGATATCTTAAGAAGGGGCTCTGAGCCTCTTCCAAGGATACGCACAGCCGCATCGCCGCTTGCGATCCTTGTCACACCGCCTTCAATCTCCGGTGTTTCATCGAGGAGTTCTCTCACTTCACTCATCCAGGATTCTGATTTCTCAATGTTAAAAAACACCAGATTCAGAAGATGTGTAAATCCTTCGTACATCCCGGTTCCGCTCATTTCAAAGAGCTTCGGGTCATACCGGGTATTGTCAAGATAAATGAGATTCCCCTCTTCTCTGACTGCCACATGGTTATGGTAAAAACGATAGGCAAACGCCTCGCCGCAGGCAGCTCTTCCACAGGAAAGGATCTCCTGGAACAGAAGCCGGGAAGTTTTTTCTTTCAGCTCGATCTCCAGATGATTCTCAAAGGCAGAATCTTTGAACGGGATGGTTGGAAGCGGTGCATATTTGAGGTACGCATCCGGCTCCACGACGATCCTGGTCTCCCGCCGCGCCATGCCCTCTTTCATTTTGTGGATCTTCTCATATGCCTGTGACAAATATTCCAGGCTGGTTCCCGGATTTACATGGATGTCAAATTTCTGCACATCCCCTTCCATGATGCCAGCCGATGCAGAAAGCACCATCACCTGCATAAAATCTTCCCGAAGATAAAATGGAAGCATCACCTTGAAAGGCGCTGTAAAAAACACATCACTCAGCACGGCTTTTCCATCTCTCAGTTCTGTTTCCAGTCTTACCTCCGATGTCTTTCCAAATTTATTTTCTGTCGTCACGCTTTAACATCCTTCCAGAAGTACATTTTTCTTGATCCAGTCGATCACGGCATCTGTGCCGTCCAGTCCGCGGATATTTGTAAAAAGGAACGGTCTCTCGCCGCGCATTTTCTTTGAGTCTCTTTCCATAACAGAAAGGTCCGCACCGACATACGGAGCCAGGTCGATCTTGTTGATGACGAGAAGATCTGACTTGGTAATTCCAGGTCCGCCTTTTCGCGGGATCTTGTCGCCCTCTGCCACATCAATGACGAAGATCGTCGCATCTACGAGTTCCGGGCTGAAAGTTGCGGAAAGGTTGTCACCGCCGCTCTCGATGAACAGAAGCTGAATATCAGGGAATTTTTCCATCATCTCTTCTACTGCTTCCAGGTTCATGGAAGCGTCTTCACGGATTGCGGTGTGCGGGCAGCCGCCGGTCTCTACGCCTGTGATCCGCTCGCGTGGAAGAACAGAGTTTTTGCTCAGGAATTCTGCATCTTCCTTTGTATAGATATCATTGGTGATAACACCAATGCTGTATTCAGAAGCCATCTGTCTTGTAAGACATTCGATCAGGGCAGTCTTGCCGGAACCAACCGGTCCTGCCACGCCAATTTTTACGTATGACATTGTTCCTCATCCTCTCATTATTTTCTCATAATCATTCAAAATCCTTATCGTGCAAGCACGAACGGCTTTTTGAACTTTTCTCCCTGGTATCAGGACATGTAAATCCTCGAATACAGTCCTTCATGCTGCATACACCGAAGGTCAAATCCCGGGCCGGAAAGTCCGAGCCATTCTTCCCCGAGCTCTTTCACTTCCCTGGTCAGTTTCTGGAGAAGCGGGTAGCACCCACTCAAAAGTTTCTGCCCGGAAGACTGGCTTAACGGAATCGTTTTTACACAGTTTGTGACCATTGCAGAGGTCTGCGCATACAGAAAATGTTCCAGTGCCTCTTCTCTGGTGATCCCTGCCGCCCCGCAGAAAACACCGTATGCCACTGCATGATGCACGCTTTTTCCTTTCCGTGCCTCTCTGTATTCCTCAAAAACACGGTTCTCGCGTGGAATCTCAAGCGCCGACAGAGTTTTGATAAAACGTGAACCCAGTTTCCGGCTTGCTTCTCTTGTTTCGCGCGGGATTTTTCCGGCTTCCATGATCTCTTCCAGACGGGAGATTGCCGTCAGATCTCCACTGACCGCGTACTCCCAGCCAAGTCTCACTGCCAGAAATTCATTATACAAAAAATTATATTCGAGCCGCTTGTGGATAAATTCTTCTGCACTGTCCTCATCATGAACAATTCCCTTCTGGATATAAGTTTCCAGCCCGTAGGAGTGGGAATATCCACCAATCGGAAACAGTGCATCATTTACCTGTAGCAGAAAAAATTTCGCTGTTCCTTCTGTCATAGACGTACCTCCTAGTGGGTATGGGAATGTACGGAAGCAGAAATCCTTCTGTCAAAATCCAGTTTGGATTCTTTTACCTCTGTGGAAACACCGTGGAGTTTGTCCAGCATTACCCGCATCGGTTCGTTATATGGTGTGATGAAAGTTCCCTCTTTCGCACCCCAGAACAGTGGTGCATGACGGTTTCCGATTTCGTAGCACACCTTTGCCACCATATGTGGATGATGTTCGTCGACAGTGACTACGATCACCTCGCAGGGAGGGATGTTTACCGCATACACGGTATCACCCTCCACTGCGAGAACATCATCCTGATTCAGCCCTCTGGTCAGCACAGAGTCATCCAGGCGGATGCCGAGTTCTGTGCCTCCCTGACTTGTTTTTCTGTGAAGTTTTTTGAATGCTTCATCCCAGTGGATGTCCACGTAATCCACCTTTTTTCCGGAGAACACTCCGTCTGTCAGTTTTCCCAGAATTTTTTCACAAATCATTGTATGTCCCTCCTCGCGGAATTACCTTTTTACCACTTTCCGATCAGCATCAGCACGCCAGGGATCCAGGCGGTCACGATGCCCTCAAATACCTGCAGGGCCGGCACAAACTTGCCGAGTTTTTTGCCCATGATGTCCTCAACGAAGGATGTTCCCCAGAGGATCGCCCAGAGATACCAGATCGCAGCCCAGCGGATGTCCGGCTGGATACCAAGAGCTGTACTTCCGGTAAAACCTTCCAGTGTTCCAAATACCACTGCGTTGATCGCTACAAATGTGGAAAACCATGCGAACGGAATGCCGCTCAGTTTAAAAATATTGTTGACTGCCACAAATAAATAAGTGAAGCAGAACAGAAGTCCTGTTCCTGCTGCATAATAATTTCCCTGCACAAGATTTACAAAGTTGATGAACAGAGAAAGTCCTCCGGTAAAAATATTCATCACTGCGAGGGATTTTCCATCTACTTTATAAAAGTTGCAGATACCGTTGTTGATCAGGACAATTCCTACAAATAATAAACAAACACCTAACATTTATGCCCTCCTCAGAAAGTCATCAGAACAGATTGTATAACTGTGTCAGCGGAAGTTTTTTCGCCGGTTTGGATGTGATGCTGACTCCGTCGGCTTTTACTTCGTATGTTTCCGGATCTACCGTGATCTCCGGTGTTTTGTCGTTAAATACCATGTCTTTCTTTCCGATGTTTCGGCAGTTTTCTACAGGCACGACATTTTTTTCCAGACCGTATTTCTCTTTGATATTTTCTTCCATGGCTGCCTTGGATACGAAGGTCAGGCAGGATGCGTATTTTGCTTTTCCATGTGCTGCAAACATCGGCTGGTAGAATACCGGCTGTGTGGTCGGAATGGAGGCGTTGGCATCACCCATCTTGGATGCGATGATCATACCGCCTTTGATAACCATATCCGGTTTTGCTCCGAAGAATGCCGGGTTCCAGAGAACGAGATCAGCAAATTTTCCTGGCTCCACAGATCCTACATACTTGGAAATACCGTGTGTGATTGCCGGGTTGATGGTATATTTGGAAACATATCGTTTTACACGGAAGTTGTCGTTTCCGTGACCTTCATCTTCTGGAAGCGGTCCTCTCTCGCCTTTCATCTTGCTTGCTGTCTGCCAGGTACGGGTGATGACCTCACCGATACGTCCCATTGCCTGGGAATCGGAGCTCATCATGCTGAACACACCCATATCGTGAAGGACATCCTCTGCTGCGATCGTTTCCGGACGGATACGGGAATCTGCAAAAGCGACATCTTCCGGGATCTTTTTGTCCAGATGGTGGCATACCATCAGCATGTCCAGATGCTCATCCAGAGTATTTACAGTGAATGGCATGGTCGGGTTTGTGGAAGAAGGAAGGATGTTCGGGGTTGCTGCTGCTTTGATGATGTCCGGTGCATGTCCGCCGCCGGCACCTTCTGTATGGTATGTATGGATGGTTCTTCCTCCGATGGCATTGATGGTATCTTCTACGCATCCGCCTTCGTTCAGGGTATCTGTATGGATGGCAACCTGTACATCATATTCATCTGCCACATTCAGACAATGGTCGATGACTGCCGGAGTTGCCCCCCAGTCCTCATGGATCTTGAGACCCATCGCACCTGCTTTGACCTGCTCGATCAGAGGTTTCTCATCGGAGCAGTTTCCTTTTCCGAGGAAACCTAAGTTCATCGGATATTCCTCTGCTGCCTTGAGCATCATTTCCATGTTCCATGGTCCTGGTGTACAGGTCGTTGCGTTTGTTCCGTCTGCCGGGCCAGTTCCGCCGCCGATCATGGTTGTCACGCCGGAGTACAGCGCACAGTCGATCTGCTGCGGGCAGATGAAGTGGATATGCGTATCAATACCGCCTGCTGTCACGATCATTCCCTCGCCTGCAAGAGCCTCGGTGGAAGCACCTACGGTCATGCCCGGTGTCACACCGTCCATCACGCTTGGGTTTCCTGCTTTACCGATTCCTTTGATCTTGCCATCCTTGATTCCGATATCGGCTTTGATGATTCCTGTGCTGTCTACGATCAGGGCGTTTGTGATAACAAGATCCAGATCACCGTCTGCGCTTGTTGTCTTAACGGACTGTCCCATACCATCACGGATCGTCTTGCCGCCGCCGAATTTAATTTCATCACCATAAGTGGTGTAGTCTTTTTCTACCTCAATGATCAGATCTGTATCTGCCAGACGTACTTTATCTCCAGTTGTCGGGCCGTACATCATTGCATATTTTTCACCGGAAATTTTTACACTCATGAATCTGTTTCCTCCTTTTTTCTGTCAGAATCTACTTACTCTTTTGGCATGAAGCCTTTGGTGCGGGCGTTATTAAGAGCTGCTTCTTTGTTGACTTCTGAAATCTGCGCGCAGGTCAGGTCGTTCAGACCGAAGACTCTCTTTGTTCCGCCTATCGCGGTAAGCTGGACTTCTTTTTCTTCACCTGGTTCAAAGCGGACAGAAGTTCCGGAAGGGATGTCCAGATGAAAACCATATGCTTTTTCTCTGTCGAATTTAAGGTAACGGTTTACCTCAAAAAAATGGAAATGTGAGCCAACCTGGATCGGACGGTCGCCGGTGTTTGCCACTTTGACTGTGACGGTAGGTTTGCCCTCGTTTAATGTAATCTCTCTGTCCAATGGAATGATTTCGCCAATTTTCATAGTTGTCCTCCTTTACTGAATCGGATTGTGTACTGTTACAAGTTTGGTTCCATCTGGAAATGTTGCCTCTACCTGTACTTCATGTACCATGTCTGCGACACCGTCCATAACGTCGTCTTTTGTCAGCATTTTGGTACCGAGCTGCATCAGTTCGACTACTTCTTTGCCGTCTCTTGCAAGTTCAAGAAGTTCTGAGCTGATATAGGCAACTGCTTCCACATAATTCAGTTTCACGCCTCGTTCCTTCCGCTCTTTTGCCAGATTTCCTGCCATATGGAGCATAAGCTTTTCCTGTTCCTTTGGATTTAAACGCATTACATTTCCTCCTTTATGGGTATTTAGAAAATAAAAAAAGCAAACGAAAAAGTCTCCTAGACTTCTTCGTCTGCTTAGTTCCTCTCGGAATATGCGGTATTATAGCATTGATTTTCGACAATTGTCAATACTATTTTTTATTGTTGGTCATACCACTTGCAGTTGTGATTATTACATATAGCCGTTGCAGGCTGATCATTTCTGATACATATCAGACTGGTCGCTGTCAAAGTAGTTGATCCTCATGGATGCTTTGACGTCATTCAGGGTCTCGGCTGCTTTGGCTTCCGCTACCCTGCTGCCTTCTCTGAGGATATCCATAACATCCGGGATGCGCTGCTCCCATTCTTTTCTTCTTGCACGGATCGGTGAAAGTTCTGCCTGCATAACGTTGTTCAGGAATTTCTTAACCTTGACATCGCCAAGACCGCCTCTGCGGTAGTGATCCTCGAGCTCTTCGAGGTTCTGGTATTCCGGCAGGAATTCCGGGAAATACTCATCCTTGCAGAATGCTTCCAGGTAGATGAATACCGGATTGCCCTCTACGCGGCCTGGGTCCTGTACACGGAGATGATTCGGGTCTGTGAACATGGACATGATCTTTTTCTTGACATCTGCTTCTTCGTCAGAGAGGTAGATGCAGTTGCCAAGGGACTTGCTCATTTTGGCCTTGCCATCGATACCTGGCAGACGTAAGCATGCCTTGTTGGACGGCAGAACGATCTTAGGATCGGTCAAAGTCTCACCGTATACGGTATTGAATTTGTGCACGATCTCCTTGCACTGCTCGATCATCGGCATCTGGTCCTCGCCAACCGGCACATGTGTTGCACGGAAAGCAGTGATATCTGCTGCCTGGCTGATCGGATAACAGAAAAATCCAACCGGGATGCTTGCTTCGAAGTTACGCATCTGGATCTCGGATTTAACGGTAGGGTTACGCTGCACACGTGCAACAGTAACAAGGTTCATATAATAAAATGTCAGTTCTGTCAGTTCCGGTACCATAGACTGGATAAAGATCGTGGACTTCGCCGGGTCGATACCGCATGCGAGGTAATCCAGTGCAACCTGGATGATGTTCTGACGTACTTTCTCCGGATGCTCGGCGTTGTCTGTCAGTGCCTGTGCATCTGCGATCATGATATAAACTTCATCGTAATCACCGGAATTCTGGAGTTTGACACGCTCCTTCAGTGATCCTACATAATGTCCTACATGAAGTCTTCCGGTAGGACGGTCACCTGTTAAAATAACCTGTTTCATTTATTCTTCTTCTCCTCAGGGCACTTCTTCGAATCCTGCGGTGCCTCTTTTTCTATAGTTTCTGCCTTTTCTTCCGGCTGTCCTGCTTCTTCCTTTTCTAATTCTCTCAGTACTTCCTCGCAGCCTTCCTCCGGCGCTCTCTCGTCAAACGGAACAAAGCTTGCATGATGTCCCACATATTTGTATGCCGGACGGATGATCTTGCTTGCGTTGAGGATCTCTTCAAGACGATGCGCGCTCCATCCCGGGATACGTGCGATCGCGAAAATCGGCGTAAACAGCTCTTTCGGGATTCCAAGCATAGTATATACGAAACCGCTGTAAAAGTCTACGTTTGCGCAGACATTTTTGAAAAGTCTTCTCTGTTCCATGACCAGTCTTCCGGCAAGGCGTTCTACGAGTTCGTAGAGGGCAAATTCCTTCATCATGCCCTTCTCCATTGCGAGGTCTTTGGCGAAGCGTTTCAAGATGACTTCACGTGGGTCAGAAAGGGTATAAACGGCGTGTCCCATACCGTAGATCAGACCGCTGTGGTCGAAGACTTCTTTGTTGAGGATCTTGCGGAGATAGCTTTCCACTTCTTTCTCATCGGTCCAGTCTTTGACGTTTGCCTTGATATCCTCGAACATGTTCTGGACTTTGAGGTTTGCACCACCATGACGAGGTCCCTTGAGGGAACCGATGGATGCTGCAACGGAAGAATAGGTGTCTGTTCCTGATGAGGTAACTACGTGTGTGGTGAATGTAGAGTTGTTACCACCGCCGTGCTCTGCATGAAGGATCAGTGCGATGTCGAGAACCTTTGCTTCCAGTTCTGTGTATTTGCCGTCCGGACGGAGCATCAGAAGGATGTTTTCTGCGAGGGAAAGGTCCTTCTGTGGGTTGCGGATGAACAGGGTCTCATCTTTACGGAAATGTCTGTAGGAATGATAGGAATATACTGCGATCAGAGGCAGTTTCGCGATCATTTCGATACTCTGACGGAGAACGTTTTCTGCGGAGTTGTCCTCTGGTTTGGAGTCGTAGGTGTACAGAGTGAGGATGCATCTCTGCATTGCGTTCATGATATCGCCGTTGGAAGCTTTCATGACAACGTCACGGACAAAACGACCGGACAGGGTCTCGAAGTTTGCCATAATGTTTTTGAAAACTTCCATGTCCTTGTCGGATGGAAGTCTGCCGAACAGAAGGAGGTAAATGGTTTCCTCAAAACCGAATTTACGTCCTTTGAGGCCGTCTACGATATCGTTTACATTATATCCCTGATAGTACAGTCTGCCGTGTGCAGGGATCTTGCGCCCGTTGATCAGGTCGTAACCTGTAACATCGGAAATCTCGGTAAGTCCTGTCAGGACACCTTTACCTGCGGAGTCACGAAGACCTCTCTTTACATCGTATTCTACATAGAGATTTGGGTTGATCCGATGGCCATTCATCAGTTCTTCCCCAAGAAGCTCCATACTGTCTTTCAGAGTGCCCATCTCGTCAAGATTTAACATTTCATGATCTGCCATTTATTCTCTCTCCTTCATCTGTGTATTTCTTGTACTGGTATGATAATAAAAATTTTCTATTATTCAATGGTCTGTTATAATACATATTCGTGCTTTACCAGACTAAATTGTAATTTATTTTACACGAATGCACGCAAAAATACAATAGATAAATGGAGAAAACTTTCGTGGAGGAAAATTTTACAGTAAAAAATCATCCGTCAGTATGTGGGCCGCTATAAAATACTTCAATCCGCGGAATATATCTGGGTGTGATCATGTTGCAATACTGAAAAATCTCCTGCTGTACAGAATCCAGCGTATTTCGTGGAAGACCTTTGAGCGGGAGTATGGGAATCCCTTCTTCGGCCTGAATCCCTATGACAAGATAACCACCATTTACATTAGGAAAGTCATTCGCAAATGCACAGATCGTGTGGATAATATCGTTGGGGTTCCAGCATTCTTTAATCCTTCACCCCCGTATCTTCTCCTCCCACTCCTTCTCGCGGAAACCGGTCAGGACGAAGTCTTCGCCAATTACGAGGGGGCGTTTGACCAGCATGCCGTCGGTAGCGAGGAGTCTGAGCTGTTCGTCTTCGGTCATCTCTGGAAGCTTATCCTTGAGGTTCATCTGCTTGTAGAGCATGCCGCTGGTGTTGAAGAACTTCTTGAGCGGCAGTCCGCTTTTTCCGTACCATTCCTTTAATTCCTCGTAAGTAGGATTCTCATCCACGATCGCGCGTTCCTCAAAAAAGATTTTATGCTCCTCCAGCCATTTGAGGGCTTTCCGACAGGTGCTGCATTTTCGGTATACCAATACTAACATAATGATGTTCCTCCTCTTTATAGAGATATTAAGTCTCTTTTGTTCTATGATACCTTACCGCCACTGTACTGTCAACGAGCAGTTTTTGTAAGGTTTTGTCGAAAAACAGCTGATGTGAAATGGTTGTTTTTTGTAACTATTTTCTTCTGCCGGTCTGGTAATCTCGGTGAGAATCTGGTACAATATGTTGCAGTGAATTAACTTGTTTAGGAGGTCCCATCATGGGTTATAATAAACTTGAAAGAAATTTAATCGACATCATCAAAGAAGAGCAGGCGAAGCTTGGATTTTTTAGGGAGGATATCCGTCTGTACTATCCGCTTTCTTCTCTGAATCACTTCTTTGATGCTGCTGACACTGCTGATGAGATGCAGGCACGTCTTGAAGTGCTTCCTGCTTCTATTACAGACAAACTCGGAGACATTGAGGTTTCCCACAAGGGCGACCGCTTCTGTTTCCATATTCCACAGCAGGGCACTGTCTATGTGCATAATAACACTGCCGGAAATGAATTTATCAAGGAGCTTGTCAATCTGGTCGGCAGACATGGCTGTACCATGGATGAAATCCTGGATCTGTTCCATACTCATTCTGATAATGTCATTACAGAAGAAATGGACAACGGGGAATTCGACCGCCTGATCCGCTTTGGAGACAAACCAGACGACACTTATTACTATTGTTTCAAAGACGAAGGATGCCACATCATCTACCACCGCTTCCTTCCAGAAGACTACGCTGATTTCGATTTCTGATAAGGAGATTTTTTATGTGTACTGCTGCCACTTACAAAACCAGAGATTTTTATTTCGGAAGGACTCTCGATTATGAGTTTTCCTACGGCGACCAGATCACGATCGCGCCGCGGAATTACCCTTTTCATTTCCGTCATGCAGGAGTGATCGATACGCACTTTGCGATCATCGGCATGGCACATGTTGCTGAGAATTACCCGCTGTATTACGATGCCATCAACGAGAAAGGGCTCGGCATGGCAGGACTGAATTTCGTCGGAAACGCCGCCTATGCAGACGTAAAGCCAGGGCTTGACAACATTGCACAGTTTGAATTCATCCCGTGGATTCTCAGCCAGTGCGCTTCCGTCGCAGAAGTCCGCACACTTCTGGCCAGAATGAACCTGGTAAACACACCGTTCAGCAAACAGTTTCCACTGGCACAGCTCCACTGGATCATCTCCGACAAGGAGGAATCCATCACCGTGGAATCCATGTCCGACGGGCTTCATATCTACGACAATCCGGTGGGTGTCCTCACCAACAATCCACCATTTCCACAGCAGATGTTCCAGTTAAACAACTACATGCATCTGTCGCCGAAACAGCCTGCCAATACTTTTGCTGACGATCTGGCACTTTCCGCCTACAGCCGCGGCATGGGGGCACTCGGACTTCCGGGCGACCTTTCTTCTGCTTCCCGCTTTGTCCGAGTCGCCTTTACCAGAATGAACGCAAGATCCGGCGATTCCGAACTGGAAAGCGTCAGCCAGTTTTTCCATATCCTTGGCTCCGTTGACCAGCAGAGAGGCTGCTGTGAAGTTGCAGACGGCAAATATGAGCTCACACTCTACACATCCTGCTGCAATGCCACCAAGGGCATCTACTACTACACCACTTACGAAAATCATCAGATCACCGCAGTTGACATGAAACGGGAAAATCTGGACAGCCGGACACTTATCTGTTATCCTGTCATTCAGGGCGAAAAGATCCATTTTCAGAATTAATTGAACAGGAGGAACCATATGAATTTCGGAGGCTTATTTCAGTTAAAAAATTCCTGGGCTGCTTTTACCAGAAATCATCCCAAATTTCCTAAATTTCTTCAGACCGCAGGTGCTGCGATCACACCAGATACCATCATCGAGATCAAAGTGACCACACCGACCGGCAAAAAGATCGAAACCAATCTCAAAGTCAGACAGTCCGACATTGAACTTGTCAAAAACCTCGCCAACAGCGCGAAATAAAAAAAGTGAAAAGATATGGTCTACAGCCGTACCTTTTCACTTTTTTTATTTGCCACGCGAAACGCCCGTGGCGTCATATTATAACGTTCTTTAAATACCCGGTGAAAATAACTTCCATTCTCGTAGCCGACCGCCGCGATCACATCACTGATTGGCAGGTCCGTCTCACACATCAGCTCTGCCGCCTTGCTCAGACGCTTGCGCTGGAGCAGTTCTTTGAAGTTAAAACCGGTGTTTTTCCTGATCATCTTACTCAGTACATGCATCGGAAGATGAAGCTGTTCGCAGAGTTCTGTCAGGGTCGCCGTCCTGTACTGCTGCTCGATATAATCCAGTGTCGTCATGGAGATCATATTTTCATACTGGTTCGGAAGCCGCATTTCCGCATACTGCACCGATTCCAGAAGATATAGAAAGATAAGCCCCATCGTCGTCTGATTGATCCGATTCTGATCGCCCTTGCCTGTCACCAGTGAGTAGATCATATTTTCCAGAAGATTCTGGATCTGCAGCACTTCTGCCACCTTGAAATGAAGGTATTCGCCGCGCTCATCATCCTGCCGGAGCACATTTACCAGAAAATCCGCCAGCACATTGTTATTCCCCGCCATCGTATAAGCCACATCAAAAAACTCCGGAAGGATCATGAAATTGATCGCGATATCTTCTTCTCCCGCCGGCAGGATCTCATGCCTTGTAAACTGGTTCAGAAAAAGCAGTTCGCCCTGGCGGAGCACCACTTCCTTGCCGCCAATGATATTGGTAAGCTGTCCCTGACAGACATAAAGCACCTCGATAAAGTTATGGCGGTGCGACGGAAAATGCACGAACCGCGTATGTGTCCTGACCGCGATCAGCTTGCCCTCGCTGAGCATCTTGGCACTGTCCACGGTAAAATCCTTACCAGAGGTGTACAGCTCCTTATCTACCTCCGCGACTCCGTCCAGGATCCGCTGTTCTTCCTCTGTAATTTTTCTTAAATGGTCCAATAAAGCCTGCTGCATATGGTATCTTCCTGCTTTCTGATCGTTACTTTTGCTGTTCCCTGCTTTTTTATATTCTAACACGTAACTTATGACGATTGCAATATCTCCCGGCTCCCGTACAACGCAGACAGGGCGAAGCCTTACGGTCCCGCCCTGTCCTTTAAGGATTTATCATATTCAGAAAAACTTTAGCTTCTCCAAACGCGCTGATTAGTACAGTTTAGCGTAGTCAGCTACGTTGTCTGGTGTAAACTGAAGTGGCTCACCAAGAACGATTTCTGTTCCTTCGTCATCAGCTGTTGTGATTGTGTATTCACCCATATCGCCAGCTGTGAATGTTTCGTCAACTGCACCAGTAATGTCACCTTTTACAAGTGCCATTGTTGCATATGCGGAAAGTTTTCCAAGACCTTCCATATCCCACAGATAGAAGTATGGGCAGGAATGTGCATCGTCATCACCTGTGTACTCAACCATTTCGGACGGAAGTCCAAGACCTGTCAGTTTGCAGGAAGATTCGTTGTCCTGAAGGTATTTAGCTGCTGCAGCGATACCAACTGTTGTAGGTGCGCAGATAACTTTCAGATCTGGGTAGTTCTGAAGAAGAGCTGCTGTCTGGTCTGTAGATTTACCAGCACCGTTTTCACCCATAAGTGCGTGAACTTCGCCAGATTTTAACTGGAACTGTACATTGTTCAGTGCCTTAACGCCCGGGAAAATCTTTGTTATGCCTTTAAGTTCAAGAACATATTCAGACACGGCTCTTTCCTCCCTTTTCTTTAAATCTGTATTTATTGTAGCATTGGTTATTTTTTTAGGAAACGGGAAAATATTTTGAATCAGGGTAAAATATTTTCCACTTATCTGCACAAAACATCTTTCATTTTTTCTCGTAATCTTGTATAAAATATGCTAAACTGTTTTGGGGATCGTTTTCATATGGAAACAATCTTATCATAATAAACAATTTTCTTTTTTTACAAATACCAAGGAGAATATTATGAAACTACTGATTGTTGATGACGAAGAACTTACCCGTACCGGTGTGATCTCTTCGATTGACTGAGCTTCACTTGGAATCAGCGAGGTGCTTCAGGCAGACGACGGTGTGCATGGTCTGGAAACTGCACAGCTTCACAGGCCGGAGATCATATTATGCGATGTCCGCATGCCGCGCATGGACGGAATCACTATGCTGGAAAATTCTTCCTGATACCGTCCCGATCTTTATGAGCGGATACTCTGACAAGGAATATCTCAAAGCTGCGATCAAGCTGAAAGCCGTCAATTACATCGAGAAGCCTTTCCGGCTCTCTGAGATCGAGGATGCCATCCGTGAGGCAAGGGATCTCTATATCCGAAAAGTCAATTCCCGCCATGGAGAGACGCTTCATTCCATGGAAACCGCATCACGGCTTGCCCTGCAGCTTACTCTTCCATATTCACAGGATAACTCTGTGATCCGTCAGCTTTCTGATGAACTGCAGTTTACAATGAATTCTTCTACTTTTTTTACTGCTTTTATTGTAAAGACCAAATTATTTCTGGAAGCTTCCACGCCATCCATGGCTGATCTGTTTCAAAAGTTCCAGGATTTTCTGAATCCTTACCATATTACCTGCGTCTATCTCGAAAAGAAGTTTCAATATATGGTGTATTTTCTTTTTTCACAGACTCCGCCTTCCCGCCAGATCCTGACTCATGCCGGAAGTTTTCTGATGGAACACTTTGCGGAATTCGGAAGATATTCCATGGCCCGCGGAGGCACTGTCGAATATTGATCAGAATGCCGCATCCGCTCTGCTGGAAAAGCTTCTCCAAAGTTTTTCCAACAACTGCAAATTTCTTCAGAATCCGGTCAAAGACCTGTACTACAAGCTTTTTCTCTGTCTTGAGGATGCACGTCATCAGCAGAAAATTCCAGGTTCCGGCAATCCGGAAACTGTTGCGGAAACAATCGACAGATGTTTTACCTTCGGTGAACTTCACCAGGCTCTTGTTGATAAAACAGAAGATTTTTTTAAGAAAGTTTCTGACTGTTCTCAGGAAAACCCTACTATTTTTCTGATCAGGGAATATATCAGCAAAAATTATATGAATGAAACTCTGTCTGCCAAAGATATCAGCAGTCACGTATTCCTGTCCACATCTTATGTATGTACTTTCTTTAAGAACAAAACCGGAACGATCGTCCTGACCGGATGGATCGAAGGCACCTCCATTGTGCTTCTGATCTCAGATGACGGTGTCGACATTCCTTCTGAGAAGCTTTCTGCTATTCTCTCCGGAAACGGGAACAGTACTTCCGGCGGCACTAACATTGCCGTTTATAACACGCATCGGCGACTTCAGATCCTCTATGGTCCTGATTATGGGCTGACCTATTCCAGCACTCCCGGAAGCGGTACGGAAGTGGAAATCCGGATTCCTGCGATCCGAAAGAGTGCCACAGAACCTTCTAATTAATACTTTTTAAGAAAGGGATTTTTCTATGAAAACAGATGCCATGATTTTAATGTATAATTTCAAAGAAGATGAAAGGACCCGGCAGATCCTACGTTATCTTAATATCGCAGGTATTTCCTGCAAAACAGTTCCTGTAACAGATTATCTGCATCCTCTGGGATATCTGTTCGGACTTCCTGGTTTTTCTCCTTCCCCACAGTTCAACCTGGGCGGGAATTTTGCAGATGAGATGCTTGTCATGCATAATTTTTCGCAGGAACAACAGACAGATTTTCTGGGATTTTTCCACAGGAACGGGCTGGCTCCGGTGGATCTGAAAGCAGTGCTTACACCGGTTACGCAGCACTGGAGTTCGTTGAAGCTTCATGGAGAGTTGTCGAAGGAGCATACGTTGATGCACAAAAAATGATTTAAAAAAAGAGAGGCTGTACATCTGCACAGTCTCTCTCTTTTTTTGAATATGAATATGTGTTTCAAATATAGATGGTTTTTGTTATCTTGTTACGATATCAACCGGAATGTTGAAGATCTTTGCAACCTTCAGAATCGTGTCGATATGTCTTCCTGTAGCAGCTGCCATATGATGTGTCGGGCCTGCTTCGCTCCAGCGGTTTACAAACTCTCTTGCACCACAGGTGAAACGTGTTCTCATGTTGGTATCACCAAAGGAAAGGATCGGTCCTTCTTCGTTTACGCCCTCAGCAACAACGAATTTGAAGTGTCCGTCAGCATCCTGTGTGATTGCAAGATAAGTAACCGGACCTGTGTATGGATAGAACTGTGTCAGATATCCACCGCCTGTTTTGCCATGGAATACTGGTACGATCTTCATGGTAGGTTTCTTATCAGAGATATCAGCATCTCCACTTCCGGAATGTCCGATGATGCAGATATCATCGTTAAAGTCGATGGAGTACATCTCAGAAAGCTGGCCTGTACCGGAAATGGTCTTGAGAATGCTCATTGCCATGGCAACCTTCATATCACCCTCAACGGCACATGCTGTACCCTGTTTGATCAGCATGGAGAATGCCGGGATCAGCATACTGTCAAGGACACCTGCCTTACCCTGTGCAAATCCGTCATAATGGGAAGCAACCATGCTGAGATGCTCATCTTTTACCCATTTCTCGAATGCAACAACGTATTTCGCCATATCCCATACTTTTTCGATCGTGCCGCCATCCTCAATATCAAAAGTATCAAGAATATCCTGTGCTTTTGCACGGATTGCCTCTTCATCTGTGATATCGTCAGCGATCGCCCACATTTTTTCCCAGTCAAACTGTTTGGTGTACAGGAACATTCTGTTATACAGGTTTGTCTCATCGATGTAAAGATCCATCATTCCCGGATAAGGTCTTCCGATCTGAGCGATATTGGTATCGCGGAATCTTCTTCTTACCTGTGCAGCCTTGCACCAGTCTTCGATTTCTGCCTGAACAGCCGGATCCCCGCCCTCAACTACACCTGTAATAACAGCATGTCTCTTGCCTGCTCTTTCCAGATCGGCAACTGCTTCACCTACAGCGCCGCATGCATATCCTTCGCCAAGCCATGCAGCGATATCTGTGTGATCATAATCCAGTGCTTTAAGCTTCTGAACGTTCACAAGAACAACCGGAACATCAAGATCACGGATTGCAGGGAGCATATTGTAGGACGTCGCATAGGTCAGCATCTGAAGAAATACGATATCAACGTCTGCAGCACGGAATTTATCTCCAGCTTCCATAGACTGCTCTTTTGTTGTTACCATTCCTCCATCGATGATCTCTACTGTATCAGGAATTGTTTTTTTGAATGCCTCGTACTGAGCTTCAAACTCAGATACCAGTGACGGAAACTGAGGCAGGTATGCTCCTAAAGCAATAGAAAATACGCCGACTCTTGCTTTTGTGTTTACTAACATAATAAAACCTCCAATTTATTTTATTAATGTATATACTCACCTTATTCCAGGTGCATATAGCTCAATAACAGGATGATTGGGTAAAAGGTCTCCAGCTATAATCTCTCAGGCTTTAAAAATCTTGATTCCGAAAGACTCATGAATAGTTGTACGAGCCTCTTCAACAGATTTAAATTCGCCTTCTTTGATCATCTGTGCAGTGATATTTCCGATCGCAGTTGCTTCTCCAGGACCTGCATGAACTTCTTTACCTGTTGCCTTTGCTGTAAGTTCATTCAGATATCCCGCATTGGAACCACCGCCAACTACATGGATACGGCTGTAAGTTCTTCCTGTAAGTTCTTCCAGTTCTTTTGCTGCTTTTGCATAACATTCAGCAAGACTGGTGTAAATAACAGTTGCAATCTCACCCATTGTCTCCGGAACCTGCTGTCCTGTTCTGCGGCAGTAGTCCTTTACTTCTTCTGTCATGTTTTCCGGAGAAAGGAAACACTCATCATTTGCATCTACTCTGGATGGGAAATCCTTTGCTTCTTCTGCCATAGCACAGATCTCTGCAAAACTGTACTTGTCATTTACTTCATGACGAACAGACTGGATCATCCACAGACCCATGATGTTCTTGATATAACGGAAGCGTCCTGCATATCCACCTTCGTTTGTGAAGTTCAGTTCACAGCTCTTTGGTGAACAGTCCGGAGTCTTTCTTTCGATTCCCATCAAGGACCATGTTCCGGAACTGATATAGATAAAGTCATCATCGTTTGCCGGTACTGCAAGAACTGCAGATCCTGTATCATGTGTTGCCGGTGCAACAACTTCTACGTCAAAACCGACTTCTTTCTGAAGTTCTTCAGTCAGATGTCCTACGCTCGTGCCAGGCATGATCAGTTTCTGGAAAATTCTTCTCGGATATCCCAGTTTGTCGATGATCTCATAATCCCAGTCTTTTGTCTGTGCATTTACCATCTGGCCTGTTGTAGCCTCTGTGTACTCACAGGTCTTCTGTCCTGTCAAAAGGAAGTGGAAGTAATCCGGTACATGAAGAAGAGTCTCTGCCTGCTCCAGATATTCCGGATGTTTTGTCTTAACTGCCATCAGCTGATATATCGTATTGTAAATAGCTTTCTGGATACCTGTTCTTGCATACAATTCTTCAACCGGAATTAACTTGTAAACTTCTTCATCCATTCCCTCTGTACGATGGTCACGATATCCAACTGTATTACCAAGTACCTTGTCATCTTTATCAAGAAGAACGAAGTCAACACCCCAGGTATCAACGCCCATGCTTACCGGAATCTTACCGATCTCTTTACATTTCTTAAGACCTGCAACGATTTCTTTAAAAATACGGTCAAATTCCCAGCAGAGTTCTCCATCTTTCTTGACCATACCATTCTCAAAACGATGAATCTCCTCGAGCTCCATTCTGCCATTCTCCATGTGTCCAAGGATCAGACGTCCACTGGATGCTCCCATGTCTACTGCTGCGTAATATTTAGCCATTGTAAAAACCTCCTAAATGTTTTTCTTTTATACAGCAAATTCCCTTGTGCAAACTGCTGTACATTCCTTCTCGTTTTCTTCTTAATAATAACATAATACAACAAGGTTCTTCAAGTGTGAAGAACCTTGTTTGTTTAAAAAAGTGTCTTTATTTGCAATTGTTATTTTACAATCTGCCCGTAATAAGCGTTTGCGCCGTGTTTTCTGTAATAATGTTTATCCTGAAGTTCCTGTGGTGCCGGTTTTACCTGCGGATTGATAAGTTCACAGCGAGATGCCATTTTGGCAACTTCCTCAAGTACAACTGCATTATGTACTGCCTCATGAGCATCTTTGCCCCAGGTGAATGGTCCGTGGTTTTTGCAGAGTACTGCAGGAACTGCCTCGTAATCTTTGTCCTTAAAGTAATCAGCGATCAGCACTCCTGTATTTTTCTCATATGCCTCGTCGATTTCTTCTTTTGTGAGGTTTCGCACACAAGGTACTTCTCCATAGATGTAGTCTGCATGTGTGGTTCCATAGCATGGAATGCCTCTTCCTGCCTGTGCCCAGCTTGTTGCCCAGGAAGAATGTGTATGTACGATTCCACCGATGTTCGGAAATGCATTGTACAGTACAACATGTGTTGCGGTGTCAGAGGACGGATTGTATTCGCCTTCTACTTTGTTTCCCTGAAGGTCAACAACAACCATATCTTCTGGTTTGAGCTTATCGTAATCCACACCGCTTGGTTTAATTACAAAAAGTCCTTTCTCACGGTCGATGCCACTGACATTTCCCCAGGTGAATGTCACCAGCCCATATTTCGGCAGGTCCATATTTGCTTTGTAAACTTCTTCTTTTAATTTTTCTAACATGGTTTTTTCCTCCTGAATTTTATTTCTGAGCATCCAGTATCGGACACATCATTTTTACTGCATCATTAAGATCTTTTTTCCATTCCGGATTTCCTGTGTACCAGAATTCCGTCACAAATCTGCGTACTCCCAGATCCCAGGCCTTCTTTATTGCCGCCTCAAAATCCACATGTCCGGTTCCATACGGAATTTCTCTGAATTTTCCAGGGACAGTTTCCTTAAGATGAAGAGAAGTCAGATTTCCTCTGCCCAGTTCCATATCCTCCAGTACATCTGACTTGTAAAGAACCGCTGCATTGGTGAGATTTCCAATATCCGGATAGACTTTAAGATAATTGGAGCCACACAGTGTTACATATTTCATGGCTTTCTCAACCGTATTCATAAATTCATTTTCCATCGTCTCAAGTCCGATGAGCACGCCGGTCTTTTCTGCCAGTCTTGCAACCTTTCTCAGATTTTCAAGAAATCTGTGTTTTGTCTCCAGTGTTGATTCCTCATAATAGACATCATATCCCGGGATCATCACAACACGGATTCCAAGATCATCTGCCAGCTGAAGTGATTTTTCCAGGATCGCCATTCCTCTTGCACAGCATGCTTCATCACTGCTTCCGATCGCATATTTGGTAAGTGCACTGACACACATTGTCCGGATCGGAATTCCGGTCTCATACATGGTTTTTACAAGTTCCAGGCGTGATTCTCTGTCCATATCCAGCCGGGCGATTTTTTCTTCTGTTGCATCAATACTGATTTCAACATAATCATAGCCTGCTGCCTTTGCCGCCTCCAGTCGTTCTTTCCATGTCAGCGTACCCGGCATTGCCTTTTCATACAGTCCAAGCTCATATGCCTTACTCATTCTGTGGTTTCTCCTTTTCCTAGTTTCTGAAATACTTCCACGCACCATTCAGTCCGTCGATCACCGCACGGTATGCCGCATATTTTTCTTTGTAGATATCTGCATATTCCGGTCTTGGCTGTATTGTCTTGGTGATCTTCACTGTACGTCTCATTGCATCCTGATAATCTTTGTAAATTCCCGCTGCAATGCCGGCTGCCATCGCTGCACCCTGTGCACCGAGTTCCTTATCCTCGATCACATCGATCGGAAGCTGAAGCGCGTCTGCAAAAATCTGTACCCATACATCTGAATTTGCAGCGCCTCCGGAAAGTCGTACACTCTTCGGACGTTCACGGTTTCTCAGCAGTTTGTTGACATGGGTCACATGGGAGAAAACAATTCCCTCATAAACTGCACGAAGCATATGTTTCTTATTATGGTAAGCAGTCAGGCCTACAAAGGTTCCCTTTGCCAGTGGATCTTCGTTGGAGCCGTTCAGGAATGGAAGGAAGATGATATTGTTGTCCTGCGGCTCGATAGAAGCTACCCACTCATTGGTGATATCGTATACGGAGCCTCCGTTTTCTTTCGCTTCTGCTTTTTCATAACTCATAAGATTGCGGATGAACCACTCCATATTTCCGGCAGATGTCGGGCTGCTCTCCTCGATCAGATAATATCCCGGCATACAGAACAGAGAATTCAGTGCAACTGTGCCGTTTGTCACAGGTTCTTTCGAAATATACTCGTTGATACTCCAGGTTCCGGCCACCATACACATCTGTTCTTCATCAGAAAGTCCGGATGCGATTCCGCATGCGTTGATATCAAACATACCTGCAGCTACCGGGATTCCCTCCGGAAGACCGGTCTTCTCACCCGCTTCTTTTGTCACATGTCCACAGATATCGGCAGCGTTGCGAAGCGGTGGAAGCTTGTCGTAGCATTCTTCCAGACCCAAAAGCTTCATCAGTTCACGGTCATGTTCGTGTGTGATCATATTGACAAGATTTGATCCGGAACAGTCTGTGTATTCACTGTATGCCTCTCCTGTCAGCATGTAACGGATATAATCTTTTACTGCAAAGATATACTGTGTTCTCTCAATGACTTCCGGCATATTTTCTTTGAACCACGCCAGGATGCTTACCGGCTGTACTGCCAGAATATCCTGCAGGGTTTTTTCATAAACTTTTTTGTCGGTGCCATCCTCATGCCATCTTTTGACCTGTGCCCAGGCTCTTGTATCCGTAGAAATGATTCCGTTATAGGAAGGCTTTCCATCATAGCCTACCATGTACAGACCTTTTCCATGTCCTGAGAAAGAAACCCCTGCAATGTCCTTTGGATCGATATTGCTCTTCTCGATCGCATTGCGTACAGCCTGTGCATTTACCTCCCAGAGTTCATCCATATCCCTTTCTGTATAACCTGGCTTCGGAGTGATCGTCACAGTCGGTACACTGGCCACAGAAATCTGCTTTCCGTCTTCATCAAAGAGCGCTGCCTTTGAAAAAGTACCCCCATTGTCAATCCCCATTAAGTATTTCATGCCATACCTCCTCTTTTTATATATGATTTTTTATTTTAATTCTTCCAGAAGTCTGTCCAGCTTCTCTGTCATTGTCTTTACATACAGTTTATTTGTATGTGCTGCCTTTGTGCCATCCTCATAGATGACCGTGTAGAAATTCTGGTCTTCTTCATAATATGTAATTTCTTTCTTTGAACCATCCGTCAGTGTATATACAAGCTTCAAAGCCTCATCCCCGTTTTCTTCCGGTACACTCTCCAGACGTTCCTGGGCGGTCACACTGACACATGCATAGTAGAAATCTGTAAATAATTTTTCATCCACTTCCTGCTCATCCACAAGCCATTTTACTGACTCCAGACCACCCTTTGTCGTCTGTGTTTCTTTTCTGAGCACATGCGTTGCACCATCTCTTGTAACTTCAAGTTTATCAAGATCCCCAATCGAAACAAAGCTGTATGTCAGACTCCAGTAAGAAGCCGCACTGGATTTCAGAAGGTCTGTCAGATACTCTCCACGAATCGTATGAATCTCCGGAAGTTCATTCAGCCTTGCATAATAGTTGCCGTTTTCATCCTCATCGCCTACGGAGAGTTCAAACTCTTTTGCTTCTTCTCCGTCTTTGTATTTTACGGTGAGTACCATCTGCGGATCGTCCAATCCATATTTTACATAATCGGAACAATTGTATTCAAGATCCTGATACCAGATAATATTGGACACATTATCCTGGACCATGCCGACCAGATTCAGGTTTGCAAGCTGGCTTTCTCCCTCTTCATCCTCCACCGTACACTGGTCATCCCCTGTCATGATAAGGACATAAGAATCTTCTTCCTTGTCCACATCAAACTCTGTCATCGTTTCCGGTTTTACCTTCGGGAAGTCCGTATAGGCTGCAAAATCCTGCAGCTTACCTGCGAAATCCGAGTCAAAGGCAGTTTTTGTCATATAAACCTTATCTGATTTTTCTTCTGTCTGGAAGTACAGTTCATGCGTGGACGTATTCTTATCTCCGATATACAAATCCTTCTCTGTTCCGTCAGAAAGTGATATCTGAATCGTATTTGCCGGTTCTTCCAGTCCGAACTGCGCCAGATCCCCCCTTGCGTCCAGCTCTCTGGTACAGCTCACAGAAGAAATATCTGCAAGCAGCTTCTGGATCTTATTTTCATTCATCTGAAATACAGAGTCATCCGGACAGATCCAGGTGTCATTCTTTTTTTCAAAGGTCAGTATCCCGTCGTCACCGCTGAAAGAAATACTGCTCACTTCATCCGTGTCTGTCTCAAACACAACAGATGCCGCAGCCTCTTCCTGCTCTTTCTGGCTCTCTGCCTCTTTTTGTTTATCTGAGTAACGCAGAAGAAACAGATAGGCCAGTCCTGCAAGGATGACCAGGATCAGTGCAATGACCAGTTTTTTTATTTTTTTTCCATCCATCAGCGTTTTCTCCTTGATGCCCAGACTGCCAGTCCTGCAATAATAAACAGAAGTGGAAGTGTAAATACACAGATCGCTGTCCATATATTTGCTGCCCGGTCTGTCAGTGTCAGATATTTGACCTGAAGGCTCTTGGTCTGTACTGCCGCTGAAGTTTTTTCTCCATTGCAAAGGTAATTTACAGTTCCGCCGAGAAGCTGTGCATTGCTTCCGGATACAGCCTGATTATAATTGGATTCCAGCAAATATCCTGTACTGTAATAGACGATCTCCGTATCAGCCTCATCATCGTTGTTCGTATCTTCCTGGATCAGCATACCGATCGTAAACGGACCGCTCTTATCTCCCTTTTCCTTCTCAGAGGTTGTCATGTTTTCCACATCTTCTTTGCTGTAGGATGCATCAGAAGTCGTCAGAAGCGGCTGATAGGTGATGGAATCTCTGTGTGAATCCGAAGTAAGGATTCCCTGGCTCATCGGTGCCAGAACAGAACCATTGCCATATACATTTTCGGTAATTGCCGAATAACTGATATCCGGAACCAAACAATACTGATAAGACATATATTTATCAGAGTCGCCTTCCAGGATGATTCCTTTTTCTCTTTCAACTCCATAATTTGCGAGGATGGAGTCAAAATTCGGCATATCCTCTACGGTATAATTTGAGAAGATGATCGCTTTACCTCCGTCTTCCAGATAGTCAATGATCTTCTGTGCTTCTTCCTCAGAATAATCTACTGTCGGCGTATTGATAAGAATTGCATCTGCATCCTCCGGAACCTTATCTGTAGTCATCAGATTCAGCGTCAGTGGATTTACATTATCCTTGGAAATCACATCTCCAAATGCACTTCCAAGTGCTGTCTCTCCATTTCCGCTTAAGATATACAGATTCGGGATGTCTTTGGCTGTCACATAATCTACAGCACTTGTTATCATTCCCTCGCCGTCAAATCCGGTCTTTACATAACTGTAAGTATTATAGTTCATGCTCTCCACATACATGGAATCCGCATTCACTACTTTACTCACATCACCGCTGACTGCGATCACACTGTTATTTGCAACATCTTCCTGGGTATATTTGGAAGTAAATCCCGGATACAGAGCCGGATCGATCTGCTCTACTTTAATGTGGGAGGATGCAGACTCATAACGGTCCAGAAGCTTCTGGATCGTGTCGTCTTCTTTTCCGCCTTCACAGATATAATAAAGCTCCACATCCTGATCCAGGTTTTTGAGTATTCCTGTCGTAATATCGGTCAGGGTATACAGTTTTTCGTTGCTGAAATCAAACTGGGTTACTTTGACCGGAAGATGATTCACGATCAGATTCACTATGATCAGTCCTGCCAGAAGCAGTACGGTAAGCAAAATACTGTAAGAACCGTTTATCAGAATTTTGCTGTTCTGTTTGTTGTCTTTATTCTTCATGTCCCTACCTCCTAGTTCCAGCGTCTTTTTGCAATCGTCTGAACTGTCAGGAACAAAAAGAAAACAATAACAGATACATAGTACACGATCGCGGATATATCCAGAATGCCGTCAAAGAAATTTGTCAGCCTTCCATTCATATAAAATACAGACAGAACCTTGCGGAAGCTTCCTTCCAGAAGAGATGCCTTTGCAAAATAAACCACCTGGAGTGCCACCTCAAGAAGCACGCCTGCTCCGATCACAACCTTGAGATTTCCGATCATATTATAGACCAGGGCCATCACAAGAACAATCACTACAGTAAATGCACTCACAGATGCGATTGCAGTATTAGGAACCATTTTGCCGATCGTGTTCATCAGATAGCAGACCAACAGAGTTCCGAATGTCATAACCGCTGAAATCACCGGATTTTCTGTGACTGATGAGAAAAATACTCCGATTGCAATATTGGCACAGCCGAGGAGATAGAATCCAAGGATTGAAAAATATGCTGCCGGAAGGTTTACTGTTCCAAACATAGTAAGAATCAGCGGATAAATGCAGATGATCAGCATCGGAATGGTGAACAGAACTACAACTGCCAGATATTTACCGATCACAATGTCTTTTACTGTCATTGGCAATGTAAGTAATAACTGGTCTGTTTTCTGTTTTTTCTCCTCTGCCAGAACACGCATTGTCAGGATTGGAACAAATACCAGAAAAATAAACTGAACATTCTGGAGTACCAGTTCAAATCTTGGCGAAGCAAGATTCAGATTCTGATATGCAAAATATAGGCTTACGACTGCCAGCATAAATGCAACAAACACATATCCGATCATTGAGATCCGATAACTTCTTAATTCTTTTCTACATACAGCGATCATGCTCTTCCCTCCTCAGTAATTTCAAGAAAGATGTCTTCCAGCGACATTCCTGCCCTGCTGATCTCAAGAAGCGGGATTCCTGCCTCTGCAAAACGGAAGAATAACTGTTTTCTGTAATCCGCCTGATCCTGTACTTTCAGCTGGAACCTGTATGTCTCAGCTTCTTCTGCTTCTTTCATATCAGCGATACTGAGTGCCGGGAATTCACGCAGGATATTCTGGATCTTCTCCAGTTCTCCCTGTGCACTCAGACACAGGATATCCTGTCCCTTAAACAGTTTTTCCAGATTTTCTGTACTGTCACTCACTACCAGATGTCCCTTGTTGATAATAACCACATGGTCACACACTGCCCCAATCTCAGAAAGAATATGCGAGCTTATCAAAACGGTGTGATCTTCTCCCAGCTGCTTTATCAGTGTGCGGATCTCTATGATCTGCTTCGGATCCAGTCCGACGGTAGGCTCATCAAGAATAATGATATCCGGATTTCCAATCAGTGTCTGTGCAATTCCGACTCTCTGCTTATATCCTTTGGAAAGATTTTTGATCAGCCGATCCTTCATATTGGTGATCATCACTTTTTCCATGACATCTCCTATCATGGACTTTCGTTCTGATTTCGGCACGCCCTTGAGATCTGCCACTGTGAACAGATACTCCCAGACTGTCATGTCCATATACAACGGGGGAATTTCCGGAAGATATCCAATATGCTTCTTGGCCTCTTCTGCCTCTTTAAAAATATCATGTCCTTCAATAATGACTTCCCCTGATGTCGCGGCAATGTAGCCGGTCATTATATTCATTGTAGTTGATTTTCCGGCACCATTTGGTCCTAACAGCCCATAAATTTTTCCTTTTTCAAGTGAAAAACTGATGTCCTGTACGGCAAAATGATCTCCGTATTTCTTTGTAAGATTTCTAACTTCAATCAAGATATTCCCTCCTGTTGATCAAACTCTTCCCCAATTATAATACATTATCAGAAAATATGCCACTGTCGTCCCTGATATGTATGAAAGAAAAGGCGTCCGCCCGCGGGCGAACGCCTTTGTTATCGCATTTCTAATTTATTTAAACAGAACTGCAATACAGATTAAAGTTTGTCAACCCACTCTGCCATGTTGTCTTTGTAGAATACATAAGGCTGACCTGTGAGAACGCCTGTGCCACCATCGCCATTGTCTTCAGCGGTGAATGTCTCAGCTTCATATTCGCCCCAAGCTTCCATATCAACAGTTGATCCTGCGGATCCGTCAAATCCATCGTTCTGAACTGCCATCTGGATAGCTGCTGTAGAAGCTCCAAGATGAGATACATCCCACAGCATCATGTATGGGCAAACAAATGAGAACTCATCATCATCTGCTGTAGCCGGCATATAGTTCTTCATTTCTGAAGGAAGTCCAAGACCTGTCAGTTTGATATCAGATTTAGCCTGTGTAAGAACTTCACCTGCTGCTGCGATACCAACTGTTGTTGGGGAGATGATTGCATCTACATTGTTTTCAGCCAGGAATGCCTGAGCCTGTGTAGTAGATTTTGTTGCTTCGTCATCACCATATTTCTTGTTGAGTTCCGGGCTCACTTTGCCTTTGTAGATGTCTTTCTGAAGTTCCTTCTCCATAACTGCGATCCAGCCATTCTGTACAGGTGTATCGATACCAGCGGAAAGAACACCAAGTCTGATCTCGTCTCCGTCGTAATCAGCGAGAGCTGCCTCTACAGTTTTTTCCATTGTTACGTCTTCCGGATCATAAGCTACGCCAAGAACCTGAAGAACTGCTGCGCGAACCTGCATAGCTCCGATATCTTCTGTGGATGCCTGATTGTTGTGAGTTACACGATAATCAGCAGATGCAGAAGAGTCAACGGATACGATCGGAACACCCTTTTCCTGAGCTTTTGCAAATACTTCATCAAATCCTGTATCACCATTTGTAGAAATGGAGATGGATTTGCATCCCTGAGTAATTGCTTCGTCAATGAGCTGTACCTGAGCTGCTACAGTTGTCTCAGCCGGTGATTTCTCTGTGCAGTTTTCCCCAACCTGCTCCATATAAGATGAGAAACCTTCATACATGATAACACCAAATGCGTTACCTACGGATTTGAACATAAATACGTGAGAACCAGATACATCTGATGTGTTACCAGCTGCTGAAACTGCTGCCGGAGCTGCCAAGGCCATTGTTGTTGCAAGGCCCATAGCCATTGCCTTTTTGAGATTTTTCTTCATGAAACACTTCCTCCTTTTTTTATATATATAAACATCTTTGTGTTTATATTTCGTAGTTCAGACAGGTAAGATTATTTGAAACGCTCTTTTGCTTTCTTTGCGTTTTCCTGCTGTTCTGCCCACCACTGAGCAGATTTCTCTTTACATTCTTTCTGAGCTGCTTCGATCTTCTTATTGAGTTTCTCGATCTGAGCTGCCTTGTCAGATGCATTGCCTTTTTCAAGTTCTTTGATCTGTTTCTTCATATCTTTAACAGCAGCTGCTGTTCTGTCATTGATTGCTTCAATGTTCTTATTGTTATGATAGAACAGTCTCAGTTTGATATCTTTGATCATCTGTTTGTTGATCGTGGAGATCAGGATCGTTACGATAAGGATAACACCGATAACGATTTTCTTTGTGTTCGGGTCGATACCCATAAGTCCCAGTGCATATGTAAGGAAAGCCATGATAAAGGTTGCAATGATAGGTCCCCACATTTTACCTTTACCACCATTGGTAGAAACACCACCTAATACCGCACAGGCGATCGCAGTCATTTCATATCCTGTACCCATGGAAGAGGAAAGACCTCCACCCATACGTCCGATAAAGAAGATAGAACCGATACCTGCCATGAATCCCATGAGGATAAATACCTGCATTTTGACTTTCTTAACACTGATACCTGAATAATTTGCACATGTCGGGTTGTTACCAACAATGTAAACTTTACGTCCAAATGGTGACTTGTGAAGAACAAAGATGAAGATAGCACCCATGATAAGGAAAAGCACCATACTCAGCGGAATGATTCCACCAATGTTCATCCATCCGATCTTGTTGTACCACTTCGGGAAATTCTTCAGAGAATTCTCACCCAGAACGATTTCCACAATACCTCTGAATAACATGGATGTAGAAATTGTAGTGATAACCGCCGGCATTTCAAGGAAAGCAACACAGAATCCATTGAATGCTCCACAGAGCATACAAACAATGATTCCGACGATAACACAGATGAGTGACGGAAGTCCTTTATCCATCAGAAGTCCTGTTACCATTCCACCCAGGATCATCTGTGCTGCTACTGATACGTCAATGTCACCCAGCAGAAGGATGAATACCATACCAAGTACAAGCGGAGAAACATCCAGACCTGCATTGATCATTGACTGAACTGTACCGTGGGTAAAATAAAGATCCGGTTTTATAACCGCCAACAGTACATTAATTAAAACCATGATATATACAAGAATCATTTCCCATTTGACAAGGAATTTCTTTAATACAAATCCTTCCTTGACACTGAGGTCTCTGTCGTAATTACTTCCTGGCATTAGATCAACGCACTCCTTTCTTTGAGAGCCTGTCTCTTAGCAGACTGCTCGGTAAAGTAGTTAATTGCAACGGCAACAATGATAATTCCGCCCTGGAGTGATTTCTGCCATACACTCATACCAGGAATCATACTAATGAAATATGTGATCACAGACATGATAAGTGCACCGATTGCCACACCATCCATACGTCCTTTACCACCGGTGATAGATACTCCACCGAGAACGCAGATTGCGATCGCAGTCATTTCAAAACCGTCTGCCATTCCATAATAACCAATTGCATAGTTTGCAGTATAAAGCATACCTGCCAGACCTGTCACTGCACCACAGATCACGAAAGAATAAAATGTTACCTTTGGTTCTTTGATACCTGCAACTGCTGCAGATTCACGAGATGTACCGATTGCATAGATTCTTCTTCCTGCGGAAGTATATCCAAGGAACAGTCCTGCTACAACCAGCAGAATGATCGTGATCCAGAGGATGATCGGCAGTCCTAAGAACTGTCCGATTGCAAACGTACGATATCCGTTCAGTTCTTCGTACTGTGCAGCGAACCACCACTGTCCGCCGGAAACTACAAACGCAAGACCACGGAAGATGTACATCGTACCCAGGGTACAGATCATCGGAACCATGTGAAGGTATCCAACCAGGAAACCATTCAGTGCACCACAGAGTGCGCCGAGAACAATTGCAAATAATACCCATACGATTCCAGGGATTCCCGGATGGCTGCATGCAAGAGTGGTACAGGAAATACCAACAAATGCAAGCTGGGAAGCGATGGAAATATCAATACCGCCTGTAAGAATAACCATCATCTCAGCAATCGCAAGGAGTGCATAGATTGTATTGTTCTGAAGCATACTTACCAGAGATGTGGAAGTAAACATACCCGGTGTAAGGAAACGGGCGATCACCAGCAAAATGATCAGAACTGCGATCAATCCGGTATTTCTGGATTTTAATAAATTTTTCATTATTTATGCCCCTCTCTTTCTTTCAGAGATGCTTCAAGCAGCATTTCCTGGGTTACAGTTTCCATATCGCCAAACTCACCTGTCACACGACCGCTCTTCATTACAACGACTCTGTCTGCAACACCAAGAACCTCCGGCATTTCAGAAGAAACCATAATGATTCCGTATCCTTTGCATGCCAGACTGTTCATAATCTCATAAATAGAATATTTTGCACCAACGTCGATACCCTTTGTAGGCTCGTCCATGATCAGAACCTTCTGATCGGAACTCAGCATCTTGGCAACAACGACTTTCTGCTGATTACCACCTGACAGAGATGACGGCGGTGCTGTAATATCGTTTGCTTTCAATTGGATCTTCTTGCACAGGGCAATCGCATTTTCCATTTCTTTATCTACATCCATCTGTCCGCCCTTTACAAACTGCTTCATGGAAGCGGAAGATACGTTCTGATAAATAGGAAGTTCATTTACAAGGCCCTGGGTCTGTCTGTTCTCCGGAAGAAGTCCGATTCCAAGATTAAGAGCATCGATCGGACTCTTGATATCTACTTTCTTTCCTTCCAGACGGATCTCACCGCTGTCCGGATGCATGATACCATAAATTGTCTGACATACCTCAGTACGTCCTGCTCCTACCAGACCTGTCAGTGCAAGGATCTCACCTTTACGTACATTGAAGGAAATATTCTTGAAATATCCTTCTTTGCTGATATTATCAACCTCAAGTACCACATCACCGATCTTGGCTGTTTTCTCAGGATACATGGAATTCAGTTCACGACCAACCATTGCCTTTACAAGATCTGCATTTGTGATCTTGTCAACATCCCAGGAACCAACATATGTAGAATCACGGAATACGGTAACACGGGTAGCCAGCTCATACATATCTTCAAATCTGTGAGTAATGAAGATAATGGAAACTCCCTTGTCTCTCAGATCTTTCGCAATGCGATATAACTGAAGACATTCATTTCTTGTAAGCGAAGCTGTCGGCTCATCCATGATCAGGATTCTTGCATCACAGGAAAGTGCTTTTGCGATCTCAACCAGCTGCTGCTCTGCAACAGATAAGTTGCCCATCGGTTTGTTTACATCGATCTCTGCACTTAAAGGCTGAATCAGTTCTTTCGCACGCTGTCTCATTGCCTTCCAGTCATAGAAACCAAATTTGTTTTTGATTTCACGTCCCATAAAAATATTCTCTGTAACAGTCAGATCCGGGAACGCTGTTACATGCTGATAAATAGCAGCAATTCCAAGCTTCGCTGAATCTGTAGTGTTTCTTAATGTTACCTGCTCACCATCCAGCAGCATGATTCCGCTGTCCGGCTGATGTACACCGGTAATGACCTTAATAAAAGTTGATTTACCTGCTCCGTTTTCTCCCATCAGAGCATGAATCTCGCCTCTTTTTAACTGAAAGTGAACTCCATTCAGAGCTTTAACTCCACCAAATGTTTTTACGACGTCTTTCAGTTCCAAGATATACTCACTCATTTCGTGTCTTACTCCTCCCTTTCCTTCGTTGTGATTGAACTGCGTTGCGTTCTTTATGTATCTGATTTTATACAAATCATAGAGTTTTTCAATATATAAAATTGCTTTACGGGTATCAAAAATTGCGTTTTTGGCACTTTTTTATATTTTACAGCAAAAAACGTCTTATCTTTTAACAATCTTCACATCAGTTACATATACCTGTCAGATTTTGTTTATCTATATTGCCAATGACAGTTTTTACATAAATTTTCTCCTTTATTTTGGTTCTTTGTACACTTTTTTTTCTTCTGTATTATTGGTATAATAAAAAGCATTACCAGTTACGGTTCCCTTCGTGCACAGTAACTGACTATCATTTCTTGCGGAGGTTTTTATGCGACTGCCAAAACACATTATGCCTGATGACTATTTTTCAGTCACCCCCAAAACAGATGTCCAGATCACAGCCCTTCCCTTCTATATAAAGGAAGTCGGATACTGCAATGACCGTAAATTTATCCGTGGTGCCTGCAACAATTATTCAGACTACTTATTCGTCTACTCCCTGTGTACCATGAAGTTCAAAAAAAACGATGAGAAACATCCTGTTCATTCCCATGATATCATTGTATCTGCCTGCAATACACCGTTGACATTCTCTCTTCCTATTTCTTATGGAAAGACACGACGTGAATACCTGTATTTTATCATCGGTGGATCCCACGCACAGCAGTTTTACAATTATATCAGACGGCATGACTGTACGTTTCATTTCAACAAGCTTCATCACATGCTGGATCTCTTTCTTGAGATCCTTGAGATCGACTATAAATCAGACCCTATGTCAGCACAGATGCATGCCAGTTCTGTAGTGCATCAGATCTACCTGGAACTGTACATTCTCTCCCAGAATATTCTGAACGCCAAAAAGCAGACTCCTGTTCAGGACAGTGCCGTAAACACAGCACTTAAGTATATCCAGACGCATTATCAGAGTGATCTGAGTATCGATGCAGTCTGCAACAGCGTCAGCTTCTCAAAATATTACTTCTGCAAGCTGTTTAAGGAACATATGGGAATCTCAATCCACCAGTATGTCACGGAATTCCGTATTAATAAGTCCAAGGAACTTCTGAGTTATTCCAAGCTCTCAATCTCTGCAATCGCAGCTTCTGTCGGCTTCAAAAGCCCACTTACCTATACGCGAAACTTCGAGAAGCTGGAGCATATGACACCTTCGGAATACAGGGAATTATACTAAATCTTTCATCATGGTACTTTTCCCAGAAAATCCGACAGATTTACAGAAAAAAGACATAAAAAAGAAACCCCGGAAAATCCGGGGTTTCTTTTTATGTCTTCAGAACACTGCTTCAAAAGCTGTATTCAGATTAGTCGTACAGGTTCGGAGCGATCTCTTCGTCGTCCATGTTTGTGGAATCATACCAGTATCCATCTGTAGGAACGTCTTCAAGTTCTTCTCCGTTTGCTGCTGCTGTCAGAGCGTAGATTGCATAGTATCCCATCATCAGAGGAGACTGTGTAACTGCTCCGAGGAATGTTCCGTCCTGAACTGCTGCTTTGATGATAGAACCAGCGTCGAAACCAACACCGATAACATCGCCGTTTGCTGCGTCAGAACCAAGAACGTTCAGGTTTGCGTTAGCTGCAAGAACACCTTCTGCTGCTGTCTGGTTGGAACCGAAGATAGCGATGCAGTTTTCTTTGGAAAGGATAGCCTGTGCTTCATTGGAGCAAAGCTCTACAGTTGTCTGTGCCGGAACTGCAACCTGGATAACAACGTCTGCATCTGCTTCTGTTGCATCAGCGCCTTTTGCTGCGTTTACATAGAATTCGTTTCCTGCAACTGCTACTGTTTTGCCGTCAGCCTGAAGAAGTTCGATCATTTTGTCGATGAATCCGCCGCCACGCTGCTGAATGTTCTGAGCTGTAGCATCCTGGTTAACTTCACCGATAACAACCTGTCCGTCTGCATTAGCTACTACGTCTTTGATCGCATCGTACATATGAGTTGCTGCTTCTGCACCAGCCTGTGCGTTGTCTGTGCAGACTTCACATACTACAGATCCTTCCGGAGCATCTGCGATACCTGTATCAAATGTTACAACCGGGATTCCTTTATCAGCACATGTCTGCAGTGCATCCAGAACAGAAGATGTATCGCATGCTGCAATACCGATTCCTTTCGGGTTGGAAGCGATTGCTGTGTTGATCATGTTAACCTGGTCAGCGATATCGGACTCACTGTTCGGTCCCTGTGGTGTGTAAGTAACACCAAGTTCTTCAGCAGCTTTCTTCATACCTTCCTGAGCTGCATCCCAGTAGGTAGACTGGAAAGATTTAACCATCATCGGGAATTCATATGCTTCGTTTGCTTTCAGATCTTTGAACTGATCCGGGAGATCTGCTGCCATAACTGTTGACATAGACATTCCTGCTACCATTGCTGCACAGATGCTTAATGCTACCACTTTCTTGAAATTCATAACTTACTTCCTCCTTATAAATTATATTATATAGTTTTTTTATTATGATACGTCAGTAGGAATTAGTCTGACGCCCCACATACTTAGTTTGGATAAAGAAAAACTGCAAAGCAGTTTTTCTTTACATAGCTGCTTTTTTCTTTTCTTTGATGATATCGATCAGGACTGCTACGATAAGAACAAGACCTGTGATGATCTGCTGCCAGTTTGCCTGAAGTCCGACATATGGAAGACCGGTCTTCAGAAGCATGATAACGAAGATACCAACAAATGTACCGATCACTGATCCGTAACCACCGGTTGCTGCAACACCACCGACAAATACACCGCCGATCGCATCCATCTCAAGTCCGGCACCGGTACCAGGCTGTACAGTAGGTGTAACTGCTGCATAAGCGATAGCTGCAAGACCTACAAACAGACCACATACTACATATACCATTACATGGTAAAATTTAACGTTGATTCCTGAAAGAGCTGCTGCTTCTTTGTTAGATCCGATCGCGATAGTATAACGTCCGAATTTTGTATGGTTCAGAACGAATTCCATCAGGATAACCAGAAGTACCATCCACAGGAAACCAATTGGATAACGAGAAGCACTTCTTCCTGTACCAACAGTAATCTTGAAGATTGTATGGAACCATCCACCGTCCTGGGTAAGTGCCGGCCACGGTGTTGCGCTGCAGAGAGAACCTGCACCACGGGTGATCATACAGGTACAAAGAGTTGCAAGGAATGGCGGCAGGTTCATGATTCCGATCAGAACACCATTCAGTGCTCCAACGAGGATACCAAGTACCAGACAGAGCAGCATAGCTGCTACAACCGGCCATCCGTGGCTTCTTACCATTGTTCCAGCGATCAATGCGTAACAAACCATACCAGTTCCGATTGACAGGTCTACACCTCCAGTGATAAGTGGGAAGGTAACACCGATTGCCATCAGAAGATCATAGTAGGAGAAATCGAGCATACTTAAGATTGTAGTGTACTGTCTGAACTCCTTACTCATAATGGAGAATATTGCACTTAATGCAATAATAACCAGCAAAACAATAAATCTCTGATCACTTAAAATACTTTTTTTCTTCTTAGTCATGACTTTCCTCCTTAATTGATATTCCTTGTAGCCTTATCCATGATGTGTTCCTGTGTTGCTTCAGAAATATCAATATCTCCTGTCACTTTACCTTCACACATAATAATGATACGGTCACTCATTCGGAGAATTTCTGTCATTTCAGAAGAGATCATAATAATGGATTTGCCTTCTGCTGCCAGTTTGCTCATTAACTTGTAAATTTCGTTCTTGGCACCAACGTCGATACCTCTGGTCGGCTCATCAAAGATCAGGATGTCACTGTCTCTGGTCAGCCATTTGGCGATTACGACTTTCTGCTGGTTACCACCGGAAAGGTTTACAACCAGCTGATCACCACTCGGTGTCTTGGTAGCAAGTTCTTTGATGTATTTTTCACTGACTTTTTTCTCTTTTGCCTTGTTGATGAAGATTCCGTTTGTGAATTCTTCCATTGTTGCCAGTGTGGTGTTTTCGTTTACAGATTTCTGAACAACAACACCATATCTTCTTCTGTCCTCTGACAGATAACCGATACCATATTTAACAGCATCCTGCGGTGTATTGATTGTTACTTCACGAAGCTTTCCGGTCTGTTTGTCCATAATGGAAATCTTACCACTCTGCTTCGGGTCTGCTCCGAACAGCGCTCTCGCTGTCTCAGTACGTCCTGCACCCATAAGTCCGGAGAATCCAAGAATCTCACCTTTTCTCAGTTCGAAGCTTACATCCTGAACCATCTTACCTGCATTGAGGTGCTCTACCTTCAGAACAACCGGTGCATCCGGTGCAACCATGCTGTGTTCCTTAGGATCTTCGTAAATAACACGACCAACCATCATGTTGATGATGTCTTCTTTTGTACTGTCCTTGGTGATCAGAGTTCCTACATAACCGCCATCTCGCATGACTGTTACACGGTCTGTGATCATCTTGATCTCATCCATACGGTGTGAGATATATACAATACCGTAATTCTTCTCACGAAGATCACGAATGATTACGAACAGGTCAGCGATTTCTTTCTCTGTAAGAGCTGCTGACGGCTCATCAAAGATGATAACCTCTGCTTTGTGAGAGATTGCTTTGGCGATCTCACACATCTGCTGTTTACCAACAGTTAAGTTGCTCATCTTTTCTCTTGGATCGATCTCGATGTTCAGATCCTGGAATAATTTCTTGGAGTCTTCGATCATCTTCTTGTCGTCTACACGGATTCCCTTCTTCGGCTCACGTCCGATGAAGATATTCTGTGCAACAGTAAGGTCTCCGACCATGTTTAATTCCTGATGTACGATTACGATACCGGCATCCTGTGCTTCACGGGTATTATGGAAAGCAACTTCCTGACCCTTGTATGTGATAGAACCGGAATCCTTCTGATAAATACCGGTAAGAACCTTCATCAGTGTTGATTTACCGGCACCGTTCTCTCCCATAAGTGCATGTACTTCACCGCGTCTCACTTCAAAGTTAACGTGATCCAGGGCATGAACTCCAGGAAAGGACTTATCAATATCCTTCATTGTTAAGATAACGTCACCCATTGTTTCATCCTCCCTTTCGATCAGTTCTTTCTACGTCTTGCAGAAACATCGGCATATACAGCTACGATTACGATGATACCTGTGATGATCATCTGCTGTCCTTTGCCAAGGCCAAATGCCATGATTCCCTGCTGAAGAAGAGAGATAATAAATACACCGATCACAGTACCACCGATGGAAGCAAGTCCACCAACCATGGATGTACCACCCATTACACAACCAGCAATTGCTTCGTTGTTGTACTGATCGCCATAACCTGGCTGAACGGTTGTATATGTAGCTACAAAGAACAGTGCTGCGATTCCTACCAGGAATCCACAGATCACATAAGCAAGCATGTTCCATTTCTTGGTATTAACACCGGAAAGACGGACCGCTTCTGTGTTGGAACCAAGGCAGAGGATATAACGTCCAGGTTTTGTGTTGTAAAGAACAATGCCACACACAACTGCCATTACCAGGAAGATCACCAGACCTACCGGGAAACCTTTGTAAGATACAATGTTACGGAACCATCCGTTTGTCTGGTCACTGCTCAGCGGCCAGCTTACAGACTGTGTCTTGGTGAAGACTGAAGCAATACCTTTGGCGATGTTCATGGATGCCATGGATACGATAAATGCCGGAACTGACAGGTAAGATACCAGCCATCCATTAAAGATACCAAATGCAAGACCGATGAGTACACAGATCACCATTGCTGCTGCACAAGGAACACCATAAGATGTCATGCAGTAACCAGATACCAGTGCACAACAGAACATTACCGGTCCGATGGAGAAATCGATTCCTCCGGTTGCGATTACAAATGTAACGCCCAGTGATAAGAAGCCCAGGAAGTATACATAGTTTAAAGTAGATTTGATGCTGTCTCCAACAGGGAACTTACTTCCCAGAACTACTTTAAAGACTACGAACATGAGAACAAGAATACAGACAAGCAGTATTCTGTTCAGGCCGAGCTTTTTCACGATTGGATTTTGTTTGAGCTTTTCCAATTTTTCACCCTCCTTAAAAGTTTACACATATCTCGCGTTTTCTATATAATACCGTTAATTGTGCACAATTGTAATGGAAAATCTTCCAAAAAAAGGTTAAATATTTACGGTTCGTACATAAATATTTAACCTTTTTTATAGATTATTTACTATTTTTCTCAGGAAAGCCTGAGTGTATTAAACGGAAACAGCAGTTTCTCTATTTCACTGGAATACATATTTTCCGGGGTTACCAGTTCACATCCGGAGTTTACATCCTTTTCGTATTTTTTGCCGCGGAGCATGAGAACCGTTTCCTTGACTCCCATATATCCCATCTTAAAAGCCTTCTGTACGACCAGTCCCTTAAAGACTCCGTTCTCCATAAGCTGAACTGCCTCCTGGGAACTGTCCACGCCGACTACCTGGATACGTTCCTTGGCTCCGGCTGCCTTGACTGCCCGGGCTGCTCCAACAGATGAATATTCATTCATTCCTGCGATCATCTTGAGATTTGGATATTTTTTCATCAGCTCAACAGTGAGCTGGCGTGACTTCTCGTACTGCGAATCACAGTACACCACTTCCACGATATTGTCTGCCAGTTTTCCGAGACCTTTGCGGAATCCCTCTTCTCTCTCGACGGCAGTAGATACGCCTTTGACATGTGCCACAACCGCGATCTGATCCTCCGGGCCGAGAAGTGTTGCCGCAAATTTCCCAAGCTTTTCTCCCGCTTCCAGATTGTCTGTAGCTACCGTCAGATCCTGTATTGCTTCTTTTGTGTAGGAATCAATAAAGCCGATCCTGATTCCGTCTTCTTTTGCTTCTTTCAGAAGGGCATCCGATTCTGTGAAACTGGACGGTGAAAAAAGAATCGCATCCGGTTTCTTTTCTATTGCCTCCTTCAGAAGTTCATTCTGACGCTCTACGTCATTTTCTTCGGAAGGCGCAAGGATACCGATCTCTGCATTGTATTCTTTGGCTGCCATTTTTGCTCCGAGGATCAGGGATTTCCAGAAATCATTTGTCCCGTCGACAACTTTTGGGATGTAGATCAGAGAAAGCTTCCTCTCCTCGATTATTTTGTGTCTGTACCAGACTGCTCCCCCCAGCCCTCCTATCAGACAGACTACGAGACAGACACTCAGCCATTTTTTATGTTTTTTCATCGTACTGCCTCCTGTCTGCCCGGAATCGTGATCGTTGCTGTGGTTCCTTCGCCTTTTTTGCTCTCATAGGTAATTCCATAGTCATCGCCATAGTAAAGCTTCAGACGTTTCTGCACATTGTAAACACCCACACCGTTCGAATGGTAGTTGACCTTGTGCCTGTCATAAATATGGGCCAGCGTTTCCTCATCCATTCCCACTCCGTCATCGATCACCTGAAGAACCGCATTTCCGTCTTTCATGAATCCCTTTATAATAAGAAGTCCTTTACTCTCTTTGTACTTCAGTCCATGATAAATCGCATTCTCAATGATCGGCTGAAGAACCAGCTTGATCAGTGGGATATGTAATATAGAAGGCTCTACCTCAATCTGAAATTCCAGTTTGTCTTTGTAACGCATTTTCTGAATGGTAAGATAGCCTCGGGCATATTCCACTTCATTTGCGATCGGAACTACTTCATCCTCATTGCTGATACTCTGTCTCAGAAGGCGGGCCAGAGATGCCGTCATCAGCACAACTTCTTCGTTTTTCTTTCCTTCTGCCATCCATATGATAGAATCCAGTGTATTGTACAGAAAATGCGGATTGATCTGTGACTGCAGTGCTTTGAGCTCACTTTTTCGCTTCTGTTCCTGCTCATAGACGTTCTGTTCCATCAGTTCCTGAATACGGTGTGTCATCACATCAAAGGATTTGGTCAGACTTCCTATCTCATTATCGGAGTCTACTACAACATCCGAAATGCTGAAGTCTCCCTCCTGAACCTTCTCCATAGAATCGCGGAGTTTCTGAATCGGAAGCGTGATACTCCGTGCCATAAATCTGGAAAAAAGAAGAGAGACAATCACCAGCAGCACTGCCATAAGCACATAAATACTCTGGGCCTGCCGGCTCTTGCTCAGAAGTTCCCGGACACTGGTACAGTCCACGACCGTCCATCCGGTCTTGTCTGATCTGGAAATGGAGTACAGCTTTCCATCCTTGCCGGTTCCTGTCAGAACTGTATCATCTTCTGTGTCCATGATCAGATTGATATTTTCTGTCTGCAGTTCATTGTAAAGCTGCTGCTGCTGTGGATGATAGACAATATTTCCTCTGGCATCCAGAATAAATGCATATCCCTTGGTTCCCACTGTACTCTGATCACACAGTCCGCTGATCGCGCTGTAGTTCAGATCGATAAAAAAGACGCCTTCTTTCTCACCACTGCCTCCACGGTCACGGATTCCACGGCTCAGAGTGATCACCCACGGCCGCTCTCCGCTGATGATATGCTGCACATGAGAAGAGGTGAGCATCGGTCCTTCCGGACTGTCAAGTGCCTGTGTATACCATTCCTGCGTGTTCAGATCCAGATCTCTGTTCACTGATTTTCTTCCATTATTGATCAGCATCCTGCCGTTTTTGCTGATGATCCCGACGTTTCGGATGTCACTCCGGCTGTCCAGGATCGTCTCAAACTGATTCAGAATACGGTATCTCGCCTCATTGTCGATCTCATCATCAAAAAGATAATCCTGTACATCCTGACTGCTGGAGATCAGATATGCGATATTTTCCATGTAGTCTATGTAGGAATCAATGTTCTGGTTCATCTGTTTGATGATCGTGTGCGTATATTCCGAAGAATTCTCAAAAATAGACGTATTGGTAAATCGCATGGAAACACCGGTCACAATCACAACCGCACAGAGAACCAGAAAAGCAACCGTTGCAAAAATAACGCTCTGAATGCTTTTGAACTTTCCTACGACTACAGTTGCAAGTCCTTTTTTGTTCATTTACGCTTCTCCCTTGCATATTCTGTCGGCGTGCATCCTGTCATCTTTTTGAATGAGATTCCGAAATAATGTGCATCGGCAAATCCGACTCTCTCTGCGATCTCATAGTTTTTCATGGTCGTATTTTCCAGAAGTTCCTTTGCCTTCTCCATTCTGGTGCGGATCAGAACCTCTGTAAAAGTTTCTCCCGTCACTTCTTTGAATATGGTGCTGAAATAACTGGTGCTGATATTAAGATAAGAACAGATATCATTCAGACTCAGGTTCGGATCCATATAATTTTTCTGAATATAATCCAGTGCCATTCTTGCCTGGCGCTCACCGCTGGATGTATTCAGTTCTGTCAGGGCATCATAAACCTGTAAAATATATTCTTTTACGATTTTGCATGCCTGTCCAAAAGATTTCTGCGCCGTTACCTGACAGAGCAGATCTTTTCTTTCGTCGCGGATTCTGGAGATATCGGAAGAAACTTCCTCTCCTGCCACATCCACGACACGGATCACCTGCTGAAGATACATGCAGGCGCGGCTCTTCTCTGCAAATGACTGTTTCACCTGTTCTTCGATGGACTGAAATTCTGCTTCCATTTCTTCTTTTTTGCCGGATTTGAGAAATTCTTTCAGTCTGTCCAGAGATTTTCGAAGATCGATATCCTGTACCGGATGTATTTCCTCCATATCGATCAGAAGGCTTCCCCCCAGAAGATACCGATACTGCAGGGCCTGTACCGCCACATCATGAGAACCGCTGAGTTCTTCCAGAGTCTTTACCCATTTGCCGATTGCCATGGATACTTCTGTTCCCATGACCTTTCTGATCTCTGTCTGAATCTCATGGCAGATTTCCTTGATTCTTCCGTTAAAATTGCGGCTCCATTTTTCCTGAAAAAGCACGCATACACGGTTGTTTCCTTCCTGATAAACAATTCCTGCATTCTCACGGTTCACAATCTCATCGCTGATGTTAAAAAGGACAAATGCCATCAGCGCACTTTCCTGGCGTTTCTCCATATCCAGCTGATACATACCTGAATAAAGATCTATATCAAAAACTGCCACGCGGTATCCACACCCGGAAAGTGTGATTCCCATTTCTTCCAGTTTGTCCAGGCTTTTCTGGATATCTATGGTGCAGTTTACAAGAGCCTCCAGTGTCTTGGATCGTATCACCTGTGCATTTTCGCGATAGTTCTCGGAGGTTTTGGTCAGTGATTCCATTTTGGCTTTTTCTTTGCGAGTCTGTTCTACTTTTTCTTTCATTTTCTGAATTACGCCAGTAAGTTCCATCGCCGTCACCGGTTTGAGCAGATATTCGCTGACTCCGTACTGAATTGCCTTCTTGGCATACTCAAACTCTCCAAAACCGCTGAATACTGCGATCACAATATCCGGGTAGTTGTCATGCAGGAAATGGCTTAATTCCATTCCGTCCATATAAGGCATGAGGATATCTGTCAGAACAATATCTACAGGGTGTTCCTGTACAAATTCTGCCGCCTGTTTTCCATTCTCACAGTCACCTACCAGTTCGCAGTCCATACTTTGCCAGTCGATGTTTTCTTTTATTGCATCCCTGACGAGAATCTCGTCATCTACCAGTAGTATCCGATACATTTTTGTCCCCCATTTGTATTTTGTCTGTTTACGTTCCTGTTTACCCAGCATTTTATTGTACCATAAAATAAAAAGTTTTTGAAGTAGGGAGTTTCTGGAATTGTGGGGATGTGTGTGGTGGAGGTGACGGAAGGAAGGAGGGGTGCAAAGCACGCCCGTCCCCACACCAAAGCCGCGTGGCCAAGCAGGGGGAGTCTGAGGGGGAGCTTCGGCCTTCGCAGACTTCGAGATGCTCCCCCTCAGGGTTTTCATATTTTGCAAAATCAAAGGGGATCCAAGGGGATTATTTAACTATGAATCCCTCTTCATCCCACAAATCATGCCAGTCCTTCGCGCCTTCCCACAAAAATACCTGTCCTTTGACAAGTCGGTTTCCTTTTTCGAGGGTTGCGATCTTTGCCATTTCTTCTTCGGTCAGTGGATCTTCTGTGACGCATTTCAGGTTGCTTGCATAGTTATGTACAGAGAATGGAATAGAGATCTCACCTCTCTGGTGTGCCCATTTCAGTGCGATCAGTGCCGGATGTACGCCGTGTGCTTTGGCGATTTCCTGCATTTCCGGTGTCTGCATGTCAGCTACGTCTTCCGGGCAGATATCTCTTTCCGGTCTTCTTGGGGAACCAAGCGGCATATATCCAACCGGCTGGATATTATGCGCAACCAGATAATCATACTGCTCCTGCTGCTGGAAGCAAGGATGAAGTTCCAGTTCGCAAGCTGCCGGTTTGATCTTCATCAGCGGCAGAACAGCCTCAAGTTTCGGAATTGTCATATTGGAAATACCAATATAACGGATCTTACCTTTTTCTACAAGCTCTTCGCACTGGCGGTATGTATCCATAAATTCCTCAACGCTGAACGGTCTGGAGTCTGGATTTCTGGAATCTACATCACAGAATGGTGCATGATAGTTCGGGAATGGCCAGTGGATGAAGTACAGATCCACATAATCGCACTGAAGATCCTGAATGCTCTTTGTGCAGGCTTCTTCTACTTTTCTGTGCATGTCATTCCATACTTTTGTCATGATGAAAAGGTCTTTTCTTTCTACAACACCCTCATCGATCGCTGCTTTGAAAACTTCACCGATCTGGTGTTCATTTCCATAGCATGCTGCACAGTCAAACATACGATATCCGCTGCGGAGTGCTCCTGCAACTGCTGCCGATACGTCTTCTGCGCTTACACGGTCGGAACCAAAGGTTCCCATTCCCATACACGGAACTTCTTCTCCTGACGGAAGTGTTACTTTCGGCACGATTGCCGGATCGATAAATTCTGCCATTTTTGTTTCCTCCTGATTTTGATTATATAGTTTTCTACAGTCTCTCAATTTTGATCTGTGGAAAAAGTTTCTCCATATCTTCCATTACAAAGAACCCTGTCTCCTCACGCATTGCTGCTGCCGCTGAGATTGCGCTGGCTCTTCTTAAAGTTTCTTCCAGAGAAAGTCCCTCGCTTAAGCCCAATGCAAATCCTGCGATCATAGAATCACCGCATCCGACTGTATTTACAGCATCGATCTTCGGAACGATTGCACGGAAAATTCCTTCCTCTCCAACTGCCAGGGAACCGTCTGCTCCCAGAGAGACCGCTACAATCTCCACACCTTTTGCATGAACTGCTTTTGCTGCGTCGATGATATCCTGAATATCGTCACAGTGTTTTCCTGTCAGCATACGAATCTCATCAATGTTCGGTTTGATCAGTGTCGGGCAGGCTTCGATTCCCATTTCCAGTAATTTGCCACTGGTATCGAGAATAACCGGTTTTCCTGCTTCCTTTGCAATTCTGACCAGTCGCTGATAGGCAGTTCCGTCAAGACCTTTTGGCACACTTCCTGACATGGAAACCACATCTGCGTCTTTGACCAGTTCTTTGAATTTCTTTTCGAAACCGGTAAAATCTTCCTCTGTCAGAGTAAATCCCGGCTCCAGGAATTCTGTCTGAACATGATTGACTTCATCCCAGATATTGATGCAGGATCTGCTCTCTGCATCTACATGATAAAACTCGCCTTTGATTCCAAACGGTTTGAGAGCGTCTTCGATATAATTTCCCGCGTGACCGCCTACAAATCCGGTAGCTACAACTTCTGCTCCGTAAATGGAGGCCGGTTTGGATACATTGAGACCTTTGCCTCCGGGAACGTAAGAACATTCCCGGACGCGGTTTACTTCGCCTACTTTATAATCATCTACTACATATCGTTTGTCGATCGCAGCATTTAATGTCACTGTCAGTATCATTTATTCTTCCTCGTTTGATAAAAGAATTTTGCCTTTTACAAGTCCCGGTGTCTTGAATAACTGGAACGCTTCCTGAGCCTGGCTCATCGGAATTTTTTTGTAGATGAAGCCCGGATCAAATTTCAGCTGACCGCTTGCAAAGTAATGTGCGGTCAGATCCCATTCACGTCCCGGGAACGGTGCGCTGTAGGACATCCAGGAACCTGTCAGTTTGAATTCTTTACGGTTCATGTTCTCCCACTGTGCCGGTGTAAAGGTCAGATTTTCGTGAGGTGTTCCGATGAAGCATACATGTGCTTTGTTTGCTGCAAGTTCAAATGCCATATGCATGGTCGGAACCTGTCCTGCTGTCTCAAATACAAATCCGTATCCCTTGCCGCCTGTGATCGCCATGGCTTTTTCCATGTAGTCTTCTTCTTTTGTGTTGATCACTTCATCTGCGCCAAGACGTTTTGCAAGAGCAAGACGCTCATCACTGATGTCAAATACGACTACTTTCTTGGAGCCGAAGATCTTTGTCCACTGCATGGTGAACATTCCGACCGTACCGCCGCCAAGGATTGCAACGTATTCTCCACCGTGGTAGTCATTCTGGAATACTCCGTGGATCGCTACGGTTGCAGGCTCAAACATTGCGCCCTGCTCGTATGGAACGGTCTTGTCAAACGGAACTGCATTCTGCTCCGGAACTACTACATAATCAGCATTGCTTCCCTGCTGTCTGGAACCGATGAAGCTGTAATGTTTGCAGAGGGAGAAGTTCCCCTGCTGACAGTCATCACATTTCATGCATGGGAGGAGTGGTGCGCCGGATACGCGGTCGCCTACTTTAACCTTGGTTACGCCTTCTCCGACTTCTACTACGTCGCCGGAGAATTCGTGGCCGAGGACTATAGGATAAAAATGAACACCGTTGTTCAATACTCGCGGGATGTCGGAGCCGCAGATGCCGGAGTATCTGACGCGGATCTTCACTGTGCCTTTGGATACCTGTGGTTCTTCAACTTCCTGATACTGTACGTCTTCGTTTGCTACTACTACTGCTGCTTTCATAATGTGGTTTTGCTCCTTTCGTCAAAGGGGAGAAACGTACCGCTGTGGCCGCGGTGGGCTGTATCCGAGGGGGCGAGCGCGTCGCCCCCTCGGGCACCCCCTGCGCTTTTTCCTGAAACATGAGCTACGTTATTGATAGTTCTATGTTTTGGTGGGGGTGTTCTCTCCTGGTTATTTATGTTGGTAGAGTGTCCTGTGTGGGGACATACTGTCGAATGTTGTATATTATGATGTTCCTGTGGGGAACGTTGTCCTTAAGGGGAACAATATTGCTGGTTATTATATAAATCTGTATCCTCAAGTGGATACAAACTCTTAGTGTTTGATCATCAGGTGGGCCAGGGATTTGTAGAGATCCAGGTAGGTTTGGTAGGTCTGGTCGTAAACTGTTTTGTTGTCCGGATCTGGCTCGTGGTGACGTGTTTCTTTTACGGTCAGGGTTACGGCTTCGTCGTAGTCTTTGTAGAAGCCTGTTCCTACTCCGGCCAGGAGGGCTGCTCCCAGGGTTGTGGCTGTGTCGGAGGCCGGGACTACGATTGGTTTGCCGGTGATGTCGGATTTGATCTGGGTCCAGAGGAGGGAGTTTGCTGAGCCTCCCATGGCTCTTAAGACTTCTGCTTTTGCTCCGGCTTCTTCTGCGATCTCAAGATTATGTCTGAGGGACAGGGCTACACCTTCCATGCAGGCACGGACCATATGGCCTTTGGTCTTTGAAAAGTCAAGACCATAGAAAACACCTTTGGCATATGGATTCCAGATCGGAGAACGTTCTCCTGACATATACGGAAGAAAGACCATTCCATCACAGCCCGGAGCTACTTTTTCTGCGATCTCATTGAGCTGATTTAAAGAAGAAACTCCTGTCTGTTCTTTCATCATACGCTCATAGTCTGCAAATTCACGTTCAAACCAGCGCATTACTCCACCGCCTCCGGTGGTTCCTCCCTGAAGAAGCCATTTGTCCGGCACAACATGATAGCTGAGGATCAGTCTCGGATCTGCTTTGTACTCATCTGTGCAAATGCTCATTCCACCGGCCTGTCCGCCCTGCTCCTGTGTTTCTCCCGGATGAATAACTCCGGCTCCCAGTGTCCCGCAGGCTGCATCCAGACCTCCGGCAACTACCGGGGTGCCCTCTGCAAGCCCGCATTCCTGGGCTGCTTTTGCTGTGACAGTTCCAACTACCTGATCACAGTTGCAGATTTCCGGCAGAAAGTCCACTGGAATTCCAAGAAGTTCACACATTTCTTCATCCCAGCAGGCTTTTTTCATATCGAAACAGTGAAGTCCATATCCCTGAGACACATCCTGTGTGATGGCATCTGTCAGTTTGAAGGCGATATAGCTGTTGGACTGAAGGACCTTGTAGATGTTTTTGTAAACTTCCGGAAGATTTTCTTTATACCAGATGATTTTGGCTGTCGTATAAGATGGCTGGAGAGAATTTCCTGCCACTTCAAAAATCCTGTCTGCACCAATCTCCTCATTCAGCCGGTCACAGATTACCTGTGCTCTGGTATCCATCCAGATCGGTGTGTTGGTAAGAACTTTTCCTTCTCTGTCGATGGCGATGGCTGACCAGCTCTGTCCGTCAATACCGACTCCCGCGATCTCCTCCGGTGCGATTCCGGCTTTGTAAATCGTTTCTTTTGTTGCTTTACAGACTGCGCTCCACCATTCTTCCGGATTCTGTTCTGCCCAGCCTTCCTGTGGATAATATACCGGATAGTCACCATTTGCTGCTGCCAGAACCTTCCCCTCTCTGTCAAACACAGCAACCTTGCACGCACTTGTTCCGATATCAATACCAAGTAAATATGATTTTGTCATTTCTGCTGCTCCCATTTCTCCGGAAAATCCGGATACCTTCTTAATTTTCGTTTCAGAATCAAAAATACCTTTGTCTCTGTCTGAATATCTGCAGGATTTTCAGCCCTGACATCTTACTTTATAATCCCTACGGATTTTCCTTCGATGATCTCCGTCTGAAATTTCTCTGTAAAAAATTCTGCCGGTTCTTTCGCTCCATTTTCAAGATGCTCCAGCATGATTCTGGCCACCTCTTTTGCGATCTCGTCTGTAGGCTGCGATACGATCGTCAGCTTCGGACTGCAGGCCCTTGCAAACTGAAGATTATCAAATCCGATCAAAGAAAGCTGCTCCGGAATCCTGATTCCCAGTTCATTTATCCCGATCATGGCACCCATGGTCATTTCATAGTTCGTCACAAGCACGGCTGTCATATCCGGATTTCTCTGAACCAGTTCTTCCAGCCCGCGGACGCCGCCCTGAATTGTATAATCCCCATGAAAGATCAGGGATTCTCTAACCGGAATCCCGACCTCGTTCAAAGCCTTGCAGTATCCTGCCAGACGCTCCTGTGCAGTAAAAATCCCCTCCGGTCCACCGATGATTCCGATATTCCTGTGTCCCTTCTGTATAAAACACTGCACTGCATCCTCTGCGGCTCTTTTGTTATCAACCAGCACACTGTCGCAGGAAATCCCCTGAATCTTACGGTCGATCAGAACAATCGGTTTCCCTGTCTTCTGAAACTTTTTCAGATGGTTTCCTTCCTCATCCACCGGCATATTGATGATTCCATCCACACGCCTGCGGACAAGAAAATCCACCGCCTCCCGCTCCAGTTCCCTGTCGGTACGGCAGTCACATACGATTGTCGCATAACCGTGACTCCGCAGAATGTCCTCCATTCCCGTGATGATCTCGGCACAGAACGTATTGTTTAGTTCCGGAATCACAACGCCGATGGTTTTGGTCGCATTGGTCTTCAGTCCTCTGGCAACCTCATTGACTTCATAGTGAAGCTCCTCAATGGCTTCTTCAATCTTTATTCTGTTTTTTTCCCTGACATTCCCGCCATTAAAATAAGAAGAAATCGTAGCCAGACCAAGACCTGTCCGTCTGGCAATATCTTTCATCGTTGCTGCCATCCCGCCTCACTGCCCTTCTGTATCAGTTATTCAGCTTTTCCGTCACATCCGCAGACTTTCATTCTTGCCATAACAAGTTCTTTGACTGCCTGGATTGCTGTTTTGCCATATGCTTTCGGATCAATGGTATCCGGTTTTTCTGCAAGAAGTTCTTTGACTGCTTTGGAGTATGCTGCACGAAGCTCTGTTGCAAAGTTTACCTTGCAGATACCACGTTTTACACAGTCCATAACATCCTCATCACTGAGACCGGATGCTCCGTGGAGAACCAGCGGGATGTCAACAACTTCACGGATCTCGCTGAGACGTTCTTTGTCCAGAACCGGTGTACCTACATAGAATCCGTGTGCAGTTCCGATTGCAACTGCAAGAGAAGTAACACCTGTACGCTCTACGAATTCTTTTGCTTCCTGCGGATCTGTGTTGGTGTCTGCCTCTGCTTCAAGATCATCTTCCTTGCCGCCGACTTTGCCAAGCTCTGCCTCACATGGGATGTTCAGCGCTTTTGCCACATCTGCCACACGCTTTGTCTCTGCAATGTTTGCTTCAAAATCCAGCTTGGAGCCGTCGATCATAACAGAAGTATATCCAGCATGCATTGCCTGCATAGCCAGTTCAAAGCTGCTGCCGTGATCCAGATGAAGGCATACCGGAACAGATGCTTTGGCAGCCTCAGCTGCAACGATTGCTGCATAAGTCTCTACCGTGCCATATTTGACTGTGGATGGAGTTGTCTGGATCATTACCGGTGCTTTCAGTTCTTCTGCAGCCTGGATGATTGCTTTGACCATCTCCATATTCTCTGCATTAAAAGCTCCTACTGCGTATCCGCCTTCCTGTGCCTTTAACAGCATTTCTTTTGATGTTACAAGTGACATGATGTTTTCCTCCTCATCATTATATGTATGATATTTTTATAGTAACTTCATAACCGTTCAGTATCCTCACAGCTATATAAATGCCTGTTACCGCAAAACCGAAACGTTTCCGTTTGACTTCATCATACCTCTGTAACGGCTTTCTGTCAACCGTAAAATATTCATCTTTTACAGGAGAATATTCCCTTGTCAAACCATTCAAATGCAGGTAAATTTTAAGATAGTGATAAAAAGAAGCGTCCCTGTCTGCTCATGCAGATCCGGACACCCTATTTTTTTTATAGAAATGAACGGAGGGCACAGATATGTTAAAAGGAATTCCTGAAATCTTATCACCAGAATTATTAAAGGTATTATGCGAAATGGGACACAGCGACCGTCTTGTAATCGCAGACGGCAACTTCCCGGTTGAATCCATGGGCAAGAATGCGATCACCATCCGCTGCGACGGACACGGTGTACCGGAAATTCTGGAAGCTATTCTCAAAGTTTTCCCGCTGGATACTTATGTAGAGCATCCTGTAAACCTTATGGAAGTTATGCCTGGTGACGATGTAGAAACCCCGATCTGGGATACCTACAAAGAAATCATCCGCAAATACGATGACAGAGGAGACGCAGTTGTAGGAAACATCGAGCGTTTTGCATTCTATGACGAAGCCAAAACAGCTTACTGCATCATCTCCACAAGTGAAAAAGCTCTGTATGCAAACGTTATGCTGCAGAAAGGTGTTGTCATCAACAATTAATCATCGGCCATCTTTTCTTCTGAAATGCTCCGGACTTTATTGTCCGGGGCATTTTTTCATGTTATGATAATTATATGCAAGTCCCCACATTGCTCTTCGCAACCCTGTAGGGGACTTACTTGATTCGTTAAAAAATGCAGTCAGGCACTTTCCTGATCTGTCAAGTTAACAGGAGGATTTTTAATGAGGAAAAAAACACCCCGATTCCTGCGCAGTCTTTCTGTGATTCTCTCTGCCGCTGTTCTGGCAGGAAGTTTCACTCCTGCCGTTCAGACTGTTTCTGCACAGTCCACTGATATTGACTTTATTTCTTCTGACGAAGAGGTGACTTCTTCGGATACAGACATCAGTCTGGAAGATATAGACGAAAACACAGACGCTTCTGCTGAAGCAGCGCCTGACACAGACATCCCGGATATTTCACAGGATTCCTCTGGCACTTCCATTGAAAACGAATCCCCTGCTTCCTCTCAGACAGAAGATGAGGATACGTTCACATCCGGAGATTCCGACGAAACAGCCGAAAACCTGGATTACATTCTCGGCCGTCCTATGACAGAAGAGGAACGACAGGCACAGCTCGCGCCGATGCAGACTTTGACCACCTTTACCCCAGAAGAAGAGGTAAACAGTGATTTTTCGGTCTCTCTCTGCGATATTTTTCCTGAAAGTTACGATTCCAGAGAACAGAACCTCATAACTTCCGTCAAAAACCAGAACCCTTTTGGCATCTGCTGGGCTTTCAGTCTGCTCTCCACAGCGGAAACACCCCAGATGACCATTTTATCCACCAGACCAATTATCATAACGGTGGAAATGGCATGATCGCTTCCTTTTTCCTGAGTACCTGGTCCGGCATGGCTACAGAAGATCAGGTTCCGCTTCCCACGGACAACTCTCACATCCGCGACCTTTCTTCTTCCATGATCCCGGACAGCAGCCTTGCCTATGATACTTCTGTCTATCTTGAAGATGCTGTTTTTTCCGCTTATGACGCAGACAGAGTCAAACTCCTGATTTCAGAGTACGGTTCTGTTTCCACCATGATCTATATGGATAATTCCGGAAAATACTACTGCCCTGACACCGCCGCCTCCTGCTATCCTTTTGACGGTGTGGTTAATCATGCAGTTACTCTTATTGGGTGGGACGACAATTACAAAAAAGAAAAATGACGGAGTCACTGCCAGCACCGCCAGCCTTAATCTCCCGGCCGGTTACTCTGTTGCCAATATTTTTACCGCAAAAGCCGGAAATGGAAGCTATGAAGAACTCGGTGAGATCGTAACCGCTTCCAAAAACGATTATACATCCTACCAGATTCAGGTCTACACAGATCTGAAAAATCCATCCAATCCGGTCAGCGGAACACCTGCCTATGCAGAGCCTTTTGAATACACACAGGCACTCGCCGGAATTGATACCATCCCCCTTCCGGAACCGGTTCTGCTTGCCCCGGGTTCTCAGTATTCCGTTGTCATCACCGTGACCGGAAACCCGGTTTCCTACTATGTGGAAAAATCTCAAGACCTCGGCTGGATCACCGTTTCTGCCGACACCAGCCCGAACCAGAGCTTTTATTCCAGAAATGGATCTTCCTGGATTGATGTTGGGAAGCTTGCAGATCCGTATTGCTTTTCGATTAAGGCGCATACGAAGACTGTAACTTTTGTTCCGACTGTTTCTCCGACACCAACCGTTACTGTAACTCCGACTGCTACTCCAAAACCGACCGCCACTCCGAAACCGCGTACCTACCAGGTAAAATATGTCAAAAATACCCGGCTCAGTGTAGGAAGTCTTCCTTATGATAAGACCAAATACACTTCCGGACGAAATGTCAAAGTTCAGAAAGCACCTTACTGCACTTCCCGTTTCTTCACCGGCTGGAATACCAGAGCCGATGGAAAAGGTACACGTTACTTACCGGGACAGACCTTTAAGATCAAACAGAACATCACTTTGTACGCACAATGGAGCCTGAGTTATACAGCTTCTTCTCTGATCTACCGTGTAACCGGCAGGCAGACCGTCACCTGCTATGGAACTTCCAACAGTCGCCTTGGCAAGGCTGTCATACCACTCACCATCAAATATGCAGGCGTCACCTACAAGGTAACTTCTGTATGGAGCAAGGCCTTTGCCAACAAGAAGAATCTTTCCAGCGTTGTGATCGGACATAATGTTTCTGCCATCGGAAGCCAGGCTTTCTATAACTGCAAAAATCTGAAAGCCGTCACGATCGGTACCGGACTGACACGCATCGGTTCCCAGGCATTCCGGAATGTAAAAGCAAAATGCGTCATCACAATCAAAAGCCAAAAACTCAAAGCCGTTTCATCCAAAATTGACCAGGGCGTAAAGCAAATGACCGTCCGCGTCCCGAAGGCAAAGTATTCTGCTTATAATCGGCTTCTGCGTAAGAAATCAAAAAGCGTTATTATTAAGAAATTTTAACAGCAAACCTCCCCGTTCAGGAATACTGCCATTTACGGCAGATCCGAAGCGGGGAGGTTTTAGTTGAGATATTGGTTTAAGATTCGGTTGTAGCTCAGCCATGTGGGACGGGAAGTGAACCACACCCCGTCCCGGCTGATATTCATTTTTGAAGCAATGCGATCTGTTTTTTCAGTTCTTCAATAATGTGTTCTTTTTCTTTCATCTTTTCGTCCTTTTCCAATATCATTTTCTGCATCTCGCTGTCCTTCTTCTTCAACTGTTCTTGCTGTCCCACTATCATTTCCTTCTGCTCGTCTATCGTCTCCTGCATTTCATCTACCATATATCTCACAGTATTACGATTCATGATTCTCAGTTCTTCCGAAAATATCCCCATAACATCCTCCACATTCCGGCATATGTAATACACATGCTCATACATCTCCCTGAATTCCGGGTAAGTATTAATCAGTTCTATGATCTTCTCCGGTTCATCCATACCCAGAAATGTCAGCCATCCGTCCATTTTGTTCTTGATACCTTTATTTTCTACATTTTCTTTAAAGATGTCAAGAGGAATAAAAATATATTTTTGCAGTAAATCCATCTCCAATCCTGTATCTGACTGCTGCGTAAAGGTATGAATATAATTATCCGCATATTTCTGAAAAACTACCGGGCTTTTTTGTACTGGCGGAGCAACAGATCTGAGGAATAACACGCACACCGCTCTCACGGAAAGGCATATCCAATCTTCTGTACCTCTACATTGCAGTATGTCCCATCCTCAAAACGTACCAGGATATCCATGATCAGCAGTGACTGCTCGTCCGCAAGCCTGGTGGAATCTCCCAGCAGTACATCTACAATTTTCACTTTTCGATTCAACAGAATACTGAGAAATTCTTCCAGTCTCTCCGGTACGGTTCCCGGATTTATAATCTCCTTAAAAAACGAATCATACAGCATCTTGATTCCACGCACTCCTGTACAGAAATCCAGAAATTCCTGTCTCTGCGCCTCCCTCCAGCTGTAAAATTTTTCTGTAAGTTTCACGGTCGCATCAATTTCTCTCAAAATTTCTTCCCTGCTTCTGAGCATGGGAAAATACTGCTGAAGTTTTGTTTGCATAAGCAGGCTTTCTTTCGTTTGGGCAATTTTAATAGATTTTTGCTTTGTTGGATTTCTGTTTCAGAACTGAAACATATAAGAATGCCCTGACGGGCTTAGAATTTAAGATATAATCAGTGTAGCACGATATGTACTTATACAGCAAGAAAAATCATTCGACAGACTTAACCAAAACCCTCCCCGTTTCCGGGACTGTCATGTTGTGACAGTCCCGGAAACGGGGAGGGTTTGTTAAATGTCCCGCATGGAATCAACCACGCGTGACAGGGAAAATGCCAGAAAACACCATCCCTACTGGAGAAATTCGGGTTTAATCTTTGCAAGAGTATAGATGATGTTATCGTCCTGTTGTGTGCCGCTCACTACAGTAGTTGCACTGCTTCCTAAAACTTCGGCCTGAAGAAAGACCTTGTAATTAGAATACATATGACTCTTGTCTTCGACATTGTCTATTTTTACTTTGAGCCGAATTGCCTGTGTTAAAATGTTTCCATTAAAGACAGAATCAGTCCTTACATTATCATCTTTCCAGTACGTCTCCTTTGGAACAGTCCATGACCAGCTTCCTGCTTCTCCATTTGTTCCAACAGTATATTCAACGGTACCAGAATCCTTTGATTTCAGTTCCACATCCAGATAATCCTTCGCATCTGCCAGCGCATTCTGATATTCTTCCAGTGATCCAGATGTATTCTTTGGCATCAAACTTAATGTAAATCTGATACCTCTGGAATTTTGCAGTTCTTTGTCTAGGTCCTTCATTGCTGACAAATCATAAACAGCTGTCGTATCTATCAGTGAACTTTCCTGAGAAGCATCCAGATACTGAAGATCCAATAAGTTGATACCCAGCTGGCTGATCTGGTCTGCTTCATAAGTAAGTTTTGCGCCTACCGGAGCATCCCTGTAATATGCAGTCCGCGTACCTGGTGCCAAAGCACGGTTTGTACTGTACGTAATACTCTGTTTTTCTGTGGAAAGCTGTGAGGAATATGTCAGCTTTGTAAAGTCTGTCGGTAAACTCTTGCCATCTTCAATCTTTGACTCCGGAATCGCATTCAGACCCGACGTTGGAATATTTACATCCATCTTAAGTTCCACATAAAAAGTACTACTACCAGCAGTTCCCTTTACCCGATCACGCACTCCCTGAAGACTGATTGCATTCTCAATCGTACCATCTGTTGATAACGGTAATTCCATAGTTCCGTTATTTGAAACCCACGCATATTCCGTAGCTGACGTTTCTCCTGAAGCTACACTCCATGAACCATTTGTATATTGATAGTATACTCTGGAAGTTCCGCTTCCTGTATAAACATAGAACTTTGCAGTTCCGGATGATCCACTTGGGAACTGTTGACCCAGAGTCTTTCCATTTACCGTATTTTGTATGCCACCCACGAACCTCTGATATAATTCATCATATGAGTTATACGTCTGTGTATTTGGAAACATGATTGTATCCACCACATCTACCTTCATAGTCGAGTCCGAAGCTGATATTTTCTTTGCCAGATCAGTTATATTTTCTTCTTTTACACTGTGCGTATATCCGCTTGAAATAACGTATGTACTTGCAGTACCTCCATGATCATCCTCCGTCCAATTACCTTTTTTTTTCGTTCGGTAGTTAATATTGTGAGGAATTTTGTCTGTTACTTCTGTCTGTATAGAGCCATTCAGCAGTCCACTGTTCGTACCTTTTGGAACGGTAACCACAAGATAATATTCCTCTGAAACCGCGCTCTTTGTTCCGGTTTTTAAACTGCTGTCCGCAACTTTAATGTTATATCCTCCGGTTTCTGTTCCCTGTGCCAGTCTGTAATAAGAATATGTTCCGTCTTGGTTCTTGATCTTAACTGTTGGTTTCGGATATTTTCTTCCATCAGAAACTTCTATATCTTCTGGTTTTCCATTCTGATCCACTTTTATAAACGTGCCATTCTCTGACGATTCTGCAACAGCTCCCATCAGTTCTCCAATACTTGGTGCCTGGTACGCTGTTCTATCTGAAGCCCTGAATTCACTCATTGCAATTTTATTCGCCTCAGCGACTGTAAGACTTGAGTTATCCGGAACTCTATAATAATATACCTTACCATTTGTACAATCCACCAGAGATAACTGTGTCCCTGCTGGAAGCTTTACATCTGTTCCCTGAGAAAATACGATCTTCTTATCCAATGATTCGGTTACGTCACCACCACCGTTAATGTAACTCTGCCAGCCATAATCTGTAAATGTTTCTTTCTCACTGTTATATGTGTATTTCAGATAAGCTGTGATCGAACTTCCGAAACTTTCCAGGACATGCCTTTCCAGACTTTCATATGTACTGCTTTGGAAGTTTGTTCCATAACTTAATGTCGCTGAAAAATCCAGCTCCAGCATACGGCGAACAACAACCGGAACCATCACATTATATTTGTGGACTGTTCCATTTATATCTGTTTCTGTAAATGTCACCATCAGAAGAGTAAAACGATCCCGTGTATTATCATATTCTGAACTGGTATTGAAGCTGAGTGCTCCGGTACTGTTTCTGGATATTCGAAGTGAAGAAGTTTCCGATGGCTTTCTTATAAATTTTCTGCTTGTCGTATCATAGCTGTATACATCTGCTCTTGCTGTAACATGTGCATTCTCGGAAGTGTTTAATGCATTCGCCCTTGAGAATCCTCCATTTGTAACAATATCCAGATATTTTGAAATTTCTGTCGCATCGTTTCCTGTAATCTGCAGTACCGGAAAATCAGAGTTCGCTTTTGTTGACTGATTCGCATTGTATGTAGAAATCATCTTACTGAATTCAAATGTAGTTATACCTGTATCCGCGTATTTGTACAGACCGGCATTTGCTGAACCAGTATTATTATAGTCGTTGTAAATTTCTTCAGCCTTTACTGTAAAATTCGATCCGTTTGTTTTCCAGGACGCCCCGTCTCCATAAAGGTAAAACTGTTTTGCCGGAGTCGTAGCAGTTCCTTTTGTTGAAACATATGCTGTACTTTTTGGGCTTGTCACCACATATGGTTTCACAGGTGTTTCTGCCGTATCTGTATCATTCGTTTTTTCAGGAATTGCCAGCAGTTTATCTGTTTTTCCATCTCCAACAGACTGTGCACCCAATGCTGCACCAGAATAATCAGCAAAGGCTATATAACTTTTGTTCTTTATTGTATTTGCAACACTTGAGTCATTGTTGATTACACCGTACAACTGTGTTACGGAATTCTTTTTCCCAGCATTTTCATAATATGCCTCTGCGTTCTGAATACTCAGACCTGCTACCGATATTGCTCCCGTTCTGCTGTCAACAAGACCGATTACCATACCAACTTTATTTGACTGAGTACAATGAATACTTGTATTGTTCAATAATAAATTTGACGCCGTCAGATTTCCTCGAATATCGCCAGTAAAACCTCCCGCAGTTGTATCGTTTGTAGTACCCTGAATTTCAGAATCTTCTACTGCACAGTCAAACAAATACAGTGTATCCAGATTCGCCGCCCAGTCTACATCTCCCAGCATGCCGCCACATCCCCATTTGTTGGAAATCATTTTCATGTTGCTGACTTCACACTGTTTCATTTGGATTTTTTTATTAGGAGCAGTAGATAATCCAATCATACCGCCTGCGGTTTCTTCTCCGGTTATTTTATACTTTTGATCTTCAGTTCCATTTACCACACAATTCTGTAACTTTACCGTTACTGCGGTATTTCCTACTACTCCTACTACTCCTCCTGACTTTCCGCCTGCTATGGAAGTTTTCTGTACCTCGCAGTCACTGATTGTGACCTCAGCCCCCTGAATTCGCCCCACAATTCCGCCATCGCCGCCGATAGTACTTTCGCCGCCTGTCAAATCGCTAACATTTATGGCAATAGTATCTGCCCGGCAATTCTGGAATTCACATGAATCATCAGTCCCATTTGCCCTTCCTACAAGACCACCGGCATAGCCGGTTCTTGATTTCACAGATATAATTCCATTCGGTTCCGCATCGCTTCCTTTCACCACCGCTTTACAGATCTGATATCTCTTATTATCAATTTTTCCAATAAAGCCGCCGGCACACTCACCTGCCGCACTCGTAACTCCCTGCATCACAGCTTCATCCGTGTTCTCATCCGTATTGATTTTTATCTGTGTCCTTATATATCCAAAAGTGCCTCCGGCATATGTAGTTGTATTGTCAGCTTTCCCAATCTTTGAACTCCGTCCGACAACGTAGTTTTGCTGTGTTATGTTCAGGGAGCTGATAACACTGGTATTATCCTGGCTGTCCACATATCCCACAAAACCACCGGCGGAATTCGCAGCTTCAACCACAATATTGTTATACTGGGAATTTGTTATCTGTACTCCCACAGAAGTCCTGTTGTTCATCGTTGGTTCTAACAGGCAGGCAATATTCTTGCTTGCTGTATAGCCGACAGGTTTTGTCGTCGGAGCTGATTTTCCAGAACTGCCAAGCAGTCCTCCGGCATCAACAGATCCCTTTATGTGCATATTCCGAACAGTTACCTGATCAAATTTAATATTTGCCGTACTGGTACTTTCACTGGCAGAAATACTGGCAGTCGTACCGGCAAAGCCACCTACTCCCACATTGCTCTTATAGGTATTCCAATCATCAGAAGGACTCTCTATTTCCTCGCCCTCAGCGGTGTAATATTTCAATGCCACTCCGCCAGATACCGTTCCAGTTGAATTACTTCCCTGAAGTGTCAGATTGCTGATGGTTGTCGTCTTTCCAGGTCTAAGTAAATTAAATACTCCACCGATGGATGCAGAATGGAAATCGTCATCCGCGTATTCTTTTACAGTTGTATCCAGAATCAGAGCACTTCCACTTCCATCCATACTCACTAATTCCGGTACAATGCCTTTTGCATCAGAAACCGTCGCATTCACAATCGCATTCGAAACATATCTTGCAGCAATTCCCTGATACCCACTTCCATAAGCAGTCATGTCATAATTTCCCTGTTTCAGATTAATAGTTGCAGATGCACTGCAGATCTTAAAGCTGTCTTCATTTCCATACTTGCTGAGCAGATATGGCAGATTCGTTGTTCCAGGTATGCTCTGGTCATCTGATTTTGCCAAGTTCTCATCCCCATCGGTTCCTGTTTTTCCAATGTGACTGTAGGATGCCTTCCTTACCTTTCCATACTTACCACCAAACTGAAACTTGTATGTTCCTGCCGTCTTGTTTCCACCATTTGTCTGTGTACTGTAAGCGTTGCTGCTTCCACCAGACACAGCACCACTGTTGACAGCTGCTGACAAAAGCAACAGTCCCTGTGCGTCTTTTACAGTCGTAGTTGTTCCCGTTGTACTGATCGTTGTACTGATACTTCCTGTATTATCTGTATCAAGCTGGTTGATCTTATAATTCTTGTCTGTATTATCAAGCACAATGCCAGATTCATTGAACGCAAATCCATCCAGTACACGTCCTACATACGGATTGACATACATGCTCTTTTTCGCACTGGCATCCACAGAAACCGCATCACCTGAAAGCATTGTATCAGTCAGTCCTGTCTTTGCAGATGTACCGTTTCCCATTCCGCGGAAGATCACACCTCCACCGCAGACAGAACCAACATAACCGCCTACTGGGATCAGATGTTTCTTCGTTCCTGTGACAGTCAGCCAACTATCCGCCATTGTTATCGACACATTGTCAATAATGTTATCCCCGCCAAGGACACAGCCAATCACACCGCCAAAACATGCATTCTGATAATAATCTGAGGTTTTCGTTCCATCATACGTCAGGGTCTTTCCAGTTTCCTCATAAGAAACTGTCAGATTTTTTACTACACTACCATAACTGTACGGAATCAGACCATTTCCTGTACTGGCACCTTCCAGTACCAGCTTAGTGCCACTTTCATTTGTACTGGTAAGCACACCACGGAACGGCCATGTATCATTTGAACCAAAGCCTCCGAAGTTCGTCAGACTCATCTGATATGTGCCATCGTTCTGCTTTGTTCCTACAATATCATAATATGCGTTCAGCATATACTGCAGGATTACTTCATTCTCCAGTGGTTCTGCGTCCGGCACTTCTTCCCATACCGACTCATCCTGCATTCCTATATTCCGTACCTGCTTCCACTGTGAGCCATTAAACTGATACGTTACATCATATGTGCTATCATTCTGTCCTGTACAGAAAGCGCTCTGATTACTGGTGATCGTAACTCTCCAGTCCTTACGTGCCATACCAGTCGACAGATATTCTGAGATGATCATCATCTGACCTTCTGTCGTGATATTATACGGATGTCCGTAAGTTCCACATCCTTTTACTATGTCTGCAACTCGCTGGTTAACTTTTATTTCATGTGCCAGCTGGGTTTCATTATATCCTGCCCACACATATGGAAGATATCCGGAAAAATCCACACTATTACTATTCGTGCCATCTTTTATGATTCCATCATCCGTTCCATGCAGTTTTTCATCATAATACCAATTCTGCAGACCTGTGTACTCTGAGGAAGCAGATATTTCCTTTCCATAGGTCACATTTCTATGTTTATAACTGCCGTTCTCTCTGTCATCTGCCTGATAAAAGTTGTAAGTTGCAACAGAAGAAGAACCATTATGTTTAAATGATTCTAATAAAGTGGCATGTGTAAAGATTCCTCCCTTTCCGACGGCATGATCCGGAAGAGAAATATTCAGGAAAGACAGATTAATCTGTACTCCATCCGCAGATCCCACGTTTCCGATCAGACTGGAAGCTACCGCATTTTTGGACTCATAACTATTCGTTATTCCATTCACAGTCAGTGTTGTATAATTTCCAATTGTATTAATCAGAAGCGGTGCATAATATGTTCTACAATTCGTAACCTTCAGATTTTCAAAACAAATATCATCTATCGTTACCTCAGCTTCACACGTTGCATTCTCTTTCTTGTTTCCACGTACATTTCCTGCAAATAACACACCCGAACCACTGTTGTTATTTACTTTTCCAACACTTCCTGAAAAAGTAACATCTCTAACATTCACTGTCATTTTAGCATCAGAATCATTTAAATGATTCAAAAACAGCCCACAGTGCATCGTGTAATGCTGTGTACGTGATGCATCGCTGTCTGCCGCAGTAGACTTATTGGTTTCTCTGTTTTCAAATCCTTCAATTTCCTCATTGTGAAATTTTATAATGGCATTCTGCACTGTAATGCTACTATCCAGATCAATCGGATAATAACTGTACTTCTTCATATCCAACGTAATCTTTTCTGATGCACCACCGATTGTAGTACTTTTCGTTATATCTGAAATGTTGTACTTATTACCCTCTTTGTTGAAAAAATAGCTGATATTCGTCCATGTATAACGGTATACACTCCACAGAAGAAGTTCTTCCGAAGTATCTATATACCCATCAAACTTCTTACTGTCTTTGTTTGCCTTATCGATGCACCTCTTCAAATCATAATAGTAACGACTACATCCATTTGTCTGATGATGCTGTCCATATGCGGTCCGGTTTATATAAGTCGTGCATTCTTCTGCATCTACACCAACCCAATTATCTGCTCCACTCGCCTCGGTCGCAATAGAAACAACCCCGTTTTCACCATTTTTTGTAATTGAATCTGCCGATGCAGCTGTATAAGCTACAAATTCATCAAATGCACCAGAAGTGGTTACATTGATATCTACCCCAGAACCAATTCTATACGCAAATTTAATTCCATCATCCCAATACTTTGTCGTATTCAGATACAGTGCCCCAAGCTCTGTGTTCGTGCCATCTATTTTTTCTGTTCCTTTTTCTCCGCGGCACACCAGCAATCCAACATTTTTGCCTGCCCGAATCTTCAGATTTTGCATATCAATTCCATAAGAACGGATTTCCCAGATTCCACTGGAACGATATGCCAGCCCCCCTACATTCTCTGCCTTCGGAGCATTGATCTCAGCACTTTGCACCTTCAGCTTGGTATCCGTTCCATCATTATTGTCATTTTCTCCCATGAAATAAACGCCAACATGACTCCAGATACTGCCAAACAGTCCTCCACACATCTTTGTCGCATTTGGAGCATCTATCTTAAATCCATCAAATGTCACATTTTTTATTTCCATCCAATGATTTGCCTCTCGTGTACTGTTCTCATTTTTAATAATTCCAACAAGACCACCTACATAGGCATACTCCCTTGCATCACTGGTGATTCTACCGCCGACTGTCAGGCTCTTACATCTCAGCTTGAATGTTCTGCTATCAACTCGTCCGATCACTCCACCGGCAAATACTCTTGTCTCAGCTGCTTCTTCCACATTTTGAATTGTAATCGTCGAAGAACCTTTAGTCTTATTGTCCAAAGTCAGATTTCCAGTCGCAGTTCCAAAAAATCCGCCAACAGATACACTATTGCTGCCGTTTGGGGCGTCTGCCAAAATTGTTTCCTGTACAATGATGCCCTGGGTAATCGCATAAGCAGTATCAACCCCATCAGCTTCCGCAGCAATACCTCCAGCCTCTATTGCGTTTCCTGCGTTACTCACATGAATCTTCCCTGCAAGAACAAGATTATTGAATCCTCCACTTGCAGATGACTGGACCTTCGCAAAAAGCCCCTGGCACTTGTGAGAATTTCCATAAGCATATACTTTTCCGCAACCTTCTGCTCCCTCACCAGCAGCCTGAGCATTTTGATAGCCAAATGTTTCACCAATTCCAAGAGTCAGTGTATGTTTATCAGTTCCACCAGAAAAATTCCCTGTGTATACAGTTTCATCTCCCGCGTCACGACTCAGTCCGGTTATTCCTGTACCACTTAAATCTATATCTGCTGTAAGTGTGATGTTTTTTGCATAAAGACTTTTCCAGTTAGAATTTGTAATACTGGAATCTGCACTGAAATATCCTCTGGAATTCATCGCTATAGACAATAATGCGAAATCGTCCGCAGAAGAAAGGCTGATAGCATCACTCCAATTCTCAGTCTTGCCCAATTTGACCTGATGCTCTTTGGTTATCGTAATCAAATTGCTGCTGAGTCCGGTTGTTGAAGTATTGTCTGCATTCAGGCGAATAATCTGTCCGTAATTTCCGATGTCGTTCACTGCCGAACTGTATCTGGTAAAATCACTTCGCTTATATGTCCATCCCTTTCCATTTCCACCTCCTGTTGCATAGATCAGTCCACAGTCATTATCTCTTACTATCTGTGCTACCTTATCTCTTCCCTGAAATTTCACATCTGTAAGATCTGTAATTCCTGATAATTCCAGTACACTCCCCTGACCGGCATATCCTAAAATACCAGCACCTTCCCACAGGCTGCTGTCACTTCCAATCGTCGATACAGTTACATCCTCTGCCTTGAGGATACTTTTTTTAGTCAAACAGGCTGTAATCCCTCCAAAATATGTACCTGCATGCGGAAGTGATATCGTCACCTCCACATTTTTTACTTCAAGATAAGTAGCCTTACTTTCTGTGTCATCACCCGTTCTTCCAATCAATCCACCGTGATACATTGGTCTATCAGAACCCGAAGTAAAATAAGAGGTAACCTTAAAATTCTGAATCAGTAATGTACTTTCTTTTGCAGATGTCGTCAGCTGTCCTGCTATGGCTCCATATCCTTCTGCGTTTCCACCTTTTTCTTTATAGGTTGACTGAAATTCAAATTTATTATTTTCCTCACTGTTTCCGATTGTGTATTGAATTGCTCCCTGCAGATTCAAAATGCCAAAATATCCACCGGCATTTCCTCCACCAGGGCTTTGACTACCATGCACGAATACCGTTGGCGCATTAATTACCACCTTATCCGGCAATGTCTGATCATTTTCGACAAACGCCTTATTTAGTGTATAATTTCCGATAAATCCACCAGCCTGTGCACCACTCTTGCTTCCACCTACAGATGGTTCAACTACTTTAACATTCCCATTCAGATTCTCTGAAGTAACGTTATCTACTTTGCCGGATACACCACCAGCCGCAGTACCTCCTTCAATCGTCATAGAAGTAAGTGTAATTGCAGCAGTACCATCTGTTTGAAGCTTTGTATCGAACGCCATGGTTCCTGCCAGTCCACCGGCCGCCCCTGCACTGGAGCTAACTGTTGTCGACTTAAAATTAACTGCCGCACCGGCAGATGTTATGATTTTGGCACCATTATTCGCTTTGGCACCCTCATTCGCCATTACTCCAGTCAGGCCACCGGCATTCGCAGATCCTTCAATTGTTACAGTATTACTAAAGCTAAGATTCTGTTTTATATTGATCACTGCGTTATCACTCAGTTTGCCTGCCAGGCCACCGGCATTTGCAGTTGCAGTCACTGTCACATTATCAAAGCTAAGAGTTGTTTCTATGTCAAGCTCTGTTCCGTTTTCCATCACACCAACAACACCACCGGCACTTCCTGCCGCTGATGTGATACTTACCTTATTCTCTGTCGAACCATTTGGATACGTATAACCATACTGAATGCAAATTGTTCCACTGCTCAGAGTGTTACAGATCAAACCTGTATTTCCAGTCGCAGAAGTTGCGTTGATATTAGTTCCATAAGTAATACCTGATCCAATATTTAATGTATGTCCTGCAACTCCCTGTACTGTTCCAAGCAGACTTCCCATCGTTGCTGAAGAAGCACCATTCACTTTGACCGGCAATACATGTGATGTCGAACCATCTGACATTGTATCAAACTGATATACCTCCGCCATCATCGGCATCGAACCATCCCCGCACCAGGTAATCGTCAGGCTCGCATTATCATACATCCCAACCGTTGCAATTGATGACAGGCCTCCAAAAAAGCTATGATCTACTCTCAAGGTCGCAGGAGCTGTTCCTGAAATCTTTCCCTGGAAAGGATTCGTTGCATCACCAATTCCCTGATATGAGTATTCCTGCTGCGTAATAAATGTTTCTGATGTCTCAAGTGCCTCTCCTGCCCCCTCAGAATTTTCATTTGCAGAGGCTGCAGATGAAGATTCTGTAATGTTCTGTTCATCTGCAGTATCTTCCAGCTCTGCTTCTGTTACATTCTGAATCTCTGTATCTGTCTCTTCGCCATTATCCTGTATTTCCACCGACTCTGTGCTCTCGGTCTCGGCAACAGCCTCCTGCAGATTCTCTTCATCATTTACTGCAGCCACAGTCGTTCCATTCATATGGTCTGAAATGTCTGTATTTGCTTTTATGTTCGCTTTTGCAGTAACATCCCAGTCACCGGAGTTGTTAAACAATACAGTAATATTCTGTACTTCGCTCTGATCACAGTTTGAAAGCAAAATCAAATCTGTCGCATCAAAGAGTGTCATCGTCTTTGTATTTGCATCATAATGTTTGAGCTGTGCCAGATGCAGCTTTCCGGTGACAGCTGCCTGTACTGTCGGTACCTCTTTCTCCTGCACATCAGCCACAGAATCCGTCCCTGACTGTGTTCCATCAGAAAACATGTCCTCTTCTTCTGAAACAGATATCTCTGATTGATCGATATCAGAAGTATCCTCACTGTTGTCTGTATCGTCTTCTGTAATTTCCACATCTGTATCGAAAAAATCTGTATCGTCTTCTGTCTCCGCAGACTCACTGGTACCCTCTTCTGATGCTGTTGCAGCTTCTGTATTTTCTGTCATCCCTACAGATACAGTATTTTCTGATTCTCCTGCTGCAGCATTTTCCGATTCTGCTGACAATGCCGTTTCTGTTGTATTTTTATCTTCCTGACTTTCTACGCTGGCACTGATTTTCACTATGCCTGTCGGCATTACATATACTGTTAAATTCATTGCCACAAATGCTGCCAGAACCTGTTTGTATTTTTTCACGAATCTCACTCCTCCAGAATTAAGATCTGCTATCTGATCTTCCGTCAGATATCTGTCATCAAATCTGATTTTGTGTTACTGCGTTATCTGTGTTGCAGTAAAACTGATATTGCTGTTCATTCCACCCCAGGTAGCCGGAATGGTAGATGTATTTTTGTAAAATGAAATCAGATAATCACCTTCTCCTTTTGTCTGATCCATCTTCATTGTAATCTGTTTCCACCCAGAATGAGTTATACCTGATGAGGGCGTTAAATTATTAGTACTCAGGAAAAACTGATCTATTTCCAAAACATCAGGATTCCACTCAAGTACCGCAGTTGCCTCACCACTTGAAATAGAAATTTCATAATTAAATCCATCATAGTCAGTCGGATTTGCGTTTGTATCGTAAACAAATTTCCCCTCTGAACTGAATGTAGCCGTTGCCGTTCCAACGCACGGTGAAATCACTGCTGCCAGTTTCTGCCCATTCGTTACAGACAGATTGCGTGGAACCGCAGTCACTGTAATTTTCACCTGATCCAGATCACTGCCTGGGAAGTGTATATTAAACTTATGAGATCTGGCTGTACGGCCCGTCAGAGTCAGATCTTTTACCTGAAATTTTGTTCCACTGCCACTAACGGTTCCCGCATCCGTGCTTATACTATATTCATTTTCTCCACCGCCGCTGAATGAAATGGTCAGATCATACGTAATATCTCTCTGACTTATCAGGTTTGTATTTCCATCTGTGTAGTTATACACATAATTATATATATCCAGCTCAACGTCTAATCGCTCTGAGTTTTTGTTGTCTTCCCCAAATGAAACAATTCTTGTCGCATATGAACTCTCTGCAGCATTAGAAGCACAACTCTGCAGATAATTTGAAGTAAAACGTACCGTTTCATTATCTCTGTTTCGTGCCACACCACGCTGAAAAGCCTGACTGGTGTATGCTGCAAAACTGCCTCCTGCAACTGCAAGCAAACCGATCAGGCAAATAACTGCCAGCACTGTTCTTTTCCATTTTGGTCTGTCTGTAAATCTCATTCTCTAACCTCTTACCCTGCTTTATTTATGCAGTTTGTGCCAGAATATAGAAAATATCTGTTTCTTTTGTTGTTTCTGTCCAAGTTACCTCGCAAACATAATAGGTACGGTGATTCTGAACACCATCAATCGTCACCTGATTCTCCACTGTGCTTTTATCCGCATTCAGGGGCTGACTGGTCAGCCAGTACAAGGGTTCTGCATGCGTCTGGACACTCTGGTAATCTCCGTAATTGTTATTATGTTTAGATGTATTGGCATATTTATAATCCGTTGTCGTTTTTTCATTGTCAAGGTTTATATACGTGCCCTCGATTGGATTTGCAGCGTTGTAACTGTACGTATATCCACTGTCGGTTCCATTCGAAGAAACCGGATACAGCTTAAATGTCAGACCTTTAAGGTTCGTTGTATGTGCAATTTCCAGCTTAAATTTATCTGCTGCACTCTGCACACAGATTACTCTCCGCACCGTCACGGTATTGCCATTTTTGTCTGCAGCTGTATAATTCAGATCCAACGATGTCAGTTCTGAGCCATTCGGTCCCAGGATTGTTATGTTTGATGGTTCTTTTATTGGCATCAGCGTTGCCATATCTGTCTTATTAAAAAACCATGCAAATGAAAATCCCACAAGCAATACTGCAACAACCACAAGTGCTGCGATCGAATAGTATAATTTTTTTCTGTTCACTGTTTTTTTCGTTTGTTTATCCTGCATTTCTATTTCTTCACTCATTTATTCATTCCCTGTATCTGACTGTTCTGATCTGCTAGTCTGCCGGATCCACCTGAATCTGCACATAGACATATCTTGCATTTTTGCCAATATACTCATCTGCCTGATTATAATAGTTACTGCAAGTATTTAATGTATCATCATTCATTTGGTTGTTTATATCAGCGGTAATTTGTGTATCATCTGTTGCTGCTACATCGTAAAAAAGTTTACTGCTGTTTACATTCTTCTGCTTATTTATAAAATCATTCAGGTTTGAATATTCGCTCTGCTCTACTACATTCGTAAACAGATCGCCCTGTGTACTTCTGTCCGTATAAATATAATTACGGAAATACTGAGGCCATTTCCAGTATAAAGTCACCTTATATGGCATGTCCTTTGTAAATGTTGCGGAGTTATCTGTTTCTGAACCCGGAGCATTCAATTTTAATTCCTCCTCATCCCCAATCCAGCCATAATAGCCTTTTTCATTATCCAGATGTCTAAAAAAGAGGATATGTCCATTAAGAAGACGCTGGATTTTGTCATTATCTAACTCTATTGCTTTTCCGCTGTTATCTTCTGTATAGCCTTTCAGATTTAACTTAACTGCAGCCGATGTAAGTCCGCTTTTCTTCGGTATCAGATAAAATTCCAGTTTCCCGCCTGCTCCTGGTACCAGACTTTCCTGCCCGTTAAGATACCATGCCAGACCACTTGTACCTACATGAAATTCCGGATTATTTCCATTCAGATCTTTTTCTAATGTTTCTTCAGTTCCCGTATATATATCTATATATTTTTCGTACTTTTGACTTGATGTTCCCGCTGAAAGAATATTTTTATTATTTTCCTTCAATTTATCTATTTCGACCTTCTGCCTTGATCCTATACTTGCCAGTTCAAACGGTACTGTGTTCTCCGCAGAAATCTGCGTCCCTGTCATGGTAACACGGTTATTTGCCACAAACCAGGCAATACAGACTGCGACAATTGCAAGCAGTGCTGTAAATGCAAATCTGAGGCTACGCTTCGCGTTTTTCTTTTCTTCCTGTATGCGTTCCTGCAGTTCTTCCGGCGACAGATTCTCCAGTTCATCTGGAATCTGATCTGTTTTATTTCCATCTGCCATCGGTACACCTCCATATTTATCATCAAAATTTCTTCTTATGTAATGTATACTCTGTTTTATGGTATCATAGCAGAATTTCAATTTCAATAAAAACTCTTTTTATCATGAATTATAACATATTTTTTTCGACATTGTGTGGCTGTATTGTGATTTTTTTGACCAACATCAAAAGTCGCGGCCTGCACTTCCGCCTGCCACGACTTTTGATAGAAAACTTTATTGCATTCCCTCGTGAACGCCACTCTCATATTTCTCTTCCAGTTCATCTTTGAATAACTCTCTTAATGCATCACACACAACGACATCTCTCCTCTTTCTTACTGTAAGAATAGCATATTGCAGAACTCGGTTCAATGGGATTCTGGGGACGGTGTTTTCGGCTCGTTTGATGTCCCAGTGGTTTCTGGTTTAGGATATCGACAGATTCACAGTCAGATGATGATTTGTAAAGAGTTCCCTATCGGTTCATTTATTTCCAGCATGCACCTTCGCATACACTTCATTTATTGCCTCGATATAGCAATTATAGGATGAATGCCTGTCCGTATCCTGTCTGGAAAGATGCATGTTTTTTTTGACCAGATAAGTTTCCCTAACCTTCATCCAATGGGCAGGCTTCAGAAATTTTTCCTTGGAATTCAGATCTTTTATTGATATTCCCTGTTCCCAACAGTACTGATCTGATCTTGTGTTTCCTGTTTTCTTATGGATTAATCGATACCAATTCCCACAATCATCTTCTCTTACAATACAAAGATCAATGCGAAATGGCGTCTTATTTCCCTTCTCCAACTGTACTTTTTTTGTCGTAATAACTGATGTGGAATCATCGCATGTTTTCCAGTCATTCCTGACCAATATTTCATTGAAGGATTCTATGATTGTAGTTTTTAATTGCCTTGGATCATTCCATATATCAATATTTTGCGCCTCTTCAATCCACAAATTAAAGTCATAATCTATCGCTTCTCGTTCATTCTGTGTTACAAGCCCTCTTTTTTTACTGCCCGCCACAGCCATCCGTGCCTGTATCCCACGGCCTTTAAGATTTTGCACCAGTTGATTGACCATGCCGGCACAGATACGATAGGATTCTTTCAGATAGACTTTGTCTGTTACAAACTTATACATAATATTCTCCTTTCGAATCCCACGCCTTCCAGATAGCTTCGTTGCTAAATCGTTATAATATAACAAAATTCCGGTAAGTCTGCTAAGCTGGCGGACAGAAATACCGGAATGTTTTAATAACTGCAGGTATTGATTTCTTGTAAAAAGGTCAAGACGCTGAAAGTCCGAGGGGGAATTGCAAGATGTTTTTGCCTGAATTATCCTGAGAGCATCCACATCAGAAAGATGTACAGAAGAATGATGCTCCATGCATTTTTCGTCTGAATTACTATTGAGATAGTTCATGCATTCCACATGACTTTGAAACAAACTAAGAATTTTGTCGATATCTATAAAAGAAGCCTCCAAATCCGCATACGCATGGTAACTACTCCAGAAATATGTACCTGGTATCGTTTCCAATCCTGCGTGAAGTGGGTTTTGATGAATATATCGAAATATCGTTTTGAGGTGTCCCAGGTCATTTACCGGTTCACTTTTATATCGATCCTGAAACAGATTTCCTATGCGTTGATACCTCTGGTTGTACCATCTGACAAATTTTACTTCTATTTTCTGCATTATCATGCCGGGCTCTGTACTTGTATGCCCAATCAATAGATGTATATGATTATTCATAAGACAATAGGCATATACTCTGAAATTACAAATATCTTTATAATAACGCAAAATGCTGATAAATTGCTGATAATCATATTCGTCTTCGAAAATAATCTGCTGATTAACACCTCTCAAAATGATATGGTTAATATTGAGAGCACTCTTTTTTCTGGCTTGTCTTGGCATAAATTGCTCCTTTCACAAATCACTGGGGGGGACGGAGTTTTCCGGTTCAATTAGTGTCACTTATGGATACATCAAAAACTCCCTCCCCTATGATTGCCTGATTAGATTAGCATGTTCCTGACAGCTTTTACTTTATCTACAGAAACATGAAATACTTCTGCAATCTCTTCCATAGAGTATTTTCCTAAATCCAGCATTGACTTTATTCCTGTTTCAATTCCAGTTTTAAATCCAGCTTCTACTCCAGCTTCAAATTCTGCTTTGCGAAGTTTCTTTTCTTCCTCTTCCTTGTCATATTCAAATATGCTCATAGCAATAACCTCCGCTCGATTTTTCCTTAGAAATTCGACAAGAATTCCCTCATGGATGCATTCGTTTACAGCACGTTCCACGGCTACATCCAACTTCATTTCTTTTGTGTAATTTCGTACTTTTGCCACATACTGTGCATACTCCTTTAGTATCAGGCATTGTTCCATCAGTTCCTCGTTGTGCCCTTCATTGATATTTAAAGTGAGTACTTTTAATTCCAGATTTGGTATCTCCGTCAGGTTCTCATATGCATCTAACAGCAAATCCTCCCACCTGTCTTCTGGTCGTTCTGTCCCATTATAGAATGCAAAAAAATTGGGGGGGTGGTATCTTCTGTAAGGTTGAAGAATATAATAGTACCTCCTGTTTTTGCAGGAGTCCAAAAATGTAGTATGTTGTTTCTGCCACCATGTCAAACTCCTGCTTTTGATTTTTGTTGGGTTTAAAAGCATGAATTTCTGAAATGATTTTAGAAAAAAACAAATAGACGGCATAGATGCCTGGAATAAAAAGAAATATACTTTGGGTTTATGGTAGCATTCTTTCTCTTCTGATTCAAGGTATTTTAAAATATTTTTCCATATTACCACCGTGGGAAGTGCATTATAACTCACATTGATTCAAAAAACACTGTAACACCAAACGAGTCGGAAAACTCCGTCCCTAGTGGTTTCTTCTAACTTCACCAATTGATAATCCCAGAATTTCCGCAATCTCATCAAGCGTATATTTACCCGTACTGTACATATACTGTATAATTTCTTTTTTTCCAGCTTCCCTGCCGGCCTCAAATTCTGCTTTGCGAAGTTTCTTTTCTTCCTCTTCCTTGTCATATTCGAATATACTCATTGCTATTACCTCCGACTTGTTTTTCCGAAGAAATTCTGTAAGAATATTATTCTGAATACAGTCATTCACTGCCTGTTCCACTGCAACATCTAATTCAGTCTCTCGAGCGTACTCCCTCACCTTTGCCACATATTGTGCATATTCTCTCAAAATCTGGCACTGCTCCATAAGCTCACCATTGTGACCTTCATTAATATTCAGTGTGAGTACTTTCAATTCCAGGTTCGGCTCACCCGACAGGTTTTGATATGCTTCTGAAAGATAATTTATCCAACTGTCTTCCTTCTTTTCTGTCCCATTATAAAATACAATAAAATTCGGTGCAGGAATTTTCTGAATCACTGAAGAATACAATGATCTGTGGTTTACAAACTTTTGGTATTCTGCTGATATGTAAAACAAATCTCTCAACGGCATATTAGGAGTATAGGTTGACTGATGTTCATACAAAAACAGTCCTGTATCTACAATAAATGCCAAGTCATTTTTCATTCCCATGTAGATAGCGTTTTCCAATGTTACAATTTCCAGCGCCGCTTCATCTTCATACGCACTTCCATTTACAGCATTATAAAGTGACAATAAATTCTTTCTGTCAGAAAACAGCATTCGAAATACAGTATCCTTATACTTTCTGTTTGCTGTCAGATTTTTTCTTACATTACAATTCTTCTTTACAGCAATTTTTCGATTCTTTCTTCTTGTCATAGATATACCTCCTGTTTTTTGCAGGAGTCAAAAAATGTACTGTTTTTTATCACTTCAAACTCCTGCTTTTATTTTGATCGGAATTTAAAAGTATGGATTTCTGAAATGTTTTTAGAAAAAATAAATAGACGGCAAAATGCCCTGAAAGTTTAAGAAATATGCTTTGATTTTATATTATCATTCTTTCTATGCGAGTTCAAGAAATTATTGACAGCGCAGGTTTTCAGATTAGCGTAACAAAGGTTGCCATGGTATGCGTTGCCGCTGTAGCGCTGGGATCAAGTACATATGCTTGGTTTGTAAGTAACAATACGGTAAAAGGTACAACTACAAATATCAGTGCACAGTCAAATGCACCATTCCTGAAAATTGACAATGTAGCTGTAACAGCTGCTTCAGGAACAACAAAAACATTAACTGAGCCTACCGGAGAAACTAAATTATATCCGTCACAGGTTGTTGGTACAATAACTGGTGGAACAGAGGCAAAATTTGAATCTGCATATGCTTCTGCTAAAAATGCATCCACTGAATTAGCTAACTCACGTTTTACAGTCGGAACAGACGGAAAAGCTTCAGAAGCTGTTAGTGGTAAATACGCAATTCAGCAGACTTTCTACATCGGAACAAGTGATGATAAGGCTGGTTCCTTCAAAGATTTAAAAGTTTCTGCTGTTCAGATTAATGCAACTCAGGGTTCTAAATTAGAGGATGCTATGCGTGTTCTGGTTGTAGGCGAAGATGGTTGGGTTGTATGGCAGAAAGGTAACAATGAAACAGCAGGTTGGGTTAAAACATATACTAACACTGATGTTGATCCACAGACCATAAGCGGACAGGGTGTTGCCAAGAATAACTCTGATAGTGTAATTGATTCAGCAATTGCAGCAAAAACATCCGGAAAAGTTGATGTTTTTGTATATTATGATGGTGCTGACGATGATGTTTACACAGATCAGCTTGCTGACTTAACAGGTTGTGGCGTAACAATCACATTTACAGCTACTCCGGTTAATACAGATAATAAAGATGTCAATACCAACAACGATGTAACAGGCGCATAATACATAATTTGCGTTAATTATTAGATATGTTCCCACGGTTGTGGCGTGGGGAACATTTTGCATTTATAAAAAGTGATTATATTGTTTATACGATTACAGAGACTGGTACGGCAGATGTATATCTGGATGCCAGCGATGGTGCTCCTGTCACAATTACAGCAAAGGGTGGGGATGGTTCCAAGACGGTTACAGATTCCATACGTGTTGCGATCACTACGCAGGCAGTCGCGGTAGACGGAAAAACTCCTGTTGGAGAAGAAACGCTCCGGGTAGTATATGCAAAAGACAACGAAACAGGTGAAGGAAATGACAGTACTGCAAAAGCCGGATGGACAAGATCAGGTTCCGCTTCCCACGGACAACTCTCACATCCGCGACCTTTCTTCTTCCATGATCCCGGACAGCAGCCTTGCCTATGATACTTCTGTCTATCTTGAAGATGCTGTTTTTTCCGCTTATGACGCAGACAGAGTCAAACTCCTGATTTCAGAGTACGGTTCTGTTTCCACCATGATCTATATGGATAATTCCGGAAAATACTACTGCCCTGACACCGCCGCCTCCTGCTATCCTTTTGACGGTGTGGTTAATCATGCAGTTACTCTTATTGGGTGGGACGACAATTACAAAAAAGAAAAATGACGGAGTCACTGCCAGCACCGCCAGCCTTAATCTCCCGGCCGGTTACTCTGTTGCCAATATTTTTACCGCAAAAGCCGGAAATGGAAGCTATGAAGAACTCGGTGAGATCGTAACCGCTTCCAAAAACGATTATACATCCTACCAGATTCAGGTCTACACAGATCTGAAAAATCCATCCAATCCGGTCAGCGGAACACCTGCCTATGCAGAGCCTTTTGAATACACACAGGCACTCGCCGGAATTGATACCATCCCCCTTCCGGAACCGGTTCTGCTTGCCCCGGGTTCTCAGTATTCCGTTGTCATCACCGTGACCGGAAACCCGGTTTCCTACTATGTGGAAAAATCTCAAGACCTCGGCTGGATCACCGTTTCTGCCGACACCAGCCCGAACCAGAGCTTTTATTCCAGAAATGGATCTTCCTGGATTGATGTTGGGAAGCTTGCAGATCCGTATTGCTTTTCGATTAAGGCGCATACGAAGACTGTAACTTTTGTTCCGACTGTTTCTCCGACACCAACCGTTACTGTAACTCCGACTGCTACTCCAAAACCGACCGCCACTCCGAAACCGCGTACCTACCAGGTAAAATATGTCAAAAATACCCGGCTCAGTGTAGGAAGTCTTCCTTATGATAAGACCAAATACACTTCCGGACGAAATGTCAAAGTTCAGAAAGCACCTTACTGCACTTCCCGTTTCTTCACCGGCTGGAATACCAGAGCCGATGGAAAAGGTACACGTTACTTACCGGGACAGACCTTTAAGATCAAACAGAACATCACTTTGTACGCACAATGGAGCCTGAGTTATACAGCTTCTTCTCTGATCTACCGTGTAACCGGCAGGCAGACCGTCACCTGCTATGGAACTTCCAACAGTCGCCTTGGCAAGGCTGTCATACCACTCACCATCAAATATGCAGGCGTCACCTACAAGGTAACTTCTGTATGGAGCAAGGCCTTTGCCAACAAGAAGAATCTTTCCAGCGTTGTGATCGGACATAATGTTTCTGCCATCGGAAGCCAGGCTTTCTATAACTGCAAAAATCTGAAAGCCGTCACGATCGGTACCGGACTGACACGCATCGGTTCCCAGGCATTCCGGAATGTAAAAGCAAAATGCGTCATCACAATCAAAAGCACCTGCCTTACCACCGTTTCCTCTAAAATCGATCAGGGTGTAAAAAAGATGACCGTCCGCGTTCCAAAAGCAAAATATTCAGCCTATAACCGCCTGCTGCGAAAACACTCCAGAACAGTCCTTGTGAAACGATTCTGATCAGTCCACCATCTGTGGCTGAACCAGTTTTGCCACTGCCCGAAGTACAAGTTCCGTATTCAGCGGCTTCGCAATGTGTTCGTTCATCCCAGCTTCTTTTGACCTTATTTTATCTTCCGTAAAAGCATTTGCAGTCATTGCAATGATGGGAATTGTTCTGGCATCTTTTCTGTTCAATCTGCGGATTCTTTCGGTTGCTTCATAACCATCCATCTCCGGCATCATGACATCCATCAGGATCGCATCGAAGCAGCCTTCCGCAGATTTTTCAAAAATTTCAAGGGCTTCCCGGCCATTCCATGCCTTTGTCACAACCGCCCCCGCATTCTGTGTGATAAATTCCACGATTTCCATATTCAGTTCATTGTCCTCAACCAGAAGGATATTCATCCCGGCAATGGAACATACAGATTTCTTTGCTTTCTGTTCTGCCTCTCTTTTTTCCGCATCAATTTTGAACGGTATCGTGATCACAAATGTAGTCCCCTTGTCCTTCTCACTCTCAAAAGTAATATCTCCGCCCATTCTTTTTACAAGCGCCATCGTAATCGACATTCCAAGTCCCGTACTGCCATATTTGCTGTAACCGCCGACCCTCTCCTGCGTGAACGGTTCAAAAAGATGTTCCTGGAATTCCCGGCTCATGCCAATTCCCGTATCTCTGCAGGTAAATTCGAACACTGCAGTATCACCCTCTGTAGAAATCTCTCTGCATCTCAGCATAATCTTGCCATGCTCCTTATTATACTTGACTGCGTTACTTATAAAATTCATCATGATACGTTTTACATAAACCGGACTGCCGATCAGATTCCAGTGGGCAACTCCAATGTTGTCCTGGATGATTTCTATTTTTCGTTCCTCCGCCATTTTTTCGATTACTTTAAGAACACTTTGTTCTATATCATGAAGGTTAAATGGAACCTCCTCCAGCATAATCTCACCGGATTCCAGTTTTCCCATATCAAGAACCTCATTGATCAGCTCCAGCAGAAGGTGAGAGGCATCCCTGATCTTTTCTCTGCATTCTGCCAGTTTATTTATATCATTATGGTAATAATCCGCGACCTCGAGCATCCCGCAGATTCCATTGATCGGTGTGCGGATATCATGACTCATTCTCCTGAGGAAATTTGTCTTGGCTTCACTGGCACGCTCTGCAGTATCCAGTGCTTCTTTCAGAAGCTTCTGCTGTCGGATTTCAGCCTCCACAACATCATCTACATTCAGGAATCCCAGCACAATGATCCCTGAATCCTCGTTTCTGATAACGCGGAACTGATAATAATGAATCTCATCTCCGTTTTTTACCCGGTAGTTGCCCTTGTACTCTTCTTTTTTCCTGATCCTCTTACGCACATTGCGAAGCCTCAGTACTTCATGCAGCATATCGCGGTCATCCGGATGCACCCGCTCTTCAATGTATTTTGCAAGAAACTTCTTATAAGAATAGCTGCCGTCCTCTTTCTTCTTCAGTCCATCTTCATTTCCCTCTTCCTCTTTGATGATCGAGAGCGTTTTTTCTCGGAGATTCAGAAGATATACATCCCTGTAATTACTGCTGAGTGTACGGACAATACTGACCTGCGTCTCATATTGCTCCTGTGACCGGGTAATATCCACTCCATACAAAAGTCCCTCCAGATGATTATTCGACGGATTTATCAAAAGCCGTACCACGTACTTTGAAATACGTGCAATATTGTCATCATAATAGCATCTCGAAATTCTCGTTATCTCCACCTGTCCCGCATTGTAGTTCTCAAGCATGGAGTTTCGACAGAAAGCATCAATGAAATCCTGTCTGTCCTGCTCCTTCGGAATATACTGTGCCGTATCCCGGACAAACGCATCAATCGTACAATCCGACTTCAGTGTATCCACGATCGCAGATGTTCCACCGGTTTTGAGTATCTTATCATCCGTGATATCCAGATGAAAATATCCCGCAGCATGAGAAATGGAACCGATCAGGGAATTCAGTTGATTTTCATATATTTTGCGTGCATTTACATCATTATCCTCGCATGCGGCAGCGATTACAAAATCCTGCTCATCCTCCGTTTCACCGTTTCTGGTAACCAGAAGATAGTAATAATGCGTCTCTTCTCCTGCACTCCTGAAATGCACCCTGAAGCTCGATGAATTTGCAAGTTTCTGTTCCAGATAATCCAGTTCCATTTTTTTCAGGACGTAGCTGCGGTCATCCGGATGGATATAGCGGGTAAGATATTCCCTCACTGTATCATAATCCGCATTATCTTTCACAATACTGTTGTCCGGATCATTTGTAAATTCAGAGCGGTAAACAGAAATTGTTTTCTGCTGACGGTTGACAGAATAAACTGCCACATAGTCCGAAGCAAGCCGATTGACTGCCCCCAGAAGACGCAGAGATTTCTCTCCTGTAGGAATCGCACTTGACAGTCTCTCTCCCTCTGCAACGGTACTGAAAACCAGTGCATGCCCTCTGCTGCCGTCCGGAAGGATGGTATCCACCGCATCCACAGTCTCGTAAATATGACGAATGGGATCCAGATACGTCTTTGGACCACAGATTCCATTGACCACCGGACACGGCGGACATGGTGCGTCCAGTCCCATCAGTGCTTTGTAACATTTCATTCCCATCTGAAGGCTCGGATAAATCTCCTTCGCTGTCTCATTAAACCCAATAATATTGTAATCCCCGTCAATACTGTAATATCCTGATGAATGTGTCCCCATAACCTTCCCTTTCCTGTTCCATTCTATTTCGTAACTGTTCAGCCCCCTCACAGTCGCGAGTCAAAATGCCTCGCGGGATACTGCTTTCTGAATAGTTACCTAACTGTTTAATACATCGAACTGCATAAACAGTATTATCAATAAGAGTATATCATTTTTTGAAGCAATTGGAAATCTGTTTATTTGTTGTGGGAAATATAAAAATTTATTACTAATAACCAGATGTTTAGCACAACTGAAGCATATGATATCATTTGTTATAGAATTTGATCAGGAATGCTCTTAGTTATAAAGTCGCGGCAGGTATCTTCGCATCTCATATACCCGCCACGACTTTGGATAAAAATTTAACGCATATTATGTTCTTCCAGTTCCGGAAAATCTTCATAAAGGTCTGCACGGAGCAGATATGCACCATTGTATTCCGGGAAGAAGTGCAGATCATCCTCCAGAGTCACCAGTCCAAACCGCTTATTCAGCCCGTCTGTGGAATACACGACAGTCACATCCATATTTCCCGACATACTTTAATCCGCGGTCGATTGTGTTATTCTGTCTGAAATCCAACCCGTATGTAGAAACAAAAGATTTACTCTGGAATACAATATCTGCATGCCAAACAAGATCGCTCTGAATCGCATTTTCGAAAATTTTTTCCATGATATCTGGAATTCACACACTGATAATGACAATCGCCACAATGTATTGTCCATGATCAGACATGCTATTCATTCAGTAGAGATTATAGCTGAAGTTAATTAACTAAGAGGCAGACCGTACGTCTGCCTCTTTTCTTTCCCATACACACCTGGAATTGAATTACAGCCAGCTTTCCAGAACATCATTCAGCTTATTCATATCCAATGGTTTTGCAATATGTCCATTCATGCCTGTATTTTTGGCCAGCTGTACATCTTCTGCAAAAGCATTGGCAGTCATGGCAACAATAGGCAGTTTTCCCTTTTCACCCGGAAGGCTCCTGATTGCTGCAGTTGCCTCATAACCATTCATGACAGGCATTTGGATATCCATAAAAACAAGATCATACAATCCTTCCGGAGAAGCTTCCACTTTTTCAACTGCAATTTTTCCATTTTCCGCTGTTTCCACTTCTGCCCCTGTCATCTGCAGAATTTCAACAGCAATTTCTCTGTTCAACTCATTATCCTCAACCAGCAGAATCCTTTTTCCTGTGTAATCTGCTTCAGACAGCTCATCCAGATAATTTCTTGCTGTTTTTTCTTTTCTGCCAGAAGTAAACTGCCGCAATGTAGCCGTTAGCCGGGAACGGAACAGCGGTTTTGCAATAAAAGCATCTACGCCTGCAGCCTTTGCTTCTTCTTCGATCTCGCTGAATTCATAAGATGTCAGTACAATAATGGTAATCTCTTTCCCTATCCGTTTCCGGATCTGTCTGGCTGTCTCTATGCCATCCATTTCCGGCATCTTCCAGTCCAGGATAACAGCAAAATAATCATTTTTTAGCTCATGACGTGCATAACAACGTTCAACAGCTTCCCTGCCAGAGAGGACCCATTCGCCTGTAATCCCAATCTCCTTCAATGTGGCAACTGTACTTTCACAGCATGTCTTATCATCATCCACAACCAGAACAGGCAGATTCATCAGATTTCTGTCCTGTTCTTTTTCTTTTTCCTGAAGTTCCAGATAAATTGTTACTGTAATTTTAGTTCCCTTATGTAAGGTGCTTTCCACTTTAATATTACCATTCATCAGGTTCACAATATTTCTGCTGATTGCCATTCCCAGACCAGTTCCCTGGACTCTGGTTGTCCGATGGTCATCTGCGCGGCTGAAAGGATCAAACATGATTTTCTGGAATTCCGGTGACATACCGATTCCATTATCCTCAATCGTAAATTCATAGCATCCAAGTTCCGAAAATCCATTTGGCTTTTCCTCTATGGAAAAAGTAATATTCCCACCATCCGGTGTATACTTGATCGCATTACTCATCAGATTCACAAATACCTGCTGGATTCTCAGGCTATCACCACAGACACTCTCATGTTCAATGTGATTAATGTGTATATCTAAATTGTGTTTATGTTCATCAATCACCGGTTTTGTGAGTGTTATAAGATTATCCACCAGATCTGGCAGATTGAAATCCTCCTGTGCCAGCGTCATTTTTCCACTTTCAATACGTGCCATATCCAGCACTTCATTAATCAGCCCCAGCAGATGACGGCTTGATTTTGTAATTTTGCTGAGACACTCAATGACTCTGTCCTGACTCTCAATATTTGCTCCTGCGATTGCCGTCAGACCCACAATGGCATTCATCGGCGTCCGGATATCATGGGACATATTGGAAAGGAATTCTGTTTTCGCACGATTTGCATTTTCTGCGGACCGGTAAGCCTCTTTCAGTGCCTGACGGGATTCAATCTCTGCTTTCTTCTCCTGTGTCACATCCATGGATGCCAGCAATACCTTTACCAGCTTTCCATTCTCCCATTCCAGAGGAATATAAGAAGCGATTTTATAAATCTTTTCATCCAGGCTGCAGTACTCAAACTTATAAATATCATTTTCACTTTTCAGATTCTTCCGGATATTTTCCGGTGCTGTCAGGATATCCATAGTCTCCAGTGGTTCCAGTGTCTTATACTTTTCAAGAACCTGTATCTGAAAATCATGATAGAATCCCAAAGGTTTATATATCATCTGTCCATTCAGGTTGTAGAATTCATATCTGTCATTTTCCAGATCACAGACAACAAAACGGTCAACCAGACGCACAATGCTCTGGATCAGCTGCTCCATGGAAGCATTGTCCGCTGCCATTTGCAGATGCCGTGCGCTCTCCACCTTTGCCTCTGTAATATCCCGCAGGAAAATCATGGCATATTCTGAATCCTCTATCTCTCCACGTATGATCACATTACGGACCCATCGTTCTTCACCATTCAGAGTGATGCGGCACTCCAAAGCCAGTTCTGTTTCCAGACCCTTCAGCCTTTCTGCAACATAACCACGGTCGTAAAAAGCGGATACCGCCTTCTTATCTGTCTCCACAACATAGGAATCCACAAAATGACGGATCAGTTCATCCCATGTATGACTCTGTTCAAAGACTGTCATCAGGGACGGTTCAACCTTAAAGGTATCAAAAGTATTCGCTTCCAGATTCACATAATACTCGCACAGATCTGCTTTCGTAAAAGCCCGGTGGAAAGCAGCAGATTTTTGTGCCTGCATGATTTCTTTTTTCTCCGCATCAATGTTAATAAAAATCCCGGCAATCCTGCTGGCAGAACCATCCAGACGGCGTATTACTTCTGCCGATGCCCGAAACCACTGGTATTGATTATCCTTCATTCTCATACGATACTCTACCTGGTATTTTATCTGGTTCGTCTTATCCTTAATTGCCGCCTGAAGCTGCACCATTACTCTTTCTTTATCCTGTGGATGCAGAAGATCTGACCAGGATTCCAGTTTATTCGGAAAGTCCAGAGTGTCATGATAGCCAAGCATTTTTCGGAATTCATGACTCCAGTTTGCATTCACAATCTCACTGTTTTCGTCACAGTCAAAATACCAGAAGCCGGAATAGATAGCCTCATTGAGCAGTGCCAAATTTACATGATCCCAGTTGACCTGTACGGACATAACCCAGATCTGTCTGCCCGCCTCATCTGTCGCATCCTCTTTACAAAGCCGTACATTATTCACTGTACCGTCTGCTGCAAGGATCTGTGCTTCCCCTGTTCCGTGAAGCTGCAAAAAACGGTCTCGCTCCAGTATATCTTCCTCGTCATAAAAGAAGTTTCTCAATGAGCCTTTTGTCTGTTCCATGAAAGTATCGAATGTATATCCTGTACTATGCAACAGCAGATTATTCACAGACAAAATAGACAGGTTTTGGTCATAAGATCCTGTCATTATACCTACCCCGCCATTATTTTCCAGTGTTTTCTGTACGGCCTGTGACATGGCCTGTGTCTGCCCCGTTACAGTCTCACCTAAGGAATATATTTTGTCTTCATAATTTTTCATTTTATAAAAATCCTCTCTCCGTCTTATGCCTTCTTCATCCTGCTTTTATCTGTATACAGAGAACCTGTCCCTGCCAGTTTTCTTACCCATTTTGCCATTTTGGCATACAAAAAAGAACACATGCCAAAATATGCCAGTGTCCCTACTACATTTCTTCAAAATCACACATCCGTATAGTATAAAAGTTATCGAAATCTCTTCCGTTTTCACATCTTTTCTATATATGATATGAAAACAGTGGCAACCGGCTGACCTGGTCAAACTTTTTGACTTTAGCCCCTTCTGGCTTTGCGTCCCTGCCTTTCAGCAGGTTTGCCTTTAAATAATTTCTATTTTTATCAAAAACAAAATACCATAAAGTTTTCCATACGTCAATATTGCTGGATAGAAAATCTGTGTATTTTGCGTATGCCAGCCTGCATTGTCAGTTATCGATCGGCTCGCCAAACCACTCACCATAAAATTATTTATTACAATTTCACTGGCTGCAAGATGTGGAACCTTTACACCATCTCCTTTTCCACAAAATAAGAGCCTTGCCGAAGCAAGGCTCTTACTAAGCGTTTTTCTTCGATTCAAAGAATCTATTCGGCTTGTGATTACCGCATAAATCAACCAGTTATAATCTTTTCATTTTATCCATGATACTCTCCATTATACTGGATCAATGTAATATCTTCTACATTTGTGATCTTCCGGATCCTCTCTGTGAAATCGAGATCATTCTGCCGACAGAATACCTCAACTGCCATCTCTGTTTTCTCCCCACGCATCGTCTTTGACTTTATGAAATATTTCATTTTTCCAAAGTTGCGGATAATTTCATCACCTGCCTCATCTCCCTGATAATGAATCACTGCGATATAGATCCTGCCCTTCTGCTGCTTATGATAGAACAAAAAGATCATTGCGATCATCACAACTGCCGCGATCAGAGCCAGCACATACATTCCTGCTCCGGTTGTGATTCCTGTAGTGATCGCCCAGAAAAGATATAGCAGATCCATCGGATCTTTCACCGCTGTACGGAAACGAACGATAGACAACGCTCCGACCATACCAAGTGAGATCACAATGTTCGTACTGATCGCCAGAGTAACCATACAGGTAAGAAGCGTCATTCCGACCAAAGTAACCGCAAAGCTTCTGGAAAAGATTACCCCTACATAAAATTTGCTGTAAACCATATAGATCACCGCTCCAAGAAGCAATGCAATGATCAGCGAAATTGCCATCTTCGGTGCATTAAAGCTATCAAATACGCCGGATTCCAGCACCGACTTCTTAATCATATCTTGTATACTCATAATAGTTTTCTCTCCTGTGTTTCATTCCAATATTCAAATCCATGCAAATACTGCGATTTGTCATAACAGAGTACATATTTTGATACTGCTGTGAATTCTTGTGCATTTGGTGGAAGCAAGTCACGCACGATCTGTGGAAGCATCTCTGTGAATTTCACTTCCATAACCAGTTTCCCCGGTTCAAGCACCGGAAGTGTCGGAAGGGACGGATCAAAGATGTCATAACTTCCGACCGCAGCCCTCACATCACTGTCAAATGTAATCCTGACTGTCCCCTCATCCATGATCCACGGTACACGGTCATAGTCAACGATCGTGCGTGGACGCATGAGATTGCTGACACATTCCACATAAAATTCTCTGCACAACGGATACGGACTGCTTAACAAAAATTTATAATCTCCATCAAGGATCTTATAGAATTCTTCCTTTGTCAGCGGAGCACTTTCTTTATAAATATAACTTCCGAATTTCTTCTTCCGCTCCAGCTTGATCGAACGGTCACTACAATCATAAATACGGATCCTGTATTTTTTTCGCATCAGGACACCAGATTCCTTTTCCGCATAAGCGCTGTTGAAATAATCTTCAAAATAGAGGCTGCGGATCATATAACCATTTCCCTTTGCATTTGGATCCTTTTTCAGCAAATGCTTCATCCTCAGCTCCAGCAATTTTTTCTCACTGGTACTGATCAGATATTTCCATTCATTACGGAAGCGTTCTTTTGATAAATCATTCCTCATAAATATCTTCCTCAACGTTTTGTCCGCCTGTAATGTAGAAACATTTCATACCATAATTCTTTCCAGCGTCTGTTACATAATAATCAAAAGCATCCTGCGTCTGTCCAGATGTATTTGTCGCACGGACACGCACAAAATACTGACCATCTGCCGGAACTGTAGTCTCCGCTTCCGGAATTTGAATATTCTCCTTACGAAATACAATCTCATTAAACTTATAATCTTTTGCCAGTTCAACTGTGTAAGTGATCGTCTCTGCATCAAAGTCATACGATGCGTCCCAGTTGAACTTCAAAATATTTCCCTCGATTACCGGTTTTCCGATAAAAAACGGCATTGGCTTTTCCAGGCTCTCCTTATAAAGTTTATAATTTTGTTCTACCTCTGAAGGGATTGCCGATGCAATTGTTTCATACTTCGCTTCAGTCAACGGTGCATACATCTGGTCCGGCATCTGATTTAAATACTTCTGAGTAACTGTACGATATTCCTCTATCATACTACTGATCCGATCCACACTGAGATAGGATCTCAGATCCTGGATCGCCGCGTCAAGTTCCTCACGGAAATCCTCGGACTGCAGACATCTTTGAAAAAGAACATTTCCCCAGTAATTGCTGACTCCACATTCCCAACTTTCCTGATCGAAACGATTCTGAATGTTGTATTCGGTTCTCATGAAAGAGCCGTCATTATCCCACGCAATCAGATACCATGTGTCCGAATTCTGTGGACTATATAAATATGTATTACGATTCTGTGTATCTACATTTCCGGTCAGTATCTGATACGCCATCCAGTACGTCAGATTTTCTCTGTCAAAATATTGATCCAGGATATCCGCAATCGGTTGAGAAATATCATTCAGATCTGTCAGCATTTGAATCAGTTTCGTATGATCTGAATTTCCTTTGATCTCCAGGAGCTTTTCAAAGGCTTTCTGGTCATAGGTCGGATCGTCTTCTTTTTTTATTACATCTTCATAGCGGAAAAACTCAAACGAATTAATTTTGTACAACTGTCCTTTCGAATCCATTCCATGGTTCTTCATTCCTGTCTTGTTCAGCTGTTCCACCTGTGTGTACAATCCATAGTCCTGGAATTCTGAGCTGTCCCCCTCGGTAAGATCTCTTACATATAAATGTACGAACTGAGTTCTAAGAGACATCAGCTGCGGTATCCCTTTCAGAAGATCGTAGGACAGCTTATTACGGAAACGCATTCCCTCTGTCTGATGTTTATTCAGATTGATTGTGCGCTGTCCACGCCAGGTTCCTTTGTTCTTCTTCAGCTCAATCTTGTAGTTTTTCTGTGCATTACGGCTTGATGTCTGTCCTCTGATCTGCACAGTAGCATTCGGCACATTTTCACCATATCCAACCTCCCCGCTCTGCGGACCTGACTCATCACCAACCTGAAGAAGCGCCGCTGTCTGGTAACGGTCTACTCCCATCTTGTCATAATCATAGGCCGAATAACTGTTGATCTCCTTCCAGGTGTGATCCGTTCCCTCTGAAGAATTTCCGCGGGAAACGGTGAGATACATCGTCACAACACTTGTCTCGTCATCATTTTCATAGAGACTATCCTTATCCCTGAGGTGAACGTCGTTGATATCCTGTGTCTCTGCCTTTTTTATCTCTTCCTGTTGTTCTGTCTGTTTCTTTGAAGTATCCCCTGTTTTCTCCGGGGTGGTACATCCCGTCAGGCAACAGGACATTCCTAATAAAAGGGCACATACCAACGCAAGTAATTTATATTTTTTCAAGCTTATCTCCCCTCTCTATTTTCTCTTCCAAAAAGCATCCAAGCCGTGTGAAGAAACCTGTTTTATCCTCTGCTACAATCGGCTGTACACTCAAAATATAATACGGAAGTTTTTTTATAAAATATCCAAGACGCAGTGTACAGATCAAAAAGAACACTGCACTTCCCAGCAAAAATCCAAACCCATAATACACCTGTGGGAAGAATAAAGACACACAGGTAAATGTCGTCGTACACGCGGCGAACATTCCTGTTGCAAATAATGCTCCTTTGTAATCTGTAAAATAAAGTAAGATCAACATCATTGTGTTAGCAATTGCATAGAGTCCATAGCCGACACAGAGTGTACGGAAATATCCTTCCATAAGATCATTAAATCCAAGCGGAAGATATGTCAGAAGCAGCTGTCCGATCGAAATCGCCAGTGCCGTTGTAAGTAGCTGCTTTAACGCCGTATATTTCAGCTCCATGTTTAAAACCTTTCTCATCTCATTTCCCGCCTGCAGGATATCCTTGATTTCTCCCTTGTCATTAAACAAACTATAATAATTCCGATATTTCGGATAGAAATTCACTTCCACAGATACAACGAAATTAACGGTTGTAATAAGAATCGTCAAATAGGCGATCATCGCAGGTACATCATGATACGGTGCACCATAAAATAATCCCTGAACATGTACACGGATCGGTCCGCACCACATGATAACAAGATGTGCAAATAGTCCGATGTTCGTGAACAAGCCTGTAAACGCAAGCGGAAGGAACTGATCCACCCAGCGTAAAAAGAAAAATGCACTGATCTCTCTCTGCGGAAAATAACGGTACAACAGCGTCACATCCCAAAGCAGCATAATTCCATAACCGATCGTAACTGCGATCATCAACGCCTCTACATGTGGAATCCCAATCAGGATCAATAGGAATCCGACCAACAATGATACCGCTACCGCTGTAATAAATGAAATAAGAATCCCTTTGTAATCCTTGATCGCTGTCAGATAACTCATCGCATTCCAGGTGACGATCAATTCTCCGAAAAACTCCAGGCACAAAAACTGATCGATCAGATTGATTCCTGAAAACAGAAGAAAAATCCCATACATGATTCCGCCGACTAAAAGCAGGATCGCTGTTGAACCCCAGAAAGAAGAAAGCACCGCCTCGTGGCGTTCTTCATACAGCATATCCGCAATATATCTCGTCACGACCATAGAGAAGAAACTGGTCACGGTCAACGAAGCGAGAAGTGTGTAAGTAATCATACAGTTCAGAAGTTCCCGGTTATGTCTCGTCGCACCGGTATGATCGCAGATAAAAGCGATTCCTACCAACAGCACGATACCGAGCAGCATCGGACCTGTACAGATCACTCCTGCATACCCATACGCTTTTGCCGTCGCTGCAAGTCCGCGCTTCTGGAATAATTTTTTTAACTCAAATCCGATTCCGGCCATCTGCCTCTTCCACCTCCTGATACATCTTCCGGTACTTTTCAATCATTTCTTCTTTTCGATAATATGCTTTCACTCGTTTCTGTGCCTTCTCCCCCATGCGGAGTCTCCGAGCTCTGGAAGCGCACATCTGATCCATTGCCTGCGCGAGCCCCTCTCGATACATCGGTGGAACACAATATCCTGCTGTTCCGTATCGATCCTCCTCATTACCATTCAGAAGCTCCCTGCAGCATCCTACATCTGTAGTCACACAAGGCCGCCTTGCAGCAAATGATTCTAAAACAGACAGCGGCTGTCCTTCCGATATACTCGTCAAAATTGTAAAATCCAGCTTCTCCATATAAGAGATGATATCCACTCGTCCTGTAAAGATCACATTTTCCAGATGAAGCTGATCGACCAGCGCATAACACTCCTGCGCATACTCCTCATCATCGACGCCTCCCATAATGTGGAGACGCACATGTTCTCTTGTCGTGCAAAGCTCATAAAACGCATAGATCATCGTCTTGATATCCTTGATCGGTGCCAGACGCACGATCGCACCGATGTCAACCCATCCGTCTTCCTCTTTCAATGGAATAGGGGAAAGCCTTTCATAGTTGATTCCGTTCTCAACGACACGACATTTCTCCTTGTCACATCCCATCTGGATCTGTGCATGCATGGCATTGGTAAATAATGCTGAGACTAGAAACGCTCTCGTATAAATAATATCCGACAGCATATAGAAGAAAGAAATCCACTGCTTTTTAAATGCCGGCTGTACCCATTTTGCACGAATGATCTCTTCTTCACGCTCTCTTGTGTATATTCCATGCTCTGTCAGCAGCACTTTCTTCTTATAAACATACCCGCCCAGGCATGCAAGAAGTCCGCCATATCCTGTACAGATTGCATGATAGACATCTGCCTTGGGCACTTCACTTCCCATTAGATAAAAGACCGGAAGCAGCATAGAACGCATTGTGTGAAATGCATCCGCAAACGGAGTATATGGATAATCTTTTATACAGCACTCCGTCAATATATTCAGGAATTCCTCACTTCTTAAAAAAGACATAGGATTCAGCTTCTGGTCATGATAGAGCCGAAACAAGATTTCCCAATTCGGGCGTCTACACAGCATCAGCTCTTTCAGGCTGTTCGTCTCTTCCTCTGTAAAGGCATGAAGCATTTTTCCTGAATCCTTCAGCCGCAAGGCGTCATCCAGAAAGACCTCGTGAACTTCTACAACATTTTTCGGAAGCTCGTAGACAAATTTCCCTTTATCCTTCGCATTTGCCCCAATCACCCACAGAACAAACTCATGCTCTTTCATTTCATTGATATACTGGTGCATCCAGGTGGATACACCTCCAAATATGTAGGGATAACACCCCTCCAATATGAGACAGATTCTCACAATTAACTCCTTATCTGTCGCGTGTTACCGCTTTGTATTTCAATCTTCTAATTTCTCGATAGTTACTGTTGGTTCCTTTGCCTGAAGCAGATAGAGATTTCCTGTCAGATGTGTAAGTTTTCCTCCCGAAACTTCACCCGGTGTTCCTTCATTGATCCTCACCATAAAATATGCTTCATCATAGAAGTTTTTAAGCTTCAATTCTATAGACTGCTCTGTCACTGTCTTTGTAAATGTAACCGCTCCATAACGCTGAATCGCACCGGATAGTTCCGAACCGGTGAGTTGTCTCAAGGACGGTGCCGAATCCACCAGCCAGTCCATATATTCAGCGAGGTTGCTCTTCATCTTTTCCCAGCCAAGTGCTGCACCGCGGTCTTCGTCCAGAAGATCATCCGGATGAATAAAATGACTGTTCACAAAATGCATATTTAATTCCGACAGTGCCGCCATCTTCATATAATCATCGATAATTGCACCGGAGATGATACGCGGCTGTTCTACAATCCCATCCTTTGCAACTTCAAATTCCTGCACATACGCAAACTCACCGGTGAAATAATTACTGGCGATCGTCCGGATCTCCGGGAAATCTTTCGCGAGCATCTCTCTTCCTTCTGCTGACAATACATTGGACGGCGGTACATAGACTGACATTGATACACTGGGAAATGTATCCTCTCCAAAATGGATCAATTCTTTTACAGCCTTTTTCATGGCCGCCTCATTTTTCCATGTATCATACGGAAGCACGTCACCATAATCCACATTTGAAAGACTCAACGGCTGATGATTGTATCCATGATACCCGAGTTCTCCACCTTGATGAAGCAGCATATTTCCAAAATACTGAAAACGTCTGGTATCCTTCTGTTTCTTAATCGTTCCATCCGTCGCATCCTCATAATTTTCAATAATCACACCGGTATAGCGAATGTTGTGATCGGATGCAAGCTCCTGCATATCCGGCCACCACACATCCATATAGAAATCACTAATGCTCATTCCATAGTCCCGCTTCACATAAGTAGCATCTCCCTCCGGAACCGGTGATGGAAAGTCATCCAGATAAAATGCTGATCCATTGATCACCGGATAAACCCCCACATCAGTAAGGAGACTGTAGGAAGCCGCATAGAATCCACGCACCGCTTTCTCATACAGTCCAAAGTTGTCTACTACAAACTTCCCTTTTCCATATTGGTTTTCCCAGATCAGCGGCGCTCCCTTTTCATCTCTGATTCTCGCATATACCTGTGCTTTTTCGCTCAACTCGACCGCCCAGGCAGCATCATACGGATCTGTGATCGTATAAGCCTGTCCCCCGCCAAGCATAAATTCCGGTTCAAAATAAATACTGTCTACAAGTGTATTGTCATATCCGGAAGAAATGATTCCAAGCTTCTGCTCAATCACTGATGAATACGCTGTTTTCTGAAGTGTCAGGGCAAAAAGTACATTCCCACCCTCTGACACCCAATCACACAGTTCCATAAGATTCTCTTTCAACGGACTTACATCACTCAGTAATACAACAACCGTTTCATAAGCATGATAATCTGGAATAGAGGATGCACTCTGCAGGTCTACCACATCTGTTCCAACCTTCATATCTTTAAAAATTTGTTGAAACTGCTCCCATGCAGCCACACTCGCCTCATCTTCACTGTTACGAAGTACCAGACAGGTCTTCGGCAGTGATTTCGCAGCCATCTGTTCCGTAACCACTTCTTCCTGACTGAGATATGCGACTTTTCTGTCTTTTTCAGTATATTGAATTCCACTTCGTTCAGCAAAAAGGACGACCGCGATCATCAGAAATACACCCAGGATCACCAGCATACTTTTAAACGGAAATGTTTTCAATGATTTTAATCCAGCCAAAAAGCCAATTCCTCCTTACTCTTAGACGACAGATAGATCTGCTCCTCTTTCATCTGTCTTAAACACTGCTGCAACTCCGCTCCCTTTTTTCGTTCTGCCAGATACCGGATCTTCAAAATCCAGAACTCCTCTTTCCGATGCCATTTCTGATCCATCAGCCCTAGAATCTCTTCCGCCTGAACATAATCTCCTGTTTTCATCAGATTTTGGAACAGACGCACACATGTGGAAAGCGTCGTTTTCACCTTCAGCTTTTGTCTTAAAAGACGGATATAATGTTTCCTCTGTTCTCTCTCCATCTGGGCTTCCAGAATCCCCTGATTCAGATACTCTTCCATAAAATCACAGTACTGCTCCAGGATTTCCGGATCGTCCGGTGATGCCGCATACAGCTTCTCCATCTTCTGCAAACGAAAATCATATTCCTTGGAAAGTTCAACCATGGCTGTGATCGCATAATGGACAACCTCTACATCTTCATTCATGCGGGCCTGTTTCAGAAGATCCATATATTCTTCCGGATCATCATTTAACACATCCATGATCAGTTCACGGCGCACTCTCGGTTCGTTAATCAAAAGTGCTTCCTCTAACGGAACGATCTTTTTGTCCGTATCCGAAACTGCCTGAAAAATATTTTTATAAATCTCTTCATTTACACGAAGCTTTTCCACTCCCGGTTCTATCCTATTGTCTCTTCTGGTCAGCATTTGCAAATGCAAAAGCAGCACGCACACTGTTCCCCAGAAAGGAACGAAGATCACAAGTGCCATCAGATATTTTTTCACCTTCAGCAGATGTGTCTTTATCCCCAGCCAGACCAGCACACAGCAGACAATATGCAACAGGATCAGGAATACTCCAAGCACTGTCTGAATCATAATTTTTCTCCTGTATTTGCATTCTCCACGGTATCGATCTCATGACAGACGAAGCCGTCATTTTCCAGTCTTGCAAGAATGATCGGCAAGGAACTTCTGTCCGTCTGTGAAAGAATGAGGAAGAGCTCTCCTTTTTCAGAAATCCCCCAGACATCATTTTCACGGACCGAAGCCTGTAGCGCTGTGTCTGCCTCTTCCAGTGTCATCTTCGGATACTCCAGCTTCAAAAGCACATAGGATGCCCGATTCTCCTCCCTCATAGAATGGAAGGAATACAGCCGTTCTTCAAAATACTCCTGCTTCAATATACGTGTACCCTGCACGTACTGCCTGTTCTTGATTGCCTCCTGATATTCCAGTGCGTGCAAAAGTGCTGTTTCTACCAGACCGCAGAGAATCTGGAACAGATTCAGATAATAGAGGGAAAGCTGTTCATTTCCCACTTCCTGAATGAAAATCAGCATCACGAGCTCTCCATCCTTGTGAATCCCGTTCATATACATCGGATAGCCGTCCAGGAAATTCCGGTTTACCCACACCTTTCCTGACACAATCGTCTCTTTCGCTTCCAGATAATCATCCAGACAAATGGATTTTTTCAACACATCTGTCATTCCCTGGGATGCGATCTCAAGACGTCCATAGCTCTGATTCTTTCCAACTGAATAAATCGCAAATGTATGATTCTCAAGAACTGATTCCATCACATGCAGAGTTTCAACAAAAAGCTCCTGCGGAAGAATGATATCCAGTTTTTTCGTAATATCAAAAATCTTACCAAAGCTGTCACGGCTTCCCAGAATCTGCTTCTTGTACTGCCGTTTATCAGAAAGCGTCTCCTGATACATTTCTCTCATAAACAGAAATTTATCCAGGATCAGTTTATTCTCCTCTTTCATGAATTGAATATTATCTCTGTTTTTCAGTCGGATGTAACCACAGATCGCGCCGACTGCAAAATAGAAGATAAACGGAATCCAGTTCGAAGGTTCGTAGAAAAGTGTCGTCCAGCCGATCCCGGTTTTCGTATATGCTGCCAGCAATGAAAGTGTTTCCAGCCCCGCTGCAGCAAGCCCGTAATTAATGCCGTACAGACTGCTGAACAGCACGATGTAAACAAGCCTCAGATCGATCATCTGAAACTGCACCTGATTTCCCGCCATCCGGTTCAGTGCTTCAAAAACAAAAAATGTGAGCAGCAATTCCACGATTTTCACGATTTTATCATGTGCTTTCAAAAAAGTTTTTACTACATCGATCTTCCGTGTCTTATGGTTCGTTTTCTCACAATAATCCTCATAAATTTCTGTGAGATCCTCCAAAAGAGAAATCTTCGGAAACCAGCCGTATTCATTTCTCAGAACGTGGTCATCAGATATCCCATCCTGGATCAGCACATCTGACAAATAGGTAATATTTGCAGCCGGAAACATCTGTGCCAGTCTCTCCCCGAACTGTTGAAAAGTAAAATGAAATACCTGCGGAACCTGAAGACAGGCGCTCCCCTCTCCCCAGTTATCAAAAATCTTGTATAATAAATCCCCAAGATCACTCAAAGCAAGAAAATGCATCTCCTGTGCCGGTGCTTCTTCAAATGTAATCTGCTTCTTATTGATCACAGTTGAGAACAGCTTGAAAAAATAATCCTCCTCATAAGTACCGGAATAAAGATACGGCACACGCAGAATCTTGACAGCGATCTGATGCAGCTCGCCGTATTGCCTGCAGAACTCTTCTGCCGAGCGGACCATCAGCGTATTTCCTGTTGTATCTTCATATAAACTATCCGGTCCTGTAATATACAGAAGCCTGGAATTCAGATTCCCCTTATAGTAATGTAATAGCTTGTGTAAAGTCTCAATCTCACCCTCCATCGTCCCATGAAATGTAAGATAATTAGAAAAATAAATCACTCCCTCAAATTCATACGTCTTGAAAATGTCTTTGAATTCTTCCTCCGTCTTCGGCATCGGGTATACCGATAAGCTCTTATTGCGATTTGACTTTTGTTCAGTCTCTCCAAGAAGAAGGATCTGACACTCAGGGAAAGCCTCCTCGATAAATTCTGTTGTAATATATCCGATATTTCCGGTCACCAGTAATTTCATACGTCACCTCGTAATCATATATTGCACATTTCTATCATTTCCAACCTATCATTTATGCAGAAGATGTATTTTCTTTTATCCTCTTTTTGTCTTTATACATCTTCTCGTCAGCACAATGGATCAGCTCCGGCAGATTCTTTTCCTCCGCATCTGTCCAGGCATATCCCATTGCAACAGAGATAGGAATGTCACTTTGTTCATCGGCAAATTCAATCTCCGCTCTGACTTGCCTTATGATCTCTTCTGTTTCTTCGGCTGTCTTGTTTTTCAGGATAATCACGAACTCATCACCGCCGATTCTGTAACACTGACCGTTCTGTCCAACGGCAGCTCTCATACACTTTGCGATTGTGATAATAAGCTCATCACCTTTATTATGTCCCAGGCTGTCATTTATCTTCTTCAGATTGTTGGCATCCATCATTATGTAGGAAATCATTCCCGGGAAAACAGCATTACTCTTGTTCTCCTCCAGAAATGCCGTTCTGTTTCCAAGACCGGTCATCGTATCCATATAGGCCATTCTTGCATAGATCTCGACATTGGCATTCTCCTGAACCTGCTCATACATTACGATACAGGCTGCATTGATCAAAAATGCGATAAATATCGCAATACCGACCGAATAGATATAGGAATAGCTCACTACATTTCCATAATAAAATAAAACGAGTGCTATAATGCTGAAAACGCAATATGCTACACATCCATTAATAACTATTTGCAATTTAAGATTTTTATGCTTTTTGTTCTCATTGACCCCATTCCAGATCACGCGCAGAAGTGTTACTGTCATAAGCAGATGTTCACAGATAAGTATTATGATCACCATATCACATCCGCTGATATAATTTAACAGATAAAGGACTAAGTTAAAAACAAACAGCTTACGCATCACGGACAGCATCCTGTGTTTACCCGGCATGATCTCTTTGATAAATTCCAGAAGAGGGAACGGCAATGTGAAAAAGGACAAGAATGATATCTGCTCAATAATACTGGTGTGCTGAGTGACTAACAGCAAAATCTGTGAGTCTGTCACCACCCAGATTCCTTCGGTCAAAATACAGATTCCCAAATTCCGCAGTGCACGGTAGATCTTCTCCGTTTTTCCCGCTTTCATATAAAGACAGGCGACAATACACAGCACACCAAAAGCAAGCGACAGCACACCGATAAGCACCGCATAAAGGTTATCCTTTATGATCCGTCTGTACATACTGGTATTGTCTCCTATCAATATCCCCGAGCTCTCAATGCCTTTCAGATTATCTTTCGTCCCACCGATAAAGCTGATCGTCAAACTGTCTCCTGATGGAATATCAAACAAATGCACTGATCCATCTCTTTTTCCGTTCCTGTGATAGATCGTCTCATTGCCCACACGCACATAATAATTTTTCCAATGGGATCTGAGAAGCAGCACCCATTCCTCGTGCTCTCCTCTATCTGATAGGCTGAAGGTGACCTCCGCCTTCGTAACACCGTCGAAAGCATCAATCGTCCACTCACCTTCCGGAGCACTTACTTTTCCTGTAAAAACTCTGTCGGGAGCATTCTCATATCTCCCGCAAATGTATAATGCAGCTACCATAAAGAAGATAATTATAAGAGTAACTGCAGTATGTATCTTTTTCATAATCATTCTCTCTTATAATATTTTTTGCCATTCCGGCAGAAATAATCGCGTCAGCATAACTGCTGGATTATTTCTGATTATACCATAGATTCTCATTTTTGAGTTTATTTTTAGAATAAAAATCCAACACAGTAATAAAGGGTGGTAAGTCATGAACGAAAATGAGCAGAAAGTCGGCTCAATCGCCGATCAAAAAAGTAAGATAAGGTAACGTTATAAAGGAATCACCCCTGATGAACTTGATGTGATTCCGGCTCTTCCGCAGGAAAATATCAGTATCCGCAGTGCTGGATTTTCGTCCACAATTCTCATTGCTTTCACCTGGAGTTCACGATATTCTGAGTGATTCTTTTTCAAATACTTAGTCACCCATTTCTCCACTGATTCCCGTAGTGTACTTTGTTCCCACATGATGTCCTGCTTTTTTCGCATATTGCATTTCTCCCTTCTGAAGTTCTCTTTTCAGTTACATGACTATACCAGAAGTCGTGGAAATAGCAATTCATCAGATGTACCGAAAATGCGTGGAGGAGATTGGGGATAGTAGACAATATGGGGATATTTGGGTAAAAGAAAAGCCATGGCTTGTGCCGTGACCTCTCAATTCATATTTGCTGTCTTATTCAGCAGAAATACCTGCCAGTTTTACATTTACGTTATAAGTTGCCGGATCTTCTGCGGCTGCATTATTAATGCAGTCAGCATCCGTACCTTCCATCCAGATATATACTCGCATCTTTACGCCATCATATCCTACGGAAGAAGCAATTTTCTGTGTATCACTCGTTGCATCATAATCATTACCATTCTTTGTCGCAACCCAGTTTCTATTTTGCTGATCTGTATAATGAGTCGCATAAATATACGGGTATGTAACCATAAGCGGCTTTAACTTTCCATCATCGGCTGTACCAATATACGTCCAACCATCGACTCCTTCAGCATCATTGCCCTTGCCTGTTTCTTCATATGGTGCATAGACTACTTTCAATTCTTCGTTTCCATCATCACTGTATGTGCCATCTGCGTTTTTCTTGATATTCTGAATAGTAATACCCACACGCAGAGATTTTGGAATGGTATCCGTTGTTGGTGTTCCGTTCGTAGTCAAGGTAACTGGACTTCCTTCTGACGCATCTAAATATACATCAGCAAGACCCGTTTCGGTAATTGTGTAAAGAACATACTCACTCTTGATATATGCATAATGAGTTTCCCCACCTGCCATATATTCTCCAGGTTTTGAATTTTCTCCGGTAATAAAAGTGGGCTGCATATAGGAAGCAACTTTTCCTTCACCGTTAATTCCCTGATTCACATACCATGTTTTTAAGTCATTTGTAGATGATGGACTTATCTTTCCACCCTCTGTTGATGCCACCAATGATGTCTGTTCCCCACCATGTTGTGGTCCCTGCTTAGCAGTTGCAATCTGCAAAATAAATCCATTTGTTGTTGCACTGATATTGGTTGTGACCGCTTCAACGGTATTGTTTGCAACATACCATGCGTAAGTTGCCGATGTTAAGGCTATTCCAGATATTAAAACGGAAGCAGCAGTCGCTATTAACTGCATTCTCATTTTCTTTATGTTCATTTTCCATCCCACCTTTTTCAGTTTCTACATGCCAAAAAGTAGAAATTCTTTTCTACTCTTTGGCATGTACCCCACGCCACAACCGTGGGATACTATAACTATCTTATTTGAACTCTGTTGGTGTTGCAGAAAAAGATACTGTTGCACCAACATTCTCCTGAAGTGCTGTAAGCTGTGTTGTTTTAACCTCTTCATTTGCACCATCATAGAACGCATAAAGTTTAACACTAACATCGCCTTCTGCTTTTCCAAATACATCAGTACGGATAATGCCAAGTTTCTTTGTCGTATCATCTGTCACAACAGTACCTGCCAGACAAGAAGCCTCAACACCTGTCGGAGAAACCAATGCCCAGTTGTTCTGATCAATATATACAAGAACTCTAATAGCACCTGCTAACTTTTTGTCAGAACCAGTAGATACTGTCATGCTATCAACTTTCAGATTTGTAAACTGTCCGTCATATGTACCAGTACCAATATAGAACTGATTCAGAAGTGCATAGTCAGCAGTAACAGCTGCAGTTGGATCACCTACAGCAAAACGAGTACCACTCTTTTCTGCTGCATTTTCTTTTTCTTCAGCATAAGCAGATTCAAACTGATAAATTTTTGTATCTGCATTTTCTTTAGAAACATTAAAGTTCTTTGCCCACTGTGCTGGATAAAGTGCAGCGTCTTCATATGTCTTTCCAGTTCCAACTTCTTCGGCAGCAGTTGCTGAAGATGTAGAAGATGTACTTGTTTTCTTTGTATCAATTACCAGATAAGCAGAGTTACTCTGCGCACTGATATTTGTTGTTGTAGCTTTTACATTATTATTACTTACAAACCAAGCATATGTACTTGATCCGAGCGCTACAGCGGCAACGCATACCATGGCAACAGCTGCTGCCATCTGTTTTTTCAGCGCTTTTACGCTGTTGTTTTTTGTTTCGTTCATATCATTCTCTCCTTCGTACAGTTTTGGGAATTTCCTGCAGTTAGAATTCTTTTTTGTATTTAGATCAAACTCCCACCGGGCCCGGTTAGGAGAGTTTCCCTCTACCGTTTCCGGTGAGGCTTTCAGCTAACCACAAAATCTCTTCCCTGCCACGGGAATTCCCTCTGTAATATATATAATCGGCGGTTGTGGCACCGGTTATAACGATATTATTGATTTCTTCTGGTTTTCCAGGTTACTTCTTTATCTGTGTAATAGCTGTCATTTGGAGCTTCGTTTCCTGCTGCATTGATCGGCTTGTTCTTGTTCAGGGTATCCTTAATATCCGTCACAAATTTCCACAGGAGACTGGTGTCATCGTCGAAGTCTGTGTCGATGTGCATGCTCATCTCCACACTGCCTCCGATAATAGAGTCTACACATTCCGAATCATCACCCTCCATCCAGATGACAATGGTATATTTATCGACATTTCCTACAAGGAAGCTATCTTCCTTATACTCGCATACGACATCGTCTGACAAGAAATTTGTGCAGTCTTTCTCAGGTTTTCCATCTTTTGCCGGTTCTGCATAGATCATTTTGTCTCCGTTTCGCCATACTGCGATACGGACAGCGTTCTCGGCTCCCTTGGAACAGGAATCCAGAGTGATCCTGGCCTTATAACTCAGGTCGATCTTTCCTGCATTTCTGACAAAATATGTATATGCCATATAGTTCTTGCCATTGTGTGCACCTTCATGATCGTCCAGGTCATCTGGAAGATCTTCGATCGAAATATTCGTGGCATCTTTGACCATGGCTGCGGTAAGTCTCGCAGTTGCACCCTTGAAATCACCATTGTCAGCAATGCTGATACCTCTTCTGTACATTTCCAGACGGTCAAGATTGATCGTGAAGTTACCCATTTTTTCCTGCATAAACGCAGCAGCAAACAGAACACCGACCGTAGCAAGCATTGCAAGCAGAGCAAGATTCAGTTTATCCAGTCGAAGCAGTGCCGCTCCGATCTGCCGCCGTTTCCTGTGAGGCCGGTACATACTGACGATCTTTTCCGGATCGACATCTCCGCCCTCCTGCTCCATCAGGGCTTCCAGTTCCTCAATTCGGATGATCTGGTCCGTCTTTGATTTTTTCTTTTTGAAAAAACGCCGTCTGTTCTTTTTTTCTGCCTTGTTTTCAAGTTTTTTTATCTTTTTTTCGGTTTTCTTTTTCACAGTTTATACCTTTTCTTTACGTATGCCACGTAATCCTGCATATCCTGACATTCCTGCTGGTCTGCAAATCTTAACTGGATACCTGCTACGAAGCGGAACGGGCTGCCTTTCGGCATTTCCCTCGTCCAGCAGATGACTCCCACGACTTCTCTGGAAGGCTGTCCTTCGGCTGCCGTTCCAAGTCTTGGAAGGGTGAAGATACAGGACTCTCCTACTTCAAACCAACGGTTCATGTATACCGCAAGACCGTTGTTGGAGATATCCATGGTCTGTCCTTTTTCCTTATCCACTTCTCCCTCGGAATTCAGTTCCCAGGTATCCTGCATATAGGTAATCGGAAGCTCAACTTTCATACGGACATCCATACGTTTGATGAACTGTCTCTGTTCTGCCACACGTCTGACTTTGAGATAATGTCGGATTCCTTCTTTTACAACATCATCCACGTATCCGGCAAGAATGTTGCTTTCCTCTCCTTCGGTATATTTAAACAATAATTTCTGGCTTTCATCCGGCACAAGCCTCTTGCCGTCCACCATTGGGGCAGATACCAGAAATGCTGATTCGTCCAGTGCTTTATTAAATGTGCAGAGCATATTGAACTGAGGCTCCTGCCCTACCGGTACGTCAAATGCAAGCTGCATTTTGGTACCTTTCTTCAGTTGTATACTTCCTGCCATGTTATTTTCCTCCTAATAAATCCTGTTTTATTGTTCTTTATCTGAAGAATTTTCTTTCTGTCTTTTTTCCTGGATCTCACGGATTGCTTCTCTGACCGCTGCCTCTTCCTCATCTTTGGCAATCTTACCTGCCAGTCTGATAGTCCGAACCAGATTACTGATGAGGATCACTGCGAGTGGTATGAGGATCACTGGTATGAAAACAAGCGGATTCGCTACCAGACGTGCGAGTTTTCCAAGTGCCAGGGACGACGCGACTACCTTTCCGATCAGAGCCTCGGAATCGGTTCCGTACTGGTCAGGGATATTGTTCGCATCTCCCTGTGTTGTGTATTTCCATTCCGTTCCATCCTGCTCTATTGCTATGACTCTGTGCGTATTTACAGCACCATCCAGCGCCGGGTCTGCGGAATAAAAGGAAATAACATCTCCGACCTGGATCTGTGACGGATCGGTTTTCTTTACAAGGATCAGGGTGTCTGTATCATAAGAAGGCCGCATACTTCCTGTCGTGATACGAAAGACCGTATACCCTCCAAGATTCGGAGCCTCCCCCTGTTTTGTAAAGACTACCAGGCACAGAACCACGACTGCCGCCGCAATGATCATTACGGAAATAATATTTATCAATGTCAGAAAAAATTTCTTTATCATGAGTTGCTGTCATCCTCGTCTGTGTTTTTGCGGTCACGGCGTTCCTGTAAACGCTTTACAATATAATGGGAAAGGCTGGCAGACTCTGCTTTTTGCAGGGCTTTCTGCATCGCTGCCTCGGCTTCTTCCTGCTTGCGTCTGGCTTCTTCGATCGCTTTGGCTGCCTCGCGCTGTGCTGCGGCAACGGCTGCCCGTGATTCTTTCTTTGATCTCGCTGCCGCGTCTGCTGCTTCTTTTCGGATCCTGTCGATTTCTTCTGATGCAGCTTTCTGTTTCTTTTCTTTTTCTTTGCGGGAGTTTTTTGCATCCTTTTCTGCTTTTTCTGCACGATCCAGTGCTGCTGTCAGCTCCCGTTCTTTCTCTTTTCGCACAGTGTCAAGTATCGTCTGGAGATTCTCGACAGAACGCTTTGCCTCTGCCTGCGCAATCTCTATTGAATTTTTCGCCTCAATATCTGCTGCTGCCATCGCAGCTTCTGTTTCCTGGCGGACTTTCTGTTCGTTGTGGAGTTGTTCTTCCAGTTCTGCCCGCTCCTGCTCCATCTGCATTCTGGTCTGCTCCAGGAATTCCATCTGCTGGTTCAGGGAGTCCATCTGAAATTCCAGTTCTGAGAGGGAACGTTCCAGTTCTTCTCTTCGATTCGTTTCTTCTTCCAGTTTCGCCTCTGCATCCAGCTGCGCCTGTGTGACTTCTTCTACAAACACCTGTCGGATCTCAACATCCGGGATATTTCTGTCCTCTACGATCTGTTCCTTGATCTCTTTGACAAATTTCGGCTTAACAGGTTCCCGCTTCTCTTTGGCAAGCTCTGTCACATTTCTCTGGTCAGATTCCAGAAGACTCTTGAATACGGTGTAATTTGTGATAAAGTTGATGTACATCTGCAGGAGATATTCTTCATCGAACTGTAACGCAGAATCCTGTTCCTCAATGGTATATCCCACTTCATCATAGCTCTCAATGAAGTGCCATAGTTTGTAACAGGTGCGGTAATCCGGATCTTTCATCATAAGGTTGGTTCTCTGGATCGGGCTTCGCACCTTGGCACAGCCGTTCATGATATCGCAGAAAGAACTTGTCCGCAAAGTCCTTGACAGTCTTCGTACACGGTCGATCCTTTTGAAGAGGTCCATATGGTCGGTGTCGTTTTCGACATAGCTCTGACGGTTTTTGATCGTCATTTCTACCCTATAGGAAATTTCTTCGTAAGCATCATCGATCTTACTCTCCATGCTCATGACATTACAGGTTTCATCTCCTGTTGACCAGAAGATTACATCTGTTCGCTTGTCCACAAATGCAAATAGCCGCTGGATCAGATGATATACGAAGCGGTTTTCATACAGATCATAGCTTTCTTCGGTCGTGACATTGAGGATCCTGGTCGGCTGGATCTCTCCTGCTGCATTTTCTGTGATGAACTGCGTATGCTGGCTTAAGTGCCGCACACTGTCAGCCGTAATCTTCTTGGCAAGTGCCACCGGTACTACTTCTTCTGAGGTGGCAATAAAACGACGTGGTTTATCCACAATGTTAAAAATAGCTTCGATTCCTTCCTCTACTACGGTGAGCCATTGCTCATCGATCACTTTGTGGAGAATCCTGTTTTTCTGCTCGAGGGTATTGTCACCTGCCTGAACCATCTCAAACAGATACTGGAAGTACCGGTCATCCTCAAGAGCCTCGCCAACCTGATTCGTATATTTCTCATATAAATCACTGATTGTTGTTTCTGCCATCGTTTTATCCCCTTACTGCGATTAATACAAATTCTGGATTCTTCTCAGATATGACTTGCTGTCTTCCATCTCTGCTTTTCCAAATGTTTTGTCAATGTAGTTGATCAGACCTGTGATCTCATCTCTTACAAAGGTAACGTTCATACTTTCAAATTTCTTGAGTACTTTACGTGCAATGATGTAGTCCATACCGCCAAGTTCTGTGCCACCACAGGCAACATAGACCGGGATAAAGTCGTACATCTGCTTCATAATACGGTTTCCGAAAGAAAGCTTGAACCTGGTAACCAGGTAATTGTCCATCTTCTGCAGCTTCTCCAGGGATTCCTCGCTGATCGGATGTTCTGTTTTTGCTTTCTGGAACAGGTACTGAAGATGCTCTGCTGTGATATCGCAGCGAGGCTGAAGTTCACATTCAAAAGCATCTGCTCTTTCATTCAGCTCAATCGGCATAGCACGGTCATAAACCTTATCCGTGATCGTAAAGGTGGAGTCATCGTTGTTTGCGGTTCCGACAAACCAGGTAGCGGTGCTTACATGGATCTTGCCGCCTTCCATTTTGACAGGATCTCCCTCCCATGCCGTCGGCACAAGGTCAAGTACCCACTCATCCTCGTTCGGCATTTCCAGTACGGAAAGCATCTCTGCAAAATAATACTCGATACGTGCAAGGTTCATCTCGTCGAGTACGATCAGAGTCGGGTCCGGACGATAATTTGCCTCATACAGTGCACGGAGAAATTCTGTCTCATTAAATCTCTTTGAAAATTCGTTAAAATAACCAAGGATCTCTGTACGGTCACGATAGGACGGCTGTACAGATACGATCGTTGCCGGGTTTTCCATATATCGGCTGAAGGAATATGGAAGACTTGTTTTACCGGTACCGGAAATACCTTCGAGGATCAGAAGCTTACTTGCTGCCATACCTGCAACAAATCGCCGGATGATCTCAGGTGTATAATACAGTTTCATCTGGCTTGCGGCAAAAAGTCTGTAGCCCTCTACGAATTCTTCCAGTGTGATATCATTGTTATACTGCGGATACTGGAAAGCTGCATATTTCTGATCGACAAGTGTAAGTTTCGGGAAACGGTGTTCTACGGTTTCTCCCGGGTCAGAAGAAACTACTGCACGTACAACAGGTGCTTTCTTCGGATCGTCAGTTCCCGAGATGATCGCAGCAGCTCCTGCTTTTGCTGCCGCTCCCTGTACAGCCTTGCCTGGATCAGTAACGTTTCCAACACTTGGAATCACATCATCAGTCAGTGCAGAAGCTCCCATATATGGAATTCTCTCTGTGCCTCCCATGGCATTTACCTTGAGGGCAAGTATGCTGTTCTTCTCTTCCATCAGATCCAGCACCTGCTTGTTCAGTCTTCCGATTTCTCTGTACAATGCCGCATTGTCTGATTTGTCAGCCTTTAACTGGTAATTCAGAATCGCCCTGCGGATCAGAAGCAGAATGATCACGATCGGAATTGCCGCAAGAAGGATCATTAGCAGAACCGAAAGAACTTTGCCTACAATGCTCAGCGTCGGGAAGTAAGTTTTGAAAATCACAAAATATTCAAACCAGCCGGTAACGAACACTTTGGCAAAAGCCACCAGCCAGGTTACGATGTTGTAAACGACCTGTGAAAGAACCTCAAATGCAAACTTCAGGAATTCGCTCAAGACTCTGTACCCTCCTCTTTGGTCTGGTCATCGCCGGAATCGCTCTGACCCTGCTGTTTTCTGGCATCTGCAAGTTCTTTTTCTGCTTTGGCACGGATCGCTTCTGCTTCTTCACGCATTTTTCTTGCTTCTTCCAGTGCTGCTTTGGCTGCTTCTGCCTCATTCTGAGCTTCAGAAGGTTCCGGTCTCTGTGCTGCTGCTTTCTGTGCGGCCTCTTCCTGTGCGATTGCTGTTTCTCTGGCAGTCTCTACTGCAACTGCTTTTTTGAGGCGGATAGCGATCATGATCAGATTGTAAACCTGATAGATAAAGAACAAAAGCATCGGAAGTACGATCACGATCAAAAATCCCATGCTGCTGGAAAGGAAATCCATGACTTTTCCTGCCTTTGGCAGATCTCCGACATATTTACCTACAATATCACCATCGGAAATGATATGTGCATCTGCTATACCATTGTTGTTATCACCGAGCGTTGTATAGCTTCTTGTGTCTCCAACTGTATCGATTTTCTGGATACGGTGGGTATTCAGTGCATATTCGTTATCAATGATCGTATGGAAACAGATGATATCGCCTTCTTTGAGGGTGGATGTGTCACATTTTTTGATAAAGATCAGGTCTCCTGCACTGAATGTCGGTGCCATGGAATCTGATTTTACGACAAGCGGGGTATACCCCAGAAGGCTTGATACATTCTGATTGTCTCTTGTTGCTATTGTTGTGAAGGCATACAGCGCGGCTACCAGTATTACCAGCCACAGCAATACGCTGATCACAATTGTTCCCGTTTTCTTTAATGCTTTCATAGTTTCTTCTCCCTGGTTATTTTATTTATTTTGATCATCTGTTTTATCCCCGGTAAATCTCAGCCGGATTGAATAATCAGATCCTCTCAGTTCATCTGTACACGCCTCATCAGTTCCTTCCATCCAGATATGGACTGTTACTGCTTTGTCCACTCCTTCTTTCAGAGAAAACATGGCATTGTCTTCGTTTATCTGCATTGTGGAAGCTTCCGGAAGCCCGAATGTCTTTGCTGTACCTTCTGTGCTGCTTGCGCTTCCCATGCCCGGATCGTAATTCCATATCGTTCCGTCTGTGAAAAAAGCAATTCGCATGGATTCCGGCAGTGCTGCATTCTCTGACATGACCAGCGTTCCATCCTCTGCACCGGAGCTGCTGTTGGCACTTGTAAGGTGGACGACCATATCCTTGGCTGCCATAAAATGAAGCGTAAATTCAAGATATGCTCCGCTGGTGTTTTCGACTGTTGTGCCATTCTCATAGGAAAAAGTCTCATAATCGGTTGTTGTCACCGGTTCCAGCGGGGTTGTTTCCATGGAAAATCCCTTTTCCTGCTGGATCCTCGCCGCGATCTGCTCAAACGAAAGAGTCTTTACATACTGGTCGATCGTGCTGTGCGGATCAAGATCCATTCTCAGATCAGCATCTGTCACGATATCCAGACTCATGGTCTTTACTTTTGCCCTGTCCGCAATGGAAAACCAGGCTACCGTGGCTGCTGTAACTGCGACCAGCGCCAGCAGAACCAGCAAAACTGATGTATACAGCCTGCTTCGGACTGTTTTGTTGTTTTCTTTTTTGTTCATGCTCATGCCCCTTCCTGGCTAAGCACGCCATAAAATCCAAGCTGCAGGTCTACCGTACTGTACTGTATACTGTTGGAACAGTCCGGGTCGCAGCCTTCCAGATAAAAATAAATATCTACGGTATATATTTTGTTAAGCTGCATTGTCAGAAGCGCATTCTGCGGAACATCTACAGAATCGTCTGAAAAACTGATGGTATATCCATCTGCCGATACAGACGGGTCGGAAGCCGCCCGTACTGTCCCGTTTGTGTATGACAGTACCTGATTGTTCCCAAGTATCTGCCCGTTAATGACTGTATTGTATGTCTGCTGACCTGATGCATTCTGACTTTCACTCAACTTAAAAATCACTTCTGAAGAATAATTCTCGTCAAATACAAGCCCAAGTCTTGCCGCATTCAGCATCTGACCGGATACTTTCTGTCCCAGAATGCCATCGCTCTGGTCCAGATACAGCTTCATCGTACTTCCATCGTCCATTCCTTCGCCAACCGCACGGATATAAACCCGTCCGTGGTAATAATATTCTTCATTCTGGACTCTTTCGAAAGAAGATGCCATTCCGGAATATGTAAACGGTGAATAAACAAAGTTCTGAAGGTCATTTGTCGAAACCGGAATCAGATACTCTGCATCAGTCTTATTGACCTGCGTAATGGATGCCGGCTGTGAATCCCGAAAACTGCTGCCTCCTGTGCTGCTGAGCTGCAGTTCCAGATTTTCTTCATCGGTTCTTGCTGTTACAGTGTTGGTCGAAACTGCCCTGTTGGAAGTAAACCATGCATAAGTGAAAAATACCACTACAAACAAAATTAAAATGATTGTTACTGTCAGGAACCATGTCCTGAAACTACGCTTCATGGCTGTTCTCCCTTCTCACTTTCTTCCAGATCAACACCTGCAAAAGCAAGCTGTATCTCAGAATCTCTGTTCTGTACCGGGTTGGAACACTGTTCATCACAGCCCTCCAGATACAGCCAGTATTCTACGGAAGCCACTTCATCTGCATTTAACTGCACCAGAATCTGGCTTCCATCTTTGTATTCATTTTCGGCCTCGCCATTCTCTGCCATATAGGCTGTGATGTCCTGTGCCGGGTCATCTGCATAAGAAGCCTGTCCATTATCAGAAACAGAGGAAACAACTGTTGAGCTTCGTGGAACAGTCAGTACAGACTGTGCACCTGATGTGCTGCCCATTTCATCCAGTCTCCAGATAAAGGTACTGGTTCCCTCATGTGATGTAATTTTCATTCCAAGTCTCATTGCTGCCAGTGCCTGCGCATCGCTTCCAAGGCTCAGTTTCTCTCTGTCAAAATATACCTTACATGGTGCATTCTGGCATTGCAGATAAACCGTTCCATGCACTGCATCCTGATCTACTCTGCTGTCTGCATTGCTGTAAAGTACTGCAATTCCATTCTTGTTCTGAGCAGTCGATCTGTAAAAATGTTCCAGATTTTCTGTTGAAAGTGGTTTCAGTGAATCCGGATTTCCATTCAGAACCAGATCGCAGGTCTTGTCAAAAGGCCCGCTCTCACTTATCGATATCAGTAAAACGGTATCACCCTTACTCACAGTTCCTGCCATTGGAGTAACATTGGTGGAATTGATTCCTGTAAGTGTAAACCAGGCATATGTAGTACCGGTTGCTGCTGCCAGAAGAAGCAGAATCCACAACACAGCTTTTGAAAATGATTTTTTTAACTGATCAACTTCTGTATTCAAAGCCTTGCCTCCTTATTTTCAGGATTCTTTTACGGCTCCTGCAAAAGACACGGAAAGGTTCTTAAGTGTCTGGCTGCAAAGATTTCTGGTACAGTCCTCGTCACAGCCTTCCAGCCAGATATAGAGATCGATCTGTACCGGATCTCCTGCAGAACCATTCTTTCCGGTTGTTGTACATAATTTCAGTGAGCCTGACTTCAGACTGACAGTTCCTGTATTTTTGTCATATGTACAATAAGCCGCTGAGGTATATGGCGTAAAGGAGACGGTTGTTCCGTCTGTTTTGGTGCAGTCCAGTACATCTCCTTCCTTACCTGTTGCTGTATTGTATTCTGCCTCGGGGTTTTTCTTATCGCTGATTGCAAAAATATATTCTGCTTCTGTCGGCTGGTTCCTGCCTGCTTTGTGTACTACAAAACCTGCACGGATCGCGGAAGAAATCGGATTCTTCTCATCGCTATCCTCAAAGCCGATATCCGCAATATAAATATCGGTTGACTCCCCGTTGCTTTTAAGAAAAAGGCTTGTCTTGTAATAATCAGTATATGCACCCTTTCCAAACAGATTTGCCACCAGATTGGACTGATTCTCGGTTCCATTGGTAAAGCCAAGTACTTTCTGGAAACCGCCGCTGATCCTGTTGGTAGAAACCGGATTCAGCTGTCCGGAAAAGCTGTCCAGGACTGCGGCTGAACCATAGGTGCCATTATATGAATTGCTGATCTGCAGGTTTACGCCTGCGCCTGCTGCCATACGGACTTTTGTTGTATGGCGGCTGGTATTATATATATACCAGGCATATGTTGCTGATGCGGCTGCAAGCAATGCGATAAGCAGCGCAACTGTGCCTGTTCTTAATTTGCCTTTGAGCTGTTTTTTGTCTGATTTATTTACCTGTTCCATAACATTGGAAATTATGGACACCTCCCCTTCTTTCTACATGATAATCCCATTTATACACTATAATAGCACATTGATTTCCATTCAGCAATGCGTCAAGGCTACAGATTTTCGCATTTGTAGCGACAAAATTGAAAATTTTATTTGTTTTCCCGTATAAGAGAAAGAAAGACCTGGGTTCCACTGCTGAACAGAACTCAGGTCTTTCTTTATTTTTTATTTGATTAATTAACTATTACTTTACATCTGACAGATTTTCTGCCGGATGTAACGGTGATTGTTGCTGTGCCTTTACTTCTGGCAGTGATCTGTCCTTTACTGTTTACAATGGCTATTTTGGTATTACTGGATTTATAAGTGATTTTTTCTCCGCTGGTCAGTGGCTGAAGGACCGGTTTGAGTGTTGCTTTTTGATTTCTTTTTAGTTTCAGAGAAGTGGCAACGCCTGTGATCTTCGTGGTTTTTACAGTTGTTTTCTGTACTGTCACAGTGATATTCTTCTTCAGTCCGCTTCTCAGTGCTATGGTTATTATGGCCTTTCCACTTCTGGTTCCTGCCTGGATCGTGCAGGTTCCGTTGCTTCTTCCGTAAACTTTTGCAATATTCGTATTGCTGGATTTCCAGGATACGATGGAATCTCCTTTTGCAAGTCCTGAAACTCTCAGAAGTGTTGTTTTCTGGCTGGTTTTCAGGAGGATGCTGCTTATGTTTACTTTTATGGATGGTTTCAGTTTATTTCCGTAATTTCTTGTCTCTGTTTTGCCACAGGTGCTGCATTTGTGGGTCTGTTTTGCCGATGCCAGGGCAGTAGCCGCTGTTGTCGTTTTCCATGTTGTAAATTTATGTGCCACAACCGATACTTCCTGGTTCCTGGTTTTTCCGCATACTGTACAGGTAAATGTTTTTGTACCTTTCTTTGTACAGGTGCTTGCTTTTGTGATCTTTCCTTCATCCCAGGTGTGTGTATGTTCAACCTCAAGGGTCTTTGTGGCTCTGCAGACGTAAATTCTGCTCTGACTTGAGGAACTGTAGTACACAGAAATATATTCTCCTGCATCGTCCAGCGTCACACCCGATTTCTTATATATGTGTGTTGCAGAATATACCGACGCATCCGATGCTTCCTTGTCAAATTCCGGTGATTCTGAGGAATCGTATTTCTTTACTGCGGAATAGGTTCCGTCTTCTTTTGCGGTAAGTTTATAGATCTGGCTGGTGTCTGTAGAAATATTGGTTCTGTATACCCCCAGTTCGATGTTTTCTCCCTCCTTGACCTTCTGCGGAGAAATATACAGCGTATTATAGGAATCATAGTAATCATCCGAGATTTTGTACGGAACCTTAACTTCATCCAGCAGATGATTTTTGTCGGTTATGTTTTCCGGAAGTCCGGATGGATCTGCAGAGTTTACAAAGCATTTATCTGCTTCATTTATTTCCCATTCTCCTTTTACAGATACTCTGATCTTCTTTCCGGATTCTGCTGTTGCCCATACCTGTTTCGGCAGAATTGCTGCAACTTTTTTGATGCTTTCTATGTTATCCATCGTCTTATAAATAACATATTCTCTGGCATCTGCCGTCACACTCGTCACATAAGATGGCATTTCCTCTGTGATGTCCGCAAATCTGGTTGTATAACTGATCTGTGCCTCTGAACCTGTTGCTGCATCCTGAAGTCCCGTAATCTGCACCCGATAGCTGTCTGTATATCTGGAACCAGAATAATCAGAAGGCTGTACCATGTCGATCTCGACTCCTGATACTCTCAGTTTCCCGTTCTCCTTCGTGCATTCATAGGAATTTCCGGTGTTAAGGTTTGTGATCACTGCGGTTACTTTCGTGGAATCCGCAATTTTCAGTGTGTTTTTGTTTATTCGTACGGACCAGGCACTTGAAGACGGTGACACCAGCCGGGACGGCATATATCCTGGTGCCGGAAACGCACTGAACGGCAGGTCTGAAGTATTTCCAGATGCTACACCTGCTCCGATTGCAATGCCTCCGGAGAATCCGTACTGAACATCTGACAGAGAAGCTTCGATCAATGCATATCTGTGTCCTGTTGTATCCCATGACTGGGATCTGAGAGAATATCCCTCGTTCATCCAGCCTGTGATAGCTCCCTGAGGAGTATATCCTCTCGCAAGAATGTTATGTCTGCACGGAGCGCCTGCATTCCACATCTCGTCACTCATATCAGCCGGCTTGCTGGAATCACTCACCCAATGGCTGAATTCAAAATTACGAACGAGAGCCTGCACCTGAAGAGAATCCGAATGTGTGGAACTATTCTTCAGTGAATTCAGACCTGACAGCCAGCGATAGAAATTTGTCATTGCTGTCATCGCTGTATGTGTATCCTGGGTCAGCACTCCTGCCGCATATGGCGCGGAAGTAGAGCACGGTTCCTGATACCATGTGGAACTGTCTGAATTTGAATAAGTTGCTCCGGCATATCTTGCCTTTGCATATTCATCAGCAACCTCTTTTAAGGTTCTGCTTTTGAACGGTTCCATTTCGTCTGCATCGTATACGATTGTGTCCCCGGAAGAAAAAAGTTCTCCTACGCCATCTGAAAATAAGCTTTCTTCTTCACTGACAGGTGATTCTTCGGTTTCTGTATTTGTTTCCTCCACGCCCGCTTCTGTGTCCTCTTCGGTCACTTCCACCTGTTCTTCATCATCTTCGGTTTCTGAGATTTCTGATTCTCCATCCCAGGCCACATCCGCTTCAGGAGTTTCTGATTCATCCGCTTCATCCATCTGCGTAAATTCATCTTCCCAGGTTACATCTTCTGCATAAACAACAATTCCTGCCTGTGATACAGTCAATGTAACTGCCAGCAAAATCCCTATTATTTTTTTCTTCATTTTCACCCCTCCTGATGTTCTTTTTATCATTTTATCGTATTTTTTTATTTTCGTAAATTTAATGACAGATTTTTTTATTTTCGACAACTTTCACAATTCCGATTTTTCACATTTGTAAAAATTTACGATAAACTTTTACATAAAAAGTATCCAACCAAAAAGTTTCTGATTGAGTGCCTGCCATTATACCTGGATAAATTTTCAGTTTCGTTTCATGAAATGATAAATTATAACTCCGACTGCTGCAAGTACCGCAATTCCAGCAATCCAGAGGAGGGGATTCTGGCTTTTGGAAGATTTGCTGGTGGTTACAGTCTGGCCTGAAGTCTGAATATCGTCCTTCTCTGGCTGTCCGGTGGTCTCTGAATCTGGTGCATCGGTCGACTCTGGGCTCTCTGTCGATGCCGGTGTATTTGTTGGCTCCGGAGTTTCCGTCGGTGCTGATGTCTCTGTCGGTACCGGTGTGTCGGTTGCCTCTGGTATATCAGTCACTTCCGGTGCTTCCGTTGGTGTAACTGAATCTGCTGCTCCTGTTACGGACGGTACTGCTGGCACCTGTGGATTCTCTGTCGTTGAAGGTGCTGTCGATGGTGTGGCAGTATTTTCGGAAATTGCTGCCGCTGTGCCGGAATTTTCCGGTACCGGTGTCATATCCAGCAATTCTGTCCCGTCAGAGTTCTCATAAGTACCATGTTCCTTCGCCCATTCTTCTGTCTTCTCAAGATCTACCCAGCCTTCCTGGTCGTCGATCGTTGTAACACCCCAGTGACTTCCATCGACAAGTTCTGCATCCTCTGTGATATGAAGAGTCTCTCCATTCTGGATATCACGAACTCCTGGAACTTCACCGTATTTGATTCCCGGCCCCTGATAGAGTTTCTGACTTCCGTCCTCGGAGTAAGCTTTGACATCGTAATCTGCATTGTAATCCACATTGTCACTTCCTGCGATATACAGTTCGGAATCTATTGCTTCCTTGCGGGACTGTGCCGGCTTACAGTCATCGAGCGGCACGTATCCATGCATGCCATGGTATTCTGTATAGCCCCAGGTTCTGTTATTCTCCTTATCCTCTGTCTCGCCCTCGATATGTAAGGCTGTACCGTTCGGGATCTGACTGTCATTCAGCTTCGAAGAACTCAGATCCGGCAGAGAATATATGTCGATCCCTCCCGCTTTAGATTCTACGATCATGTAATAATCTGTCGTATAATCAGGATTTTGCTTCTCCTGCTGTACATCTGCCATAACATTTACGCTCATCAGGAATCCCATCAGAACGACCAGAAAACTTTTTATTATCTTTTTCATTTTATCTTCTCCTGTATGGTTTGGCTTTATCTACAAATTCTGTTTCTATCATACCATAGTGAAGTTCTAATGATAATCCTTTTTATCATAAAAAATGGGAATTTTTTCGACTTTTACAGGAAACTCTGTGGATAAAAAGGGACATCCCCGAAGAAATCCTCGGGGATGTCGTTTAATCATGGCATTTGATTAAAATCAGTTTAACAGTTTAATTTATTTATACAGAGGTCCGTAGTTCTTGCAAGCACGGAAGTCTGCACCTTCTTTATCCATTCCGAATGCATTCCATGCTGCCGGACGATAGATATCTTTTTCCGGAACGTTGTGCATGGATACCGGAATACGAAGCATTGAGCACATTGTGATCAGGTCAGCTCCGATATGTCCATAGGAGATAGCACCGTGGTTAGCTCCCCAGTTATTCATTACATCATAAGCTGTCTTGAACGGTCCTTCTTTGCCATCGCATCTTGGTGCGAACCATGTACATGGCCATGTGTAGTCTGTACGTTTCCAAAGTTTGTCAGATACTTCTTCCGGAAGGGCTACTGTCCATCCTTCTGCGATCTGCAGAACCGGTCCAAGTCCTTTAACAAGGTTCAGACGGATCATTGTTGCAGGCATCTGAGCTTTTGTTTCATAACGGCTGGAGTATCCGCCTCCACGGAAGTATCCGTTGTCAGCCATACACCATTCTGTGTTATCCATGATTGCTTTCTGGTCTTCTTCTGTGATATCCCACCACTGTTTCATAACAGCATTGCCGTTTTCGTCTTTTGCTTCGCCGTTAGCGTCAAGGCAGGCAGCACCGGAGTTGATCAGGTGAAGGAATCCTCCAGCTTCTTTGGCAACACCTTCAAGGTCATATCCTGTAGCTTTCTTAACTGCCTCAGGGCTCCAGTATGTACGAACGTCAGCAAAGATCTGAGCTCTGTTTGTAAGGAGTTTCATGAACATCATTCCAAGACCGTTGAGAACGTCGTTCTCTGTAGCAAGGATATACGGCTCACGAGCTCCGTTCCAGTCAAATGAAGTATTCAGCATTGCTTCTGCGAAGTCACCGTTCGGATAGAAGTCTGTCCACTGTCTCTGTCCCTGGAAACCAGCTGCCAGAGCGTTGTGTCCGATTGCTTCTTCAGAGAATGCAGGATCAAGGTTATCGCAGCCGTTCATCAGCTCTTTGATGATAACTGCCATCTTAACTACGAATTCAAACTGCTCTTCTTTCTTTTCTGGAGAGAACTGCAGTTCTTCCGGGTTCTTGTCCCAGCCGATCTTACATGTTTCTTTAGCCCATTTGAGAGCTTTTTCAAATTCTGCATGATCATAGATACCTTCTGTCATACGACGGATGATTTCTACCTCATCAACGGATTCAACACGCATTCCAAGATAGGATTCGATGAAATCGGAATCAATGATAGATCCGCCGATACCCATTGTAACGGAACCGATCTGCAGATAGGATTTTCCTCTCATGGAAGCTGCTGCAACTGCTGCACGTCCAAATCTGAGTAATTTTTCTTTAACGTCTTCCGGGATAGATGTATCATCAGCTTCCTGAACATCATGTCCATAGATACCGAATGCCGGAAGTCCCTTCTGTGCATGTGTAGCAAGAACGGATGCAAGATAAACTGCTCCAGGTCTCTCTGTTCCGTTGAATCCCCATACAGCTTTGATTGTCTGCGGATCCATATCCATTGTCTCTGCACCATAGCACCAGCAAGGTGTAACTGTAACTGTGATATCAACGCCTTCTTTGCGGAATTTATCAGCACATGCTGCACTCTCACCTACACGTCCGATTGTTGTATCAGCGATAACAACCTTAACCGGCTCACCGTTGGAATATTTTAAATTTTCTTCAAAAAGCTTTGCAGCGGACTTAGCCATGTTCATTGTCTGCTCTTCAAGAGATCCTCTTACGTCCAGGGCTCCTCTACGTCCATCAATTGTTGGTCTGATACCGATAACCGGATAGCTGCCTACTAATCTGCTCTTTGCCATGCTAAATTACCTCCATTATAAGTAATTGTCTATTGGGAGTTTCTGACAACAACTGTGAACAGTCCACAAAAAGCTCCCTTGTTTTCTATACTTCATAGTATACAATTGCCAAGTGATAATTACTTGTGTTATAATGGCAAAAAGTAGTACAATATTCACTTTTTTGACTGTAAATATGATTTTTTAGCAAAAACCATATAAGGAGGAGATTTTTTTGCATGATCTGGACCACAACGAAGACCGCCTGAGGGGAACTTATGAATTTCCATTTGAATTTCATCATATAGAACCGAATCACCCCCGCTATGTCATGTCCTATCACTGGCATGTCGAATATGAGATCATACGCATCCTGAAGGGTTCTCTCTCTGTCACTTTAGACGAAAAAAGCTTCACAGCAACAGCGGGAGATATCATTTTTATACACAGCGGCATCCTGCACAGCGGGATTCCCGAGGATTGTGTGTATCAGTGTATTGTTTTTGACGGAAATACTTTTCTGAAATATAATTCTGTCTGTTCAACCTATATGCAGAAAATTATTCATCAGGAAATCCTTATTTATCATCATTTCACCCCGGCATCTGAGGAAATCTGTGCCACTGTGAACAGTATTTTTGATGCTCTCTGGATGCGGCCATCCGGATATGAAATGACCGTTATTGGACAATTTTACCACTTTTTCGGTATTGTTTTTGGCAATCATTACTACCTGGAAAGCGTTACCAGAACGCGGCGTGATTACAAGCGTATCCTGCAGCTGAAACAGGTACTTGACTTTATCGAACACAACTATGCCTCCCCCCTTACTCTTCAGCAGCTTTCCTCTTCCGTATCCATGTCTCCGAAGTATTTCTGCAGATTTTTCTCTGAGATGACACATCAGACGCCGATGGATTATCTGAACCATCAGAGGATCGAGCAGGCGTGTTATCAGTTGTCGACTACGGATGATTCGATCACGGAGATCGCTTATCGGAATGGGTTCAATGATCTGAGCTACTTTATTCGAACATTCAAGAAGTACAAGGGGATGACGCCTGGGAAATATAAGCGTTCCTAACTCTATCTCATGATGTAACAAAACTCAGGGCACATAATAACCCTGAGTTTTACATTTTATATGAGTTCTTTTATCCTGATTTCGAATTCTTTGCCGTACTTCTCATATTTATGTTCTCCAACTCCCGTTACCTGGAGCATTCTTTCCTTATCTACTGGCTTCAGGATACACATGTGGATCAGTGTCTTGTCTGAAAATACCATATACGGCGGGATCTTCTCCCGGCGGGCGATCTCGGTGCGGAGTTCACGGAGTTTCTGGAAAAGCGGCTGGTCTTCTTCGGTGAGTCCGCTGACCGGTGCTTTGCGTTTCCGGGATAGCTTTTCTTTTGGTTTCTTTTCCTGTTCTTTTGGAAGTTTCATCTGTATCGTACTGTCCTGCGCCAAAAGTTCACCGATCCGCGGGCCAAACTTCACGATCGTATAGCCGTCGTCTGAGAGCCGCAGGTAATCCTGCACCAGAAGTTCGTTGAAGATCTGGCGCAGACGATAGGCCGGGACTTTGGAGAGTTTTCCATAGGAAGGATTTTCTTCCATATGGTATTGTCGGATCTTGGCAGTATTTGCGCCGTGCAAGGTGTCCAGGATCACATTCACACCGTATCTCTGATGACTGCTGTTGATGCACTCCGCGATTGCTTTTGCCTCTTCGGTGACATCTTTTTCTTCGAATTCTGTCAGGCAGTTGGAACAGTTTCCGCAGTAGGCTGCACCGTATTCTCCGAAATATCTCAGAATATAGGACCGCAGACAGTCATGTGTGAAGCAGTAAAAAGTCATCTGCCGCAGTCGCTCTTCATCGCGCTGCATGACCAGTTCCTGTGTAGCATCATCCAGTTCCTCATTGTCCTGATTATTTTCAATGAAAAAGCGATTTGTGATTACATCCTGTCCACTGTACAGAAGGATGCATTTTGACGGCTCTCCGTCACGTCCTGCCCTTCCTGCCTCCTGGTAATAACTTTCCATGTTTTTCGGCATATTGTAGTGGATGACGTAGCGGACATCCGGCTTATCGATTCCCATTCCGAACGCATTTGTCGCCACCATGATCGGACTGCGGTCATAGATAAAATCATCCTGATTGATGCGTCGTTCTTCATCGGAAAGTCCGGCATGATAACGCGTCGCGCGGAATCCGTCCCGGATCAGTTTCCCACAGACTTCTTCCACCAGTTTTCTGGTCAGGCAGTAGATGATCCCGCTCTCGTCCGGGTGCTGCTCTATGTAATTCTTCACTTCTGCGTATTTATCTTTCGGTGATTCTACCTGAAAAAAGAGATTGCTCCTGTCAAATCCAGTAGTCACGACATAAGGTGTCTTAAGCATAAGGATATTCTGGATATCATCCCTGACTTCTTTCGTTGCAGTCGCCGTAAATGCTGCCACGACCGGGCGCTTCGGAAGTTTCTCAATAAATTCTGTGATCTTGAGATAACTTGGCCGGAAATCCTGTCCCCACTGTGAAACGCAGTGTGCCTCATCCACAGCAACCATCGCGATATCTGCATTCACCGCAAATGAAAGGAACGAATCTGTCAGAAGCCGCTCCGGTGCCACGTAGATGATCGGATATCTTCCCTCTACTGCCAGTGACAAAGCCTTGTAATACTGTCCCTGCGTCAGTGAACTGTTGAGATATGCCGCGTGGACACCCGCCTCATTCAACGCCCGCACCTGATCTTTCATGAGAGAGATCAGCGGGGAAATGACCAGCGTGATCCCCGGAAAGATCAATGCCGGGATCTGATAGCACAAAGATTTCCCTGCACCTGTCGGCATCACGCCAAGCACATCCCTGCCTGAGATCAGCTCATCTATCACCTGTTCCTGTCCCTCACGGAAGGTATCATATCCAAAATATCTTTTTAAAATGTCATATTTCTCGTCTGTCATCAATTCAATTACTCTCTTTCCTGCCTTGTCTGCTTATGAAGTTTTTCTCATAAAAAAAGAACCTGTTTCCTGTACATCATTGAAACAGATTCTTTTCCTTATGTCAAACATTTATTTACAGTACTTCATTCAGGACAGATAATCCATACTCTGCCAGGCTGTGATCCTCCTCACCGGTTCCTCCGCTGATTCCCAGGCCTCCGATGATCGTATCTCCAACCTTAAGTGGTACACCGCCGCCAAAGATCACGATCCTGCCGCCATCCATCTTGTCTACGCCGTAAAAAGTTCCTCCCGGCTGTGCCAGGATACTGAGTTCCTTCGTAGACATCTTGACTGCGACTGCTGTGTAGGCTTTCTTGGTGGCTACATCAAAACTTACAAGGAATGCTCCGTCCATGACATGGACTGCGATCGGATTTCCATCCGGACCGCAGACCGCGATCACCGCTTTCTTGCCACGACGCGCTGCTTCCTGTTCGATTTTGTCTATCAGGCGCTTTGCGCTGTCCAGAGTGATCCGTCCCTGGATTCCCATTCGTTTGAGAACTTCCTGGATCACTGCCTCGCTTGTCGCCGGAGTCTGTACTGCTGCCACTGGTTCTGCCTCTTTTCCACCGGAAGGTCTGCTTTCTTCCTGGTTTTGTACCGGCTGCTCTGTGGTTTCTGTATATCTGGCCATGATATACAGATAATCACTCAGACGGTTCATGTATTTCTTTGCGCCGTTGTCTGCTCCGAATTTCACACTGACAGCTGCCAGATCACGCTCCGCTCTCCTTGCAACTGCCCTTGCGATATCCAGTTCTGCTGACAGACGGCTGCTGCCCGGAAGGATATTTTCTTCCTTCGGGCAGCTGAACAGGCCATCCAGACGATCGATCTCGTCTTCAAGCTGTCCTGTCTGATCATCTTCTGTCCTGAACTCTCTGTTAAAAGGATCTGCCACGCCTGATACGATCGTATTCAGATTCTTCTGGATATCCTCAAGAAAGTGGATATCCTCAGCTTTATCCATCATGGTCTTGATAAGTCCAAGATGACTGGTCAGCTCATCAATCGTTCCTACCAGTTGAATACGGTCATCTGACTTGGAGACATTTTTTGTACGGACAAGGTTCGTAGTCCCCTTGTCACCGTTTGTTGTATAAATGCTCATCTCGGCATCTCCTGTGTCATCGTAACTGTTCAGTACCCTCACAGTTACGAGTCAAAACGCATTCCAAATCACCTTCGGTGATAGCATTTTGCCTTGTATGTCTCGGGATTTTGGCAAAAACATGGCAAAATACCTTGCGGGATACTATCTGCTGAACAGTTACTGTTATTTTATCTATTTAGAAGGACCAAAGTTTGGTGTAGATCTTGATGATATCTTCTTTGGTCGGTGTTCGTGGGTTCGTTGGTGTGCAGGCATCCGCAAGTGCCGCCTCAGCCATCTTATCCACTGCTGCAAAATATGCATCTGGAGTGATGGTACCAAGCTCCTGGATAGTCATCGGAATATTCATTTCCTTCTGCATGAACTGGATCCAGTTCACAAGAGAACGTACACTCATAACCTGGTTGTAATTGCTCAGTCCCAGGATGTGTGCAACTGACGCATATCGTTCTACTGCAGGAAGATATGTCTTCTGGCTTCTGCTTCTCTTGTTGATGTTCGCATTGAATTCCACAATGTGAGGAAGGAGCATCGCGTTTGCTCTTCCGTGAGGAATATGGAACATCGCACCAAGCTGATGGGCCATGCTGTGTGTGATACCAAGTCCCGCTGTGTTAAAGGAAAGTCCTGCCAGACAGGAGGCCACGTGCATCTTCTGTCTTGCGTGCATATCACTTCCGTCGAGATATGCTCTGAGGAGGAATACTCCGCAGATTTCCATTGCTTTCTCTGCGAGTGCTGCTGAGAATTCGTTATGTCCGGTACTTACATAGGATTCCAGTGCATGTGTGAACACATCCATTCCTGTATCTGCTGTAATCGCCGGAGGTACGCTCTTAACAAGCTCTGCATCCAGAATCGCTTCATCAGCTGTCAGGCTGTCAGAAACCAGTGGGTATTTAACTTTTGCTTCGGTATCATTTACAACTGCAAAAGAAGTTACTTCTGATCCTGTTCCACTTGTGGTCGGAATTGCGATCAGTCCAACCTCGCCGTAATGGTTGATCTTCAGGGCAAACTCACGGATTGCCTTGGAAGAGTCAATTGCAGAACCACCGCCAACTGCGATGATTGCTTCCGGCTGATAGCTCAGGAATTTCTTAACTCCGTCTGCGATTTTGTTGACCGGTGCATCCGGTACAACGTTATGGAAAATATCATATTCCTTACCAGCTTTTTCCAGAGGTCTGGTAATCAGATCAATCATTTTGCTCTGCACTACAAATGGGTCTGTAATGATCAGAACTCTTTTGTATGGAATGTTCTCAAGACGTTCCAGTGCATTCTCTCCAAAATGAATCGCTGTTTTCATTTCAAAGGTCTTCATATCTGTTGCTCCCTTTCTATGGCTGCATGTCAGGATAGAGACATTTTACGCCTGCATCTTTGAAATAACCCATCCATTTGTCTGATGGTTTCCTGTCCGTTACAACCACATCTACATCCCGCAGTTTTCCTGCTACAGAAAAAGCGGTCTGATCAAATTTTGTGCTGTCTACAACCAGAATCTTCTCACGCCCTGATGCGATCATGGCTTTTTTTGTTGTGCCAAAGGATTCCTTTGATTCCATGATTCCCCACTCATGATCCAGTGCCTTGCAGGAGATAATGACCTTGTCTACATAATAGGACCGGATCGACTCCTCTGTTCTGGAGCCCAGGAATGCAAGATATCCTTCTTTCATGACACCTCCGGTTGAAATAATATTCCAGCCGGATACGTCAGAAAGTTCAAGAAGAATCTCCATGGAATTTGTGATTACAGTGAGACGCTCTTTCTCCTTAAGTGCTTTTGCTACAAAGACAGCTGTGGTACTTGCATCAAGAAAAATGTGGTCTCCCTCCTGCACCAGAGAGGCGGCAATCTCCGCCATTTTTTGTTTTCCGCTTACGTTCTGGTTTTTGCGGATATTGAAGGGCAAATCGATACTTACATCCTCGTTTATGACTGCACCGCCATAGCTTTTGATAGCAAGCCCTTCCTTTTCGAGCTTGTCAAGATCGCGGCGGATCGTTTCTTCTGAAACTTCGTAGAGCTGACTGAGTTCGCTTACTACGACCTTCTTTTCTGTCTGAAGTTTCTCCAGAATTAAATTCCGTCTTTCTAATGCCAGCATTTACTTTGCCCCCTTTTGAGAACATTTATTTTTTATAAAAGAGAATCCATCATTCGTTTATCCGGATGTGCAATGACAGATGAATCCAGGTACATACCTTTTTCTGCCACGAATTCTTTTGCTTTCTCGATGGAAGCTTCTACTGCTGAAACTTCTCCTGTAAGAAGCATGTAGGATTTTCCACACATACCTTTTGCGATACGAAGTTCGATAACGTCTACGATCGCAGTCTTGGCTGCCTGGTCTGCTGCTTCGATAATGGAAGCGGCATCATATGTCTCCAGAATTCCCAGAGCACTGATTCCTTCTACCTGTGTTGTTCCATACATTGCCGGGAAAAGGGATTCGTGCGGGTTACCAAGTACAAAGCTGTCGATACATTTGTCCTCATATGTGGTTACTGCTGCGTCAACAGCGGCTTTTACTGCACTTAAATCGCCTGTGATAATTGCAATATATTTTCCCGGACATACGGTCTGTGCCTCGACGATCTCTACATCAGAGGTCTTTACCATGGTATCTGCTGCTGTGATACCTGTGGCAGTCGTTTTAAATTCAATCATTCCGATTGCTTTACTCATGTTCTGCACGTCCTTTCTACTTTGCTGCGATTATGATATGGCGATCTGTTACTTCAGTTACTCTTCCTGAGATACTTGCATGGATGCTTACGCTTAATCCGTCAGCATGCTGCGCGATCATCTGTCCCTTTGTTACTGTGTCGCCTGTTTTCACAATTGCCTGTGCCGGTGCTCCGATATGCTGGCTCAGAAGGATCTTAACCTTGGATACCGGAACTACGTTCTCGTCCATCGGTGCGTCCTTGTCGTATTTTGTCAGTCCTAAACGGGCCATCAGACGTTCTTCCGGAACCTTGCGATATTCTCTTGAAGGTTTAACCGGTACCGGCTGAACTCCCTGAGGAGGTCTGATACCTGCTTTACGAAGTCCGCCCTTCATGTCTGCAAGAAGTGATCTTGGTGCAAGACTCTGCGGGCAGGCATACATTTCGCATACACCGCAGGAACTGCAGAATGCGGAATTGATGTATGGATTTACATCTCTGAAATCTCCGGCAGATGCTGCTCTCATAAAGCGTGCCGGGTCGATCGGGTGTCCGAGGTTATGTCTCGGGCAAAGGTCTGTACAGGTATTACACTGGCAGCAAATAGATGCTGCACGTTTTAAGTCGATTGCTGAAGTTCTTCTTTTCTTCATGACGATCTGATGATCGTGTGGAAGAACGAGAACTGCGTTTGTTGTTTTGGTCACCGGATCTGATCCGTTGCCAATGCGTCCCATCATCGGTCCGCCTACAAAATAAACAGGATCTTTTGTGGTAATGTCACCAGCCTGTGCTACTACTTCATCCAGTGTACAGCCCAGCGGAACCTTGACTGTTACAGGATGACCGACTTCTGCTACTACAGACACGTATTTCTCTGTTACAGGCTTCTGTGATGTCACTGCCTGATATACATTGTAGATCGTCTCTACGTTGAATACAATGACGCCCTGCTCAATCGGCAGTCCGCCAGGTCTGCAAACACGTCCTGTAGCTTCATAGATCAGCACAACTTCATCGCCCATCGGATACACTTCATCAAGAAGATGGATCTTCAGGCCGGGGAATTCCTCAATGTGCTGCTGCAGTGCCTTGATCGTCTGAACATAGGATTTCTTGATTCCGATGATTGCCTGTGAAGCACCAACGGTTTCCATAACCATATGGAAAGTTTTCATGATCTCATATGCATGTTTTTCAAGTAACTGTCTGTGAAGTTTCAGCAATGGTTCACATTCTGCACAGTTCATAAGAATTGTGTCCGCCTTGTCAGTAAGCTTGGCGTATGTCGGGAAACCGGCTCCACCTGCACCTACGACGCCACTGTCCTGTATAATTTTCTGTAAATCTTTGATTTCCATGGCGTTACTCCAATCCTGCACCATCATCGATGATTCCGACGATTGCGGCATCGATCGGTGCTGTTTCTTCACCGCAGCCAATCCTTGCTGCGCTTCCTTGTGCCACCAATACATATTCCCCGATTCCTGCGCCGATGATATCGATCGCAACGATCTGGGATAAGTCAGTTTTCATATGATGCACCGGCTCCACAATCATGAATTTCTGTCCTATTAACTTGTCACTCTTCCGCGTGGAAACCACGCTTCCAACTACTTTACCTACTATCATGTGTGTGCCTCCGCATTATTATATAATCCCCTAATGCCGGTGGCATACGCCACCGGCTGATCCAGGAGATTCGTATTTACTTTATGATGGTAACTGTATTGCCTGTGGCAATCTTTGCTGCATTCGCTTCATCTGTATCAATGTGCATTTCCAGTGTAAAGCTGTCGTCTACACGGATCGCAACATGATTGAAAATAGTTCCGCGCTCGTTATCTGCCTTGACAGAAACGATATCACCGTTCTTGACACCGGCTGCCTGTGCATCCTTAGGAGACATATGGATGTGACGCATAGCCACGATACATCCCTCTTTGAGATAGATGGCGCCCTTCGGTCCAACGATCGCGATCGGTGCGCTTCCTGCAATGTCACCGGACATACGTACCGGAACATTCATTCCAAGTTTGATGGCATCTGTTGCTGATACCTCAACCTGTGTTGCACTGCGGACCGGTCCGAGTACACGGACGTTCTCGATCGCACGGAGTTTCAGACCAATAATCGTAACAGTTTCGTTTGATGCGAACTGTCCGCCCATCAGATCTTTCTTCTTGGTGAGCTGATATCCAGGTCCGAATAATGTCTCTACGTGCTCTTGTGTCAGGTGAACGTGTCTTGCGGAAACTCCGATCGGAACCATGAAGCCATTGCCTTTTTCTTCTGACTGATTGATGGCGTCAATGACCATCTTTGTGATCAGTTCGATATTCTTTGATTCCAAGATTACACCTGCTTTCTTCCGTTTTCAGGATCTTTGGTTATTTGATTGACGGAAGGATTTTTTCTACGTCTGTGTGTGGTCTCGGGATTACGTGTGTAGCAACGAGTTCTCCAAGTCTGGATGCTGCTGCGCTTCCGCTCTCTACTGCAGATTTAACAGCTCCTACGTCTCCACGTACCATAACTGTTACCAGTCCGGATCCGATCTTCTCTGTTCCTACAAGTGCAACGTTAGCTGCTTTGCACATCTGGTCTGCTGCTTCGATAGCTGCTGTAAGTCCTCTGGTTTCTACCATTCCTAATGCTTCCTGTGTCATGATCATATCCTCCTTATGGATAAATAAAAATTAATTCTGGTTACTGTTCACTTCGTTCACAGCAACTTGGTCAAAATGCATTCCAAATCACCTACGGTGATAGCATTTTGCCCTGCATGTCTCGGGATTTTGCCATATTCATGGCAAAACACCTCGCGGGATATTCCCTATAAACAGTAACTAATTGTCTGCTACTTCCTGTGTTTTCTTCTTCCATCGGCTCGCACTCAGCTCTACGAGTTTGACGATCTCCTCGTGTGGCCGTGCGATTACTGCATAACTTGCCGGTTTCTTAATCGCGCCTGCAACGGCAGCTTCAACTGCTTCATTTACTGCCGATACATCGCCCTGTATGATAAGAGTTACCAGTCGTCCGCCCAGCTTACGTTCCCATGACGCCAGCTCAACGTCTGCAGTTTTGCACATGATATCGAGCGCATTGATCGCAGCTACGACACCTGTGATCTCAATAAAACCATATGCTTTATTCATGAGCGAACTCCTTTTGACTGATCTGTATGTATTCTGCTAAGATCAGATCTTTGGAAGAATTTTTTCTACGTCTGTGTGTGGTCTCGGGATTACGTGAGTAGCTACCAGCTCTCCAAGTCTGGATGCTGCTGCGCTTCCGCTCTCTACTGCTGCTTTGACAGCTCCTACATCACCACGTACCATAACTGTTACCAGTCCGGATCCGATCTTCTCAGTTCCTACCAGTGCAACTTCTGCTGCCTTTGTCATTGCATCGGCTGCCTCGATTGCAGCTGTCAGTCCTCTGGTCTCTACCATTCCTAAAGCTTCCTGTGCCATGATTTCTTCCTCCTGAATCATCTGTTTAATTAATTACTGTACCAGGATCTAAGCTGCGTCAGCTTTTATCCAGGGCGCTGATTTTCAGCATCTTGACCGTATCCTCTGTCGGATTCGGTATTACGTAGTGCTGCACTACACCAGTTCTCCGGTTTGCTTCTGCCATTCCTGCTTCCACAGCTGCGGTAACATCCTCAACGCTTCCACGGAATTTGATGCATACCAGAAGCGGTACTGGCAGGCTGTCAGCATTTGCAGGTTTGTTCTTGTCGAACACCTCCAGGCGGACATTGGCTGCCTTGCAACCTGCATCTGCCGCTACAAAGGCTGTTGCCAGCCCAAATACTTCCAAAATTCCTACAGCTTCTGCCATTTTGCTTCTCCTTTATTTCCGGATTATTTATTAATGATCGCGATCTTAAGACCTGTCATTGCAAGGTTTGTCTGATGTGCCTCATTGATCTGCTCAAGCGGGAATCTGTCTGTGATAAGATCAGACATCGGAAGTCCGATAGCTTTTGCTCTCTTGAGGAAATCAAATGTTGTTGCATAATCTCTCAGTGTGTATACCCAGGAACCAACCAGGTTGATTTCTTTGGAACACAGATCGAAGTGCGGGTTGATTGTTGCATCTCCACCATTGATGAAGAAACCAAGCTCGCAAAGTCCACCGCCGTTGCGGATGAATTTGTAGATATTTGCATGAGCGTGCGGGTTTCCTGTACACTGGAATGCAAAATCTGCAAGATGTCCGCCCTGAGCTTCTTTAACAGCTTCTGTAAGAGCTTCAATGCCTTTGTACTGTGTAAAGTCAACGGATACTTCAGCACCCATCTTCTTAGCGAAATCAAGACGTTTTGCATTTCCGTCTACTGCACAGATGTTTTCGATACCCATGGTACGAAGGATAGCGATACAGATAAGACCGATCGGTCCACATCCCTGAACAACAACTCTTGAGTTGAATTTAAGGATTCCTGTTGTTTTTGCTCTTTCTACTGCATGGATAAGTACTGCACATGGCTCGATCAGGATACGGGAATCCAGATCCAGATCACTTACGTTGAAGAATGTAGATCCAAAAGATCCTCCTCTGATCAGGATGTAATCAGAGAACCATCCGTTAAGATGTACATCATCATCCGGAAGAAGTCCGTATACATCTGCTCCACCAACATTTTTCTTGTTGAGGTCGAACATTGTGATTTCCGGATCATCCTTGAAGATCATACATGTAACAACTTTATCGCCGACTTTAACTGGTTTTCCAGCTGTATCAACTTTAACGTTTTTACCCATTTTTACGATCTCACCAGTTCCCTCATGTCCAAGAGCTACAGGGATCAGACCGAATGGGTCTCTCTTGAATTCGTGTGCGTCAGTTCCGCAGATACCGCATCCTTCTACTTTAACAAGGATATCGTCATCTCCAACTTCCGGCATCGGGAATTCTTTGATTTCATAGTGTTCCAGAGCTGTCAGCATTGCAACATGAGCTGTTTTCGGGATTACCGGATCAGCTGTCGGTGCTGCCGGAGCCTGAGCTGCCGGTGCTGCTGTCTGAGCCGGTGCATTTCCGGTCATTCCGGAAAGAACCTGTTTTACGATTTCTTCAATATTTACGTTATTCATATCCATTTTAATATTTCCTCCTGATTAGCGAATGCAAAGGCTGTCTGACATTACGCAGCGTCTTCTCTTGGTAAAGGTGCTTGCACTTGTAAGACCTTCTCCTGTACGGCTTGCGATTGTGAATGTACAGTAACCTTCTCCACCGAATCCAAGTGCAGAATAGGACGGGCCGTTCTTAACAAGGATTGCTGTGTCGATTGCTTTCGCATATTTGGTAATGTTATCAACATTCTTGGAATGGATGTGTGCTGAGTGACGGTTGCCATGTTCAAGCCATACAGCCTGTTCTACAGCATCATCAAAATCTTTGGCTCTTACAATACCAAGGATTGGCATCATAAGCTCTGTTGTGATAAGCGGATGTTCCTTCGGTCCTTCGAAGATGATGCAGCGGATATTTGCCGGTGCGTTTACTCCGATCATGGAAAGAAGGGTCTTTGCATCACGACCTACACATTTACGGTTCAGTTTACCGCCTGCCAGAACAACTTCTGTTAATTTGTCCTGTTCTTCTTTGGAAGCCAGGTAGCAGTCGTTTTCTGTCAGCATGTAGTGCATCAGTTCATCTACTACAGAAGATACTGCAACAACTTCCTTCTCTGCGATACATGGAAGGTTGTTATCAAATGTACATCCGTTTACGATGTCCTGTGCCGCCTTACGGATATCAGCTGTTTCATCAACAACTGCCGGCGGGTTTCCTGCTCCGGCTCCGATTCCTCTCTTACCGGAAGAAAGAACTGCGGTTACAACGCCAGGGCCGCCTGTTGCTGCGATCAGCGGGATATCTTTATGTTTCATCATGATATTGCTTGTTTCAAGGGTAGGCTTCTCAACTGTTACTGCAATGTTGTCCGGTCCGCCTGCTTCAAGAGAAGCTTCGTTTACCAGGTTGATTGCAAAGATAGAAGTCTTGATAGCAGCCGGATGCGGGTTGAATACTACTGTATTTCCGCCAGCCAGCATACCGATTGTATTGCAGAGTACTGTTTCACTTGGGTTGGTACATGGTGTGATCGCACCGATTACACCGAATGGTCCCATTTCGATCAGTGTCAGTCCTCTGTCTCCTGACCATGCAGTTGTTGTGATGTCCTCTGTACCAGGTGTCTTGTCTGCTACCAGATGATGTTTGAGGATTTTGTCTCCCACATTACCCATTCCGGTTTCGTCAACGCCCATACGAGCCATAACTTCTGCATTTTCTTTGATTTTTTTACGGATGCAGGTGATGATTTTTTCTCTCTGATCCATGGACATTTTCTTAACGATCAGTTCTGCTTTCTTGGCAGCTTCGATCGCATCGTTCATTTCTTTGAAAACGCCATGTTTTCCTGTCGGAGCATCTGCAATCTGCATTTTTGCCATTACTTCCTGTACAATATCCTGTACCATGCTCTCACTAATTGGCATGAGATTGTCCTCCTTTAATGTCTACCGGTTATCTGACCGTAAATTATTTCAGGCCAAGCTGTGCCATAACCTGTTTTGTGATGTTTGCAACCAGTTCTGCATCTGCGTTAGCTGCCGGTGCTGCTGTAGTAGTTTCTGCTGCCGGTGCTGCTCCGCCTACGAAATCATACTGATATCCTGGGAACTGTTTGTATTCTTCGTTGTGGCATGCTCCACCGCAGTTGTGGCAGTTTACGCCGTCTTTGTTCTGGCAGAGGTTTGCAGGATGTTTACCAGGCATACCGAATTTACGACGGATCTCATACAGTTTCTTGATGTTTTCTTTGTCGAATTCCTTCGGTCCGCCAAGGAGTTTGCTCTGATACAGAAGCTGTGCGTAGAATTCTACGGATTCCATCTTCATGTATGCAGCGTTCAGGTCTGTGCTCCATGTAAGAGCTCCGTGGTTCTCAAGAAGAACTGCGTCGAAGTATGGCAGATATTTCTCAAGGTTGTCCGGAATCTCCATTGTGGAAGGTGTACCGTACTCAGCGATCGGAACGCATCCAAGAGCGATAACAGCTTCTGGCATGATCGGCTGTGTAAGCGGGATACCAGCGATAGCGAAGGATGTTGCATAGATCGGATGAGCATGTACAACAGATCCTACGTCTGGTCTCTTCTGATATACTCTCATGTGCATTTTAATCTCAGAAGATGGTTTGAATCCCGGGTTAGCCTGGATTACGTTACCCTGAGCATCTACTTTACAGATGAACTCTGGTGTCATGAATCCTTTGGATACACCTGTTGGTGTGCAGAGGAATTCGTTGTCGTTCAGTTTTACGGAAATGTTTCCGTCGTTTGCTGCAACCATGTTACGGTTGTAGATACGTCTTCCGATGTCACAGATTTGTTTTTTGATTTCAAATTCGTTTACCATGCTTATTTTCCTCCTAAAGCAGTGTGGTTTGCCGTACCCTGGGGGCGATTAGGATAACCCTCAGGGCATAGCTTGGGTTTTGTTTTATTTCTAAGAAGATTTTACTCCTCATAACCTGGATTGTCAAGAAATTATCGTTGTTTTATGTTGTTTTTATTGTTTCTTGAATGTTGTTTTTGTTGTTTTTCGCAACATAACTTTATTGTCCTCAGCCGCCGATCTGAACGTGCAGGGAGCTTACTGCCTCTGCCGCTCTCTTGAGGGTATTCATCTCCTCTGCGGTCGGTGGAAGGATGCCATCCATCAGATATTCTCTGCCAAGTCCGGTGTACTTATCCTGTCCGAGACGGTGATACGGAAGCAGGTGAAGCTGCTCTACTCCGGGCAGGTTATTCGCAAAGGATGCGATTCCCTGGATCTCCTCTACCGTCGCATTGAACGTCGGAATAACCGGAACTCGGATGATCAGCTTGCATTTGCCGGAAAGTGCAACCTTACGGGCATTTTCCATCATCAGATCATTCGGGCGACCAGTGAATTCCTTATGTTTTGCCGGATTGGTATGCTTCATATCCATCAGATACAGATCAAGATATGGAAGGATTTCCTCGATCACCTCAAACGGTGCACATGCCATGCTCTCCAGGGCGGTGTTGATTCCCCGCTCCTTGGCAGCTCTGAGAAGGTCTCTCGCGAACTCCGGCTGGCAGAGGCTCTCACCTCCGGAGAGGGTCAGGCCGCCGCCGGAACGCCGGTAGTACGGGCGATCCTGTTCAACCACCTGGATCATCTCTTCTACTGTAACATCTCTGCCGATCACCTTGTCCTCACCGAGGACTTTCATGGTCTGGATCTTGTATTCCTGTGATTCCGGATTACAGCACCAGCGGCAGCGGAGCACGCAGCCCTTCAGAAAGACGATCGTACGGATCCCCGGGCCATCGTGGATCGAATATCTCTGGATATCAAAAATACGACCTTTTGTCTGTAAATAATCCATAATATCTTCCTTTTAGAAGCCCTGCTCTGTTCTTCTGATTATATCATCCTGAAGAGAACGGGAAAGTGTTGTAAACAGTGCACTGTAGCCTGCAACACGTACAACCAGATGAGAATATTTCTCCGGATGTTTCTGCGCGTCGAGAAGAGTCTCACGGTCAACAACGTTGAACTGCATATGCATTCCCTTCTGATCAAAGAAGGTCTGGATCAGGGAAACAAACTTCTCCAGTCCTTCCCTTCCTGCCAGTGCTGACGGATGGAATTTCTGGTTGAACAGTGTTCCGTTAGATACGATGAAGTGATCCAGTCTGGAAACGGAAGTTGCTGCCGCTGTCGGTCCCTTGACATCCTTGCCTGCGGATGGAGAAACGCCATCTGCAACCGGTGTATGTGCATAACGGCCATCCGGTGTTGCACCTGTCTGTCCACCAAGCGGTACGTTTGCTGATACCGGATAAAGACCTGCCTGATACTGTCCTCCACGTGGATTGTGGTATTTCTGCATCGGGCGTGTGTATGTATAAGCTACGTCTCTTGCAAAATAGTCAACATCGTCGATCGCATTTCCGTATTTCGGAACTTCGTCGATCATGTGATGGATCTCTGTGAATCTGCGAAGCTGCTCCTCTGTAGGTTTCAGTCTCATGACTGTTGTAAGGACTGCTTTGGCTGTGTCTTCTGTAACATTCATGCCGCCGTCCTGCATTCCCTTGAGGATCATCTCGGAGATATCTTTGACTGACTGCTCATCAAGTCCTTTGTCATAGTTCCATGCAAGAGCTTCTTTGTATTCTTCCATGGAAACTTTCTTGTCTTCGTATACAAGTTTGCGGATCGCATACAGGGAATCTGCCATATTTGCGATACCGAAGCCCTGCGGTCCTGTGAAGTTGTAGATCGCGCCGCCTTCCTGAACGGAAATTCCTCTGCTGATGCAGTCATCTACCATACAGGATTCAAATGGAAGCGGTACACGTTCTGCGTGTGCAACGTCGATCGCATTATCTGCATTTACAAGAAGGGAAATACAGTATTCCATCTGTTTCTTGTATGCGTCATAAAATTCCTCGAAGGTTGTCATCTTGGTGACATCGCCTGTCTGGATACCAACAAGCTCGCCCTTGTCCATACCATTGGAGAATACGAGTTCCAGCGGGCGGCACATATTGAAGAATGCTGCGTCATGCCATCCATCTGTCTTGCCGGCTTTCTGCGGTTCTACACATCCGATGATGTTGTATTCTCTGGCATCTGCAAGAGTCAGTCCTCTGTTCAGAAGTGCCGGGATGATAACTTCATCATTATAGTAGGCCGGAAGTCCGATACCTGTTCTTGTAAGCTCGGCTGCCTTGATCAGCAGTTCGTGCGGGGAGCCATTCCATACACGGATGGAAAGGGAAGGCATCGGCAGGTGTACATGCATAGATGCAAGGATACACATAACAGAAAGGTCATTGGTAACATCATTTCCGTCCTTGTCCTGACCACCGACGATCAGGTTCTGGAAAAGGCTGTATCCTGCAAATCCCTCTGCGGAAGCTGCATCACGGACTTTGTTGAGGTCATTCAATTTGACCCAGATACAGTCAAGAAGTTCCTGTGCGGATTCTCTTGTGATGATGCCCTTGTCAAGATCTGCCTTATAATAAGGATACATATACTGGTCAAAACGTCCAGGGGAAATGGAATGTCCGCTGGATTCAACCTGAAGGAGCTGCTGTACAAACCAGAAGGACTGGCATGCTTCATAGAAGCTTGTTGCTCCATTTGCCGGAACACGGCTGCAGTTCTGTGAGATCTGCAGAAGTTCCTGTTTACGTACAGGATCGGTACACTCTGCTGCCATCTGGGACGCAAGCTCTGCATAACGCTCTGCGTATTCGATGACTGCCTGGCAGGAAAGGATGACTGCCTTAAGAAAATGTGATTTCTTGACGTAATTGCCGTCTCCAACCTGACATCTGTCGAGTTCTGCCTGTGCTTTGTCGATGATTCCCTTGTAACCGATTGCAAGAACTTCTTCATATTTAACAGTTACATGTCCGACACCGTTGTAAAAATAGTTGCCTGGTGTAAAAATATTGTGTTCGATTGCTCTGATTGCTTCCGGCGCCATGTAGGAGGTTGCAAGTTCGCTGGAGGTTTTGCCCTTCCAGTATTTATGTACTTCTCTTAACTCCTGCTTGGTCTCCTCAGCAATGTAAAACGGGTCTGCGCTCCTCGTTTCAACCGTATCCAGTTCATCCTCCAGCCACTGGTAGGAAAATTCCGGGAAAGTCTGACATCCTCGCGGTGCGATCGTGCTGCTTCCAACAATCAGTTCGTTGTCACGGATGATGATCGGGATATTACGGAGAATGTGGGCAAAAGCTTCTGCACGTCTGGTGATCGTAGGCTGTCCCTCTGTGGCCTTGTACGATTCTGTGATAAGCTTCGCCCTTGCAGATTCGATAACCGGCATGTGGGCATAAAGTGCCTCAACCAGTTTCGGAATTCTGGATGACTTTGGAATATCTGTGGTATTAAACATCTCCACGTCTCCTTTCTTATGGTGTCTCAAACGCCATATCTCATATGTATCAGCGGACATGCCACTGGCACCTCTTAAGGCGCTATGACGCCACGATTCATATAGAACCATTATACTCTACACGCTCCTGCATGTCAACGAAATCCAACAGTATTTATCGGTTTTTTGTGCGGGTTTTGTTGTGGTTTTTGTTTGTTTTGTGTTGGTTTTTATTTGGAATTTGATTTTTGAGTTGACTTTTGGATTTTAGACTGCCATACTGAGATCAGTATAGTTTCTGTTACTGTAATTGGATCTGACAGTAACGATTTTTTCCGATCGGAGGAGGAACAAACATGTATCTTTCTGATGTACATACACATTCCATCGCAAGCGGGCACGGAACGACCTGTACCGTTTCTGATATGGCAAAAGCGGCTTCAAAGAAGGGGCTTAAACTGCTCGGGATCACAGACCATGGACCTGGCACACTTGCCGCGGGAACTTCTTCTTATTTCAGAAGTCTTTCTTATTCTCCCAAGAAACGCTTTGAGATTGAATTATTGTTTGGAGTTGAACTGAATATCCTTGATGTTGATGGACATGTAGATTTAAGTGATAAACTTCTTGACAAACTGGATTACGCGATTGCGAGCATGCACGCGCAAAATTATAAGAGTGGTTCTGTAAAAGAAAATACAAGTGCTTACCTGAACGCTATGAAGCATCCCTGCGTCAAAATCCTCGGACATTGCGATAATCCGCATTTTCCAGCAGATTATGAGACACTTGCAGTCGCAGCAAAAGAATTCGGAGTGATCTTTGAAATCAACGAAGCCTCCCTCGCCCCCTACGGCTACCGAGGAGACACCCGAGCCAACAACCGCGAGATCCTGCGCTGCTGCCGCAAATACAACATCCCGATCGTCCTCTCCAGCGACAGCCACGGCGCTGAGCACATCGGAGACTTCACCTACGCCGCCGAATTCGTGCATGAGGAGATGTTCCCAGCAAAACTGATCTTGAATAATGACATTCCACGGCTGAAGATGGTGTTAGAGGAGAGGTAGTGAAAGTTGGACGGAGAGGTGCAGATGGGAGTCCAGCGGGCGGTGCTGCGTTTCCGGGTTTGAGACGGGCGGCTTATTTGCGGGAGGGTTCGCATAACTCGCACCTTACGGTGCTCAGACAGATGCTCACCCTCCGCAGCCAGCCCATCTCAAATCTCGGAAGCCTCGCAATGCCCGCCAGCCTCCCATCTGCACCTCTCCTGGCAATTCCACAGGGTAGTTTTAGGTTCGCGCGACGCGCCAAATTGTGACGGGGTACGGGCACCTTGAGCGCCACTGCCCTGGTATTGGTAAGTAAATTCAAGATTGCAGATAATGGCAACAGCTTTCCCACTGTAACATCCCTAATCTGCCGTCCTACGGGCGGCGTTCAGGGGCCACACCCCGGTGAGCGAATGTCAGCCGTAGGAGAAACACCTCCTGTACGGGGACTTAGCAAGGCTTTCGAGGATATGGCGAAATCCGCGATAACAGCTTTTTGCTCTGTCTGAGCGCAGCATGCGCGAGTTTGCAAAAACTGTTATCCATAGGCGGATTTCACCATATCCCGAAAACGCAGCGTGTCCCCGCACAGGAGGTGTTTCTCCGTAGGCGTCCCCATTCCTCACCTACCCCATCTTCTTCATCAACTCCACCAACTCCGCATACTTCCCAGTCACATACCCATAATTCTTCCTCTTATGCGGCAGCTGACAATCCGTGCAGTCCTTAAATCCCTTATCCGTAAACTTAAAATTCCCGCCACATTTATCACCCAGTGCATACAACGGGCAATAACAAAACAGACAATTAAAGTTCTCCGGGTCTGCCCCTTTATGGCATGGAAAATATTCACACTCCTTATTGCTGAAATAGGAATAATGTTTCCCTTCCCAATACGGTTTCTCCATAATATTCACCTCCATCCCCTTTTCATCCTATTATATCCTATAAGAAGATATAAAAAAAGCAGCTATGACCAATGTCATGCTGTCATTCAAACATTCTTATAGAGGATTTGCGATGCTGCTCCGGGGTAGACAATGAATCCGTTCAAATATGCGGAGGGAACGAATGCATCCGAAGCAGTATCGCCTGCCATTTAATCATACCCTTAATGGGTTACCATGCTCTGCGGCGGCCACCGCAATTACAAGCATGAGGTATAATTCATACGAACAGGCGAATTCCATAAAAAAATGCCTGCTTCCAATAAGCAGACAACACTCTGGGACTGCGGATATCCCTAAGTTGGTTGTTACACTTTACACGGAAGTTTAACCTCGCCATACAAAGCAGGTTTCCTGACTTCAGGATCATCGCTTGCCTTCCCCTTCTCATACTATGTACAATGGGATAATGAAGGTTCGCTCCTCTGTTACAGTGACCGGATCGCTCAGGACTCTCACCTGATTCCCTCTTCTGACTGCTACGCGGACACAGCCAGCACTTCATATGTTCAATATGGAATTATACTGACATTATAATAGCATACCCTTTGGTCATTGTCAATAGTATCTGATACTTTTTTCACAAATTCATAAGTAAAAAGTTATAATCTCTTTTCACACCCGTTTTTTCTCTGTGTTGCATTTTTTCTGCGTGTGTCCTATACTGAATTATATTTTCCGGTCCTGCATGACCACTACGTAGTTATCACCAAAAGGAGGATTTTTTATGATTCAGGATATCGCACCGCATACTTATCACAATGAATATAAACCAGTCACACCGGATGGCAACAGCATCATTCTCGCTTACGAAAATGGAAAGTGTTTCTTCCATAAAAAAGAAGATGACGTTTCCATCTCTCTTCCACGTTTTCGCGAACTGGAAGGAAATGTAAGCGATCTGTACGAAAATTATATCTATCTTTTTTCCATTGATCAGGAACGTTTTTATCTGATCCCGGGACTTGATACATCCCTGCTGCCGGGCTATGAATTCCATGAAACAAGAGAGCTTCGTTATGTCCAGCCACAGTATCTTGCTTTCGCCACAGTCACTGGATATCAGCTCTGGTTCTGGTACAAAAATCGGCGTTTCTGCGGATGCTGTGGAAAACCAATGAAGCATGACACAAAAGAGCGTATGATGTACTGCCCTTCCTGCGGCCGTCGGGAATACCCGGTACTTATGCCGGCTGTCATCGTCGGCATCACAAACGGTGACAAGATCATTTGTTCCAAATATGAAGGCCGGAGTTTTAAACAATATGCTCTGATCGCCGGATTTGCAGAAATTGGGGAAACCATTGAAGAGACCGTCCAGCGTGAGGTCATGGAAGAGGTCGGCCTTAAAGTCAAAAATCTTCGTTATTACAAGAGCCAGCCATGGTCCTTCTCCGGCACTTTACTTTTCGGATTTTTCTGTGATGTAGACGGAGAGGATACTCTCACGGTGGATCACGAAGAGCTTTCCATAGCACAGTGGTTTGAGCGTGATCAAATTATCGGTCAGGACAACAACAGCAGTCTTACCAACGAGATGATGATGGTATTTGCTGCTGGAAAAGAACCAAAATAAAGAATAGACAAACGTGGTATCTGTTTTTACAAGCAGACACCACGTTCAGACTATCGCATTATACTCATCATGCAGATCTGCACTTTACAATTCTTTTATCCGCTTCATTTCAAATATTTTGTTATATAGTATATATATTTCGTAAATTTATCTTTATTTTTCAGTATCAAAGACATATCTTTTTCATCCCGCACATGCTATAGTAACATCATCAAAGCTGTTCAGTTCCTCCAATCACCTTACACATTTGCGTTTACTGCCTGAGCAGCTTTTTCAAAAAAACATTCACATTACCAACAGGGGGTTTTGTTATGAAAGTTGTAGTTGCTGTTGATTCATTTAAAGGAAGCATGACTTCCATGGAAGCCGGCATGGCTGTCAAAGCCGGCGTTCTTGCCGCACATAAAGATGCAGAAGTGATCGTCAAACCACTGGCTGACGGCGGCGAGGGAACTACGGATGCCCTGATCGAAGGGCTGAATGGAGAACGTGTCGATGTCACAGTTACCGGACCTTATCATGAACCGGTCAACGCATATTATGGTTATCTCAAGGACACCAACACTGCTGTCATGGAGATGGCTTCTGCCGCCGGGATCACGATCTCCGAGCAGAAAGATCCTATGATCGCTACCACTTACGGTGTCGGTGAAATGATCCTTCACGCCATCAACAAGGGAATCCGCAATTTCATCATCGGAATCGGCGGCAGTGCTACCAATGACGGTGGGATCGGAATGCTTAAGGCTCTTGGATTTACTTTCCTTGACAAAGACAGTCAGGACACCGGCGAAGGCGGACAGGCGCTTGCCAAAGTGGCTTCTGTCAGACTTTCCGACAATGCTGAGCTTCTCTCCCAGTGTAATTTCAAGATCGCATGTGATGTCACAAACCCGCTCTGCGGCTTCCAGGGTGCCACTTACATCTATGGTCCGCAGAAAGGCGTTACTTCCGAAATGCTTCCGGTCCTCGATGCCGGAATGGAAAACTATGCAAAAGTTACCTCACAGACCATCGGAAAAGACAACATGAACGCATCCGGTGCAGGTGCCGCAGGCGGACTTGGTTTTGCATTCTTAAGCTACTTAAACGGAGAACTGACTCCTGGCATCCAGCTTATCCTGAATGCTGTCCATCTTGAGGACGAAATGAAAAACGCCGATGTTGTCGTAACCGGTGAGGGTCGTCTGGATCATCAGACCGCCATGGGAAAAGCTCCTGTAGGCGTCGCAAAACTCGGCAAAAAATATGGTGCAAAAACCGTCGCTTTTGCAGGAAGCGTCACAAAAGAAGCCGTTGCCTGCAACGAAGCCGGTATTGATGCATTTTTTCCGATCGTCCGTGGAATCTCCACCCTCAGTGAAGCCATGGATCCGGCTACTGCCAAAGCCAATATGGCTGCAGCGGTGGAACAGGTATTCCGTCTGCTTTAACTTTGTCCCTTTTCTCCCTTTGCCCGCTGGTCCCTCTCCCGTATGCCAGCGGGCTTTTTTGCGTATAAAACTGGTATTTTGGCGGCTGATTCGTTATAATATGAAGAACGGGTTTTTTACTATATAAAATAATGGGGTATTTTATCATGAAAAAAATAGCACTTATCACAGACGGCTGGAAACGTTACGTTACCTATGCCTGGGTAGAGGGATACCGCCGCTTTGCTTCCGTTCTCCGGCAGAACTGTCCTGTCGGTTCCATATGTATGCGCTATGGTGGCGACGAGTTTGTATGTGTCGTTCCTGATCTTGACATAAGAAAGCTTCATCAACTGGAACAAAATATCCAGCACGCTCTGGCTGAACTTTCTTCTGCCAGTCATTTCTCGTTTCCAATTGAAGCAAGCATTGGCAGTGTCATCGCTGACGATCCTGTATTCTCTCTCAATGACTATATCAATCTCGCCGACCAGAAAATGTACCAGACTAAAAAAGCCCACAAAGCAGCACGAGGAGCAACACCATGACACCTTACATCACCAGAGCACTCGCACAGCAGATCGTAGATACCGTCCGGGATCTGTGCGGACAGAACGTGAATTTCATTGACTGTTCCGGGACGATTTTTGCCAGCACAGATGCGACACGCATCGGGACCTTTCATGAAATCGGACAGCAGACGGCCGAGCGCGGTACTGTGATCGAAGTTCGGGAAAATGACCGTTTTACCGGCACACAGCAGGGTGTCAATCTTCCTGTCTACCATAATCACAAGATGATCGCCGTCATCGGTATCACCGGAAATCCCGATGAAGTACGCAAATATGCCAAACTGGCTGAACGGATCACCCGGCTTTTGATCCGTGAGAAGGAACTGGACGCTTTTAACCGCACAGAATCTGACAAAAAAAGCTATATCCTGCGCGGGCTGATCGACCATGAGGATATCCACCCGGATTATCTCAGAGAAAATCTAACCCGGTGGAACATCAGTGAAAAAAAGTCCTGGCAGCTTCTTCGCCTGAAAATCCATTCTGACAATGGACCTGCACTCTCCGCTTCTCTGGACACTGCCATCTCCCGGCTTTTTCAGAAGCTTGACAATCAGCTTTTTACTTTTGTGTACCCGGATGAGTATCTTGCTGTCATCGAAGACAAGGTTTTCCACCGGCAAAGACAGATTCTGCTGGATTTCGCACAGAAATATGCAGGCACTCTGTGCATAGCTGTGGGAAACCCGTCCTCAATCCATGAAATCGCAGATTCTGCTTTTTCTGCCGAGATTGCACTGAAATCCATACCTGCCGGATCTAACTATGCAGAGGCTTCCTCTCTGGATCTGGAACTGATCCTCGCCTCCATAAATTCCCGTAACAAAAAAGCCTTCCTGGAGAAAACCCTCGATAAGCTTTCTCCGGAAGACCTTGAATTACTTCGTATTTACTTTTCCTGTGACATGTCCCTCAAAAAGACCTGCGAGGAAACGTATCTGCATAAGAATACAATCCAGTATCGGCTCAATCATATCCATAAGAAATGCGGATACAACCCGCGGGAGTTTCAGGATGCTGTGCGGCTGTATCTGGCACTAAAGATGTAACAATTCTATGCCAGCTGACTGATCAGTTCAAGAATCCTGCCTGCACAGGAACGGATTTCTTCTTCTGTAAGATCTCCGTTTCTGTATGCTTCGCGAATACTTTCGGCATCTTCTGCATTTCCAGGCATGATGATGTCATTTCCTGCTGCAGCACATTTCCATGCAACACTTCCATCTTCCGGTACGGTTGTATTCCAGTCGGACATGATAACTCCATCAAATCCCCACTCTTTCCGGACAATTCTGGTACACAGATCTTTGCTGTTCGCCGCATGCACTCCATTGACAAGATTGTAAGAAGACATGATTGCTGCCGGCTGACCCTCTTTCACTGCAATTTCAAATCCACGAAGATAAATTTCTCTGAGTGTCCTCTCTGAAATCTTTACATCCACCCCCATGCGGTTGTCTTCCTGATTATTACATGCAAAATGCTTAATTGTAACACCGCATCCCTTACGGCACTGCACACCTTTTGTTACAGATGCTGCCAGCGTTCCTGAGAGGAACGGATCTTCTGAATAATACTCAAAATTTCGTCCACAAAGAGGATTTCTGTGGATATTCAGACCCGGTGCCAGCCACAGATTGACGTGAAATGCTTCCATCTCAAGTGCAACCGCTTCTCCAAATCTCTGCATCAGATCTCTGTTCCATGTCTGAGCCATTACAGTTCCTACCGGGAATGCAGTGCAGTACTGATAATACTGGTCAGCACCCTCATGCTCTTCTCTGTCTACCAGGAAGCCATTCTCCAGTGCCCCCAGTACACCAATTCCATAAACGGTATCTGTTGCCCTGTCCACTTCATAGTGCTGCTGCAATCGGATACCTGCCGGCCCGTCTGCCATGATCAGCGATGGAACACCATACTTGTCAAGAAGTCCTTCTGTTGTCTCACCTGCGGTTCCCGGAACGCGGATTCCTGCTGCCCCCAGAGTACTTGTTGTTTCTGCAATATTTCCGTAGAGAAGAGGAATCAGATCTTCTGCCATCTGTTCCGTGGCATAAGCTGATCTGTATATTTTTTTCTCTTCTGGATGCGGTGTAAAAACAATACAATGGCTGTTATCTGCCGTTGTTTTTCTGCATTCGTACGTTTTCCACAGTTCTTCTTCTATCTCTGCTGTGTTTTCCAGGACACAGGTATCCTCCAACGATACACTTTGCTCTACTTTCACAGTGCTGCTGTATTCGAGAGATACAGAACTGTTTCCGGTCCAGATACCATAGGTTCCTTTTTCTACGATCCACTGATGTTTTTCCTCAGAAAAATATGCCAGTTCTTTCTGTCCAACTGTGATCTTCAATGTTTCAGCTTCTCCCGGCTGCAAAAGCTTTGTTTTTGCATACCCAACGAGACGGCGATATTCTTTCTTTACCTCTGTCTGAGGAAGAGATGCATAAATCTGCACAACTTCTTTTCCTGCATAAGTATCTCCGATATTAGTAACTTTCATTTCAACTGTAAGTTCTTTCTCCGAAGTCTCAATCCCTTTGAATTCTATTTTAAACTCTGTATAGGACAGTCCGAATCCAAACGGAAACAGTGGCTTTTTGCCAAAGCTGTCAAAATAACGGTATCCGACAAAAATCCCTTCTTTGTACTCTTCGGTATCCAGATTTCCATTCAGATAACTGTAATCCTCTGCAAAAGGGCAGTCTTCATATCTTCTCGCCCAGGTTGTCGTCAGTTTCGCACTTGGTACACAGTTTCCCAGCAGGATGTCTGCAACCGCATATCCACTCTCCTGCCCCGGCTGGGAAATATTAAGGATTGCCTTTATGTTCTCTGTATTTTCCAGAATGTCAGTCAGTTCGATCGGACCACCCGCATTCAGAAGCAGGATGACCGGAATCTTTTTTTCATTCAGGAAAAAAAGATCTGCTGCTTCTCTCTCACTCAGATAATAGTCTCCTTTTACCCTGCGGCGGTCTTTACCCTCTCCGGAAATACGGCTGAGCACATACACAGCTGCTTTTGCATCTACTATATCCTTTGCTTCAACAGCCCGTCCTTCCGGAAGAATAAAAGGGTTGCTTGCGTATGCATCAAATGGATTATCTACGTGCTTTGCATCCTCAAGGATTTTTTCTTTCCAGACATTTCGTGCGTTTTTATAACGTTCTTCATAATCCTCCAGCCAGTCCTCGCTGGTAATAGTCACACCTGCTTCTTTCATTCCCTGATAAATGGAAATATTTTCTCTGTTATTTACATCACCGGAACCAATTCCGCCTTTAATAGTCTTTTCTGCCCCACTTCCAAGCAGTGCAATAGCTGAAGCTGTGGAAAGAGGAAGTACTCCTTCGTTTTTCAGAAGTACAATACCTTCCACCGCCGCTTCTCTTGCCAGAGTCCGGTGTCTGATTTCAAGTTCAGACAGACTCTGATCCATACTTCCACTGTGTCCCCATACATCTTTCATATATAATCCTCCTGCTAACGTTTGAATTTATTTTATACAACAAAAGAACGACAGCATTCTTTATCCTTTATACAAGAATATCCTGCTGCGTTCTTCTGACTGATGATAACTTTTATTTTTTACTCTTTTACGCCACCCAGCGTAACACCTGCGATGATATATTTTGACAGAAGCAGATAAACAATAATGATCGGTACGATAGCAACAGTGATCATCATGTAAATCTTACCCATATCAAAGTTCATGTAATCAGCACCTCGTAATGTTGCAATCAGGATCGGAACCGTCATCTTGTTCTTGGACTGGATAACCAATGCCGGTACGAAGTAGTTGTTCCATGATCCAACAAAGGTAAAGATTGCCTGAACTGCGATCGCCGGTTTCATGATTGGAAGTACAATACGGTTGAATGTATGGAACTCTCCAGATCCGTCAATTCTGGCAGCTTCCACCAGTGACAGCGGAAGAGAAGATTGTAAATAACTGTACATAAAGTAAAATACTGCCGGTGAAGCAATGGACGGAATAATCAGCGGAAGAAGTGAATCATACATTCCCATCTTTGTGATCAGTCTCAGGAATCCCATTGCAGTTACCTGTGTCGGCATAACAAGGATTGCCATGATGAAAGTAAAAGCAACTTTCTTTCCCTTGAAATCATAAGCATAAATGCCATATGCAGTCAGGGAAGAAAAGTATGTACATAATGCTGCAGAGCATCCGGACACGATCACACTGTTAATGATTCCTCTGAACATTGGAAAGCTTCCATCATTTGCCACACTTTTCAGGTTATCCAGAAAATGTTTACCCGGAATGATAGAAAAGCCTTTCTGCAGTTCTGCATGTGAATGCGTTGCATTGATAAGCAGAATCGCAAAGAAAAACAGACACATAAAAGATAAGAGAATGAGTACAATATGTGCGAAAATGCTCATCACACGTTTTCCTGAATTTGTTTTCATGATCTTGCTCTTCTCCTTTCTTCTTTTGCACGTTTCTTAGCTGCCTTTTTTGAACCATCTGGATCGTTGTCATTGGTCATTCTGTAAACAAAGAAGCAGAGGATACCACTGATGATGAACAGGTAAACAGATAATGCACCTGCCATTCCATAATTCTTGCTCTTCAGATGACTGTTCAGGAACATGATCAGTGTCATGGATGTTCTGTCCGGATTACCCTGTCCGTTTGTCAGGATCTGAGGAACATCAAACATCTGAAGACCACCGATGATAGATGTGATCAGTGTGTATGCAAGGATCGGACGGATCATTGGCAGTGTAATATAGAAAAATCTCTGAATTCCATTGCATCCATCCAGATCAGCAGCCTCATAGACCTCCACACTTACACCCATAACTGCCGCCATCAGCATGATCGTTGTATTTCCAAACCACATCATAAAGTTCATAAATCCGATCAGTCCTCTTGTTCCCAGAACAGAACCCAGGAAATCAATCGGTGCTTTCAGAACACCCAGAGACAGCAGAATAGAGTTGACCGGACCATTGGTAGAGAACATCGTAAAGAATAATAAGGCAAATGCAGACGCCATGATCAGGTTCGGCAGATAAATAACTACTTTAAAGAACTGTTTGCCGTGGATCTTCATTCGAAGATCTGTAAACCAGCAGGCAAGTACAAGTGCAACCACGATCTGCGGAACAAAACCGATCAGCCACAGGATCAATGTGTTTTTTCCATACAGGAACATATCTGATTTCAAAAGACTGATGTAGTTTTTCATGCCGACAAAATTCGGACCTACTACCTTGATACCCGAACGATAATATTCGAAAAAGCTGTATCTTACAGTATCGATCAAAGGAATAAGAGAAAATATCAGATACGCGATAAAAAATGGAAGAATAAATAACAAGCCCCATTTTCCGTAATCAATATTTTTTTTCTTTTTTTTCATAAATGCCTTTCCTTTCCAATAAACAGCAGGGCACTCTGTACCCTGCTGATCTGATCATTTATTCCGGCCACTGTACTTCTGTGATTTCCGGATAACGTTCCATGATTGCTGTTTCAAAGTTTGATTTTGCTTTGTCAAACTCAACATTTCCCTGGAAATAATCGCTGAAAGCATTCTGGATCAGCTCTACACAGCCCTGATCATAAGGGGAAAGCGGGGCAATTTTGATGTTTTCTGCAACCGGTGCAAAATATTCAAATGGATTCTGTCCACCGAGGAAATCAGAAGCGAATGCATCGTCAGAAGCAGCCTCCTGCATACCGGATTTTGTATTTGTAAAGTCAGCATAGTCCTGGGAAATCTTTAACAGGTTGTCTTTGTTTCCAGTCAGAGCAAGGATAATATCTTTTGCATGTTCCGTGTTGTCTGTTCCTGTTGCTACATGGATATAAGATCCGCCCCAGTTGTATTCCTGCGGTGGGTTTGTAACAGCCCAGGCACCGTCTTCGCCATCCCAGTTTGGTTTCAGGGTAAAGTCAATTCCCCATGCCGGGAACAGGAATGCGAATACTTTGGAGTCAGAGCTCATAGCTTTGTTCCAGTCATCGTTCCACTGACCTTTTACAGTTTTGTTCAGATATCCTGCATCCAGCCATTCTTTTGAATCACTTATCCAATCCATGATCTTCTGGTCAACTTTGATCGTTGTGCTTCCCGGCTCTACCCATGAATTTTCGATGCTGTTTCCATACAGACGGAATGTATCTGCATAAGAAGCAAATGTGTAGTATCCTTTTGCTTTCAGTTCTTCTGCTGTTGCTTTTGTTGTATCCCAGTCCTTTAATTTCTCGCCTACTGTTTTCGGATCATCTGTTCCAAATACATCTTTTGCGATGTCACGACGATATACCAGAGTTCCCGGGCAGCACTGCCATGTAGAACCTCTCTGTACTCCATCAGTGTCAGATGCTGTTGTTTTTGTAAAATCATACTGATCTGCAAGATCTTTGTCAGGATCAATTCCGAGGTCTTTAAGTGGAATTGCCACATCTGCATCTTTGTCTGTATATTTATTTACATAGTCTGTCTCTGACAGGAAAATATCTACTTTGTCATCGTCTGCCGCATCCGCCTGGTTCATCAATGCTTCATCCAGTTTTTGCTGGTAAACGCCATCCTGATTCGGGTTAATGACCCAGTGAATCTCTGTTCCATCTTTCAGTGTTGTAACTGTTCCATCCTTTGATGTAGATTCTACTTCCGGATATACAGCTTCCAATCTCTGACGAAATTCATCATTCCAGGAATAAATATTGATCACTTTTCCTTCTCCGGAATCCGCACTTACTACAGTTGCTGCTGAGAGTGTTCCTGCAACAACTGCTGCTGTCAGGATTACAGATACAAATTTTCTTTTCATTAAAAATTCCTCCTTGTTCAAAGCATTTTTCACTGTTTTCTCTTTGATGATGATACTATATCATTTTTGACATTCAAAATATATTATTAATCTTAACAAAATGTCAGATTCATGTCATAATATAAAAAATCAACACATTAAGGAGTGATGTTTATGGCAATTTCAAAAGACTGGTACCACACTGAAATGAAAAACGATGATATGGAGATCCTGCACCGTTCTCCCTCCGTAGAATACTCTTTTTATAATGCAGTCCGAAGCGGAGACATGGAGACTGTCACTGCAAACTGCAAAAACGATTCCTTTCTTCATCTCGAAGGAACTGGTGTCCTTTCAAGAAATCCTCTGACCAATATCAAATATCATTTTGTGGTAACCACCGCCATGCTGACCCGTTATTGCATTGACGGAGGACTGGAACCGGAGCAGGCTTATCGCCTCAGTGACTTCTATATCTTAAAAATGGATTCCTGTACCTCGATCCGTGAAGTTGCAGACCTCCACCATATTATGGCAAAAGATTTTACCGGAAAAATGCTTCTTCAGAAAAAAAGTTCTGTTCTGTCCAAACCTGTCATTGAATGCATCAACTATATCTACAGTCACATAAAAGAAAGAATCACCATTCAGGATCTGGCTGAACATACAGGGCTGTCCTGCAATTATCTTTCCCGTATATTCAAGCAGAATCTTGGTGTATCGATCAGTGACTACATCCGTGAACAGAAAATAGAAAAAGCCACTCATCTTCTCAGATATTCTGATCAGTCTATCGTGGATATTGCGGCGTATCTTTCCTTTTCCTCACAGAGTCACTTTATACAGATTTTTGAAGGCTATACAGGACTGACACCAAAGAAATACCGCGACAAATACTACAAATCCATGTGGTAGACCAGCAGACATGCCTCTGTCTCTCTCCGGCATTGAGAAAAACAGAAAACAACCCGGCATTATGTCATTTTGCTACATAATGTCGGGTTGTTTTTATTGTAATACTATAGTAATATTATGTGTCTCATCTGAAGACAACTGTTCAATCGTCTCTTTTTTCATGCAGGCACTTCCGCCTGCTCTTTTTTCTATTTCTTTTTCGTCACAGTACGCCTGAACAATCTGATATTCTCCATACTCCTTTTTGTCTGGATTGGAAATGTGAACCTCAAATTTCTTTCCTGCAAATTCCAGATAGAGTGATGCATTTCCTTCTTTATCAAACTGTTCTGCCATAAGTGCTGGTGCGATCACAAGATTGCCAATCTCTCCTCTTACTCCAAAAGCTTCTGTGATCATGGTCAGCATATACCAGCTTGCTGCACCGGTAAGATATGCATACAGCCCTCTTCCATCACTGTCAAAATATTCAGGAAGACCTGGATACATATAGCTGCTTTCAAAGTTCATTGCCGCATGAAGAAGTGTATTGAGCACTTTATATCCTTCTTTTACAAATCCCTGACTGTACAGAGCATTTGCATACATGACTGCCATGTGAGAGAAAACAGCTCCGTTTTCTTTTTCACCATAGGCAAAGCCGAACATCCTGCCGAGATCAAATTTCTCTTCTCTGAAATTTGTATTCAGTCGATAACCGCCTGCTTTCTCATCGAACAGATATTTATCTGCACTTCTGCTGATCGCGGCAGTCTGCTCTTTTGTTGCAGTTCCGCTCATGATCGCGAATACCTGGCTGGTCAGCATCATGCGTACACGATCTTTTTCGCAGCACTCTACCGGATTCTTGTGGTCATCATAATAACCATTGAACCATCCGTCTCCACCATCTGTGATCCATTCATTCTTTCGGATATTTTCCATCATCCATTCTGCTTTTTCACGCAGATTTCTGACTATCTCATCAATTCTGACAATCACTGTGTCGCCGCTGATGTTGTGTGCACACTTTTTGGTGTAAGAACCCAGCAGTTCTCTTTTTTTGTCTGCATTCTCATATAGATCTCTTCCACAGGAAAACAGACATTCCATTTCACTGGCAATCTCAACCCGGTTAATTCCGCTTATGCGTTCCAGGTTTTCCAGGCAGTCTGCAATGTTATTCATATTTCCTGCATAGGCACAGGTAAACGCCACACTCTCACCATTGTCCCACGCCATATCCATGGCATCGTTCCAGTCGGCTCCATGGAGTTTCATTTCATTATGCTCACCCACATCATAAAAAGCAGTTAAATTCTGCAGAAGAATATGCTCCAGAATTGTTCCGAAATAAATATCTCCGCTCTCTACTTTCTGCTGTTTTCCGTAAGCTGTATTCCATTCTTCATCGTGTGTTGTTCCTCTTCCTGACTGAAGATCTTTGAAATATGGAACTTTTTCAAACAGAATATTCATATCACCGGTCTGGTCGATATACAGCTTCGTCGTTCCAAACGGCCAGAATGCATGATCCATCCAGACACGGGCAATATTATTTCTGTCCGCGATAAATTCTCCCTGTTTATTTCCAATAATCGTGGCATTTGTTCCGTCAATGCGGACACCGCCATAGTTGGCAACAATCATCTGACGCACTACAGCCGGATTCATGATCAGGAGTGCAAGACAGTCCTGCCAGAGATCTCTCCATCCCCGTCCGCCTTTTCCATAGTCGTGGTATGGGAGAAAAGAACAGCCATAGATTCTTCGCAGTACCGGCTGAAAGCTGATCCATTTCATATAGTTATCAGCATCTGCATCACCGGTTTCATAAGATACATTTACTTTTTTCTGCCAGTAGGATTTCACCTCTTCAAGAACGTTCTCCACCTGTTCTTCTGTCCTGTATTTTGCGACAGTTTTGGCAATACTCTCTTTCTTCTCTGTCAGTCCTGCCAGTATGATAAAACCTGCTGTTTCCTGCGGCTTTAGCTCAACATCCGCAAAGCGGATGCCTCCCATTGCCTCTTTTCCCTCAGCTCTGCTTCCTGCCTTTCTGCCTGGCTTGTTCTCTCTTACTGCTTCTGGATTCAGATAGGTACCGCCCTCTCCTATAAACTCCTGCACAGTAGGATAAAACGCCTCCGGCGCATCGCCTTTTTCTGAATATCCATATACAAAATAGGTGGTATGATTCTTCTGATGACCTCTTTCATCAAAAGACAGAACCGGTGTGACTTCCACACCATATTCTGTTGTATTGATTCTGTGAAGAAGCGATGTCACATGACGATGATCTCGAATATTGTCCGCGCTTCTTCCATAAAGTGGTATTGCAGCGATCGGAGTTATTTTTGTCACTTCTTCAGATATATTTTTTATTCTGACCAGTTCAATCTCTGCTGCTCCGTCCACATCAACAAAAGAAGTGATTTCTGACTGAAGACCATATTTTGCAGAAGTTCTGGTCACTTTCTGCCACATAAAACCGGCTTCCAGAATGCTTTTATCCTGAGCTTCTGTAAATTTCTGTAATTCCTGCTCTGCTGAAATTCCCGTTGCAGACCAGCATCCCTTACCTTCTATACGACACCAGAAATTTCTGGTACTGCGATTATTGTGAAGATTTTCAATACTTACCGGTTCCAAAAGAAAATGGTTCTGATCTGTCTTGCTGTCTCCTCCAAGGTTCGGAGTGATACTGGATTTCAGTCCCCCATCACCCGCCAGCGGAAAATACAGACCACTGTAGTTTTCCGGACTCTGAATGGTAAACGTTCCTTTTTTATCCTGAAATTTTATATATTTCATGCTGTCTCCTTTTTATGACATGAACAGTTCTACTTCTGTAATCTCTGTAAGCTTTTCCTGAGGAATATAATTTTCTCCCAGTTCTTCTCCATTGACGATCATCTTCTTGAAACCAGATTCCACGTGTCCCGGATTATGGACTGTAATATGAAGTTTACATCCGCGGAAATCTTTATCAATTTCAAATTTATCCCATTCTTTCGGAACAGATGGTGCAATTCGCAGTCCGCCAAAGTCAGGACGCATACCAAGGATACCTTCTACACACCCTACCATAACGGTAGATGCTGTTCCTGTCAGCCAGTGTACATGAGAGCGTCCGAAATTCGGGCTTGCTTTTCCCTCTGTAAACTGTCCATAGCAGTATGGTTCCAGCCTTCGGATCTCTGCCCTGTCATTCTGTGCCGCAGGCGCATTTTCCATAAAGTAGCCAAAAGCTCTCTCTCCATGTCCTCTCAGAGCTTCTGCAAGAATGATCCATCCCTGTGACTGTGAGAAAATCCCTGCATTTTCCTTGGTTCCTGCATTATAGATCACAGCCAGTGCACCCTCGAATGCATGAGCATGATATGGAGGATCCATCAGGATTGCTCCATATTCTGTATTCAGTCTCTTATAAACCATATCCAGTGCAAGATCTGCCTGTGCATCGTCTGCAAGACCGCTGATCACCGCCCAGCTCTGCGGATTCAGCCACATATTCGCTTCCGGATCTGTGCGCTTTCCAATCACAGCTCCATCTTCTGTAAATCCACGGATAAAGCGGTCTTCATTCCAGCAGAGATCCTGGATCAGTTTTCCAAGTTTCTTCTGACTTTCGTTAAGATATTCAATATATTCTTTATCCTCTTTGTATTCTGCAAATTCTCTGAGAATCGTCATTGCGTAATAATACTGCAGTGCTACAAAAGTTGATTCTCCATCTTTTCCAAGTCTGAGACAGTCATTCCAGTCTGCATAAAGACCTGCCGGCATTCCATGTTTTCCAAGATGATTTTCAGAAAATGCAATTGCACGTTTCAGATGTTCATATACGGTTGCCTCACCTTTGTTTGCAAACGGAATCACTTCATCCATGAATGCCACATTGCCTGTTTCTGAAACATATTTATAGACTGTAGGGAAAAGCCACAGCGCATCATCTGCACGATAAGCCGGATGTCCTGTTTCCTGTACATAGGAAGCATCGTCCGGAGTATCTTCATGTCCCGGGTTATGTGTAAATTTTACAAGCGGAAGTCCACCGCCGTTATCCACCTGTGCTGAAAGCATGAATCGAATTTTTTCCACCGCCATCTCCGGTGCCAGATGAATCACTCCCTGAATATCCTGAACTGTATCGCGATATCCATATCCATTGCGGAGTCCACAGTAGGTAAAAGAAGCTGCCCGTGACCAGATAAAGGTCATAAAACAGTTGTATGCATTCCATGTATTGATCATGGTATTAAATTCCGGACTTGGGGTTCTGATCTGGAAGTGAGAAAGCTGACCATGCCAGTATTCGATCAGTTCTTCCAGTTCTCTTTTACATACATCCTGGCAGTTTTTGTAATGCTCCACGATCTCGCCCGCTTCTGCATCACCTTTCATTCCAACAAGAAAAGTGATTTCTTTTGTTTCCCCCGGAGCAAGGCTTAAAACTGTTGAAAGTGCTCCACAGCTATTCTCATTATAATTTCCCTTATTGCTGAGTTTTCCCGTGATCACGCCCTCTGGATTGTTATATCCGTGATATCTTCCGAGAAAGCTTTCTTTGTCTCCGCACCAGGAATTCACGTCAGCTCCTGCCAGTCCGAAGAATCTGTTAAATACATTTTTGTTATCAATGTTTTCACCTTCTTCCAGACGATCCAGGTTTGCGTGGATCATCTGACGTACACGGTTCCCTCTGAAAACCGTCTGTGTGATATACTGAGAATACTGAAGATTTACCTGATCCTGTTCATAGTTACTGTTGTTGGTAAATTCCGCATATCCTGTTACTGTAAGTTCACGTTTTTTCTCAGAATAGTTTGTTACTGCCAGACTCCATACTTCATAAGACCGCTCCAACGGCACATAATATCTTACTTCTGAGTGAATTTCACTGTAATCTGCCATCATTTTTGTGTATGCTGTCCCATGATGACATTCACTTTTGTACGTCTCCAGATCTTTGCCTACCGGCTGCCAGGATGCAGACCAGTAATCTTTACTTTCATTATCGCGAAGGTAAATATACCGTCCCGGCTGATCAAACTGATTGAAAATATATCTCAGGATTCTTCCATTTGCTCCAGATTTTGCAAAACTGTATCCTCCTGCATTATTTGAAACGATTGCCCCATACTCTGGTGAGCCAAGATAGTTTACCCACGGTGCCGGTGTATCCGGACGTGTGATCACATATTCCTTTTTTGCTTCATCAAAATATCCATATCTCATATCTCTCATCTCCTGTTCCAGCTATTCTTCGCCTGATTTTTCTTACACTATACCCTATATCATATTTTGAATATACAAAATACAAGCTGAAAATATCAGATTCGTGACATGAAAGTCTTTGTTATACTCAAAAACTGCGGAATATTACCTGTAAACAGTTACTCCGGTCACAAATTTCTTCATGACCGGAGTTCTTTATTTTTCCAGAGTTTCTATTCTCATTTTTACATCTGTCTCTATTTCTTTGCCCAGATCATACACGGTATTGGAAATTACCGCTTCACCGTCATTTACAAAGACTTCAATCAGGTTCGGGTTTACATATACTTCAAGCTCAAATCCTTCTTTTAATTCAGGTGTTGTAAACTGTACTCTGTGATTCGTAAATTTTCTGTAGAGGCTGCTTCTGTCAGTACAAATCCTGCTGCCTTCTCTGTAAATAATGTATCCGCCAATGTTTACCTTTTCACCATCTTTCAGAGAAAATCTTACACGATATCCGCTTTCATCTGCTTCATACGGTGCGGAGATTTCTCTTGTATATGCTGCCTGAATATTCGGATGGACACGAAAATAAATGTGATTCTCTTTCGCTTCTACAACTCTTGGAATACACATCATTCCCTGCCATTTCCCATCCACCGGCTCCGGCATGCGAAGCCACGCAGTCAGGATTCTTCTTCCCTCCTCATCGAGGGTGCTCTGTGGTGCATAAAGATCCATTCCATAGTCCATAAGCTGGTACTCATCCGGAAGTTCCATCTGACATGTTTTCTCATCAAATTTCACCTGCATACAGACCGCCTGTGCATCATCTGCTTTTCCGTCTTTCAGAAATCCCATTGGTGAAAAGATTACTATCTGTTTTCCGTCCACTTCAAAGTAATCCGGGCATTCCCACATCCAGCCAAATTTCTCTTTGGTAACAGAGTTTTTATATTTCCAGGATTCGCCATCTTTTGAAGTAAAGAACAGAAGTCTTCCCTGCTTATCTTCAATTGTGCTTCCAAGCATCATATACCATCTGTCGCCATTTTTCCAGACCTTCGGATCTCGGGTATGTCTCGCATCACCGGTTTTTGCATCATGGATGACCGGAAGAACTGTTTTCTTATCCCCAATGTTATCAAAATCAAATCCATTCTCAGAAGTGATCATCAGCTGTGCGGATACAAACTGCTCATCTACACAGTGATTGATATTCTCAGGATTTTCAACCAGATAATTTACTCCGGTAAAATACAGCTGCATCTTCCCATCATTTTCAACAGCTGTTCCAGAAAAACACCCACTTCTGTCATCTGTTTTACTTGGATACAACGCTATTCCCTGATTTTCCCAGCTTACAAGATCTTTGCTGACAACATGACCCCAGTGCATTCTTCCCCACTGCGGTGCATAAGGAAAGCACTGATAGAACAAATGATACAGACCTTTGAAATAAATAAAACCATTCGGGTCATTCATCCAGCAGTCTTTTGGTTTTACATATATTTTCTGCATTTTCTGTACTCACTTTCTCATTCTTCTGCATATTTTCGGACTACCTGCAGGGCTTTTTCTGCTTCGGCTCCCTGTGCATGAATTCTTACATTGACCGGTTTGGACAGATCTGTACTGAAAATTCCCATGATAGATTTTGCATCGATCACGTATCTTCCGGAAACAATATCCACGTCGCATTCCAGATGACTCACTTCATTCACAAAATTTTTGACTCTCTCAATCGTACCCAAAAATATCCTGATTTCTTCCATTACTGTCACTCCTATAAATAATTTACCTCAGTTTCCTTATCAAAGAAATGAATTTTGGACGGCATGAATACAAACTCAATTTCATCTCCGACCTGGCTGATCTCATACTTTGAAACTCTCGCAACTGCCTGGCAGCCTCCAAACTGGAAATACAGGTTATTTTCATTTCCCATAACTTCCGTATCTGTGATCACAGCTCTCATTTTATTTTCTTTATATAATTCCAGATTCTGTGCATCCATCTTGAGATCCTCACCACGGATTCCAAGTGTCATTTCACCTTCCCTGCCGTTCAGTTTATTGATGATAGCTTCCGGAAGTGTAAGTTTATTTCCGTCCTTAAATGTAACTTCATTTCCTTTTACTGTCACATCAAAGAAGTTCATCTGCGGAGATCCGATAAATCCAGCTACAAATTTATTTACCGGATGATCATAAAGCTCCATTGGTTTTCCAACCTGCTGGATCACGCCCTCTTTCATGATGACGATACGATCTGCCATTGTCATTGCCTCAACCTGATCATGTGTAACATAAATTGTAGTTGCTCCCATCTCACGATGAAGTCTGCTGATCTCTGTTCTCATACTGACACGGAGTTTCGCATCCAGGTTGGAAAGAGGCTCATCCATCAGGAATACTTTCTGATTTTTTACGATGGCACGGCCAAGTGCAACCCTCTGTCTCTGTCCACCGGAAAGATTCTTCGGTTTTCTGTAACGAAATTCCTGCAGTCCCAGAATATCAATCGCCCAGTCTACTTTTTTCTTGATCTGATCTGCCGGCATTTTCATATTCTTCAGACCATATCCGATATTTTTCTCTACTGTCATATGCGGGTACAGTGCGTAGTTCTGGAATACCATTGCAATACCTCGGTCTCTCGGAGCAGTTTCGTTTACTTTTTTTCCATCAATATACAGATCACCTTCTGTAATCTCCTCAAATCCGGCTACCATGCGAAGTGTTGTTGATTTTCCACATCCAGATGGTCCGACAAATGCAATAAATTCTTTTTCATTGATTTCCAGGTTGAAATCACTTACGGAGTTCTTATCTGCTCCTGCATATTTTTTTCCGATATGTTTAAATTCTATAAAACTCATAATTCATTAACCCTCCTTGGAACCGGTTGAAGTTACACCTTCTACAATCTGTTTTGAGAACAGTGCATAAATGATAATAACAGGAATTGTGATCAGGGTGATCACTGCAAGTGTCTGACCCATTGTTGTATTGTCATTGGATGTGATTGAGTTCAGACCGATCTGTGCGGTCAGAAGATCACTGGATGTGAATACAAGTGACGGCCAGAGATAATCATTCCATACTCCGAGGAATGTAAAAACACTTACTGTTGCAACAACTGTCTTTGACATCGGCAGCACCATTGTGAAGAAGTATTTTACCGGGCTGCAGAAATCAAGCTGAGCTGCCTCGTAAACGTCATCCGGAAGGCTTACAAACACCTGACGGAAAAGGAAAATATTAAATGGATTCACGATCATTGGAAGTACATATCCGATAACTGTATTCAGAAGACCTGCTTTTGCAATGATCAGAAAGTGAATCGTGATAACTGTTTCTGTTGGTACGATCAGAAGCATCATAATGATCAGAAGCCACTGGTCACGAAATGGAAAATTAATCTTTGCCAGTGCATAACCGGCAAGCCCGTTGACGATCACGCCGAGTACGATCAAAAGTGCCGCATATCCTAAAGTATTAAGCATATAACGGAGGAAATTGGTGTCCGTAAGAATCGTAATATAGTTTTCAAAATAATTTCCGTTTAAAGCAGGCGGAATAAATGCTGCCACAGAATTCATATCCGCTGTGATCGCTGCATCCGGTTTAAAAGAGTTTGCAAGCATCCAGATTACCGGAAACAGGAAGAATATGGAGAGCAGCAGAAGAAAAACTGCCAGAACCCAGTTAAATGTTTTTTGCTTTTTTGTTAACATGTTTTTTCTCCTCCTTTCCCTTAGTCAGTACATTCTGTATGATAGTCAGTACAACAACAAAGACTGTAAAGACAATTGCCATGGTAGATGCAAGTCCCATCTCCCAGTTCATTGTACCAGTTTCATAAATATCATATACCAAAGTGTAGGTTGAATGGTCCGGACCACCGCCGGTCATTACCATCGGCTGTACTAACATACGGAACGCGCCAATTGTAACTGTGATAAATACGAAAACGCAAAGAGGTTTCAGTTCCGGAAGTGTGATGTCTTTAAATTTCTGCCATCCACTTGCATGATCCATCTCTGCTGCCTCATAAAGTGCCGGATTGATATTCTGAAGTCCGCCAAGGAAGATAATCATCTGATATCCGACACCCTGCCATACACTCATAACTGCGATGGACGGAAGTGCCTGCTTTGCACTGTGGATAAAAGGCTGTGCACTGATTCCAAGGTGTGCAAGCATTGTATTCAGGATGCCCTCAGGGCTGTAAATATCCATCCAGAGTGTGGATACAACTGCCAAAGACATGACAACAGGGATAAAAAATGCTACTTTAAAATATTTCTTGCAATGCGTAACTTTATTGATTGCAAGTGCCAGGACAAGTGCTCCGATACACTGGCAGGGAACGATGATAATTACAAATTTTACCGTGTTAAAAAATGATTTTACAAATAATTCGTCTTTAAAAATATTTATGTAGTTTTCCAGTCCTACGAAATGTGTCATATCCGGGTTCAGTGCAAAGTAATCGGTAAAACTGAACACCAGTGTCAACACCATCGGCAGAAATAAAAACAGTATAAGAAGTACCAGTGCCGGGCCAAAGAAAGCCATTCCTAAGATTGATTCTTTTTTCTTCATTATTCTCTCGTATAACGTTCCAGTTTCGCGTTAATCCTTTCTACAGATTTATCCAGTTCTGTCTGTGCATCCTTGCCGCCAAGTCCGACACTTTCAAGTGCCTGCTGGAAGGATGTACTTACCTGTGGATATACAGGAGTTTTTGGTCTTGGGTGTCCGTATTTACTCAGCTGCTCGTACAGTGCTTTGTAATTTTCGTCTGTCTGGAATATATCGATCTGATCAAATGCCTTATATGTTGATGGGAGTGATTTTGCTTCATTCCAGATTCTGACACCACTTTCCACACCACTCATCCATTTGACCAACTCTGTTGCTCCTTCAATATTATCTGTCGCAGAAGAAGCCGCAAATGCCCAGGATCCTGTCGGTGTATATCTCTCACCATCCCAGTCATCACCAACCACATACGGTGCAACTCCAAGATTTATATCCGGATAGTTCTCATATATGGTATTGACTTCCCATGCACCATCAAATTTGAAGGCTGCTCTTCCGCTTTCAAAAAGCTTTTCGACCGGAGCTTCTGACATATATTTGTTCTCTACAATCTGATGGAAATAATTCATAACCTCAACGTTTTTCTCTGAATTAAAATATCCATCTACAGTCATTCCATCATCACTTACCAGATTGCCGCCATTTGCCCAGATAAATGGTGCATAATAATAAATACTTGCTTCACCTACCGGGAAAGTCATATCAATCGGATATCCCTTCTTCTCATCCATTATTGGCTTCAGTTTTGCCAGAATATCCATAAATTCCGTTCTTGTCCATGGATGGTCGGCATCCGGCACTTCAATCCCGGCCTCCTCAAGAATATCTTTATTGTAATAAAGGCCTACACTGGATTCCATGACTCCAAGTGCATAGAGCTTGTCATCATAAGTTCCCTGCTCCAGAATGGATTCCAGATACTCGCCCCTCTCCTCCTCTGTCAGGTCTGCCAGAGGTTGGATGATACCGTTCTCTGCATATGCAGCAACATTCGGTCCGTCCAGTGTAAGAACATCCGGAAGTCCTCCTGAGAGCACCGATGAATTTACCTTATCCGAATAGCCGCCGCCGCTGTCATTTCTCGGAATAAATTCAATATCTGCAAAATATTTGCCATTATATTTCTCGTTAAAACTGTCTACAGATTCCCTGTAAACCTGTCCTTCCGGAGTATCCTCAATACTGTGTACCCATATAGAAAGATACTGTTCGCCCTCATCGTATCCTGCCACATCGCCAGGCTTTACTTCCTTTTTCTGGCATCCCGTCATACTGACTGCCATTGCCAGACCGGCAAGAAGAATCAGTTTTGTTTTTTTCATGTTCTCCTCCTTTTCCTTTCTGCTGTTTGTGTAACCGGTAAAGTAACCGGTTACTTTATAAATTGATAATATCATCAGAATATGATTTCGTCAAGTATTCTCTTATTTTTTCATTGATATATACAAATTCTGTATTTTTCCTTTGTTGATTTTTTACAAAACCGGTTACTTAACCACTTCTGTATTGCTTGTCCTTGTTATAAACCACAATTTCTGTTATACTCTTAAGCAATATAATACTATTCAGTTTTTTTATTGAAAGGACTCTTCTGTTATTATGGGGAAAAAAAATATAACTTTCAGCGATATTGCAAAATATACCGGTTTTTCCAAAACAACGATTTCCAGATATTTCAATAATCCGGACTCTCTTACCCTGGAAAACCAGCAGATCATTGCGGATGCTCTTGAGAAATTAAACTATAAAGAAAATAAAGTTGCGAGGATCCTCGCAAACGGAAAAACAGAATTTATCGGGGTTATCATCCCAAACCTCTATATGCACTACTATTCTGAAGTTCTGAACCAGATATTAAAAACTTACGAAACTTTTGGCTACAAGTTTCTTGTATTCACAGGAGATGACCAGGAGACAAATGAGCGAAAATATATCCAGGAGCTCCTTTCCTACAAGATTGAAGGAATGATCATTCTCAGTCATACGATACCATCCCGTGAACTCGCCTCCTATAATATTCCTATCGTAACAATCGAAAGAGAAGATCAGTATGTCAGCAGTGTCAATACAGACAACTACATGGGCGGGGTGCAGGCAACCAGTCTTCTGGCAAAAATCGGAGCTGATGTACTCATTCATATTAACGCAGAGTTTTCTTCGCAGATTCCATCCTACGGACGTATCAAAGGATTTACTGATATCTGTAAAGAATACAAAATCCCACATGAACTGATCCTTACCGATACAGGACACAGTTATGAAGAAACGTCCCAGATTCTCAAGAACCTGATTGAGGATATTGATATCAGATATACCGGCAAAACCAAGGGAATCTTTCTTCCAAACGATACTTTTGCCAATATCGTACTTCATCATCTGATCCGGCGATACGGAAAGCTTCCTGATGATTATAAGCTCATCGGTTTTGATGACTCTCCTGTCTCAAGAGAGGCCATCGTTCCGATCAGTACGGTTGGACAGCAGATCGACAAGATTGCCGCTGCCGCTATGGAAATCCTGAACGTTCAGATCAAAGAAAGCCACAAAAGGAAACCTGCACTTTCTTCCGAACCAGTCCACCAGATCATTCCACCGGTATTGATTCATCGCGAAACAACGCTTCCTGTAAAAACACCCTGATATGTTCAAAACTCCGGTCACAAATTTCTTCATGACCGGAGTTTTATTGTGCTATTTATAATTCACATATTTTTTTCCATATTTCCTCGTTGACCGGGATTCCGTTCTTCAGATTTTCCCTGCGTCGGATGAGTGTTCCCTGTCCTGGATATCGGACGGTATGTCCTTCTTTTTCCGGAATGGAAGCCTGGATATCTTTCAGTGTCTCGTTTAAGATTTCCTGTGCTTTGTCTGGATCCTGATTCAGGACTTCCGGGCGGATCGCGATGAATACCTGCGTCAGGCCGTATTCCGATTCGCATTCCTGTCCTACTTTTGTCACAGTTCTTCCGAGTGTGAGTATCCCGCCGATCAGATCCAGTACGATCGAGAGGCCAGAACCTTTCCAGTAGCCGATCGGGACGACTCTTCTTGTTTTTTCGATGGCTGCCGGGTCGCAGGTCAGGCTGCCTTCCTCATCGTAACCACCCGGATAAGGAAGTTTTTCTCCATTCTGCCTGCATACAGAAAGCTTGCCGTAAGAATACTGTGCCATCGCAGTATCAACAACAACATGCTCTCCATTCTGATCCGGAACAGCCAGAACAAATGGATTATTTCCGATCCTTCCATCAATGGCTCCCCATGCCGGCATGTTTGGACAGGTATTTGTCCAGCAGATTCCGATACATCCTGCTTCCGCTGCCTGCCATCCGTAGGCACCGCCGCGCATCCAGTGATTGGTATTGGACATCGCCACCATACCGATCCCAAGCTGTGCCGCCAGTTCTACCGCACGCTGCATTGCCATTTTTGCATTGAGATTTCCCATTCCCAGATGGCCGTCCCATCGTTCCACGGCACCAAATCCGGTGATTTTTTCCGGCACTGCATTTACGTCAATGTAGCCTTTCTGAATATAATCGATCACTCTTGGAAAACGCTGGTAACCATGAGAATACACTCCATCTAAAGAAGAATCGGCGAAATTCTTCGCCGATTCCTCTGCACGTTTCTCATCGAAACCATTTTTCACAAGAATGCTCTGTAATTTTTCTTTCATTTCTTCGTAGAAAACCCGCATTTTACATTCCTGCCTTTTTATTTATCTGGAGATTTTATATCATCAAACAAGCTTCATGTCAACCAGAACCTGATGAAGTTTCTCCTTCTCTTCTGGTGTCAGCTCTCCGATCGGTGCCAGGCACTTGCCAACCGGGATGCCCTGCTGTACAAGCCCTTCCTTAATAACAGCCGGGAAAGTACCCATACCGCATGCGATACGGAGCGGTGCCAGTTCAAACTGTGCATCCAAAGATCCCTTGAGATCACCTTCCATAAATTTGTCGTAGATATCAGCTGCGATACGTGGAGCTACGTTTGCACAGGATGCGATCGCGCCTGTTGCTCCATAGCAGAGAGCTGCATGGATCAGAGTATCTCTTCCCATCAGTACGTGGAAATTGTCGTTATCTCTTGTCAGACGGATGTACTCTGCTGCATTTGTCATATCACCGGTGCTGTCTTTGACTGCAACGATGTTGTCGATCTCAGCAAGTTTAGCAACTGTTGCCGGTGTAATGGTTACGTTTGTTTTTGGTTTGTTGTTGTAAAGGATGATCGGAAGCGAAGTGCTTTCTGCGATTTCCTTATAGTAAGCGTACAGTTCGTCCTGTGTCTGGGATACAAACATTGGTGTCAGTACGGAAACTGCATCCACGCCAACTTCTTCGCAGATCTTTACCAGACGGATAACGCCTCTTGTTGTGATATGGTTTGCACCGCCGTAAACCGGAACACGACCTCTTGTCTCATCTTTGACTGTTTCAAGGATCTTGCGATAGGTATCGTCATCGAATGCGTAAAACTCTCCGGTCGTTCCCAGTGGAAACAGACCATGCACGCCGTTGTCGATCAGATGATTGACCATCTGACGCAGTACTGGATAGTTTACTTCTCCGTCATCTGTAAGTGGTGTGATGATTGGTGGAATAATTCCTCTTGGTACAAATCCCATTGTTTTTTCCTCCTCGTTGTTGCTATATTTTTTGGATTGAATGATCTTGTTATATGTTTTAATTTTTGTTCATTGATTTTAGATAAAGAACTGTGCGATAAGCAGTTCCAGTACACCAACGCCCGACATGATCATCGATACGGCCGTCTTGCATCGAACCTGGTCTTTCAGTTCTGTCAGTCCGAACATTCCGTTAAATACCCAGAATCCACTGTCATTGAAGTAGGAGAATGAAATCGCACCTACGCAGCAGGAAAGGGACATAAGAAGCGGGCTGATGCTTAAAACACTCATAAGTGGTGCTGTCAGGGAAGCTGCTGTTGTGATCGCAACTGTTGCAGATCCAAGTGCGATACGCATCAAAGCTGCGATGATGAACGGGATCAGTACTGCCGGGAGTGCCCAGGATGTAACCATTTCACCAAGAGCTGTACCAATACCACTTACTTTTACTACGTTTCCAAGAGATCCGCCGGCACCTGTGATCAGCATGATGATACCGGTATCTTTGATGGCGTCATCCATCATTTTGAGAACAGCTTTGTTATCTTCCTTCGGAACCAGTCCATAGATTGCAAGAAGTGTACCGATTCCAAGAGCTACGATCGGAGAACCAAGGAAATTGATTACCGGATTGCCCATATCTACAAAATCGAGAACTGTTTTCAGAAGGATCAAAATAATCGGAATGAAGATCGGTTCTACAGATGCCCAGAAGCCCGGGAGTGGTTTTGCATCCATCATTGCATTGAGTTCATCCATGGATTTGATGTATTCCTGTTTGAATTCTTTTCTGTCAAATCCACCTTCATCGTTCGGAACCTGATAGATTTTCTTTCCGATCCATTTTGTGTAAAAAACTACTACGATCAGCATCGGAATGGAGATCAGTGCACCACCGATGATCATCTGACCTACATCGACATTGAACATTCCGGCTGCTGTCAGCGGACCAGGTGTCGGAGGTACCAGACAGTGTGTCAGCTGAAGACCAACTGCCAGTGAAAGTGCAAGTCCAACTACAGATTTACCGGTTACTTTGGACATTGCCTTGCAAAGAGGTGCAAAAATTACGATCGCGGAGTCTGCAAATACCGGAATGGAAATGAACCATCCTGTGATCGCCAGTGCCCATTCTTCGTTTTTCTGACCGATCAGTTTGATAAAGCTGTATGCCATTTTTTCGGCGGCTCCGGATTTCTCCAGGATACCGCCCATCATAACGCCAAGACCGATGATGATACCGGTGCTCTTTAATGTGCTTCCAAATCCTTCCTGAATGGCTGTGATCAGACCAGTCTGAGTTGTGCCGTCAGCGAGGGTAATATCTGAGATCGGCATTCCGCCGATGATTCCTGTGATCATGGCTGCGATCAGAAGGGCCATGAAGGAATGTACTTTTGTTTTCATTACCAGGACGATCATTACGATGATTCCTAATGCCAGTCCTAATAACATTCTTGTTGATTCAGACATGTTTTTTCCTCATACTCTTTCCATATATTCATTCACTAAAGTTTTTAAGGTAACCTATTTTGCTGATAAAATCTTATCTTACGAGACACGGACGCTTGTTATCGAATTTCCATCCCGGGATCAGATACTGCATGCCTTTTGCATCGTCACGTGCTCCCAGACAGTTGTCCATGTAAAGTTTGTGTGCTTTGAGAACCTGTTCGCGGTCAACTTCGATTCCAAGTCCACCTTTTTTCGGAAGATCAATGCATCCGTCAACGATTTTCATCGGCTGTTTTGTGAGACGCTCGCGTCCTTCCTGCCAGATCCAGTGTGTGTCGATTCCGTTCATCTTTCCTGGGATTGCTGCTGCACACTGTACGACCATTGCAAGGCTGACATCGAAGTGATTATTGGAATGACATCCCCACATCATGCCGAAATCGTTGCACATCTGACCTACTCGAACGGAACCGTTCATAGTCCAGAAATGCGGGTCTGCAAGCGGAATATCTACGCTCTGCAGGGACAGGCAGTGATGCATCTGGCGCCAGTCTGTGTTGATCATGTTGGTTGCTGTCGGCATTCCGGAGAGCTGTCTGAACTCTGCCATAACTTCACGTCCGGAGAATCCGTTTTCTGCGCCGCATGGGTCTTCACAGTAAGCAAGACATTCTTTGAGCTGTGGAGCAATCTCCAGTGCTTCTTTGAGGCTCCAGCAGCCGTTCGGATCGAGATCAACTCTTGCATCCGGGAATGCTTTTTTGATCGCCTGAACTGCTTTGAGTTCTTCCTTCGGTGCAAGTACGCCGCCTTTAAGCTTGAAATCTACGAAGCCGTATTTTTCATGGGTCGCTTTTGCAAGTGCTACGATTGCTTCTGGTGTAAGGGCTTCTTCGTGACGGAGACGGTACCAGTCGCATTCTGCATCTGGTTCTTCTTCGTACGGAAGATCTGTTTTTTTGCGGTCTCCAATGTAGAAGAGGTAGCTTAAGAACTGTACTCTTTCTCTCTGGATTCCATCACCCATCAGAGCTGCTGCCGGCACATCAAGGAATTTTCCGAGAAGGTCAAGCAGAGGTGCTTCGATCGCTGTTACTACATGTACTCCGGTACGAAGGTCGAATGTCTGTAAGCCACGCACGTCATCTTTGATATTTTCATCCAGCCATTTACGAACCTTGTTGAGCGTCTGTTTGTAATCTGCAATGCTTGTTCCGATCACCAGGTCTTTTACCTGCTCAAGTGCATTTGTGATCTTCTCTCCTCCCGGAACTTCTCCAACACCTTCTACTCCGTTGGAATCTGTCAGGATCACGATGTTTCTTGTAAAGTAAGGTGCATGTGCGCCGGAAAGGTTTAATTCCATACAGTCATGTCCGGCTACCGGGAAAACTTCCATTTTTTCTACAACAGGTATCATTTTTCTTCCTCCTAGAATATTCGAAATCATTGCGGCCTCAATGTTTTTCTTTGTTTGTTTTGTATGTATTTTATTATATACATTCTGGCTTTTTGTTCAATTCGCAGAATACCCAAGAAGGTTCTTATGATTTTTATGCTTTCGTTAATGTTGCAGTTTTTGAAATGATATGTTTCATTTTAATCGCATTTTGTTTCATGCATTGCGTAAAATACAGGATTTTCTGCAATTTAAGGTAAAAAAAAAGCAGGTCGCTTGATATTTATAACTTCAACTGCATACACATGCAGACATGAGATGCAGTTGAAATTTTGAAACCTGGATATCAGGTGATCGGTGCCGGGTTGAAGATGCAGAGGTCGTTGTGGAGTTTGTATTTCTCTGCGAAGGACTGATCCTTTCCGCTTGCAACCGCGATGATCTTGTTGAACAGCTGGGTTCCGATTTCCTGGATCGTTGCTTCGCCTGTTGCGATCGGACCGGCGTTGACATCGATCAGATCCTGCCACATGGCTTTCATTTCATTTCTTGAACAGACTTTGATGACCGGAGCTGCTGCGAGTCCATATGGAGTTCCGCGGCCTGTCATAAATACCTGCAGAGTGATTCCTGATGCAAGCTGGCATGGACCGCAGACGATATCGCTTGCCGGTGTCGCTGCATAGATAAGACCGTGTTTGGTTGGTTTTTCTGCCGGGGAAAGTACTTCCACGATCGGTGAGCTTCCTGATTTTGCAATGGAGCCCATGGCTTTTTCTACGATGTTGCAGAGTCCGCCTTTTTTGTTTCCCGGGGTCGGGTTAGCGCTTCTGTCTACGTTTCCTTCTGCAAGGTAATGATCGTACCAGCGCATTTCTGCTGCAAGTTTGTCTCTTACTTCTGCGCTGACGCAGCGTTCTGCAAGGTAATGTACTCCGTCACGTACTTCTGTTACTTCGGAGAACATAACGGTTGCGCCGCCTTTTACCAGCATGTCTGCCGCATATCCTGCGGATGGGTTTGCAGTCACGCCGGAGAATGCATCGCTTCCACCGCACTGCATGCCGATGCAGAGTTTGGATAATGGAAGTGTTTCTCGTTTTCTTTCGTTGAGGATCGCGAGTTTTTTGTCTGCCATTTTCATGAGGGCATCAACCATGGTATCGAAACCTTTCTGTTCCTGGAGGATGATGACATTTTCAGGTGTAATGTCGGCTTCATCGAGGAGCATCTGTACAGTGAATTTCTCACAGCCAAGTCCGACTACCATGAGCTGTCCGCCGAAGTTTGGATGTTTGGCGAGATTTCTGAGTGCACGGATCGGAACTTTTGCCTCAGGTGCGTTGATGGCAACGCCGCAGCCGTATGCGTGGTTGATCGGGACGATGTCGTCTACGTTTGGATATTTTGGAAGAAGTTCTTCTTTCATTTTCTTTACTGCGACATTCAGTACTCCTGTTACGCACTGTACGGTGGTGCTGATCCCGAGGATGTTTCTGGTTCCTGCGTAGCCGCCGTCTGGATTTGCATATCCTTCGAAGGTAGTTACCGGCGGTTCAGGCAGGTCTGTGACGATGTTTTTGCCGAACTCCATGTCATCTACGGATGGCGGGGTTGGGAGTTCGAGCATGAATTCGTTGATCCAGTCGCCGCGTTTGATCGGGTTCATGGCGTATCCGAGGATCACGCCGTAGCGGATGACCGGGCTTCCTTTTGGAATGTCAGCCAGTGCGACTTTGTGTGCCTGCGGGATGTCCTGGTTGATGTGGATGCCTTCCACTTCTGATCCTGCGCTCAGTGGCTGAACAGCGATGGCTACGTTGTCAGACTGGTTTATTTTTACTAGCAGTGACATTTTGGATTCCTCCTTTGCTTTGTTGAGGTTATTATAACGCAGGAGATTGTATAAGTAAAATTCATTGTATTTATAGTTCTCTTAATTTTTCTAATTTACATATTGGAATGTGGCGGGAATTGGGGTAGAATGGAGGTAAGGAGGTACCCACAATGGATTTACGTCAAATACAATATATTGTAGCAATCGCGGAAGAAAACAACATCACCCGTGCAGCGGAAAAGCTTTATATCACGCAGTCTGCGCTTAACCAGCAGCTTCTTAAACTTGAGAAGGAACTCGGTGTGCAGCTTTTTCATCGTTCGCGGACGGACTGGCATCCTACGGAAGCTGGGGAAATTTATCTGAAGGCTGCACGGGAAATGCTGTTGCTTAAGAAGGATACTTATCACAGGATCCATGATCTCGCGAAGATCCAGCAGGGGGAGCTCAGTGTTGGCTTTACGCCTGGGCGTGGGATCGCCATGTTTTCTAATGTGTATCCGAAATTTCACCGCCTGCATCCTAATATCCAGGTCACTCCACGGGAACTCAGTGTCCAGAAACAGCAGGAACTCCTGATATCCGGTGAGTTGGATCTGGGATTCGTGACACTTGTTCCGGAACAGCAGAAACCTGCTCTGAGTTATATTCCTTTAGCCTCCGAGGATATTTTTGCTGCCGTTCCGATCCGCCATCCGATCGCCACACCACCGGAGGAAGGATGGACAAATGCTGTCCCTGTTCGCGAGGGTGAGATTTCCGAACTGAACCTTTACGCGCTACGCGAGGAACCTTTTGTCCTCACGTACAAAGAATCCACGCTTCGCGACCTGACCGACCACATCTTCGAATCTGCCAGTTTCAAGCCTCATGTACTCTTTGAGACCTCCAGCAATGCAACCATCACCACTATGGTCGGGGCTGAAATGTGCTGTGGCATCATTCCTGCTTTTTATGCCCGTGGACACGAGGACAAGATCCGATTCTTCACTCTCCCTGGCAAGCCCTCCTGGAACATCATGGCATGTCACCACAAAAAACGTTATCTCAGCAAAGCAGCCAGAGATTTCATATCCCTGGCTGAAGAATTCTGGAGTTAAATTTTACAGATTGTACATTTTGTTCTGATTTTGTGTTATAATAATGTTGCTGCCGCTCCTCCAGCAGAAAGGAGGTGTATCTCTTGGATGATTTTTTCACCACACTTCTTGTCACCGTGTTAGCAAATGTAATTAGCTATTACATATGCAAATGGCTGAGCGGTAGACAATAGGTAGCAACAGCCTAAACGGAATAGCTCACCGTAACGAGCAAGAAAACCCCCAGAGCGGCAACTCTGGGGGTTTTCGTTTTGCCTCTTGGAATTTCACCACATTCCTTAGCTATTATTTATTATATGTCTTTCCCTGGTAAAAGTCAACTTTCTTTTTCCATATACGCGATCATCGCCACGGCCGCTTTCTTTGCCTGTTCTACGGCATGGACGACGGTTTTGGAGCCGTGTACGACATCTCCTGCGGCGAAGACGCCTTCTCTGGTGGTCATTTCGTTTTCGTCTACGATGAGGAGACCTTTGTCGGAGCCTTCCAGTCCTACGGTTGTGCGGATCAGGCGGTTTCTTGGTCCCTGGCTGATGGCGATGATCGTGGAATCTGCTTCCACCTGGTCTTCGCCTTTCTCGTATCCGACGACTTTATTATTCTCATCAATGACCGAAGTCTTGAATACCGGGCCGGTTTCCGTGATGCGCTCGATCGCTTTTCCAAAGACAAACTGTGCGCCATCCAGCTCTGCATACGCCATTTCATGCGAGTTCGCCGCTACATGCGTTCCGCGGGCATACAATGTCACCTGCAGTGCACCGTTTCGAAGAGCTGTCCGCGCAACGTCCATTGCCGCATTTCCCATTCCAATAATGGCGACTTTTTCTCCCAGATCATATGCTGCCGGATTTTCCAGATAGTCAATGCCGAAATGCACATTCGCCAGACATTCCCCCGGAATCCCCAGGTTTCGTGCTTTCCACACTCCTGTTCCAACAAACACGCTTGCATATCCGTCGCGGAAAAGATCATCGATCGTCAGAACTGTTCCGATCGCAGTATGCGGACGGATGCGGATACCCATCGCAAGGATCTGCTTTTCCAGACGATCCAGGATAGATTTCGGCAGACGGAATTCCGGGATTCCGTAACGTGTGATACCGCCGATCTTGTCCTGCTGCTCAAAGATCGTCACCTTATACCCATGCTGTGCCAGAATGATCGCCACCGTCAATCCTGCCGGACCTGCCCCGATCACTGCCACCGGTTTTTTCTTTTCTTCTGGAATCTGAAGTTTCATTCGATCCAGATAAGTGTCCGAAATATAGTTCTCAATACTGGAAAAATGCACCGGATTGCCTTTCTTTCCAAGTACACAGTGACCGGCACACTGCTGCTCATGGTCACACACGATCGAGCAGATCACAGACATCGGATTATTCTGAAACAGCTCCGCCCCCGCATCCATGACCTTGTGCTCCTTGAACATCTGGATAATATGCGGGATCGGTGTATGCACCGGACATCCTTCCATACATCTTGGTTTCTTACAATTGAGACAGCGGTTTGCCTCATCTATGATATGGATCGCCATAGCGTTTCCTCCTTACGTCAGATCATATTTATTTATCACGCCATATTTTTTCATTCGTCTCCACAACGTCGTTGTGCTGATTCCAAGCTCCTTCGCCACTGCTGAACGGTTTCCCTGGTGTTTTTCCAGAAGTTCCGTCAGACGCGCGGCCTCCGGGTGCTGATAGATCACTGTTGTGCCATCTTCCGAAATTCTTTCTTTTACAGGATACAATGTGTCCAGGAGAAAATATACATAGTCACTGGTGATCGTCTTCTTGGGTGAAGTCAGAAAAAGTCTTTCACAAAACGACTCCAGTTGGATTTCATTCCCCTGCCATCCAAATCCGGCAAGTGCCTCCATCGCATCCTCTGCGATCTTTGGAAATCTTGCATATCTTTTTGTAAATCTTACCCTGCAGTCCTCCACGATCGCACGGATATCCTGCGGGCGCTTCCGAAGCGGAGGAATCTCCACCGTAAGGCTGTTCAGGAGATAATAAAGATCCTGCCGGAATCTGCCCTGCTCTACATACTGGTAAAGATCTGCTCCCGTTATCGCTATGATACGGTTATCCAGCGTCTGGCTTCGCTCCAGGTCATTCTGGATCAGGGAATCATACCGTATCGCACGGTACAGACGATACTGGCACAGAAGTGAAAGTTTTTCTATTTCAGAGATTACGATCGTTCCATGATCGCCGATCGCAAGTGCCCCTTTTTTCATGCTCTCGTCTTCTGCATCCGGGTTTCCAAAAAGCCTGTCCACCTGCATCTGTTCTGTCATACCGCTGCAATTCACTGCAACAAAAGGCCCCGCTTTATAGGAACTGTTGTTGTGGATGCACTGTGCCAGTTTTTCCTTATCTGTTCCGTCTTCTCCACAGATCAGCACAGGATTCTTTGACAGGGCGTACATTTTGGAAAGTTCCACGCAGTATTCCATTTCTTTACCAGTGATCCTGATATCAGAAAAATGAGCATGCGCCACGTAGCCCTTCAGGTAATAGGAATGCAGCTCATCTGCATCATTTTTTCGGACAGAAGCATTTCGATAGAGTGAAATGATCGCGCCACGAATCTTGTTTTCATACTGGATCGGTGCTGCCGTGAGCATCATCGGAACACCAGCCACATAGACCGAGGTCATAAATGAATCTCTTTTTCCGCTCAGAACGTCATCGATATACCGTTGTTCCAGTTCCGGGATCACTTTTTCCAGGGCAGTTCCTTCAAGCTGAGAAGCTTTTTTGTGAAAAAGTTCTTCTCCTGCACGGTTTACGATCATGATCTCTTTGTTTTCATCAATTTCCAGAATCCCGTTATATGAATTATCCAGCACTGTCTCAAACTGTGCGGTAAAATTTTTCTCTGCCTCCGCAGTCAGGATCATCTTTTTTGCCACGCCGATAGCGGAACGGATCGACTCCTCTGTGGAATCGATGAACTGCGCCGGAATGCCTTTCTGTGCCGCCAGTGCATTGACGGTATCGCCGCCGAGCAGGACATCTGCGCCTTCCTGTATCGCAAGGTCTACTTTTTCTGCTGCCTGCTCAATGGCTGTGATGTCATAAAATTTCAGCCGGATATCAAAAAGCTCATCTGCATAAGTTGTATCGCTGAACATGTTTTTGAAACCGATCAGTGCGATCTGCGGGCACTTTTTGTCCGGGACTTTTTTCTTGGCGCTGGCGATCATAAGACCGATTTCCTGGCCTGTAAGTGTCAGTTCTGCAACAGGAATATTTGTGTACTGGCGGATAAAAGCTGCCTGCACGCCTCGGGCAAGAACCACCTCCGCGCCCTGCTCTACGGCCTGTCTTGCTTCATAGACAGAGTCGGAAGTCTTGATCACTTTGAGGATGTCGATATCCAGTTCATCCTCCCGGATTACATTTCTTGCCTGTTCCAGCATATATTCCTTTGGAAGTAAAATCGCTATTTTTGACATAAAAGGTCCTCCATTCCACTCAAAAAAGCCCCGGCAGGCTCATGGCAACCTGTCGAGGCTTTCTTTACGGTTAGCAAAAGTCTTACCTTATTATATACCGGATTTTAGTCTCTTGTAACTGTTACATTACCAATTTTTTCGTAGAATTTTACAATGCTGGAATGATCTTCTTTTTCGTGTCCGTCTGCTTTGAGTGCCTGCATGATCTCCATAAGTTCTCCTGTCAGCGGAAGCGGTGCGCTTACGGCATGTCCTGCATTGAGGGCGTTGTTCAGGTCTTTGATGTGAAGTTCAATACGGAATCCCGGTTTGAAGTTTCTGTCCATCATCATAGGTGCTTTTGCATCGAGGACTGTAGATCCTGCAAGTCCGCCGCGGATTGCCTGGTATACAAGCTCCGGATCTGTTCCGGCTTTCTTTGCCAGGGTGAGGGCTTCAGATACTGCTGCAATGTTGACTGCAACGATGATCTGGTTTGCAAGTTTTGCAACGTTTCCTGATCCGATCGGTCCTACGTATACAACGGAACCAGCCATAGCCATCATCAGGTCATAGTATTTATCAAAAGTCTCTTTCTTTCCGCCAACCATTACAGAAATGGTTCCATCAATTGCTTTCGGTTCTCCACCGGAAACAGGTGCGTCCAGCATGTCGATGCCTTTCTTTGCAAGCTCTGCGGAGATTGCTTTGCTCTCGGTAGGATCAATGGAGCTCATGTCGATCAGGACACTTCCTTCTTTGCCGCCCTCGATGATTCCGCCTTCGCCAAGTGCAACTTCTCTTACCTGTGGGGAGTTCGGGAGCATGGTGATGATCACATCTGCTTCTTCTGCAACTTCACGTCCGCATGTTACAGTTTTGGCTCCGAGTGCTTCCATTTCTTTGAGGGTTTCTTTATTATGTGTGGTTACAACCATTTCGTAACCTGCTTTCATGAGGTTTTTGCACATCGGTTTTCCCATGATTCCAAGACCAATAAATCCAACTTTCATTGTTATTTCCTCCTGATTCTTCTACAATATTGATTTCGTTGTTTCTTTACGTATCTTTCAACTGTCCTTATTGTAGCCGACTTCATTTGAAAATTCCATTGACAAAAGACTCAAAAAAATGGGGTGGTTTTTATGGTTTTATAAAAACGTTGCAAAAAATGAAAGGTTTGTTTCATTTTTTTGATATTTGCTTTCTATTTTTTCTTTTATTTTGTCTGGTAGACTAAGAAGACCACAGAGGGGGCTGGCGGTTTTCTCTGCTCCCAAGCAAATAAATCCCACGAATTTAAGGGATAAAAAAAGGAATGGAGCCAAAAAACTCCATCCCTTTTACCCAATTTTTTAATTGGAAAAAATTCTCTCCTTCACACTCTCCACATCAGACGCTTCCGTCAACTCCTTAAAGCCCTGCGGATCCGCATCCACATCAAACTGCCCGATGACCTGCATAAGGTCATCACAACTATACGCATTCTCATAAATCCCCGTCGCATACCCATACAGTTCAACATATTCTTCCTCAGACTTCGCAGTCCAGAGATTCTGGTACAGGCGTACTGCCTCACCGTTTTCCCGGACTACATCCGGAGTTCCGGTGATCGCGTTGTAGATCATTGCGAAGGCCGGGCCTGCCATGGAAGCGTATTTGCCGCGTACATAGTCGATCGGTGCATTTCCAAAAGAATCTTTTTCTTTGAAGATTTCAAAATTCTGCTCAGAAAAGCTGTCGATCGCGCCGACCATGATGTTGCTGTCCTGGTCTTTTTCCTTATCGGAGATCTTGTCCAGATAGGCAGATACATGGAACGCACTCATAAGCGTATCACAGGTGCCTTCCGCAAATGCGGTCTCCAGATTGTCAAGTCCCTCTCCACCCTCGGTATATCCCGGGCAGATCGTAACGTGTAAATTTCCGTCCTTGTCTGTGAGTTCGGTCACTTTATCTGTTGCAGAAAGTTTTTCTGCATCTTCATTAAGTACAAGTCCCGCTTTTTCTTCCAGAGTGTTCAGCATTCCCCAGGTTCTTACCTGATGAAGTCTGTTTCCAGAAGATGCACCGCCTGACATGATCACGATGTTTCTGGCATCTTTATCCAGAAAAAACTCTGTCATGTCGCAGCCGGCCTGATAAACGGTCTCAAGATCCGGTCCGACGCTTCCCATGTACCATGGATTATCTTTGATGACCTCATAGTTCTCATCGCTTACCGTATTGGAACCCAGTGCATAGTAGATTTCCTCTTCTTCACAGGTTTTGATAACGTTTGTAAGCCCATCTGCATATCCGGCAAAAGAAATGATCCCCTCTGCACCTTCTGCTTTGGCTTCTTCAATAAATGCCTTTTCTTCCTCAGAATCTGCAATTTTTCCTGAAAAAATAAATTTTACAGGAAAACCTTCCTGGATGTAATCACGGTAATAGTCCGCAAACATTTCCATCTCCGCAGAGTCCGGATCATATACAACTACACCGATCGTATGAACATCTCCGTCTGAGTAGTCTTCCACATCGGCCCATACAGTGCTCTGAGTGCCGGCAATAAGTGCCGCACTCATCATCAGAGTGAGTATTCTTCTCTTCATCTACTTGCCTCCTTCTGTTTATTTTGTGATATTTTCTACATAAAAGCAGGCAACTTCATGACCCGGTGCAATTTCTTTTAATTCCGGCATTTCTTTTTTGCACTGTTCCGTACAGTGTTCACAGCGGTTCTGGAACGGGCAGCCTACCGGTACATCGAGCGGACTTGGTGCTTCGCTTTCAATGCTTTCAATCTTTTTGGCTGGATCCATATGAACAGAGAACTGTGCTCCGACAAGTGCTTTGGTATATGGATGTTCTGCATTTCCTGAAACATCTTCGCCCGGAATCGTTTCCACGATATGTCCCAGGTACATGACTGCGATCTGATGCGCGAAAGAACGGATCAGCGCCAGGTCATGGCAGATAAAGATCATGCAGATATTTTTTTCTTTCTGCAGACGTACCAGAAGCTCGATGACAGACTCCTGTACGGAAACATCCAGTGCAGAAGTTGCTTCATCACAGACCAGGATCTCCGGTTCCAGAGAAAGTGCTCTTGCGATACTGATCCTCTGACGCTGTCCACCACTCATGTTGTGCGGATAACGGTCTACAAACTCTTCCGGAAGTTCTACCATGCGGAGAAGTTCTCTTGCTTTTGCATCTCTTTCGTTTCTTTTGATCTTTTTGTAGTTCATCAGAGGCTCTGTCAGAATATCCCTGATCTTCATCTTCGGGTTAAAAGATGCCATCGGATCCTGAAAGACCATCTGAAGGTTCTGGCGGTTTTCCCAGGTTTCTTTCTTTGAAAGTCCTGTGATGTTTTTGCCGTGATAAAGGATCTCACCGCTGGTCGGTTTTTCCAGGGAAGTCACCATGCGGACAAATGTAGATTTACCGCATCCACTCTCTCCTACGATCCCGAGGGTCTTTCCTTTATACATGGTCAGGTTGATATCATTGCAGGCAGTCAGGGTTCTTCCGCGGGAAGCAGGGAACTGTTTTACAATATGCTTTGCCTGCATGACGATCTCATGATTTTCAGACATATCGTTTTCCCTCCATTTCCGGAACTGCATCAAGCAGTTTCTTTGTGTAATCGCTGGTCGGGTTATTCAGGACCTCTTCTCTGGTTCCGTGGTCTACCACCTTGCCGTGGTGCATAACGATCAGCTGATCTGCCATATAAGCTGCTACTCCGATATTATGTGTAACAATGATGATCCCTGTTCCGAAATCATCGCGGAGCTCCATCATCTGACGGACGATCTGTGCCTGTGTTGTTACGTCCAGAGCACTTGTCGGCTCATCTGCCAGAAGAAGTTCCGGGTTAAAAGTCATCGCCATAGCAATTCCGACACGCTGGCGCATACCTCCGGATAACTGATACGGATAACTGTTCATGATGTTTTCCGCATCCGGAAGTCTCATTTTGGAAAGCATGGTGACTGCTCTCTGCCAGGCATCTTTTTTTGCCATAGCCTCATGTGTACAAATATATTCTACATATTGGCTGCCAATCTTACGGATCGGGTTCAGGGTTCCGCCACAGTCCTGGAAGATCATTGACATCTTGCTGCCACGGATCTTTCTCCAGTCGCTTTTGGAATTTTTCAGAAGAGATTCCCCGTGAAAGAGGATATCTCCTGAAGTAACCTGTCCCGCTCCGGGGAGAGCCCCCAGAACGGCACGGATCACTGTGGTCTTACCACTTCCGCTCTCACCTACAACACTGATGATCTCACCCTTTTTCATGGAAAGGTTAAAATGCTCGATCGTAGGATCATGATGTCCATACTGTACAGCCAGATCTTTAATTTCCAGCATTCTTACAGTCTCCTTTATTATTCAGCCATCTGCATGTCAGCAGTTACCCAGTAGTAATCCATTGGATACATTACAAGTCCTTCTACGCTTGCTTTGGAGATAAGGAATGTGTTTTCATATCCGAAGAATACAGTAGCTGCATCGTCCATGATCGCCTGCTGGATCTTTACAATCAGTTCTTTTCTTGCATCTGTATCGATTGTTTCTGCCAGCTCATCCAGCCATTTGTCTACATCTTCATTTGCATATCCTGCTGTGTTGTTTGCAGATGTGCTGTACCAGTTCTCACGAAGGTAGTTTTCCGGGTCACCTGTGTTTGCAACGAGTACGTTCCAGATCAGGAGATCGTACTGAGAGGAATCACGGCGGTCAAGAAGTGTCTCGTAAGATACGCAGTCAAGTTTGATGTTGATTCCGATCTCTTTGAGGCTTGCCTGAGCTGCCTGTGCATATACACCGAGTTCTGCACGGCTGTCATAGTATACAAAAGTAAGTTCTACCGGATTTCCGTCCGGATCTTCTACATATCCGTCACCATCTACATCTTTGTATCCTGCATCTTCAAGAACCTGTTTTGCTCCATCCGGATCGTAAGCGTTCTCATCGTTCAGATCATCATAGCCATAATCCAGTGTCGGCGGTACCGGTGCTTTTCCTGGTGTTGCGCCGCCCTCAAGCAGAACGCTTGTGTAAGTTTCTTTGTCAAGTCCACGAAGAACTGCCTGACGAAGTGCCAGATCTCCGAGTGCTCCGTTCTGGTTCATGAATGCATAAGTAGAACGAAGGGATTCCAGGGACTGGATGTTGTAGTTGTCATTTCCGTCAAATTCAAAAACGTTCTCTGTCTTTAAGTTGTAAGCGACATCGATCTCACCGGACTGAAGAGCCATGGAACGTGTTGTCTGGTCGCCAATGATACGAAGAGTTACGCTGTCATTCGGAACATCTCCATCCCAGTAGTACTCGTTGCGTACAACAACGGTATCACCTGACGGGTCAAAAGACTGGAATGCATACGGTCCTGTACAAACTGGTCCTTCCATTGCGATGTTGGAGTTGTCAATGCTGGTGTCCATGATCAGGAACAGCGGGTCTGCCAGACATCCTGCCATGTTTGCGTTTGCTCTGTTCAGGTTGAATATGATGTTCTGTCCATCAACTTCAATGCTGTCAATATCAAAGAACTCCGGTACACGGTTTGACATTTCGATGGTACGCTCCAGAGATGCTTTTACAAGCTCTGGTGTCATATCGTTACCGTTTGAGAATTTAACGCCCTCACGAATCGTAAATGTCCATGTTTTTCCATCTTCACTGTTGGTCCACTCTGTTGCAAGACATGGTACCATGTTTCCTTCTTCATCAAACCTGGTAAGACCCTGGCCAACGCCGTAACGGGAGATAACCCAGCTGAAGTACTGCTCTGTCGGCTCCAGTGTATCAGCGAAGCTTGTTACACCGATCGTCATTGTTCCTGCTGCAAATACGGATGTTGGAACGAGTGCCATTGTCATGAGACCTGCAAGTACTGCTGCACAGACTTTTTTTGCGATTCTGTTTTTCATATATTTTTCTCCTTTATTTTTCGGTAGTTTACGATACCTACGAATTGCTCCGTTACCAAGTAACTTTCGCAATTCTACCCGCTCTTCGCATATCGCGGGATTATCATCCCACTTTTATGCTCATATCGGGGCGGGTTCCAAGATTCTTCATCCACTTATGAGCAAGCTCATGTGGATTCAGCTCTTTTCACCCTGGTATCTGTGTTAGTCCTGTCTCGGGTCAAGAATATCACGGATACTGTCGCCGAGCATGTTAAATACGATTACTACGATTACGATGGCGATACCCGGTGCGATCATAAGCCACGGTGCTTTTGCCATATAAGTTCTTCCTTCATTCAGCATCAGTCCCCATTCCGGTGTCGGTGCCACGGCTCCGAATCCCAGGAAAGAAAGAGATGCAAGTTCAAGCATCATGGTTCCCATATCTGCCGCTGCTGTTACAGTCATGATCGTCAGCATGTTCGGGAGAATATGTTTCCATAAGATTTTGAATGTGCTTGTGCCGTTTACGATCGCGGCTTCCACATACAGATTACGTTTTACTTTCAAAACCATACTTCTTGCCAGACGTGCGTATTTTGTCCAGCTTACCGCTGTGATCGCGATAACTCCGTTACGAAGGCTTGGTCCGAGCATACCTGCAATTGCGATAGCCAGGATCATTCCCGGGAAAGAGATCATCATATCTGCGATTCGCATGATCACCTGATCGATCCAGCCGCCAAAATATCCGGCAATGATTCCAAGGAAAGTACCTACAACAAAAATCGTTGCCACAAGGATCAGGGTAGACACCAGTGAAGTTCTGGTACCATAGATCACACGGGAAAGAAGATCACGTCCGAGTTTATCAGCGCCAAGAGGGTATTCCGCACACGGGGCTTTGAGTGAATCGATCATCACTGCTTCCAGAGGATCCTTCGGTGCGATCCACGGGGCAAAAACTGCCACGCCTACAACAGCGAGAGCCAGAATAAAGAATAAGGTAAACTGTTTGTGAGCCAGGAAAAATTTCTGTTTCTTCAATTTACTTAACCTCCTTTATTCTTGGGTCCAGATAAGTATAGGACAGGTCAACGATGATATTGATGACCATGTACATGATCGCGATCATAAGTACGTATGCCTGTACCATCGGGTAGTCACGACAGGCGATCGCCTTGATCGCCATGCTTCCCATTCCAGGCCAGTTGTAAATGATCTCAACAACTGCTGTTCCTCCGAGCAGAGAGCCGAGGGAAAGACCAAGAAGTGTTACAATAGGAAGCATTGCGTTTGGAAGTACATGTCTCCAGAGGATCACGCTTTCTTTGATCCCTCTCATTCTGGCTCCAATGACATAATCCTGTCTGAGTTCTTCCAGCACTGCGTTTCGTACCTGTCTGGTATATTTTGCAGACATGGAAAGCGCCAGTGTCACAGACGGCAGGATCATTGCCTTGAAATCAGTCGTACCTCCTGCTACGTTGATCCAGCGAAGCTGCACTCCAAAGATGCTCAGAAGAATCAGGCCGATCCAGAAGCTCGGGATAGATACCCCGAAAAACGTGATTCCGCGGATCAGATAATCCGGCCACTTGTTCTGATATACCGCGGAGAGGATTCCGCATGGTATGGAGAACAGGATCATCAGAAGAAGCGCGAAGAGCGACATCTGAAGGGTCGGCCAAAAACATTTCATCAGTTTCTCAGTTACAGGAACTTTAAATGCATATGAAGTTCCCATGTCTCCGGTAAGTACTCCTTTTACCCAGGAACCGTACTGCACCAGAAACGGCTGGTCAAGGCCCAGTTCATGTCTCGTCTGTTCGAGAAGTTCCGGTGTCGGCAGGTTACCACACTCTGTCAGCATGATCTCCGCCGGGTCACCTGGTGAAAGGTAAGTAAGTCCAAATGTAAAGAAACTTACACCGATCAGAACGATCAGGATCTGCAGAAGCCTTTTTCCAAATTGTTTTTTTGACATTGTTTCTCCTTCCTACATTGTAGAGGTTTTGTTACTGTTTACTTCGTTCACAGTATCAGCGACTTTAACTGGATCAGATTCAATTTTAAAAATGGCAGGGGAAATACACCTTTGAATAAAAGCGCAGAAAAAAACATCCGTAAACAACATAATACGGACGTTTGCACACAAAAAAACAATGTTTCCTATCTACCGTAAGAATCATATCTGATCATCCATAAGCAGGTCTCCTGACTTAAGATCTTTGCTCCAAAACTCCTTCCCAGACTGGCGACTGCCACTCCAGTGGATTATGTTTCGCAACTCCCTATCACAGTGACGGGATCGTACCGGAATTCGACCGGTTTCCCTTTTAATCCGTGTATGTAAAATAAAAAATATTTTACTGGAACTTATAGAGGCTGGTTCAAAACCAACAAATGTTATTTGATTTGCTTTTCAAGCATATATTATAATTTGTGTGTTGTCTAGTTTTTTTTTGCTGGATATTGTATTTTTATTAAAACAATATTTCATGGAGACTTCCCATGTGCCCGCGATTTACATTGGCATGTAAGAAGACTTTCGTATAAATAAGCGCAGACTTGCACGGTTGCCCCATGAGTCTGCGCTTACTTATGTTGTTGGTTTTTCTGTATAGTTCAGATTTGCACCTGAAACTGATCAATCCTACGTATTCTATTGTTCTACCTGCTTCCGCAGTATCACATACTACGGACCCGTCAACATCACGCCTTCGACGTGCTCGCGGGAACCCCAGTTCTCGCAAGCTCAAGTTCCCGCGCTTTTCGCGTCAGCGAAACAGCCTTAAACAGTTGACGTCAACCCGTTCCGTCTTGATGCACCAGGCGTGGCCAAAAAGGGGGAGTCTGAGGGGGACAATCGGCCTTCGCAACTATGAGATCGTCCCCCTCAGGGTTTTCTTATTTGCCAAACAGCCGCCCCGCTGGGCAGTTCCCATCAGGAATTTCTGAAACGGCTCAGAAATTCCTTCGTCTGTTCTTTCTGTGGATCTTCAAAGATCTGCTGGGAAGTTCCCTCTTCCACGATAACCCCATCGCCCATGAAGATCACATGCTTCGCCACATCTCTGGCGAAGGCCATCTCATGTGTGACGATGATCATCGTCAGACCATCTTTGGCAAGGGTTCTCATGACTTCCAGAACCTCTCCGACCATCTGCGGGTCGAGGGCGGATGTCGGCTCGTCAAAGAGCAAGATCTCGGGTTCCATCGCAAGGGCTCTTGCGATCGCTACCCTCTGCTTCTGTCCACCGGAAAGCTGTTTCGGCTTTGCATTGATGTATGGGGCCATGCCGACTTTTTCGAGATACATCATTGCGTTTTTGTGTGCCTCTTCTTTGCTTTTTTTGAGGACTTTTTCCTGTCCGACTGTGCAGTTCTTGAGAACTGTCATATTGTTAAAAAGGTTAAAGTTCTGGAACACCATGCCGACTTTGGAGCGGTACTTCGGAACGTTCACGTGTTTGTCCATGATGTTTGTTCCGTGGTAGCGGATCTCGCCGGATGAAGGTGTCTCCAGAAGGTTCATACAGCGCAGCAGTGTGGATTTACCTGAACCGGAAGGTCCGATGATGCAGGTAACATCTTTCGGTTTTACAGAGAAATCAATGTCTCTCAGGATCTCATGTTTTCCGAAGGATTTTCCCAGGTGCTGCACTTCCAGGATCGTTTCACTCATTCTCTGTTGTCCTTCCTTTCCTTATAAGAATACATGCCACTTGTATGTGTCAGGGTATCTGCGGTTGCCAGGTCGTAGTTGCCCGGTCCGTCCATCTTACGCTCGATCACGCGAAGGATCCTGGAACAGGTAAAGGTCATGATAAAGTAAATGACCATGGCAATTGTGAAGGACTCAAAGTATGTATACAGTGCACCTGCCACACCTTTGGTCGTGTAAAAAAGTTCTACCGTACCGATGATGGAAAGTACACAGGTATCTTTGATGTTGATGATCAGGTTGTTGCCGATCTGCGGCATGATGTTACGCAGTGCCTGTGGCAAAATAACATTGATCATGATCTGTACATGTGTCATGCCGATCGCCTTGGCTCCTTCTGTCTGACCCGGGTCAATGGAAAGGATACCGCCGCGGACAGTCTCTGCCATGTATGCACCTGTGTTGATGGATACGATGAAGATCGCGGCAAACCACATGGACATATTGATATTGAACAGGTATGCACTACCGAAGTAGATAAACATTGCCTGTGCCATCATAGGAGTTCCACGGAAGAACTCCACATAGCAGGCAAGGATAAATTTCACGATTTTGATCAGTACCTTCTTGGCTGTGGAATCGTTTTTGTCTACCGGGATCGTCTGCACGATACCTACGAGAAAACCGATGATGCATCCAAAAAGTGTTCCGACCAGTGCCAGCCACATGCTGACTCCGGCTCCCTTCGCGAAAGAGGGACCATATTGCTGAAGAAGATATATGATTCTTCCTCCAAAACTTTCAGGCAGCATTTTACTCCTCCTTTATGACTCGCTGGACAGTGGCTGAACTGAGATTGCTTCGTCCATCATATCGTTGAAGTCGTCTTCTGTCATCTCGCTTAAAACTCCGTTGATCGCATCTTTGAGTTCATCGTTTCCTTTCTTGAGGGAGATACCGATGTTGATGTCCTCGTCAGATACTTCGAATTCTCCGTCTGTTCCTGTGAAGTCAAGGAGTTTGAAATCCGGGTAAGCTACGCAGGCAGCTTTTCCTGTAGGCATATCTGTTACGACTGCATCACATTTACCGGATTCCAGAGCTACCAGCATTGCCGGTGCGCTTTCCTGTGCTGGAAGGATGTTTCCGTCCGGGATCTGCGGCAGGCAGGAATCATACCAGATGGTATTCTGCTGGGAAGTAACTGTTGCTCCTTTGAGGTCTTCTACACTTGCTGCGTCTTTATAGTCTCCATCCCCTTTTACCAGAGTGATGATCGATGCATAATAATATGGATCTGTGAAATCAACCATCTGCTGACGTTCTTTGGTGATGGACTGTCCTGCGATAACACAGTCAACCTGTCCGGACTGAACTGCCGGTACGAGGGAATCCCAGTCAAGTTTGACGATCTCAAGGTCGTAACCAAGTTCGTCTGCGATCTTCTTCGCCATCATAACGTCATAACCATATGCATAGTCGGAACTTCCGGAGATCTGCACTGCTCCGTTGGAATCATCCGGCTGTGTCCAGTTGTATGGAGCGTATCCGCATTCCATTGCAACTTTGAGGGTCTTTTTGTCAGCCGCGCTTACACTCTGTACGCCAAATACTCCGCATGTCATAGATGCTGCTACGGCTGCTACTGTCAACATTCTCCACATTTTGCTCTTTCTCATTTTCGTTTCCTCCTGAAATATATATTTTTCATCCATATGTCCTTTCGGAACATATCACCGTGTTGAATAAAACAGATTGGACTGCTTTAAAGTAAAAAAAAGCGCACGGAACTATGAAGTGCCCCGTTGCGCTTTATGACATTTTAATACTTTATCTTTGGAAAGTCAACATTTTTGTTTGCCGGGGGCACCCGGCAGTGGCGCATTTGTAATGCAAGACCACCCCACAAAACAAAAAAAACGGCAGTTTTTACACCACCGTTTTTATGCATACATTTTATGAAAAATTATGACGGTCTTCTTACAGAAAGAATAGTCCTATAAGTAGCATCATTACTAATCTTAATACCATCCTGGGAGTTAGACGCATGTACAATCTGTCCATTGCCCATATAGATTGCAACATGTCCACCGTAGCAGATCAGGTCGCCTGGCTGGGCGTCTGCGTAGGAAACTTCGGTTCCCCAGTTCTGCTGCTCGTAGGATGTTCTCGGAAGGCTGTAGCCGAACTGTGCATAGACACTCTGCGTGAAACCAGAACAGTCAGCACCGTTTGTAAGGCTTGTGCCGCCCCATACATACGGGTTTCCGACAAACTGCAGTGCATAGTCTACGATAGAAGAGCCAGAACCACTGGATGAGCTGGAAGAACTGGATGAAGTATCTACATCCTCCGGATTTACGGTGTTGTCACTGTCGATCACATTGCCATATTCATCATGTTTTACACCGTCGCTGCTGTCAGATGTGCTCTCGTCATCACTGCTGTCGGTGTTTTCGTCATCAGAAGAGTCTTCACTGTCAGAATCCTCATCCTCTGTGCATCCATCATCTTCTGTATGCTCACCATCCTCAGAAATCTCTTCCTGATCTTCTTCATCAGTATTCTCATCATACTGATTTTCCTGATTTTCCTGCTCCTGTGCTGCCTCTTCCTCAGCGGCCTGTCTTGCAGCTTCCTCTGCTGCTGCAGCGGCTTCTGCCTCTGCCTGACGTCTTGCTTCTTCCTCAGCGGCGATACGCTCTGCCTCAAGCTGTTCGATCTCTGCCTGCTGCTGAACGATCAGGTTGGAATACTCTGTTGCCATCTGCTGTGCGTATGCGATCTCATTGTCGCAGTCTGCGGAGTTGGCTTTCTTGGTATCGATCTGTGTCTGAAGGTTTACTGACTCAGATTCGTATTCCTGTTTCATTCCCTCGAGTTCTGCCTTCTCCTGTTTGTACTGGTCACCGAGCTGTGTTACCTGGTCAATGGTGTTGGCATATTTCTCAAGGCTCTGTCTGTCGTATTCATACATCTTCTGTGTGTATTCTGCTTTAGTAAGAAGATCAGAAAGGTTATCAGCATCCATCATCATCTGGAACCATGCAGCATTGCCGCCCTTCTCATAGATGTACTGAATACGTTCTTTCATTGCTTCGTACTGTTTAGCCTTGGCATTCTGTGCTTTCTCAAGTGCTGTCTGGGTATTCTGAATGTCAGTTTCTTTATTGCTGATATCTCCCTCAAGGGTCTGAATGGAAACCATGACATTCACAAGATTTGCATCCAAAGCATCAATTTCGCTCTGTAACTGCTGCTTTGCTGAATAAAGCTGGTCGATCTGTGCGTATGTAGCATCCAATTGTGCGCTGGTAGCTGCCTGTTCCTCTCTCAGCTCGTCTTCTCTTGACGCGCTTACGCTGACAACCTGTGATGCTGTCATCATTAATGCTAACGTCATGCAAACAATTCGTTTCTTCATGTTTTCACCTCATAATCTAAATCAATCTATTTTGTAACATTTTCGAAATATCTTATTGAACTTCTTTTACATATTAACATATCGTTCTCAAGAACGCAAGAGTAAATAATTAAAAAATTTAAAATTTTGTAACATTTAGTAAAGAATACGAAAAAAAGAAGCAGCCTTCTGTAATGAAAACTGCTTCTCTTCACTGTTAATGCTTTATTTTAGCTGTACAGATCTGCAAGTATCTGTGCTGCTGTCTTGTTCTTATATCCATCCGGATCAGAAAGTGTACTGCTGTACCATCTCAGATAATTTCCTCTTCGAATATAGTTTCCACAGGATGGATGATATTCGTATTTCGTATATCCCTTATATCTGGACATATAAGTTTTGGCAAGTGCAACTGCCTGGCTGTCATAATCCCCATCCGGTGTGCAGGTTCCTGCAATCTGGCAGCCTGCCTGTGGTGTGGAATGAACGATCACAGCACTCTTATCTGAACACTGTCCAAGAACGATCCAGGTATGTCCGGAATCATAGCCAATATCTCCTGGCTGCATCTTCCATTTTGTTTGAGAAAGATAATTCTGGTTTACGATCCGTCCCCACTTCAGAGTATTCTGATAATAAGAACCAATATCTCCGGAAACTACGGTATATCCACCGCCTTCTCCAGACTTTGTATGCATAACCTGATAAGATGCCCATCCTACAAATCCAGAACAGTCAAGTCCCTTGATTCTGTTTGCAGTCGTTAAATCCCTGTAATTATTATAGTTGTAACTGCTCGTCTGACTGTTATACCAGGAAACCCAGGTCGGACTTACACCTTTTCTTGTGGAATCTGTCCAGCCGCCGCCCCATACATAAAGGGCCCGACCTACCGGCTGCAGTGCTCCTGCGAGATAATTCTTAAGCGTTCTTGCAGAGGTTGGTGCTGTCGGACCAGAGTTGGAACTGTCAGTATAAGAGCCCGTCATAACTCCGTTTGAGTCAAAAACGTAATATTTGCCGTCAATCAGCTTCGTACCTGTTGTTATCGTGGTTGTGCTTGGATTAATATAATAAGTCTTACCATTTTCCTTTACCCAGCCGGTAGTTACAACTCCTGTTTTTGGATTGAAATAGTAAGTCTTGCCATCAACTGTCTTGAAGCCTTTGTACATGACACCTGTATTCTTTGCAAAGTAGTAGCGTTTGCCGCTGCTGCTGCCAAGCCATCCGGTTGCCATTACATAGGTCTTTCCGCGGAAATAACGGACATTTCCGTTGGCTGCTGTCAGGAATCCGCTCTTGGCTGCACCGGTTGTCCCATCAAAGTAGTAATAATAGGCTCCAATCTTCTTAAGTCCCCTGTACATAATTCCTGTTGATGGGGTAAAATACCACTTCTCGCCCTTGCTGTTCTTCATCCAGCCAGTTGCCATCGTGTAACTGCCTGATGAAAAATATCTCACAACGGTACTTGAAGTTTTGACAAAACCACTGACCGTGTAGCCTGTAGACGGTTTGAAATAATAGTAATTCCCACCAATCTTCTTAAATCCCTTGTACATTGCTCCTGTACGGGAATCGAAGTATCTCATCGATCCCTTGGAACTTCTCTGCCAGCCCTTAAGAAGAACTCCGGTCTTCGTATTCAGAAAGTACTTATTACTTCCAAGTGTCAGCCATCCCTTGACCTTCTTGCCGCTCTTGTAATAGTAAGTTTTGCCGTTTACTGTACGAAATCCTGTCGTTGTTGCAGCCTGAACATCTACCGTCGTTGTATGTACGACAAATCCTGCTGCAAAAAGCATGAGCCCCAAAAGTATCCCCAAAAGTCCAGCTTTTCTACATACCTTCTTCATATATCGTCCTCTTTCCGAAAAACTTATTGTTACTTTTTTCGTTGCAAATTTTACAATATTATTACAATATCATGTAGGTATTATATCGCAAGATTTATGATACGTCAATACATAAAAAGAGCGGGAAACACTGCCTGATGTCTCACATAAGATATCAGGCATGTGTTTCCCGCTCTGCTGAAATTGATCTTAAAGAAGATGTTTACGAAGTTCTGCTCCGTCCTGTGCGCTTAAGTAAGCCGGTGCAACATCAAAAACTGTCTTGCAGCCTTTCTGTCCTTCCTGGCTCATGCGGTATGCTGCTCTTGCATATGCTGCGATTACGGAAGAAGTGAATTCCGGGTTAGAATCCAGTTTCAGGCTGTATTCGATCACATGACTGTTCTCATCATTCCAGCCTGTTTTGCCGGAACGGATAACAAATCCACCGTGCGGGATCCCGCTGTGATCACGTTTCAGTTCTTCTTCTGTGATGAAGTGTACTGTAGTATCGTACTCATCGAAGTAGTTCGGCATAGTCTTGATCTCGTTCTCGATACGTGCAAGGTCTGCGCCTTCCTCAGCTACTACGAAGCACTCTCTGGTGTGTTTCTGTCTTGTTGTAAGTTCCGGATTTTCTCCGTTTCTTACAGCTTCCAGTGCTGCTTCTACCGGGATGGTGTACTGTTTGCCGTCTTTGACTCCGTCGATCCTGCGGATCGCATCGGAATGTCCCTGGCTTACACCCTTGCCCCAGAATGTATAATCTTTACCGTTGGTAAGGATTGCATTTGCATACAGTCTGTTCAGAGAGAACATTCCCGGGTCCCAGCCTACGGAGATGATTCCTACATGGCCGCTCTCGGAAGCTGCCTTGTCTACGTTTGCAAAATGCTCCGGAACTCTTGCATGAGTGTCAAAGCTGTCTACGACATTGAACCACTGTGCATATTTCGGTGTCTGCTCCGGAAGGTCTGTTGCACTTCCTCCGCAGAGGATCAGAACATCGATCTTGTCTTTCATTTTTTCTGCTTCATCTACATGATAAACGCTTGCTGTATCTGTGAGGATTTTTACTGTTGAAGGATCACGGCGTGTAAAAACTGCTACAAGCTCAAGATCCGGATTGTGCTTAACTGCACATTCTACGCCTCGTCCAAGGTTTCCATAACCTAAAATTCCAATACGAATACTCATCTTAAGATTTCCTCCTGTACTTTTCCATTGTACTTCTAAAGTTCCTGCCTGCTCGGTTACAGGAACCTGACCTGCTGCTTTTGCTTTATCACAGCAGTACGATACTATGATAATATCACAACTAAAAAATGTCAATCCGTTGATTTGTATTTTCTTTTATTCATTTAGTAATACTGAATAATTTTCTCAGCAGCAGAATACACCGCCGCCCGGACAGCACAGTCCGCAGAGCATATTTGCGATACAGAGCTTCATACAGTAATCGCTTCCATCCACCGGCATTCCGCCAAAAGGATTCTGCTGTTCCTGATACCAGGTTCCGCCGCCCTCCATTCTCTGAAGGAGCATACGATACTGTACATTATCCGGCTCCAGGTTTACCGCTGTCCGGATATCCTCCAGTGCATTGACATTATTTCCAAGTCCCATATTTGCCATCGCAGAAAGGTAATGCCACTCTCCGTTCCTCTGCTTCAGGGACGAGAGTACATTCATTGCCTCCTGGAAATGACGGCTCTGGATATAATTGGCAGCTGCCTGTCTGCGGATTGCCTCCTCATCCTGGTAAGTGCTGTTCTGACGGCCTGTAAATCCACCGTAGTAGCCGCCTGCATTTCCATAAGAGGAGCCGTATTCCTTTTCTTTCATGATCTGTTCATAAGCCTGCTGGACTTCCTTGAACTTCTCTTCCGCCTGTTCTTTGTTTGGATTATTGATATTTGCATCCGGATGATATTTCCTGCTCAGTTTCCGGTATGCCTTTTTGATTTCTTCATCGGATGCATCCCTGGAAACGCCAAGGACACTGTATGGATCAAACATTTTCTTTCTCCTGCTCTTTCTTCCTCTTACCGGACACTGCTTCAAATCTGCACCAGACTCCGGAATACAGAATATTCCGCAGTATATCGGTATATTTAATAATAGGAAGTTTTTCAAATTCCCGGCAGACCTCTGCTATCATCATGATCAGCATCTGCCGTACCTGTTCATCGAACCCTTCCATTATATAACTTCTGGAAAAAGGATTGTAATTTCCTTTTTTGATATCTTCCTCTACATCATCATAGGCATCCATGAGATAAATAAATTTACCCAGGAAAAAGCCCATCCGGCGCAGTGTCGGTTCCCACAGATCTGCCCGATACGCAAAGATCTCCTCCATGATCTTCCCGAAACATCCGGAAATGCAATCGATATTCTCTTCCCCCGCCTTCTCCATCTCAGAAAGTTCATTCAGAAGTGAAACGATCGTGTCGACTTTCTTACGCCACCGCTCTTCTGCATGCTTCTCTTTGCCCCGAAGGAGGTTCCCGTACAAAAGACTCAGAAGCTTCTTCTCGTCTTTCCAGTCATCCTCACATTTATAGTATGCAAGAAAAACATTCATATCTGCGGCATACTCTGTGATCGCATTCTTGCGGACCGGCTGTTTCCGTACAGGGTGGATGATGCATCTCGTCGTTCCCTTCCTTGTCGGCGGCTCATAGAGCCCGCTCAGGAGAAGGATCACAAACGTCATATCATATGTCAGGGAAATCTGTCCTGTCACTCCATAGCGATCCCGCAGTTCTCTGCAGAGGCCACAGTAAAAAGAACGATACAGGTCAAAATCCTTGAATTTAATCTCCGGTTTATTCATTACCACATAACCAAACATAAGACCTCCGGCTGTATTCTGATCTCAGATCGTATTCAGCTTTTTTTGATAAATTTCGTGTGGCATTTCGGACAGTCGATCTCTATCTTGCCTTTTCCTCTCGGAATACGGATCTTCTGTTTGCAGTTCGGACAGGAATAAATGTGATATTCCTTTCTCTGCTGCATGATGTTTTTCTCACGGTTGAATTTCTGTCTTATGCCGGATGTAATGGACAGATATTTCTGGTTTTCGGCATAACGCTTCTGTATATCTCTGGAAAGCATTCTGTAATAAGTATAAAGGATCGCAAGAAGGCCAATGGTATCAAACGCCGCGCCGACTCTGTTCCGGATAAACATGGACAGAATGATCATCACAAATGCAACGCCCATCGTAAATCTTGCAAATGCGTCTACTCCATAGCGTCCTTCCATAAACTTGATAAACTTTTCTCTCATGCAAGTCCTTCTTTCTTTAATGAAATGATGTCACTATTATTATGTAAGATTATTTTTATCTGTCACTGCACACCTGGAACACATAAAACTTCAGATAATAAGATTCATCTGAAGACCACAGGATCGGATGATCCGGTGCCTGGGTTCTGTATTCTACCAGGCGCAGTCTCTTGTGTGCATTTCGTGCGGCCTGTCCGATCGTCTTGGTAAAGAGTTCATAATCCATAAAGTGAGAACAGGAACAGGTTGCAAGGAATCCTCCATCCCTGACAAGCTTCATACCACGCAGGTTGATCTCTCTGTAACCCTTGACTGCATTCTTGATAGAGCTTCGTGACTTGGTAAACGCCGGCGGATCGAGGATCACAACGTCATATTTCTCGCCCTCTTCTTCCAGTCTCGGAAGCAGTTCAAAAACATCCTCACAGATAAATTTAACTCTGCCGTCCAGTCCGTTCAGCTTCGCATTCTCCTGTGCCTGATGAACAGCAAGCTCAGAAGCATCCACGCCGGTAACTTCTCTTGCTCCTGCAATTCCCGCATTCAGTGCAAAAGAACCTGTATGTGTAAAGCAGTCCAGGACTCTCGCATCCTTGCAGAGTTTCTGGATCGCAAGACGGTTGTATTTCTGATCCAGGAAAAATCCTGTCTTCTGTCCGTCCTTGACATCGACCTGATATTTCACTCCATTTTCGACAATCTCAACAAGAGTCGGGAACTCCGGTCCGATGAAGCCCTTGTGAAGTTCCATTCCTTCCTGCTTGCGGACTTTGGCATCACTTCTCTCGTAGATTCCACGGATGTTGATTCCGTCCTCTGCAAGAACTTTCCTGATAAGTTCGAGGATCATTTCTTTCCAGCGGTCGATTCCAAGTGCAAGGGACTGTACGACCAGAACATCCTCAAATTTGTCAACTGTCAGACCTGGCAGGAAATCTGCCTCGCCAAAGATCAGGCGGCAGCTTGAAGTATCTGTTACCTTTTTGCGGTATTCCCAGGCATCTCTTACTCTTTTTTCAAAAAAGTCCTCGTCTATATGCTGATTCTCATCTCTGGAAAGCAGACGTACCGTGATCTTGGAATTGGTGTTGATAAATCCTCTTCCAAGCGGATATCCGTCAAAATCATGTACCAGCACGATATCTCCATTTACAAAGCTTCCCATAATACTGGCGATCTCGTTGTCAAAGACCCACATGCCACCGGATTTGAGAAGTCTTCCCTCTCCTTTTTTCAGTGTAACCACTGCAAGACTCATATTATTTCCCCTTTCGGCTATATATTCCCCATCAATTAGTTAGCAAGTTGTTACTGTCCACAGTAACAACAAGATTTCTCTCTATTCTATCACAGATGCTTTTAGATTTCCAGTTTTTCGCAGGGCTCACAAAAAAATCACAGTTTTGCAGTTCTCAAAAAAGCTGCAAAAAGCCACAGCTTCCTGGTTATTCAGAAAAGCTGCGGCCTGAGGGCTTTGCCTAATGATTAGTACTCTTCGTTGTAGGATTCTTCGTCATAAGACTCCTCATCATAAGAAGTCTCATCTGTAGATTCCTGCTGAGCAGAAGTGTCTGTACTCTCACCATAAAGCTGTTCAAAGAACTTCATGGTATCATTGTACAGAGTCTGTCTGTCTTCTGCGGACTGAGCTGCAAGGATATCGTCTGTTGCCGGCTCGGTCTCAATGCTGAAGATCTTTTTCATGTCATTGTTGACCATATTGAGCTGACTGGATACATAGCTATCTGTTTCTGATGCTGTATAAGTTGCTCCGCCATCCTTGAGAACTTTCAGATATGCCTCAAGAACTTTCTTTGTAAGTTTGGAAGCGGTGTCTGTATCAAGAGTCACGGTCGGCTGCACTGCATTTGGCATTACAGTATTGAGAACTGCGATATCTCCATTGTATTCTCCCTCGCAGAACTGTTCTGCCTGGTCAAACTGTGCCTTTGAAGCATCATCGAGGGAATCTGTATTTAAAGTATCCTCTGTGGAAGCGTCTGTTTCGTATGTCTCATCACCGGTTGCTTCCGGAATTCCTGTACCATCATCGGAACTGCTGTCAGATTCATCTGTACTGGTGTCTGTAGAATCTGTTCCTTCCGGAGTTTCTGTAATTTCTTCGTAATTGTCCTGTGTTCCGTCTTCAGTTGCCTCCGGGATTCCCATGCCATCATCCTCAGAGCCGTCGTCCGGTTCCAGAACGTCATTCATGCCTGTATCCTCTGCAACGCTGGCATCCTCGGTGTAAGATTCCTTGGCGCCATCAAGAACATCGCTGTCTACGTCCTCGGTGATATCTTCGCCGTCACTGGAATCTTCATCTACAAGATCTTCTTCGCCATCGGAAGAGGAATCATCTGAGGAAGAATCATCGGAAGAACTGTCGTTATTCATAGTCTTGTCGAGGTTCTTCTGAATGCTTTCCAGAGTCTGCTTCATTTCCTGAATGTCGTAATTCTGCTGTACGATTTCCTGAAGAAGTGCTGTGATCGTATTCAATTCATCGGAGCTCAGAGATACGTTGTTCTGGATTGCAATGTTGTTGACGATGTTGTAGATCTCGTCTGCATTCTGAACATTGTCACCGATGATCTGCAGTTTCGCCTGGTTGATGATGTTGGTAGCATTGTCGCCGCCGACCTGCTGTGCAACATCTCCGGTAACTACGACTTCCTTGGTAGCAAGGTCTTTCTTGGTGGAATCAAGCTGCTTGCCGCTGGCTGTCTCGTAAGCCATCATGACACCGGTAAGTGCTCCTGTTCCGGAAACTTCATACGGGCAGGCTGCAACTGCCTCGCAGTTGGAAACACCTGCTGTGGAAAGTGCATTTGCAAGCATGTTGCAGGTTACGTAGTTGAGGTTTGCAGTACGAACCTTGATGCCGCCGGACTGGGTTGGTTTCACATAGGCGCAGCTTAAAGTTCTTGTACCGATCTGTGCGCTTGAAATATATTTTCCCAGATAATTGCGCTCATCCTGGTTATTAACTGTGATGATCTGTACCTGGCTTGCATCTGCCTTGAAATATTTCATCATGGTATTCTTCTGTTCATCTGTAAGATCTGCACCAAGTGTTACTACTTTGGATGCATCTGCCATTGCCGGGATCGGGTTACTGAGTGCAAGGCACATGCTGCACAGTGCAGCTACGATCATACTTCTTTTTTTCATAATCTCATCCTCCATTATGATATGATGCGGCAGTCTCAAAAAGCTGCCTTCCTGGTCTCTTCTTTCAAGTGTTTTTATTATAACACAGCGTTCTGCAGAATTGTATTTTTTATTTTATTTCTTCGAAATCATTCAAATTTTTCCAGAAAAACATCGATGGTTCCACCACAGACCATTCCTTCGTCCTCTGCCTGTGATACTGTCATGTCAGCACAGACGATGCGGGACTTTTCGTTTTCTTCGCGGAGAAGTCTCAGACACTGGTGCTGGACTTCGCTTTCCATACAGCCGCCGCCGATCGTGCCGATGATCCTTCCATCACCGAGTACCAGCATCTTGGTTCCTATCGAACGCGGGGCTGAACCTCTGCGGGCTATGATCGTCGCAAGAACTTTTGGCTGACCCGGCTCCTTCACTCCTGTGAGATACTCCATGAGAAGAGAATCGTATCCGGCTGTTTTTTTTGTCTGGTTCTTGATCTGGATCAGTTCTGCCACAATGGAAACTGCAATTTCCTCCGGGGTTTCCGCATGGATAGAAAGCCCTACCGGTGTATACATCTCATCCAGTGCTTTTCTGTCAAAACCATCCCCAGCCATCTGTTTCTTCAGAAGTGCAGAACGTCCGCGGCTCGCCATCATTCCCACATAGGCATATGGTTTCTTCAGAATCTGTTCAAGGCAGGCACGGTCAAAACGATGTCCTCTGGTCACCACCAGAAAATAGGTATCCGGCGTTCCGGCGATTCCCTGCAGGCTTTTTTCGAAGGCATCGCAGAGAACAAGGTCTGCTCCGGCTTCTCTCGCGCGGTCCGCAAAATATGGTCTGTCTTCCAGAACTGTCACATGAAATCCGACTTTCCCTGCGAGTTCGATCACCTGCTGTGATACATGCCCGCCTCCACAGATCGCAAGATGCGCCTGACGTTTGAGATGCTCTATGAAAAATTTCTGCCCTTCTATTTCATAAATGCCGCTCTGCGGTGTCTCTGTGATCTGTGTTTTGAGTTCTTCGTTCACCTCGCCGGTGCCTGTATATCCCAGAAGTTCCCCATCTGCCCAAAAATACCTGGTTCCGGCTGCCTCTCCCTCCAGCACCGTCGCCAGAAGGTTGGATTTCTGCTGAAGATTTTCATTTATTATTTTATATAATTCAAAAAGATTCATGCTTTCTCCTCTTTTTTCAGTCATTATGCTGTTTTATTAGGGCTACTCATTTACTGTTAATTATATAGCCTCGCCGTGAATTAAAAACTCTATCCTCACATGACTGAAGTCACGTGCTTCCAGACGCTTT